>TARA_R110002072_G_scaffold534_6_pt1 | contig 260070 bp, 266 predicted proteins | sample TARA_R110002072 | Tara Oceans TARA_R110002072 (sample SAMEA4397118) | marine metagenome | biome: Polar Biome; feature: [SRF] surface water layer (ENVO:00010504); material: water (ENVO:00002006), including particulate matter (ENVO:01000060) such as... | depth 5 m | reverse complement strand
ATTTTAATGATATCTTCATCTCGATTATCTTTCTTTGAGTCTCCCCAATGATGTAAGTCAATGATCTTGAGGTCGAACTCTAGGCCAAACCTTTTAATAATGATATTATCTGTGTGAAGGTCTCCATGATATTCCCCTTCCAAATGAATTGATTCAACACCTACAACAATTGAATACAGTAAGTGGATGGCAGGGAAAATCCCTAGTTTCTTAGACCTTTGTCTATTAATGAAGCCACTAAGCAGCTCACCCTCAATAAATTCTGAAACAAGGCATGCAACTTTTTGCCCCTTAAGTTTAAGTATCTCGTGAGAAAGGTAGTCCATGACAATAGGACTATCTCTTAGTTTATCAAGTTTACGAGCATAGCGAGTACTAATTTTAAAACCTGGATTACGATGAGGGAAAAAAAGTTTTATGGCCCTCTCTTTTAAAGTATGTGCCTCAACAACTCTGTATACTTCTCCTTCATAACCAGCACCTAAGAGCTCTACCACAGTAAAGCGATTGGCAACGATTCTTCCTTTTTTTAACGAAAAACTTTCAATAATCTCTTTCACTGGTAACCCCAAAAAATTCTCTTAATATATATATTCTAACTTTTCATTTTATGAGAACAACGCTTCCTCGTTTCTCAGGAGCAAATAATATCATCGATACAAGCTTCATTTGACCCCAACTTTATGATAACCTTGTTGGTTATATAATAAGATAGCTTATAACACTTAGTAAGTAATAGGAATATTAATGTCTCTACGAAAAAAAGTCCTCTTCCCTCTTCCTGCAAGTGATTTTGACCCTACTGAAACAGGTGTCTCATGGGAATATTTACAAGAACACGATATAACCTTTGCCACACCTAAAGGTGATATTCCTAGTTGTGATCCTATTATGTTACATGGAAAGGGCCTAGGAGTTTTGGCCCCCCTTCTAGTAGCAGACAAAAATGGAAAACTATCCTATGATAAAATGATTAAGTCAGATGAGTTTAAAAACCCTATTGCGTACGATCAAATAATCCCTGATGAATATGATGTGCTTATTCTCGCTGGTGGTCATGCAAAAGGAATGAGGCCATACCTTGAGAGTGAGATTCTACAAAGAGTCGTTGGTCACTTCTTTGATGAGCATAAAGTGGTAGGGGCCATATGTCATGGCTTAGTGTTGGTGGCCAGAAGTAATTCTTTAAAAACTGGTGAAGCTGTCCTTAAAGGAAGAAAAACAACCTCCCTTCTTAAAAGCTCTGAGATGTTGGCCTATCATTTAACAAAAAGGTCCATGGGAGAATATTATTTAACCTACCCAGGCTTAACAGTAGAAGATGAGGTAAAAGCCTCACTAGAGAAAGAATCTGACTTTCTTAAAGGGCCACCTGTTTTAATCCGAGATACTCCAAACTTTCTACTACCTGGATATATTGTAGAAGATGGAAACTTTATCTCGGCAAGATGGCCTGGAGATGCCCACAAATTCGCTCTCGCTCTTAAAAAGAAACTTTCTTAAAAATTTGAATCCTTAGATCCACAATGAGGCATATTAGGAGCATAAGGATTATTGATCTTATTTGATTTCTTAGAGTTTTGGACCCATTTCTTTTTAACCATTGGACAAGAATAAGCATTATACTTTTCTCCAACATCATATTTATTAACCACATGTATAAGAGCCATGGATACTAAGTGGTAATTATCATTATTCTCTTCACGACTACTTTTCGCTGTTATTTCTGATAATTTAACTTTCGAAAACTTTAAAAGCTTTGCAAGTTTCTTATCTTGAATGGAATTTATTTTCTCTTTTAAGTTCTTTGCATTTTCTTCTACTTTTTTAGCATCATAGTTGAAAAATGAAGCATGTAATTGCTCATTAGCTTCCAATACCGAAACAATAGATGCTTTTGCTTCTTTAGATAAAGACATTCTTTTTTTATCATGTTCTTTGTGAGAATGACCCATATCAGAATGATCATGAGAACCAGATGCTCTCGCTTGTGGGCCAATAATACTGAGTAATGTGAGTGATAAAATAATGAAACCAAACTTTCCTTTACTGTTAAACATAGCTTTCTCCTTGCTCTAATAATATTTTTCTTTGTTCAAAATATGAATAAACAACTGGTACCACAAATAAAGTGACCAGTTCTACTAACATCCCACCAAGTGCTGGGATGGCCATTGGTTTCATCACTTCACTTCCAGTTCCCGTCGACCACATGATTGGGAGGAGGGCAACAATAGTGGTCGTGGTTGTCATTACAAGTGGCCTTATTCTCCTAGACCCTGCTTCTACAATACACTTCTTTAGACTCGGCCAGTCCTTAGGTTGATGACGTTTTATTTCACCTTGAAGATAAGTCATCATAACGACTCCATCATCAACAGCAATACCAAAGAGAGCAATGAAGCCCACCCAAACAGCAACCGATGTACTAAAGCCACCGACCCATAACAAGATAAGACCACCTGCAAATGCAATTGGAACGGCACTAAAAATAATGGCAGAATTTCTTAAGTTTTTAATTCCTAAGAAAATAAGAAATAAGTTTATAAGGAGGGCAAATAAAAATAACCATAGTATTTTCAAAGAACTCTCCTCATAAAGTCTCTGTAGATATTACGATTTGAAACACTGTTTTGTGACAAAAAGCTTATCTTTTTACTCAAAATAATGTATTTTTAGATAGTTACAATAAAAAGAACTATTATTTTTATATCTTGTCACAAAACCGACGCTCTCGTCGTAATAAGAGGTAGGGAATGGGGAATCCATTTTCAAATTTAGAAGATGAAAAGCTTATGGAGCTTTATAAAAGTGGTGAGAGCATGGCCTTTGAGGTTATTTATTCTAGACATAAAAGCCGAGTTTATACTTATTTATATAAACGAGTTTCTAATAAAGAATTAGTTGATGACATCTTTCAAAGTACTTTTGCAAAGTTCCATAAATCACGACATTTATATAATAGTGAATATCCCCTTTTAAAGTGGCTTTATACAATATCTAAGAGTGTCTTACTTGATAGCTTTAAGAAAAATAAAATGGCATTTGTTGAATTAGAAGAAAAACATATGCCTATCAATGATGATATTTACGAGAGCCCTATTGACATAGATTCTGAAAACAACCTCTCTCAAAATGAAAAGGATGCCTTGAAGCTTCGATATTATTCAGATCAAGATTTTGATGAAATATCAAAAGTTCTTAATACCTCTGAAGCAAACTCTAGAAAGTTAGTGTCTAGGGCCATCAAAAAGCTTAAAACAAAATTTCAAGGAGACAAAAATGAGTAACTCTACGGAATACAAAGACTTTCTAGAAAGTGAAACTCATTCTCCCTCAGCAGAATTGAGTAATACAATTCTTCATAAGGTTCGTCAGGATCTAAATCCAACTCATACCGTAGTCTTTAGTAAACTTCTTGGTACGCAGCTTTTTATTGGTGTTCTAACACTATTATTCTGTCCTCAATTTAACTTAAGTCTCACAAATAATTATGATCTCTTTCACTACTTTCACCATACGTTCGGTGAAAAAATTTGTATGGCCATATGTGGTTTTATCTTTATAGGTAGTGGAGCTGTATTTGCGAGTTATCTCTTAAAAAGTAATGAGATTACAAAGATTAAAGAGTCGCGCTTTTTATATTATTTTTCAATTACAACGATTGCACTTTCAACTTTTCTAATCCTAGGTGCTCAAACCTACCTTTATCTTTCGTTATACTGGTTTATGGGAGCAAGCTTCGGAGGTCTAATAACATTTGAAATAAACCGAATAATAAGAAGGACTCTTCTTCAGTACTAAGACTTAGTTGTTTTCTTTATTAACTCCATAATCTCACTAATTTTTAATTCTATCTCTTTTTTAGATTTTGACTCGACCGCCTTACTCAAACAATGATTAACATGCCCTTCTAAAACTTGGACTTCTAAGCTTTTGAGAGCACTTCGAACGGCCTTAATCTGAGTTAGAATATCAATACAGTACTTTTCTTCCTGTATCATATTTTTGATACCTCTAACCTGGCCTTCAATCCGGTTGACTCTTGTTATTTGCGACTTATGATTAGCACCTTTTACTTCCGTTAACATAATATTTTCCTATCATTTTAGATGATATTTTTAATTCTTAAGCTATTTGAAACCACTGAAATACTACTTAAGGCCATAGCAACACTTGCGAGAATAGGAGGCATCATCGGCCCACCAAAGATAACAAGAACACCAGCTGCAACAGGTATAAGTAAACCATTATAGATCATTGATAAGAAAAGATTTTGTTTAATGATCTTCATTGTTCCTTCTGCAAGGTTAATGAACTCAAGGGCCTTTGCAAGATCACCCTTCACGATAGTAACATCAGAAGCATTAATGGCCACGTCAGTTCCTGTTCCCATGGCCAATGAAAGATCTGCTTTTGCCAAAGCTGGAGCATCATTAACTCCGTCACCAACCATGGCAACTCTCTTACCTTCACTTTGTAGCTTTTCAATATATTCAGACTTCTTTAAAGGAAGTGCATTCGCAACATAATGATCAATTCCTAGCTCCTCTGAAACCGATTTTGCAACAGCTTCATTATCTCCAGTAATCATCCACGTCTCAATGCCTCGTTTTTTGAACTCTTTTATAGTGCTCATTGATGTTGGTTTTATTTTATCTCCGACGATGATTGTTCCCACATGTATGTGGTTTAGAGCAATCATCACAAAACTACCAACTGTAGATGGCACTAAGTCTTTAACAATCTCCACATTATTTTCTTCTAGTAATTTAGGACTACCAATAATATATTTCTTATTATCGATTTCAGCTTTTAACCCTTTCCCCTTAACAACTTCAAAACTATCAGGTTCAAGTAATTCGATATTCTTTTCTTTGGCATTCTTTACAATAGCTTTAGATAAAGGGTGCTCTGAAAACTGCTCAATCGATGCAACATCCTTAAGAATATCAAAGTTATCATTCTTTAATGAGGTATCTATAACAGATGGCCTACCTTCAGTTATCGTACCTGTTTTATCAAAAACGATAGTGTCTATGTTCACCGCTTTTTCAATGACGTCACCTCCACCTATTAGTAGACCTTTTAGTGAGGCTCTTCCAGTTGAAACGACTACCGCTGTTGGAGTTGCAAGACCTAAGGCACATGGACAGGCAATAACAAGTACGGCAATGAGGTTTGAAACGGAATTCCCCCACTTTGGTTCAGGGCCTACAAAAAACCATGTCAAAAATGTTATGATACCTGCAATAATGACAAACGGCGTGAAGTAAGAACTTATTTTATCTGCATATTTTTGAATTTCTGGTTTTGAATTTTGAGCATTTTCTACAAAAGTAATAATTTGGGAAAGAAAGGTATCTGATCCAATCTTAGTTGCTTTATAATCAATGACACTATCACCATTAATTGTTCCAGCAAAAACCTTATCACCACTTTCTTTAGTAACAGGAATTGGTTCTCCTGAAATCATCGATTCATCTATAGATGATTCCCCTTTTACAATTGAACCATCTACCGGAAACTTCTCTCCCGGCTTTACCCTAATGATGTTACCCACTTTTAAGTCATCAATAGAAACTTCTTTTGTTCCATCATCTGTAATTAGAAGAGCACTCTTAGAACTTAGTTGAAAAAGAGAGTTTAAGGCCTCTTTCGTTTTTCTTTTCGCCTTCTCTTCGAAGAACTGTCCTAAATAAACAAAGGAGATAATGAAACCAACAGCTTCGTAATAAACCCTATAAGTAAAACCTACTCTCTGAGCGTATTCTCCAAACACTGTGACAAATAAGCTATATAAGAAAGCTGACGTCGTCCCGAGACCAATCAAAGTATTCATATTTGATTGCCCAGTAAGAAAGAAGCTTTTTAGTGATTTTTGAAACTTAAACCCTACCCATGCCCAGATTGGCGTACATAGTATTAACTGAAGGTACCAATTTATTTTTACTGTGGGCCAATCTTTGAAAGGCCACATTGCTAAAGAAAAAATGGCAACAGAAAGTGTAATAGAAATAATGAATTTAAAAAACTTATCTTTAATTTCTTCATCTTTATTTAATTCTTTTTTAGCACTATCTCTTTCTTCTTTAACAGAGAATCCTAACTCTTCAATTTTAGCTTTTATTAATTCTTCTGTGTCATCTGAATCGATCTCAAATCGGCCATTTTCAATAGCATAATTAACACTGGCCTTATGAACACTTGATATTTTAGCGACACCTCTTTCGATGGAGGATGCACAGCTCGCACAGGTCATTCCACCTATTTGAAAAGATACAGACTTCACTTCATTATTCCTTTCTCATACTTACGACAGAAAAGCCTAACTCGATGACTTCATTTCGAATTGTCATATTAGAGAGATCATCACTTCCACTAATTTCAACTTTTTTGCTCTCTAGATCTACTGCAACATTTTCAACTTTTTCATCAACTAAAAAATGCTCTTTAATTTTACTGGAGCAGCCTCCACACTTCATTCCATCAACTTCTAATATTATCTTCTTCATATAAGCTCCTTATATTATACTCACCTCACTATACCCCCTGAGGGTATATCTAATTATATAAAGATTCAATAGATATTTTGGTTTTTCAAGACCTAGAACTTACTTGTTAAGGCTTTTTGACAAGAATCCAAGCTCCCATCATTATAAAAGCACAACCAGAGATGTATTTCATTTTGACAGGGTCTATAAATCGACTTAAAAGGCTTCCACTAATAACACCAAGTGTTCCAGCAAGAGACAAGGCCAACACTGTCGCCAGTAAAACAGAGTAGATGGAATTTGTTTGAGATGCAGCTGCCATGGCCGCAAACTGGGTCTTGTCCCCAATCTCTGCTAAAAAAATCGTTATAAAAGTTGTGATAAATACTGAGTAATCCATATTTACTTCACTAAACTATTTGCAAATTGAATCGCTTTGTTCATGTCAGGTATTTGGGTTATCTCAGATACAATTTGTATATATCTAACGATTCCTTTTTCATCAAGAACAAGAACCCCTCTGGCCAAAAGTTCTTTGTCTTTCAGTAATAGTCCTGTTTTTTTACCAAATTTTCCGTACTTATAATCAGAGTAGTAATTTATATTTGTTAACTTTGCTTCTTTAGCAAAACGACTCTGGGCCATTGGTAAATCTCGACTAATCGTTACGAGATCAATTCCTTTATTAATCGTTTTATCTTCACCAAGTATGTGGGTCTGAGCTTCACAAACGGGAGTATCGATTGAAGGCACGATATTGACAATTGTTACCTTATTTTGAAACTTGAAGTTTATTCCGGTTCTATTAGTCTTATGGGAAAATTTATCTCCGACCTTGAGGCTACCTTTATAGAGCTTAACTTTATTACCCATAAAGTTTACACTCGAACCTGGTTTAACACTTTCATTATTAACAACTGGTAAAGGCTTAGTTGCACACCCTACCACTAAAAAAAGTAATATTAGTAATTTCATAACACCTCACATTGATTTTTTACCTATAATAAATGACTTAACACAGATTGGAAAATGAACTGTGTTAGACAGTTTCCCCCTAACATGTGATATTAATAGGTATGAAAATACTTAAATTTATACCCGCATTACTTCTCTTTATTCAATTTAACTCATATTCAAATACGCCTCATTTTCAAGAGTCAGTCCTCTTCATTGGTGACTCACAAACGGAAGGCTATTTAGGTGAAATGACATATGATTTTTTAATGGATGATAAAAGAGTAGGAAAGATCGCCCTTTACGGAGTTGGATCAAGCTCACCTAGACACTGGGCCGATGCAAGAGGATCAAAAAACTCAGAGTGGTTATGCCAAAGAAAGGCTCGATATAATAATCAATTAAGAGTAAATCTCACTCAAAATCTATGTCCTCCTAATAAAGAGGGTTCAATATTTCAACATCTAAATGAAAAGAAACCCGAACTTGTAGTCTTCCAATTCTTAGGAAACTCTATGGGTTTTAGTGAATCCTATATTCATGATAAAGTTCAGATGTTATTAGCCAAAATGGAAGATCATCAAAGATGTCTTTTTATCACTTCACCTCCCTACTACAAAGAATTGGTAGAAAAGAATAAATTGCGCTTAAAAACACAAGACTATATTGCAAAAGCAGCTGGTTCTCGTTGTAAAATCATTCTAGGTTATACAAATACTTCTTATCCAAAATTTGCGATGGAAAGGGATAATTATCTTTCTGATAGGATTCATCTAAGTAAGAAGGGAGCACTCTTGTTCTTCAATATGTTCAAAGAGTATTTAAAGTAATTTATTCAAAAGTATCATGTCTATCTGTTGCAATTTGAAAAAGCCTAGGAAGATAGTTCATCAGGATATAACTTTCCATTAAAGAAATGATAACCATGATAGGAATAGTGAAGTTTTCAGGAATCGTTAAGTATAGTGGTATAAAAATAAAGAAATCGGATATGGCCGTTGCCCATTTTGCAAACCAACTAGGTCGTACATAGAATTTCTTTTTCAGCCACCATATAAGAATTGGAACACTCATCAATTGAGAGAAGTTTCTCATAAGTATAATCCATGCAAACCAAACAGGGACAAGGTCTGTCAAAAATAAGTATCCATAGAAGCAGATCGCTACAATTTTATCAGCGATTGGATCAAAGATGGCACCAAACTCTGTCTCTTGTTTCAATCTCCTTGCAAAGTATCCATCAAAGAAATCTGTTAGTAGAGCAAAGCCTAAGACGAAAAGGCTTGCATAAATATACTCTAAACTATGTAATAGTATGATAACAGGAATTAAAACAATTCTAATTAATGTTAATAAATTTGGGATATTTATTGGCATACTAAATATCATAAAGGAAAAGAATGGAATATGCACAAGCAATACTAGGTTTAATACTATTTATTCTTTTAGCCTATGTCCTAAGCTCTGATAGAAAGAATATTCCTTGGAAAATGGTTCTATCGGCCATTACCCTACAATTCCTATTAGGTTTTCTCTTACTGAATGCTCCTCTTATTAGAGACTTCATTCTTATGTTTAATAAAGTAGTACTCACTCTAGATCAAGCAACAAAAGATGGTGCTAGTTTTATTTTTGGATATATTGGTGGTGGAAATCCTCCATTTGAAATTAAGAATCCTGCAAATAATTTCATCATAGCTTTCCAAGTCCTTCCTATTATTATTGTTGTTAGCGCTATCTCATCACTATTATTCCACTGGGGTATTCTTCAAAAAGTGATCGGAGCTTTCTCGTGGTTACTTAGAAAATCACTCAAAACAGATGGTGCTACCGGCATGGGAGTGGCCAGTTCCATCTTTCTAGGTATTATTGAAAGTCCACTTTTTATAAAACCATATTTAAAAACACTTCCTACTAGCGGACTTTTTACATTGCTAACTGCTGGTATGGCCACGGTAGCGGGATCTGTCATGGTCCTTTACTCAACGATTCTTTCCGCAGCAGTTCCAGATGCGGCTGCCCAGATACTAGTAGCATCAATACTAAGTGCTCCGGCGGCTATTATGATTTCACAAATACTTATACCGCCGTCTGATATTTCATTAGAAGAACAACCCCCATTGAAAAAGCACACCAGTAGTGCATTTGAGGCCATCATAAATGGAACAAATGAAGGTATTCAAATGGTCATTGGTATCACTGGAATTTTACTAGTTCTATTTGCCTTTATTAGTCTTATTAACATGGGCCTGTCGACTCTACCATTTGCAGAGAGTTTTACTATTCAACAACTTGCTGGATATCTATTCATTCCATTTGTTTGGCTTATGGGAATTGATTCTTCAGAAGTCATTAATGCTGGACAGCTAATGGGAACAAAGCTTGTTCTAAATGAGTTTGTGGCCTACTCCCAACTTGGATCGATGATGGTAACAAACAAAGGAAAAGTTATTATGACTTATGCCATGTGTGGCTTTGCAAACTTTGGATCATTGGGAATTCTAGTAGGAGGCCTTGGATCAATTATGCCTGAAAGAAAAGATGAGATAGTTCGACTTTCTCTTAAAGCTGTATTTGCTGGAACACTGGCAACAATGTTTACCGGAGCTGTCATCGGCTTAATTTTTTAATAATTGTTTTTTAAGTTTTTTATTAATAGATTTCTTACCAATCCAAGGATAATGAATGATTGAATTAAGCTTTTGATCTTTCTCTTTACTAGCAATGACCTTTCTATTCTTGGTAATAAAAATATTTTCCTTACCTACTCTAAATATTTCAATCTCATCACCTTCTACGACATCAACAGCTTTACTCTTTAGCCAATTTAACTGAGGGTCAATTTTCTCAAGATGTGATAATGATTCATCCCAACCTCGTTGAGTTAAGTCCTTATCGATATCTCTTAAATATTTTAATTTGATAATCTCAGTGGTTTTATCTTCACTTTTTGAATATGTAACATGATAAACATCCCAAAAATAATACGAAAGCTTTCCATTACCTATTTCAACATACTTTTTAGCAAGATGATCACTTGTACTAAAGGCAAAGACAGAGCTAACGATAGATAAATTTAAAAATAATAAAAAGGTGATTTTCATTAGTCATTCCTCATTTTACTTTTTATTTTACTTAAAACCCATCCTAAGAATGGAATTTTCTCGTAGATAAATTCTCCCATATCAAAATAGTCTCTATGATAATAAACTAGGTTTTCATTATTGAATTTAATAACAGATGTTCCATCGACGATGACAGGGTTTCCCGAATTTAATGATGTTGCGACCAAAGTCATCTTCCAAACAAAAACATGATCACTTCCATTTGAAATAATATCATCATAGTGAAACTTTATTGATTTAACATTTTGATACAGTTCTTTGAAATATTCTTTGAGTATATCCCTACCATTGTGCTCTCCGATAGGATCGATAAATTTTACATCTTTAGCATAGAGTGTATCGAATATCTCAATATTTGAAGAGTTTAACTCTTCAAACACTTTCGTTACTCTAACCTGCTGCTCTTCTGTAGCCTCGTTTGCATATGACAAAGGAGTACCTCCCAAATACGATTTTAGCCCAACAAAGCTAAATCACATTTTAACATATGTCTTTAAAACTCGGTCTGCAAAATGTGAGACAATACCAAAGTTTTTTGAACTCATGTATCGAGGGTCATGATGAACCCTGTGATGCTCCCACATATTCCTTAAATGCTTGATTTTCAATATCCAATGATCTTTTGGAAGATGAGAGCATGTATGAACTACTTCATAGAGAATAAAGTAAAGAGCACTCCCAAAGAGAATAAGGCCCACTACATTTTGACTAAAAACGAATTGAAGAAGAAAGTATGCAACAGGGAGCAATATAAAAGAAAACCCCGCGACGACCACAGTTGGAAAGAGAACAATATGTAAATCTTTAAGCGAGTCAAAAACATTGTCCTTCTCAGTAAAGAAGGTATGATGTTCAACTGTATGTTTTTGAAATGAGTAACTTCCTAAAAAAAAACCTTTCTTATGAAGAGGATATTTATGAATAAACCAAACAGCAAAATTACCTATGACAAACATCAACGGAACGATTAATAATTCCAACTGATTAACATTCTTAGTTAACGAAAGAAGAAAGACACAAGTAATTATCAAAATTCCAAAATTAGCAATGAGGTGTAAGAGATATAGATAGCTCTTTCCAACCCTAGTCTGCCTATACTCATTGCGATACTTATCGTTCTTTTTTTTCATAGGAATGTCCTTACTTAATTGTAAATACTTTCACTCTATTCATCCCACCATCAGGAATACATTTAATTTTAATCCCATCAAACTTATGATCACTTTTAATAGAAAATGCTTTTTTCTTACCAGCAAAACCTTTTACTCTTTGCTTGGTAGCAAGCTCTATAAAGTCAGTTCCGATTCTTCCAAAAACTTCAATATCCAATGGGTTGTTATTCACAAAGTAAGTGAAATCTACTTCAATAGTTTCAATCGATACAGACTTAAGAAATTTAATCACAACCTCATCATAGTGACCTTCTTCTCTACTTCGAGCAGACTCTAACCCATCAAACATACTAAGTGGTGGATAAGGAGAAATTATTTGTGTTGCTGGTCCATAATGCTCATTTGAAGCGAATTCGATAGCACCACCATAAAAAGTACTTGCAATGTCATATAGCTCGCCATCTTTTAAAGATTTAAAGTTACACTCGACCTGATCTTTCGAGAAAGAGAATGGAATATGCATTGGCTTTGTCGTATGAGGAATTGGCTCTGGATACAGCTTAGATTTACAGTGACTTAATTCCTTAAAAGTTTTGATCTCATTTTCTGGAAGTGAGTCATCAAATAGATACAATCTCGTTAAGCCGCCATCTGGGTAAATATTAACTTTTATTTTATTAAATTTAGCTTTTAAGTTTTCTAGTTTAATTCGAAGTTCACTATGACCGTCTAATTCAACATTACTTAAAACTTCTATCCAGTTACTTTTATCAAGCCCATCAATAGAAATTTGTGGCGCATGATTACCAAGATGCCACTTTGTAGAAATAAGAGCGTATTTTGGAGAGATTTCATTTTTTAAACTTAACACTAGTGAATCCACACCTCTTAAGTTATGTCTCACTGACTCCCAACTATCCATCACTTTTCCTTGCTTACCAAAGAGTGTTGGATCAAATACAGGTTCATATTTTGATATTAAGTTTTCAGCACGAGCGAAGAGCTGATTGGTAACAGATTCAACCTCAGCATCATTAAGCAGACTGTGCGTACTAAGTGAGTCAACTGGCCCGTGCTCAACAATTTCTTCAGGTAGTGTGGGTTTGAAGCTATTGAAGACCATATTCTTATAACCAAAGTTTACAAGTTCTTCTTGAGGAATATTCTTAAAATCAATATCATTCTTAAAAAGAGAAGTGTCTATTCCTTCCATATCTAGGTTTTTAAGAATTAATTGAGAAACTTTAGACAAGAAGATCACACCAATATTATCCGCATTACATAAGAGAGTGAAACCTTTTCCTAGATCTGGTCCCTCATAGCAATGGACATATATACTACGAAAACCATCATTGGCCCCTTGGTGAAGAGCTAGTTTATTAGGACCAGCTTGAGCCACAAAAACACCAAGTCCCATATTTGCACCCATAAACTCTTGGCAGCCTTTATTAGTTCCATAAAGCATTGAGACGGCCGTATCATTTGAAAGACCATTAACGCCATCAAGGTTATGAAAAGCCTTTGTTATAGAGTTTAAGAAGCTCGATACATCATAAGCATTAGACATTGCTCCCGCAGCAAAGGCCGGAAACATTTTTCTATCACCTTCTACTTTCTTATTGTCAGCAAGAAAGCCTGAAGCATATACACTTTCGCTCATTGTTTCTTGTTCAAAAGTAAAAGAGTTCATTTCCAAGGCTTTTAAAAATGGCTTCGTAAGTTCTTTAATTGATTTTTTTGAGTGAGCCTCGATTAAATGCTCTAGTAAGATAAATCCAGCACCAGAATACTTGAAGACTTTTCCAGGCTCATTGATGACTTTAATTTTTTCATATCCATAGTTGTCGTTACCATTAAGAAAATCTTCAATTTTTGGCATTTTACGATCTGCAGGAATTCCATTTACATAGTGCATATTAAGAGCACTATGACTCATTAAGTGCTTAACTAAGACATCATCCCTTTCCAAAATAAAGTCACTTCCCGACTCCTTAAGAAGTTTATTTACAGAAGTATCAAGATTAATCCCTTGAGAACTAAAGTACTCAATAGCGAAAGCGCTTCCAATGGTTTTACTTAATGATGCAATTTCAAATAGTGAGCTCTCGGAAGTTAGTTGTTTTTCATCTAAGTGCCCTAAGGCCAGTGATTGTATTTTATCGAGTCCTGTAGATACAGCGATGGAGCAACCTTTTACACTATATTCATCTAAAAGGTCTTCAATCTTTTTTTTTAGCAGATCAAGGGGATGTTCCTCGACTCTCTTTCTTGTAATTTCAAAAAGAGCTTCTCTAGCATTTTCCAGTTCTTGCTCTTCAGTATTATTAAAGCGACTTTCAAGAATATCAAGCATCTGCTTGCCTGTTTTTCCTTTGGCACTGACAAGGAACTTTACCCCAAACTTGTTGAGATAATCGTTTCCTCTTTGTAATAGCCTCTGTGTCAATTCTTCAGGTTGATCAAAAACCTTTGATTGCTCAGACTGGGCCATGGCATCTAAGGTTTTCTTGCTCTCACCAATATTTCCATGAAAGCTAGCAGCATCAATAATATCTTGCTTATTAAAACCAAAAATTGATTTTTTAATCTCATTCATATTTGTAATTGCACAAGAAGCCATCTTCTTTGCAAATTTTATACTGCCACACATTTCAAAAAAGTATTGAAACCTTTCAGTATATAAATCAAGCTTAAATTTATCAGGGTCAATACGAGATAACTCGGCCCAAGGGTCTTTTGAATTTCTTACAGTTTCAATTCCAAACGGTAATAAGAGCTCTGTTGCAAACTCTACAGGTTCTTTGTCTGTCATAAGTTTGATCATTAACTTCATGGCAATTGGATACCACTTTGCTGTACGATCATTCCATTTGACTTGAACGATTTTACGCTCATCAGATAAATCTTTTCTAATAAAATTCATTTCTTCATGAGCAATTTTAAAAAATTCTTCAAGTGAAAATCTACCATGATGAATTTCATGCCAAACTTCCCATCTTGATCTCTCAGCCGTCGCTAAATCATCCATTACTCTGACAGCTTCACCACCAACGATTGCTGGTAAAGCAACACAGCCATTTCCACTCAACCAATCGGTTATATACTGTAGAGATTGAAAGATATTATAGCCAACCTCAATTGGATCATTATTCTTCATGTAACTTGATTCAGCGATATCAGCAACAATAAGATCTCGATCGTAAAGCTCATCATTGTAATCGAGGCCTTTAATATCATCCCCTTCAATAAAATTAAAAATGTCCTGATGGTATTTATCATGAAGTAAAGATTTAACTAATTTCTCAAGCCCAGTTTTATCTCCACTTACTCTATGCTTCCAAGCTTCAACGAGTGCAAGACCAATCCTCATAAAATCAGGATGGGCCACCCAGAAGCCATCAAGTCCTCTTTTCATTTGAGTAACGACATCTTTAATGAATCCAAAGATAGCCACTTGAAAAGAATTACTATGAATGTCGCTAGTGATTGGAAGGATTCCATACATTCCTCCAATCTTTATACCGCCACGTGGACCAACAACATCCGCAAGAAGCTGATGAGAACCTTTAATATGCTTGATCACAATATCAGGATCGGCCTTCACTGGAATTCTATAGTTTGGATCCTCTTTAAAAAGTCGTGCTGTAGAACCAAGGTAGTCATGCCACCCTAGTGAAGCTCCTGCAAAATAAGGATAGAGCTCATCCATCATTTCGTTCACTCTAAAAACGGCTCGAGGATTCTCAAGAACAATTAAAAGTCTTATGGTTCCTAATTTATATTCTGGATGTTTTGCTTTTATCATTTGCTCAGCAGTTTCCATCATTAACTTTATATAACGTGCCTCTTCTTCGTTCTCTAGTTTTGGAACATAGAAGGCTAAAGCTTTAGAGTTATGCCAATTGTGAAAGAAGTGAAGGGCAAAATCATAGAGATGAAGTGGAAGAGGATTTTCTCTATAAAATAAAAATGTACTTGGAAGAGCAAGGCCAGGAAAACGCTTTATTGGCAATGATAGTTTATCTTTTGCTAGCTCATATACTTTTCCCTTTTCTTTATCTTCAACTCGTAAAGTTCCTTCAAAACATTCTGTTAAGTTTGCCCCAGCACTAGCAAGATCACTTCGCAGCGGAGTCTTAGAATCTTCATCATCAGCTCCCCACTTCGGAAGGCTTTCATGAGTTTTCAAAAGTTCACTGATAACTGCCGGTTCATCTTTTATAGAACGATGATAAGCGTTCATGGCATTAATTGATAATTTAGCACTTTCTGGTGGACCAAAAAGAGTAATATGATTTCCTTTTAAATACTCTGGTATTGGAGCAACTTTATTTTCATTTCCACGATAATAGTCTTTTCGTAGTGGGCCCATAACAATTCGTCCATCAGAATCCTCAAGACCAATAATTGTTTCATACTTTGAAGTTATAAAATCATTCTTTGCCGTTTTATTAAATTCGTAACAGGCCTTTACTCGCTTATCAATAAAGTCTCGGTCTTTAATTCTCTGATTTAGAATCTTATTAAGAGGGCCTTTTAATTCTTCGTAAAGTTCACAGAGAAATTTCAAAGACTCTTTATCTTCAAGTCCTCCTCCAGTACCAACTTCAACCAGACCTTCAACGCCAGAATAAGTATTGGCTTTAGAGAGAAGCTCAGCTCTTAAGCTTGGTGAAATGTAATCTTCATAATAAGGAATATCAACTTGCTTCATAATTTTCCTAGCTACCTCTATAAGTGGTATAACCAAACGGGTTAAGCAGAAGTGGCACGTGATACTTTCGGTCTGTATTTGTCACATTAAAAATTACAGGAACATCCACGAAGAAAAAGTCTTGTTGATTTTTTTGATAATAATCTTCAATGGAGAAGCTCAGTTTATAAATGCCTTTTTCATTTGGACAATTATAAACGATTCTTCCATCATTATCGGTTACTCCTGAATCAATATCTTCCCAATCAGAATTCTTTTTTCTTTGAAGGCTAACAGTAACTCCACTTGCAGGAATACCTAAGTGAGTATCTAAAATATGAGTACTTATCATTTTTCTTCCTTGTTTTTAAATACAAAGTTTGAACTTATTAATTTGTCATTAATGACGATTTGAGCTGTTTGTGTTCCCAACGTTTCATGCCAAAGCTCGACGGTATATTCTCCATAAGGAAGATTTTTAATTTCAAACTCTCCCTTCCTATCTGTGACACTATAGAATGGATGATCCATTACAGCGACATAAGCCCCCATCCAAGGATGAACACTACACTTTGCTTGTAAAAACAATTCTGGTTTTTTAAAAACTTTGACTATCTTCTGATCTTTTCGAGGCATCGGAACATTGAAGCGTTTATTCTTCTTTGTAACAGATTTTACGTTATGAAAAATAGGATCACTATTGAGAAAAGCTACTTTTTGACCAACACGAGCAGCAACAACTCTTGGAATATAAATACAGCCTTTCTGATCAAGTTCAACTTCTGTCGTTGGTGCTTCTCCAAAGTCTAAATTCTCATGGCCTTTTGTTATTCTCACGAGCACATTTTTAAGCATTTTATTATTTACAATGACTTCATTAGAGTAGACATCACCTTTATGTTGTTTTTGACAGGCCCTTGGAAGTCTTAACTTTTTGCCTTTAGGAACTTTTCCACTAAAAATAACTGTTCCTTTAAAGCTTTTCTTCTTTGAAGTATCAAACACTACTTTTTCTTCGATTTCCTTTTTCTCAACTTTTGCGACTTCTTCTACTTCTACGACTTTTTCTACCTCTTCTATTTCTACGACTTCTTCTATTTCTACGACTTCTTCTACTTCTGCGACTTCATTGTTAAAAGAATTTGATGTAAAGACGATAGCGAAAATTAAAAATGCGATTCCAAGTACACCGAACTTCTTTGATCGACTTGGGCTTTGGATTCTCACCACAAAGAATTCTCTGATAGCAGCACCAGCACAGCATAGAATAAGCAGGACAACCCAATTGAGTTCATGCCCATAAGTTTCGGGAAAGTGATTGCTGAGCATAATAAAAATAACGGGTAAGGTGAAATATGTATTATGGGTGGATCTATTTTTTGCGTTAATACCCCAAAGTTGGTTTATCTCTTTTCCTTGCCTTGAAGCTTCAACCATTTTTAACTGGCGAGGAATAATTCTCATAAAGACATTTAGAGTCATCCATGTTCCTAGCATTCCACCAATATGAATATAGGCAGCTCTTCCACTAAATTGATGACAAAGAAGATATGACATCCCAACAAACCAAATCAATGTTAGAGCATGACCAACAATCGGTTTCTCTCTTGTTAGTTTTCTTTCCCAGAGAAAGTCATAGAACGCCCATGAACCAAAAAGAGAAAAGAGACCAAGTAAAACTGCTTGAACATAAGTTATATCAGAGACTGAAGAGTCTAAAAGAAAAGTTCCTCCCCCTGTATAAAAAATAGCAACGACTAGAAAGGTTCCGCTTAGCCATGTCCAATATGCTTCCCACTTAAACCAGTGAAGAACACTTGGAACCTTAGTAGGCCCCATAAGCATTTTTTCAACATGATAAAAGCCTCCACCGTGAACCATCCAAAGCTCACCCACATGACCTTCTCTTGTTGAGTTCTCATTTTTTTCGAGGGTTCTATCCAGCCACATAAAAAAGATAGATGTTCCAATCCAAGTGACTGCAACCGTAATGTGAAGCCAGCGCCCCAACAGTAAAGCCCAGTCAAAAAGTTCCTGACCCATATTCACTCCATATATATTCAATTTTTTATAGTGAGATATTAAATCATAGAGTGTTCTGACTGCCTAGAAATAGGCCATTTTTTGGAGTTATTTGACCTTAAATGAGATGTGCCCCAAGTCAAAATGCTACTTTAACGTCTTTTTAAATAGCGCAATTGTTCTAGTCCAAGCTAGCTTTGCTGCTTCTTTATTATAACGCGGTGTAGAGTTGTTATGAAAGCCATGTTTTGTATTAGGATAAACGAACATTTCAAAATCTATCTTATTTGCCTTAAGTGCTTTTTCGTAATCATCTTTCATGGCATTGACTCGTGGATCATCTGAAGCATATTGAATTATCATCTTGGCCTTTATTTTCTTAACATCCTCTAGTTTGGCAGCACTTCCGTAAAAAGGAACGCTGGCCTTGAGATCTTCACCAAGTTCTGTGGCCAAGTAATTTGATACAGCTCCACCAAAACAAAAGCCTGTTACTCCTAAATTTCCATTTGAAAGTTTATGTGATTTTAAAAATTTTGCAGCATTTTTCATATCGATAAATATTTTTTCACGATCAAGATTTTTTTGCATGACTTTACCGTCGTCATCATTTCCAGGATAACCACCAACTGCCGACAAAGCATCAGGTGCAAATGCTAAGAATCCCTCAGTCGCTGCTCTTCTGGCCACATCTTCAATATAAGGATTTAGTCCTCTATTTTCATGGATAATAAGGACTGCTGGAAATGGACCTTCACCTTTTGGTTGTACTAGGTAACCTTTCATCTTTGAATTCCCAGCATTACCGCCTGGAGAATTATATTCAACATATTTTGCTTTGATCCTATCATCAGTGAATGAAATCATTTGAGCTTTTACATAATTTGGCAGAAGTGCTTTGGCCATCAGTAGACCAGAACCACCTACTACAGCAAGGCTTGCCGCTCGATCAAGAAAATCCCTTCTACTCATATTAGAGTGGCAGTATTCATCATAGAGATCAAAAATAACGGGGTCGATTTTTTCTTTCATAAAATTTTTTCCTATCTAAAAATTAAAACAGCGATGATAAGTTTTCTCTGATATTCTACAGCCTCTTTAGTTCAATTGAAAAACTCTGTATAGGATTTTAGGAAGTATATGACATCTCACTTAATTCCTTGAAATAATTACAAAACGACTTTCATTATGCCTATTAAGTGTTAAAAAAACTTATCTTAAATTTAATACTATGGAGTAAACATGAAAAGCCTTTTTCTAGCATCAATATTAATCTCGAGTGCCCATGCCATTGTTATCTCTCCTGACTCTGTAATTGGTTTCTCAGACTCTAGCTTTCATTATCAAAACCAAGAAGAGGCTCAAGCTGCAGAATTTTGCTATTGGGGAAGAGTTGACTTGGTCTGTGCAGAAGTTCAACTTGGTGTTCAAAACCGTAATATGCAATATTACTCTGGTGCCCATGACAAGATAGATTATCAGTCTTGTGAAGTTATTGATGACAAAGTCATCACTAGCTACACTCTAAGCGATGATTATGGTTCGGAATTCAAAGTCACAAGAACAATCGACCAATGTACTCGAAGCTCAATCGTTAATTAACTTTTTAAATTAGGTGTTAGAGAAACAAAGTGTTAATATTAAGGCTACTGTTTCCTAAGGAACACAATAGTTACTAACTATAATACGACCTTTCTCAGGTATCGCTATCATTCATTCTATTTTGATCAGCATGATATACACTTAAAGACTCTCAAAGACGTAAACCAATTCAATGACCCTGAAAATTTAGCAAAGGGAATGGGTATCTCTTCGGCAACATGGCCTCTTTTTGGAGTGATCTGGCCATCAAGTGAAGTTCTCGCCAACCTTATGCAAAGCTATCCTATAGAAGACCTATCCATTTTAGAGCTAGGCTGTGGTATTGGACTTTCCTCAATTATCTTGAATCAAAGAAATGCAAACATAACCTCTTCTGATCATCATCCAGACGCTGGAACTTTTTTAAAAGAAAACTTAAAGCTCAATAACTTTAGAGAAATAGAGTTTATTAGAGCCGACTGGGATGATGAGGAAAATAGTTTAGAAAAGTATGACCTCATTATAGGAAGTGATCTTCTTTACCAACCAGATCACATTATGACTTTATCACGCATTATTCAGAATGCTGCTAATCCAAAATGTGTTGTGATCATTGTAGATCCAGGACGTGGCAACTCAAATAAATTTACAAAAGAAATGGAGAAATATAACTTCGTTCTCACTGAAGAGCTTTGCTCATTTACTACCAATTCAAAGCAAGACTATAAAGGCAAAATCCTTACCTACACACGATCAATATTATAGTGATGGAAGTCGACTCCTTCTTTCTGTAGTGACTTGATCATACCTGTACGAAGATCATTTCTTAATTCCCAAGCTTCACTTGGATTATCTGCCCAAGCGGCTAACCAGCATTTAATGGTATCTTTTTGCATCTCCATTACCCAAAAAGATGGCTCTTCTGATTTATTAAAATATTTTGATTCTTTTGCAACTTTCATTCCTAGTTCTTCTACCTTAGCAATGCTTGCTTTTGGTGATACGAAGAACTCTATATGGGCCCATATAAAATGATCATTCATCGTTAAATTTTCTACTTCTTTTTGCAAAAGCTTACTATTAGGTACAACAATCCTATTCCAATCCCATCTTTTTAATACGGAGTATGTCAGGCCAATTTCTTCAATTATTCCATAATGCCCATCCATAATAACGGTATCTCCGATACGAACAGCTTTAAAAAAAGAGATAACGACTCCTGAAAATAAATTCTCTAAAAAAGGACGAAGAGAAACCCCTACAATAACAGATAAGATTGCAGCGATAACAGAAATATAGACACTTGGAATTTTTCCAAGATAAGGCATAAAGAAAGTGATACACCATAGAGAAATCAAAACAAGAGGGAGAGCTTTTTTAATGAAGGTAAATCTATTCTCAATTCCAGTGATTCCTCTTTCTCTTAATGATTCTTTTTGATCATTAACCGGTGAATCAGTCTCAATGGCATCAGAAAGATCTCTTTTTCTGATACTTTTAAGAGTTCTATCTTCTGACTTTTTAATTTTAAAACTTATAATGAAGTACACCCCTAAAAAAACGAGTGTAACGCTAATTGGATATGAGTTCTCTATTAATAATTGGCTATAATTCAATTTTATTCCACCTTGTTTTACACAAGATAAAGTATACCATAACTCCAGAAGCCATCCCTGGGGCAACTTCAAAAACGGAAGCTCCAAGTCCCATTTGTCGCCAAATTAAAGTCACAGCAACTCCTATAAGAATCATCGCAATTCCCGTTTTCTCAGAAACCTTTTTGCCAATTGCATATATAAACATAAGAGGACCAAACCCTGCCGATAGAACGGACCAGGCGATGAGAACTAACTCAAAAACATTCTTGCTACCATAGAGAGCAATTAAAAGGGCCATAATAGTTACTAATGCCGTAGCACCTTTTGTTACAAGTAATGTGTCTTTCTCACGAGGTATTAGATCCCTAGTGAAAGCGGCACTACAAGAAAGTATTTGCGAGTCTGCTGTGGACATAGTCGCAGAAAAAATTCCGGCGAGGACAACACCAATGAGAATTTCAGGTAAGAGTTTTTGACTCATTAAAGGCAGAGCAAGTTCAGCATCAAAGGAAGCGGCCTCAGGTAAAATTAACCTTGCCGTTAAGCCCACTCCGATAGTCACCGCATAAAAAGCGACATACCAAGAGTAGTAATATACTTTCGTTTTTGTCATCTGCTCTGGATCGTCAATAGTCATAAAGCGAATCATAATATGCGGTTGACCAATGACTCCAAAGCCACCGAAAACCCAGCCTAAGATAAAAAAGAAGATACCAATTGAGTTATCTAAGGCCAGCCCCGTAGGTCTAACACTTAAATAGGTTGGTGAAATAGCATCGAGCTTTGCAACATATTGCTCAAACCCTCCCACTTGATCAACTCCAACCACAAAGAGCATCACCATAGCAAATATCATAACTATTGATTGAGCCGCATCTGTCCAAATGGAAGCACGAAGACCACCGGATAAACAATATAGAAATACGATAACACTTCCAATAATTGCTCCAGTACTATAGTCCCATCCAAAAAGTACATGAAGGGCCTTACTACCTGCTTTAAACTGAGCAGCGGCATAGACTCCAAGGAAAACAACAGTGATTATTCCAACAATAAATCTTAGTTTTCTAAAGTCAGTTCCGTGTTGCCAACGAGAGAGCACTCCTCCGAAGCTTAACATATGCTCACTTTCAGAAACTTGCCTAAGTTTTTTATGAACAAAGAAACTCATTGCGAAGTCACCCAATATCCATCCAACCATTAACCAAATGGACTGAAGTCCACTGGTATAGGTAAACCCGATCATTCCTATAAACATATAGCCACTATTATTGGTTGCGATAGCGGAAAGAGCAGCTAACCATGGAGAAATATCCTGCCCTGCCATAAGGTAGTCAGAGTTACTCTTCTTACTTACAAAAGAAGAAGAAACTCCAATGAGCACAAACAATAATAGGAAAAATAGAAAGCTATACATAACCATTGAGATACCTTTGAAAATATTTATATTTATAAGGATCGGTTATTATTGAGTATTACACGAGGTCAAAAACCTCGTGTTAGAAAAAAACGAATTACTCAGGTTATATGGTTGGAAAAGGTGAAGGTGGAGGACCTTGATTATCCTCATGCCTTCTCACTGCTTTATAAATATAAACCTCTCCTTGATTGTCTTCAATTGCAATCCCACAGTCGGTAATAACCTTTGTAGCAGGTAGATAAAAGTCTTCTACTAAGTAGAAATCTTTAATCTTATTTTTAAATAAATGAAGATGCTCTAAGAAAGTCTTTGTTAGTTTCTCGCTCATTACTTCAGAAATTCCTGAAGGTCCTGCAGAGTATTTTACAAAAACACATTTTTTAATAAACTGTTCTCTAAGTTTTGGCATATGAGTAATGCGTGTATTACGAGGAAATCTCTGGTTCATCATTTCCTTAGTAATCGGAGCGGTGGATTCAACATGATAATCGAGATAAGCTCCTCTTAATTTATATAGTTCATGAGATAAGTAATAAAGAACTTCTAAAACATCTTCATTATCAGCATACTTTTTCCTAGCTTTGTTAATAACCTTTAGTGAGCTTTTGTCACGAAGATCATGATCAAACTCCTCATGAATAATTTGAGCGGCAGGATATGGTTTTGTTGGGATTTCTCCACCGACAATAAGATAAGTTCCTAAACTGTTTGCAAAGACTTCATCATACTGAAACTTACCTCTAAATATATGGTGAGGTACTTCTTGTGCAATAACTCTAGCTAATGTTTTAGCATCATACTTTCTAGCTCTCTTAGAAAAATATATGGCCCCACCTTTTTCAAACTCAGTCATGGCACCATTTGAAACTAGTTTTGTATAGTCTCCACCATATCTGTTAAAACCAACGGCAAAAAGTTTTGGAATATAATAAAATCGTTTCTTTGACTTCATTAACTCTAAATCTTCGATAAACGCTTCTTTAAATTTTTGATGAAGTGGAGTTTCATTTACCTTCTTTTTCAAAAGTTCAATTGCTTCTGATAAGACCTTTTGATTTGGAAATGGTTTAACCTTCACTTCTTTAGGATCTCCACCACCACTGGCCCAACCAGCAAAAGTCGATGATGATATGAGTGCTAAATATACTAAAAATAATGCTTTCATAGTTTCTCCTAGGTCCGTTTATACACAGTCAGACACAATACGTTAATACTAAGGAAATCTTTATCCACTCGTAAATTTAAGATTTATTAATTGAGCATGACATGTTAACTTTATGTAAACTAAAGGACGTAAATATGAGTATTTTCAACAAGTTAGACTATAGAGAGAATATCAAAAATCTTGTACAAAATAGGAAGAAACTAGACTCCTCAGTGACTTATCAGAGAATGGCCGAATTTATGAGGATTCAAAAAGCCTATCTTTCACAGGTTATCAAGGGCCATAGGGACCTTTCACAGGATCAGCTCTATATGGCCATGGACTATTTAGATTTAAAAGATCATGAAAAAGAGTTTATGCAGTTATCTCTTGAGTACGAGCGTTCAGGGATTTTAACGAGAAAAAGAGAATTAAAAAAACAGCTTAAAATGATGCAGAATAAGTATTCAAAGACCAGTGAGCATATTGATGTAGATGAGGTCGACGGACATGGTCACAACCTAGACTCATATTTTCTAGATCCCTACAATATGTTAATTCACATGTGTCTTAGTGTTCCGAAACTAAAGCAAAGCCCTAAAGAAATTGCTCATTCATTAATGATTCCTCTTTCAAAAGTTCAGTCCTCTCTAACCGAGCTAGAGCGAATGGGAATCATCACAGTGGATAAAGGAAAAATTATTATTATTAAAGATGGCATACATATTCCAAAAGAATCACCATTATTTCCAGTTTGGAGAATGCACTTAAATCAGCTGGCCCAACAGAGAGTACAAGTGCTTGCTGAAAATAAATGCTATAATTTTCAGGCCACTTTTGGGGCAAATCAAGAAGTACTAGATGAGATTAGAAGCGAATTTCATAAATTTATTAAAAAAGTTCAAAGATTAGCAACTGATGCAAAAGAAGAAGAAGTACTGCATTTATCTTTCGATCTTTTTTCTTGGACAGAAAGTTTCTAAATGCAAAACCTCCCCTTAAATTTCTTCAAGGAGAGGTAAGCCTGGTACTTCGCTAGCTAACTTTAAAGACTTTCACATGTCTTTGTATCAGCTCTCAAAAATGCTTTGAAATTAAACCCTAGTCTATTTAACTTTTTACATGACCCTCTTGATCTTTTTCCCCAGTAACAACCTTCACAAGTAATTTCGTTAATATCATCACAACAAAAACCCATGTCTTTATCACTTACCTTTGCCTTTTCTAAGTCAACCGATTGAAAGAAGTCATTCTCTCTCAAAACTCTTCCATCAATATCAGTATTTAGTACCTCACCATCAAACTCAGGAGCTTCAATTCTCTTACTCGCTCTTGTGGCCACAACTTTGATACTTGATTCACCTTTTGAAAGTGCCTTTACAGTCATATTGTATTTGCTTTTCATTTCTTCAAACTGAATTGTTTGTTTTTTTACATTTACTCCTGATATTTCGATTCGATCAAACTCTCCAGTTACAGAAACTTTAAATTTTCCTTTTTTGAACAGCGATCCTGGAACAGAATCAATCTTTACCTGTGGCTTTATTGTGTTAATTTTTCCAACAAATTTTTTAGATAGAACTTGATCATCTACAGTTTCAATAATCACAGCTCCAATGAAATCTTCCTTCGCTTTAAATCCAGTGTAATTCCCTGCTAAAATCCCTGTCTCTGGATAATAAGAGAGATTAACTCTTTTTTCATTCACAAGGACATAAGCAGACTTAACGACTTCAGTGCTTGTTCCTGTTTCAACACCAAAAATAAGAGGTAATTCTTTTTCATTTCCAAAAGGAATCTCTTCGTTTGTTGCAAGGTAATTAGGAATAACAAGTTCGACCTCTACAGGCACACTTAAATTGTCTTTCTTCACTTCATCTTGAATTTCATCTAACTCACTTTTATCAAGCTCTTCCTGCTCTAAAATTGAATTCTTAATGCTATCAACTCTATTCTCTATTAATTCACAACTTTCTTCACAGTTAATAAGTTCACGCCCAACCTCACGCAAATGAGTGTATGAATCTTGTCTATCAGTGAAGCGATCATAAAGAACATAGATTCCTCCACCTAAAAGTACTGGCGGTAGATAGTTTGCGAGTTTACTAAATTTTGATCGAGACTCTTCTAGCGTTGCACTTGTTTGTGCTCTTGTATTATTTAAAACATAGCAAACTTCTTGATTGTCATCAGAAATAATATCGCATTGATTTTCTTCCATCTCATCTGCCACATCTTGATCATCTCTTTGAGAGTCCATCACATCATTATGTGTTGAAACAATATCACCGATAGTAACTTCTCCAAGGTCTCTCATTTGAGATACTCTTCTTGCTTTTTTCTTTTTCTTCTTTTGCTTTTCTTCCCACTTTTTTTGCTTTTCTTTCAATTTCTTTATATGAAGATGCCTTTGTTGGCGTTTCCAGATGATGGCCTCTTGCTTCTTCTTAGGTTTTCGTGGATTCGTATGGAGGCTACTTTCAAAATCATGGTCATCAAAGACTTTCTTTAATTCTTTTGAAAGGTCCTCTATTTCTTTTTGCACTTTCTTTTTTGCCGCACTTCCTTTTGCTTTTCTCTTTTTCTTATATAATTCTTTTTTCAACTTACGAAGATCTTCGGCCCTCTTCTTTAAGTTCTCAAGATTTGATTTAGTTGATCCATTTGAATTGTAGGTTTGAGATGGCCCATACTTAATATTTGGACTCCCTACACTCGCAGGTGTTGATACAACAATACTTAGTAAGACAAAAACTAAGACTAACTTTCTCCATACATTATTCATTTCATTCTCCAGGCATAAAAAGCGTTATTGCTTTTGATGAAGCCAGATTATGAAACATGATGAAGCACGTAAATTTAATATAAATTAAGAAACTGACAATTGTTTACTTTTAGTAAACTATCAATGGTGTCAAAGTGGAGCTCAAAAACGGTAACAATCAGTATCGATCCAGCGAGGAAGCCCCTGAGGATCAAGCATTGAACCAATCACAGACTTATTTGGAGCTGAGTAGTACTTCCGATAAAGTCTTCCATGATGCTTCCTGATCATATTTTCAAAGAAGACGGCTCTATATTCAATGACTGGTTGAAATTCATAACCCTCACCTTTAATCATCCTTCGGTCAAGTAGTCCTCGAATTGAATCGTAGGCATGGTAAAGCTCATGAGCAAGAGCAATGAATGTAGGTGTCCCTCTAACTTTTCCGTCCGATTCCATCGCTTCATATTCTTTATTTGAATCCCAAAAAACGATTCCACCAGTTCCCCATTTTTTGAAAGGCAGTCTATCGACTTGAAGTCTTTTTGTAATAAAAGTAATAAGAGCTCCGGCCTCATTTATTTCCATCATCGGTCTTGAAAGATCACCTCTTGGATCAAACCGATTACCACCTGATTTTATAGTAAGAGTGTAAGGACTTCTCATCAACTTCTTAATAAGAACTCTACCTTCCCTGTTTTTTCTAATTTTTTGAATAGCGCGAATTGCTTTTGCGACAAAAACATCTCTAGAGTTTAAATCATGTTTATAAGTTAAAATATTACCTTCTTTATCCGAAACCTTTAATGAGTCCTCATTTAAATTCTCAGGTAGGTCTAAAGCAAAAAGCTCGTCTCTCATAATGGAACAAGAGTAACGATCTAAAAATCTTAAATCTTTTCCTTGTTGAGAAAGTAAGTCATCAATACTTTGAGGCTTATTAGACTCAAAAAATGAGATATAGGTAAAGTCACTTGCTCTAATTTGTAGAGAAAAGACAATGAATATTAATGAGAAAATCTTGATCATAATCAACGTTAGCATGATTGACTCAACAATTTAAAGCACTTATATCTACCTGTAATAATTTCAGCTTATCTAAGGATATTCAATGAGATAGAGTATGATTAGCTCATGAAAGGACTACTAAATATCTCTATTCTTATACTCTCACTGTCTGTAAGAGCAGCCGTCTTTCTCGATCTTAAACTAAAAGATAACTCAAGAGTTAAAGGTGAATTAATTGAAGTCTATGAGGATAGATGGTTTTATCAAGAACAAAATAAAACAACTCAAAAGTTCGTACTATTATATAATGAAAAAAATAAAGAACCTTATTTTGAATTTCATAACATTAATAAAATTTCAAAAGTTAAGGTTACAAAGTTTTCAAAATCTAAATATAAGAAATATTTAAAACGAAACAATCTTATTTTTAAAAATAAACTTGTTAAAAATGCAGCAGTCCTAACAGGAAATGAAGGGCACCATAAACATGAAAAAATGTATGGTAACTTTGCTTGGGACATTGGCATTTTGAACGAAGAAGGTTCTCAATTTAAAAACTCTGGTAACGTTCTTGAAGACTTCTTTATTTTTGACCAAGACGTGGTCTCTCCTCTTGAAGGAACTGTCGTTGGAAAAGTAAGCGATCAAGAGGATAATGCCCCTGACTTAAGCTTTCAATCGAGCCTAGAAGGAAAAGTTAACAATTACTTAACCATACATTTAACAGGTCCGTTCTATCTATCCATTGTGCACTTTAAGAAAGACTCAATAAAAGTAAATATTGGAGATAAAGTTAAAGTGGGTGACTTCTTAGGAACTGTTGGAAACTCAGGTGTCTCCTATCTTCCTCATCTGCACTATACTCTTTATATATACGTTAAAGAGCACGATCGCTTTATTTCAGTCCCAGGCTTTTTCTAACTTTTTTTATTACTACTTCTTTGATAGAGATCTAATATAGTTCTCAAGGTCGTATAAGTCCCTTTTTGAAAAAACATTCTTCCAGCCAGGCATTTCACCTTTATAACGAGATACTGACATATAAAACTTAAAGCTTGGAACTTCTTGTGAAATTTCAGTAAGATCTCTCGGCGCAGGATCAAGACCCCTTCCTTTCGGACCATCACCTCTACCATCACGACCATGACACTCAAGACAATTCTTTTGATAAAGAACTTTTCCCCGACCAGCGGCTTTGTCATCAACTGGCACTGTAGAGACCTTATTATCCAACTTCATCTCTACAGGAACAACCCCGTGTCTAAATGAAGCTCCCTTATAGTGACCTCTCGAATCATTGTTGATCATAGAGCATGAGGTCATTGTACAGATAATCACCATTAATATTTTTTTCAATTTGATCTCCTTAACCTTATTCTATTAAATAGAAGCGATAACTTCATTGACCTTATATCATTAAAAAGATGATATTGGTCATACTTCATTTTGTGAAGTGGGGGCAAGGTAATTAAATGAATGAATTTTATGTAAAAAAATCAAATGGAACCTTACAACCTTTTTCAGTTGAGAAACTTGAATCATCTTTAAAATTTACTGGTGCAGATGATGAAACGATTTCTCTTATACTAAAAGAAGTTGAAGCAATTGCTCATGACGGTATTTCCACTGATAGTATTTATAATCTAGCTTTTGAAAAATTAAGACAAATATCGAGACCTATATCAGCTTACTACGGAACAAAGAGATCTCTCCTTGAACTAGGTCCTGATGGCTTCTTTTTTGAAAAGTATATAGCACGAATCCTTACTCACTTAGGCTATCAAACAAAAATAGGTGTCATTATCGAAGGAAGATGTATCGGCCATGAGATTGATGTACTGGCCGAAAGTGAAAAAAAGAATATTTTAATTGAGTGTAAATTTCATAATCTCGCTGATAAAAATAACGATATAAAAACGGCGCTCTACGTAAAGGCCAGAGCTAATGATATTTCAGAGGGTGATTATGGCGAGAACTTTGATGAGTTCTGGCTTGTTTCTAATACTAGTTTCTCAGACGATGCCATACGATATTCCACCTGTGCTGGCCTTCATCTCTTAGGTTCAAATTTTCCACCCCAAAACACATTACAGGATATGATTCGTGACAATGGTCTAGATTCACTCACATGTCTTTCGAGCTTGCGAAAAAGAGAAAAGAGAATGTTGCTTGAAAGTGATATTTTTTTAACTTTAGAGATTAAAAATAAAACTGACTTGTTAAAAGATATTGGACTTGAATCAACTCGAATAAAAAAGGTTGTAGCAGAGATTAATAAACTTGAGAATCGGAGGAAGAATTGAAAGTAAGTCTCACATCTTTGGGAGCAGCTAAAACTGTTACAGGATCAAAACATTTAATTTCCCTTAATGACTTCCATATTCTTGTAGACTGTGGCCTCTATCAAGGTGAAGATCAAAAGCATCAAAAAAACCAAATCAACTTTCCTGCTAAGGATATAAATGCTGTCATCCTGACTCATGCCCATCTCGATCATTGTGGTTATCTTCCTAAACTTGTTAAAGATGGTTTTAATGGTCCTATTTTTTGTACTCAAACAACAAGGCAAATTGCCCCCATCATTCAAAGAGACTCTGCCAAAATTGAAACCAATGAATTACGAAGAAAAAGAAGAAAGACTAATAGTGATCAAATGCCACTTTACGGAGAAGCAGACATAAGACTTATGGAAAAGCTTATGCAAGTCTTAGATTATGAAAGTCCTCATAAAGTTGGACCATGTCTTCTCACCCTTCACCAAGCGGGTCACATACCTGGTGCTTGTAGTGCCGGTCTAAAATGGGAAAATGGAAATATTCTTTTCTCAGGAGATCTTGGCCGTTTTGATGACCCATTTACATATGACCCGAAAGTAACTTCTTCCTATGAAAATATTGTTCTAGAATCCACATATGGAGGTGTCAATCATCCTCCCGTTTCTCAAATAGAAGAGTTAAGAAATGCAATTGAAAAGTGTATTCAAAAAACAGGTGTTCTTTTAATCCCTGCTTTTTCACTGGCAAGGACGCAATCGATTTTATTTCGGCTACATGAAGCCTTTGAAAAATATCCTCAACTAAAATGCCCTATTTTTGCAGATGGCCCCATGTCTAACGAGATCAACCAAATCCTGATTAAAAACACACTTGAATACAAAGGTGATCTGAAAGAATTGATCGATGATTTTTCACAGCTAACAATCATCGCCAAACATTGGGAATCGGGAGTCATTAATAAAAAAGATGCTCCCAAAATTATCATCTCCTCTAGCGGAATGCTCACCGGTGGTAAAGTTATGGGATATTTAAATGAATACATAGAAGATCCATCTGCTACAATCTTTCTTCCTGGGTTCCAAGCAAATGGAACCATTGGGAAACAGCTTACTTTGGGAGTCAAAACTATTTCTATTGAAGGAGTTGAAAAAGAGGTTAATGCTGAAATTATTCATTCCCACGCCTTTTCGGCACACGCCGACGAGAACGAACTGGTAAAGTGGGTAAGCAGCTTTGGCGAAAACCCTAAAGTGATCTTTCTGGTCCATGGAGAAGAGCTACAAATTGACAAGCTAGGTCAACGCTTAGCTCAAGAGTTTAAGGATACCAAGATAGAAGTCCCTTTGTTGAACAAAAAACTTGAGCTATTTAGTAAATAAAAATCGATTCTTGATAAAATTAAATATACAATAGCTCTATGTTAAATCTATCAATTAGTCAGGACCTAGAGTACTTGGCGATATTCTCACTGGTTCTCATCTTTCCTAAAGTACTGTTAAGGTTCAAGGTTCCATCCGGTATAACTGCATTAGTGATTGGACTCGTCGTTTCTATATTTGATCCAGACCTAAGTTCAGACAAATTATTTCGTTTCCTATCTCAAATTGGTATTACTTCTCTTTTCTTATTCGCAGGCCTTGAAGTTGATTTTAAAGAATTAAAAGAAGACCGAAAGCATCTCTCTGTTTATTTACTAAAGTCAGTCTTTGCCATGCTGGCCATAGGTGCGGCTTTTCATCATTTTGCTGGAACACCTTTTCAAGACTCATTACTTCTCTCCCTTGGAATCTTCACTCCTTCAGCAGGTTTTATTTTAACTTCCATGCACTCTCACTCAATGAGTGAAGATCAAGAATATTGGGTTAAGTCTAAGGCCATTAGTAAGGAAGTCGTGGCCATCATCTTACTATTCTTTGCCCTTCAGAGTGGTGACTTATCAAAAATGTTAATTAACTCTGCATTCTTTCTCTTATTATTTCTTATTCTTCCGTTTATCTTTAAATTCTTTTTTAAATTTGTTTCCCCATATGCACCAAACTCAGAAGTTCCCTTCTTAGTTGCTCTTTCTTTAATTGCAGGAGTTCTATCAAAAGAAATGGGGGCCTATTACTTAGTTGGTGCTTTTGCTGTTGGGTTAATCGCTTCTAATTTTAAAAAGGATATCTTTAAAGAAAGTGAAGAGTCTTTTTTCAGATCAGTTTCAAGTTTCTTTATTGTTTTTCTGCCATTCTACTTTTTTAAAGCAGGTTTAAGAATCAATATTTATGATTTTAATACAAAAAGTCTCATCATTGGTTTAGGACTTGTTGCAGTTTTTGTACCGATTAGACTACTTCTTATAAGGTCTTCTGTTAAAAAAGTTGTCGATAACTTAAGTAAGTTTAATTACAAAATTTCACTTTCTCTTATGCCAACTCTCATTTTTGGACTCGTAATGGGTACGATTCTTCTTGAAAGAAATCTCGTACAAAAAGAGATTATCTACTCGCTCTTTGTATATACATTGATAACAAGTTTACTACCGACCATTATTTTTTCTATTCAAAGTCTAAGGTCATCAATTTCAAAAAAATAGGTTTATGAAAATAATACTGCTTAATGTATTTATATTACTTAGCTCATGCTCATCTAAAAGTTGGAGAGAAGCTTCCCGTGAAAGCATTGGAATTGCCCCTAAAGCAAGTGAGTTAAAAGAAGATATTGTGCAAATATATTACGCAAGAGCTTTTGCTTGGCGAGGAGCTTTTGGGGTACACCCTTGGATTGCTTGGAAAAGCATTGATGATCAGCAATATACTGTCGCCCAAGTAACTGCTTGGAATATTCGACGTCAGGGTACTGCCGTTAGAGTTGAGCAGGATTTACCAGATAGAAAATGGTTTGATAGTACTCCAGAGCTTATGTTTGAAGCGAGAGGAGAAAAGGCTTCAAAAATCATTTCTCAATTAAATAAATTAATAAAAGAGTATCCCTTCAAGGATAATTATCGCGTCTGGCCTGGACCTAACTCGAATACCTTCGTTTCCTACCTTATAAGAAATATTGATGAACTTAATATTGAATTGCCAGCAACGGCCATTGGAAAAGATTACTTTGGAGCCACCAACTTTGTCTCTAACACGGCTTCTAATACAGGCTTTACACTTTCAGCATTAGGCGTCTTAGGTTTTACCCTAGGGCTTCATGAAGGTGTCGAAATCAATTTATTTGGGCTTCATTTTGGTCTCGACCTCTGGACTCCGGCACTAAAACTTCCTTTCATCGGTCGACTTGGCTTCAAAGATATTTAAACTATTTTAACTTCTCACATTCAGGGCACCACTTCCCTACAGAATTCTTCTTTCCCATTATTTCAAGGGGAGTTGCTCGCCACTTATGGCCTTCAGAGCATTCAAAAAGTAAGCGATATGTAGAGTTCTTATACTCATGGGCATGACACTTGCCACCCAGCTTTTGTGCGTGTTCTTGCATCATATTCAAATCAAAGGATCTTCTTTCTTTTTTCATAACTTAGGTATATCAGTAGTTTAAATCACTGGAAAGAAAAACTTTATGCTCTATGTAATTTATAGTACAAAAGGTGAAAGGAAGAATTTTGGCCAAGAAATCTAAATCAAATAACAATAATACTGATGAGAAAGTCGTCCTTTCAGACTATTCTGAAAGAAAGATTAATTGGTATCCAGGTCACATGAATCGGGCCATCAATGAGATCATTAACGGTCTTAAGAAAGTTGATATTGTCCTAGAAGTTAGAGACGCAAGGTCTCCCCTTGTTACTGGAAATAGAGTTCTCAAGAAAAAAATTGGCAATAAGCCTAAGTTAATTGTTATCAATAAGAAGAACCTAGCTAATCCTGATATAGTAGAAAAATGGGAAGCTTGGTTTGAAAAGCAAGGTGAACCTTTTATTTTTATTAATTGTCTTGATAAAGACTCTTTAAAAACACTTACTGATAAGGCCCTGCAAATATTAAATGAAAAAAGAGATAGCCCAAAAAAGAGTCGAATGAAATTAATGATCATAGGTCTTCCAAACACTGGCAAATCAACAATCATTAATAAGCTGGCCAATAGAAATGCCACCAAAGCAGCAGCAAAACCTGGACAGACTCAAACTCAGCTATGGGTAAGAGTTGGTGAAGATCTTGATCTTCTTGATACTCCAGGAGTTATGCCTCCAGAGATTGATACGGAAGAGCAAGGAATCTGGTTAAGTGCGATTCATGCAATTCCAGACAAGGTTGTTATTCCTGAAATACCTGCCTGTTATATTGTAGAGCATATGATTAAGGTAAAGTCAGAAGCTTTTAAGAATCATTATAAGCTTGAGACGCTAGGGCCCGATCTTATCTCAACTCTTAATGCTATAGCGGAACTTAGAGGTTGTTTTAAAAAACAAAATGAGTACGACTATGAAAGAGTTTATCAACTTATTTTAAATGACTTTAGAAAAGGAGATCTTGGTAAAACAAGTTTTGGTCTCCCACCATTAAATTATTAGAAGGAAGATTATGAATCATTTTGATAGTGCTGCAAATACATGGGATTCAGAAGAAAAAATCAGTTCGGTTTTAAAGTTGGCCGAAAAAACAAAGGCCAAACTTAGTCCTCGTGAAAATTTAGATATTTTAGATTTTGGATGTGGAACGGGGCTTTATGGGCTGGCCTTCCTTGACCAAGCAAAGAGCATTACTGGCATAGATAATTCTGAGGGAATGATCAAAGTCTTTAACGAAAAAACAGAAAATGACCCTCAAGTAAAATCTATTCAAGTAGATTTAGAAAAAGAAAATGTTAGTGATAAATATGATCTCATTATTTCTTCTATGACCTTTCATCATCTAAAAAATCCAGAAGAGATGATTCTCAAATTTAAATCAATGCTTAAGCCTCATGGGGAAATGGCCATAGTCGATCTTGAAAAAGAAGATGGCAGCTTCCACCCTGATAATAAATCTATGGGAGTTAATCATCACGGTTTTTCGACAGAAGAGTTAACAAGCTGGGGGAAAGTTGCAAACTTAAAAGTTGAAATCTCCACAATTAACACTATTAATAAGAACGATCGAGAGTACCACCAATTCTTGGCCGTCTATAGAAATTAATTTAACTTTTTAGAAAATCAAAATCTGCAGAGCTATGCCGTTCTTTTAGTTGCTTATCTTCATCGCCCCAAGTTCGATTGACTATACTTCCTCTTTTCACTGCAGGTCTTTTTGAAATTCCGTTTGCCCATCTGACTACGTTCTTATAGCTATCGGCCTCTAAAAATTCTGCTGCATCATAAAGCTCACCAAGAACAAGAGCTCCGTACCACGGATAAATCGCCATATCTGCGATTGTGTAATCTTCTCCAACAAGATAAGTCTTTCCCTCAAGTTGTTTATCTAAAACATCTAACTGGCGTTTTGCTTCCATGGTAAAACGGTCAACACAATATTTAATTTTTGTTGGAGCGTAAGCATAAAAATGACCAAAGCCTCCGCCAATATAAGGAGCACTTCCCATTTGCCAGAAAAGCCAATTCAAAGTTTCAGTTCTTTTATTCAATTCCTTTGGAAGAAAGTCATCGAATTTTTCTGCTAAATAAAGAAGCATGGATCCTGACTCAAAAAGATAATTTGGTTTTTTCGTACTATAATCAACCATTGCAGGAATTTTGGAATTAGGATTTACTCCCACAAAACCGCTTGAGAATTGTTCACCTTCTAAAATATTAATTAAAAAGGCATCGTATTCTGCTTTGTCATAACCCTTCTCCAGAAGCTCTTCTAAAAGAATCGTAACCTTTACTCCATTAGGTGTTCCTAAAGAATATAGCTGAATAGGATGCTCTCCCTTTGGGAGTACTTTTTCATGGGTTGACCCACTGATAGGCCTATTAATATTCGCAAACTTTCCCTCTCCTGACTTTTCCCATTTCCAAACTTTTGGAGGTATGTACTCACTTGTCATTAACATGCCCTTGTTCTTTTTCAATGTTTTCAATTTTCTTATATATCTCATCAGCTTCAGATGTAAGCTTAGCAAAAAGTTCGATATTACCATTTCTTTGGGCATTCATGGCCTTTTCAGATAATTGTTCAAACTCTTTTCTGAGTTTCGCAGTTGGGTCTTTTTTAAACAATCCAAACATTAGAGCTCCTTTTTTTCATCATAGTAGCCGATATTCTTAGAATTTGGCACTGAACAAGCTATTTTATTACTAGACACGGATATCATTACCCACTCGCATATGATTTTTTTTTATTCTATACTGAAAGAGAGAAAAAACAAGGCCATGGAGATGTATATGAAACTATTATTTACTTTAGTTAGTCTTTTATTTATCAGTTCCTTATATGCTGCTAAACCTAGCCTTGATCTACTCACTCAGTCTCAAGCTGACGCTGTCTCAAAAGAATTTTCTGGAAACTTTATTCACACCAATGTTTCACCTGCTTCGAGCTTAGGTGATATATTTGGATTTGAGGTTGGACTAGTTGCCGGCCTTTCTGAAACACCAGAAATTGATAAGCTTTCAAAAACCTTTGATGCTTCTGCAACCATTGATAAAATTCCTCATGCCGGAGCAATCGGCTCAGTTTCTGTTCCTTTTGGAATCACTGCTGAAATGACTTATGTTCCTGAAGTTGGAAGTGATGTTAAATTTAAACATTTATCTTATGGTGCAAAGTGGACCTTCTCGAGGTTTCTTCCAGTTCCTCTTGATATCGCAATAAGATTACATGGATCTTCAAGTACTCTTAGCTATACTGATGTGATTAATAATACCTCAACAGGTAATACCGATGTCAATTCAACGATCGCTTATGACACCAGTTCATTTGGTTATAATCTTTCAGTCTCTAAGAAGCTCTTATTTGTTGAGCCTTATATTGGGCTCGGAAGAGTTTCAACTGATACAGATATTAAAGCATCGGCGTCTACAACAGTCTCTATCTTTACCTTTAGTTCTGCTAGTAGCTATACTTCAGAAAATAGCGGTACTCACCTCTTTGCTGGGGTAAACCTAAACTTATTTCTGTTGAAAATTGGAGCAGAATACTCAAATGTTATGGGAGTTGATCGTTATTCTGGTAAGTTAAGCTTCTACTTCTAAAAACTAAATATTACTTACAACATTGATTTACCCTCGCGATTCCTTCTTTGATAGCAGTATAATTAGCTATTAGTTATTACTTCTTCAAGGATGAAATATGAACAGAATGATTCTGTTATTAGTGGCACTACTATCAACAAGTGCAATGGCCTCAACAAAACTTTCAACAATTGCTAACTTTAAAAAGAATCGTAGTATTGGGTACAACGACATCTGGGGATATGAAGCACCAGACGGAAGAGAGTACGCACTCCTTGGTGTTCAGGATGGAACAAGTGTTGTTGATGTAACTGATGTAAACGACTTAAAAGAAATTAAATTCTTTCCATCAAAAAAATCAACGTGGAAAGATATTAAAACTCTTGGTCACTATGCTTATGTGGTTAATGAGAGTGGTGGCGGAATGCAAATTCTTGACCTTTCAAAACTTCCAAATGAAGTTACTCTAGCCGCAACTTTTACAGGTTTTTCAACCTCTCACAATATCTTTATTGATACTGAGAGAAAAATTTTATTTGCAGAGGGTAATCATAGTGAGCCCGTGAGACTTTACTCTTTAAAAAATCCTGTTGCTCCTGAAAAACTTTCAAGCTTAGGTGTAGAATGTCATGACATCTTTGCACAGAATGGAAGACTCTTTGTTTCAGAAGGGGGCCACGGAACGATCGGTATCTTTAATTATGATGATCCAAAAAATCCTGTGCTTGAAAAACGCTTTCAAATCAGAAGAGCTGGGTATGTTCATAATGCTTGGGCAACAGAAGATGGTCGATACTTAATGACGACGGAAGAGAATACTGGAAAGACAATGAAAGTTTTTGATCTAGCAGATCTTTCAAATATTCAACAAGTAAGTGAAGTATTAGCTCCAGGTAGACTGGCCCATAACACTCATATCAAAGGTGATTTCGCCTATGTCTCTCATTACGGATCGGGTATGAGAATTTATAATGTCGCTAATCCTGCAGCTCCAACCGAAGTTGCTTTTTGGCAAAAAACTGACCAATCAAGAGGTGGTTTTGTCTCTGTTTGGGGAGCCTACCCTTTCTTTAAGTCAGGTAAAATTTTAATTTCAGACATTAAAGATGGTCTTGTTGTTGTACAACATGAATCTGCTCAAGAGAACTAAGAATAGGTATACATATGAAAACGATAGTTGGATTTTTTAGTATTTTAATATCTCTCTCACTTTTTTCAAGTCAGCTTGAACCCCACTTTTTAATTAATGGTGAAAGAGATCAAGAAATTATTGCTAAAGAAAAATCCAACTTTAGTTTTTATTTTAAGAATGAAAGTAGAGGTATGAATCATAAAATGTTTATGAAAATGCATGCAAAGCCAATGCATACAATTGTGATTAAAGATGATTACTCTCATATTGCTCACATTCATCCCTACCTTGATATGAAAACGGGTATCTTTAGCCTCGATATCAATACAAACCATATTCCTGATTTTGATAATCAATCGGTGAGAAATACAATTCCGGATGCTGGTCGATACTTTGTTTTTACAGAAGTCATGCCAATGGGCCTAGGAAATGAAGCCCCCATGATTAAGAGTCGCTACGAAGTCACTGCCACGGGACAATTCAAAGAACCAGTCCAGTATGACTACCAAGACGGGTCTCAAGGAATCACCCTTTACTTTGATCAAGGTGCAAATCAAAGTCAATCAGGGGCAAAGTACAAAGTTATTTTTAGCTATGAGCAGTTTGATTTTTGTGACAAATGGTTACCAAAATTCTACTTTGAATGGTTTGAGAAAAATGAGGAAGGTACTTATAGTCGTGCTGAGAACTTTGAGAAATGGTTAGAGATGGGTGGACATTCAATTCTTATCGACACTGAACAAACGATTCTATCCGAAAAAATCTTCTATCATCTTCATGCATTTTTACCAATGAGTACAATGGGTGAATTTGTCTTTCCTTATCATGATCATAAAAGAGAGTTACCAGCTGGGAATTATAAAATCTTTGGTCAATTCAAAAGAGAAAACAAGGTATTCACTGTACCAGTACCTTTTAAGTACACACTTCCTGTTATACAAAATAAATGTAAATAAAAATTAGAAGCGACAGCTAACGTTTGCCTGAGCATCAATTAACGGGTCAACGTAAGGATTATTAGCGTATACGAACCCTTGCATACATTGTCCTGGAAGAACGATTCCAGTTTGTTGACCGTTCATAAAGAATCTTCTCGAAGTCAGACCTCTCATATTCATTTGGCATAGAATTGGACGACTAAATTGATAGTTACAAACTTCACACACAGCATTTGCTCCACCATTAATAAAACAGTTTGCTCTCATATTAATTTTATAATTTGAATTAGCTGAAGTGCTCGAAGCACTGAAAGTTATAAAAAATAAGAATGATAGAGATACTGTAATTAGCTTCATTTATGCTCCAAGAATTTTGTACTGTGATGCATAATTATCACTGCAAATGAAAAATGTCTACTTTAACTTCTTTTGAAGTCCCAGTAAAAAGTTGCGCAGGAACTGATCACGACATTCTCGGTACTTTGAGTGGCCAGGCTTCCTAAAAAAGGCGCTAATCTCGCTTTTTCCGACCTTTAGCTCAGCTAAATCGAGGACCCCTACCACATCATCAGTTTTTATAGAAAAGGCAATAGTGAGCTTTCTCAAGATGATATTATTATTAAGCTTATTTTCGGCCTTCGGAAGAACATCATCTTTTTTTCCACGCTTATCAATGATGAGACCATTTAAGAAATTGGCCAAAACATTGTCTGGGCACTCCACATAGTCTGCATGGTCTTCTTTTTTTAACCAACTAACAACCTCTTCCTGAGATGGTTTAAAGTTTACATTTCCAAAGATCTCCAGCATTTTTTGATCGTTAGCATCGATGATAAATCTTAATCTTCTTAAAACATCATTGTTTTCCATAATTGTCCTAGCTCAATCCTACTCTGAATTTTCTATTTTTTATTTTACCGTTCGTTAGCTTTTCTATGGCCTGTTCAACTTTTTCTTTCTTAATCGCCACATAAGTAATAATCGGAAGAATCGTGATATCACCCACTTCGTTTGGTTCAAGACCAGCTTCTTTTACTAAGGCTCCAAGAACATCACCAGGGCGTAGTTTATCTTTTTTTCCACCACTAATAAAAATTGTATCCATAGGAGGTGAGGCAATATATTTTTCGAAGTTATCAACATTTTCTAAGCGTTGAATTTTAAAATCTTTCTTCACTAGTTCTTGAATATCATAAACCTTACTCTCTTCTTGTTTTACAAAGAGACTGAAAGCGAGACCTTTGCTACCAGCTCTTCCTGTTCGCCCTACTCGATGAACATAGTCCTCAGGGTCCATTGGAAGATCATAATTAATAACCGCCTCTAAATCTTTAATATCAATCCCTCTAGCGGCTACATCAGTTGCGGTTAAAACAGAAAGACTTCTATTAGAAAAAAGAGTTAAAGTCTTACGTCTTTCATTCTGATCTAAATCCCCATGAATACTTTGGACATGAATACCATTATCAAAAAGAAAATCTGCCAACTTATCAGTAATGGCCTTTGTTTTACAGAAAATTATTAATCGTTCAGGATTGTGCTCTCCTAGTATTTTAAGAACAGCTTTATTCTTATCTTTGTGGCTTTCTAAAAGATAAAAATATTGTTCAATATCTCCTTCTTTGTGAAGGGAATCAACGATAATTTGTTGAGCTTCTTTTTGAATATCCTTACTCAACTCCAGAATATCCTCAGGAAACGTTGCTGAAAAAAGAAGAGTTTGTCTTTCAGAAGGTAACTTCTTTTCGATTCCCATGATCTCATCATGAAAACCCATATCAAGCATTCGATCAGCTTCGTCTAATACAAAAGTCTTCATCTGATCGAGATGAATAAACTTTGTTCTCATAAGCTTGGCAACTCGACCAGGGGTCCCAACGATAATATGGGCCCCATGCTCTAGCGAGCTTTCTTGATGGTAATAACCAACTCCACCAGTAATCGTAAGAACCTTAACATTCTTAATCATTCGGGCCAGCATCCTAAGCTCTTCAGAAACTTGTTCCGCTAATTCTCGAGTAGGACATAATATTAGAGCTTGAGTAGCAAAATTTGTAGTATCAAGCTGATTTAAGATACCAAGACCAAAGGCTGCCGTCTTTCCACTACCAGTCTTAGCCTGCCCTATAATATCTCTTCCGTCTATTACTGTAGGAAGGCAACCTGCTTGAATGGGGGTCATTTTCTCAAAGCCAATTTCAGATAAATTTGCTGCTAATTCCTCTCTAAGGGAAATATTTTTAAATAATTCAGTCATGGCCAGAAGCTAGCATCAAAAACACCACTCTGGTATCCTTTTTTGAGAGCTCCTCTAATGATGTAATAAATACCTAGAAAATATGAAAACTTGTTATATAGAAACCTAAAAGCTACAAGTACCTATGAAATACCTTCTACTCACTATAAGCATCTTACTCCAGCTGCCTGCTTTTTCATCACAATACTGTCAAGAATTACTGGACGATTGTGAGTACTACACCTGTATTAATCAAGAGAAGAACTGTGGGAGTAGCTCTTATTTTTTAAAATTTGGAAAGAAGTATTGTAATAAATTTGCTGAGCACGAAGAAGAATTTTCAAGAGATGGCCAAGACTGGATTAAGAGAACAAAGGTTTGTTTAATTGATAGTATTGATAAAATTGAAGACGGTATTTCTTGTAACCAATATAAGAGAGAGGCCATCTCTCATCATATTCCATGTTATCTAGATTCAGGATATTGTGATCTTTCTAACTATGACCGGGCCATCGTGACAAAGACAATTCTTAAATCCCTATGGCGACCAAGTATGATTTCCGCAGGAATAAGAGTTCTTACCTCTTGTGCTTTTAATAAATAGTTATTTTTTTACATTCTTTTGAGTTTTATTCTTCTTCATTTTGGCGATGGCGTCCATATTAGCGATATAGATCTTTTCAATTTTGGCCTTTGCCCATGGTGCTTTTCGAGCAAACTTCAAAACAGGATTCATTCGAGGGTACTCTACACCAAAGCTCTTTATTTCAGTCATTTCATGGAGCTCTTTATAACCAAAGAGATCAATAATATCAGATAACATCATTTTCAACGTGATGCCATGTAAGGGGTCATTTGAGTGATTCATTATCACAATCTATCACAAAATATGGGTTTAAGGAATTACAAAAATTAACCGAAAAGTCCCTTATGAACAATAGAAATTTAAGCATCTTGCTATCTTTATTTTTACTCGTCATTGTTACAATTCAGGCAAAAGGAAGAAAGACATTTCGATATGATGAAGACGCTATTACAAAAAGAAAAAGTCTTGATGAAGCATATGCTCGTTTTGGTAAAACATATAAACCATATGATGCCAGCCATAGCAATCTAGGCCATGAAGTTGCAAAACAACTCGAAACTCTTTTCAATCTAACTGATATGGCCGTTATTGAAAAAGTTCTCTTATTAGAGTTTATTGGAAAAATTCATGAAGGTGATCTTCCCAGAGACACTCCTTATAAAAACTACTATCAAGAAATATTAGATAAAATTGAAAATCTCAAAACAAAAGATAAGCGAATTGAAAAAATAAAATATGATCTCATCAAAGGTATTGAACATCACCGAAACGTACTTAAAGCTTGGCTAGATGCTGCAAGGGATGATGAAGTAAAAAGAGTTCAAAATAAAGTTGGTCGTTGGGTACATCCGGGAACAGGAATAGGCGACAAAATTTTCAGATCTCTTTATTATGATTATATTATCCAGAACTTTAAAGACGAATATCCTGAAAACCTACAAGCACTTAGTCGGCATCTTTGTGTTCTCGTATTCTAAAGAAGTTATTCTTGTAAGTGTGAGTTTTTGGCCTTCAAGACAAAGTCAAAAAGAACATAGATGTCATTGAGTTGTGCTTCAGAAAGTACTTCGTAATCTAATCTGTCCTTTTCGAATCTATCTTTAACTTCTTGTACTTTTTTTCTGATTTTGTGATTTCCGCCCTCTGAAATAGACTCAACGATTCTCCACTTCAGTTCATCAGCAATATTAAAATAGGTTTTGTAACCATTATCGCGCTCTAACTCTTGCTCGATTACTGTTACAAAGTCCCACCAGTCATTTTTTTCGTATCTTCTCATCTCTCACCATTGTAGATTGCTGATTTTAATGTGAATATCCTATCATGAAAAAACTAGTCATTGCCATATTATCTTTTTATTCAATTCTTTCTCATTCAAATATGAGAGGTGGAGAAAAGGATGCAAGCTTATCAAAATATGAATTTGGTGTAGGCCTCACTCACGTCAACTACCCTAAATACCCAGGCTCAAATGAAAATGAGTCCGTAACTCTTCCGATCCCCCTCTTTTATTATCGTGGTGATATCGTAAGAAGCGATGAAGATGGTGGAGTTCGAGGACGCTTTTTCAACAATGATCATTTTGAAATTAATCTTTCTCTTGGTGGTGCAGCTCCTGCCAGTAGTAAAAAGATTAAGGCCAGAGAAGGTATGCCAAGCCTTCCTTTTATTTTAGAAATTGGTCCAGGTCTCATCTATAAAATGATACCCTCCTCTGATAAGCATCCGTTTAGTCTTAGTCTCAATATCCCCGTGAGAGTTCCGATTGCCTTTAACGATACTAAACTTGATGATCGCGGACTTGTCTTCAACCCTATTCTCTTTGGTTACTATAATATTATACCAAAGAAATTTCAGACCTTTTACTTTGCAACATACCGCTGGGGAAATCGTGAGTATAATGAAACTTATTATCAAGTAGATCCTCGCTTTGCTACTGCATCAAGAAATCAGTATCAAGCAAAAGCAGGCACCGTTGCGACAACACTTGGACTAGGCTTTGTTTATGAAATAATTAAAGACTGGAGTTTTGTCACGGTTGCTAGTTTTGAGAATTTAAAAAGTAATGCCAATAAGCAAAGCCCTCTTTTTAAAAAAGATAATCAAACCCTCTTAGTCTTTGCTCTTTCATGGACCTTCTTTAAATCAGATGAAAAGCAAAAAGCTTACTAAATTAGGCTTGTCTAAAATATTTCACAAGATTAATTCATAAAATAAATATATATTAAACCCTAGTTCTATCAATTTAATCAATGGGTTTATTATGAAATGGATCAACTATCATCACCTCATTTACTTTAAGGAAATTGCTACCAGAGGTAGTGTTTCAAAAGCATCTGAATTTCTAAAAGTAGGACAACCGGCCCTAAGCTCCCAACTCAAAAGTTTAGAAGATTATCTTGGAGTCAAACTCTTTGAAAGAAAGAAAAGAAAACTCTATCTTACAGAAGCTGGGAAGGTAGCATTAGAATATGCAAATCAAATCAATTCACTAGGTCAAGAACTCATTCAAGTAATCGAAGATAAAGCTTTCACAAATGATCTTCGCCTTAGTGTTGGAGCTCTCGACAGCGTTCCTAAACATCTCATTTGCGATATCGTTGATTTTGCCCAAAGAAAGACAAAGTGTTTTTTGTCAGTATTTGAAGACTCTACTGATAGTCTCTTAAGACAGCTCTTGGTTCATCAGCTTGATGTGATTGTCACCGACCAAGAAATTACAAGCTTAGATAGCAAAGATATTTATTCAAAGAAAATTCTTCGTAAGCAAGTGAGTGCCTTTGCTTCTCCGGAGTATGCAGCTTTAAAGAAAAACTTTCCAGCATCCCTCAACGGGGCTCCATGTATTGTTCCAACATCACACTCAAGAATTAGAAGTGAGATAGAGCACTATTTTCATCTCAATAATGTAAGGCCAAAATTTACGACCGAAACACAAGATACTTCAGTTCAAAAGATACTTGCTGTAAAAGGAGATGGAGTTGTTTTTTTACCCGACTTTACGACAAAAGAGCTTGTCCAAGAGAAGAAACTTATCCGTATAGGAAAGCTTAATGAAGTTTATACTGAGTACTTTTTAATTTATGGAAAGAGGATCATTGAAAACCCAGCGGTTGAGCTTATATTGAATCAAAATTTTGAAAAAATGAGACTAGGGTAAAACCCTAGCCTCTTTAAATCTTAGGAAGCCTGCTGACGAAATGCCTTCATGCTAACTCTAGCCCAAGGCATTGCAAGCAACCTCTTTTGCTCAATCTCCATTCCTGTTTCTTCACAAATTCCATATGTGCCGTTAGCAATTTTTCTAAGGGCCATATTGATCTCAGGTAATAGCGACTTGATTCTCAATCTAAAAAAACTTGAATCCTGAAACTGTAGCTCACGGGTTGCCATGTCCACGGCTTCAGTCTTCTCTTCTGATAATAATGACTTTGAAGAAAGGGTGGCATCATATTGATGCTTCATTTTTATTAATTTTTCTTCACACATTTTTATAAGTTTCTTTCTTGATAAATCCATAAGACCTACTTTGTGTTAATAAGTTGTTGTACCCCAATGAAAAGACCAAGAGGGATAAAGCAAGATAAAGCAATAAATAAATCAATCATATAAACTCCCTTGTTTGTTAATCACATAAGGAATTTATAAAATACATAACCATATGAAAAATATATAAATTCAAACGAATATATTGATATAATCAATACTAAGGGAGCATCTTGTTTGATCTTTTCATAGAAGGATCAAAAAAGAGATAAAGAAATACTAAACTCATTAGAATGAATAAGAACAAGGCAATAATTGGTAGAATAAGAATTTTCATAAAACCTCTTTAGTAACTAACAATTATAGTCTGTTTTTGAGATGCTAGGAAATGCATTAAAAGAAACAAAAGTATTGATTTAATCGATGGACTAAAAAGAAAGTTTAAAAGACTCTTTGTCAGAGAGCTCGATCTTTTGAATCATCTTTTTATTTTTTATATAAAGTAAAACTTGCGTAGGTCCTAGTGCCGTTATTATTTCTCCACCAGTTACCACCGCACTCATATCTTCATCAACACCAAGACCATTATAGGCATCATGATTTTTGATGGCCCCTAGAAGCCTGTCTTCACGATTACGAACAATAAAATGTTGATCCACAATAAATCTTTTTAAAAGGCCCAGTCCTACAGTAGTTTCACTACCTCTTCCAGTTAACATTAATTCAGACTGAATAGCAGTTCCTGCACTTGTTCCTGCAAATGGAATATTTTTTTGAAAAAGCTCAATAAGCTTATTCTTAAGATTTAAATCTATGATTTTGGCCATCACCTTGTTTTGATTTCCACCAGGAAAATAGATTCCTCCAGCTCGTTCTAACTTTAGCCTATCTTGTTGAGTAAACGCATCGGAGCAAAAACATTTTACTTCGCCAGCACCAACATCTTTAAGCTCACTTTTGATGGTATCAAAGCTTTCCTGCGGATAACGAGTTCCCCAAGGTAATACATAAATGGGTCCCGATTTAACTTTACTTACAAAGTGGCTTAGAGCTGACTGAGGCCGTTTGCCTCCTCCAATAAGCACAAGCGTTGTACCGTAACAGTTTGAAATCATTACTAAAGCTAGGAATATTTTTTTCATAAAGAATATTTATCATTTTTGACACAACACTTCAAACTGATTCTCATACACCATAAGTTATACAGTCGTAGCGTCTAGTTGCTATCTATGGGTGCTCAAATTAAAATCACTCTATTATGGATCTTCACACTATCGTCACTACTATTCACCTTTTTGTGACATTTTCACTATGTGGCTTGATATGGACGATCCAACTTGTTCACTACCCAACATTTTTATTTATTAATCAAAAAGTATTTAACGAGTTCGCCACTTTCCATAGTTCACAGATAACAAAGATAGTGGCACCGCTCATGATTCTAGAGTTATTAAGTGGAGTCTATCTCTTTTGGAGCTTTCCTAGTTTAACTTCCGGAATTAGCTTCGCTCTTATTATTTTCATTTGGTTATCAACGGCATTTATTAGTGTACCTCTACATAAGAAACTTTATAACGCTTATGATGTAACAGTCGTTCATAAACTTATTCATACAAACTGGCTGAGAACAATTTTTTGGAGCATAAGAAGTATCCTTCTCATTAGTTTTGCTAAGGTTGTTTTTGAATACTAAGGAATTATAATGAAAAAAAATTGGATGAGTATAACACTTCTACTTGCAGGAATTTATAATATTCTCTGGGGAACTTGGGTCGTTCTTCTTCCCCACCAAGTCTTTAACCTAACAGGAACAAGTCTTCCAAAGTATCCAGAGTTTTGGCAATGCATAGGTATGATTGTTGCTGTTTATGGTCTTGGTTATATTTTAGCCGCCAAATCACCACTAAAACATTGGCCAATAACACTTGTGGGTTTTTTAGGTAAAATTTTTGGGCCTATAGGTTTTGTTCAGGCCATCTCGAACGATGTTTTTCCTTTATCTTTTGGATGGAATATTATTTTTAATGATCTCATTTGGTGGGTACCTTTTGGCCTAATATTAATGAAGGCGTACCATTATCATTACCCGAAAAAGAAAAATTTAAAAACTGTTTTGCAAGATGAGTTTTCAAACTTTCCAGACCGAAAGAGAGCTGCTTTTATTAATTCACTTACAGGCCTAAAATCTGTCCATCTAGTTGGAACACAAGACGATGAAGGCAATACAAATCTCTCAATTGTAAGTTCAGTGTTTCATCTCGGAGCTTCACCTGCCTTAATTGGATTTATTGTAAGACCTGATTCGGCAAGAAGAGATACACTTAATAATATAAGAAGTAGCAAGCACTTCACTCTCAATCATATCCATGAAGAAATTTTAGAAAACTCTCACCAAACAAGTGCTCGTTATCCACAAGAACAAAGTGAATTTAATGCTTGTGAACTAAGTGTTCAAACTCTTAATGACTTCCCTGCTCCCTTTGTTGAAGAATCGAGATTAAAATATTCTCTTGAATTAGTACGTGAAGAAAAACTAGAAGAAAACGGTACTCACTTAATTATCGCAAAAGTTACCGGAGTGTACCTGCCAGAAGGTGCCATTAGTGACTCAGGTGCTATAGATTTTGAAATGATAAACCCTATCGCTGCTTGTGGTTTAGATGCATACTATGAAGCTTTTAAACTAGGTCGTCTATCCTACGCGAAACCAGATAAAAAGCCATTTTGGCTCGAATAAGAATTGGAGACCTATGAGTTTTGACTTTAAAGAAGCTAAGCATATATTAATATTTGGAATGGGAGAAATTGCTAAAGCAATAACTGAGCATATTCAAATATTAAACCCTAATGTTAAACTCTATGGAGTTACACGAAGCAAAAATCGAAGCATCAAAAATGTAAAACTCTTTTTCCATGATCCCACAGATAGCTCTTCTTGGAGTAGGCTCGAGCAAGAAATAGGGAAGCTAAATATTACATTTGATTTAATTTTTTCTAGTTATGGAGTTTTACATAATGATAAACTTCGCCCTGAAAAGCGATTAGCAGATATACAATTGGAAAATATGATTGAAGCTCATTGTATTAATACTTTTAGCTGCGCTTTAATTGCGAAGCATTTCTCACAATTTCTACCCATTAAAAAGTCGAGCACATTAGTCTTTCTTAGTGCTAAGGTAGGTAGTATTGAAGATAATAAGATGGGAGGATGGTATTCATATCGTTCATCTAAAGCAGCACTTAATATGATGATGAAAAATATCTCAATTGAGCTTGGGAGAAGTCGAAAACTTCTTTCTGTTCAATGTATTCATCCGGGCACAACTAAGTCAGCCCTTTCTAAACCTTTTTTAAGTAGCACCAACCTGAAAGTTAGGTCTCCCTTAGAGAGTGCAAAAAATATTTGTAACGTTATAGAGGAAGCTTCAAGACAAGGAACAGGTCTATTTAAAAACTGGGATGGTTCAGATCTTCCTTGGTAATATTTAATGATACATGAGATGAGATTGAAAAACTAAGACTTTAGAGTCGCATACCAAAAGCTAGAGTTGTTTGGTAGTCGCGATCACTGCCTTTAGGTTTCCCTGTGAAAATTGCAGTAATTCCTCCACTAGCAAAGAGATTTGCCGCAAGATTAAAAGTAAAACCTGTTCCCGCATATGGGCTTACATAAATGGCAGGTTCTCTTGTTGTACTTACACCATTTTCAGTTCGATCATATGTCGACTTACGAGCATGGCCACCAGCTCTTATATACCAACGTAAAAGAACGAGGTTAAAGCTTGAACGAAAGCCAAGTTTTGCGGCATAAGATTCCTCTTCTTCGGTAATACCTCTTGCAGGTAGAGTTTCCGTATCATTACTTCTAGTCACTTCTGACTCAAACGAAAAAAGAGGTGGCCCATAGACAACTCGCACACCAACAAAAGTTCTATTCTTTGTTTTCACTTCCGGTGAAAGCTTCTGTACTCTCTCAAAACCGTACAAAGGAGAAATATTTAAATTTCCTCCTTTCGCGAAAAGAGAATGGGAAGTAAGTAAGAAGAATGTGGAAATTAAATAGTAGATTATTTTCATACTCCTATTCTAGCAAAATTAAGAAATCAATTTAATAGGGATATTCCTACCGTATACGGTATTTGCCTACGCCCTTTAATATCAAGTCTATGAGAAATACTGAAGTAAAACCATCGCCATTAAGCCAAGTAGAGCACCAAGTGGCAGGGTCGTGACCCACGCTAGAAGTACCTGTCCAATCACTTTCCAATGAGCTTGTTTTGAAGCTGCACCAATACCAAATATGGAACCACATGAGACATGGGTTGTGGATACAGGAACACCGACTCTCGAAGCACCAAAGACCATTATTCCAGTAACGAGGTTAGCACTGAAGGCCTGACCTGGATTCATTTCAGTTAACTTATTTCCCATTGTTTCCGCAATTTTTCGAGACTGAACGATTCCACCAACCATCATAAATATTCCCACAAGTAAGATTGAAAATGTTAATGAAAACCTTGAACCCAATAATAACAAGGCCGCAATTTTAGGTGTATCATTAAGCCCTCTTGAGAAAGAAACTAATCCTCCTGATAAATAATGAAGTCCATCTAAAATTTTCCCTAGAGAAATACCAAAAGCTCTACCGGAATACGAACTTCGACAGTATGCCTCTTCCCCAACGGAAATAAATGGCAAGCTTACACTTCCCTCAACACTATCTCTAAATTCTTCTACGGTTCTTAAAATACCTGGTTGGGTATGAAGCACCTTGCTACCGACACAAAGACAAGTATTTTCTTTTGCTCCAAGCTTCTTTTTAAAAAACTTAAATAATGGATAGATCATTAAAACTAAGAGAAAAGAAATCAGGGGACCACCAATTAAAGGTAGAAAAAATTTCGCCATTAGCTTTTCAAAATTAATGCCCGCACTCGAAGCAATCCAGCCAGCTCCAGCTAATGCTCCAATTAAGGCATGAGTAGTAGAGACAGGAAGGCCAAACTTTGTGGCCAGCATAACAGTCGTCGCTGCTCCTAAACCTACTGCCACAGGAAATTCCTTCAATGCCATGACTTCATCTGGCACTAAACCTTTTCCTTTAAAAACAATAATCAATTCTTGTGCAAAAAAAAGAGCTGTCATAGAACCTAAAATAGTTGCGATGGTAGTCCAAATGAGTGCTTTTTTATAAGAAGCAGTCTTACTCCCATAAAGTGTTGCGACACCTTTGAAGTTATCATTTGCACCATTCGCCCAAGCGAGGAAAAGGCCAAAAACGAGTATTGCTGCCATCCAAATCATAAAATAGTCCTTTTATACTTATAGTTTATAAGTAAGTGCTAAAAGCTAACTGGATGTTACAAAAAACTTAAGGATTAAGAATATTCTTATAACAAGCCTTTAAACGGTCAAAATAATGAGACTTATTCATATTTTGAATGAGCTCACTATAAGTTTTCGGCATATTATATTGATCAACAAAATAATTATAGAGACGGCGCTTATAATTTTCAGGGAAGTTCTTTTTAGAGAAATCAACAACCTTCCCTTTCACGTAGACTACAGTTGGAACTATTTTTTTATAGAAATCAAAATTCTCTTTTACTTCTTTAAATTCTAATTTCGTTGCAAGGCCTCTCTGTTCAGCAATTCTTTTTAGTGCTCTTTCTGAAAAACATTTACCAGTATTAAAATTCATTCCATGGGCAAGAAGTATATCCTGCATCTGAAAATTAAGCGTTAGGATAGAATCTCCTGCGGTGTAACCAAAGAGTTCGTGAGTTGCAATCTTAGAATTAACACCACGAAAGTTTTGGCGAAACCAGGCCATCACTTCACTTTTTAAAAAACGATTAAAGTCTGGGAGCTTATTTTCGATATGAACATCAAAATCAGCATGGGCCAATTCATGAAAGATAGTATCAGCTAAAGGATAAAAAGAGTAACGATTCCCCTGTGAAAAATCAGAAATTGAAATAACTCTATTGCCTACAAAGTTTTTAGGTCGCAGATAAATGACATTCGTTTTATCATTGTAGGTTGCTTCAGCACCACTTCGATTCATCATCATTAAAATAAATCCTGAGGCTTTTTTAATGCGTATATCATCACTAACACGACTTAAATGTTGTAGATCAAGTAAAAGCTCATGAGAAAGCTCAGATTTAAATTTTTCAATGGTGCTTGCTGCAGCCAATATATTTTGACTAAGAATGAGTATCATTGCAATGAGTACGACTTTCATTTGAGATCCTTTATTAATATTAAATATATTTAAATAAGTTATTAAAAGCTTACGAAGTGCTTATTCATCTGGCAAACTTCTCGGCGTGTCATGCCAATAACGGTCTCTAGTAGAGCCATTGTCGGCCTTGAAATAAGTTGTCATGCACGTTAAAATATCACCATTCAAAAATTAACAAGGGTAGATATTTTGGGACATTTCGAAAATGAAGAGGATGCTAATACTAAACGTGAACTAGCACAGAAGGTTCTGAAGGCCGAAGAAGAAGCTAGAGAAAAAGCGATTAATGAACGCCCTCGTTTTAGAGGTCTGCAACTTCGCCCAACTGCTTCTTTATTTGATGATGCTGGAAAAAAAGAACCTGGTGAAGGAAATTGGGAAGGTTATGGATTTGATATCCACCCTCAAGTCACCTTCTTTTCTGTCGCCATTTTAACTATCTTTATTTTCTTAACTCTTATGTTTAAAGAAAGTGCAAAAGATATATTTGATAATCTCATGCAGACAATCTCAAGCACTATGGGCTGGTTCTTTGTTCTTGCAACAAATATTATTATTCTTGCCATGGGGTATTTTGCCTTTAGTAAGTTTGGAAATATAAGAATTGGTGGTAAGAGAGCAAAGCCAGAATTTTCAACTATCGCTTGGTACTCAATGCTTCTTAGTGCAGGAATGGGAATTGGTCTCATGTTTTGGAGTGTTGCGGAACCAATGTTTCACCTTGGCTCACCTTCTCCAATGTTTAGTGGCATAGAACCTAATACTGCCAAGGCCGCTCAAGCTGCGATGGGAGTGACATTCTTTCACTGGGGACTTCACCCTTGGGCAGTTTATGCCCTCGTTGGTTTAGGACTAGCATTCTTTTCTTTTAATAGAGGACTACCCCTAACGATACGCTCAATTTTTTATCCTATTTTAGGAAATAAAATTTACGGCTTTTGGGGAAATGTCATTGATACACTTTCTGTTCTCGCGACCCTAACGGGACTAGCAACATCTCTTGGTTTTGGTGTTCAACAAGTGAACGCCGGTCTAAATTACCTTTTTGGTTTTCAAATTTCAGTCACTGTTCAAATCATTTTAATCGTTGTGATTACTCTCCTTGCCACTATTTCTGTGGTTTCAGGTTTAGATAGTGGAGTAAAGAGATTGAGTGAGCTAAATATGGGACTTGCTGGAATTTTCCTATTGTTCTTACTTATTGCTGGACCGACAGTCTATCTTCTTTCCGGCTTTACTCAAAATATTGGTTATTACTTAAAGAGCTTACCAGAGCTTAGCTTGTGGACGGAAACGTTTAAAGACAGCAACTGGCAAAGCTCATGGACTGTCTTTTACTGGGCGTGGTGGATTTCATGGTCACCATTTGTGGGAATGTTTATTGCGAGAATTTCAAAAGGTAGGACTGTTCGTGAGTTTATATTTGGAGTTATTCTCATACCAACATTACTTTCTTTTATCTGGATGTCAGTCTTTGGTGGATCAGCGATACATCTACAACTATCAGGAGCAGCAGATATTGTTGCTGCAGTTAAGGCCAATGTCTCAACAGCACTTTTTGAAATGTTAAAACATTATCCAATGACTGAGATTCTTTCTTTTATTGGTATTGTTTTAGTAAGTGTTTTCTTTGTGACTTCATCCGATTCCGGTTCACTTGTTGTAGATCACCTAACTTCAGGTGGGAAACTTGATTCACCTGTTCCACAAAGAGTTTTTTGGGCCATTATGGAAGGACTACTTGCCGCGATTTTACTACTTGGTGGAGGATTAAAAACTCTCCAAACAGCTGCAATTTGTACAGGTCTGCCTTTTACCATTATTCTTTTGATAATGATCTATAGTCTCTATACCGACTTAAAACAAGAACTCTTAGTAGAAGAAGCTGTAAAAAAACGAGTTCACGAAGTTGAAAGAAAGCACTTCATTCAAGAAGCCGTTTCAGATGCCATGGATGACTAAACGTCTACTGCATGAATATCTCTAAGGAACTCTGATACTCTTTTTTGATGAGTTCCTTTTTTACTAAAGACACCATAGATATTTATTTCAGGACATTTTTTAAGCTCTATAAATGAGAGCCGTCCTTTTTGGATATCTTCTAAAACACCAATTTTTGGAATTAGTACTAACCCATCTTTTGAGTGGCAAAAGAATCTCAGTAAGGGAATATCATCTGTTGTAAGTCTAAGAAGTGGATCTACTCCAATTGAAGGTTTAATAATATTGTTAAGAATTTCTGTTTCATAAGGATGTGAAAATTTATAAATCTCAATGGCCTTCTTTCTACGCTTTGATTCTATAGAAGACACAAGTGGCTTGGGACCAGCAAGAATAAGCTTACTATGTCCAATTTTTTGATAGGTGAATTCATCTAGATCTTTCTTTTTGGGAAGCTCTAAAGTGATAAGCATATCCAGCTCAAACTTCTTAAGAGAAGAAGTAAGTTCATGAAAAGAACCGGTGATAACATTAATCGTAGTTTCTGAATGTTGCTCTATAAAACTCTGGAGAACTCGGTAGACAAAGTTACGTGAGACTCCTCCAACAATACCGATATTTAGCTTCTTCGCTTCTGAAGGATATTTTCCATCTTTTATAAATGAATTAATCTCTTTGCTATTTTCAAAAATAATATCAGCATAATTTAGTAAGTGTATTCCTGAATCTGTAAGCTCTAAACGTCTAGTCGAACGAATAAATAATTTTTCTCCCAGATAACCTTCCAACTGCGACACCTGATCACTCACTGCGGACTGAGCAACCATCATCTTTTTAGCTGCTGCTGTAAAGTTCTTTGTCTGACTAACCATCCAAAATGAATAAAGATGACGAAAATTGATCCACTCCATATATACCTCAAACAGATTAATACTATATTTATTATATATTATGCTTATAGCACAATGTCATCATATTATTAAAAAAAAGAAGAAGGATGTTATATGGAAACTTTATTGCAGAAGATTATTACACAAAATAAGTATCGGTTTCAGTATGAGGAAACATTTCAGGATGTTATCGTCGATATAACTCTACCTGACTTAAATGATATGCCCGTTGACTCCTGGGGAGACTGGGGTCCTATGTATAATTTTCAACTCAACTCTGATTTTCCTATTGCTCTTAAAGTTATGGACAAAGAGAATCGCCTACTTGAAAAATATAAAATATTACTTCCCTCATTGTCTGTTGAATCACCATTTGAAAGTAACATTCGTAAAGAGTTTCCACTCTTTATCTCAATTCCAATTAATGAGAGAAACTCAAAATTAGAATTATATTTCAATACTCAAGCTGAGCTTTCTAAAGTAGAAATTAAAAAAATAAATAAGATTAGCGACTCTATACCATCGAGTTCACATGAGTAGTTTACTCGATCCAACAATTCTTTGTTTTGTTGTAGGACTTATTGCCGGGATAATGAAGTCTGACCTAAGATTACCAAAAAGTTCATACGAATTTGTATCCCTTTACCTTCTTTTGGCCATCGGTCTAAAAGGTGGTGTTCAATTAGCAAAAACGAACTTCAGTGAATTTCTTATTCCTTTTTTAGGGACTATTTTCATTGGTATAATCATTCCAATTATTGCTTACAATATTCTCATCTTAACAAAAAAGTTCTCGAAAGTTGATGCTGGTTCAATCGCCGCACACTATGGGTCTGTTAGTGCTGTTACCTTTGCAACAGCAATTTCATTTCTAGAATCAAATAATATTTCTTATGAAAGCTATGTCACAACGTTGATGGTAATTCTCGAAGTTCCTGCTATATGTGTTGGTATCTATTTAGCAAAAGGTGGTTTTAAAGCTGTTGAATCGAAACAAGAACTTATCAGAGATGTCCTCTTTGGAAAATCACTATTTCTGCTTGGTGGTGGTTTACTTATTGGATACGTTGCAAGTGAATCAAAAATGAAAGCTCTTGATCCTCTTTTTGTTGATCTTTTTAAAGGCTTCTTAGCACTCTTCTTACTTGAAATGGGAGTAAAGGCCTCTCAACAAATGTCATCGCTAAAGAAGTCAGGTTTAACAATAGTAAGTTTTGCGATTATCATGCCTATTATTTCAGGTTTCATAGGAATTGGAGTAGGTAAGTTTGCTGGTATGAGTGATGGTGGTACTTTAATATTAACAATTCTCGCAGCAAGTGCTTCTTATATTGCGGCCCCAAGTGCTATGAAAATTGCTGTCCCACAAGCAAATCCGACACTCTCGTTAACAGCGTCATTGGCCATAACCTTCCCATTTAATATCGTGGTAGGTATTCCAATGTTTTTAAAGATTATTCAATCGCTATGATATTTATCGGAATGCTTTATTTGTCTTCCCTTTTTTAAAACCATCTAAAGAAGTGACCACTGATAAGCTTTGCCCCAGCTTTCTTTGGCAAGCTTTGTTACTTCCTCTACGACGTCCTGAGAAACGGCAAAGCCATCTCCTTCCTCGTAAGGATCATAATGAAAAGCGTAAAGCCTCGATGCAAACTGACCAAACGGTAGCGATGATTCACCCATGACTTCCCCATGGCCGTGAACAGTTGGATTAACCCCTTGTCCCCAATTCTGTCTCCCTTCATTATTTGGATTGAAGAAATAAACTCTCATGCCACCCATTTCATCTTCTTTAATTCTTTGAATTGAAACGGCATGAAGCCCAATAAGAACGCCGTGTGAATTGGTAATAAATATTCCCACAGGGTTTGCATAATTAAAAGTTGACCCATCTAGATAATCAGGATGGTGAGTAGAATAGAACCTTCTCACAAAATTCTCATAATCTTTTACATATGTTTGTGAAATATCGAGAACAGAATCAAAACCAAAATTAACTAAGCGACCATAGAGTGCCGGGTTTGCCCATTTATGAGGGTCCTCTCCTCTGCCGGTGCTTCGACGTAGGATCTCTCCATATAAGGCATCTAAGTGGGGAGAAAGAACTAACGATACTGAATCTAAAAGAGGATCAAAATAATCTCTATCAATTCCTAAATAATCAATAGAGTTTAAAACTTCACCTTCAAAACTAATATGCACAACATTATTTCGACATGCACTAATTAAAATATCAATGAGGTAACCTGGATTGTACTGACTCCAAAGACTTATCCCTCTTGCGGCCTGACAGGTTGGATTTTTTCCCTGCCCTACTCCCAGCGGTTGTCCTAAAACAGAGATAAGGCCACTAATAATAAGTGCATTGGCCGTAATACTATCATTAAACTTTTTTCTCTTTAGTAAACGAGAAGCTACTGTTGGTTCAAATGACAATGTTACCAATTTTTCGATTCCACCTAGTACAGCAGATTGGCTTAGAATTTGTCTCTCTAAAAAACAACTTAGTCCATAAATCGTATTTGCAGTAGAAGGACGAATTGTCATCCTAATAATATTTAGAATCAACTCTTGGTTTTCTTCGAAGTGAGCTTTTCCAGAGTCATTAATTCCTAAGCAAAGTGGAACAAGTTCTGGAGCTTTCTTGGCGATATATCGTAAGAGAATGACTCCAAAGATATTACTGACACCGGTGTCCTTCAATAACTCTCCAAAGTTAATTGCTTCTTTTTCAAGTTCATTTACAGTTAATGTCTTTATTTTAGAACGGTAATCTAAAGGATGGTCACATTCTTGTGCTAATGGTGTTGGATATGAACTTGCCTTAAGAAATATCTCTAATTTGTTGTACGATTCGTACTTTCTTAATTTTGGATTTTTATTTACTAGCTCTTGCCCTGACTCAATAAGGGCATAGAGATGATCCGTAATAATTGGTCGCTGAAATGAGAGTTCTTCAACCTCTCTCACAAACTCATCAAAGAGATTATCAAGTTCAATCTTATCAGTAATAAAGTTTAAAACTTTTTTCGCGTACTGAAGCTGATTCTTATAAACTCTCGTTTCTTCAGTTTGAGTATCAAAAATAATATCTAAATTGAGGGCAAGAGTTTCAGTCAAAAATGTCTTTGCCTCATCCTCACTCATAAACTCACTTTTAATTTTTCCAGTTGCAATACAGAGAACTCTAAGTTCGCTAATTATTTCAATAAGCGGGTATGACCCTCCGGCTAAAAAAGTTCCTCTCACAAATTCAGGTAGAAGCTTGTCTTCTCGCTCCCATCCTCCGCCAGTAAAATAACCGGCTTCAACTATTTGCGGTGTAAAATGATAAAGAACCTCAAGCCCATCTTCAGGTTTGATAATTTCTCTCACAAACTGAATGATTTTCTCTCTAGAAACATCCTTTTGTAGAACACTTGCCTTTGAAAGCTCATCAATACTATTTAGAAGTTTTTGAGTTAAAACTTCATTAAGCTTATTTTTAGAATCTAATTGCTCTATGGTCATTCATGCTCCTACGCGTAGAAATCTTCTTTTTCATACTCAACAAGTCGTTTCTTCATCTCATTAGCATCATCTCCTTGAAAGAAGATAGTTCCGTAATGATCACCAAAGGCCACTCTTTCAGCGACTTTACTTGAAGCAGGAGTAAACAAGTTATGATAATCATAGTAAGAATCTGTTACTAAATTATCAGGTAGAGACACATCAGAAATAACGGATTTCTTTGGATAAACCATTAAACAACCAGTATAGCCTTTATGATCACTCTCACTTGGAAAAAATTCTTCAATTACTTTTGGATCAGTATTAGGGTTTGAGCAAAGAGCAAAACCCACGTATGGATCAAAGCCGTAAACCTTTTGCATAAGTTCAAACATGTGACCTCCAGGTACACGTGCGGCCACTTCACCAAAATTAATTTTACCATCTGAAGTGATAAAATATTCAGGATGAATCATCCCATACTCAATTCCAAAAGCGTCGATCAACTCTTCTACCGCTTTTTTGATCAAGCCTCTACGCTCATTTAGTTCCGGCGAGCAAGGAATAAAATTACTATGTCCGAGCTTCACATATTCGGTTATATTCAAGAATTTTATTTTTCCTTTATGAATGAAAACTTCACAGCTAAATTCTTGCCCATCAAGATGAGTTTCTAGTAAACATGGAAACTCGTTATCTTCAATTTCTTCAATTTTAGACTCTTCTTTAATCATGCGATGCCCTTTACAACCGGCGGCATCAAGAGGCTTTAAATGCACTGGATAATTTGATTCTCCATCAAGCTTTAAAAGTGCTTCATTAACTCTTCTGAAAAACTTTCTTACCTGTTCTTTACTTTCAGCTTCTTCAAAAACACCTACTCTAATTCCCGCCATCTGGGCCTTACGTTTCATCATTGCTTTATTTCGAAATAGGTAATAACGGTTAAAGAGTCTTGGGTCATCTCTAAAATGAGAGTTTACATAACCTGCCCACTCGACAGTTTCTTCATAAAGAGGAAAGGCACAATTTACACCCATCTCTGTTAAATCTTTTACAATTTGTATCGATTGCTCATTGAATTTTTCAAAGTTCCATCCGTAATGTTCTATTCCTTTCTCTTTCAAATCAGGAGTAAACTCAGGAGGGACAACTGCTACAAAATCAATGCCTGCATCTTTAAGAGAAGCAAAACACTGCACACTGTAACCAAGAACTGCAATTTTATCTTTTGACACCTTAATATCCTTTTTTAAAATGAGGGGTTATTATAGCGGTTTAAGATTAATTGCGATTTACAATAATAGCAAATAAGGTTTTTCCGAAGAACGATGCATTATTCGACGTAGAACTCTCTTAGATCAGTAAGGGATACTTTAGCGGCTTCTTCATTTGTGCATTCAGCACCCTTGTGATTTTCTTGACCAAATTTATTTCCATTACTAATGGTGAGTGCATCTTCATCCCATTCTTCCAGTTTACCAATCCATCGACTTCCATTGACAAGAATTATCTCAACCCAGTTTCCAATAAAATTTTCATTCATAGTTTTGCCTATGTTCTAAAATTACTAATAAATTTTCTTTGTAAAATATTTTTCCGCTTCGAGCCCAGATCGTCAATTTCTTTTATGGCCGTTTCCTACGAATTTTTAAGAGTTCAGGAGCTCTCAAAAAGGCTCTTGCCTCATCTAGCTCCTGTTTTATTTTGTCATTAAACTCACCATTAGGGTTTCGTTCCATATATGTCAGTGCGGTAAAAATATGGTCAATAGATCGCACGGCAGCGGTTTGCCCTTTTTTGAATTCGATAATACGTTTTGAAAAAATATAGTTAGTGAGAAAAACATTTGTCACAGTAATAACGACAATAAGAATAAGACCCTGAATAAAGATTCTTTTACGACCCATAGAACACCTTCTTGCTAATAGCTTATGCTAAGAATTTATTTGAGTAGTATATTATGAAATAAAAAAGAAATGAGGTAAATGCTCTCTGTACCAGAGTACAAAGAGCTATTTATCGTTCTTTAGACTTATGAAAGAACTTGAACTTGAGTTGCACAAGGTCCTTTTTGACCTTCACCAATCTCATATCCAACTTTGTCGTCACTGTTTAGTGTTCCACCTGAAATTGAAGAAACATGAACGAATAGGTCTGCTCCACCATTATCAGGAGTAATAAAACCAAAACCTTTTTCGTCATTAAAAAACTTTACTGTACCATTCTGCATATAATTCCTTTTAGCTTTCTTAAGCTATATTATTCCTACAAAAAGAGTAGGAATGTTCTATATTAATTTTAAAGATGAATTTGTTTTGGATTTTAATTACTTGATAAGATACTGAAATCGAAAATAAATACTCTAACTCAACTCAGTATACATACATCTATGCCCAATAGCAAACATATATAAAAGTACTAAGAAGCCCTGATTTTACTAAGAAAAGGCAACATTATAATTGGAATGATAGTGAAACAAACCACAAAATATGAACTACCGTCGATTATTTTTTAGTGAACAACTTTTTTAGGCTTTTAGAGAGTTTAGTTTTGTTAATTGGCTTAGTCATAAAATCATCCATTCCACAACGAAAGGCCTTTTCTTCATCTTCAACGAAGCTATTTGCAGAAACTCCAATAATGATAATATTGGATTTCTTTTCTTTAATCTTTTTTGTTGCTTCAAAGCCATCTAATTCAGGCATTTGAAAATCCATTAAGACAATATCCCAGTCATCATCTAGACATTGTGCGAGTGCCTCAACTCCATTATTCACAACTTTAACTTCCTTAAAGTTGAAACTGTTAGCAACGTGTTGAGCTAATTTTTGGTTGATTAAATTATCTTCAGCTATTAGTAACCTTAACTTTTGACAATCAAGATCAGAAGGTTTTACTTGCTCAGTTAATTCATAGACCTTATTCTCAGAGCTTTTCTCTGGGAAGTTTTTTATATAAAATCGAAACTCAGTCCACTGCTCCAACTCACTTGTTACCTCAATGTCCCCTCCCATCAATTGAGCTAACTCTTTAGAAATGGCAAGTCCTAAACCAGTTCCACCAAACTTTCGACTGGTTGAGGTTTCTGCTTGTTCAAAGCCTTGAAAAAGACGTGGAATCACTTCATTTGAAATTCCAATGCCATAATCTTTAACTTTAAACTCGATATAAGAATCTTTTAGAGATGAAACGCTCACTTCAACGACTCCATCATTAGGACTAAATTTAATAGCATTTCCAACTACATTATAAATAACTTGTGTCAGTCTTAAAGGATCATTTACTGCAAGAGTAGGAACCATGTCTGAAAAATTCAGTTTTAATTTTATTTTTTTATCTTGGGCGAGACTTTCCATCATGGCCAAGGCTGCTTTGACTTCCTCTTGGATATCAAAACTAATAACTTCAACTTTAAGCTTTTTCGCCTCTAGCTTTGAAAAGTCTAACAGATCATCTACAATCCGAAGCAAACTTGTAGAACATCTTTTTATATAATTTATATTCTTAGTAACATCTTCTGTTAACTTACCATCTAATAATACTTCACTGAAACCCACAATTGCTGTTATAGGTGTTCTAACTTCATGACTCATATTTGCAAGGAATCTAGATTTGGCCATATTTGCTGCTACTATTTCCTTATTTGCTATTCTTAAATTAAGTTGTGAAACAACCTGCCTCGCTAAGGCCTCTAGGGAGTCTTGTTGAGCAGCTGTAAGGTCACCGGGTTTATTATCGATTACACATAGAGTACCAATATTAAAACCAGCATCAGTTGTTAAGGGAGCTCCAGCATAAAATTTTACATTTGGACCACCAGTAACCAGTGGATTATCAAAGAATCGTTCATCTTCATCTGAGTTTGGGACTATGAAAGTTTCATCTTCCAAAATTGCATGAGCACAAAAAGCTAAGTCACGAGGTGTTTCTTCTGCATCGAGACCTTGTCTTGATTTAAACCACTGACGATCGCTATCAACAAGAGAGATAAGAGCAATAGGTACATTACAAATATTGGCAGCTAAGAGTGTTAGATCATCAAAAACTTGTTCAGGTAAAGTATCTAAGACCTCAAACCTAACTAACTCTTTCAGTCTCTGCTCTTCATCTTTTGGTTTTTTAGCTTTTTTCATATGAAAAACTTATCGGTCTAATCAAGTGATACCAATAATAAAGAAAACGTCACATATGCAATTACAGCGAGTTATATTCCCTTCATCTATAAAAATGTTAATGGGCCAGTAATGGAGCTTTAGAAAAACTCCAAGTCAGTAAGCTTATGACGGAGAAATGTTTTTCAGATTCTCTTGATTCAAAAAACCCTGGACCTACCTTTAACTCAAGCGACTCTTTAAAAAATTTACGATAAAGAAGGTAGTGCATCTGCGTTTCTTGTTGAGTATTTTGCATTTTATTAAATTGGCTTAGTGACATAAAACTTTTAAAACCGAAAGCCACTGTTAATTGCTCAAGTTTATCTTTATTGGGACTTCCCAAAGTAGAAGAAAGCTCATCAACAAAAGGTAAATGGTTGCCAGTAGTCAGCTCAATATTTGTTGCTTTCCACTCAGTCATAAAAAAAAAGCTTCCTGCACCAATGGCGATTCGAGAACCATAGAAGCTTCGATTCAACTTTCCTCGACAAGTAACAAGCTCACAAGAAAAGCTAGAAATATTACTTATGTTTCGATTGGTTTTACTTGCTCCACCAAAGAAGTTAATAAAACTAATCGGATTAATATCAAAAAGAACTTTTGCGGAATTTACCACAAAGCTAGTCTGTGCCTCAGCGGCAATACGCCCATATCCATAGAGAACTTTGGGATCTTTTTCCCAAAGCTTCTTTGATAGCCCGAGGTTGGCCTTTAAATAGAATCCTGTTGGATAGCTTCTAGCGAGCTGTTCAAGCTTAAAATCCCACTTTGCTTGGACACTAACCATAAAGCATAAAGAGATAATGAAGCTCTTAAGCATTACTGGCATCATCATAATCAAATTGTGCATAGAATTTAAAAGCGAAAGCAAGTGAGAATGCACTTAATAAATGCCAAAGTGCGTGTCCTTGAAAAAAGTGATTATGAGGATCACACATGGTTCTTGTCACATCCAATACGGAGAAGGTCGCTGCCATAACAATTAAAATAATACTTATAATAAATGGTTTATAAGGTTTTCTTTGAGTCGCATGTCGTAACTTAACCTCACTAAAAATTAAAAAGAGAGCTTGAATGGCCACTAAACTCTGAATTGGTACATAAGTTAAATAGAAAATAATAACGAGTGCACCAAAAAACACATTGAAGCCAATATAGAATTTAAGAAAATTCATTCGCTTTAATTTTCCTAATCGAATTAAGTTAAGTGAGATAAAAAAGCCTGTCATTAAGAACATTCCTACAAAGTCGAACCACTGAGTAAAGAAATTATAACTCGCATGATAGACAAAACTAAAGAGTCCCATAAAAAAGAAAGCTGGTACAAAGCCCATCATGATTTTATCTTCTTTACCCTTTAGTTGTTGGTAGGCCCAAATCGTTAATATCAAATAAACAAGGTTAGACCATGTATTTGCCGGTTCATTAATCCATCCACAAGTGGAGGCTTCACACCAATCAACGTTAGTAGGTGCCATTTGGGATAAGTCATACCAAGGACAACTCTCTCCTAACTGAGTTACATTATATTTCACTTTTATTCCTCTTTTTATCAAGAGATTCTTGAATAGTTTTTAAAGCCTGAAGTGTACCATTCTCTATTTTTGTTTTAACCTTGTTTTCTATAAAGTCTCTTTTTAAAAACCAATGATCTGTTTCTGATTCATAATAATAAACCACTTGGGTTCTCTTTCCATCAAGTTTTCGTATTTTATATGTTCCCTTAAGTTCGTTAAATGCAGAAACGGTTCGCTCATTTTTAGGGATAAACTTATTAACTTCACTTTCTGTAAGCATTTGATGAGAGATTTCAGACTCTTCTTCATTATCCTTTCTCACTACCACATCATAGTGAGAATACTTGCCGTTATTATTTATATTACGCCATAAAAGAAAAAGTGCTCCGGGATACTTTTTAGCAACAATGTTTTTTTTATAGTTTTTAATTTTAACTGCTTCAACCAAGTTTTCATTATGAAACTTACAAGTATTCTCCCATTTCATCATTTTTCTTTTTGAACGCTTCTGATTATTACATTTGTCATCAAAGTTAATAATCCCACTAATCACTTCATCAGAACTTGCATCAAAAATAGCAGATGCTTTTGCTTTGAAGACTTTATAGTCTCCTTTTTCAAAAACCTCCACATCCACTTCAAAAGCATGCACAGATAAAAATGAAATTAAATATATTATTAAAAACTTCATGAGAATAGATTATCCAAAGCATCTTTTACTAAGTTTTCTCTATCACCATTATCAGTGATAGCGGCCATCATTCCGTACATAGGAGCCATTTTCTCAGGTCGTTTATCTGATGTTCCTAAGTTTTGACCTTCTTTTGCTACAAGCTTACTAACCATTCCCTTAGGCATCGATTTAATCAATCCCCTCGTCATAGCGGTCTTAACATTGGAAAGTTTTTTTCCAATTTGTTTTGCTTCCGTTACTGATTCCTCAAGATCTTTAAAAAACTCATCCATTGAATCTTTATGGGCAAGAGTAATTGTTAAATGAAGAGCGTTTGGATCTTGTTGCATATCCAAGTGCCACCCTCTTGCAGAGAGGCTATCACCTACTTGAAAAATATCAACCTGCTGGGAGATTAGGGAGATGACTGACATGTCTGGTTTTCCTGCAACTTCAATTCCATTTATTTGTGAAATTCTTTTTTTAAACTCTTCTGTTGTCTCACGAATTTGGCCAATAATTTTAAGATAACCTTCTTCTCCAAGATAATTCATGATGGCCCAAGCTGCTGCAATGGCACCGCCAGGTCTCGTCCCCAAGATTGTTGGAGATCCATACATTCCCCCCGGCCAATCCGTCGTGACATAGAATTGATGTCTTCTTAAAGCTTTATTTTTATAAAGAACAACACTTGCTCCTTTTGCTGCATATCCATACTTATGCAGATCAACTGACATACTAGTAACTCCATCTACTGAAAAATCAAAAGGTGGTATATCAGCTCCAAGCTTTTTATAAAATGGTAAAACCACTCCACCAACACAAGCATCAACATGCATGAGTAGATTATTCTCTTTGGCCATTGTTGCAATTTCTTCGATGGGATCAATTACTCCTTGAGGGTATGAAGGCGCCGATCCTACTAATAGAATTGTATTTTCATTTATGGCCTCTTTCATGGCCTTTACATCTGCTCGATAATCAGCTTTTGTCGGAATAGAAACAACTTTTATTCCAAAGTAATGACCACCTTTATTAAAAGCGGGATGAGCCGAAATAGGCATAATCAGTTCAGGTTCTTTAATTTCAGGTTTATTTACTTTTGCCCATTCTCTTGCGGTTTTAATGGCCATTAATATCGATTCCGTTCCACCACTTGTCATATTTCCTGCACTCTCAGTTCCATTCAAAAGACTTGCTGTCATTTGCACAACTTCATTTTCAAATTTCTTTAAACTTGGAAAAGCTGATGGATTAAGTCCATTCTCAGAGAAAAACATTGTATAGGCATCTTTAATGATTTCTGTGATTTCTTCACCTCCATTAAAGACTAAACTAAAGGCTTTACCTTCTCTCCATTTGATATCATTATTTTTAACTTCTCTCATTTGATCAAAGAGTTCTGTTTTATTAATTCCGCTTTTTGGCATAACCATCTTACTTCTCCACGTTAACTTTTTTATGACTAAATAACTTCAGCACTCCAGCAATGACGTTACGATTAGCTTTTATATTCTTCTTTCTTCCAAAGACATGAAACCATATTAACCCAGCCTTTGTCGGTTCTTTTTGTTTCTTAACAATATAATAAAATAAGGATTTTAATATTTTACTTCCAGGCTTTAAGTTTGCTTCATCAGCTAAAGTTCTTTCTAGTACTTTATAAATGACTCCTAGCTCTTTATAGTCAAGATGACCGTTTTTATCTTTATCGTACCTTAGAAAAAGTCCTTCTGTATTTGACATGCTTGTTACCAGTCTCGAAATATCAACTTTAGTCATTGGAATAATTGGATCAGGATCGATTCTTGCCATCTTCTCGGCATCCACTAGATATTGCTGTGTATCTTCCCATTCTATATTTTGATAATAACTGAAGAAATTTGGAAAATTCTTTGCTTTCCCTAAATCCACAAAAAGAGAGTCGAAGAAGTGCTCGCGATAACATGCTACGGGAAATGAGTTTGAAGTATCTGGTGAGCAATAATTTTCAAGATGTCCGTGAACTTCTTTACCTATAATATTTGCCCCAATGACTGTTGGGAGGTATTGTGTGATTTCAATTTTTTGTAAATGAAGATCCCCATTAGACGAATATTGAAAGAGATCGCTTCCCATTAATAACTCACCAACTAAACGCTCTAAATCTTGAGGCCATAAGTCAAATTCTTCTAAGAGATCCCTATAATAAAGAACAACATTTCGTATTTGATCTTTTGAGATGGACTGCCTTCCCATTACCGTTAAGTCTGTATGATAGACGGAAAATAATTTATCTGCAGCATATCTTAAAACAGACTGAAGTAAGTAGCCCCAACGACTTCTATTAAATTGATAAGTAAAAAGAGAAAGGTTATCTTCTTGAGGAAATGTTCTGTATGTCTTCGTCACTTTTTCAAACTCATGCCAAAGGTAAACGATTCGTTTTGGATTGATGACATTATATTCTTCAGAAATCGGAAAGCTTAGATCCGTAATCTCTTCTTTACTGGCAAGAACAGGCTCCAAAAGATCAAAAGTATGGCTAAAAAAGAATAGTGACTCAAAAACTTCAACCCCATAGGTAAAGAGGACTTCAATATCATCAGCATTGTAGAAATTATCATCCCCACCAATGACATCTGCTTTGAAGACTTGAAGACTCACTCCTATTTTACTCCAGTCTCTGCCTGAAATAAAATGATTAAGTAAGTTAAGAATGTCAGTATCAAAGAAGAATATATCTTCGTCTTTATTCGTGAAGACCATTCTCGCAAATTCATTTACTGAGTTTAATAAAAATTTATAGAAGTGAGATTCTTTTACAAAGCTTTTCTTTCGCGACTGAATAACATCAAAGTATATTCTTATAAGCTGAGGAACTTTATCAATTAATTCTTCAAAAGCTTTAGAGTCTAAGAGAAGCGGATCTCCTCCAAGAGTTAGTCTTTTCAAAAAGAGAAGGTCTTTTATTTTTGTTAGATCTAAATCCTCATCATTAATTTTACCAGCTCTCTTTATTTCTTCTAAGAGCTTCATAATATCTAATTGATAAATATTTCCCTTTGAGCGGCGTAAAACATTATTAAAATTAAAAGAAAAACCTGCGAGAGCCTTCATAAAGTTGTCACGATTCTCTAAATAATTATCTTCATTAATAGTTGAGATATACTTTTTAATCTCTCGACCATAGGTATTGGTAACTCTTACGAGGTCCATAAAAAGAGGAATAGACTCCACTCTTAATTTTGAAGCATCACCTTTCAAACTAAGAGCACTAAATTTAAAAACAATACTAAGGTAATCACTTACCTCTTTTGGATTAGAAGAGAGAAACTTATTCACAAACTTTTCGAGCTCTGCTCTTTGAATAAACTTACTATCAGAAAGCTTTACGAATTCTGTAAACTTAATGAGGTTACTTTCAAGGCAATCAATAGACCGTGAGATATCTTCATCTAAAATTTTTGCCAGCTGATGAGTTTCCACAGGACATGCTGGCCCTAATTCCTCTAAATTATAAACAGAATTATCCAAGGCATCATCTTTCACAATACCGCAGCTTAATAATGCAAAGAGTAGCAAACCAGTTGCTAGTTTAATAAATAATCTCAATCGAAGGTCCTCCTGACTGTTCTCTTAAGTTCTTTTACTTATAGGATTTTACAAAAGAGTTGAACACCTTTACAATCAAGTTGAAAATGTATTCAAAAAGAAATGTAAAAACAGGTATTTATGAGCAACAACATAGACGATTTTTCTCACTATAAAAGAAAATTTACCGAACAAATCATCCTTTCAGAGAAACAGATTTATATCATTGAGGGATACCTCAAGCTTGCTGAAAAACTCGGTGTCCCGAATGTCACCTTTCAAAAGCTAGCAGATGACTTAAAAATCAGTCTTGGGAGTATTCATTATCATTTTGGAAACAAAGATGGCCCTAATATTTTAGACTGTGCCATCCTGCACGTTTCTCAAGAATCTATTAAGTATATTAATTTCTATTTAGATCGAGCACTTTTTCAGCAAGAGTTTGAAGGGATAGATACTTATATAAAGATACTTTATAACTTCTGTCGAACCTATCCTCATCACGGAAGACTTTGGCTATATTTTTACTATTTATCTTTGTTTCAATCAAAAGAAAGAGAAAGTAACCAAAACTATATTCCATTAATGAGGGAAAGAATTGAACAAGTTCTTACTCTCTCAATTGGTAAAGGTTTATATGGTCCTCTTAGTAACATTCAAAATCTTAGTGAAAAGCTTCATTCCGTTATTATCGGGGCACTCATTATTTCAGGTGGAGATAAATCAGACCCTCTATTTGAAAGAGCACAAAAAAATGCCATCGAAAATAGTAACGCTATTATCAAAACTCATGAGGAAGTAAAATGAGTCTTATTCAAATTGGCTTCCTAGCTTTTCTTCCTGCACTAATCCTCTTCTTGGAAAAGAAATCAAAAATAATTGCATTTTTTGGAACCGTCGTTTGGTGCTACGTAATAGGAATTTTAATCGGAAATATTATTCCTTCTTATATTGATAAGAAATTAGTGAATCAAGTCGTTGAAGGCTCGGTGCTATTGGCGGTACCACTCCTCCTTTTTACTCTTGATATTAAATCTTGGTTAAAAAATACAAGAACCGTCCTTATAAGCTTTGTCATTAGCCTCACAAGTATATGTCTTGCGACCTTTAGTGTTTCTTATTTTTTCAAAGATATACAAGAAGAATCCTGGAAAATTGGTGGTATGTTGGTTGGAGTCTACTCTGGTGGAACAGTTAACATGAGTGCTATCGGTAAAGCTCTTGCCATTAGTAATGAGCTTTTCTTATTAGTGAACGCTGCTGATGTTTTGGTCTCTTCTTTTTATATGATTTTTGTTCTTACCATTGCTAAGAAAGTTCTCTCACCTTTCTTTCCAAAGTATCAATTTCTTAATGAAGAAAATGCTCATGAAGAAGAGTGCAAGCTAAAAACGAAAGAGGCAATTTTAGCAATTAGCTTGGCGATAGTTGTAGCCGCAATTTCAATAGGTTTTTCAAAACTTATTACCGGTAAACTTTCTGCTCCCTTGATTCTATTATCCTGTACCACATTAGGAGTTTCTTTTTCATTTGTTAAAAGAATTCAAAACTTAAAAAGTTCTTTTTTCGCAGGGGAATATGTCATTTATATTTTTTGCTTAGGATTAGGTTCTCTGTGTGACTTTCAATCTCTAGCACAAAATGCACCACAAATAATTCTCTATGTATCCATAGTTCTATTCCTTGCTATCTTCTTACACCTTTTAGGAGCGAAGCTTTTTAAAATCGATATTGATACCGCGCTCATCACCAATGTTGCTTCTGTATTTGGACCTGCTTTTGTGGCACCTGTAGCAAAAGCAATGAATAATAGAGAGGTCATTGTTTCAGGTCTTACTTGTGGCCTCATGGGTTACGCAATTGGCAACTATTTAGGTCTAGCAATGGCACAACTAATTAAAATCTGTTTTTGATCATAAATTCTCTATAAATCATGTCTAATAAGTAAAAAGTTAGTTATGATCGTTTCATGGAATTTTCAAATTGTGGCGTAGGCTTTGTAACATCATTAAAGCAAGAATTGTCTCATGACATTCTCATCTCTGGACTAACAGCATTAAAAAATGTTGAGCATCGAGGTGGAACCGACCGTTCTGGAAAAGTTGGTGATGGTTCTGGAATAATGACAAATATTCCATGGGAGCTTTTTGGTAAAGACAAAGAAAAATATGCTGTGGCCACACTCTTTGCTCCTAAACAAAAAGATCTCTTTGAAAAAGCTATCAACATTTTTGAAAAAACATTTGAGCATTATAACCTCATCATAGAATCATATCGAGATGTACCTCTCAACGAATCCGCTCTTGAAGCCTCAACCATAAAGACAGCTCCAAGAATTGTTCAGGCCTTTATTTTAAGACCTCCACATTGTAGAACTCATAATTCTTTTAATGAACTACTTTATATGGCCAAACAAATGGTGCGTTCTAAACAAAATCGTGAAGGTCTGAAAAACGCTCTTTACTTTACTTCCCTATCAAGTCGCACAATTGTTTACAAGGCCATGGCCACTTCAGGCCAGCTTCAAGAGTTTTATCCAGATTTAAAAGATCCGAAATTTAAAACTCGCTTTGTTATTCTTCATCGACGCTTTAGTACGAATACTCTTCCTAGTTGGGATAAGGTTCAGCCCTTTCGCTTAATTGCTCATAATGGTGAAATCAATACTATTGAGGGAAATAAAACAGCTGCTTTCTCCAGAGAAAAAGCAATTGGTTTAGAAGTCGATCAACTCTTAACTCACCATGGGAACTCAGATTCAGGGAATCTAAACGGCATGGTAGAAGCTTTAAAATATAGAAGTTCTATTCCTCACTTAAATGAAATTCTTGCTATTATGATTCCTCCTGCACAATCTAAAAATAAAGGTTATTATGAGTTCTGGTCACGTGCTATGGAACCATGGGATGGACCGGCACTAGTAAGTTTTTGTGATGGCAAGAGAATTGGTGCTAGACTAGATCGAAATGGTTTTCGCCCCAGTCGCTGGCATAAAACCAAGGATTGTTTTTACTTGTGTAGTGAAGCAGGCTCCTTTGATATTGACCCTAGTGAAGTCATTCAACAAGGGTCTTTATATGCTGGTCGCTCAGTAACAATTCATCTCATGACCGGAGAAGTTTTATTTAATAACCCTGAAGAAAGCAGACTCTATAAAAATGCAATATTTGACGCCAGACTTATTCAACTCAAATATTCTTCGCCTCTTGAAAATTTATCTCAAGAAAAAATGGATCATTATCTATCTCAATTCTTAATCACTAAAGAAGATTTACAAAAAGAAATTTATCCAATGATAGATGATGCCAAGGAACCATTTGGTTCAATGGGTGATACGGCAAGACTTCCAGTTCTAAGTCAAGTTCATAGATCTTTATACGATTACTTTTTCCAAAACTTTGCTCAAGTTACAAATCCGCCCCTTGATTATATTCGAGAGAAGTTAGTAACTGACTTAACAATAAACTTAGGTCGTATACCAAATATTTTCGAACCAAAAGAAATGATTCCTCCTCAAGAGGGGCTGGCATTAAAAGGTCCTATTTTAAGTCTAGGTCAGTTAGAGCAACTTAAGAACTCTTTCTTAAAAGTTGCTAAAATTGATATTTGCTTTGATGTAGAAACAGGAGAAAAAGGTTTTCGAGAAGCCCTTCAAAAAGTTACAGAAAGCGCCTTAAAGGCATTACAGAATTCAAATACCGTTTTGATTTTAAGTGATAGAGATGTTTCTTCAAAAAGAGCACCTATTCCCTCGATACTTGCCATGCGATCAATTCAGATGGCCTTAAATAATAAAGGCCTTAATTTAAGGGCCTCTATTGTTATAGATTCAGGTGAAGTTAAGAACTCTCATCAAGTTGCAGTCCTAGTAGCATTTGGTGCTAGTGCCGTTTGTCCTTACTTAAGTTTAAGTTTAGCGAGGTCTAGAGACTGTTCAAAGTTGCTCGATTATTCTGCTGATCAAAAAGAGCAAAGATTAATTGAAGCATTAGAAAATGGTCTTCTTAAAGTTATGGCAAAGAGAGGAATTTCTGTTTTACGTTCTTATAGAGACTCCGAGTTATTTACAATCATCGGTTTTGCGAAAGAATTTTTAGATCTCTTCTTTCCTCAACATAAATTAACTTTTGGTGGTCTTGAAATAAAGCATCTCGTTGCCGAAATAGTGAAGAGGTCTGAAGTTTCTGCAAATAATACAGGGGCATTGGTAAGCAACTTTATCTATAAAGAACATCCTGGTGAGAAGCTGGGAGAGAAACACTCCTTAACATCTAAAAGAAGTCGATTGCTTCATAAGGTCCTGGATTATAAATTCAACGATGCTGAAGCATTGAAGCTATGGAATCAATTCAATGATGAGCTATCGGCCTTTCCTTTAAATATTAGAGATCTTCTGAAGTTTAAAACCGTTACTAAAGCAGAAACGAAAGAAATAAAAGATACTGTTGATGATATTGTTAAAAGATTTGGTAGTGGTGCTATGAGCTTTGGCTCTATATCAGCAGAGTCACAAAGAGATCTTATTTTGGCCTTTCGAGAAATGAAGGGTCGTTCAAACTCTGGTGAAGGTGGGGAAAACCCTTACTATTTTAAAAGTGGCATCACTGCAAAAATAAAGCAAATCGCATCTGGGCGATTTGGTGTAACCGCTGAGTATCTTGTTACTGGTGATGAAGTTCAAATTAAAATCGCTCAAGGCGCAAAACCTGGAGAGGGTGGCCAATTGATGGGGATAAAGGTTAACGAAGATATTGCAAAAGCTCGTTTTTCAAAAGTTGGAGTTGATTTAATCTCTCCTCCACCCCAACATGATATTTATAGTATTGAAGACTTGGCACAACTTATTTACGAGATAAAGCAACTTAAGCCAGATCTAAAAGTCAGCGTCAAATTAGTATCTGGAAAAAATATTGGTCCCATTGCATGTGGTGTTGTGAAAGCAGGTGCAGACGTCATTCATATTTCAGGTGGAAATGGTGGTACAGGTGCTGCCGGTCTTTTGAGTATGAAACATACCGGACTTCCTTTTGAAATTGGATTACTAGAAGTTCACCGAGAACTATTGTCACAAGACTTACGAAAGTACGTGGTTTTAAGAGCTGACGGAGGACTTCTTACAGGTAGTGATATCGTCAAAGCAGGTTTGCTTGGAGCTGAAGAGTTTGAATTCGGTAAAATGGCACTTGTTTCACAAGGTTGTATCATGGCCCGTATATGTCATAAAAATACTTGCCCAAAAGGAATTGCCACTCAAGATCCAAAGTTCAAGGCCAAGTATTCAGGACGTGTAGAAAATACTGTCAAATTGTTTAAGTATATAGCTCAAGATGTAACTTCTATTCTTTCTTCATTAGGCTTTTCAAAATTTGAAGATATCGTAGGTCGTAATGATCTCTTAGTTTTTAACGATCGTTTTAAGGATTTCTATAGTGAATCAAATTTAAACTTAGACTTCTTTCAAAAAGATTCAAAACATGAGATTCACAGAGTTGAATACACCAAGCTTAAGTATAATCAATTAAATTATGATCTACTTGATGAATTTAGAAAGTCAGGACATAAACTTAAAACTAAAAAAAATATCAAATCAACTCAACGAGCGATTTGTTGTAGTGTTGCTGGAGAGATGGCCTTAATAAAAGACTCGAGTGCAGAAATTGAATTACACGGAAGTGCTGGTCAGGGTTTTGCTGCCTTCACTTGTAATGGAATGAGTATTAAATTATATGGTGAGGCCAATGATGGTGTCGGAAAATCCATGAGTGGCGGAGAAATCATCATTACGCCATCTAAAAATAGCCAACTAGATCCCGCAGCAAATGTTTTAGTAGGAAACGCTTGTCTCTATGGTGCGACTGGTGGTGAGTTCTTTTTAAACGGCTTAGCCGGTGATCGCTTTGCTGTTAGAAACTCTGGAGCTCTTGCGGTAATTCTTGGAGCAGGTCTTCATGCTTGTGAATATATGACTGGTGGAACTGTTCTAATCTTAGGCCCTGCGCTTGCAAATATGGGCTCTGGTATGACTGGTGGAGTTCTTTACACTTTAAAATCAAACACGACCTTTATAAATTACGACTATTTAAAAGAAGCTCCTATTACTGTAGAGGATAGTCAGTCAATAGAACTCTATCTTTCTAAATTTGAAACTGCAGTAGGAAGAAAATATCATTTTTCAGTTAATCAGTTAGCAAAGTTTGTCCCCATCGAGATAGATGAACCGTAGAAATGGATTAAGTATGACTAAGAAAGTAGATCATTTACCAAAAGAACTAAAAGAACTTGTTAATAAGTGTGTCACTCTATTAGGAGACGTCGTCTCTGAAGAAGGCGGTCAAGCAATTTACAACTCTGTCGAAAGCATTCGTAAAGAAATGGTGAGCTACAGAAGAGCTTCATTCACTAAAAAAACTGAAATTTTAAATTCTCTATACAAAAAACTAAATATCTGTGATCAAAAGTCAAAGCACCATATTGCACAAGCTTTTACTCTTATGTTGGAGCTCATTAATACTTGTGAAACCGCTTATAGAACGTACCGCTTGAGAGAGAAAGGTGTGGTTAAAAAATATAAACGTCAAAATAATATGCTGGTTTATGTGCTTACCGCCCACCCTACTGAGGCCAGAACACCTGAGAACATTGATTTATTTCACCGTATACAAGATATCGCTGTACGAGTTTTAGAAAGTTCAAGCGAAGAACAATATCTCCTCTCTATCATTAAACACAATCTTAAACTCGCTTGGCTTCTCCCTATTACTAGACATAAGAATCCAGAAGTTGTTGACGAAGCAAAACATCTTTTTTCCATTATCATGAGACCTGATATCTTTGATTCATTAATTAGGGCCAATAGAGATTTAGGTCAAGTACGAGTACGTACTTGGGTGGGGGGAGATAAAGATGGTCATCCAGGAGTAGATGAAAAAGTAATGCTTCAATGCTTACAATGTTCTCGTGATCACTTTGTAAGTACACTTAATCGACTATCGGAAAGTCTTGTAAAGGATATCAGTTATCTTAACGAAGATAAATTGCCTCAAATGCTTAAAGACTTCTTTAAATGCTTGAGCGAAATTAAAAAGATAAAAAAAGATGATTCATCTCGAGTTAAGGCCCTTAAGGCCTCTATCGAAAAAATGAACCTCCACTATGAGAAAATTGTTGGCTGCAAATCCCCTCGCCTTGTGAAACTAAAAAGTATCATTGAATTATTTCCAGGTCTGGTGATTCCAATTGAACTAAGAGAAGATAGTGAGATTATTGCTAAAGCACTGGTGTCAGATAAGAAATTTGCTATTGAAAAAATGCTCTTAGAGCTGCGAGAAATTTGTGGTAGCGGTAATCTTCGTTGTTATGCTCAAGGAATGATTATCAGTATGTGTGAATCCTATAAGGACGTAACAAATGCCATGGTGTTATTAAAGAATAATGTGGGAAATTTGTCGATCCCAGTCATTCCCCTATTTGAAACAGCGAACGCTCTTAACGACTCTACTCAGATTGTCGAAAAGATGTTGGGCAACAAAGAATATCATCGTCATATAAAAACAAAATGGCATAATCATCTTGAAATTATGTTGGGCTACTCAGATTCTTCTAAAGGAATGGGAGTTTTGGCCAGTCGCTTAGGTATTGCGAGAACAATGCGCTCACTTGATAAACTTATTACAGACCATGATATTACTCCTGTCTTTTTTCATGGCTCAGGTGGATCAATTGACAGAGGCGGCGGAAGTGTAAAGGAACAAACCTCTTGGTGGCCAAAATCGGCACTCTATCTTTATAAGGCAACCATTCAAGGAGAAATGGTAGAAAGAAATTTTTCTTCACCTGAGGTCACTCTTTCAGGTGTCAATAATGTTCTTACAAACCTCGATCAAGTTAAGTCTCGTAAAGGTGAAATAAAATTAAATAAAGAAGTACAAAATTTTTCAAATATTGTTGAAGCTGAGTATGTTAAAAAAATTAGTGATGCTAAGTTTTTCAATATGGTTGAGCTGGCCACTCCTTACTCTTACCTTAATGTATTGAGAATGGGTTCAAGGCCTTCTAAAAGAGCAAAAGCAAAAGTTCTTGATTTCAGTTCAATTAGAGCAATCCCTTGGGTACTTTGCTGGACCCAAACTCGAACACTCTTTCCAACCTGGTGGGGAGTTGGAAGTGCATGGAAAGAGTATAAGAAAGATGAAAAGAAAGTTAAAAATATTACGAAGGCCTATGCCTCCAGTGAAATATTTGCTTCATTTGTAAGATCACTAGGCTTTACTCTTAGCAAAGTTGATCTTCAAATTTTCAAACTCTACTTGCATAAGAGTGATCTTTCACCGGAAAGACAAAAAATCATTTTCCAAGAGTTCCTTGAGGAATATAATCTTGCCTGTCAATTTGTGTTTGCCATAACAAGTAATAGAAACTTATTATGGTTTAAGCCTTGGTTAAAAGATTCAATCACTCTTCGATCTTCTATGATCCACCCTCTTAATATTCTCCAAATATTAGGAAATAAAGAGAATGATCTAGACCTTGTGAGAAAAACCGTTGCAGGCATTTCAAGCGGAATGATGACAACAGGCTAAAAATAATATCCCTAAGGAGTTTTTTGTGTGGAATAAACTTAATAAATCCATGATGGTATGTCAGATGGCCTTTGGTCTTTCTTTCTATGGAGTCATGGCGATCCTCACTCGATTCTTACTTGAAGATCTAAAATATAGTGAAGCAGATACCATGATGATTGTGGGGGCCTTCTCTGCCATTGGACCTTTGTTTGCGATAGTCGGTGGCTTTATCGCCGATAAATTTCTTGGAGCTTATCGTTCTCTCACTATTGCCTATTTCGTATTCGCTGCTGGTTATTTCTTCTTAGTTCTAGGAGCAGCGGTAACTAATATTCCACTGAGTTTAGCAGGTATTGCTTTAGCAAGTTATGCCAGAGGTCTTATGTCTCCCAGCTACCCAAGTTTATTTCGACGTACCTTCGATAGCAAAGAGAACTTCGAGATTGGTTATCCAGTAAACTATTCTGTTAATAATGTTGGAGCACTACTAGGACAATATCTTTTCCCTCTACTGGTTTTGGCCATTGGCTTTAGTGGTGGGTTCTTATTATCTTGTCTGATGGGTCTAATGGCGTTTTCTATTTTTATCTTTTCTCAAAAATCCTTTATCGAAGTTGGAGCAAAAATCGATAAAGAAATCGTTAGTCGTAAGAATTGGATTGGTTTTATTGTTATTTCCTTCTTAATGATCCTTTTAGTATTTTTTATGTTTTCTAATATGGATGTGGGAAAGAATGTGGTCTATGCTGTTGGAGCAGGTGCAATTCTTTATTTTATTTTTCTGATGTTTAAAACAAGTCGAGATAATTCCCTCAAAATGGGTACTATTTTAATTATGATTTTTTTAACCACTGCCTTTTTTGTCTACTACGGTCAGATGATGACATCCATGACCATGGTAACAATCAATACAATGCGGGGAGACCTTTTTGGTTTTATTCCGATTGCACCAGAAGCGGCGATGGCCATGAATCCACTTTGGTGCATGGTAGCTGGTCCTGTTATTGCCTATATTTTTTCTGCTCTTGAAAATAGAAATATTCATTTAGAAACGGCCACTAAAGTAGCATGGTCATTTGTCTTAACGGCGATTGCTTTTGCTGTCTTAACCTTTGCAGTAAAAAACATCGGAACCGATGTCATTATTCGGCCAGAAGTTTTCTTAGTGATTCACTTCTTCCAAGCTTTTGCAGAAGTGATTGTAGGCTCCATGGTTGTTGCTTTTATATTATCGGTAACACCCAAGCACATAGAGAATTTTTCTGTTAGTTTATTTTCTGTAGCGATTGCTTTCAGTGGTATTGTTGGTGCTGTTTTTTCAACTTCAATTTCTATGAAGAAAGGACAAGTTGTGACTCAAGAGATTGTTCAAAATGTTTACGGAGGTTACTTTTCAACCCTAACAATTTGGGCCGTGGTCATGGTTGTGGTAGCACTTCTATCTTCTGTTCTCATTCAAAGAATGTTACCAGAGATGAGGAACTCTACGGACATCCCTAACTGAATAACCCAGGGTCTTCGTTCTATTAAGGATCATTTCCAATTTCTCATCACTTATATTCCATTCCTTGGCCATGATCCAAACCCATTCCTGACCCGGAACGCCAACAACTGTCCAAGAATAGTCTTCGGCTACTTCAACAATGAGATAATTTAATTTAAGTGGCCAAAAGGGACTGATCTTCCAGTGAGCATTGGTTTTCTTATTATGAACCCATGCTTTTTGAGGAATAGACTTCAGCTTACCTTTGAAGGAATCAACTCTCATGGTGAAATCTACATCGATTCGTTCTTCTTCTTTATTCCATGTATATGTTTCAAGAGCGTTATGAGCACCATCTTCAAAAGAAGTTAATCGCCCAGCAATGACATACCACTGTCCCATAAATCTATCGAGATCTACATACTTAACTTTTGTTTTATAATCACTCTTTGAAGAGCATCCTAATATTGTTGTTAGCATAATAATTAAATAAATATGTTTCACAAGAGTCCTTTTTTATCATTATATCTGCTATTCTGAACTTATGAAAATACTTAAGGTCCTTGTCTTACAATTATTTTGGTTTCTTGCTGTTTCTACCAATCAGAAGTACCAAATTCCTCTTTTTTTACTCTCAATTGTTATCGCTGTAGCAAACTTTAAAATATATAAACCTCAAATTTCAAGGGGTCATTATATATTCACGGCAGCACTCTTTGTACTATATGGTATGGCCCAAGAGTTATCATTTGAGAAATTTGGGCTGGTAAAATATAACCAGAGCTCTTTTCCTCTTTGGTTAACCTCACTCTACGTGGTTTTCATTGCCTACTATGGTGATCTTTTCAATTATCTTTATAAACTTCCAAAAGCGTTAGTATTTATTATTGGAGCTGTGGGTGGAATAGCTGCTTACTATGGTGGCGTTAAAATTTCACCAATTGAAGTACAGTCTTCTTTATATTATGTCTTTGTTGGTCTTGGCTGGGGAGCGTTTCTCGTGTTTAGTTTTAAAATATTTTATGAAGGTTTTCTATGGAATAAACTTCTTGATTCTTCAATCCTTTATAGCTTTGATAAGAGTGGTTTTCTCAGACATCAAAAAGGTTTTAATCAAAATGATGAGCTTAAGTTTAAAGAAGGGGCTCAAGCACTTGTGACTGGTGGAACTTCAGGGATTGGCCAAGCAACTGCGATGACCTTAGCTGATAATGGAGTCAAGGTAACGATCACCGGTAGAAATCCTGAGAAAGGAAAAGTAGCCAGTGAGGCCCATGAGAGAATTGATTTCTTGCAATGGGATATGGCCAATTGGAATGAAATCGAAAAAGTTAGTGAGTCCGCTAAACCTTTTGACTATGTGGTCTTGAATGCTGGTGGTATGCCAGATAAATTTCAAACAAATGATAAAGGAGTTGAACTACAATTTGCTTCTCAATTATTTGGTCATTACTTTCTCATTAAGAAATTAAAAGAAAAAAATAAGCTGAAAGAAGGTGCAAAAATTGTATGGGTAACTTCTGGTGGAATGTACTTAGCTAGCTTAGATTTAAAAACAATATTTGAAAATCCTAAGTATGATAAAGTTGCAACCTATGCCAATGTCAAACGAGCTCAAGTAACTCTCCTTCCTTACTTTAAAAAAGAATTTCCAAATCAAACTGTTACGGCCATGCATCCTGGCTGGGCAGAAACTCCCGGTGTAAGTTCTGCGATTCCTGAATTTGATAAAAAGATGAAAGGAAAACTAAGAACACCACTTCAAGCTGCTGACACCATTCTCTGGCTCCTTGGAACCAAAGACTCAATTCAGTCGGGTGAACTCTACTTTGATCGCAGAAAAGTTAAAAAGCACTTTTTCTGGTTTACTAAAAAAAGCGACAAAGAACGTGAACACCTTGCCAAGAAAATGGAATCCTTTTCCGTCAGTTGAAGTAATACAGCTACTTAAAGATAATATACTTAGCTTTAGTTTACTTTAAGCATTTTTATAGTGCTACATTGTCATGATAACTATCTAAGGAGATTATGATGGCAAAAGGACAAGACAAGGGCAGCAAAGATAAATCTAAAAATAAAGATAAGAAAAAGCTGACTATTAAAGAAAAGAAGCAAAAGAAGAATGCAAAGAATGAAAAAGCCGCGGGAAAACTAAATCCTATAATGACAAAACCGCCTAAAGAAAGTAACGATAAGAAGTAGCTAAAATAGTATCAGAGAAAACATATGGCATTAGGGTCTACCATTTACAAAGTCGATATTAATTTATCAAACTTTAATACACACTACTATCAAGACTTTAATCTCACTATGGCGAAGCATCCTTCTGAAGACGAAGCTCGAATGATGTATCGCCTCTTGGCCTTTCTTTACTGCGCTCATGAAGATCTTAAATTCACCAGAGGTCTTAGCACCACAGAAGAGCCTGAACTTTGGCAGAAGGATTATACCGGACAAATCATTCAATGGATTGATATGGGTCTTCCTGATCTAAAAAGAATTCGTCAGGCCTGTGGAAAGTCACAATCGGTAAAAGTTTTTACCTATCATCAAAATAAAGCACAAGAATGGTATCAAAAGAATAAATCGGACTTTGAAAAGAATAAGAAACTGGAAGTTTATCATTTCAACGTTAACGAAAATGGTCCCATTGATAAATTCGTAAAAAAATCAATGGTCCTCAGTTGCATCATCGAAGAAAGTCATATGTATCTTAGTAATGACAACGAACGAATCGGCATTGAAATACTAAGCGAACTTCCAGCTTAATTTGAATCAATTATTTTTTAATATTCGCACCAACAACAGCTGCCATTTGCATCATATCAATAGTCTCACCTTCTTTAAGGTTAGTAAGATCTGTTAACTTTCCTGACTTGCTTGTTGATTTTGTTTTTTTAAATATTGGTAGAAGTGTTGAGTCAGCAACAATATTCTTTCCTGCATTCTCAGCTTTACCATTTACAGTTTTAGTTTGAAGACCATTCTTCTTGATATATTCCCAAAGCTTCTTAGTAATTTCTGTTCTTGGAAGCTCTTTTGCTCCTAACATACTCGCTAGCTCGTCTTGTAATTGTACTGGTTTCTTTAATCCTTTCGCTTCTGCCATGATAAACTCCTTCTAAATTTTTACAGATGTATGTTGGTATTTTAGGACACTTCTAACCCTATTTAAACTAGATAAACCGCTAATTTGCTCTTTATTCGTTATAAAGTGGCCTTTTAACGCAGTAGCAGATTAAATTTCTATGGATTGCCATGGTGCATGACCATGACATGACGTTACTTTTTGTAAACTACTTTGAGCTTCACTCCAATACTCATTTAAAATCTCCAAGCAAGGATATGACCAATTTTTTGTCCATGGTGCATTTCGATAGTACGAAACTCTTTGGCCTGAATCTTTTTAAGAAGCTCTGTAAACTCGACAAGGTTTTCTTTATTAGAAACGAGAGTTGTAAACCAACCACATTGTTTTTTAAATTCTGTGCTTTCATTAATCATTTTTTTAATGAAAGCAGTTTCTCCCCCTGGACACCATAGTTCTGCTTTAACTCCACCAAAGTTAGAAGGCTTTCCTTCTTTAACAGGGGGATGACCTTTCTTTTCTTTATTGGCATTGAGATTTTTTACTTTTCGATCAGAAGCGTGGTTGGCCTCTTTTAATGAAGAATAGAAAGGAGGATTGCACATAGTGAAATCAAACTTTTCTTCCGGTTTAACTAGGTCTTTAAAAATATTATCTTGAGTTGCTTGAAAGCGGGTTTTAATATTCTTCTTAAGTGTTTTGTTAGCTGCTAGGATCGTCTTAGCGTGATTGATTGCATTGGTATCAATATCAGAACCAACAAATTTCCAACCGTAAATAGAATTTCCTAAAATAGGATAAATACAACTGGTTCCTGTGCCAATATCAAGTCCCTTTGTTTTTGTTCCTACTGGAATAACTCCCTTATGATCCTCGGCCAAAAGGTCCGCTAAATAATGAAGGTAGTCCACTCTCCCAGGGATTGGAGGGCAAAGATGTCCTTTTGGAATGGACCAATCTCTTATTTGATAGTGATGAGTAAGTAAGGCCTGGTTTAAGCACAAAACTCCATTAGCATCAGAGAAATTTATTCCTAAATCCCCATACTTATTCTTCTTCACAAAGCTTGCAAGCTTTGGAAATACTTTAATGAGAGCATCAAAATCGTAAGCTTGATGATGGATATTTCGAGGGTGGAAGCCTTTTTCAGTAGTCATGTCTATGTTTTACACTAATTTCTCCAGCCTAACTAACTTTTTATACATGCATCTTTTATCAGGACTTGATAAACTTTCAGCTATGTTTAAAACACTTCTTCTATCTTTATTCACTGTTATGAGCTGTTCTTCTGCGGAGTTTAAGAACCCGTATAAAGCTCCTTATGATGGTAAGAGATTTCAAAATCTAGAGCCTTTTCCCCCTAAATCATTTTTTACTTTGCTAAAATGGAAGTTTTTTAAAAACGACAAGCAAGACTGGCCGGACTGGATTGATCTTCCATTAGGGGAGAAACCAAAGACAAGAACTGTGAAGGGTGAAGTCATCTACACCGTTATCAATCATGCGACCGTTTTATTACAAGTTGATGGTGTTAACATTCTAACTGATCCTATTTGGTCAGAGCGAACTTCCCCTGTTTCTTTTGCTGGTCCTAAAAGAGTCCATCAACCAACTATTAAGTTTAGTGATCTTCCACCCATTGATATTGTGATGATATCCCATAATCACTATGATCATTTAGATATTCCAACTCTTAAGATGCTCAATGACAAGCACTCACCTACTATTCTCGTAGGTCTTAAAAATGGTGATCTTTTAAAAAAAGAAGGTATTAAAAACTATATCGAGATGGATTGGTATCAAAAATTTGAATTCAAAGATCTCGAATTAATTTTCATGCCTAATCAGCATTGGTCGGCACGAGGACTCTTTGATAAGTTTGAAACTCTTTGGGGTGGCTTTATTGTAAAATCATCTAAGGGTGAAATCTATTTTGCAGGTGATACAGGTTACGGAAAATTCTTTAAGAGTCTTAAAAAAGAGTTTCCAAATATTATTCTCAGTTTTCTTCCTATTGGTGCCTATGAACCACGCTGGTTTATGAAACCGGCTCATATCAATCCGGAAGAAGCTGTGAAGGGCCACATTGAACTTGGTAGCAAGCATAGTGTGGGCATTCACTTTGGAACTTTCCAACTCACTGATGAAGGAAGAGACGAACCAATAAATGCCTTAAAAGAATCACTAAAAGGGAAAGATATTAGTTTCCTCGTTCCAGAGTTTGGAAAGGCCTATTCCCTATATCCTTAAACTTCCTTATTATGTGAGTCTATTTTCTTTAAGATTTTCTTTTTGATGAAAGAAGTTATTTATATTTTCTAAAGAAGTTTTAGCAATATTGTCGAGAGCTTCTTTCGTGAAAAAAGCTTGATGAGAAGTTATGAGGACATTGGGAAAACTCATCAGTCTAAGAAGAAGTTCATCTGAAAGACCCATATCTGAATGATCTTTAAAGAAAACATTTTCTTCATGTTCATAGACATCTAGACCCACACCCTTAATTTCTCTTTTCTTTAATTTATCAATTAAGGCCTTGGTATCTATCAGACCTCCTCTTCCCGTATTAAGAAGAAAAGCACTTGGCTTAATAAGGTCAATATTCTTGGAATTAATTAAATAGCGTGTCGATTCATTTAATGGACAGTGAAGACTGATAATATCAGATTGGCTGAGTAGCGTATCGAGATCGACATATTTAGCACCGATCTCTTTTGCAAGCTCAGTATTTTCAACTTTATCATTTAATAAAAGAGTACAGCCCATTCCCTTCATGATACGAGCAAATGCCTCACCAATTTGACCAGTACCAACAACTCCAACAGTCTTACCATGAATATTAACTCCTTCTAAACCTTCTAAGGTAAAGTTAAAGTCACGAACCCGCTGAAAGGCCTTGAGGTATTTTCTATTTAAACACATAAGAAGACCGAGGGTATGCTCGGCGATGGCCTCAGGTGAATAGGATGGTACTCTAGTTATAGTCATTCCTAATTCTTTCGCTTTTGCTAAGTCTAAATGAGAAAACCCTGCTGAACGAAGAGAAATCATTTTTACCCCAAACCCATGGAGAGACTCAAGAACTTCCTTTCCTAAATCATCACTTGGCCAGCAGCTTATGCAATCATATCCTTTGGCCAAAGAAACAACATCTTTGTTTAAAGAAGTGCTAAGGAAATCTATATCTAACTTGTAGGTTTGTGCCCACTTTGTGAGATATCTTTCTTCAAAAGAATGTGTACTAAAACATTTAACTTTCATAAGAACTCGCTTCTAATTAATTTCGGCGTCCACCAAGTAGACGAAGAATCATCAAGAAGAGATTAATGAAATCAAGATAGAGTTTTAAAGCACCCATAATGGTTTCTTTATGATCCTCATCAGTTCCTTCGTTACCGATGATATTTGAATTTTTAATTTTTTGAGTATCATAAGCTGTTAAGCCCGCAAAGATTAGTACCCCTGCCATACCAAAAACTTTACTAGCAGTAGAAGTCATCATTGATGGGAAGAACATTGTTAAAATAGAAAAACCGATAATTCCCCAAAGACCCATGTGACAGAATGTTCCTATTGGCCCAAGGTCTCGTTTGGTAAAATAACCAAAAGCACTTAATCCAGCAAAGCTAAAGGAAGTGAGAAAGAAAGCACTTTGAATACTCTCTTGTGTGTAAGCTAAGAAAATTACTGAAAGAGTTAGGCCTGTCATGGTGGCATAGGCCAAGTAAATAATGGTTGCCGTCACCGAACTCATTTTTTGTACTCTTGCAGAGAGATAAACGACCGCAACTAATTGTGCAATAATAAGTCCGTAGAAAATAATTTTATTACCAACAATCGTTCCCACCATTGCAGGAGTGCTAGCAGTATAATAAGAAACAAACCCTGTCAGTAGAATCCCGAAAGTCATCCACTTATAAACTCCCGACATAAAGCGAGCGTTTTCTTCTGCGATACTTGTTTCTGACCTCATGACACCTGAGTTTTGCATTTTAATCTCCTTAAAATATTTTATTTATTGTAGCACGAATTAATGCAATTATACGACTTGAAAACGCTCACAGGTGAGAAGATCTTTAAGGTGTGTATAAGAATCACTACTGGAAACGGATTGATTCCAGTAGTCCTGAACTTCTTTTGTGATTTTAATACTCATTTATTTTTTCTTATGAGGACCTTCGCACTCATGAGTATGGCCATCTACTTGATGATGATGGTGTCCATTATGCTCGTAATCTACGTGACCTGCATGTTTTTCGGCCTTATGACCACAGCTTTTCTTATGCTCATGATCGTGAGTCTTATGATGACCATGATGATGACTTTCATGATTATGACCTGAGTGATCAAAGTGTGAGCTATCTTTCTTATGCTTATGCCCTTTTGACTGGTTGGCACAAGCTGTAAATCCAATTAAAAGAAACGCTAATAGTAGTGCTTTAATCATTGTCCTCTCCAAAAGTTATAATTTTCAAACTTTTCGGTAACTTAATGATACTACTTTAAAAATTCGACAAAGAACTTCACTTTCCCAAGCGGTTTTACATAATGTCTGACCTCTGGTTCGACCACACCAAACTTCTCAACAGAAAGCTCTACCTTTTCAACAGGGTTTGACTGAACTACATAGAGGAGCTTCCCTTCAACAATATTAATCTTCCCCCAAACATTCGGTTTCGTTGAATGATCATTAAGAATACCTTTTGGTATTGAGTTTTCATCAAAAACATTTGTCTTCTTATAAACCTCTACATTTTTAGGAAGCTCTTTCATAATCTATTTTCCTAGAACATCATTACGTGTTGTCTCAGCGATTCCTGCTGCTTCTTGAATCAATTCATCAGCGACACCAAGTTCTTTAAGTGTTGCTCCTAAGTTTTCAACAACAGCATCAAAGTGACTATCATTTAAACCTTGAACTACAAACTTTGCATGTGCATCTCTCATATTTTGGCCATCATAATTATTCGGCCCACCAAAGGCATATGTAAGAAACATGATTTGCTTTCTTCTTTGTACTGCCATATCGATTCCATCAAAGAACTTACTAATCCTATCATCAGCTAATACCTTCTTATAAAAAACATCTACAGCTGCGTTAACAGCATCTCTTCCACCAATTTTTTCAAATAAACTTGACATGCACCCTCCTTAATATATATTTAAAATACATATTATGTGTTTTATATTTAAATGGTATTAAAGTAAAGAGGAAATAATTATGCGCTTATCCAACTTTACTGACTACAGCCTTAGAGTATTAATCTATCTTGTTCTAAAAGGAGAAGAGCGCTCAACTGTTTCTGAAATAGCTGACAAGTATGGAATTTCTAAAAATCATCTGGTTAAGGTTGTTCACAACCTTTCATCTTTAGGGATAATCAAATCTTTTAAAGGAAAAGGTGGAGGTATAGTGCTCCAACAAAGCCCTGAAAAGATTATTATTGGCAAACTTGTAAGAGAATTCGAGAGTGACTCTCATTTGGTTGAATGCTTTAGTTCTAACGGAAAATGTGCTATTGATCCAACCTGTAAGTTAAAAAGTGCTCTTCGAAAAGCTGAATTGAATTTTTATAAAACACTAGAAGGATTTACTCTTGCTGATATTGTGAGTAATCGAAAACAGCTTTCCAAATCTTTAACTCTTTCTTATTGAAAACCATCCGTTTGAGTACCGGTAAGGATATTAAAATAACGTGTATCTCCAGCTCTAGATCTTGATGTATTTTGACGGTTATAGAATGAACTACGGAGTTGTGAAAAACCTGAAACGATATCCATCAGCTCATCATACTTTCCGATATTATCTTCAAAGAAGCGTTCACATTTATTGTAATCCACGAATGTAAGGGTATTCATTTTATAAGGCTGAAATGTTGACGTCGTCACTTTTATTCTTCGTCCTTCTTGAGAAGGTATAGAAGCTTCAAAGTAATACTGTCTTAAGCAACTACAGTCAGATGTCATCTTAATAGCCGTATACTCTATTGCACCATTCAATTCTCTTTGTTGTTCAACATAGTGACCAGTTGGACAATTTCCTATTGTATTTTTTATCTCTTGGGCTTGATCAATATATTTACAATACTTCTCTTCGACAGCAATATTTAAATTTCGTGTAAGAGTTTTTATATTTCTCTTTTTAGCACCTGGCATATTAGGTTTTGTATGTCCTTTTATCCCACACATTCCTGTCCAGCTAGATCTAAATTGTGTCCACTCGTGTTTAGTTGTCCATGTGACAATATCTCCACGCAAGCGAAACATAAATTTATCCATTTTAGCGTAAATAGTTTTTCCAGGAATGACTTCTCTGGCACGGGCATAACTAATAGGCGTTCTACTACTCTCGTAACCAAGTAATTCATTAAACCAGTCAAATGCGTGCACAGGACTAGATAGCCAAAATAGCGATAGGCAAATATAAATTAGGGACTCTCTCATAGAAGTATCTTAGATGAATCCAAGATAAGAATCACGTGGTTTAGTAGAACTTACAAGGGTGTATTTAATTTAGACAAGCTTATTTAGAATGAACCTTCATGGGCTTAATTATCTTTGGATAGTAATAAAACAGGCCAAGTCCTTAAAATTATATGTTAAATAGCCATTGAGTTTTAGGCCATTTCTCACTATGATAACGCCTTATGATACAGACAATACTTGAAAATTTGCCTAGTGATTGGTTGGACCTAACAACCCATAGACTTGATACCTATAATGAAAAACTGGCGAAGTCAGAGTTTCTAGAAAAGATTGAGGCACTAGAAGAAATAAATGAGAAGACTCTCGCTGAGTTACCAACCGCCTTTGATTATATTCGTCTAGGTCATCCCCTCTCTTGTCTTTTAGAACTTGATCTAGCAAAGAAGTCTGGATTAAAAGCTGAAAGTGTTATTTCTTTTTCTTCTCAGACCATGCCGATCATGGCCGTGCTTAGAAAGAATAAGTTTAAAAAAATTAAGACACGAATTGTTTACACCAATGAGCTTCCCCAAAACTTCAATCCAGAAATTATCAAAAGTGTTTATGAATATAATTTTGAATTAGTTAAAGTTGAAAGTCTTGCTGACTTAAAAAGTTTTGATGGCCATACTCTTGCTATTAACGGTGATCATAATACAAATGCTAACACGATTGTGAATCTCTATCCCAAGTTAGGAAGTGTGATTCAAGTTCTTGATCAGGACTTAGAATATATAAGAGAAATTCAACATGTGAGACGAAGGGAATCCATTGCGATGACTCCACATAATTGTCTTAAACTTCTTCGCGGTGAAACTCCTACTGATATAAAAATTGATCCAGCTCCATTAATTAAAACCATTCAAAGTATTACCCATACAACCACTCCCGTTTCTCTTGGCTCTTGCGGTCTTTCTGTTCAGTACGCCATTATGATGGGACTGGTTCATCACGCAAAAGAGAATCATCCCAACAAACCTATTCGTTTTATCGTTCCTCCTAATTGTTATGGTGGAACTAACGATCAGGCCAGAAGAGTTGCCACTTGTGTTGAGAACGTAGAGATAATTGATCTACCTGTTGATAGCGGAAAGAATATGGTGACAGAGCTCGAAAGAATTCTAGTCGAAGTGTCTAAGATAAATGCTATTCCCTATGTGATCGCAGAAATTCCAACCAACCCTCGAGTAGAAATCCCTGACCTTGTGAAGCTTGCTGAAGTTTTAAAGAATCCTTCGAATCCAGTTTTCATTTTGGATCAAACATTCTGCCCCAATGTGAACTTCTTTGGTGAAGATGGTTTTCTAAATGATGTGAGTGCGATTTCCTATGTGAGTGGTTCTAAGTTTCCAAGCGGTGGACTTTGCACTGCAGGCTATGGTGTGGCCAATGATAATGCCTCTCAATATATGAAATATATTAATGATCACCTGATTCTTTGTGACAATACAGCGACAGACTTACAGGTTGATATTTTAACGGCTCAAATGCCTTCGATGAACGAGAGAATTGCAAAGGCCTATGAAAACACTAGAGGTTTTGTTGATTATATTCAAGAGTGTCTACCGGAAGCAAAAATTAATTTTGTTTCTCATGAATTAGCAAACTTAACTTTTACTCCGTCTGTATTTTCACTGGATCTTCCAACAAAGGGCGATACTCACGAAGAAAGAGAAGAGTATAAGAAAGTTCTCAACCATACCCTTATTCGCATGATGATTGACACTATCCCTGATGAGAGTAAACACTGTGTGAGTTATGGTCAGTTGAAAGGTTGTTACTGGACAATTCCAGCAACTTCTACCCAAGGAACCACTAAAGAAAGTGATAAGGATTATATTGTTCGTGTTTCTATTGGACCTGGCTTCAATTTAGAAAAGCACAAAGATGTTTTCAAAGAATTCTGTGAGAGTATTATTTAACGACTCTTACACCTTTTGCCATAATTCGATATTCAAAGCTTGGTTTAGTGACAGCAGCAATTTCTTTTTTTGAAGCTCCCGCATCTTCTAAGTAGTGACGAGTATCATCCACCGAAATTGTCTTACGAATAACTTCCCCTTCTACCCAAACTTTCTTTCCTGTAAGAGACATTGGAACAAAGTAACTATAGTCATGAAACTTAACACGAAAAGTTTTATCGCTGCCTTGTAAGGTCATCCAACAACCTTTCTTAGCACAGACTTTTTCAACACTGGCCTCCATCACAACATCTTTTTTTTCAAATTCAGAATAGTTTTTTAATACACGATCTAGAGCGATTGCTTTTTTTGCAAGAATCTCTTTTCCATAAAATGGTTTTTCCGTAACTTTATTTTTAGAAAGTACTTGAATGCTTGTTGCTAAAAAAAATACAAAAATGATATTTTTCATAAGAAAATCCTTATCGAGTTTTTAAAACTTCAATATCTTCACATTAAATAAATAAAGTGAAAAGGGAGTTATTTGGCAAAAATGATAGCAAGAATGATGACCAATACTAAAACGACCAGAATGATCTCGAAGGTCCAGTTCTTCTGCTCGTCAGGACGCTTAAATTGCCCATGTGTACGAAAGTAAGGATCATCAATATTGTCTATGACATACTGCAAACCACCAAGGGGTGTCACTCCCGAAAAATGATAGAGAACTTCACGATTTTCACAAAAAGCCGTATAGGGAACTCCTCTCACTCCGAAGTGAGAAGCAATCTCAGGACTCTCCATGGTATCGACTTCATATACATTAATGTCAGGATTATTATTATCAAAAGCTTCGAAAACGGGACTCATGGTGTGACAAGGACCGCACGTTGGAGAAAAGAATTTAATAACAAAGACACCTCTCTCACTTGCTGCAATTGATTCAAAGTTTTCGTTATTCATTCTATTCATTTTTATATTTTACCTTTAACTATTCATAAGCTGCGGCGTACAGAGCTTCACCACTTTCTCTATTGTAAATAATCCAACCTTGAATCTGACGTCCTTCAGCTGCATAAACAATAAGATCATATTGAGGCGAACTTCTAACAAGTCCCATGATTTGAGAATTATATAGATCTATAACCTTTTGTAGTTTCTCAGGAACTCTTGGGGCAACAGAGCCATCGTTAATATAACCACGATCAAGAACGGTCGGCCGTGATTCGTTATCCCAACTCGCCGTAACATCAAGCGACTTAAAAAGAAGAGTCACAAGATCTTCAACTGTAAACTCACCTTTTATTCTAATCAAACCTTTTATATTGGCAGCATTATAATCTCTTTCAAGAATATCTTGGAATACCGCCATTCCACGGTAGATGCCATTGAAGTTCTTATCCTTGGTTCGTTGCAAGTGATAAACATCAAAAGCATTGATCGAAAAAAGTGATAAAGATAAAGCTGCGATAAAGAGTAATTTCTTCACTGTAAGTTCCTCATTAAAATCATCATTTCAATGAGAATTCTACGACATTAAATATAAGAGATAAACTTACCTTTCCTATCTTAATGACTTTTTAACTCTCATAGTCGTTACCTTTGAGACCACATACTTAAAAACCGAGCTAATTCATTATATATAAAATCAGTTTCCACCGATTCCACCTTTAGTGGTAGGGCAATAGAAATATTGTGGGCCAAAACTCTACGGGCATTTTCCTGGTTTTCCTTGAGCTTTGCCGTCAACACATATTCTCGTGCAACTTTTTGGGGTAATAGCCCAACCCCTAGACCTGCTAAAGAAAGACTCACCACCGTTTCTAAATTTTCACATTTATGAAATGATCTAAATCCTTTTTTAATATCAGCAATAGATGATTCCCCTAGTGCCTCAGGGAAATAAATCAAGGTATCAAGAAAGGAATTATTTATATTTCCTGCATTGTAGAAGTTGAAACAATCTTCATAAACAACCTCGGACTTTAGTTTTTTTGAAGAGCTCTCCCCAACATAAACGACTAAGTCCAGCTCTCCATTCCTAAGCATCTTCATTAAGTTCTTACTTCTTCCTGTGCAAAGATTAACTCTTAGCTCTGGATGTAGTGAGTTTAAGTACTTAATGAAGTCTGGAAAAAAGTAACGAGAAATACTATCATATGTTCCAATAGTAATACTTCCACTTAAGTCAGTCTGACTAGAGAGTAATGAAAATTCTAGTTTATCTATATCTTCTAAAATCTTCTTTCCTTCTCTATATAATTTCTCGCCTTCACGAGTAGTCGAAATCCCCTTCTTTGATCTAATAATAAGCTGAGAGCCTAATAAATCTTCAAGCTGCTTAATGACTTTTGTCAGCTGAGGCTGTCCAATCCCGATGGCCAAAGATGCCTTTCTTAAGGCCCCATACTCAACTGCAGCGGTATAGTAGTTTAATTTTTCAACGTGATCTCTGAGTCTCATATATGATTCCTTTTAGGAATCACTATATATCAATTTTGAATTATCCACAAGCATTATGGGCCGTTAACTTAGTATTGAAAGTATGAACTTAACGAAGGATAAGGTATGCAACAATCACAAGTCCTAGACAATGAACTGAAGATCATAAAAAGAACTGAACTAGATTGTATTACAGAGATGGTAGTTGAAGGTGAAAAGACATTTCTCGGGGAAGTTAGAAATTTTAAGAAGAATCAGTATCTGAAAGAACGTATGCCTAATGATGTGTCTATTAGCTGGAGTGCTTTGCCAAGAGATGGTGTTTTAAAAGAGCATTATCATCCCTGTGAAAGTTTTTTAATAATAACTGAGGGAGAAGGATTAAGCACTGGAGATAGCAACGTAAAAATTAAAGCAGGAGATATTGTCTATATACCGAAGTGGAATCTACATGGATTTATTGGAAAGGGTACTGATGGTTTTAAGGCATTATCGATCCAGTTTCAAGAAACTGCCATATTTGAATCAGAAGAGAATACTGAAACGACCTACTTTAATAGAGAGTCAATTCCTCTTAAAGATAGAGAGTTAAAAATATTTTCACGTGATGATATTCCATCCACTTCTGAAGTGGTTGTTGACGGGAAAAAGCATAATCTAGGAACATTAAAAAACTTTTCTTCTATTAAAGTATTAGAAGAAAGCTTCTCTAAGAATTTCTCATGTGCTTGGGTTAAGTTAGAGAATCAAGAAGTCCTTGCTCCTCATACCCATTTTGAAGATAGTATGATCATAGTCACTGAAGGCAATGGTACTTTAACTGGCGAAAAAAATGCTACGATAAACAAAGATGAAATCATTTATGTTCCAGAAGGAGCATCTCATGGTTTTAGTTCTTCACCTAATAGTTATTTTTGGGCCCTATCAATTCAGTTTAATGAAACAAGTCTATATCAAGAAAAGCCAAGGGTTAAATTCTTAACAAAGTATGATGAGTTACTTGATAAAAATGAAGCCTACGCACAAGACTTATTTAATTCAAGCAAGACTTTCAAAATGAATATTAATTCTGATCGCAAAAGGAACGTTTTATTAGATTCTCTTCAGGTTATTAGCGACCATTTTCAACGTCTGATGTTTTTAAGAGTTGGGTTATGTGATTCTCCAAGCTTTAGAGGCATTTTTCTTGAGCATTTCCATGAAGAACTTGGACACGATAATGAGTTAAGAGAGGAAAGAGTTAATCGACCTAAGAAATGGGACCCTATCCTAGAAGCAAGTTGTGCATGGTTCGTTAATAAGAATTACCTTCTCGATAACTCAGAAAGAATTATTATGATTCAAATGGTTCTTGAAAAGTGTGCTCATCTTTTCTATTCGCACTTTTCTGAGTCGCTTCATGACAAAGACAAAAGTCATCACATTGAAGCCCACAAACATGCAGATGAAGGTCATGACTTAATGGGGGTAGAGTTACTTAAGCATGAGCCAAATATAAAGTACGAAGATTTTTTTAAGATTCAAGAAGAAAGCTGGTCAATTATGGGATTATACATCGATCGAATAGGACAATTAATTGAGAAAGAAGAACTTCAATAATAAACGATAGCAAAGGAGCAAAGCATGAAAAATTTAATCTTACTTTTTACACTCATCATTTCTTTTGGAATGAGAGCAGAAGAGGCAACTTACAAAATAACTTTTACAGGAAATTTTGATAGAAACTCTCATCCTGTTAGAAATTTTCCAAATAACCCACACTTCTCACCGCCGATTGTGGCCAGTCACAATGGAAGTTACTCAATGTTTCAACTTGGAGATAAAGCAACCTCTGGAGTTAAAAATGTTGCAGAAACAGGTTCACCGGTTAGGCTGCTTAATGAACTTTCTGATTTACAAAGTAGCGCTATTGTAAAAGACTTTAATCGTTCAAGTGGACTTTCTGGAAATGAGAGTATCTCTACGACAATTACAGTTAGCAAGGACTATCCACTTATCTCATTTATTACGATGATTGCTCCAAGTCCAGATTGGATTATTGGAGTTAGTGGTTACTCTCTTCTCAAAGAAGGAGAATTTATTACAGAAAGAACTCTTCCACTTTATGCAGTAGATGCAGGAACTGATAGTGGCCTAGGTTTCTTATCAAGAAATATGGCCACAAGAAATCCAGAAGATATTCATTTGCTCATAAATGTTTCAGGATTATCTATAAACCAACCTTTTGGAACACTTACCATTGAAAAGCAATAGGCCTTACGTACTGCACATGACAAAGCATATTCTCCGGAATATGCTTTTCTTATGAAAAAATTAATCACATCTCTCCTCTTTGTTACTTCTTCGTTTCTCTTTGCTAGTGAAATCACCTGTATTCCAGATGGCCTCAATACAACTTTTGATGAAGTCTATCTGACAAAGCAAAGTGGAAATAGGTACGAAGTAGAAGTGGTGAAAAACAAAGAAGTACTTTTAACTTCAGAAGTGAGAAACTCTTTCATTCGTCGTGGCGGAATTAATCAATTCCAAAATAAATCTAAACAAGTTATCATCAAAACTTCAAGACTCTATCCTAATAACTCAAAACGAGCTCTTATCGATATTAAGGGTTATGGAAAGTACCTAGGCTACTGTAAGCTTCACTAAAAAACTTTTTTATAATGAACATGTTGCGTAGCCGACTCCCAAAGTAGAACTGTCATCTCCCGCAAACCACATATGTAAAGTAGAACCTTCAATTAACATTGAAGGTGAACGCACCTCTCTTGATGTCCAAGTAAAGTCGCTATCTTGAAAAATGGAACCTGCTGGTTGTGTCCAGCTAGATAGACCATCGGTTGAATAAGCATATCCTAATCTGGCTTGATGATTATCACTAGCATCAACGACTGTGAAAAAAAGGTGCATACGATTTTGTATAACGATCGCATTGGGAGTTGAAAAACCTTTATAGGTGGCCCTTGGCCAGCTGGTTTGATCAGGACGAACGGCGACTTGTTGATCCGACCAAGAGAACCCATCGCTAGAAGTAACAACCCCAATGGACTGAAGTTGATCTGCCACAACGCTATAATAACCTTGTGTTGAATAATACAAGTAAAGCTTATCGTTAAAAACAACTGGAGCTGGTTCTGCCACTAGGTACTGATTAAAGTCATACTCGCCATCACCATCAGAATCTTGAGCCGCTGTTGTATTTGGATGAGTTGGGGAAATAATAGGATTAGGATTTCGAATCCAATTAATTCCATCACAAGAATAAGCATGCCCTACTCTATACTCATTTACGTTAGTGTAATCTGTTTCATAAGCTGTATAGAACATATGCCATGTTCCCTTAAAGAAAACGATTCCCGGAGTTTCCACACTCTTGGCAGAAAAACCTGACTTAGCCTTTTGAAAAACAGGACCACTTGGACTCAAAGTCCAACTTGTTCGATTACTAGATACTAAACGATAAATTTTCACATTCCCATCAAAGCCAGTAGAAGCAGAGGCGTACATCACATACTCCCCATTCATCTTAAAGACATGAGGATCGTTCCATTGCGCATTGGTGAACAAATCTCCTGATTGAAAAATGGGTGTTGACCCACTGGCGGTAAAACAACCAGTATTTAAACTAGCTAAACTAGCAGTGTCCGCTAAAATATCCGGACCAACTACACCTTCACTACAAGACGAAGGAATAAAAGGTGCTTCACCATCAGATTCACCACAATTACTAAGTAGTACTAAAAATATAAGACTAAAAAATAATTTTATATTCAACTCCAAATGTTGTTAATTCAGGTTCAACTAAGAACTCACTTGTGACTTCACTCTCACCTAATTGTTGCTCTTTAAACTTTCTTTTTTGAAAATAAAATTCATAAGTCCCAAAGGGAAGAATATCGACTAGCACAAGAGAAAAACGTAGTCCCTTCGCTTTCTTCCAAGTAATTTCATCATCATCAACATTCTTATTACTTAATTTATAATCTCCAAAAAATTGATATGAAAACCGTAGTGCTAGCTTTGATATTGAAATTAAAAGAACTGGTGAAATAGGACTCCACATACTCCCTCGAATATTTGAGCCCGCTTGTGCATAATCTGTCATTTGATTGATTTTCTCAAAGCGTGTTTCAGCTCCAGCAAAAAGAGGTCCCCATGCACGGTATAAAGCAGAACTACTAACTTGATACTGCATAACACTTATATCTTGATTAAATGAGGTATGTGAAAAAGTTCCTTTTCCAACTCCGGCACCAACGTCAAAAACCCAGTTGCTAGCGAAAGCTGAAAATGTAGAAATAAATATAAAGATTAGAGTGATTCCTTTCACTCCTTAACTATACACATTTTTTATTTGGAATTAAACCTTCTCAAAGATAAATAATCGAAGTTTCAATAACTTGTCCTATGAACAGTGTAAAGTCTTCATAACTTCTTTAGGACAGCTGTGTCTAAGACAATTCTCCTGACGATATGAACTTGAGATGTAACAATATGCCAGTAAATTGAATGACATAAAAAGGATCGTTAATGAAAATATTAAACCTCTCTCTTATCTTAGTCTTACTTCTTTCTTGTTCTACCAACAAAGAAATGAACTCTAGTGAGAACCTCTCCTTTGATGCTGAACTTAGTTCCTTTCAGTACCCATTTGAAGTGAAAACTTATAAATTTTCTTCACAGAGAAATGATCTGAAAATGCGTTACATGGATATTGGTCATTCAAAATCGAAAGTAGCGGTTCTTCTCCATGGAAAAAACTTTGCTGGATATTATTGGGAACGTATTGCCAACGACCTGGTCAAAAAAGGTTATAGAGTCATCATTCCAGATCAAATTGGCTTTGGAAAAAGTACGAAGCCGGAAAACTATCACTTTAGCTTTCCTCAACTGGCCAAAAATACTCATGGTCTTATTAAATCATTAGGTGTGAATCGATATACGGTTGTTGGACACTCCATGGGGGGAATGCTCGCCGTCAATATGGGAGCACTTTATCGTGATATTAATAAAGTAGTACTGGTAAATCCTATTGGTCTTGAATCCTATCTTGATTACGCTGAATATAAAGATCCTGAATTTTTCTTTAAGCTTGAAATGAATAAGACTGTTGAAAAAGCGAGAGCGTATCAGAGAAAGTTTTACTATGATGGTGCTTGGTCAGAAACTTATGAAGCTCTCTTAACTCCTTTTAAAGGTCAAAGAAACGGACCTGATTATGAACTCGTCGCTTGGAATGCGGCTCTTACATACGCTCCTATTTTTGAAGATAATATTGTCATAAAGTTTTCTAAGATTAAGGCCAAGACAGTTCTCATTTTGGGAACAAGAGATCGGACAGGACCTGGCCGTGGCTGGAAGAGAAAAGGTGTCACACGAAAACTTGGCCAATACCAAAAGCTAGGTAAAAATATTAAGAAACAAAACCCAAAAGTTAAACTGGTTGAGCTTCCTGGTCTAGGACATATGCCTCAGTTTGAAGATTACAAAAGGTTTGCAAAAGTTTTCTATCGAGAGTTTTAACTAAATCGCCAGACATGTAACAAAGTTCCTTAGCGTAAATTACCTAAAGCAAACTCCAAAGCATCTTGACCTTTTGGAGTTTTAATTTTTGGGCTTAAGCCAATCTTATCAATAATTCTTCCGTCATTATAGGCATTATACTTTGAAGCGATTCCAATGGTGATTTTTGAATTGGGAAGGATTAACATATTAACATTACCAAAGTGATATAGCCCCATCGTGTTTTCGCCGTAAGTAGTGGCATTCGGATGCTTTGCAAGAGCTTCGAGGGAACTTTCCCCACTAGAAGCACATTCCTTATCTTGAAGTAAGATAATCTTTCCTTTATAAGCATTCTTTCCCACCGGAAATTTGGACTGATCCCATGTATACGTTTTAAAAGGAGGATGCTTGTCTGCTTTAACATCCTCTAGATCTTTTGTTTTCTTTTGAATAAAATCTTCTACATACTTTGGAACTTCTTTTTTACCATTCTCATGACTAAACTTACTTATCAGCCAACTATTTCTAGCAAGTGCGATGGTTTCCGGTGATAAACGATCAATCGTTTTATCCCATCCTGGTTTAACAATTCTATCTTGTAAAATTGCAGCTAGTTCAAAGCCTTTGGTATCATCTCCCCCTTGATTACCTCTTAGGTCAATAATGAGGATATCAGAAGTACGAATAAGTTTCTTAGATCTTTGAATGAAACCGTTCCAAACTGAATCTTTATGGCTTGGATAATAAATGATAGAAATCATCCCTATTCTAAGACCATTTCTTTTTATCGATTTTATATGCCAAGGCCTATTATCTTTTTTATATTCTTTGAAGGCAAAATTCTTACCAACACTTCCCTTCCACTTTCTTCTTTCCACCTGAAGACCGCAATATTTTCCTCTAGCACGAACATTGAGGTGACCATCTTGAACAGGCCAAAGAGCATCTCCAACCAGAGCACAAAAGCCATTTTCTGTGAGTTCATTTTTATCATAAATTTTTTCTAAGTCATCAATAGCATCCTTTAATTGATTTTTTGGTAAGAACCCTTTGGCACCATAACCATTTTGAAGTGCATAGATAAGCAGCTCAATATCTTCACGTATGTCTCTATTATTCAGAAGGGCCTTAGGTTTCTGAAAATATAGCTTTTTCGTAAAAATAAGATCTTCAGGCTTGTATATCTGACTTGAACAGGAGCTAATTAGTATAGTAAAAAGAAACAATATAATCTTTTCCATTTTTAACCTTTCTTAATATCTTAAATTATTACTCTAAAAAAAAGAAGCGGCTGCTCTCTTTTTAACTCGAGGAAGGCGTCAAAAGGACGAAGTAACAGGACAGAGTCAGAAAAAAGTATAGCGTTATTTGCCCCCTGATATCCATTTCCTTTAAAGACCTCTTTAATACTTACTTCAAAAATCTTTTTGTTCTTTTTCTTTAACTCAAAATCAATGCTAATAAAACGATCGCATCCCATATCTTGGCATTCTTTGTCATGCCAACCCTCTTTAATCTTCTGAGACCAACTAAGATTTAGTTTTTTTCCAGAACCTTTTTGTAAATGAGTTATCTTTTTATTGGCCGTAGACATATCTAAAGCCATGGATTTTGCAAAGTCTTTAGCCTTTTTCAAATTATTCACAGCTATCTCTTCTTTTGTACAAAGTAATTTATCTAATGTGCTTTTATAAATCTCAAATACTTTAGCTTGTGAAAAATTTATCTTTCCATTGCTTGCATCAACTGCTGCCTTCGGAACAAAGTGAAGGTTCACACCTTCTCCCGTACCGAGGCCAGGGTATTGGCATAAAGAAGCCTTTCCTCCACAACACTCACTAACAGAATAAACTTCTCTAAGAACCACCCAGCTCTTGTTCGCTCCAACAATTTCAAATGAAGACATCGTCTTTTCAGAAGCATAAGTAGTCACTGGAAAGACAAGAATGAAAAACAGAGCAAACAAAGTAAAACAGAATAAATTTTTCATTCGAATAGTTTAACAAATTTTGACTAAACGCAAAGATTTTTTTTGTTCACCAATTCCCACTCTATCCCCCTATATATAGGTTGTGTATAGGGTTTAGTCCTGCCTACCATTAGAAAAAGTGAATCATTTAGCTTAGTATAGAGGGGTAAACTTCAAAGGAGAATGAATGAATACTTTTAAAATTGATCTCGAAAAAATTAAAAGCCGTGCTAGAGAAAAAATGATGGATGGAGCAATGACTGAGTCTTACAAGGCCAATGCAGAAGAAGTCATCAATGTCCTTAACGAAGCGCTTGCAACTGAAATCGTATGTATCCTACGTTATAAGAATAATCATTTTATGGCCGCTGGTCTAAATGCTGAACCTATAGCAGCGGAATTCTTAGTTCATGCTAATGAAGAGCAAATGCATGCTGATTGGCTTTGTACAAGAATTTGCCAACTAGGTGGAGTTCCTAATATGAATCCTGAAGGATTACTCACTCGCTCCCACGCTGACTACTATCAAGGTGATGATCTAACAAAAATGATTCAAGAAAATCTTGTTGCTGAAAGAGTGGCCATTGAAACTTACTCAGAAATCATTCGTTGGATTGGAGATAGTGACCCAACCACAAGACGAATGCTCGAAGATATTCTTAAAGAAGAAGAGCATCATGCAGACGATCTCGTTGGTTTCTTAGAAAAGAATATGTAATAAAAAAAGGGGTCTTTTATTTATTAATAGGCCCCTATTAATTTAATTTTTTCGCGATCTTCTTTTTCAATTTCAAAATTTAGCAGATCCATCACTTCTTCCATATGAGTTGTACTAGTAGTCCCATAGAGAGGATGAATTTTCTCTTGGATAAGAGTTCTAAAGTAAACTTGAATTGGAGAGCGACCAAGATTCTTCGCTAGTTCAATCACAAACGGATCTTGCCATATATTTTTATTGGCGTTTACCGTCCAAAAGGATTGATAATAAACACCCTTCTCATTACAGAATGTTCTTAATTCTTTATCGTGGTTAGAATCGGCATAGAAGCGATTTTGCAGAACGGATGGTTTAATATTTGATTCCTTAAAAAGAAGCTTGAAAAAATCAGGGTCATAGCAATTACTAATTCCAATTTGTTTTACAGACCCCTCTTCCACAAAACTTTCGAGAACACTCCAACCTCTTTGATTTTCTTCCCAACTTTTTAAAGGAGAATGAAGGACAAGTGAATCAAGATAATCAGTCTTAAGATTTTTCAGTGAAACTGAAAGTGACTTCTTCATTTGATCTTCTATTGATGAACTTGGATCATAGGGACAATCATGAGGATCTTGGCCACCAAAGGGAGTGAACTTTGTTTGGAGATAGAGACCAGACCTTTGCAACCCAGATCTTTGAATCCCTTCACCCACGAGAGGCTCTTTATAATGCTTTGGCTGACAGGCAGTATCGATTCCGCGAAACCCTTTTTGAAGAGCGAGTTCAACCAGATCAGCAGTTCTGTCTTCTTTCCATGCTGTTCCATAGATTTGAAGAGGTATTTTAACGTCACTTAGGCTTTTAAAACTATTCATTTCAAATACTTAGCACAGATTTAGGAGTAATGTAAAAGTTATAAACCCTATCGACACACAGCGTCATTATTGATATATATGACCAATGAAAAACCAAATTACGATCTCTACCCTTGCCCTCCTTATGAGCTTCTCAGCTTCTGCTGTTAGCGTTTACTTCGATAAAGATCGCTCAGATGATTTTGCCTGTACCATCGCGAAATCCATTAAGAAGGCCTATCCAGATAAGTCTCGAAGAAAATTAAAGAAAGGGATTTTCAAAATTTTAAGAGAAGAGATTAACCCTTGGGTTGATGCCTACCCAATCCCTGCTGGTATTTCGTTTCCTAAATATCTAGAGAGAATCACCGGACTTCCTGGTTTTCCAATGGATCGATCTGAATATTATCTTCAAAATGCATTCATTCTTTATGGAAATCCAAAACTAGAACTTAAAGAACCTACAAAGAATTATTTCGCTTCCTTCATTCATTTAGCGAGAAAGAGACATGTTGATTATCTTAATAAAGAGGCACCAAGATTTAAACTTCGAAATGAGCCAGACCTACTTCAACAAATTGAAGAGAACCTTCCTAATGTTGAAAATAATGCTTATCCAATTCATGATGAAAATGGAAATCTAATTCAACAAAAAGGTGAATTCAAAAAAGAAAAGCATCGTTATAAGTTGGCCATTGGTGAGACTGATCATAAAAAATATAACGAGTTTGTTGAAGTATCACAAAAACATAATCATTTTTCATCGCCACTCTTTATGTGGCTCCTTCAACAAGAAGATTTTTCTATTACACCTGAAAGGCTTTTTGAAAAAGCAGTAGAAATCTATGAAGACCCTATTGTAGCTCTCGGAGTTATTCCATGGGTTTTTAGTGGTGACGCCCTTACCGTACACCGTGGAACTTCATCAGTTGTTTCATATAAAATGGAAAGAATTGTTGAAGGTGGAGATATACCTGGGTACCAATATCACTTTTGGGGATATCTTACTCAAGGAATTATTGGAGGAAGACTACGAGTAGGACTTCTAGCCTATATTTACGAAAAGCTTTATCAAAAAGATATTGCCGATTGGAAGACTGATGTGTTGTCACTTAAGCTTGGGAAACAGATTCGAAAGAATTTAAGAAAACCTAAGAACTGTGAGCAAAAGTAATACTATGAAAATCTTATCACTCATTCTTTTTATTTCACTATCAATTAGCTCAACACTTGCTTGCCATAGTGAAGCCCAATTCTTGAAAGATACAAAGAGTTATCTCTACAAAATGAGAGATCTAAGAAAAAATGGTAAAACCATTCACAAAAAAAGTGCACTCAAAGTTGCTTCAAATTTAGAGCGTGTTGCTAAGAATAGTTGTGTTAGCAGTGACGAGCATATGGAAAATGAAATCCAAAGTATGGCCTATACTATGGCCGCTGCTATCTGGGGAATCCTTTCAAAAGATACTAATGATATTGGTTTAGGAAAGAAGAGTTACTACGCTCTTGAAAAAGCCAGACAGCTTGATCCAAATAATCTTGATGCCCTTAAAGGACAGGCCATTGCCTTAAGCCAAATACTAGCAAGGAATTTCTTTGTTCGTAGTGCCGTTTCCATAGCTCTTGGAATAAATTTAAAAGAAGCAGCTCGTGAACTTTCTCAAAATTTACGAGACTATCCAGAAAGAAAAGACCTTCAAAACCTCGCCATTAAAATTGAAAAGAGCCTTTAGAAAATACTTCTAGTTTTCCATCCACTCAATACATTTGATAAGAGATTCTTTCATCTCTTCTTTAGACATTTTGATAGGTCTTCCGTGTCCAGGAAGAACATACTCAAAATCATAAGCGAGGAGTTTTTTCATAGATTGAATTTGAATATTAAAGTCATACCAACAAGCAGTCTTAAAAGCGTACAAATGATTCAGGTCTTTTGAGAAAGCAAGATGGTCACCAGTAAAAAGGTATTTGTTCTTATAAAGATAGCAAACAGAACCTTTGGTATGCCCAGGAACAGGAATCACAACGATGTCATCATCAATTTGAAAGGCATTCTCTCCTTTCATCAACTCTTCATAATCAGAAGTGGAAGCAATTGAATCATCAGAGTGAATATACCGCTTTGTTTTAAAGACTTCCCAGTACTTATCCGTATCAGCAATATCATCCTTGTGAGATAAGAGATGCTTTTCAACCCCACCTAATTCGACGAGCTTATTAGCGAATTGTTTCACAAAGCGAGGAGAATCCACCATGAAATTCCCTTTCTCTCTTTTTATAAAGTAACTAGCGGCTCCGAATGAACTTTCCGCATGATATCCACAATGAAAAATTCCATTCTCTAATTCATAAGGTAGTTCTTGAATCACCTTATTAACTTTGGAATCCTTCTCCACTCCAATTGAATTTACAGGGCAGGCCAAGAGAGCACGATAAGCCGCATCCTCATCAGCCTCTTTCGGTTGTTCAACGACAGCGGACTGATCCGACACCAATTCAAATGTCTTTGGAGCAACCCAATAACAGGCCCCACAGTTGATACAAGTTGAATCAACGTAGAAGTTACCCTCAATATTCTCGCTTCGTTTCTTCTTTATGTTTGCCATATAAATTTTTTCCTATTTCGTGCTAAGGAGTTATTAAGAATAAGCACTAAAGAGATTGCTATTTTCAATTATCTTTCCTTTAGTTTTTCTGGAAGTGTAATGATTCTATATTAAGTTATAATATTACTTCGCGGGACATTACTAATATGCATCTGAGCATCTTTATATTTTTTTTCAATTTCTTCTAAGTCATGACCTGTTGCAAGATTCTTAAGAGATTCATAATATTTTTCAAGCCAATAAAATGGAGGTGTGCCACCACAACCGGAAAAGTGAATTCTTTGCACTTTTATAGCAACCTGATACTCTTTGTAAAAAGACGCCTTTAAAACTTCAATCGCTTTATTCTTTTGTTTGCTGTTTAGATAAAACCATCCTCTTAAATAAGTATCATCACCTATTGCTTCAAGATACTCTTTTTCATTCTTGATGAATTCATTAGATGCCAATGTGTGTTTAGATTTTGACCAGTCTGCACTTTGAGATAATGCTTTAGAAATGCTCTTTCGAAAGTTAGAATATTTCATTTCAGCTATTCCAGCTCTCCACCTTCTTCTAATTTTTATAGTAATATCGGACTTTTGTTTTGAATCAAAATCATAAGACTTTTCTAAAAGCTTGACTAATTTAAGTTTCTTACGTGACTCACTCTTCGGTAAATTAGTCTGAATCAGTTTCTCTTTAAGCTCTTTTATGGTTCCCTCGTAATAGCTCGGCATCATACATTTGCTATATAAGTTACTACTCATAACAAAAATTAAAATTGTAAATATTCGGATCACAAAAGCCCCCAATTAAACTGAAAAAATCTTAATATATAGTATAATATGACTATGAGAAAACCTAACCTTTTTTCAGGCATGAATCAGAACCTTTACACTAAGACAATGATTGTCACATCTTATATAGATTTAATAAGATCGAAGATTTTGCTTCAATTCTTTAAGTTTCCTTATTTACAATCTCTTTATCAAAAAAGGCATCATCGAATACAAATCGGTTTCCTTTTTACGATTGTCTTTTCTCTGACACTCGCTGTTTTACGATCAGATATACTGCTCATACTTGGTCCATTCATTTATGGTTATTGGCATCTCGCAACAAGTTATAAACACTCTTCGAGCCTTATCTCTTCAAGTTTCAATTTATCTAATAAGCAACGATATGTTTTGTACGGACTGGCCTTTGTAACCTTTATCGAAATTTTTTTACATATATATTTAAGAAAGTATCAAGGAATACTTCTTCCAAATGGATTTATTGGACTAAGTCTAGCACTTGTTTTTTTTCTTTTTCTATTTCTTAAACAAGGTACCATAAAAAGACTTCCGCATTTTTTTTTCTTTCTTAGTTTGGGAATAGGAATAATTTTAATCTCCTGGAAAGAACCTCTAAATTTTGTTTCCATTACGTTATTTGCACACAACTGGATTGCTTTTGTTGCTTGGGGGAAGTTTTCAAGAGATAAAAAAAACCTAAGAGTCTCCATTGTCTCTCTTATCATCTTTGCCCTCATACATATGATTGTGATCTCAGGCTTCTTAGATTCGTATTTCTACATTTATGAAGATATTTTTTGGAAAAGTTCTGGTCATCTAGATGTTGCTTGGCTTCTTGCCCCTTGGTCCGACAATGATATTGTATGGAGGCGTGCCTTATGCCTATACACTTTTGGTTTATCAATGCATTATTTTATCTGGTTAAAGGCTATTCCTGAAAACGTATATAATAACAAAACTCCTGTAAGCTTCAAAAAAAGTTTTAATTCCATTTATAACTCTTATGGAGCGATTCTCACATATTCCTTTCTATCACTCTCAATTATTGGAATTATTATTTGGGGCATATGGTATGAAATAGGCAGTTATCTTTATTTCACTATTTCAAATATGCATGTTTGGACCGAACTAACGATGCTTTTTGCAAGCTTTTCAATTTTTGGATTTTCAAAGAAACAATTAAGGTAGAGCATCCGTTTTAAATTCTTCATAAACCTGCTTAACAATATCCGTTCCAATTCCTTCACTAAGTGTCACTTAATAGAATTTGTAAGTACATAAGTCTCTAGATTTATTAGTTATCAATTTCTATTATTACAGTCTTTTTTGAAAGCGCAACAGAGGTTTCGCAGTGTAAGGAATCCACTCCAACATAAGCTTTGATATGTTCTCAATTGAATCAAACTCTAAGTAAATATTCTTATGATTCTCATCCTTAAGTAGCTTTGCTTGATAACTATAAAGGGCCTGAACCCTCTCGGCTTCTTCTTCGAGAGTTTCGCCTATAGCATATCCATGGAGACAAGTTACATCATGGATATCCCGATCTAATTCACATTCGAAATTCATATAGGCCAAAGAACAACCTACAATGTCATTCTCTTTTAGAAGAACGACACCAAACTCATGATCACCCTCACGATAGTAATCATACCGGACTTCTTTATTCTTCGTGACAGGAACAAAGGGCTCATGATCTCTATCATATTGAGAACAATGAAAGACTTTCACTCTTTCTCTATTCTTAGGCACTTTAAAAAATTCAGATAGTTTTACAAACTCTAAGTCACTTTCCACAAGAGGAAGATCTTTTATTTTAAAGATATTATTATGACAAATAAGATAATTTTCTAGCCCAATACTTTCAGAAAAGTTTTGAGCAGCAATATTCCCATTACTACACATTATATCTATGGCGAAATCATTTTCCTTAATTGGAAATTCTTGAAAGAGGTGATTAAAAAGACTTGTCCCTAATCCTTTTCTTCTTTTTTCAGGATGTATACAAATTTCAACAGTTATTGTTCTATCATGCAGATTATTTCGCCATTGCATGGCAAAACCAACGAACTTCTCTTCCTCATCAAAGTTAAGAATTGAGGTTCGCTGTTCAAGACCACTCTTAGTAACTCCCCCTTCATAATGACATCCTTTTAAAAATGTCTCTACCAAGTCAAAGTCTTCAGCTGTATATTTCCTATATTTCATGCCAGAATGTTATCAATAATAGAATTACTTAACAAATAACCAGAGTATTTAAATCTTATTACTCAACGGGGACATGGTGTAGATCAGTAAGAGAACTTCGTCAGGCCTTGCCTTTCAAAACTCTTACAACGATCACTTATAAGGTTAGAAATTCTATTAGCAATTTTCATATTAGGAAGTTCTTTTTTTGTTTCTTTTACGAGATCATCTTTTACAGCTAAAAGTTTATTGCTCATTTCAAATGCTTTTTGTGCCATTGTTCCTTCCTTCAGCCCAAGATTACTATCGACCATATCAAACTGTTTTTTCCCTACACTGCTTACATCATCTCTATCACCAATTTTAAATGAAAAATTTCTTTTAAGTTTTGGATAAATCGCCGTACATAACAGATCGTAAAAAGGAGCTAATTCAATTTTTCCTTCAGATAAAAGAAGAGAAATATTTTTTGAATGACTATCATTATTTCCAATGAGTAAGTTAAAACAAACCCAATCTAAGTAATCGAATAGAGCTTTAGATCTCTGTTTAATCGTTACATTTGATTTAATTAAATTGAAGTTATTTTTTAAACTAGGTCCTCCTTTAGCTTCATATTTTTCTTCGCTAACAAAACCCTGAGCCTGACAGAAATCTTGTTGATGAATTCGTTTTACATACTCACCTATTTCTCGATCATATCTCTCTATTATAAAAAGTGGATGATTAGCATCATCTAATACTTCACACTTAGGGACATTAAACCCAACGAGTTGAGCGAGCCTCATGCAATAGTATTCGTTATAAACAGACTCTTTTACCCCTGAGTGATAAATCGGCACTTTTATTATATGGGTTGTTGGATGCCCATTTTTTGGAAGATAGAACTCTCCCTTTTCGTATATCGCCACAAACTTATCTTGTGCCCCTGCAATGGATAAGTACCCTGGTCCTTGATTTGCAACAACCTCTGCAACAGATCTTTTTTCTTCAATGGCCTTAAAAATTTCGGTCATTTTAATTTTCACTTTTGAATCATTTTTATTTTTTTTAAAAGGAGATTCTTCGCTCGGACTAATAATAATAGCTCCGGCACAATCTTGCCCAAAGTTCTTTAATAATTCATAGGTTCCACTAAAATCCTGACTCTTTTCAAGTACGTCCCTTGCCTCCCCTTCAGGAAGAAGGTTTTCGAAGAATGATAAAGTGACTTTATTCCCAAAGCTTTCAGTTTGAAGTGGCATCGCGAGACTTAATTGAAATGCTTGCTCTTCCTTTAACCACTGTTCACTATACGAAAAAGAATAAACAAGTTCTTCATCTCGATAAAGTGTTCCAACTTTTTTCGTTTCAAAGAAAATATTTAACTTGCTCATTGCTCAAACTCCAAAGATAGTTTAAAGCCAAGAACTTCACTTAGTTTAAAAAGTGTTGAAAGCTTAACTTCTCTTTCTCCTGCATTACTTTCAAACTTACTAATTCCATTTACAGAAAGATTACACAGCTGAGCTAAGTCAGATTGGGATATCCCTAACTCTTTTCTTCTTTCAATTAGCTTCTCTACCAATTCCTTAATATTTTCAACTTTCATGACAAACTTTCCCTTAAGGGAGATTATACCAAGTTTTTGGTTTTCCTCAAGCAAATTCTCCCCTTAGGGAGATATTCTATTTAGATATTAGATTTTGAGACAAAGTCTCCCCATAGGGAGATTTTAGAAAGTATGTACTAGCTTTGAAAAATACTAGCAATTATAAGCACTTAATCTTCATGCGGAATGAGAGCAAGAAGCTCTTTGCTACTACAATAAATGATACCTTGTTCATTCATAAACGTAGAGTCTTTAGCATTTAAGTTTATAGGTGCTTGAGAATAATTGCTGTTAAAGCCACCTGCCTCTGACTGAATAATAGAGCTTGCCGCAAAATCCCAAATACTCCCACCACCTTTTGCCGTTTTAGGAAATTTATAATAAATCGCTGGTGCCATCTCAATAGTACTAATACCATTCATGACTGCTCCTCCTAAGTGGAAGATGTTCAGCTTCTCAAGACCCAGTTCTTTTAAATCTGCTTTGAGTTTCTCTATTTGTTCTTCATAAGACTGATGCTTAAGATAGCTTTTATCATAAAGTAATGTAAGCTCACGACTGTAAGGCTTAACCTCTAAGCGCATGTCATTTTTAAACGCACCAAGACCTTCTATAGCATAATAGAGATTATTATCACGTGGATTATATACAACACCAATGACACTTCTGCCCTCCTTCGAAACGAGAGCAATTGAAGTGCTATACCCATCTTCATCACGACTAAAACACAGAGTCCCATCAAGAGGGTCGATACACCAGAAGTAGTCTTTTTCAAATCGACTCATATCATCCTCACTCTCTTCAGTGAGAAGTCCAAGATCATATTCTTTTAATGTTGGTCCTAAGATTTCTAGAATGGCATTTTGTGCTTCAAAATCAATTTCGGTGACAACACAAGAAGCGATATTCTCACCGCCCTCTTTGGTTTCAACATTAAGATTGGAGCCTTGATTTTTCTTGATGATCTCACCTGCTTTAAGGGCCGCCTTTTGTGCTATCTCACAAAGAATTTTTAATTCATTATTTGATAATTTCATTTAAAACCCTTTGTGTTATTTGTTCTGAATAAGAGTTAACTTTCCAATGATCTGGAGACCAACCCTTTAAAAACCTGAAGAAATCACACCATGCATAGAGATAAAGTTCTCGATACTCATGCTCTACACTTTTAAAATTGATATTGGGTTTATACATACTAAGGGCTTCCTTGAGTAGACTAAAGTATTGATTCAAACAGCTTTTCTCATTTTGTGCTAACTGCTCAGAGTCGTAGATACTACTTAAAAAGTAGGCCACATCCTTTATCCCTGCCCCACCTCCAACATATTGAAAATCAACTGCAGCAACTCTTTCAGTAGAAAATAAAAAGTTTGCTAACTTTGCATCTCCATGAACAAAGGTTTTAAAGTGGGCTTGATTAAGGCGTTTATCAACTAATGGAGCTGCCTCTTTAAGTCTTAAATCATCTATGGCCTGTAGCTCATCTGGCCTTGTTTCCAGATGCCAATAAGTACCTATTTCCCAAAGATCAGCAGGTGTTTCATTCATATAGAACGCATGAAAGAAAGCTAACCACTTCAGACATAATAAAACTTCCGCTTCAGACACCTCAGTCTTTGGAATAAAAGATTTATTGGCAAGATCTTCTAATACCAAGTACTGCTTTTGCTCTATCTTACCTGTCTTAATAAGTTTAGGTGAATAGGCATTTTGAATTTCATTATTGTATTTTTGGTACCAATTTGTTTCAACCTCATAGGACTTTACTTTTCTGAGGTGGGATAAACCTTCTTGCTTTTGCGGAAACTCAATCACCTTGGCCACAAAGCTTTTATCAGAAGTTTGGAATCGACACATTTGTCCGTATCCCCCCCAAAGCTTCTGAATAGATTCAACAGAATTCACCTGCTCATTCATTATTGTGGATAAGATATCTTTCACTCACTCTTGTCCTTGTAATCTAAAATTTGTTTTTTCATGTTAGCTCTATCTCAAAGTACTTGTTCTTACTTTTCTCTCCGCGTATAAGCCAGATCTTTGATTTTGGTACTTTAAAGTGTTTAGATAGTAGAGCAATAATTCGATTATTTGCCTTACCTTCAATGGGCGGAGTATTAACTCGAACGATATAGATATCCTCCGATGTTTTTTCTACCCCTTCTTTTTTAGAATTTGTCTTGGCCTGTACGATAATTTTCATAAAGCTATTAATATTATAGAAGCTGTCACTCCAGCAATTATATATCTCGTGTACTCCATAACTACTTATCGGACTAAAATAGGCAGGACTTAGAAAATTTTTATCATTTTACTGAATTAATATTACTAAGATCCGATAGGTACCTATGTCTCAAAAAAATCAAGACTTAGATAAGTTTCTCGACTATGTATGCTTCCTTAAAGCGACAACTCCAAGCTCTATCTCTAAGTCTGGTTATATTCCTAAATTAAGAGAAATAAAGCTTTTTTTTAATGAAATTGAAGATGCCTTAAATAATAACCATGTGTATTTTAAAAACAATCTTAAATTCAAGTACAAACCTCAAAAGAACCTTTTTAGACTTGTAGAATCACATTTAGAGAGCGAAATTGTTGAAATAAAACCAGTTGAAGTCCATACCAATATCTTCACGATTGTGAATAAAAGAAATGATGAAGATCTCTATAGTGATTTTATTTCAGCATACTTGAATAAAAATAAATTTGGTAAATTTGCGACCTTTCTATTGAAAGAAATTTGTCATTATTCTGATATCGACACCCAAGACCTTTCTTCTGACTTTCAGTATTCGCGAAGAGAGGTTTCATTATCAAATTTTTCACCAAATTCTAACCATTCAGGTATGAGAATAGATATTTTAATAAATACTCCTCAAGATGTATTTATTATTGAAGCAAAAACGAAAAGTTCTGAACATAGCAACCAAACACTACACTATTATAACTCTGTAAAAGACTATTATTCTAAATTCAGTTCTCCACCTCGAGTTCACGGAATAATGCTAAGTCTTGATGAACAAGAAGCTCAAGATGAAAGATATACAAAGCTTTCCTACATAAACCTTTTAAAAGCAATGAGCAATTCTCTTTATGCTTCTAACTTATCTAAAGAACAGTTAAGTGAAATATCAATATTTTATAATGAACTCTACAGTAATTTAGTATCTCCTATAGGAGAAGCACTAAAAAGAGCTCACAACAATAGGGAAAATAAAAATGTCGGATAAAAATGACTTTAAAAAGCTTTCACCAATTAGTTTAGAGTATGCACTACACATTCCTCATATGATGAAGGCTAGAGAAATATTTGAAACAGAAGTTGCAACCTTTCAAAATAGTGTTGTTCAACAACTTAATAATTTATTTGAAACAGAAGAGTGTAAAAGTAAAGGCTTCTCAATAGCGATCGACAAGAAAGCCTCAAGGACATCCGGTTCGTGTATCATGACTTCATACTACAACGAAAAGAAGTTAACCATTTATTACAAGTCTCCAGGAAAAGCGAGGAAGAATGTTGGTAAATTAGTTAGTAAAGTATTTTTTGATTCTGCAAGACAGAACTACTCGTGGAAGCTTTTCTTTAAGAACGAAGATAAGTGGGATGATCAGATTGATGAAAGATGTCGGCAAGTCATGGATCAAATGGACATTGAAAAGCTAAATGTTCTTACTGGCCATAAGTATTTTGAAACTGATGAATATGCTTTCTTCATGATTCCCTTTACCGAAAATTTTAGAAAAAACGATTTTAAGGTTTTAGAAATTAGCACTGAAGTATTAATTAAAGCTATGGAACTTTCAAACCTCTTCATTCCTGTGAATGAAACGGAAGAGCAAGTAGCTTAGTTGCCTGAACAACCTAAAAAAACCAAATAGATCAAGTGTCAAAAACAAGACATATTTTTCGAATATTAGTTCTTAAATTCCTAAGTTCCTGATTGACCTCCTGCGGCGTTCGCAATGTAAATATATGAAATATTTGAATTTCATTAGACACATTTTGTTCAGTATTTATATAATACATACACACACTGCACTTCGAGGATCTTCAAAATGCACACAACTGACATACAGCAAAACACACCAAAAAAAGCTTTCTTTGAATCACCAATTGATCAACAAACTGTTGAAAAATATTTAATTGATTTAAAAGCAGGCAAACCAAGTGAAATAAAAAAAGAAAGTAGTAAGGTTTTAAAATATATCCAATCTTTAAATGAAAAGAATAAAGAACAACGATTTACTTTTATAGACCTCTTTGCTGGTGTCGGTGGAATGAGGTTAGGTTTTGAAGCACATGGTGGTAAATGTGTAATGACAAGTGAAGTTGATCAAAAAGCATTAGCGACTTACTTTTGTAACTTTGGAGAAATGGTTCCAGAGAACTTACGTGACATTACAAAAATCAATGAAAAAGAAGTTCCAGAACATGATATCTTACTGGGGGGGTTCCCTTGTCAAGCCTTCTCGATTGCAGGCGAGCGTAAAGGTTTCCAAGACACTAGGGGAACTTTGTTTTTTGATATTGAAAGAATTATTGAAGCTAAAAGACCAAAAGCAATTTTACTCGAAAATGTAAAAGGCCTCCTTAATCATAATGGTGGAAAAACATATCAAACTATCGAAAAAATTCTTTCTGATAAATTAGGTTATAAAGTTTCATACAAAGTAATGAATACAATGGAATATGGAAATGTTCCTCAAACGAGAGAAAGAGTTTATATCGTTGGTATTCGAAAAGACCTAGTTCATTCTGACTTTGAGTTCTCATTCCCTGAACCAATTAAACTCACAAAGAAAATATCGAACATGCTTCAAAAGAAACAAAGTGATGAAAATCTCTATTATGATCGCTTTGATATCCATACACAGCTTAAAAAAGAAATAAAGAAAACTGATACGATCTATCAGTGGCGTCGAGTCTACGTAAGAGAGAATAAGAGCAATGCTTGCCCTACTCTAACTGCGAATATGGGAACTGGAGGACATAACGTTCCTTTAATCAAAGAAAAAGAAACAGGCAGAATAAGAAAGCTATCTCCTAGAGAATGTGCCAACTTTCAAGGTTTTCCAAAGAACTATTATATTCCAAAGTTTATGGCCAATTCTCATCTCTATAAGCAGTTTGGAAACTCTGTTTCAGTACCAGTTCTAGATAGAGTCTGTGCACAAATTTTAGCTTCTGTTGATCTACAAACAACAATGAAAAAGCATAAAATTTTGAACTAATTACTTAAAGATTATCAATGAATTCTTCATATGCACCGATTTCATCAAAATCAATTGAATAGTTTTCATTATCGATTTTTCTGATTCGAACGGAATCGGTTCCAGCAATATCTAAATCATGCCTTGTTACAATCTGAAGTTGAGGAACTCTTAACACATCTCTAAGCAACCATTCACCTAATGCACTATTTGGATTCGACATTAATGCCTTCAAGTCATCTTGGCACAGTTTACAAGTTAAAGTGTCACCGTTAGGAAGTTGTAAATTAAAAACATGATCTTTATTCATTACAAAGAAGTTTGGGCATGCTCTTCTAGCAACACTTGGAAATGGAATATAAACTTCAAAATTCTCTCTAGCCCTTCCTCCTGCATTCCATTGATTTAAGCCCGAGCCTCGAGCTGGTGCCATGTCAGGGTCTCTTGTACTATATAGTGGTAGGACAATATAATCTTCACCAGGTACAAAATTATTAGGTATAGCATTTAGATCTTCTAAACCTATTCCGTCAATATCCAATAAAAACTCAAAAGGATTTTCAAGTCTCTGAACTTCTACAATATCGACAGGTTCACCGAGAACAAACCTTTTAGATAAAGTTGATTTTCCAATATTGAAACTATAGTCATGATTTCCATCATTAAAAGAAATCACATTGCGGCGTCTAACCACATTTCTTATACCATCAACATCAACAGGAATCATGTCTTCTTCATATATATGGAGCAGGCCATTCAATCTTGTACAGAGATGATAAATTGTATTCTGAAGGCCATAGATATCAATTGTTAGCTGTATTCTTATATTTCTTAATTCTGAAACGTTTCGTACTATCTCTTCATCATTCTCAGCATTTAGAATTTCTGGTAAATCAGCATTAAATTCTGCAACTTTTTGTAATGTTCTACCATTTCCATGGAGAAATGTTTTAAGTCCAATTCCAATATCTCCAATTATTGCATCTACAGAGTCATCTGCTCGACCAGTATTTCTGGCATTAAAAGCAAAGCAATAAGAGTTTTCATGAACTCTATAATCAAGGTAAGGCACATCACCCTCATTGAACAATGCTGAAAGTGTAGATACTCTCTGAAGAATATTTCTATAAACTATTTTTTGATTTTCTGGTAAGTTTTCGTACATAAAACACTTATCGGAATAATTTTACTGTACTTTAAAATATTCAAAGATAATTATCTCTATTTATATAAGTATTTTTTTGCCATCTAAAAGGTACTAACTACTTGCACCACTTAATGTGATCTTAATTAGTTATAAATTTATTACAGGTATAACTCTTTTATCTTAGTACCTACAAGCTTGGTATAAGAAGTTGTGGATCGTGAAATAAAGCAGCCTTATTTTCAGAGGTGAGAGTCGACAAGCCTCGGGGACATCAGACATAACGGATTAACTGTAAGTAAAAATATGAACGAGCTCTAGGTTTAAATGAAGTCCAGAAATTCCTAGCGAAAGGCCACAACCGGCGAGATGAAAACGTCACCATAGAAGTTCGAGTAAACTTTAAATTTCTCAAGCTATATTGAAGCTGACAAGAGGTCAAAGCTGAACTTTATTTTCTAATTTATTACAAGTAAATTAGTTCCTCTAGAAGAGTAAAAATCCAAGATTATTTAGAAGATACCCCCTTAAGAGGTAGGTATTTGAAAAGAATACCCTCAAAATTTAAAAGAAGTTTTGATTATTTAATTCAAATTAATGGCAATGAGGTAGTCCGATTACTTGGAGTTTCTGATTTAAAAGATAAATTTGAACAAGTTGAATTGGGTTCATATGTCGTTGTTTATTGTGATGGCTTTGCAAATTACTCAAATGGTCTAAAGAGAATTGAAACAAAATTATTGATTTTATTTAATTTTTTTCAACCTAGAACTGTTTTCATCTCTAAACTTATCTTCAATCAGTTCACTTTCCTTAACCTTTTCTTTAAATATTTTCTTCTTCTTTGATTTAAAGTCAGTTTTTTGTTCATATATATCAATTATAATTTCGGCAGTACACTCGGCGACACTTCTACTTTCACCTTCTTCGATACCTCTCTGAATTGCAACATCAATTACATCGTCTAGTGCTGTATTTGTGATATTGGATAGATTTTTAGATATTATGTAGAAGTTGCAAACTTTATTCATATCCCAAGATGCTTCATATTCATCTAGACCTTTTTTTACTTTGTCAGCGACAGACTTAAAAACTCCTTCATTGTTTTTCAAAAGCCAACCTGTAAGCAACTCACATATTTCATAATCGTTACCTTGCTCCAATAATTGCTCACAATAGTCTGGAAAATCATCTCCTTTAGTTATATCCTCAAAAATATCGAGTCTATCAATAAATGATTTATTAATTTCGAAGTCAAAATCTAAAGGACGCTTAACTGCCTCACTAAAAAGATCCTCTAGAGAAAAATGTGTCTTACTCATTTTTGGTAACTTATCTATTATCGATTCAGTTAAATTGTCTTTAAAAGAATCAAGGCTTGTAACTAAAAAGCCTGCCATTTTTGAATCTGATTTTACCATTAAGTATTCTAGAAAGTCCCTGTCTGATAATTTAGTTATCAATTGAGTTTTACCAACATCATTAAATATCTCTGCCCAACTCCATGAAGTATAATAATCTTCAATCTCTTTAAACTTATCAACTGATATAGAATTTAAATATGATTCAAACTTTTTTCTCATATTTGGGTGGCCAGTTATTTTTAATTTGCTGTGTAGTTCAATATATGTAGTTAATACTTCAACACTGAAACCACTATTAAATTTTTTATCAAAGATAGAATGACTATTGTTTAAATTTGTAAAAAGAGTTCTAAATTCCCCATCTGTTATTTTGTCACCAATCTCAATCCCCTTAATTAAATAGATAAATGAATCAAAAGTTGATGTATCAAATTCGTCAGTATTTATATGTGCCGACAAGTATTTCCAATATGCATTCAAGAAATCTACAAACTTTTGTTTAATTGTGGGAGAGGAGTTCTTAACTCCTTCTTTTACAAATTCTTCAAGACTCTCAACTGGAAAGTCAGGGTATTTATTTTCAAATTGATTAGATGCAACCAAGTTGAAAATTTCAATTGTTTGTTCTTCATTAACGTATGGCCCAGGAAATTGATTCCCCATAGTCTCAACCATTTTCTCGGTTAACATATACTTCAAACCAATTTTAGATGCAGTTAGACCAACTCTACTTGATCCTCCTTTCTGCTGAATGACATGAGAAAGATAACTTTCTATCCAATCAGAATAGTCTTCACCTTCTTCAGTATCCGATGATATACGATCATTAAATAGTTTATCTAACATCTCCCAAATTACGAGATTCTCGATATTTCCCTCTTCCTCAGGAGTTAGTTTATTTAATTGATTTATTTCAATGTCATTCACTATCTGTGGCCTACTTTCAATTTCATTAGAAATCAGAAATCTTAAGTCTTTACTTTCTATTGCCTCATCGAAAGATTTAAGCACAGTTAATATCGTATTTTTTATCCTTAAGTTATTATTCTTGAAGCGCTTAAAAGTGTAATTTAGAATACTTATTAAATTTTCAATAGTCCCTTTTTCACTAATATACTCTTTAACCTTCTTATCATTTCTTAATGATAATGCTTCAGAAACATCATGAGCGCCAGGAACTTCTAAAATCTCATCAGCCCCTTTAAAATACAAGAATGGGTCTGGAGAAAGAGGACAGTCTCTTGGAACATCTATCGTGGCATTAATAAATTCTATTAGCTCAATCATCTTTTCAGGAAACTCGTTTGATGCATTTTTTATCTTAGTTAAATTGAACATATCTTGAATCGTATAGTTTTGTTTTACACAAGAAGCAACTATACCTGGAAATATATCTTCCATAATAAGTAATTTTCCAAATGTTAGTGGATGCTTAGTAATTACTCCTTCTTTAAGATAATTATTCTGCATCTCAACTTCTTTTTCTTTTTCCATTAAAGAGGCAAGATTGTATTTAGTAATAAATTTATTAATATAATGCTTAATCTCTCGAGGCGTTCTATAGGGACCAAATGAAATTAATTCAGCTAATTCTTTTTTCGAGTTCACCCACCCTGAATCAGTTAATTTTTCTTTAGTGTATACAGTTAAATCTTCTGGAACAAGTTCAGGAATAGGAATAACAATATCAAATAATTTTTGAACTGTTATTGCATTTAGCTCATCTTGCTCTCCGTCAGCGAAAGGAACAAGTATTTTAAGGTCTTTGTTATGATATTCATCTTGATCAAAGAAAGCTGAAATGCCTGTTAATATTTCTTTCGTTCTATCAAAATCAGCTCTATCTATATTATCAAATATAAGCAGAACCTTCTTTGCTTTTGTTTTCGACAAAATGAAATCAAGTGATTTTTCAAACTCTTCAGCACCAATAAGAGGAGGTCTATTGAATGTTTTCTGGACAGTTATAAATGTTTTATCAACAAGTCTAACAGAAAAGGTGACTACAAAGATTAAAAAACTTATTCCCACTTTTCCTAGTAACGTTTTGTCATCTCCAAATAAGAAAAACATTAAAAAGAAACAGAAACTTGTTGCAATTGACATAAAAAGCCATTGAACGATAGAAAAACCATTAACCAGATGACTAATAGGTTCTACCTTTGAAGGTTTAGATATGTTTCCATATATCTCTTCCTCTAACTCATCAAAGTCTTTTTCACTTAGTTTTAATTTAGTTGCTATTTTAATAATCGAATTACGCCTAGATGAAATTTCATCTAATTTCCAAACATCTACACATACCACATGATAGGTATGATCTTTTTCCAATGCGGTGGTTATTGAATTAACTAAGGTAGACTTACCTGTTCCAAGTTTCCTAGTTATACCAATTCTATATTGTTCTGGACTATGTAATATTATGTCTAGCAACCATTTCGATATTGTTTCGTGTCCAAACTTTAAATTTACTTTTTCCGGCTTATCACTAAATAACTTATAGTTTACTAACGCCAAGTCAGGTCTTTTTGACATTGAGTTCCTTAATTAACTTTTATCTATAATTGTACTTTTTTATCGGATGTATTACTGAAAATGTTAAGTAAAAAATACTGTAACTTGATGAAATTATTAATGAACCTGTGTACCACTAGGTGCCATGAGCTTTTAACAAAAGTGATTAATTTAAACCACTTATACCTATCTCATGGTACCGATTCTGGTGGAGGTGGGCTGGCTGCCCGCGTGAGAATCAAAACCCACTACGTGGCTCCAATCCGACACTTCGTCATCGCGAGACAGGCTTATCAAATAACTAGGAAAGACGAGAATAAAACGAAGGAGCTTATATAAAAATAAGTGACTGAGTATTTTCGATGGCTTGACGTAGTGATTTGAAAAGACCGTCCGCGATGGTGGGCGCTACGAACCGCTAAACGAACTCGGTGACTACACGCTCCAAGTCGCTATATTTATAACACATTTCTTCAATAAGCCCATTCAAAATCCTGAGCTTTTGCGGACTTTATACATTGAAAAAGACCTTTCCAGTTATCAAATTCACAAGATAACTAAATCAAGATGGTCACGAGCTGCCATTAGTGATGCCATAAGACTTCTTGAAATTAAAAAAGAAGTTCGCAAACCTCCCATTCCAAGATTTGGCTGGAAAATTCAGAAAAATAAACTTGTTCACCACAAAGGCGAGCAGGCCACACTTCAACTCATGCTCAAACTTCGCGCTGAAGGATGGGGATATGCAAATATCGCCAATTATTTAAATGATAAAAAACGATTAACCAGAACCAAAGGAAAATGGCATGGGTCATCAGTCCGCGCCAGAATCTTAAGAGAACTTAAAAAGGAGAAATAGTATGCGTGCAATAATTGAGATATTTCTTGCGATAATTTTTACGGTGACTACAGGGACAAGCATTTTGAATTTTTCGAGTAAGACAATCAAAAAGGAGGCAATAATAAAAATTCAAAAGGGGCTTCCATCTTTAGAAGCATTTACTAAGAAGATGACTAAAAAATAGTTCCAACTTCAAAGTCTTCTTGACCTTCTTCGAGGGTGGTAGCGATTAAAGCCTTTAGGTCTGACAGGAAATACTGGTATTTGCTGTCTATTATTAGTTTTCTGTCTCTGTTGGAATAAGAGAGTATATTCTCTTACACAGTTCTTTAAAAATGACACAAATTCAATGTTCATCTTGCCCAGATTAAACTTGATAAATTCTTGGCGAGAAAAAGGAACAACATAAGACCAGCTATCATCTTTTATAGGAAGCAACCACCATATCCTCTGCTCATCTCCAAAATCTATAAAAACTGATTCCTTACTATCACTCCATTCCTGAATAATTCGACTTTCATCAGTATAAATTTTAACTAATAATGGGCTTGGCATAACCTGAACCCCAGAGGTCAAGGCCTTGAAGAATTGATCTTTATCTCTTTTTCTTCTAAGTCCATCAACAACCCAAACAATATTCGGGTAAAAGTCATTTCGTGACTCTCTCTCGTCTTTGCTAATAAAGGAGTGTTGAAATTCTAAAACACAATTATGTTCAGTTTTAACGTCAGCAATATGTTTCTCTCCATCATCTGTCTGATGGATGACCTCTTGCCATTCAATAGGAAAGAAATTTTTCCAATCCCTATGCCATTGAGTCTCGTTTTCCCACCATGTATCACAGTTACGTTTTGAGTAATGTGCCCAATGCCAAAGCTTTATATCCCCACATTTTGAAATGACCTTCGCTTCGCAGCAAGGGCAAGTGCCTTCTGCCTTTGGTGTAGGAAGCTCTTTAGACCCGTTAATTAGTGCAAATTTCATATTTTCCCCTTGAGTTTGATATTTTCAATGTAACAGTATATAACCACAAAACCCGTAACACCTTCAAGATAGGAAAAACATGGAAAAAGCGTTACATGACTGCGTACTTGTCATAAAAGACGGTAAAGAGCCTCAGAGATACGATAAAGACTCCGTGGAGTTTTTAATTGATGGTGCTAATTGCTATCTTGAAGAAGGAGAAGAAGGGCCAAAAAGCAAAGTTGCACTCTCTAAATCGTTGTTTAATTTAATGAGTTCATATGAAAAAGATGGGGCTACTAACCAGTTAATTGATGAACTGAATAAATTGCTCGAACCTGTAAAGCACCAATGTTTTATTGGAAGAAAAAATCAAAAACTTATCACAACTTATGTGGCACATCTTAAACATCACCCAGACCCCGGAGTTTTTGCTTGTTACCTATTTTCAAGCATGGCCTCTCTTGGCTGGCTTGAAGGTCTTAAAAGGTGCCAAAGTCCTGATTGCCAAAAATTTTTTATTGGCCGTTCTAATGTAAAGTGGTGTTCTAAAACCTGTGGTTCAAGAAATAGAGTAAAGAAAATGAGAAAAAGGAAATTATTATGAACAAAAAAAGCAAATCTAAAGAGCATATTTATAAGGAATGGATACTAAAGTCAGGATTCCCCTTAGAAAATGAAGTTCTAAGGAAAATAAACCAGTTTTTCCCTACTTCTAAAATCGATCGAGAGTTTGAATTTCAATCGATAAGTGAAGATGGTTCTCCCAACATTAGATCACTAGACTTTGTTGTAACTCTTGAAAAGGATACTAAAAATATACCACACAGAAACTGGAGACGAGCAAGAGATGAGAAAACCACTATTACCTTGCTCATTGATGCAAAGTACTCCCAAGATGAGCATCTTCTTTTTACTCCTTCGTATAAAAAAATTACTGAGCGCTGCTGGCCATCGTTAATTCCCATGCTATGTAAAGATGAGTTTAATGATGATGTCACTATCTATCGAGATGATTTTAAAGACTTATCTAAAATTCTAACAAACATCGCTTCAGCAGGAGCAGGGAGAAAAGTAAAAGAACAGTCGAGAGAAAGAAATTCTATAGCGTCAATGGCACTACAATCATTTCAAGGATTAAGTAATTTTTTAAAAGTTAAAACTGCCGAAATTGGAAAGACAAGTGATATAAGCTCTCACTATAATCGTAATGCACATTTCTTTTTCCCCATAATTGTTACGAATGCTCCCCTACTTCTCATTCACGACCAAATCACAATTAAATCAATAGAGGATTCAAATGACATATCTGAAGTTTGTTCTGAAAAAAATCATTTAATCTTAGATATGCCCAATATTTATGATCTAAAAGAAGATTGGAACCAATTAAAAAACGCTTATGTATATTCAGACCAAAATAAATTAAAATGGCTTGAGAATACAATTATCGAAGGAAGCGTATTAGTTTCATCTCTAAGTGGGCTTGATTATCTACTTAAAGAAGTAAAAAAAGCTTATGATTCTATCTCAGTAGAATAGCTTAAGCATAGGGATTATAATAAAAGGATACGAATGAGATGAAGTATAATAAAAACTGGGAGGATATGTCCGAATACCTAGTTCATTTTTCAAGTGGCCCAGATAAAGACTCCGCTTATTCTTCAATGATGGGTATACTGTTTAATAGAAATATAAAAGCTGTTAATCCTTTTGGATTTGCCAAAAGATTTGCATATGATAAAGAGTCACAGAAATCTGTATGCTTCAGTGAAGCTCCATTACATTTACTCGAAAGGATTTCTAAAAGAAGGGGACCCTATGGAATAGGATTTAAAAAGAGATTTATTTCCAATAAGGGAGGAAATCCCATCCTCTATGCTATCGATGGTACACCTCTACATGCTGGCTTAGAAAAGCTGTTAAAAATTGCACAAGAAGACAAAGGGGAACTTGGCGATACATTCTGGGAAATAGCACCTTTTATAGATAGAGTTATCTCCAATGAATCAAGTCGATATCAATTTGATTGGGAAAGGGAGTGGAGATTAAATAAAAACTTAGATTTCGAAACTTATGAGGTCTCTTTTTTAATCATTCCAGAGTCTCATCATGAAGCGGCAAAGATTTTTTTTAAAGATGCCGAACATCACCACACAGGACCATCTTATAAATGCCCTTTTATAGATATCAGTTGGACGCTTCAAAAAATAAAAGATACACTAGCTGATGATTAAAAAAAAATTCCCTATTAAGACCTGACGTAATAGTTATTAACAATTGTATGAACTTTATCTCTGTACTGACCTTCCCTCAAAAATTATCCAAGCCTTTGTTTAAACTTATTATTCGTTCAATTACATTTCCTATTTCTAATGTTTCTAGATTCATAAATTTACCAAAAGTTACTTTGTAGATACATTTCTTAAATCAACCCCAGGGACTCCTGCTGCTTTCAAAAGAGAAAAAAGTTCGCTAATTTTATTTGTTGATTGATTCTCTAGAAATCCTCTCGTATTCCTTTTTTCACAAAAAGTGAAAATCATTCTTTCCCTCGCTCTACTCAATGCAACATAAAATGCTGATATATCTTCATTTTTTTGAGCTGTAAAATTCCAAAATGCCGAATCTTCTAAGCCTATAAACATTACGGTATGAAACTCTAATCCTTTACTTTTATGAATAGACATAATTTTAACTGAATCTTCTCCCAAAAAACTTAGGATTCCTTCTTTGAAGTTTTTCTTTGAGTTTTCTATTTCTTGTCCAAAAAGCTCTAAGAATGAACGAAGTACATCATCATAGTAACGACCTTGTGAAAATTGTGGAAAAAACTTTTTTATCTCTATCGGACCAAGCTGCTCCAAGATATAATCTACGATTTCTTTCAAAATCTCATTACTATAACTGGAATTCTTGTACCCTCTTAATGTTTTTAAAATATTATTAAGCATTTTTTCTGAGGCATAAATTTCTTCTTCCTCATACGCCGCCATAAACTCTATTAAAAAGTCTAAGCAATTTGAGTATGCTTCAGGATTTGGAACCTCAAAAACAACTGATAAAGTATTTATTATAAATATGATGACATCTTCTTTTAACAAATCTTGATACAAGTCCTCCACTCGTGCTTTAATGCCAGTTCTTTTAATTGCTTTAATGATTTCTTCTGTGTAATTCCCCGGTTTAATTTTGGATAATATTGCTATCTGTGCAGGTAAAATTTTTTCATCATTTACATATCTTTTAATAGCTTTCGACACTTCCAATGCCTCTTGATTTTCATCCGAGAAAAGTACTAACTTACAAATCCCTGAATCATCATCAGAGTATGCCTTTTGTAAGATAGTATTAGGGTCTATAGCTTTTGCAAAAAAGTGTTGAATATTAACTAAATTCTTCGCTGATCTATAATTATGAAACAAGTCTAGCCTTTGTGCACCAAACACATTATAAAAATCAACAAATGCATCATCTAGGGCCATCGCCCATCCCATTATTTTTTGTTTATTATCTCCTACTGCTGTTAACCTTACTGAAGAATTTAAAAAGATTTTCTTCAACAAATCGAATTGAATATTGGTTGTGTCCTGAAATTCGTCTAAAAAAACATCAGAGTAAGTCATCCTTATTGATTTAATCAAAAGCGGGTTTCGACTTAGAAGTAACTCAGTAAATCTTGATATCATTGGAAATTCAAATTTATGCCCCTTAGCTAATGATAATTTATACTTCCAATATTCATTTGCCAGCCAGGAAAAAGTATCAAATTCAAAAGGAAAGTCTGGCTTTATAGAATTTTTATAAAAATACTCTCGCTTAAACCATCCAAGTTGTCTTCCATTGAAATTTCTTATTTGGTACTCATTAATTTCCTTTGGGACGTAAACTGTTCTACAAAATTCCAAAAATTCTTTAACGTTAATATTTTCGATGTGATAGTTTGGATCAATTTTGTACCAATCAGATAATCCTAAAAAAAAACGATCAAACAATGATTTTGCAAAACCATCAAAAGTGAATGAATCAAATCTATATTGAAATTCGGGTGCCCTTTTTACTATTCTATCTTTTAAGTTTTTTGCTGAATCTTTCTTAAAGCTGATCGCCAATACTCGTTGTGGTGCAGGACATATATTGGCTTGAAACAAATATAATGCTTTTTGAGCAAGAAGCTCTGTTTTTCCAGCTCCTGGCCCAGCAACTATAGCTAAATTTTGCAGAGATACAACAGACTTAAATGCATTTGGCTCTAGGCTGTCTATACCAATAGGCTTCCAATTTTTTGGATCAATCATTTTTAACTACTAAAGTTTTTATCTTCTCTAAAATTTTATTCAATGAACCATCTAATCTTCCTAAGAAAGTAGAATCCTCCACGATAGAAATAAGAGAAAAGTGGATTGCAGGTTTACTCCTTTGCAAAAAAAAGTATCTATACCAAGCAAAAGCTTCATTGTTCTCGTAAAACAAATCTAAATTATGTGTTTCATCTCCTAAAACAGCCTTTTTAGCAGTCATCAAATATTCGTCAGGGCTGGCCTCTGGAATATTTGGTCCTGATTCACTTTCCAATAACAATGACTTATATTCTGAAGGAAAAATATTATATAGGGCCCAGTCTAAATCTAATGGATTAGAAAAATACACATTGTAGCTTTCTAAAAGATTTATCCAACTCAAAATAGCATTTTTATCATTTTGATCATTTACTTTCCAAGTATGCATTTCTTCTACTTTATCATCACTCAAAATGCCTTTTTCAACTTTCAAGAGATCCTCTTTCTTCACTCCTATTGCCAAAAGCTCTTTTATTACATATTTAATTCTACCCCAGCCACCTCCTTGCCTTCCAAGATCAAGATCAAGTAAGGTTATGAATGGTATATCTAACCCTGTTAGTAATCTCCACATTGAACTAACGCTTCTTCCGGCTAATGGAATTACTGAGATGTAATTTTCATCAAGTGGTATACCACTTACGTTAAACAAATGTTTTAGAACCACTTCTTCTGATTCCCCCTCCCCTAAGACTATTAATTTGGAAAAATATAATTCAGGGTATGCTTTAATTGCCTTCGAAATAAATTTAAATTTCTCTCTTTCATTTTCACTGGGTAATAAAAGATTTTTTACTTGCGACTTTCCCATTTTAGAAGAAAAGTGCCGAACTGACTCAGGTTCGATCCTCCCCATTACGGAGGTAGAATGGGAAGTCATTAAAACTTGAGAATTTTCCAATAAAGAAATACTCTTGAACTTATTAATCAACTTCCCCAAGTAGTGTGGGGATAAGTGATTTTCGGGCTCTTCTATAGCAAAGATTGTTATCGCAGGTTGATAAATTTTTTCAGCATTGAAAGCTTGAGCAACTTCAATATCATTAATCTTTTTATTATTTTTTAAACTTTGGTTAATCTCAAAAAATGTTCTCAGTAATGAGAAATAAAAAAGGGACCTCTGACCATCGCTAAGGTGTTCAATATTCTTAGAATTTCCATCAGCGGAGGGATTAAATACAACATGGCCTTTCGCGATAAGTTTATCTATATCATCTTCAATAAAGTTCAATGACGGATTATTCAAAAAGTGAGTATCATTCACCCCCTTCCATTGTTCATCAATTACATGATTTATTACATTTACACCCTTTTCTTCAGAAATACTTTTCTTAACCTCTTCAACAGATGTCTTTAACTTGTCTTTCGGACCAGAAGACCAGACGATTGATTTCATAAATTGACCGATATATGATCCTGATAAATCTTTTAGTTGCCTCGCAGGATCTCTATGTGCAGGTATATATATAACTTGAATTTTTGATCTATCATGAGGCCTAAATTTTCTTAAGTTTTCCTCTGTATAATCCTTTTTTAGTGTATTTACCCAATATAAATCTGTTCCTATTTCCCCCTGTGGTGCACCAGTATTAACATAAACAGCTTTAAATATAATTCGACAGCTTGGGCTTACTCCTGGCTCATCAATAACCATCTGGTTGAATAATTCTGGAATCATTGTAGTCTTATTTTCAGAAGCACTTGTCAGCTCTGGAAAACTAATAACCATATCAATCAAGAACTCTCTTTCTTGATAATCATCAATTGATTTGCTTTCCTCTACAAAAAAATCATCTCGTGTAATAGTTCTATCACTACTACTGACTCCAAAAACCTTCGATAGAGCTTGAAGAACGGCTGTTTTTCCTGTTCCATTTCTTCCGACAAATGTTGTAAATTGATCTAGCAATATTTCTTGCCCAACATCTCCAAAGCATCTAAATCCTGTAATTGATACTTTTGATATATACATATAATCTCCATTATTATTTTTTTATTGCCTATTCGATAGCTTCATGTTCAGTCGTCTAAAAATGGTTGAAACATCTTATCTATTTCTTCCGGGTTATCAGTATAAAATTTATCACAAGAACAACTTCCTCGACATTTTCTTTTTATTATTGGTACATCAATCCCACTAACAGACATGGCATACTTTAGTGCACCATAAGCCATGCTGTAGTAGTCTATTTTTCCTTTGGTAATTTCATATAGAGGATCATCTAGTACTATTTCTTCTAAATGTTTTGCAATTGGTAACTCTCCACCACAATGCCTAAAAACTATCATCTGATCAAACTCACCATAGATAAACCCTTCTTTCAATTCATCAGCACTCTGAAACCATCGCTGGTCATTTTTCTTTCCCTTCCATTTTGTTGGATTTAATTTTGTTACAGACACACTCCCTGTGTAGATATCCTTTAACATACTTACATCTAATTTAAATAAAACTGGACCATAAACATTCACTCTAGAACCTCTATGGTGAATATCGACTGAGTCTGTGAAAATATCAAACCAAACACTTCTTTTCTTATCTATAGAATCTGAAATTTGAGAGCTTTGATCATATCCATTTTTTGAAGCTGTACCTCTAGACAAAAGTTTTCCAGTCCTCAAAAACTGACAAGAAGTAATCACAGAATTTGCATGATAAATATATTCAACTTCCTCATTTTCTAGAATTTCAAAAAGTTTATTTGAGCTAATCATTTTTTCTCCCAAGGTCGTCTTAAAATATATTCTCTCTTTTAAAGAGAATACTTTTCAGAAAGCTCTTCTTCGCGAGCTTTGTCCCTCAACGCACACTTTATTATTTGGCGGTATTTCCCAATCGGAATAATTCCCATATTTTATAAATAAATTTAAATTAATTTTTCTTTAGTCAGGAGTTCGACTTTACATCCGCGACCTAACCTTTTACCGCGAGTGCTAGGCGAACTTTGAGGAAAATCGAAGAATTTCAAATGTATATCCAACTACTTAACTGGTGTTCGTCCAGCATTGCAGTTGGTGGAGGTGGTGGGAATCGAACCCACGTCCGAAACCACATCCTCACCCGGCCTACGTGTGTAGTTTACATTTTTTGTCAGTAAACAAGACTGTCCGTTTTTGTACCAACGGCAAACCTCGGTGAGTTTTTAAGGGCTGACCCGACAGGCCCTAAGCTTAGTTAACCAGCAAACTTAACTGGGTTGGTAGATTCTGTTTCTTGGGACTACCCCCTCAAGCTACATTAGCGACGGCTTAAAATAAATTAAGCGGCCATAGCTGGAGCAAAATTAGATTCTGCAATTATAGTTTGGGCTCCTTTTTACCAGGACCATGGAGACCAACCTGGACACGCCCGTGAATGCATCCGTGGGTCTCGTCGAAACCAGGACACCCCCATTCAAAGCAAAACAAACTATAGCACACAGCGATAGTAATTGCTACTACTTACAATCAGTCTTGGATGGCCATCTGTTATAGAAGTCTTGAAATTTTGAGAAGAATTGACTCGCCTTAAAAAAGTCAGAAACAATAGTTCCGTGCTTCTTATTCGAAATCATAATGGATACTTTGGTCTTCTTATCTGAGAAGGCAATATGTCTGACAACAATATCTTCCCCAATGGTTTGAACAGAAGAATAAGTTCTACTTCCATAAACACTTATCCCATCTTCATTTATCAACTTCAGATACTTAATTTTTCCAAAGGCGTACTTCGTTAGTTTAATAGCATCCTGAACGTTTACACAGTACTCTCTCTCTTGTGCCTGAGTAAAAGGTGCAATCGAAAAGATAATGACGAATAATAATGTTTTCATTGCCCTACTTCTAAACGAATCAAGGTACATTTGCTATAATTTTGTAGAGAGTTATTTTTCATTTATCCGCCCATGCTGTGTCGCAAGATGGCTTTTCTTATTTTGTTAGATCTCTGGTGTGAACTAACTGATAAGACGCTTTTTGCGAGTAGAGATGAGCATATCCATTTTTAAAGAGTTGCTTAATCGTTGCTTGGCCAAAGAAAGAACCCACAATATCATTCACACGAAATCCTTCATATTCAGCGACAGGTAAAGAAATAAAGCGACGCTGAAGATTCAACTTCTTCTTCATTCTGTTATCTAAAGACGAAAGAGATGAAGCCGTAACAAAACCATTTGCAAAAATGTTCTCCACCTTCACCACTTCCATCTTCAAGAGATCAAGTACTTGCATACCAACTACAAGACCTTCGTATTCCTCAACTTCTTTATAGAGCTTATCTCTGCTAGCAAAGAAAGTTTTCTCGTTATGAGTATAGGCGGCAGCTTTCACTTCATAAGGTTTATCTTTTCTTAAGCTATGAATTTTTACCACCTTTAAAAGAAATCCTTTCTCGGTGTAACTAACTTCTTCACCCACACAAATATCGTTGAAACAATTTACTTCTTCATATTTCTTTACTTTATCTGCGTGACTCATAAAACGTGTCCCACGCTCTAGATAAACCAGACGATCTTCTTCAAAGAGAAAGAGAATTGTTCCAGGTTTTTTTGAATCTTTAGAAACAACGTGATCCCCAACCTTAAGATCGTTAATGCTCTCCACTTGTTTTAAGAGATTTTCATAGTGATCGCTATATTTACGATCGGGGTTTCTCTTATCGAAGTAATTGGTAAACTCAAAGAACCCATTTGAAAAAGAACGTGTAATTTTCACCACTTGCTGATAACTCTTTCGAAAGACAATATCGTTCTTTTGGATATCTTCGAAAGAAGAGACTTCATGACCAACATTTTCTAGTTCATAGTTTTTATATAAACCATAAGGATGGTTCACCCAAATTTTTCCAAATTTAAAAGAGGTAACCTTTCCAATTCTATTTTCTTGAGTCAGGTGAACTTCATCACCAAGACAGATGTTGTGATAACACTCACTTTGAGAATAAGAATTGAAAGTAAAAAGACATAAGAAAAGAGTACTAAAACATAACCGCTTCATTTAAAACTCGCTAAGTAGCACTCCCAAAACCATGGTCACTTTACCGAGAGACCGGATTTTAGTCAATCTTAAACCTTCTGCTTTGGAAATTTTACAATCACCTTATTATCGCGTGAATCAAAGCTAACCTCTTCTTCAACCACTCCTCTAGGAACGTTAAAGCTCTTTTGAAAGGTTGAGTAGTATTGAGTCTGTGAATTTCCACGCTGGTCAGATTTCTTGATTTCTCCCTTAATGGTGACCATGCCGTTTTCAATATTTATATCGAGATTTTCCTTGTCCAGTCCATCGCTAACCAACTCAATATACTTATAGTTGTTATCTTCTTTTTCATAGATCTGAACAGGATCATTTCCAAAGTCATCGTTGAGAGCATCAAAAGCACTGCCCGCAAAACCGTGTGGTCTCATAGTGCCAAAGGAATTGAGAGCGTTTTGGAAAAAATGATCAAAGGGATCGACCCTTTTGGGTTGTCTTTGCTTCTTGAGCTTTGGTAATGCCTTAGCAATTTTCTGGGTTTTTGTGCTCAGTTGTGAGCTCGCCTCTGCTTGAGATTTCAAATAAATGTAATCCGTGACGAAGTAAGTGACAAAGCCACCTAGTAAAAAAGAAACTATTGAAATCACGAGTGTTTGTTTCACATCATTCACTTATTCCTCCTTTGTTTACCACAAAAATAATATCAAAATTAGCAGTGTCAAGTGTCAGAATTTAGAAAACTTTTTGCTAATTTCACTTATTTAGGAAATCTTTTCATTCCGCCCACGCAAGGCAGAGCACTAACGTTACTGCCTATGCGTGACGGTAAAGCGACCGTCAAAATGCGAAAGCATTTTGAAACGTGTCGCATGGAAGAAGGAGCGTTTTAAAAGAAAAAGGACCCATCGGCCATTTGATGAACCATTAAGGGTCAGTTAATCAAAAATAAATTCATTGGCGGCTCTCTTTTTTGATACATTTCAGGTTCTATGTCATAATCTATTCACAGTTCCCATCATTTAAAGAGAGTATTGCCAGTGAATTTTATCGTCATTTTAACGTCATTTGTTCTTCTCATTGGCTGCACAGAAAGTCGAAACCACAAAAAGTTTGATGATTTGGCAAAGTATCACCTGACAAAAGTTTTTCAACTTGAAAAAGACTTCAAAGCTAGCAATAAGGTAGCGAGGGAAGTTGCCAATTTCTACTATATCTTAAAACAAGCCAATCTGGTCTACAGCGAAGAGAAACCTGACCCCAATAAAAAATCTATTGGCTACCCTGAACTCTTAAGGGAGCTGGAAAAAGTTTCTTCTGATAAGATAAATAACGCCAAAGAAATAACCATGGCCTATTTTCTGGCAAAGAATAATGCTCCTAAAGAAATTATTGAAGAGCATATTAAAAAGGCCATTAGTGGGGAAATTGATTTTGCAGTTGAACAACTTCATCAATCTCTCATGGTCTTGATGAAAGAGTCTGACTTTGCAAAAGAAGAAAATTACTTTGAAATTGTTGGTATTTTTACTAAAAGCCCGACACCTTCAGTTCATCGTTTCGCCAATTATATTAAGAAAAATTTTCCTCAACATCTTCGAGAATTTTCCAAGCAACTCTACCGAGGAGCTAAGAATGATCCTTACATGAGGTCACATAATTTTATCAAGATCATGGCGCTTAACTATCAAGTCAGAACCTATGAAAATTGTGAAAAAAATAAAGAATGCCTTGAGGCTGCAAATGAGTTGAATAATTTTAAAAATAAATCAAGGCTTACTAAAGCCGATGATACTCTCTATAGTTTTCTTGAAAAAGAAGTAGGGCTTAAGTCGAAGAAAAATGAACAAATTGTTATAGACCTCAAGAAGAAGCTAAAAGATCTGGCCTTCAAGAAAAAGTTTACAGAGCTGGTTCACAAGACAGAACTCTGGCAGAATATCTCAATTTAGCTTCAGAGAACTTGAGTTAAAAATTTAAATTAAACTCAAATTGCTACATGCTCTAGGAGCAACAAGCAAAGGTGTAAGGAGCTTATGATCAATAAGTGACTGAGCCTGCGACGCAGTTGCGACGACGATGATGGAGCAATTTCAGTTTAATTTAAGGAGTCGACTGATAGCTTTAGGAGAAGTGCCTCAACAGTCTCCTTCTCCGCAACCAGATTTCTTACCCCTAAAGCACCAAAGTCATTAAGAGCATTTCTCATCATCATCAACGTGAGATAATTTTCCTTAAAGGTTTCTTTGTCGTCTTGGTGGGCCGCGATCTCAATCAGTTTATTTCTGATCTCTAAGATCCCAATCATATCAGGAAAGTCCGCAAGATCTGGCTCAGGTGGCTCGATGGAAATTCCAATATCATTTGGGGTAAGTATCATCTGCACTTCGTTTCGATACTCAAGTACCAAAATCGTTTCATTCTCATCCCCTTGAGAGATAAAAAAGTCACGCAGATCAATTTGTGAAAGCTCCATTTGAAAGTTGCTCACACTTTGAAGAAAAATATTATTTGGATGATCACTAATCATAGACCAGCCATCAACTTCTTTTACACTCTTTGCTAGCGCATCCCACTCACCGCTTAGATGATTGAAAACTGCTTCCTTTGTTTTCTCACCTAGTTCGTCTAGAGATAGGAAATTTCCGTAGATGGCCTCACAAATATTATCCATCACGATATAGCGGATCTCATTGTCGATATTTTCAAGATTTTGCTCTACTAGTTTTGAAGCTTTCTGGGACTTTCCGTCGTCGAGATAGCAAGTTAGTAAGTTAGAAATAACTTCAGAGTCGGCATCAGTTTGAAGCTTATTCGCCGTTTCAAAGGCAATCACCGCACTTCGAGGACCTTTCACCTCGGCCAAGGCCACACCGTAAATCTTCCAGAAGCCAGAATCACGCTTGAAGATCTCAAGCTCCCCTTCACAGTAGTCCTTAAGCTGATCAAACTTCGAGTTTTCAATAAGATACTGTGCTTTTTTGTAAAATTGGGCCATGTAAAATCCTCTAGCTACCAGTGTTTATGGTGTAAAACGACATTATAGCCTACTATTCACACTCAAACAAAATCAATGATCTAACACTATGAGTTGCCATATCATCTTCTAATGGATATTAATAAGGAAATTAACAATCTAACGGAATCCTAATGAGCTTAAAGAGTTTAATTCTTTTCTTGTACCTTCTATGCGCGTCATCTTTCGGGCAGTGGTCACAGGAAGCTCGCGATGTTCATTCTCAATATGACCACCCTTTTCGTGACGAAGTTATGACCACTGTTTGGGGCAATATCGTTCCAGTTCAATACGTAAGCAAAAGTAAATTTAAAATCAAAACTAAAGAGCTACGAGTTAACGCTGATATTCGTTTAGAAAAAACTCTACGCTATAACTATCACTATGCTAAATCTTGGAAACAAGAAAAGAGACCTTTACTGGTTTTTATCCCAGGGATTTTTGCACCTATCACTTCATACCAAGCCTCAGATATGACTCGTCGATTTATCAATCTTGGTTATCGGGTGATTACTTTTTCAAACCCACTCGGAAAAGAATATTTAGAAGCTGATCCTCAACATGAGCTCTTAGACCTTAAGGCCCAATCAAAAATCTATAGTGTGGCCATTAGAAAAGTGATGAGAAGTTTAGAAGAGCAAAATCTTTATAACGGCCACGCTGTTCTTGGTGGCGTTAGTTACGGAAGCCTTGTGGCAGCGATGATTTATAATGATGATCAAAAACGTAGCACACCAGTTCTCAACGAGCTCCTTGTGATGGGTCCACCCATGAACTTGATTAAAAGTGCACAGCGTTTAGATATGTATGTCGAACAAGCAAAGGATATGACTTTCTTTGACGGTGCAAGTGCTATCGCAAGTTACTTCCACCTGCGCTATATGAAAGAGAGATCAGACGTTACTTATGAAACTTTGATGATGGCAAGAGAGGCCCTTACTCAAGAGTCATTCATTAAAGGTCTTGCTCGAAGTATTAAGATTTATGATGAGGTAAATACTTTAAAAATCGTTCCTAAGAAGTCTAAAAAAGAAAAGGCCTGGAAAAAAAGTTTAAGGTTTATTAGTACTTTTGAAAATCTAAGCCCAAAGGCCTACCAACAAATGCTCACTACCCAAGTGGCCATTCTTGCTCCTTACATTCTTGAAGCAAAGAAAAATATTGCAGGAAAGCCAAATAAGAAAATTCTTATTCTTTCGGCCCAAGATGATGTGATCAATAACCGAATCGATCCACGTCTGCTACTACTACCAGAAATGATGGCCCTTCCTTATGGCGGTCACTATGGCTTTCAATGCCTAAAGTGGTTTGATCGTTTGATCACCGCTCAATTTAAGCTTTAAAACCCGAATCATTTAACTTAAAGACAAGTCCCAATGTTTTCTTTCCTAAGAGACTAAGGATGATTTTACGTAGAGTTTTTCTGCGACTAAGACTTAAAGCAAGCCCTACCCAAAAACCATAAGTAAGATAATTGAAGTGAATTTTTAATTTATCAAATAAGGAAAAGTTATCAAAACTTTGAGCAAGAATCGTGGCGGACTTCATCCCTAGCGAGAGCCCTTCCCCCGTAATACCATCTAAGAATTTATAAGCATCTCCCACAAAGTAGACATTCTTAATTCTCATGTGACGACTGACTTTATTAAAAGGTCCATAACCTTTGAAATCGTTTAATTGTTCATGGCCCTTCAGTTTTTCTTTTAATTCAGGAAAGAGATTTAATAATTTACTTTGAAGATGAGGCCCTTGTTCTATTTTTTCTTGAAACCACAGAAAGGCCACTTCAAAGCGACTATCTGAAACAGGAGTAACATAGGCCTCTATGCCATCATTCCAATAAACTTCAACTCCATCTCCCCAGTACTTTCCATTGTAGTGAAGCCTGGCCCCCATACGATGATCATCTGTTCGAATGACTTCATTATCAAAGAACTTTCGAACTTGTGAGTTGAGACCATCACAAGCAAAGACAAAATCGTATTCACTTAGGAACTTGTTAAAGCTATTACTTTCTAGAGCAATAGGACTTTTTTCATGGAGGGTGATTTGCTCGTTCTTACTTGCTAGCTCGTAGAGTTTTTGAGAAAGGACTTGGCGCTCGACCCCTATGCCCTGACTGGTAAGGCTTCCCTTTTTCTTCTTTGCTCCATCAATATATTGAATACTTTGAAATTCATAAGAATCTGAAGATGAAAATTCTACCCCCACACTTTCTAAAAGCTCTCTTCCAGTAGGCATAATTCCTTGCCCGCAAACTTTATCAATGGGCCATTTTCCTTTTTCAAAAACGCTTACCTTATGACCTCGTTGTGCCAGCTTCAAACTGAGATAGAGTCCAATAGGTCCTCCACCAATAATGGCAAGTCGCCTAGGCGAAGATTTTTGAGTAGTCATTAAATTCACTAAGAAGTTTTTCTTCTAAACGAATTCTAAAAAAGAGAATGGTAAAGTTTAGAAGAGAGAAGAGAATAGCAGGTAAAATAAGTCCGCCAATTAATGGAAGGGCCGCAATCTCAATACACACGCCTAAGTAATTAGGGTGCTTGATCCAAGTAAAGAGACCTTTTCTAATGGCCGGGGCCTCAGGCAAAATCATAATTCGAGTAGACCACCTTCTGCCAAGAGTAAAAATGGCACTTAAACGAAAGGCCTGCCCAATAAAAAAGAAAATTGTGGCCGGGATAAAAAATGTAGTTTGAAAACTTAACTTGGTAAAAAAAGCAAAGTAAGCAATCACCACTAACCAAGATGTATGAAGAAGCACCATAAAGATATAATTCTTTTCAGGAATAATTCTTCCACCACGGCTTGTAATATATTTTTCATTACTTTTTGAAAGAAAGAGCTCTGCTATTCTTTGCACAATAGTAAAAACCACAATAATTTTAAAAGTTAATTCCATTCTAGTAATCCTAATTCCGCACTAAAGGCCGGTCCCATGGCAAGGCTGATGGCCTTTCGACCTTTTAGCTCCTGTCTTTTCAAAGCTGACTCTTCTATAGTTCTTTTGAAAATATCCAACACGGAGACTGAACTCATATTACCATTTTCTGCCAAACTCTCCCAGCTATGTTTAAGTCCACCTTCAGGAAGATCAAAAACTTTCTCCATGGCCAATAAAACTTTTGGTCCACCAGGGTGAGCGATAAAAGTATCTATCTGACTTAGCTCTAGGGCATTTGCTTTTAGAAATTCGTTAAGGGGTCCTGGTAATTCTTTTTCTGTTACCTGAGGAACACTCTTACTTAAAATAATTTTCAACCCTTTCTCTCCTACGGCCCATCCCATAACATCTTGTGTATCAGGAAAGAAAATACTTTCAGAAGAAAGCCATTTAAGAGGAGCATTATTTTTTAAAGGGTGATTGTCTCCTACCATCAAGACCGCTGCACAACCGTCACCAAAAAGTCCGGTTGAAACAAGATTGGCCACACTAATATCTTCTGACTGAACAGTGAGTGAACAAAGTTCGACAGAAAAGAAAATGACCGCTTCATTTGGGTAGGCCTTAAGATAGTCAGCCACTCGATTAATTCCCGCCACACCCGCCATACAACCCAGCCCCATTAAAGGAACACGTTTTGTATTTTTCTTAAATGCGATTTTATTCATCACTCGGGCATCAAGGCTTGGGATAGCAAATCCGGTCACGGTATTACTCCAAAGGGAGCTAATATCCTCTTCCTTTAGATTGTTTTTCTTAAGTAACTTAACAATGGCCTGTTCTGCTAGCTCCACTGCTTTTTCAATATAGAGATTATTTTTTTCATCAAAGGATTCGAAACTAAAGTACTTATCAAGAGGCACGGCCAAGTGACGACTTTTAACGAGAACATTTTGATGAATCTGTTCGATCCTCTTTAAGTTAGTAAGCTTTCCTTCCCACTGTTTTGTGATCTCGCCTATTAACTGCTCTTGAGTGTAAAAGAACTCTGGAAAACTTGTTTGAATATCTACAATATAAGGCATAGTGCCTCCTTATTTTAATGACTCGTTAATCTGAAATTGTATTCTTATTTCATCTGAAAGCTTGGCGATAGCAATACTTGGGTCTGGGATCTCCATCTCCTTTAATGACCATGAGGTATTCCCTGTTACTTTCAATTGTCCATTTTCTAGTTTTTGAGAAATGGTTATTTTAAAATTCTTTTCTTTTCCTCTTACAATAGCGACCCCTGAGTAAGTTCTAGATTTTGCGTCTTTTAAAAAGAGAGGACCCTGAACCTTGACTATAACTTCAGGATATTCTTTATAGGACATACAGAGATTGTGTAGCTTTTCATCACGACTCTCACCGTCTGTATCCATACTTTGGGCCTTAAACTTAATTTCCATATTTCTCATAATCATATTCTTCTTATCAAAATTATAGCTATAGCTAAAGCTCTTCACGTAGCCATCAACATCTGAAGAAAAGATCCCGGCCTTAGTACTCTCCACAATAAACTTAAGTTGAGTTGGGGCGGCTTTTGCTTCCTCAAAGTTAGAGTAAGTAATAGCTTTTTCAGTAGTCTCCACTGACCAGCTATTAAATGTTAGTGCAACTAGAAAAAATAAGATGATATTTTTGATCACTTTAACCCCCAAACCTTTGTCATAAAGAATTGATCAATTGACTTCGGTAAAAATGGAAACGCAGGAGTACTCTCAGAATACTCTTTATATTTTTTATTTCTTAATAATCTTCGTTCTTTAAGTGAAGCTCCGATAAAGATATAGGCCGTCCATGCAAAAGCTAAGAAGAGTCGATCTATACTAACATGTGAACTAAACCAAATCATTCCTAGAAAGGAAGCATAAATGGGATGGCGACAAATCTGATAAGGGCCATTATGAAGAAGATTATTCTTTATTTTTTTACCTTTTAAAGTCAGCCACCATTCTTCAATTCCACTTTGTCTAAAAAGTCCGGTAGCAACCATTGACCAAAACATTCCAATCCAGCTTATCCAATAGAAGGCAGAAATAAGTAACTCGCCCCCCACTGAAAAATCAATTAAACTTGGGCCAAAACTCACCCAAAAACTATCCATCAGGATGATACCAAGACATGCGTGAAGCGAATAGATTGTCGAATATAAAGATTTTGGAATATATCGAAGAAGTTTTACCTTAACCTTTGAATCAAGTAAGAAACTGTGGGGCAAAGAGAAGAAAGCCAGCAGTAAGGCATCTATGGCCAGGGTAAATACCAACGAATCTGACTGAAGCCGACCAGAACTGTCGTTTAGGAAGAACCAAAGTCTAAAGATAGCGTAGTGGAAGAGTGCGATATTAATTAGCCCAATCATGATAAAGTTAATTTTCTTGCCTAGGAATTTGTTCAATGTTCGCTCCTATTGTGTTTCATATTAGTTATTGTCGGTGTATTATTAATAAATATCTATAGAACACCTGACCCATAACTAATAAAATCAATTACTTAACGTGGGCTTTAAGACATTTTACTTATGAAAAAAGAAAGATTAATTGTTGCCTTATTCTTTGCCATCGTTGGAGCATTAACCATCGTGGATATTATCAGTGACTATAAAGAAGGCTCTGAACTAGGCCACCTTGCCATGGAAGCAGTCATTGCTATCGGTGCGTTTTGTGCTCTTATCTATATTTATACTCAATTTAAAAAAGAAAAAATTAAAACAGCAATGCTTGCCCAAGAAAAAGAGGCCTTAAAAGAGATTGCTGAGAAATATCAGCAAAAATCGAAGATATTTATCGATGGTTTGAGCAGCCAAATAAACCAAGAGTTCACCCAGTGGCAACTCTCAAATGCGGAAAGAGATATTGCTCTTTTCTTATTAAAAGGTATTAGCCCTAAACAAATTTCGGAGTATCGCCACAGCAGTGAAAAAACCGTACGCCATCAAATAAGCGCTATTTATAAAAAGACTGGCCTTAAAACGAGAGAAGAATTTACGGCGTATTTCTTAGAAGATCTCCTGGCCACTAGCGAAGCGAATGAACTCCAGTAAAATCTTGAATTACTTATACCCTATCGTCTTTATGGCCCTCGCGATTACAGGGCTCATTTATTCCAGTGATCTAGAACAAAAGAATAAAGAAACCATCTTTCTCTCCCAACAAAGTGCCCAAAAGTATTATGAATTTGAAGAAGCATTCAACGTAAAAGACTTTCTTGTGATTAAGAGAGAAGGAAAAGATGCTGCTCTTATTAAGGAATTAAAAGGCCTTTGTTCAGATCACCAAGTTGGTGACTTTAAAAATGACTTTAATGATGAACCAGACTGTCACTTCGTTACCGCCGATCAAATCCCGCAAAACTTTCAAACTCTCTTTAAGCTTAAAGAGCAAACTGAAGATCAAAACTACGAAGGTGTTATTCTCGTTTCAAAAGACAATGAAAAAACCAAAGAAATTATTAACGAGCTCAAATCAAATTCAAAATGGGGAAAAATTGGAAGGGACCTCCACATCACCGGCGTTCCTTTTACGAACTCCATGTTGGATGTCTATTCTAAAACAATAAAAGAACAACTCTTCCCGCTTTTGTTTACCAGTATTTTTATCCTCTTATGTTTTATTTTTCGAAGCCTTAAATCAGGAGTGATTCTCTTTATTCCTTGTCTCTTTGGAAGTGCTCTCTCCCTCACTGTGACAAAATTACTCTTTCATGAGTCCAATCTTATAACCTCAATCATTCCCCTTTTAATTTTTGTGATTAACCTTAGTCTAGGGCTTCATTTATTTTATACGACTATTGAAAAAAAGGATTTCTCTCTTGCTCTGAAAGAAAAATTAAAGCCTTCTTTGTTAATGGTTTTAACAACTTTTGTAGGGTTCCTCTCTCTCGGAATCTCAGAGCTTCAGGCCATCAAGCAATTTGGAATGATGAGTGCTTTTCTTATTGTCTTTTCTTCGTTGGCAACTATTGTATGGTTCTACTTAGTGAACCGAGCAGTTAAAATTGAAGGAAGCTACCATCATCCAAAGATCTCTCACTTTTTACAAACGATTTTTAATAAGTTCTTTGGAAAGCCACTTATTCTTGCTGTTTCATTACTCGCCATTATTCTAGGCTCCATAGTCCTTCCCCAGATACAAATTTTAACCGATGCAACAGACTACTTTCCTAAGAGTTCACAGATTAAAGAAAGTATTATCAATGTTTCAAAATCAGTCTCAGGAATGCCTACGCTAGAAGTGATCTTGGATTTTCCTGAAGAAATCACTATGGATCACTTAAATAAAATTCAAGTGCTCGAAAAGAAGCTCCAAGAAAGTTTTAAGATTATCTCCTCCAATGTTTTTGTGGAGCTTGGAAATGAAATATACTCAGGCTCTAAGAGTCTTCCTCAAGTTCTTCTTCCTTACCATGTGATTCGATCAAAAATCCCCACTGAAATTATGGACGGCTACCCTATTGAGAATCAGTACCGTATAACACTTCTAAGCTCCCCTATGAATGTGGATGAATATGAAAAAGTTATTCAGAAGGTAGAAGAAAATTTAAAAGGTTGGTCTTATCATTTTAACGGACTCTACTATCACTTGATGGTGGCACAGAAGGAGATGATTACCACTCTCTTTAAAAGCTTTCTTCTAAGTTTGATTATAATTTCTTTTATTGCGTTTATAACTTTTAAGAAAGTGAAAATCTTTTTTATCTTCCTATTTGTAAACACAATTCCAGTTTTTATTTCTTTTGTCTTTCTAAAGCTATTCAATCTTTCTTTTAATATTGCAACAGTGATGACTTATAGTATTTCATTAGGACTTATTGTTGATAGCTCATTTCATATTATCCATATGCTTGATAGTGATAATCTTCAGCAGGATTACTTTTTTAAAACCGTTTCGATGCCTATCATTACTTCCAGTGCTATTTTGTGCTTATGCTTTCTGATGTTCACTTTCAGTGACTTTCTCCCCATTAAAGAATTTGGGGAATGCCTCAGCATTATTATTTTTCTAGGCTTAATATTCGATTTAAAAATACTGCCAAGTATTTATCTCAACAGAAAAGAAATTTAAATTTCAAAACTACCTTTGATAATAACAGTGGTTCCCTCATCATCGCGATATGAGCTATCATCGAGTTTATAGCGAATAATATCAAGATCCAGTGGAAGCATGTAACCAATATTCCATGAAGTTCTAAGCCCCACATAATGACTTGTCAGATCAGAGTTCACCTTAAAGCCATAACCGTTAAAGATAAAATCTGTTTTGATAAAATCTTGGCCGGCAATTAAATGAATTCGTTTCAGATAAAAAGGACTTAAGCCCCATGCCCATCCTACTGTAGAGAGTTCATAATCAAGTTCTAGGTTGTAAGTGATGATCTCATTTCCAAAAGCATCATTAGCATCTAAACCAATAAAACTATGAAGCGTACTAAAATCATAATCAGTTGACCCACCTCCATAGAGAACACCGTCTGAAATTCCATTTTTGACAAGCTTTCCGTAAGTTCCTTTAGTGTGTAATAACGTGCGATCAAAGAGTCTAAAGTGAGGAGAAAGGCTATATTCATACCCCATGAAACGATCGGAGTACTCAACATCTTGAAAGTTTGCATCTGCTACAATCGTCGCTCCCTGAAAAAAACTTTCGTATTTAAGTTTAGGAAGAACAATTTTATTATGAAGATAAACTTCCCGCAGATCTCTTTGTGAAACGAAATCTGTAATCTTCTTTTTCCCTGCTCCTAAGACCGTCTGGAGATTAAAGAATCCATATTCAAACTCCTTAATAAGGCCTAGGCCATAAATTTCATTTTCATCAGGATTAGGTCGTAGTGAACTCTTAATAAAACTTCGATCAAAGTAGACCATGCTTTTAAACCAACCAAACTCATGAATATAAGAACCTGTAGGGCTTACTTCACTAAAGTCTGGAAAGTATTTAAGAGTAAAAGTAAGACTATCTTTATCAAGTGGATCGTTGATACCTGTGGTTGCACTCCAGGTGTTGAGGTTCTCACCTCCCACATAACCAAAAGTCCAGTAGTGTGGTAAATAATGACGAGCTGATGGATAGCTTTCTACATTCACATTTTCAGTATTTATGTTGGTTTTTCTTTGGGGGTCCACTACCGTTTTTACCGTACTGGTCTTGGTCGTTCTTGCTTCTTCAACAAACTCTCTAATCACTTCACGACAACCATGATTAAGAACATAGAGATTTTGTGGATCTTGTTTCATATAGACAACCGTATGATTATCGTCCCAACGAACAGCACTAATACCAGCAATCCAACTTCCTGAAACTGTCTTCACTCTTGCTTGATCAAGACCAGTATATTTACCCACCAATATTTTATCTTTTTGATGAAAGAGAAAATTATTTTCACAGCTTTCTAAAAATCCTGTTGGCCGATCAAAAGTAAGAAAGCTTTTTGCTGCTTTAAAGCTCCCGTCAACATACGGAATCAGCCAGTAATGCCATGACTTCTTAAGTCCATCTCCTGAGATCATAACTCCAAGATATTCTCTCTCTCTTATTTTTAAAACTTGAGCCTTTTGAATTTCTACATAGTAGGGAAGTCGAAAGAGTGGATCTTCCTTTTCTTTCTTTTCTTTCTTTTCTTTTAAATTCTTATTAACTATTGACCACTGCCCTTTATGAAAGACGATATTAAACTTTTTTCCATCGCTGGTTTCGAAAGGATAGTCTCCTTTTATCTCGCTAAAGTCTGATTCCTTCTTTTCGCTTAGATGGTAGAGAGTACTTTGCTTATGTGTCTTTGCTCTTTGATAGGTACTCGTATTTAAAAGAACGGATTTTTCACTGACACTTACGATGCGATCAATATTAGGAGCAATTTTAACCACATCCCGCGACTCATCTTTTAAATCATGAATCACAAGCCTCTCAATTCGATCTCCCGCTTCAACAGTAAAAAGCTTTCCATTCTTAACTTGAAAATCTTTTTGAAAAACATCAACAAGTCCCTCTTTTTTAGCTGGTACAAGTTTAAGATTCTTCTTCACCACTGAACTTTCTTGAAATGCTTTTTGTTTTGCAAGTAACTCCTCACGAATAAGCTCTCTCCAAACTTTGAAACCTGCAGTCGCTGTTCTTCCTGTACATCTATCAAAAGCAATATTGAGGAAAAAAGGAATTTGAGAAGAATTAAAATCCACAATACATTTTAAAGCACCTGGCTTTTCATCTTCTATATGTTTTAAAAACTGAGCCCCTATCCAATAAGGATATTGCCCATAGGGATAACTCAAGGGATTATCGAGACAAGAAATATTGTCGCAGAAGCTTTCATCCATTAAACGAGAAAAAGTTTCAGTCACAAATAGGTTATTTGTGAGCCTTCCGCCTTCAGTGAAGTAATTTTCTCCCCATGTGGCCAAACCTTCACTAAACCAACGAGGAACAACACCACCCAATTTACCAATTGAACCAAAAAATGTTCTAACAACCTGCAACAGACCTTTTGTCTTATCCATGTGAGCAATATGAATCAATTCATGAAGAACTAAGCCCTTCAACCAATCATCCAAATTGACGAGATGCTCACTTCCAACCGGAGGTTGTGTATAAAGATAAATAATGTTTCTCGGAAAAACAGTGGCAGCTCCATTGGCCCTTGTATACTCGCTCTCGATCACAATGCTGATATTAGTCGTAGGCTTATAATCAAAATAATCAAAGATTTTTTTGGCACTTTCTTGGAGGATTTCAACAACTCTGTTTATATAAATCTTATTTTGTTTTTCTTCAAAATCCCCATGAATCTCAAAATGAACCTGACCTCGATCAGTAGCAATATGTAAGTTCGTTGTGCGAATATCTCCTGCACTGATGGGCATTACCTGACTAAAGAGGACCACTATAAGAACAAATGTTAATTTCCTAATAATATTATTACTTTCTTTCATATTCTCCCCTTTCAAGGGCAATGCTTTTTGTCTATAATGATAGCAATCGAGTTTAAACAGTATCTAATTAATTTGGAAAAATAATAACCTATATTGAAAATAAAAACACGAATTAAAGGAGTGATAAATGTATTCAATTAAAACAATGACTATGGCACTAGTTCTGGCTTTAACTCTTGGGATCACGGGATGTGGATCTTCAAAGAAAAAAGCGAACAACGCCTCAGGAACAAATGCCTCAATGGAAAGTTCAGATGGTTCAAGTACAGAATTTGAATTAAACGGTGATAGTGATTCAGGTAAAGCTGGTTCTCTTCAAACTGTAACTTTCGGATTTAATTCTGCAACTCTTAGCTCAAGTGCAAGATCTGCTCTTGATAACAACGCACAGATTCTAAAAAATAATGATGACGTTGAAGTTCAAGTAGAAGGTCACTGTGACGAGCGTGGTGGAGTTCAGTACAACTTGGCCCTAGGTGAAAATAGAGCAAGAGCTGTAAAGCAATACCTTGTAAGCATGGGTGTTAGTTCTTCAAGAATTAGTACTGTATCTTTCGGGAAAGAAAGACCAATTGCTTTTGGTCATAACGAATCAGCTTGGTCAAAAAACAGAAGAGCAAACTTTGTTGTAACTAGTAAATAACAAGAATGCTTAAAAACTTATTATTATCTTTTTTAATTATAAGTATAACGGCGTGTGGTTTAACGACTACACGTCCTAAATTTGAAATGGCCATGGCCCAAACGGCCTTTCTTGCGGCAAGAGAAGCGAATGCCCAAACACTTGCTCCTGGTTTTTTCAGAAAAGCGGAGTTCTACTACCTCAAGGCAAAAAGTTCTTACAAACGTAAAAACTTTAATAAGGCCCAGCAGTACGCCACACTATCTCAAAAATTTTCCGAAAAAGCAGAAGCCGTTGCCATTAGAAAAAAGGCTCTAGAAAACCTCTAGTCTTTAACGGGAAACTGTATGCAATCAAAATTCATTTTATTATCGATTCTTATTTTCATGACTGCCTGTAAAACTCGCGAGGATATTGCTCGAGAACAAATGGTTGATAATATCGCCGTACAGATTCAGGACAATCAAAAACTCTCAGCAGATGCCACTGTTCGTCTTCAACAAATTGAAGAGAGATTAAGTGCTATCACTGGGAAGGTCGAAGAAACTCAGCATGAAGCGAATCAATCCATTGATACGAAGGTTAAAATTGTTGAAGAAAGATTAACTCTTTTAGAAACAAATCAGCAGTCGCAAACAGAAAAACTAAAAACCATTGAAGGTAAACTGGCACAACAAGATAAGTACCTAAAAGATGTTCTTAAAACTCTACAAGGTCTTTCCAAAAAGCCATCAAGATCCAAAAAAAAAAGTAGCCCTTATCAAGAGGCAATGAGAAATTATGGCAAAGGAAAGTACAAGCTTGCCAAGACTCAACTTGAAGAACTAATCACAAATAAAAAATTAAAATCATCTCAGATTGCCCGAATTACTCACAATCTGGGCATGATCGCCTATATGGATAAAGATAATCAAAAAGCCCTTATTTATTTTAGTAAGCTTTTTACCCAATACCCAAAAACTGGTTACAATAAAAATGGACTGCTCTTTCTCGCAAGAACCTTTGAAAGACTAGGACAAAAAGAAGAGGCCAAGCAAACACTCAATGAACTTATTCAAAAGTTTCCAAAAGCAAAACAGGTCAAGCAGGCCAAAAAGATGTTAGGTAAACTATGATCATCAAACTATTCTTTATTGTTTTCGCATTATCGCTCACTTCATGTCAGATGTTCTTTGATGCCATAGACGATAAAGAGTATGACGTTATCAATCTTGACGGAAAAAATCTCTCTCTCGTTTTCTCTCACAATATTAACGGAGAAACTCATCCATGTGGATGTCGTCACTTTCCTCTTGGTGGACTACCTCAAGTTGCTGGCCAGCTTGAAAAAATAAGAAAGAAGAATAAAGTTATTTATATCGACACTGGTGATATGTTCTTTCCAGGAGTCAACGTTCCAAAAGTCATCGAAAAGTCTCAGCTCTATACTGCAAGTAATGTGATTCAAGCTGTTACAGACATGGGACTTAGTTATCTTGTGCCTGGTGATCAAGATCTGGCCAATGGTCTTCCCTTTTTTATCAATACTGTTAAGAATAAAAAAATAAAAGTTCTTATCTCTAACTTAGTAGATAATACAAAATTTCCTCATAAGAAGTGGATCAAAGTAGAGAAAGGTCCTCATGCGATCTGGCTTGTTGGCCTTGTAAGCCCTATGGTTTTTCCTAATCAATATCGAGCTCTCTTTAAAGATCCGGTTAAGTCACTTCAAGAAACACTCAAAGAACTTAAGAAAGAAGGCTATGATGAAAAGTCTCCTTTTCACCGCTTGGTTCTCTTAAGTCACTCCGGGCTTAATAATGATGAAAAGATTGCGAAGGAAATCCCTCAGTTTGACTGGATAGTAGGTGCTCACACTTCAAGTTTTATTAGAAACCCTATTCCAGAGGGCAAAACACAAATTGTTCAAGTTCTATCTCGAAATCATTATCTTGGAGAGATTGAATTTAAAATGGATCAAGATAAGAAGAAAGATACCTATCAAATTCATGAAATTAGAGATGAGTTAAAAGATGAACTTAAGCCTAATCCTTATCTCGCGTTCATTGATAAGCATAAAGAAGAGTTAAATAAAATCCAATCATCGGAACAAGAAGTGAATATCGCTCCTAGTGATACGCCAATGAATACAGCTTCCTCATGTTTGGAGTGCCACACTGATCAAGCAGCACACTGGCAAGAAACATCTCACAGTATCGCCTTTGCAACTCTTGTTAATGCAAAAGAAGAAAAGAATATGCAATGTATTGGATGTCATAGTGTTGGACTTAACCAGCCAAATGGTTATCAAAACTTTCATAATATTGTACGGGTTAAAGACAAGGATAAGTACTGGAAAGATGTTAAAAAAGCTTTTGGTAAAATTGAATCCGTAAGGGCCCTTTCAAAGTCTCAATTAAAGAAACACTCTACTCAATGGCTAAAGATAGATCAAAAACATGAAGTAACTCAAAACTATGCCAATGTTCAATGCCTCAACTGTCACAACCAAGACGGAGAGCATCCATTCTCAGTTAATGTGGAACAAACAAAAGAACAAATGCAAAAGAATTGTCTTCAGTGCCACAATCCGGACCAATCACCTGAATGGTATAAGAAAAAAGAAAACGGATTGCCTGGAGAGCTCGATCAAAAAGTTTATGAGAAACACTTAAAGGCAATTAGTTGTCCAAAAGCGAAATAAGTTCTCGTTGATACTTCTTTTTTTCAATCTGATAAACAGAAATATGAGGGGCGTTCTCTAGTGTCCAGAACGTCTTATTCTTCATGGTTAGCTTTGAATAGACTTCTCTTCCCATCTCATAGGGAATTACCCGATCGGCCTTGCTATGGATGACCAAAGTCGGTCTAGTAAAAAGAGCAATATTAGCTTCAGGTGAATGAGAATTACTTACCAAAAGATAGGCCAACGGACTAAGAGGCCAGGTGATCCAAACTTCTTTTAATTTCTCAAAAGCAATTTCTTTGTAATCAATAAAAGTTGAATCAAGAACCACATGATCAATACCACGATCTTGAATCTTTGGAAGAACCTGCATTAAGACATTTCCTCCTAAGCTCTGCCCCATGGCCACAAACTTCTGCGCCCCTCTTACCTTTTGAATTTCCTTGGCCTTCTCAAAAGCAAAGAGTCCATCTTGATAAACTCCTTCAAGATGAGGCTTACCTTGGCTTAAGCCATAGCCACGATAATCAAATATAAAGACGTCATAACCATACTTTGTAATCCACTGAATACTGAGAGAATGAGCTGATAGGTTTTGAGCATTTCCATGGTAGAAAAGAACTAACCCCTTTACCTTTTTTGCTTTTGTTTTTAAATGCCAAGCATGAAGTCGATGATTATCTGAAGAATTAAAATAAATATTCTCATAGTCTATATTAGCAACCTCAGGACTAGAGTACTTGTATGAATTTGGCATATAAAAAAAGTTCGTACAAGAAGTAAGACTAAACAGACAAAAGATAAGCACAAGTAATAAATTTCTAATAATAAACTCCTAAAGATAACTTTAATTCAAGGTTCTCTTCATCTTTAAACGAATAAAACTTGCTTCCCAATCGAAGATCAAAATTCTTACTCATTAAAAAACTTCCTTCTGAATTTAGATGATACTGGAATTTATCAACTTCTAAAAACTGATATTTGCCTATGAGGTCAAATTTTAATTTTATTTTTTCACCAAGCTGAAAAAGGCTAAGGATTCTGCCCCTTGGAGCTGGTGAAATATTCTTTTTTAAAACACTCTTCCTTGCAGAATACTCTGTATCTAGGCCAACAAAGAAACCAAAGCGGCTTGTTTCCTCTCCTAGACCCACTCCGGCATCGGCATGGAAATGAGTTATTGAGTGAATACCTCTCCGCCCCTCTAGCCCGATACTCCAACTAATTTGCTTATTATAAAATGTTAAGGGATGAATAGATGTTACGGAAGCCACTGTCCAGTCTCCAATTTTTAAACTTTCTTCATCGTAGCTAAGCCCAAGCTCTCCAAAACGAAACTCGCTAAATTTCTCAAGGCCTTTGTCACTAGAAAGAAGATCAGTATAGCCACTTCTTATTTTCAACTGATAGAGATGAAAACCTTCAATATTCTTATACTCAGTGGTTAATCTTCTTTGCTTATGGGCCTGTTGGGGATTATTACTTTGTTGATACTTAAAATTATAATTCTTTCCAGCTCCTAATTGTGACCTAGCAACCAGCACGGCTCTTTTAAACTTTTTATCACTCTTACTTAGCTTCCCCTTCTTTTTATATTCATCCATTTGATTCCATTTAATAAGTGTATCTAGAATTTCCTTTGATTGTTGCTTAGGAAGTTCTTGAGTTTTGAAACTTTCTTTTAAGAGTAAGACTTCCTTGCCACTTAAAAGGTTCAAATGTTTTTTAAATTCTTTCTCCTGGGAAGGACGATAACTCACTTTCTCCACAAGTCCTTGATGATTACTAATAGCAATGACTAAATCCGACGGAAGGTAGTACCAAGGGGATGGTAAATCTAAATTTTTCTCTAATACCACATCAAGAAGACGGCCTAGCTGATAAGAGCAATTCTCCCAAGTAAAGTAGTAATCAAAGTATGACGTATTGTAGAGTTCCCAAAGGTGCATCAATAAGAGATCAACCTGTTTTTGTGATAAATTTAAATGATAGGTGTAGAGATCTCGATTCTCTCCATGATTATATTCTGCCACTTTTTGATAAAACTTCTTAAGATCATAAAGTCCGGGGTAGCCTCCAAAAAGACCTTTCCAAGCGTATACTGGAGCCCAATCATTGCTATCAACTCTTGCTTCAAAACCAGAAGCATAATCTAGCAATTCATTTTTTTCATCTTTGTGATGAAACTTTAGAAAAGTATGACCGAACATAGAAGCAGGATTGTTTGGGTAGGCGGTGGAAAAGACAATGGAGACTTTATGAGGATTAATTTCTTTCTTCCATTTCTCATAAGCATCACACTTAAAAGAAATAGGAGAAATAAATTTATTTTTAAGAAACCAAAAGTATCGTGATTGAAAGGCACAAGCCGCTGAAGAATTAAATCGACCAAAGCCCATTGCCTTGTTCTCTTGAAACACTTTTAAAGAGGCCTCGAACTCTTTCTCTAAACTAACCTTTCCCTGTGAGGATAGAAAGAATAACTCTCCATCATTTTCAGAAACACCATTTTGAAAATGCAGTAAGTTTTCCCACTCTCGAATTTGTCTTTGATCTAAGCTTGAAAATAAAGAAGCCGCTTGTAACGAAGCGGCTCCTAATATTATATAAGATATGAAAAATTTCTTAAATAAGTCCACAAGAACTAGCAAGTTTTTCGTTTGTTAAAACTTGTAATTGCATATTTTGAACTAACTCTGTGGCATTGTCTGATGTTGGAACAACTTGAGAAAAGTTACTCTGCATTGTTTGTGAAAAAACTGCTGAGTCACAACCCATAAGTCCGGCCATTCCATTCATATACTCACCTTGTCCTTGTGACATTTGAGCAACAAGTTGTGGGTAGTTAGTCTCTGAAAAGTGAATCTGCTTCTTTTCATTTTTTACAATTGAGTGCTTGGCACATCCAGATGTTCCAAAAGTCATGGCAATAGTGTTTAAGAAAAAAGCATTCGTCGTCGCTCTTAAAGAAGACGATACAAGACTATTATCCTTAAAAACGGCCCAACCAAGACCACATCCTGATGAACTATCTCCGGCCATAATATTTGTGCTCGTAAAACTTAACGCAAGTCCTAAAAGTAGTACTAATTTTTTCATGATTCCTCCTTGAATCCGCCCACTTGTGAACGGTTATATTTTTCCAATTACTAGTTAATATGCTAGGATTTTTAAGAGAAATAAGCAATCAATTAGATATAAAGAAATAATGTTATGAGCAAAAAGAATTTGACCGTTTTAGGCATTGAAACCAGCTGTGATGATACATCCATCTGTATCCTCAAAGGACAGTCTGGTGCTAGTATAGAGAGACCTGAGGTTTTAGCCGTTGAGTTTTTTAGTCAAGAAACTTTACTCAAAAAATGGGGTGGCGTCGTTCCTGAAATTGCGGCAAGAAATCACCTAGCAAAAATTGCACCCCTTATTGAACAAGTTCTTGAGAAAGCCGGCACAGCTCTAAGTGATATTGATCTTATTGGTGTAACCACTCATCCTGGTTTATTAGGACCACTTTTAACAGGTCTAAATGCCGCCAAAACTCTGGCCTTAAAAGAAGAGCTACCAGTTCTTCCAGTCAATCATCTCTATGCTCATCTTGAGGCCATCCATATTACGGATGAAGTAAATTACCCTTACTTAGGACTCATTGTTTCTGGTGGACATAGCCTCTACTTACTTGTGACTTCACCATTGGAATTTGAAATTCTAGGAACGACTATTGACGATGCTGCCGGTGAAGCTTTTGATAAAGGTGGTAAGTTAATAGGCCTAGGTTATCCCGCCGGAAAAGAAATTGATGATCGTGCAAAATTAGGTGATCCTAAAAAATATGAATTTCCTGTAGGACTAAGACAATCAGCTGATGCTAATTTGAGTTATTCAGGAGTAAAAACGAGCCTTCGTCAGTTTGCAGAAAAAAATCCCGACGTCCTTGCCGATGAAAAGTCCATGAATGATCTATGTGCTTCTTATCAACATGCTATTGTTTCTGCTCTTAAACTCAAAATGAAATACGCCATCAAACAAGTTAAAGAAAAGGGCTTTGATCAGCTTCCGATTGTTGTTGGTGGTGGCGTGGCCTGTAACTCATACCTAAGAGAAGTTCTTAAAAAAAGCTACAAAGATGTTTTCTTTGTACAGCCTAAATATTGTACAGATAACGGTGCTATGATTGCCAACTATGCCCTTCGTACATTTGAAGAGAATCAAATACCATTTCCAGAATGTTTAGAAATAGATGCTCGTGGAAGATACCTGAAGAAAAGTGAACTTCAGACTAAGAGGTCTTAGTGAGTGATCAAAAGTTTCCACAAGCGAATAAGTCTCTGGGTCAACATTTCTTAATTGATCAAAATGTCATTGAGTTAATCACGACGAACTTCACCGAGGTAGCAAAGAATGTCCTCGAAGTGGGTCCAGGTCCTGGAGTTCTCACCAAGCATCTTGCGAGTAAAGACCTTCCAATCTTTCTCGTGGAAAAAGATGCACGCTTTCCAGCTTTACTAAAAGAGTACGTTAACGAGGATGATATCTTTCTTCACGACGCTCTTAAATTTGATTTTGAGGAAAAGTTTAAAGAAAAAAATTGGAAAGATGTATGGCTCGTAAGTAATCTTCCTTACAATGTCAGCTCTCCTCTTCTTGTTCAATTTCTGCAACTACCATCCATTAAATATATGACTTTGATGTTTCAAAGAGAAGTGGCAGATAAAGCATTTCCTATTGATACACGAGTGGGAAAGGCCATGAATAGTCTTTTGGCCTTAACACAGAATTATTTTGAGGTCTCGCTTCTTTGTAAAGTTCCACAAGGAGCATTTCAACCTCCGCCAAAAGTTGAAAGTGCAGTCTTAAGTTTTGTAAGAAGGGATGAACCACTTATTCCGCTTGCAGAATTTAAAGCCTATGAACGATTTCTAAGACATCTGTTTCGCTTCAAAAGAAAGCAGGTTGGAAAAATATTAAAAAGTTATCAAACAGACATTGATAAAGTAAACGAAGCTCTCAGTGCCGTTGGTAGAGATCGAACGGATCGTGCGGAGTCTTTCAAACTTGAAGAAATACAAAAACTCTATATTGGATTAAAGGATTAATCTTATGAAATTTCTATTGGCCCTCATACTGATAAGTACTCAAATGGTGAACTCAAGCTTACCTGAGTTCTTTGGCTCTGGAACAAGTACTAGCCCCATTGGTAATCAAGCCAGCTTTGATCTCAATGATCCTAATAATATTTACTACACACCTGCCTTTCTCGGTTTTGCGAAAAAAGTTTCGGCCACCGCTACTGCTTATGTCATTGATACAGATTTTAAAGACATTAATGGTATCGTAAAAAGCAATAGCACCACTGGGGAAACTGGAACTACCACAACAACTGGAAGTGCTAATACCAATTATCAAAGCGTAAATAGTGCAGGTGTCAGTATTGTTCTACCAATTAGATTTGAAACTGCGGGAGCCCTTGGTATTTCTTACTTTGGCCCTATTGGTACAGTAACAGAAACAGATTCAGGAGACCCGGTTCTTCCGGAGTATGTAATGTATCGCTCTCGATACAAGAGATCACAAATTCATGTGAACTATGGTCACGCCCTTAATGATAACTGGGCCCTTAGTTTTGGAACGCACATTGGCTTTCAAGCAAGTGCAAGAGTTAGTACGAATGTAAGTCTTGGTGACTCCTTTGGATCAAGGGGTGCCTCACAAACGAAAATTTCTCCTAGCCTTGGTTTAATCTTTTCATTAGTAAGAAAAGACGATGATTCGAGATACTATTTCACTTTCCAACAAGAAATGAAATCAAACCTTGAAACCATAGCGACTGGAGATATTTCTGATCCACCTTTAACTCTTATTAATATTGGGATCGATAGTATGATGTATTATGATCCTCATACCTTCCGTTTTGGTAGCTCTTTTCATTTTGAAAACTTTGAGTTCTACGGATCTTTTGAATATCAACTTTGGGACAAGTATAAATCCCCTATTCTCCTTGTGAGTAATAAGGGTGGTACCGTTCGTGGTAGTTCAAACTATGAAAAACTTAAAACAAAGAATATTTTCATTCCTAAGTTAGGAGTAAAATACATGCCTCATTATCGCTGGGGACTAATGGCAGGAGCTTTTTATCGACCAACTCCTATCGATAGTGATTTTAGTGGTGCTGGTAACTCTATTGACACCGATGTGTTAGGATTAACCAGTGGTTTGACGTATGACTTTAGAATGTTTAAATATGACTTCCAAATTGGATTTTCAGGCCAATACCATATGCTAAGTGATCAGAAAGTCACCAAAACAACTGGCCAAGAAAATGGGAATACCGGATCTAAAATCGGTGCTCCAGGATATGATGTTGGCGGCTCAGTTATTGTGATGCAGTCAGGAATTAAAGTAGGATTTTAATGGGTAAGAAAATTATTGCCAAAAATAAGCGTGCACGTTTTGATTATGCTCTTGATGATGCATATGAAGCAGGTCTTGTTCTTCAAGGAACGGAAGTAAAGTCTATCCGTGCCGGTAAAGTAACAATCGCTGAAAGTTTTATTACTATCGATGGTAATCAAGAAGCTTGGATTTATAATATGAATATTGGTCATTACGAATTTGGCAATATTCACAATCATGAAGAAGGTAGAAAGAGAAAACTTCTTCTTAATGCAAAAGAGATTGAAGAAATTTATCACCGCATGAAGGCCGAAAGTCTCACTCTTGTTCCAACGATCATCTACTTTACTAACAACAGAGTTAAGATTGAGATCGCTCTAGGTAAAGGTCGAAAGCAATATGATAAGCGACAAGACAAGGCCAAAAAAGATGTCGAGAAGAAACTAAGACGCGGCCAATACGACTAGATCCAGTAAATCACCATTCCAATATAAGTTGATAGAAAAATGATTCCAGGAATGATTGTGAAGTTCTTCTTTATTAAATTTAAAAATAATAAAAAGTACGCTGCTCCACAAATGGCATAGAACTCAACCCGGTAATCACCGCTTGTTCCAACATCATAGAAACCAATACTCCCTAAGACAAAGGCTACATTAAATATATTACTTCCAATAATATTTCCAATGATTAAGTCTGTATTCTTCTTCTTCCAACTTGCAATCAATGCAGTCACTAGCTCTGGAAAACTTGTTCCAAAGGCCACAAAGATCGCTGAGATAACATAGGCACTAACTCCTATTGCTTTAGCGATAAATGTTCCTGAGCTGACGAGGAACTCTCCTCCAAAAAAGAGCAGAACAAAACCAATAACAAGTTTAACAAAGACGATAAAGGTTAATTCATTCACCTCATGATCATCCTCATCACTGACGACTCTCACACTTCTTTGCTTTTTCATTTCACTAAAAGTGACCCAAAGATAGAAGGCAAAAAAAGCTGCGAATAAAACCGTTGAAGCTATCCCAACCCCTAAAAAGAATAGAGAAGCTCCAAGACATGTAGTTAAAATAATATGATAAATCAGCTGTTTTGTAATTTCTCGTCTAATAATATGAATTGGGGCCAAGAGACCACTTATACCTAAGATTAGAAATAGGTTGGCAATATTACTGCCAAGAATATTCCCCATAGCAATATCTGTTTGACCACGATAAGCAGAAAGTTGTGAAACAAAGAACTCTGGAAGTGAAGTTCCAAAACCAATTAAGAGTAGACCAATTACTAGTGGAGATAGTCCAAAATAGAGACCAATTTTCTCAGCGGCTTCTAAAGCCAGCTCAGCTCCAAAATAAAGGGCAACTATTGAGAGAATAAGAATTGTAACTTGCAACATCATAATGAATCATCCATACTTTTTTTATAATCATAAAACAAAATGGTGGATATGAAAAAGTTTCTCGATGAATTAGATAAAAAACAGTTTCTTTCGCTCTCCATCATATTAGGTGCTTTTAGCGATGCAGTCCTTCTAGGCTACTTATATGTCAGATTTAGCAACCGCGACATTTTTAACTTAATTATAGACCAAATGAAAAAAGCGGACCCTCAAGTGAAGCAGGCACTTGCTCCTGAGTATGTAGAACAGCTTTTTATGTTAATGATCAACTCTCTCATATTAATGTTGGTCTTTGTCGCCATTCTCCATATTATCATCTACTTTCTTTATTCAAGAGAAAGCAAATTTGCGACTCACTATCTTAAACTCTATTCTTATTGTGCGATTCCAGGCTTTGCCCTCCTAGGACTTTCTAGTTTTAGTATCAGTCCGCTTTGGAGTGTCGGTTTCTTTATTGGAATTGTTGGCTACGTACTTTTTATTAAAGGTATTAATCAAAAGTTGGTGAAATAAAAGAAACTTCGTTTGGCTTGGTCCACTCAGGAAGATCTTTATTCTTACCCATGATAATATTCTTTCCTGCCAAAGCTAGAAGAAATGATTCAAAGGCCCTAGGGTTTTTTACTAATAGCTCTAAGTCATGGTCATAGATAAAAACATTTAATTTTTCTTCAACTTTCTTAATAATATCTAGTTTTGCTTCAGGTCCTTCAACCAGATCATTCATTCTTTGAATATCAGACTTTCGAATAACGCCGGACCTTAGTAATTCAACTAAAATGATTTGAGTATTGCATTCAAATAAAGCAAGCTTATCTGGGAAATGTCTTCTTAGATAGGAAAAGCGATGTTGAACCATCAGAGAAGAGTTTCCATAGGAATCAAAACTCGTGTTAAATAATTCTAAAAGCTGATCGTAGTAGTAACACCAAACCCAAAAATCTACTTCACGATTCCAATAAGGCAGATACCCTTTCTTCAATCTTCTTTTAAATGATCTTGAAATAATATGTGTCGTCGATGGACGGTGAGTAATATCTCTTAAAAAATCAAAGGTATCATCTTCATTGCGTGCAAATTCATAATTTTTTGGATTCTCTAAATTCATGCGAGCATCTTCTTCAAGCACACTATCTATTTTTCTTCTTACCTCTACAACTTCAGGATGAGGACAATGTCTCTCTCCAGGACAATCAATATGACAAAGGGAACAAGTTGGTAGTGTTAAGGGAACATCTAGAACGATCTCACTTAATTCATAGTCTTCAATCCATTCACGAATGGCCTCATCACCTCCGGCCTCTTCTGAGTCTTTCACTTGTAAAAGAGACTTAAGAAACCATCTCTTATCTTCAGGATAATATTCTAAGAGTGAAAAAAAGAACTGATCTCGCCGGCCACCTTTAAGACTTAGGCCTGCAACATTTTGTGGAATAGAATTTTCATGGGCCATAAATCCCCTAGCGGGTTTATAGTGAAGACTCTACCTGAAAATCCAAAACGGTCATTCCATATTGAGTAACGAGGTCTTTAACTTTTTCCCCTTCATTCTCGTTATGCACAAGAAGAAAGCAACCTCCTCCACCAGCTCCACAGACTTTAATACCAAGTCCCGGAACATCATTCTCAATACTATTATACAGCTTTTCCATTTCAGGTGAAAGAATCTTTGGAAATAAGTTTCTTCTAACCTCTCCTTCTTGCTTAATTAAGTCAGCAAGATCAGAAAATTGCTTATTTTTAATTTTATGGTAAGCATCAGCGGAAAGCTCAGCAATACGACTCAACCCATGTCTTGTCTCTTCGACTCCATCAAAGAATTGCTTATAAACTTCCCAATTATTAATACCGCTAAGTCTGGTCTGACCGCTATAAACAAGAGTTAGTCTTTGTTCTAGTGCGACTTTTAACTCTTTTGTAAAAAGTTGTTCAATTTCAACCTTACCTGGAGTGGCCTTCAATGCAAGTACTCCACCAAAAAGAGCAGGGTAATAATCCTGATATCCAGCTGGTCCACAATTTAAAATCCGTCCCTCTAGATCATTCACCACATGAATGGCATTTTCTCGATCTAAACTTTTTCCAGTATATTCACATAGTGCTTTATAAAGAGTAACACCCATGGAAGAACTTCCTCCAAGACCAGCACCCGCAGGAGAACCTGACTCAAGTGTTACTTTTAAATTTTTATGGAGCTCAAAGAGATCAATTATTTGGGCCACAAAACTAAGGGGTCCAAAGTGATCTGAACATAGCTTCTCTTGTGTAAAATCATTTGAAGGAAAGAAGTTTTCACTCTCATAGTCTTTTGAAATGATTTCGATACCATCGCGAGACGTTTCTTCTAGTCTTACTTTTGCTTTTAACCCTGAGGCCAAGTTTAACGTAACCACATTGGGAAGAATTAAATTAATAGGACGCAAGTCGATCGTTCCACCTAGGAGATCAACTCGCACACTTCCTTGAGTTTCAACAATTTTTCCCATAACTACTCTGAATAAATTCCAATATAAGGAAGCTCTCTATATCGTCCGGCATAATCTAAACCGTAACCAATAACAAATTTGTCATCAATTTCGAAAGCAAGATAATCAATCTCAACAGGATGAATATTTCTAGCAGGCTTAAAAAGAAGAGACGCAAGTTTAATACTTGCCGGCTCTCTTGAACCTAGTAGAGCTTTTAGTGACTTGATCGTAAGACCTGTATCAACAATGTCTTCAACTAAGAGAATATGTTTTCCTTTGATTTCATTTTTCAAGTCCCATTCAATTTTTACTTGGCCAGAGCTTTCAGTTTCTTCACCGTAACTACTAGCTGCAATAAAATCGAGAGTCACTGGCACATTAATATGTCTGATTAAATCAGCACAAAACATAAAGGCACCATTAAGAACACCTACCACGACAATTTCTTTTCCCGCATAGTCTTTATTGATTTTATTGGCCAATTCAATGACCCTTTCTTTAATTTTTTCTTCACTTAGATATACATCTATCGCCATCATTTCCTCACACAAAAGAGTTATTTAGTATTTCACCAACGCCACCTGCACCAGGGACGATATATTGTTTTTCTGTTAAGCCACTTTCTTCCGCCAATCTCTCACCAGGAAGAGTTTGTAATACTTCTGGCTTACTTAAGCCTCTATCATAGCGAAGAGCAAAAATTTCAACATCAGGATGATCCTTTTTCATTCTTCTCACATACTCAGGAGTTATAATTAAATGAAGGGCCACATACTTCTTGGCCTTGCCTTCAATTTTATTTTTATAGTGATCAACACAGTAACTAAGACTTCCACCTGTTGCGCCCATAGGATCAGGAAAGAAGACAACGGCATCACCTTGGCCGCCGCCTATTTTAGAACCACTGACATCAACACCGATGACTTCTTCATTTTCATTCACTTTTCGATTGAGATAGAAATGATCTTGTCTTATATTTTGTTGCTCTAAAAGAAAGTGACATAGTTCATAGCCAATATGAGAAGGATAAGTTCCTGCTCGAGCAAGATCAACAAAGACAGCTTTTTGTTTACCATCTACGATGGTGTTTTTTAACACGGCCTCGTCTACTAACTCTTTCATTCGAGTATCACTTTCATTTTCTTTTACTTTGAAAGAAAAATTAAAAGCTTCTGTAAAAAGAAATTGATAGAGCAACTGTATTTGATGATTCAAAGTTGGCTGAAAAGTACCGACACTGGAAAATTTAGTGAGGACTGTTTCTGAAAAGGGATGAGAGAGAATATGAATATTCTCTCCCAAACTATGTTCTAAAAATTGCTGATTATGCGTTGTCATTTACCATTTCCGTCCCAACTTTTGTAGTTGAGTTTAACGGAAATGAAAAGGCGAGTAAATCTTCATCTTCAGCAGCGAAGTCCCAATGAGAACGACAACGTGCTTCATATAAATCAGTTTCTCCAACAACCACTTGTTCAGAGCTATCTGGATCTTTTCTATATGTTTTAGAAGCAGGAGCTCCACATACAGTACAGATCGCTTGGATTTTATCCACTCTGTCGGCCATACATAAGAGTGTTGCCATTGGTCCAAATGGTGCACCAGTAAAATCTTGATCAAGACCGGCACAAACAATTCTTATTCCACGACGAGCAAGTTTCTTTATCACTGTAATGATTTTCTCATCAAAGAATTGAACTTCATCAATAGCGACAACTCTTGTGGAATCATAGAGCCTTGTAAGGATCTCTGAAGAGTTTGCAACTGGGGTTGCTGATACAGTTAACGATGAGTGGCTGACAACATCAGACTCATGATAACGATCATCAATAGCTGGTTTAAAAATTTGTACTTTTTGACGGGCAATTTGTGCGCGACGCACTCGTCTAATTAGTTCTTCAGTTTTACCTGAAAACATTGGTCCGCAGACCACTTCGATAGTTCCTGACATTTGATGTCCCAAGTTAAGTCCTACCACCTCTAACTCCTTTAGATTTGTAGATCTTGTTGTGTGTGTGTTTTTCTCTAAATAGATAATTTCAAAATTTGATACCGTTGTAAATTAGTATGAATCGCAGACTAATTGTGTCATCAATAATATTAACAAGATAGGTTTTATGAAAAAGTCTTACGGCCTTTGATGCTTAGCTCCTAAAAAGAGAGAATAAGCATCACAATACTCACCATCATCAGTGAAGTGGCCAAGAAAACAAGAAAAGCGGGAGTAAGAAGCACTAAGAAACTTTGTAATTTATTAAGTCCTAAGTTTCTTCTGAGCCCAGCATAGATATAAACCAAAGAAGCAAGAAACTGAACCATCTCCCCAAAGAAAGGGATTACTAAAAAGATGTGAGTTGAAAGACTTGAGTGAACAATTTGAGTAGCGATAATATTGATATCTTTTTCAGCTGCAGCGACATTCTCATCGCTAAAAACGTAGCTACTCATCTTAATAATATTGATCCAAAGTTTTGAATAGAACCAAAGAAGAATGGGAAAGAGGATAACTTTTAAAAGTATGGAATAAATCGCAAGCTTTTGACCAGTCTGTTGAAAGATATGGAGATCATAATTCTCCCCTTGAAAGAAATTATAAGCAGACCAACCTAGAAACAATGCCATTAAATCATAAAAGGCCTTAAAGAAATACATAAGCCAAGAACAACTAAGAACTTCAATCGTCGTCAGCCCCTCATCTTTTACTTGAGCAAGACTTTTAATATCATTCTCATCATCCACGAGTGAAAGTTGATTCTCATAGGCACCAACCTGTCTTTTTTTACGAAAGTATTCTTGCTGAGCAAAAGGGTGAAGAGCACAGTTAAAATATAAATTTAAAACTTCAGTCATTTAACTCTCCATCAAAGGAAGTAACTTTCATAATTAACAGGGATTGGATAATGTGCTGGAACTTTCCATACATAACCAAATTTTTCTTGCTCATTCCAAAGAATAAGCTCTCCCTTAGCTAATACTACCTGAAATATTTTTCCTTGAACAGTAATCGAGAAAGCATCACGGCCTAGAATTCTTTGCTTTGAATCAAAGATTAAATAAGTGGCCCTTTTGTTGAGTAATTCGCTCAGTTTATAAAAACTACCATTTTGTGCCTGGGCCTGATCACTTATATTTTTAGCAACGAACGTCCCTTGATGAGATAGGTTCACTTGATTCACTCTCTTTCCAAACTTGATTGTGATCTGATTTACCTTTGTCTCAAGGGGTTTTAATTTCCACACTTCTTGAACATGGGAAAAGAAAATATCAACTAGCTTTTTTCCTGATTCAAAAACAACTTTCTTTTTGTCGTCAGAAAAGAAGTAACCATCCCGACCTCCATACTTTTTAAAAAGTGTGAACATATAATAACGATCATTAGTGAGCCTATAAGTGATAGTACCTATTTCTTCCTTTAACTCTTCTTTTCGAGGATAACTATCATAACCTTGTAAGTTTAAGGCCTTCTGTTTGAAAATGTTAAACATTGTAGGATGAATAAGAATACTTTTGGGTGGAGCAGGAATAGTTTCTAAGGAGTTAAAGAGTAATTCAAATCCCTTATTTCGAATATTTTCAATTTTTAAAGAAAGAAGTTCTTTTTCCTCTAGTCCTCTTTGACCAAAAACTCTCGCTTCTCTTAATTGGTTTGCCTTCCAATTTAAAAGCTGGGCAAATTTATTATAACGAGAAGAATTGTTATGTGACTGACTTGAGCTATAGACCTCTTTAGAAGCACTTAAATTTTCGGCCACAACATACTTAGCTTTTCCATTTTCAATGATCTTTACATAGAAGTTTCGATCAAATTGTAGTTTTGCTCCTAAAATAAACGTCATCTCTCCCCTAAGAAACTTGAAAGTCAGATAGTCTTTCTCTGTGGGAAAGAACTCTTTATAATTACTATCGTTTATTTTTTCATTAGGAAGTATCTCTACAACTCTTAAGTCAGAAAGTGCTTCAAGAAATGCCTGTAGTTTTCTTGGATCAATTGGATGACCATTCTTTGTTCTAAAAACCTTACTCTCATCTCTTGTAATTGCAATATGGGAATTGGAAATACCAATCAAGTCTCCCATAAGTTGGGTATTAACAAGATTTTGATTTACTTTCTTTTCTTGAGTCTTTTGAATATCTCCCTTTTCCTGATAGAAGTAGGTAAAAGTTAAAAGAATAACAAGGATAGAAAAAAGGATACCATTTCTTTTCACAGCTTTTGCCTTCTACGATAAACAAAGAATGCAGCACCAAATAGAATCAGCGGTGCAAAGAGTACAGAAAAGTAAAACATTATTCCGACTTCATGACGACTTAAGAATACTGGTTCGTCTTTAACAACTGGGTTATTAAAAGAAATAAGATTCTTCTCTCCTGACAGCCACTTCAAACAATTTGCAAGTAAAGAGAAGTTCTTTGTAAACTTCGCATAATTATTTGAAACAAAAGATGAGTTTCCAAAAACAACAATTTTAGTATCGTTTACTTGAGTTGCTCCAAAGTATGTGACAGGCCCTTTAATATCTTTATCTTCATTAAAAACAACATTGCCATTAATAAATTCATCTAACCCAAAGTCCGCCCAAGCTGCAGGATATGACTGACTAAGCCCTAGGGGCTCAAAGTTCTTTGCAAAATCAGATTCTCCATAAGAGCTAATTGAACTGGTTAATGGAAAAAAGATGGCGTCTTTAAGCTTTTCAGTGATTGGATGTTTGGCATTAAACTGATGAACAATCGGAACGCTGCCATTACTTCCCGTCACATACTTTAAACGATCCATAACCATATTATTGTGGGCCTCAATACCATATTCTTTCAGCCAATTTCTAAAGTCACTAATATTATCATTTTGAAAATCAGGATCAATGGCAACAAGAAGTGTCCCCCCATTTGCCAAGTAACGATCAAGAACCTTAAGCTCTTCTTTAAAGAAAGCTCCTTTAGGACCAAGAATCACAACACTCTTATATTCTTTTGGAATCTTTGTGGTTTGCTTTAATTTAAACTCTTGAATCTCATAACTACTATCTTGAATAATTTTTCGAAGAAAGCTTCCGCCTTCTTTTTCTTTCATCGCTAGATCAAGAGTTCCATGATCATGAACATAGCCTATAATCGGCCGTTCCTTTCTTTCTAAATTCACAAGAGTATTTACAATCTCAAGCTCTGAAATTTCGAGTACTCGAAGTGATTTTTCTCCCAGCTTAAAAATAAGGGTTGGGTCTTTAACAATTGAGAACTTCTTCACCATGTCAGGACGTAGTGTAATATCAACATACTCAACATTAATATTTGTTTTTATCATTCGATATTGTTCTAAATAACCTCTAATTTTTCCGAACATTTCTTTACGGGCAAAAACCTGAATAGAGAGATCTTCTTTCATCTCTTTTAAAACCCCTACTGTCTGAGAGCTTAAAGAGTTATGTCCCCTTGCTGTGGTATCTATAAAAAATGGGTTCTTGTAGCTTAGAAAGTTAATAACTCCTAGAATACAAAAAATCAGAAAGGCAGAAACTAACCCCTGAGTTAATCCTTTAAAATAAGTTGAACGATAGAAGGTCGAAAACTTCTCCTTAAACATCAAAACTAAACCTGCACTAAGGAGCAAACTGAAAATAGTGATCGCACCGTTCAAAAGTGTGGACTCTGGTATAGTTATCCAAAGGGCCACAACAATAAAATAAAGAGCTATATTAAGAGTACTGAATAAAATAAATGTCCAATTCTTCATTATATCTTCCCTACCATTTTCGAGACTCTAAAGAGAGATGAGTTAAATATAAAAAGAACCCTATAAAGGAGAACATATAAACAAAGTCATAAGACTTTAAAGAGCCAAGTAGAAAACCTTCAGTATGAAAAAGAACACTGAAATACTGGAGAATCTGAGCAACTAAGTAATTATTTAGTACTGTCCCACTAAGAGGCAAGAACATCATCCCTAGTAAAAGACTAAAGGCCAAAAGAGCTGCAATCAATTGGTTTTGAGTTAAAGAGGATGCAAAAAGTCCCACTGAAAGAAAGCATAGTATTGAAAGATAGGTTCCTAAGTAACTTGAGAACATCATGCTCCATTCTGCATAACCGGAGAAGGCCAAGAGAATAGGAAAAACAAAAGTAAGAGCGAGTAATGCAAAGACAGTAACAGCACTACTAATAAATTTGCCAAGAATGATATCGAGATGAGTAAGCTGTGATGTAAGCAGTAACTCTATGGTTGCTAATTTTCTCTCTTCAGCAAAAAGTCTCATTGTAATGAGGGGTGCAAAAAATATAAAAATATAATTAATATTACCGAAAATGGGAAAGAATACTGACTGCAAGAAAGTTTGCTGAGTAAACTCTTTACTGACAAGCAAGTAATTGAAAAATAGCCAGCCTACAAGTAACGAAAAGATTCCTCCTAAAATATAAATAAGAGGAGAGCTAAAAGAGTCTTTAATTTCTTTCTTTGCAAGAATCATGGTGCCTTTCAAGATCATCGCTTTTCTCCCTTGATGGCACTTTTAAAGATATCTTCAAGTGTTAGATTTATTTTCTCAAATGAAAGAAGATCGCAGTTGGTCGACAGCCACTTTGTCCAAAGCTTTAGGTAGTCCTTGTCGATGTGAGAAATTTCAAGTTTGGTGGAATCACCAACGTTCTCAATGACTCTGATCTTACTTCCTTGATATTCAAACAAGAAGTTCTTTTCTTTTTCGACACTCCAGCCTTCAAGTAAGACAACAACGACAAAACCTGTTTGAAATTGTTTTTGTAATTCCTCAATACTCCCAGATTGAATAACTTTTCCCTGATGAATAATTGTCACATCATCACAAAGAACATTGGCCTCATGTAAATGATGAGTGGACAACATTACCGTATGATCTTTTTTAAGTTCCAAGATGAGGTTTCGGATATCTTCAATGGCCTCAGGATCAAGTCCTACAGTGGGCTCATCCAAAATCACAATATCAGGATTAGACACTAAGGCTTGAGCAATTCCTACTCTTTGTTTAAAACCTCTTGATAAATTTTCAATCAATCGATGAGAAACACTTTCAAGCCCACACTTCACTATCGCCTGCTCAACATAGCTTTTTTTATTAGAATCTTTCTTATGAATCGTCTTAATATCATAAACAAATGAGAGATAGTCTTTAACTCTCATACTTCCATATAGTGGAGGAAATTCAGGTAGTATTCCAATTGATGAACTTACTGTTATCTGCCCCGACGTAGGAGGAATTAGTCCAACAATAAGTTTCATCGTTGTTGATTTACCAGCACCGTTTGGACCTAAAAGTCCATGGACACTACCCTTTTTTACTTTGAAGGAGATATTATCAAGTGCAACAACCCCAGGGTAATCCTTTTTGATATTGAAAAGCTCAATTGCTGACTCTGTCATTCAACTCGCTCCTTGAGTTTAATTTATAATTGCACTGCTCAGATACTAGCAAAAAGATTCTAGTTTGTTAAAATTATTCAATAAAATAAAGCTTAAGTTGATAATCCCGATAAGGAATTTATGAGAATGATCCAACACTTTAAAAATTTGACCCAAAAGGCCAATAAAATTGTCATCACAACCCATATCCATCCAGATGCGGATGGTATAGGAAGCGAAATTGCACTTTGTATGGCCCTAAGAACTTTAGGCAAAGAGGCTTATTGTGTTAATGAAGAAGAGTTACTTGATCGTTATAAGTACTTAGACCCAGATGATGTTCTTTGTGGTTATGAAAGTTTTACAAAAGCCCATCCTGATTTTGAACCAGACTTATTTATTGTGACAGATACAAACTCCCTTCACCGTATTGGAATAAAAATTCAGGCCGTTGTTGAAAAAAGTAAAGACCTACTCTTTATAGACCATCATCCTTGCCCAAAAGAAGTCGCGGCCATTCATTGTATTGATACAAATATGGCAGCAACAGGGGAACTTGTTGGAAAACTAATCGAAAGTATCGATGTTAAGTTTACAAAAGAAATCGCACTTGCTCTTTATACTTCCATTCTCATTGATACCAGTTCATTTCGTTACCCAACTGTAACGGCCAATACTCACTTATTAATTTCTAAGTTAATGGATACAGGAATTGAACCCCCTGATGCCTATAATAAAATCTATGGAACAAAACAAATATCTTACATGAAACTCTTGGGAATTGTCTTAAGCTCAGCTGACTCTGCTGGTAAAGGAAGAATTGGTTGGATGAAGCTTACCGAGAAAGATATGGATGCTTTTGATGTGGATTCAGAAGATACTCATGGTTTCGTGAATCACTTACTTATTTTAGACAATATAAAAGTGGCGATGATGTTTAGAGAGATAGGAACAAAAGTGAAAATCAGTATGAGAAGTGCTGGTGATATTGATGTTGGAATTATGGCCCAAGCTCTTGGTGGTGGAGGTCATGATCACTCAGCTGCGACAATTATAGACGGAGCCATAGATGAAGTTATCGAAGAGACCATTCCAAAAATTCAATTAATGTTAGAGGAAGATTCTGATCATAGCTAAGGCCGATATTCAGAGCAAGTTATTACTGTCCTAAGATTTTACCAAGGGCAGCCTTTTCTTTTTCACTAAAACTAAAGGCACCCATGGCCAATACTGACTTCAGTTTTTCTTTTGTATTTGGGTCATTAGGATCATTCTTACTAACATCCCCAATAACCTCTTCACTCTCTGCCTGTTTCTTTGGATCCAAGCTCTTAACAACTGTAGGAGCTGCCTCAGCCTTAACCTCAGGCTCTATTTTAGCCTCGGGCTTAATCATTGGCTTCTTATTACCAATGGTCTTCGCTGGATCGTTTTTCTTTTGAGAGGCTTTATTAAGACTTTTAGCTGTTAGATCAACCTTCGCTTTAATTCCTTCATCTAAGAAACCCATACCAAGCTTTTGACCACTCATTTCTTTATTTTTCTTTTCTACTTCTTGGTGTTTTGCTTTTGTTGCTACACGATTTCGAATTTCATCTGCAGAAAGTCGTAATCTCTCAGGCCTTTCTGCTTTCACATTCTTTCCTTTAACACGAGCAGAATTATTTTTTGCTCTGTTCTTTCCTTGTTCAAATGTATCAAATATTCGCATATTATCCATAATACCCTCAACTCTATTTTAACATTGCTGATTTGAGATTTTTAGCGGGAAAATATCGCATTAAGAACGTCCAAGAGCCCTTCCCATAAATAGTTGGCGTTTTTCACAAAGTATCCGAGAAAAGCGTTAAAGTATGGTTTTAAAAAACTTTAGGAAAAAGTTTTTTAATAACTCATTGAAATATAAGCAATTTGTAAATTAGCATTTGACCTACCTAAAGAAAGGGTACATTTTGCCGACCAACTAGTTGTAACAATTTTTAAATTTGATAGTCTAAGCGACGTCAAATAAGAGAGAGAATTAGTAAGATAAATTTTTAATTAATTATATAGGTTTTATTTTTTTGTTGTCCGTCTGCTCACCCCGTCCGTAACTTGGAAAAAAATATGAAACCATCAAAAGAAACGACGTTCCTTTTGAGAGTAAAACTATGAAACTTACAAAACTAGCAAACACAAAGAACTTTTTACTAACAATGCTGATAGCACTATCTGTATTCTCTACTTCATGTGGTGATGGATCGAGTTCAGCAAACCTACAAATCCCTGGAGTAAAAGGACCAACGGTAACAATGCAACAAGATAATGTTCTTATCAGTATTGTTATGGAGAACCTAGAGCTTCAAGGTGGATTAAGATACAGCATTCCAAAGTATCAACATTCTTATATTGAAATCTCACCTGACCTTCAGTCAAATGGAACATTACTATCTGTTTATGTTTCACTAAAAGATGTATTTGATGGAAACCTTGATCTTCTAGATCCACAAGCACTTCCAGGTGGTAGACCACTTCCAGGTGTTGCATCAGGAAAACTTCCTGCAGTTGCTTTTACAATTCAGAAGTTAAGAAATGTATCTTTTTACTTAGGGCCTAAGCTTTTTGGTATCTTTATGCCGATTAACTTAGATATTGGAACAAACAATATTATTTCTGCAAGATTCTATTCAGGAAAAATTAGAGCTGGTAACCTTTCAATGGTTGGTAAAGATGAAATGGGTGAAAACTCAGGATTCTTACTTCTTTTAGACATGGGTAATAGCACTAAGAAAAGACTTAAGTCAGTATATAAAAGATATAACTAAGAAATAGTTATTACAAATAATTGAGGGTCAGCAATTGCTGGCCCTTTTTTATTTCTTTTTAAGACGTTTTTGAATCATTTTGAAATCTAAAATCTGAAACTGCCACTTAAATGAAGTAGACTTGTCATTTAATAGACGAATATAAACAGGTCTCTTGATATCATCAATATCATTATAAACCCAAAACTCAGGACCGATCACACTTATGATATTCCAGAGACCTTGATGAATATTTTGATCGACTAAATACTTTAGAAAACGAAGTCTCATTGGTTCTTCGATACTACCAAGTTTATCAAATGTAACCATGTCCTTGAGAGCATCTCTTGTTTGATAATCAGATAATGGGCCTTTTAAAGCTGTTATCATTCGAGGAGTGAACACATAGTCAGTTTTAAACTTGGCCATATCTACACTTTCAACCTCGACCTCTTTTTTGATTAAGCGTTGATACGCCAACTCAAACTCAGTTGGATCAGGCTCAGGTGTTGGCGTTGGCTTAGGTGTTGGTTTAGGCGTTGGGGTAGGCGTAGGAGTTGCTTTGGCCACAACAACAACAGGTTTCGCATTGGGTGCAGGTGTAGGCACAGGAGTGGGAGTAGGAACTGGAGCCGCTTTCTCAACAAAGAGAAAATTATCAAGCCCTTTATCGTCAAACTCTTTTAAAGCTCCTGGAGTGAAGATCTCACCCTGTAAATATTTAGCATCTTTACGCTTTAACGTTTGAAGAACGTACTTATAAACTTTTTTAAGATGATGATACTTAAACTCTTTTTTTTCAAAAAGGGTTCCAAATCTTTCAAGACAACTTCTTCCAAATCCGCCTTCATTAATAACCCTCATGACATTTGACTTAAGAAGAATATCGACGGGTTCTTTTACATAACTTAGGCCATAGAGACTATCAACTTCACTACAAGATAAGTTGATGAGCTCTCGATCTTTTTGACATGATTGAATCATATTTTTTTCAATAGTTTTAATACTTAAAGAACAATCCTTGTTTTTGCATAAACTTTTTATTCTAGCTTCAGCAATACTTAAGTCATCTCGAGATTGAAGGTTTTTCTTCCAACTTTTTAAATCAGAGGAGTTCATTTTATTGAAGCTCGCAAGATCATAATCAATTAAGTAACGATGCTTAGCTCTTCTTAAGAATTTCTTCATATCAGTTGATTTAGGATCACAACTTTTAAAAATTTGATTCCAGTCAAGACTACAAGATGACTCCCTTAAGCCGAGTCTATAACTTAGAGTATTATGTTCCTTAAGAGATTCAAATAAGTAACTAATCGTAAGTAACCGGTAAAGATACTGTATATACTCTAAGTTCTCATTTAGATAAAAGTTAGGACATTGAGACATATAAGGGATTTCTTCAAACCAAGTTTTCTGCCATTCAAATATACTTTCAGAAAGACGGCTCTCTATGTAGTTATCATAGAAAATTTTATCTTTTGAAATGACTTCATCAGTGTAGCGATTGTAATCTTGAGAAGGATCATAAGGACCAGAGTAATTTGGAACCTCTCTTTCCCCTAAAACTGTTTGATCATAAAACGAATTAGAGGCAAACTGCGTTGCCCCTAAGTTAGAAACTAAAAAGATAAATATTAATAAGGATAATCTTTTCAGTACTCCCCCTACTTGCCAACCAAGGCTAAACTTAGAGCAGGAACATAAGTAATGATCACCAGTGCTACCAGCAACAATAATAAAAATGGAAATGATGCCTTATATAGCTCTGTAACAGGCTTCTTAAATCTAAAGCTACTAATGAATAAATTTATTCCCACTGGTGGAGTAATATATCCAATCTCAAGATTTGCTAAGAAGATTATTGCTAAGTGAACTGGATCAACTCCAAACTCTGCAGCTATCGGCGTAATAAGTGGAACGACGACGATAATAGCACTGAAAATATCCATTAATGATCCTACAATTAAGAGGAAAATATTTAGGAAGAATAGAAAGCTATACTTTGAATGTAGATACTCTTGCATAAAAGCAAGAATCTTCATTGGAATTTCTTCATCCACTAGCCAGTTCGTAAACCCTAGAGCACAACAAAGAATAAGAAGAATTCCACCAACTAAACTCATACTATCTTTAATAATTCTTGGAAAATCTTTAGTGATTGAAATATCTCGATAGACAAAAACTTCAATGATAAGAATATAAAACGCCGTCACAGCGGCGGCTTCAGTGGTTGTGGTTTTTCCACTATAGATTCCATAGAGAACACCTACCGGTAGTAAGACTTCCCAAATAGAACCTCTAAACGCTAACCATAGTTCATTCATAGAAAATGGTTTACGTGAAAGTTTCTGTGTTTTATCGACACGACTTCTTTTAGCAATAACAATTGAATAAACAGAAAGTATAGCAATAAGCAAAATCCCAGGAAGGATACCTGCTAGAAAGAGCTTATCAATATCAACACCTGTGATTAAACCATAAAGAATGATTGGTAAGCTTGGTGGAAATAATAAACCAAGAGATCCCGAGGTTGTAATAAGACCGAGACTAAATTTTTCACTATACCCTTCATTATTTAAGATAGGATAAAGAAGTCCACCAAGAGCAATAATGGTTACTCCACTGGCACCAGTAAAGGCGGTGAAGAAAGCACAAATAACAAGACTGACGATGGCAACACCACCAGGTAACCAACCAAGAGCGGCATCTGCTAGGCGTAATAACCTTTTGGGTGATCCTGATTCGGCCATCAAATATCCCGCAAGAGTAAAAAGAGGAATGGTTAAAATAGTGGCCTGAGACGAGATTCGATAGATTTCAATTGATATGGCAGAAAGTTCAACTCCTGAAAATGTAAAGGCCACAAGAGCAGCGAGTGCCATAATAACAAAGAGTGGTGTTCCAAAAACGGCAAAGAGAAGAATTATACCTGCAGCTATATATTCCATAGTTACACTCCTTCTGCTTGTTCTTCGTCTTCAATAAATCCCTCTCCCGGCTCCTCTGTGAAACTCCGAAGAAACAAATATAGAAATCGATATGAAATTAATGAAAAACCAAATGGGATAATAGAAACAAGGTATTTACTATGAACTCCCAAGAAGACTGCTTTTCCATATTCAGCTTCGACACTGATAAAACCAAAACTTGTTTTCACTAGCCAAGCCAGAGTAACAAAACTGATTAGAGATACGGCCCTAAGAATCCATTGATGAGCGACCCAACTCTGCTTCGCTTCTAAATACTTTCCAACGATATCTATACCGATATGAGTTCTTCTTCCGGTAGCAAGCACGCCCCCTAGAAAAGCACTTAAGAAAACAAGATGTCTTACGAGAGGTTCAAACCACATATAACCAATACCAAACCATCTTAAAACAATATTAAGAACTGATATGAGTAACATTCCGATAACACAAATAATGAGTAAAAAGCTTGAAAATTTTTCTACAAATTCATCTAGCTTTTGAAATGGCTTTAACAAAGCAAGCTCCCCTGTAAATTACTATAACGTTTTAAGTAACTTCTTTAAGGCATCGCTTGTAAAGAGCTTACCTTCTAATTTCTTAATAATATCTTTTCTCATTTCGATTGATTTTTTCTCATCAGCAGCTGGAAATTTTATAAACTCAACCCCAGATGCCTTTATCTGTTTAAGAGCTTCAACATTATCCGCAACATTCGAGTCATTAACTTTAGCTAAATACTTCTTTGAGAGATCATTAAGAATTTTTTGATTTGCAGGTGAAATTTTCTTCCATTGCTTATCACTTACAAGAAAAGCACCTACTGAATAAGCAATTGGAAAATCTACGAGATACTTTATTTTTGTATTCCACTGTAGGGCAACCATCCCCATAGGCGGAGCATAAGCAGCTTCTATAATTCCTGTTGAAAGTGAGCTTAATACATCTGGTAGCGGTAGAGGAACAGCTTCGAGATTTAGAGAATCAATCATCGTTGAAACAATTTTGTCACCTTCCCATGACCAGATTTTTAAACCTTGTAGACTTCCAAGGTTTGGTGTCTTCTTTTGACTAACAAAGTAAACCATTCCTATTTCAAAAAAACCTAAGTTTTTAAACTTCGCTTTTTCTAAACTTTTATTGAAGTGTGGAGTTAGCTTTTCAACAGCATTCCATGCCTTTCCTCGATCTCCTCCAAATGTAAATGGAATCTCTACGACCCTTACGTCACCACTGATATCTCCAAGTGTTTTACCGGTAAAAACACCTCCACCAAGCTGGCCCACTCTAATCTTTCTTAGAACATCATGTTCGTCACCTTGGGCTCCTCCAAAGTAAAACTTAAGCCTTACTTCATTGTTCGTGGCCTTTTTAACTTCTTTTCCAAGGCTCTTCATATGCTTTGCCCAATTAGTTCCTTCTGGAGCAAGTACACCAATCTTAATTTTAACTTTCTTTGCAAAAATGGCACTCGAAAAAAGCAAGGCCAAAACAATCATTAAATTTCTAAACTTCATTACTAACCTCTTATCTAAAATTAAAATAAATCATTTTCATATTTCTTAATAAACTTAAATCTCTTTACTGCAATTGATTGATATAGCTTTAATCTTTCATTACTAAAATTCTCTCTATTTTTTGGATCAGGAGTCCATCGAACTTCTTCTTTAAGAAGCTTTGTAAACTTATTAAGAGCAATCTTTTGTTTAGCATAGAGATCTTCATCAGACATTGGAATGATATAGTATTGAATATAAGCAACACGGGCCAACCAATTATTAGGATTATCTCTTATATATGATTCAAAAATCTCTTTCCCTTTTTCTGGGTTACCACCAAGCATACTTGGTCTTCCTGCTTCATAGGAAGCGTAGAAGATTTGACATGTTCCATGAGCAATATCTGGTTTCTGTTCACAAACCCAATCAAACATTGATTTCACAATAGGTAGTTGAGCTACTAAGGCCATATTTGTACGTTGAAGATTGATATAACTCCCTAGTGCTTGTGCAGTAAAAAGTACTCCTTCTAATTCAAGATCAGAGCTACCAAGTTCTGACTCTAAAATATTCTTAACGCCGTTTGTTTCTCTTACAGCTTTTCTTAATTGATCGAACTCAATGTCATTAACTGATAAAAACTTCATTCCATAAGAGATCGCTTTTGAGTAAAAATTAAGCGCTCTTTCCCTATGCTTACTATTTTCTTTTTCTGCATAAAGATCATTCAAATAAAGAGTTTCATGAACTCCAAAAGAATAACCTGCATAACCTTTAATTCCTGTTACAAGTAAGCTCTCATCTTCAGGGCGAATAGAGATCAAACCATCAACCAAGGCCAAATTTCCAGGAACATTATTCTTAAAATTTTCCCAATCTCCTTCTTTCTCTAAACCTTGAGTGGCATCAAAAAACATGGGAGATGCAGTCTTCAGGGCAATAGATCTGATGGTAGAACATCCTGTTATTGTAAAAATTAGTGATAAGATGACGAAGGTCGACTTCATGGCTCAGGTACCTCATTTAAAGTATTTACGCGTTTTTAAGTAAAATTTTGCCCTAGATTTCAACTATTTACAATTTGAGAAAAAGTAGGTTTTTCTTGCCGTATGACTAAGGGTGTAATTTTATTGGTTTTATGATAGACTCTGATAAAGGTACACAAGTTAGAGCCGATAAGGCTATATAACTAAGCTACTAAATAAGGAGTTGCGTATTGAATTCAGCCTTCACTATGAACTGATTCACTAGCCCGCCGAACAATGTTTCCGTGAGTTATTGAATCAAACAATGACTAAAATTAAAAACGGAGACAATCATGAAACTTGAAACGAACAAGAAAAATAAACTACTCATTAATATCAACGCAAAGAAAGAGATTTCTCTTTTAAGAGCAAAGTCTGACGAAGTTGATAAGGATCTTAAAAAGAAGGCCATTAGTCTTAGACCAAGTCGTTCAATGACTGGAATGAGAAGTTTAAAGAAAAGTGCTTTGGGTTTAAGACCTACTACAAAGTAGTTATCTTCTTTTTTTAGAAAAACTCATTTGGATGTTTTTAATGGCCTCTTCGCGGGCCATTTTTAATTCACTTAATCTCTTCTCATGTAAAAAGGTAAGATAGTTTTTACGTGCTACAAACATATTATTTATAAATGTAACTTGAAGGGCCTTTAGTTCTCGAAAGCAAAGCTTTCTCTCCTCTCTACTTAATTTATTACTTTTTCTATCGCTATTTGTTGCAGCTGTAGAGGAGCTATTGTCACTTTCCAAAATAACTGTGGAAAATTCTCCTTCACAAACTCTTTTTTTATTTTCCATATATTTTTCAAGAGAGACCCTATGTCCATCCACTTCTTTAAAGTAGTCTTCAGGTGCTATTTTCTTAATAGCATTTAATTGTTCTTTCACTTTTTTGGTATATTCAAATGTTGTTTGGATTTCTTCTGGTTTTGTTTGAGCAAACAAAGCGATGGATATATTTGATAGTATAAAAGTGATGATAAAAATATGAGCGTGCTTCATTCTAAAACCTTTTTTATTTTCTCAATATAAAACTTCGCATCTCTATTTTCTTTATTTTCAGACACTATAGCAAATTGTTTTAGCTTACTTCTCTCAAAGGAGTTTACGCAAAGCCTTATTTGTCTCTCCGTCTTTAAAGAAGCTCTATAACTTCTCAACAAATAAAGAAATCACTCCAGCGATTATCTTCTTGAAAATGAAGAAAGTCCTTCAGTTCTGTAACAAAATGAGAGAGGGGAAAGCCAACCACGTTAGAGTAAGAACCGTTTACATTTGAAATAAAGGTTAATCCCTTACCTTGGATACCATAGGCACCGGCCTTATCTTGAGACTCACCTGAGGCAATATATTTATCTAATATTTCTTTAGTAATTTGATCAAAAGTAACCTTTGTCTTTACTGCAAAGTTTCGAAACTCTCTTTGTTTCGTTAGTGGATTATACTTAGACATCGAAACACCTGTGACAACCATGTGTTCCTTACCACTTAATTCCATTAAAATTCTTCGAGCGTCTTGTTCATCATTTGGTTTTCCGTAAATTTTATCTCCTAAACAAACAATAGTGTCTGATGAAAGAACAAAGGGAAAGTATGAATCTTCAGGTTTAGCTTTGCTTTCAAGAATCTTCCAGACAGCTTGTGACTTTTGTTGAGCAATGTCTTTGGCAATCTCTTCTGGATCTGTTTCATCTGAAGATTCTTCAATCTCTGGAACGATAATCTCAAAAGGGATATCAAGCCACCCAATTAACTCTTTTCGACGAGGACTTTGACTTGCAAGAATAAACTTCAACTTATTTTCTGACTGCATTGATTCTCTTCCAAAACGATTTTTGCGTACTGTTTAAAACTTCATTTGATGTATCGCTTGCAACCTTATCAGATTCTTTTGAAATGAAATAGTGTGAAATGGCCTTATTGATAAACCGAATAGAGTATTCTGAGTCATTTATACGCTCTCCACGCTCAAGAAGACTATTCTTAAATTTATTCGCTGCAGTTAAATTACTTGTTTCAATTCTTCTTGTGTATTCATTGAGAAAATCGACCCTCTTGCCTAGCTCCCCATCTTCAATTGAAGTCCAAAGCCTATAGCCATGCTTGATAGCGAGAGTATCTTTCGACTCTTCACGATGAACAAATTCACTATATTTATCAAAAAATATTTCACGAGCAATAAGAATACTTGGAATATTAGATGTTACAAATTCAGAAATACCAAAGACTTTAGGTGGTATAAAAGGGCTTATACTTCTTCCTTTTTGATCAACTTTATACCACTGCCCTTCATCAACACTAAATTTGTCATAGTTTTGAAAACCTCTAAAAGAAAATGTCAAAAAGGTATCTAACTCAACAAAGTCAACTTCCTTTTTAATCATCCCTTGCATTTGAGGAAGTCTTTTCTTTAGGTAGGTATAACTTGTGTTTAATGAGATGACTTCTGTACTAATATTCTTCCCATACAAATTACCATTAGGAAAAACGATATAGTTATAGGTTGGCTTCTTCACTATTCTTTTATTATTTCCACTAATTAATTTGTTTAGTTTTGTATATTTTTCATTCGCTAAATTATTTTCTGTTAAAAAGCCAAAGAGATCACTTTCATCATAGCTAAGTTTTTCAAATTTAGGATTAGCTTCATACATTGTAAGGGGTAAAAATAATGAGTCTGTTTCTTTGGAGTCATTTATTTCATACTCATAAGGTAATCTATTTTGCCAAAGTATATTTCCATAATTCACTCTTGCGTGGAGAAAATTAGCATCTGTTCCAATATTAATTTCTTTAAAGGAAATTGAAGAATTGGGAGAAACTCTAACAAGAGTTCCATCTAACAAAAAGATCCACAAGTAAGAATCATCATAGGTGATAATTTCATCACCCTCAGAAATTGCTGAGCGATACCTCAATTTATTAAACCCTAAACTTTTAAACAATCGACAGTCACCGACACAATCAATCACTCTTCCCATTAGTTCTTTAAGGTTTCGTTCTGCTAGATTTCTTCTCCATTGGGGCTCTTTATCGGCTAGAGCAATATGCTGCTTCCACTTATCAATATCTAAGAAGTTTTTTTCATCAATGCTTTCCCATTTAAAATAACTATTCTTTTGGTCTTTAAAGACAAGACGCTCCTCTCTTTCAATTTCATTGGTTGGCACTAAGTCATAACGCTTCCCTTGAGCAAAGAGGCTAGAAGACAGCATTAAAAGAATCAAAAACGTTGAAATATTCATATGTTAGCTTATCGGCATTCCTAATAAAGAATAAATTTATCAACTTAATTCAAGGCCCTAGAGAACAAATTTTCCCTATATGACAACTTTCCTAAGGTTTTCAGACATTTATCATGCTCCAACTATTCAAAATGACTTGAATCTGTTACCATCAGGTCGCGAATCCCGTCCGTATTAGGAGTTAAAAGTGACTGACAATTTAGTGGAACAAGATCTTGAAAATTTTTCTTTTGTAGATGCTGAACATAGCATTTTAAAATTTTGGAAAGAAAAACAAATTTTCAAGAAATCTCTGGAACAAACAAAAGGAAATGATCCTTATATTTTCTATGATGGTCCTCCATTTGCGACAGGTCTTCCCCATCATGGTCACTTAGTTGCCTCCTCTTTAAAAGATATTGTTCCACGCTATTTCACAATGAAAGGAAAGTACGTTGAAAGAAGATTTGGTTGGGATTGCCATGGTCTTCCTGTGGAACATGAAATTGATAAGAAACTCGGAATGTCTGCTACTGATGCAGTTAAAGAACTTGGAGTTAAAGGCTACAATGACGAGTGTCGCTCTATTGTTGATCGCTATACAAATGAATGGGAAAAAACAATTACACGAATTGGCCGATGGGTTGATTTTGAAAATGATTATAAAACAATGGACACTCCTTTTATGGAATCTGTCTGGTGGGTTTTCAAACAATTGTGGGATAAAAATTTAATCTATCAAGGAACAAGAGTTGTTCCTTTCTCAACTCAGCTGGGAACAGTTCTTTCTAATTTTGAGGCCAATCAAAATTATCAAGATGTTCAAGACCCGGCCATTACCGTCTTATTTAAATTAAAAGATGAGGACGCTTACTTAAGTGCTTGGACAACAACTCCTTGGACACTCCCATCAAACCTTTGTCTTTGTGCCGGTGCCGATATTGACTATGTAAAAGTGAAAGATGAGGAGCTAGGGAAAGAGCTTTATATAGCAAAAGAAAGACTTGAGTCTTATTCGAAAAAAAGAACCTTTAGCGTACTAAAAGAACTGAAAGGAAGTGAACTTAAAGGGAAAAAATATGAACCACTATTTCCATACTTTTCAAACTTTCAAGATGACGGCGGTTTTCAAGTTTTAAATGATGAATATGTTACCACTGATGCTGGTACCGGTATTGTTCACTTGGCCCCTGGGTTTGGTGAAGACGATAATAGAGTGATGAAAGAAGCTGGTTTGCAGGATGTATTTGTATGTCCAGTCGATAATGCAGGAAAATATACAAAAGAAATTACTGATTACGTCGGTCAATATGTGAAAGATGCTGATAAAGAAATCATGAAGCGTCTTAAAGAAGAAGGAAAACTCTACGAACAATCCGTGCTGGTTCACAGTTACCCATTTTGCTATCGTTCAGACACTCCTCTTATTCAAAAAGCAATACCAAGTTGGTATGTCAAAGTTGAAGAAATAAAAGATAGAATTATTAAAAGTAATTCGCAAATTCATTGGGTTCCTGGTCACATCAAAGAAGGTCGTTTTGGTAAATGGCTTGAGGGAGCTAGAGACTGGTCAATTTCTCGAAACAGAGTTTGGGGAACACCTCTTCCTGTTTGGATGAATAAAACGACGGAAAACTTCATTTGTATTGGCTCAATCGAAGAACTAAAAAAATATACAGGAATAGAAGTAGATGATCTTCATAGAGAAAGTGTTGATAATCTTAACTTTAAAATTGATGGTGAAGAAGGTGAATACGAAAGAGTAACGGAAGTTCTCGACTGCTGGTTTGAAAGTGGTTCTATGCCATATGCCCAACTTCACTACCCATTTGAAAATAAAGAAATCTTTGAAAAAGGTTTTCCTGCTGAGTTCATTGCTGAAGGTTTAGACCAAACAAGAGGTTGGTTCTATACTCTTACAATTCTTGCAACTGCTCTCTTTGATAAGCCTGCTTTCAAAAACGTTATTGTTAATGGTCTCGTGATGGCCGAAGACGGTAAAAAAATGAGTAAGAGTTTAAGAAACTTTACCTCTCCAGATATTCTCATGGAAGAATTTGGTGCCGATGCCATGAGACTCTATCTCATCAACTCTGGTCTAGTAAAAGGTGAAGAAATGAGATTTGCTGATGAAGGTGTAAAGGACATGGTAAGACGTGCCCTACTTCCTTGGTTTAACTCATATAAATTCTTTAGAACTTACGCAAAAGTTGATAACTGGAATGCTACTGATCACTTTGAAGAATCAGATAATATTACTGATAAGTGGATCATCTCAAATCTTCAAACTCTTAAGAAAAATATCGGTATCGAGATGGAAGGATACAGACTTTATAATGTCGTTCCTGCACTTTTTACTTTTATTGAAGAGCTCACTAACTGGTATATCCGCTTAAACAGAACTCGCTTCTGGGGAGAAGGCCTTAACAGTGATAAGAAAACGGCCTATTCAACTCTCTACACTTGCTTAAAAGAAATCTCTCAAGCAATGGCACCTTTTGCACCATTTCTTAGTGAATATATTTATCAGGACCTAAGAACTTTTGTTTCAGATGGTAAGGGAATGGAAGAATCAGTACACCTGTGCTCATACCCTGTCGCTGACGAAAGTAAAATAAACTCTAAGTTAGAAGAAGCTGTTGATAGAATGCAACAGATCATCCTCCTTGGTCGTCAAAAAAGAACAGAAGTAAAAGTTAAAGTAAAAACTCCACTTTCGCTTCTTACTGTTATTCATAAAGACCAAAGTATGCTCGATGAAATTAGCAAACTAGAAAGTTATATCCAAAGTGAATTAAATATTAAAAACGTAAGCTACTCAACAAATGAAGCCGACTTCATCACTCTTTATGCAAAGCCTAACCTTCCAGTTCTTGGTAAAAGATTTGGCAAAAGAATGGGTCAATTTATGGGAATGATTAAGGCCCTTAAAGAAGAAGACCTTATAAAGTTAGAGTCGGAAGGCTCGCTTACTCTAGGTGGAGAAGATTTCGAATTATCAGATTTTCTTATCTTTAGAGAGGCCAAGGAAGGGACCAATGCCATCAGTAATAGATTTATTTCTATCGATATCGATTGTAACCTGACTGAAGAGCTTATCAGTGAAGGCCTTGCCAGAGAGGTCGTCAACCGTATCCAAAAAACACGTAAAGAAGACGGATTTAATGTTGATGATCGTATAAACGTCTACTACAAGGCTTCAGACGTCATTAATAAGGCAATTGAGTCTCATAAAGACTATATATGTAAAGAAACACTGACAGTTTCTATTGCCAGTAAAGATCAGCTATCAGACCCAAAAGAATTAGGGATTGATGAGCATGACTTCTCCCTTCAAATCGAAAAAAACTAATGATTCAGGGGGTTTAAAAAGCCCCCTAAATTCTTGCTCCCTAAATTTTCTCAATCTTTTTCTTAATTCTCTCAGAGATTTTCCGATAAGTTGATATCATTAACTCTAGTGCACAAAAAAGAGAGAGCATCATGGGACAACAAATTCATTTAGATGGGATGATCAAGTTATTTAAAAATAACCGATCGTCGAAAAATAAACTCAAAGCACTCTCCTTTAAATTCCCCGTAAAAAAACCTGAAATTGTTGATTGTCTGATGACAGAATTCAAAAGTTTTAATTTCAGCGAAAAAGAAAAACAAATGCTCTCAGCAAAGCATAGAAAAAAGATTTGCGAATTTAATTCGATCAGTGAAAAAGATTTAGCAAAGTACTCTACTAAATTAATGAAAGAACTAAAACAATTTAAAGACGATACTATTACAATTAAGGCCACAGAGTTTGGAGCCTTTATTTGTCTAGCGGCAATCTTCAGTGGAAAACTTCCACAAAACTCCAATTGGACTTTTGAACTTTCAGGCTCACCAATAAAACTCTTCCCTAAGAAACTTGTAAAGAATAAGCATGCTGGCGAAGCGTTTAATGTCTCAATTGTTGTAAGCCCTGAATGCTGGCTGAAGCCATTTAAAAGTCTTATCGAATGCCCTAAGTATATGAGCTTATCCTATTATAAGCAAGATGACTTAGAGGAGCATTACTCCCTTGACTCTCTAGAAGCACTAGACGCCGCTTAAGGATTTCTTTGACATCAATTACTCCAACTGAGAAAATTAACCATGAAGTTAATTTTATATATAATTGTTTTTCACCTTCAATTCACTTACGCTGCTACGTCGAATTCTTACTATATATATGAGAAGAACCCCGTAAATATTATCCCTTCTCAATACTCTCGTTATATGGTTCCGCAAATGAGGGCCATCAGACAAGAGTTCTATCTCTTTTTAAAGAAACTAAATCCTTATTCTGATAACCTCGTTGAAATTAAGCGACAATCCCTTAGAGTCCATGAGGCCTTCAATGAATTTAAGGAATCCTGTTCAGAAGGACGCGAAGATTGTTTTCAAAAAATGCAAAATACCTATTCTAAAAGTAAAAAACTAGATCTACTGATCCTCGATTTAAATCTTAATAAGATAAAATTTAACTGGAAGGACATGAATAAGCAGACAGAGCTTATTGGTCTACTTGATACATTGATGAGTAAAAACTACTCTCTCTTACATAGCCTAGAAGAGTTTCTGATTACCTATCAAACAACATACTTTCCTTACGTTGATAATGAATCTCGTTTTGGTAAAAAAGTATATGATATCAAGTTTGCAGGAGAGCTTATCTTAACGGTTATGTTTAGTGGAAAACTAAGAAACGATATCGACTCTGTTTTAAACCAATTCTTTCTTGTCACAGAAAGAATCATGAGCAGTAAAGACGGTCCCAAACTAATGGCCAATCGTTTAGAAGAGCTCAATATTGCTTGGAATACATTCCATATGGTAATGACCAAAGGTAATCATAACCTTCCCAAAAGCCTCATTAATACTATTAAAATCATGCATAATCGCTGGAATAGTATTCTCAAAATCGCTCTCAAGTAGCTCTAGACCAGCAATTAGATGGTTTTTCAAAAAAATGTTTAATATTTATACACCGTCTTTCATTATTTCAAGAAAACTGAAAACAACCTGATAATTCGATATGATGACTCCAATTAAATGTAATTTTGGAGTTCAAATGAAGAAGGTTGCTAGCATTATAGCTTTAGGTGCACTTTTATCTGGTTGTGGAAAAACAGGTAAGATTGATACGCAAGAATTAAAAAGTGTTATCGCCGCAAACTCTATCGGTCAGAGAGCCGTTATAAATGAAGTTGCTGAAAATAGAGTTTCAGTACTCCATGAAGGTTCTTACTACAGCTGTGAGTATAAAGGTAAATCATCTGAAAGAATCACTATCGATATTGAGAAAGAGAATGCTGTCATTCTCGCAAACATTACTTATACACAACCAAGTGAAGATAATATTGAGCATTGTCCTGAGATTAGTACAGCAAGCTTTATCTCAAAGGAACTGCTAGAAGAAGATCTTGAGAAATCAATCAACATGGCCCAAGAAGAATGTGCTGTTCCTGGTGAATGTAAATTTAGTAGAGAAACAATTAATGGCGAGCTACATCTTGATTTCACCACCTATATTAAAGAAGATGGGGTGATACTCAAAAGCGTTGGAAAAGCTATTATTAATGGTAAGTCTCCTTGGTTAACACCTTTCAAGACAGCAACTGTAGATATTTCTAGTTATGAAACTGGAGATAAAATTACAACGATCAATCAAGAGTTTTCAATAGATAGGATTGAAGTAGAAAACTCAAGAGATGTTTTCTTTAGAGACCTCTTAAATGTCGAACCCACAAGTGAAGAAATTGATGGAAAGGTATTCAATGTTACTAAAAATGGGCAACAGCTTTCTCTTAATTCAGATAAGTATTTAAGAATTAAAAAAGATAGTGAAGGAAATGAGCATAGATGCTTTGTTGAATCATCAGAAACGGTTAAGAATTCTTATCTAGTAAAAGGAAATCAAGTATTGATCATTGAACTAAGTACACAAATTGATAAAGCAAGAACAGATGGTGAGTCAGTTGATGCTTGCTCTGAGATATTAAAAAGTTCAATTCAAAAGAATGATTACCCACTGAATTTGTCTCAAGACAAAGAAGGTAATATTCATAAAATCGTTAATGGAAAAAAGAAGTTACTCTTTAAGAAATAAGCAAAAAAAAAGCCCACCGAAGTGGGCCTTAATATATAAAATAATACTAGATTTTTCCTCTTCTACCTTTTCCAGAAGTTTTATTTCTTCTTTTTTCAGCAGCCGCTAATTTTTCTTTTAGCTTAACAGAAGGCTTTTTGTATTCCTGGCGTTTTCTGTATTCTTTTACAACACCGAAAGATTCGCAAAGTCTTTTAAACTTTCTGATTGATCTTTCCACACCAAATTTCTCATCAACTACAACTTTTACGTTTGTTTGATTAGCCATGTCTATTCACCTCCTCTTTTCTAACGCTGAGACCTTCTACTGAAGGGATAATATTTAACATTGAAGACGACATAAGTTAGGATGATTAAAACTTTAAGTCAATGAATAATGGAAAATTGTATGAGTAACCAAGACCTATTTAGCCAAGCAGATCAAACTGTTGATGATGCTCAAACGCCGTTGGCCCATCAAGCTCGTCCTATGGAAACAAGTGATTTCATTGGCTTAGATGACCTTATTAGCAAATACCCTTTTTTAGACTCTCAAAGACCCAGCAGTATTATCTTATGGGGACCTCCAGGTTGCGGAAAAACCACCCTCAGTGCACTGCTGGCCAAGAAGTGGGAGCTAGAGATCTATAACTTCAACGCTGTCTTAAGTGGGCTACCAGAGCTTCGTAAGCTCATTGAGAAGGCCAAAGATTCGTTCCACTATTTTAAAAAGCCTGCCATTATTTTTATTGATGAAATTCACCGCTTTAATAAATCACAACAAGACGCCCTTCTTCCCCATGTTGAGCAAGGCACATTTGTTTTGATTGGGGCAACCACAGAATATCCACAAACTTCTATCAACAGAGCATTGTTAAGTAGAATGCAGACAGTAGAGCTTCGAAAACTATCCACAGAGGAAACTCTCAACCTCGTGAACCGTGCTTTTAAGAAGTTTGATATACAAATTAAAAGTGAACTACTTCCGTTAATTGCTGGCTGGAGTGATGGAGATGCAAGGCGAGCTCTTAATTATTTGGAAGTCATCAGTAAAACTCCACTCGAAAACCAAACCCAAGAAAGTGTTGAAAAAATAATACTTGCTCAATCAAGACAATATGATCGAAATAATGATCGTCACTATGATGTCATTTCATCTTTTATAAAATCTATGAGAGGAAGTGATCCTGACTCAGCCATTCTTTGGCTTGCTGTTATGTTAGATGGTGGTGAGGATCCAGTTTTTATTGCCAGAAGACTTCTGATTTTTGCTTCTGAAGATGTTGGTAATGCAGACCCACAAGCTCTAACCATGGCGAATAGTACATTACAGGCGGTTTCCCAGATTGGAATGCCTGAAGCAAGAATCATACTAGCGCAAGCGACTACCTACCTAGCCTCCACTGTTAAAAGTAATGCTAGTTATTTGGCCATCAATGAAGCACTTGAGTACGTACGAGCAAGAAGCACTATTGAAGTTCCACCTCATTTGAAAAATCACGGACCGGATTCAAAGAATTATAAGTATCCTCATAATTTTCCTCATCACTTTACCGAGCAAGAATATGCAAATGAAAATGTGAAAGGATTATTTTATAGACCAACTGAACTTGGTGCTGAACTCAAAATAAAAGAGCGCCTAAAAAATCTATGGCGCTCATTAAGAAATTAAAATATTTAATAATTGATCTTTCTAGAAGTCTTGAACACTAGAAACTAATTGTGGGTAATCAATAAAAGGATTTCTATTCCCTTGGATTTTATGAATCCATTCATTTCTCTCAGCTTCTTCTCTGTCTACAGGGTCAGCAATATGCCATCTCTTTAATGTTGCTTCTTGCTCTGGAGATACATCCATTTGATATCTTACTGAAAAATAAAAAATTGCTCTAGCGACATTACCTTTGTGCTCATTAGGTGGCTCAAAGCTTCTCTGACCGTTATCACCGACTCCTGAATAAGATCCTTCGCAGTCGTGAACTTCTTCTCCATCAACATCTGAAAACTCAAAGTTTCCTCTAACGGAATTAGCTCTACTATCTGTTGGATATAAATGATTTAAGTCTGATTTTTGAAGACCTTTACTAAATCTTCCTGAAAATTTTGACTGTGGCCATGTATGTTCACAGTTAATTAAATTACTGTTTGGAATGATATTTGGTCCGACATTTGTTTCTCTATTAGTAAAAGTTTTTCTGCAATAAACGTCTTTAACAAAATAACCGTCTCTATTTTCACCTAAGTGAATTTTTCCAAAAAGAACCTTACGAGCACCTTTATAACCTAAGTCTCTTTGCCCGTAGCAATTACCCGTTTTGGCCTCTCCGCAATGATTCACAAGAACGTCATCTTTACCTTTTTTATAAACATGCTTACTTTCTAATAGAATAAAGAGCTTCTCTTTGAGCTTTTCATTTTTAAAAGTTTTTTTATTAAAGGCGAGCTTATAATCAGTCGGATAATACGAACTGTTTGAGAAAGAATTGAAAGCAAATAATGTTAATACCAAGATTATCGTATGCTTCACAAAGGCCCCTTGTTGGCTATTTCCAAAGTATCTTAGGAAAAAAATATCAGTTTTGCTAATACTATTTGAAAGATTGACCTAATTATTACAGTTATTACGTGATTTCAGCACCTTACATTTTGTCATAGATAAACTATAGCCTTTTAATCACCTATTCGATATAGCTCTCAACCAATTAAATGAGAACACACAATAGACCGCCGAAAGGGAGACTTTATGTTTAAGTATATTATTATGAGTTTTTTAATTCTCGTAACAATCAGATCACATGCAGGTGATAATGATAAAGAGTGCCTACAAAACCTAACGGATAATTATCAATACAGTACGAGACACTTCCAACTTTATGACACAGAAGTTTCTAGAGATTTTGGTAGAGATCATTTAGCTCAAGCAATTGCTGCCATCAGAGTTTTAATTGATAAAGAAGGATGTAGTTCTAACGCTATTAACTTCGGAAAAGGAGCTCTTGGTCGCTCTCAATCAAAATGTAAAAAGCTCTCTCCGAAAATTGAAGAAAGTCTTTCATGTTTTATTGAAACAAATCTTGGTTACTTTTTCGTAACAAGAAACTTCGATAGCGAGTATCATTTTATCTTTAATCGTTGGGACTAGTTTTTCAATTAGACATGGCTCACTGGCCATTTAGATTTAATCAATAGAAAGTAAAAACAACAAAGGCCGATTCATTCGGCCTTTTTTATTTCCACAAAATTATCTTCATTAAATTTTTCTTAATCGAATCGATTAAAGATGACATTGAAGTTACCGAGTAAATCTGTACTTACAAAGAAGTATCCACTTTGAGCTTCAACATAACATGATAGGGAAAGAGCTATCTTAGGTGCGAGTTGGCGACATGAAACACTTTTAATTTTAATGGCACCCTCTTCACATGTAAGCTTACTTTCTAATTTCTTAATTGTAACAACAGAAACAAACTCTGGGTTTTGATAAAATGCTTCAGTTCCTTCCTCATCATATATTTGAAAAGTATTACTCTCCACGCTGAAGTCATTTAATAATTTCCCATAGCAATCCGCATTTGAGCTAACTGAGATAAAAACAATAAATAACATTACTAACTTTTTCATATAAACATTCCTTTCGCCCTAAAAATTCTCAGGGGGAGGGGGAATGTAGTCCTCTTAAGATGAAAAGGAAATAGTTATCTAATAAATATTGATAAATAGTATCTATCTAATTATTAGATATATAAGGTACAATTAAGGGAAGCATTAGCTTCCCTTATATTTGTACTTTATTTATGAAATTCTTTTAAAAAAGTGCTGCAGGATCCATATTTTCAAGATTCTTCTTAACTGAATCTAAGAATTTACCACCTAACTCACCATCTACCAGACGATGATCATAAGTATGAGTTCCGTACATCATGCTTCTTATGGCGATTGAATCATCTGCTGTAACAATAGGACGCTTCTTAATAACACCTGAAGCAAAGATACCTACTTGTGGTTGAAGAATTACTGGAGTGGCCATTAGTGTTCCAAAGCTTCCAACGTTAGTGAAAGTAAATGTTCCACCAGTAAGGTCGTCCATTGTTAGCTTCTTAGCTCTAGCTTTTGCTGCTAGCTCATTCACTTTTCTTGCGATACCGGTAATATTCAAGCTATCTGCATTTCTTATATTAGGAACGACAAGTCCGTTACCTGGTACAGCAACTGCGCATCCAAGGTTAATATCTTTTTTAACAACGATATTGTCACCATCAATTGAAGCATTCACTAGAGCATGCTCTTTAAGGGCCTGAACTAAAGCGTAAAGGATAAAATGCGTATAAGTAAGGCTGAAGCCTTCTTGTTTTTTAAACTCGTGCTTAAAGCCTTCTCTGAACTTCACAAGATGTGACATATCAATTTCATCAATCGAATTAACATGTGGTGAAGTCAGCTTTGAAGCAACCATATTCTTGGCAATTGCCTTTCTCATATTATCCATTGGGATAACTTCAATTCTATCACCTGAAGGTGTTACTGAAGCTACGCCTGCTGGTCTTCCTACTGGAGCTGGGGCTGGGGCTGAAGCTGAAGAGCTTGCTGATGAAGCTGCTTTTCTGTCTCCGCCAATATAATTCATAAAGTCTTCTTTATTAACTCGTCCAGCAGCACCAGTACCCTTAATTTTTGCTAACTCATCAAGAGAAACACCGTGCTCAGAGGCAAGGGCCTTAACTAATGGAGTATAGAATCTTCTTCCTGTTGAAGCTGATTCACTTGGAGCTGAAGTCTGAGGAGCAGCAGGGGCTGAAGCCGGAGCAGCTGGCGCAGGTGCACTTTCAGCTTTTGCTGCAGGAGAGGAAGCTGAGTCAGATGATCCACCACCAAATGGAACCGAAAGATCATCTTCAATAACAGCGATCTTAATTCCAACGTCGATAGTATCACCTTCTGGGTAAAGAATTTCTTCAACTCTTCCTTCCATTGGTGAAGGGATTTCGGATTCAACTTTATCAGTAGAGATCTCAAGGAGAATCTCATCAATATCAATTGTATCACCTGGCTGCTTATGCCATTTGGTAATTGTACCGTTTGTAATTGATTCACCCATTTGAGGCATAACAATTTCGTGCTTGGCCATTTTATATCTCCTTAACTTTTTCTATTAAAAATTTAACGCTCGACCTTTCGCTGCCAAAACAGATTCTGCCAGGAACTCACCAAGTGTCGGATGTGGATGAACTGTTGCGAAGATTTCTTCGTCAATTCCTTCCATTGTTTTAAAAAGTGTATATTCATGAATAAGTTCTGTGGCCTGAGCTCCTACAATATGAGCACCAAGTAACTCTCCATGTTTTCCAATTAATGTTTTAACAAAACCATCTGTTTCGTTACTTGCAACAGCTTTTCCGTTAGCACTAAATGGAAGTTTTCCAACAGAGTACTCAACTCCGTCTTCTTTTAATTTTCTTTCTGTAAATCCAACTGAAGCAACCTGTGGCTGACAGTATGTACAACCTGGAATATTCATTGGATCAATAGCATGTGGATTTTTACCGGCCATATGCTCTGCCGCCACAACACCTTCATGAGAAGCTGCGTGAGCAAGAAGTGGAGGACCAGCAAGATCTCCAATGGCGTAAATATTTGATACATTTGTTTGGTACATTGAGTTTACTTTTACAAAACCTCTTTCGGTTTCAATTCCAACATTTTCAAGTCCAATGTTTTCAATGTTACCAGTCATCCCAACGGCAATAAGACCTTTTTCAAACTTATATTCAACTTCTTTACCTTTCTCTACTGCAGTAATTGTAATGTCTTTACCGTTATTTTTAGCTGAAACTTTTTCAACTCCAAGAGACATCTTAATTCCATATTTCTTATAAGCTTTTTCAACTTCTTTTGATGATTCAGTATCTTCGATTGGCAGAAGGTTTTTTTGTAGTTCAAAAATATGAACATCAACCCCAAAGGCATTCCAAAAGTAAGCGAACTCAACACCGATAGCTCCAGCACCGATAATTCCAATAGACTTAGGGAGCTCTTCCATTTTTATGGCTTCCCAAGCACCAATGAGTCTTTTTCCATCATGTTCTAAACCAGGGAAAGTTTTATACTTTGCACCAGTGGCGATGATGATATTCTTTGCTTCAATTGTATCTGTGTGTCCACGGTTTGATCTTACTTCAATTGTCGTCTTTGATTTAATTGTTCCGTAACCTTCAAAAACAGTGATCTTATTTTTCTTCATAAGGTAAGCGACACCCTTAGAAATATTGTCACTGATACCTTTAGCTCTCTTAACGGCCTGACCACCATCGAGTCCCTTAAGATCAACATTGATTCCAAGGTTTTTGAATGTTTCAATTTCGTGAACTGAGTGAGCAGACTTCAAAACGGCTTTTGTTGGAATACACCCACGGTTAAGGCAAACGCCTCCCATTTTATCAACTTCAATAATGGCAGTATTAAGTCCTAACTGACTTGCACGAATGGCCGCAATATATCCACCAGGACCTGAGCCAATAACAACAACATCAAACTTCTTCATGAATTTGTATCCTCTTAATTTTTAAGCTATAGGTGTCTTTTAAAATGCTAAAACCTTATTAGGGTTTTGAACTCTTTATGTCAATGAGACACGGCTATAATGCGCATAGAAAATATAATAAATTCCATAACTTTGACACAGGATGAGAAGGAAAGTCTCTTCGGCTTTTTCCCCGATGGGGTCGTGGTATTGGACCTTGAGACCACCGGTCTCTCCCCTCTTGTTGATAAAATTATTGAAATTTCTGCGGTAAAATTTACGCCCAGCGGTGTAGAAGTTTTTGATGAACTAGTAAATCCAAAAATGGAGATTCCTCAATACACTATCGACATCCATGGAATTCAAGATCATCAGGTGGCCGACAAAGCAACAATCGATGAGGTTCTTCCACGCTTTTTAGACTTCTGTGGCAACCTTCCCCTTATCGCTCATAATGCAAAATTTGATACCGGCTTTCTTGTCTTTGACATGCACCAAAATGGTATTCAGGCGAAAAGAAATAAGGTTTTTTGTACGATAAAAATGAGTCGCTTTGCTTTTCCAAAAATGAAGAGTCATAAACTTGGAAATCTTTGTAAAGAGCTTGAAATTCCTCTAGAGAATCATCACCGTGCACTTGATGATGCCGTTGCAGACCTCATGGTCTTAGCCAAATGTCTTAAGGCCAGTGCCTCCAATAGAATTTTAAAAGAAAGTTATATGTTTCAGTTAAGAGATTTTAGAAAGCTAGAGTCTTGGGATATTCCTGATCACTTAAAAATTCTATTAACCAAGATCGAAAAACAACAGGTCATTGAAATCAAATATAAGGGTGGGACTGTTAAGAATAAAGAACGCCCAATTCGGCCAATAAGCCTCCTACCAATGCCGGGAGGACATGTGCTCTATGCTCACTGCCTTCTCAGTAACATTTATAAATCATTTGCTCTTCGAAAAATTAGCCATGTTAAAGAGCTAAATGCTGAAGAAATTAAATATTATTTAGAGACTCATACTAAAAAGTTCGACAAGAAAGAAGGACTAGATTAGTGGCACAAACAGTTGTAAAAGAAGATATGAAAACCTTTATCAATAGAGAGAATCTTTTTTACAGATTTCAACAACTCATCATTGTTATTCTTCATCTTATCTTACTTAAGTGGATGTTCTACGCTTTGACTGAGTCAGGTTCGATGACGACCCAAAAGGTTTTACTTCACTTCACAGGAATGGCCGTTTTTGGTGGTCTTCTTATTCGCTCTTGTGCTGCTTGGGGAAAATGGCATTTTGAAAAAGAAAAAATGCAATTGAAACAAGATCAAGAAAATGGAAATACAAACGGAACAAATTAAGAAGGATTGGAAGAATATTTTTTCTCAATCCCTCACAAGTAAGAGAGAACTGGATTCTTTCTTCTGCCATACTTTTCCTGAAACAAATTATCCGATCAGACTACCAATGAGAATTGCCAACAAAATTAAAGTCCTTGGCCTTGATAGTAAATTAGCAAAGCAATATCTCCCCCACGAAAATGAAAAAAGCTCCCTTGGTCATAAAGATCCAATTGGCGATCAAGTCTATAAGACGAGTAATATCATTCATCGTTATCAAAACCGTGCTCTCATTTTACCGACGACAATTTGTCCTACCATTTGTCGCTACTGCTTTAGAAAAAATGAACTTTACGAACAAGAGTTTAATAAGAAAAATCTCGCACAAACAGATGAATACCTCAGTGCTCATCCTGAAATAGAAGAAATTATTTTTTCAGGTGGCGATCCTTTTATTCTTAGTGAAAACATTCTATTCGAATATTTAAATCTTTTGAAAAAGCACTCTCATATCAAAAGTCTTCGCTTTCATACTAAAACCTTTGTCACCATTCCAGAAAGGCTAACAGCTGAACTTATGTCTTTCCTTGAAAAGTGTCTTGAATTCTTCGAAAATGTCACAATTGTTCATCACTTAAATACGGCCGATGAAATTGATGATGATGTTAAAAAGGTTTTTAAACGACTAAGAAAACTTCCCCTTCATCAATTCTCCCAAAGTGTTTTACTTAAAGATATTAATGATACGACTGAAGAGTTGACTCAACTCTTTCAAAAACTTTCTGCTAATGGAGTGATTCCTTATTACCTTCATCATCCTGATCAAGTAAAAGGAGGCCTACATTTTTACATCTCATTAGAAGAAGGTCGGAAAATTTATCATTCTCTAAGACAAAAACTACCTGGCTGGATGATCCCACAATACATCCTCGATCTCCCTAATGGAGAAGGAAAAACTCCAGTATATAATCCTCACTCTTTTAAAGACAAAGATTCATTTATTAATAAGGATGGAAAATTAGTAGATGTAAGCTTTGAATATTGACACATAAAAAGTTTGGGCCTAAATTCTCTCTCACTGATTATTTGCGGGGGTAGCACAGCGGTAGTGCGTCTGCTTGCCATGCAGAAGGTCGCGAGTTCGATCCTCGTCCCCCGCTCCATCTATTCCCTTTAAATTTTATTTTGCCACTTCGCACCGTTAGTACAATCCTATATAATCATCCTCATGGCGAAATCACTTAAAGACTTTAAAAATACGATTCTCATAGCAGATGAGAATATCAACCGTAGGAATAATACTTCTTCGCGCTTACGGATGTTAGGCTATGAAACTGAGATGTCTACTGGCGGTTTTCATATTATTCACCTACTAGAAATGGCACAGGAGAACGGTTTTCGCTATCGCATGTTGGCCATCTTTGAAGATATGGAAGACATGGCCGGTAAAGAAGTCTTAAGCTTGGCCAGAGATATTGAGGATAAAGAGAATATGCCTATTTTATATCTAAGTAAGAATAAGGATGCTCAAGAGGTACTAGACACTATGCAAGCTGGTGCTAATGAATACATATCAGACATAGGAAACTTTAAAACTATACTTGATAAAATAAAGAAGTTTGCTCCTTTAAAGAAATAACTCAGCACAATATTAAAGATGTTTACAAAGTGAATCATCTTTTGATATGACTCTAGGAGTTAATAATTTTGGAGAATAACCATGAAAGTAATCATAGCATCAATGCTAATTTTAAGCTCTGTATTCACAATGGCCAACACAGCTCAAGTGACTTCTAATCAAACAATCAACATTTCTGGTGAGTTTGAGCAGAAGCCATTAACTCCAGCACAAAAGTTAAAATTAATTCGTAAAAAACTTGAAAAGCAAAATGAACTCCTTGTTAAAAAGAAAATTGAAATGATGAGATATCAACAAGAAGTTATGCTGATGAAGAAAATGCAAACAGTTTTTGACGATCAGATGCAGAAGATCGAAAACCTCTAGTAGCTTCTCTTGTTCCAGTGACTAAAGTTTAGACACTGTTGAACTAAGTACTCACCTTCTTACATTAACTAGTTAAAATCAGGACTCTTTTATTGGCCTCATTCTTGTAACTACTACTGTGTTTATACACTCTAGGAGGAAGAATGAAGTTTTCAACTAAAAAGGTTGCGATGGCCTTAGTACTTATGGGTTTTACCTACAGCTCTAATGTTGTTTATGAGTATCAAACAGGTCAGTCTTTTTTTAGGAGTATCGCTTCAGTTGTGGAGTCTTCAGAAATTGAAGCCGTTACCGCAGAAAACTTCTCTCTAAGATATGATAAAGCTAAAGAGCACCTCGATTCATTAAAACTTAAGCATGCCGACCTTGATTCAAAAATTAGTGCTTCAAATAAAGAAGAATCAACTCAAACGTTAGCAGAAATAGAAAGCTTCTTAGAAGAAAGAAAACTTTTAAAAGAAGAACTTAAAAGACTTAAAGAACAAGCAAGGAAACAAGAGTCTGAACTTGCTGAATCCAACAGTGATCAATTAAATTCAGAAATTATTGCCCCCGTCCCGTCAGACTCAATTGATATCGCGGAAAAAGAGCTTGAGCTAGAATTATCTCTTTCTCTATCTGAAGATCAGATCAAAGAAATAAAGTATTTATCACAACAAAATGAAATCGATCTACAGAATAAGAAAATCGATAGTATTGGAACAAAACTTTGTGACCAAAATAAAAGTATTAGTGACTTAGTAAGTAAAATTGAAAAACTTATTGAAGACAAAGAAAAAGTAGTTGCTGCTTCTGAAGAAGATAGTGATGAAGACAAAGATGAGGATAAAGAAGAAAGTAGATCATTCGCACTGGACTTCCCTTTCATGATGGATCCATCGATGTTCTTTTCTCAAATGAATCCAAGCTCGATGTTTAGTGAGTCTGCGGGAATTGATCCAAACTTTCTACTTCTTTCTCAAATGATCAAACCAGGAATACCAGGTTTTGGCGGAAGTACAAATTTATACTACTCACCTACTTATAACCAAGAATATGCTCCTCAAATGCCAATGATATCTGCAAATGGTGGAACAAATATTTTAGGACAGAACTTAAACAGTGACTTTTTGAGACCAGAATATCCACAGTATATTCCTCAGACAGTTAGACCAAAAGGTAGCTTTGATTTTATTCAACTACCAAACTAGTAAATAATAGGAAATAGAGATGAAACAGTTAACACTTTTAAGTATATTCGCAATGAGTTTACTAAGCTTTCACAAAGTGAATGTTTCATCTTTTCGTTTACCTGCCAGTGAAGTTATACAAACTGAAGACGAAAAAAGTAAAGTCCAAGAAATTTGCGAGAATGAAGATAAAATTGAATCACTAAATAAAGAGCTTCAATCTCTAGAAAAGAAAAAGTTAGAGCTTGAGGAATTATTAGATAAAGCACTTGCAAAAGATGACTCCGAAGAAGATGAAGACAAGACTTCAAAAGAAGAAGAAACTCAATCAATTGAAGACTTTCAAAGTTACTTCGCTTCACTCTACATGTATCAGATGTATCGAAATTACTCACAACCAACAATTAGCTACCTAAACAGCCCACTTCATAACTCTTCAAGTTCTCAGCTTGTAAGTTATTTAAACGCTGTTCAAATGAATCAGTCTATCCTTGATAATAAATTCTCAGGAACATGGAGTCCTTCATTTACACCGAGTGGCGACCTAGTAGACTATCAATATGGACCAGCTGGAGTCTTTAGCAATCAGTATATTGAACAGGCTTATCGCCCTATGAATACTCTTGAATCTATTAATAATCCGTTAGGCTCATTTCAGTTCTAAAGCTGACTATTCCAATACACTATAAATCGGCAAAAATTTCCACTTTTTTCTAAAGTGATTTTACTGACTGTCGATAGGTATTTATGGGACTAATTAAAGTTCCACTGGCCATTGGACGCCAGAGCCCCTCGAATGACGGAAAGGAAGATCCAAATGAAACAGGTAAATGTATCACCTGCTCAGCAGGGTAAACTCATCATCAAAAAGTGCCATTGTTGTGGCCATCTCAACGAAACTTTCAAAGAAATTAAAAGGTGTACAGGTTGTAAGAAAAGCTTCTTACCTGCTAATTATTTTGGAAAGGTTCATGCTCAAAATGATGCCGATTATGAGAATCTTTATGCAAATTCTGAAGAATTGCGAGAAGAAGACCTTGTAAAAGGGATAAATGTTCTTTGGTAATCGAATTATCGAGAGCTTTTCCACGCGTCATATAAGATAACAAACTATTCGATAAGTTAGTGCTCATGATACGATTTATTAATGAGCACGACACAACAAACACACACAACATCGTCCCAACAAAAAATTAACCCTACTATTGTTCGTTTACTACAAAAACGAGGACTCAGTGGTGATGGTTTACAAGAGTTTTTGTCATGGGATTTAAAGAAACTTCCTAACCTCTTAGATATGAAAGATCTTGAAAAAGCATCCCATAAAATTCTTGAGGCCATGGACCAAAAGAAAACCATTGGTATCTATGGCGACTATGATGTTGATGGAACTACCTCTTGTGCTCTTTTTTATCACTTTTTTAAAATGTTTGGGCTTGAATCTAAGTTAATTCAGCCAAGTCGATTTATAGAGGGCTACGGTCTTCATCCATCAAGTGTTGATAAGGCCATTGATGAAGAAATCAAACTTCTCATTACGGTAGACTGTGGAATCTCCAACAATGAAGCGGCGGAGTATGCCCAAGAAAGAGGCCTCGAATTAATTATCACTGATCATCATAAAGATGCTCGTGATGAAATGCCAGCGGCCTTTGCAGTAGTAAATCCTAATCGCAGAGACGAGGCTGAAGATAGTCCTTTAAAAGTACTTGCTGGGGTAGGTGTTGCTTTTGCTATTTGTGTAAAAATCAGGGCCTTACTAGAAGAGAGAGGTGAAACACCACCAACTCTCTACCCTTTATTACAGTTTGTTGCTATTGGAACAATCTGTGACTTAGCGAAACTAACTCCTGTTAATCTAAAGTTAGTTCGTCACGGTCTAAGTCAACTCACTCAGTCTCAATATCCAGGAGTACTTGCCTTCTTTACTCCCGAAGAAAGACAAACGAAGTTCTGCTCTAGCGAAAAGCTTAGTTTTTTAATAGGTCCGATGATTAACTCTAAGGGAAGATTGGACCATCCTGAAAAGGCCTTAAAACTACTTTGTGCCAAAGATGGAACTGAAGCTTATGAGTACTTTAGCCATTTAGAAGTTTCCAATAAAGAACGAAAAATAATTCAAGCGGGAGTTTTTGAAGAAGCAAGAAAGCAAGTTGTGAAATCACTTAGTGATGATGAGCACTTAATCTCCATTGTTTATCAAGAAGATTGGCACGAAGGTGTTATCGGAATTGTTGCCTCAAAGTTAGTTGAAACATTTAAGGCCCCGGCCATTGTTTTTAGTAACTCTGAACAAGAAGGTGTAATTAAGGCCAGTGCAAGATCAGCAGGAGATTTAAGTATTTTTGATTGCTTAAAAGCTTGTGAAGATTTATTTATAAAATTTGGTGGTCATAAAGCAGCAGCTGGACTTTCCATGCCAAAAGAAAACCTTGAAGTCTTTGTTCAGCGAATGAATGATTTACTAAGAGATGTACCGGCCATTGAAAGAACGGTTCAAAGTTTCTATGACATTGAGATTTCTGCTGATGAAATCTCTCCTAAGCTGGTTAAAGATTTAGAGTTATTAGAACCGTTTGGGATGGGGAACTCAAAACCTGTATTCAAAATGAAGAACTTCAAAATTGATAGCTATGATCTCTTAAAAGATGTTCATGTTAGATGGAACTTAAGTTCGGGCAATAAAAAGCTTCGCGGAATTTCATTTAGTTATATTGATAAATGGGGATGTGAGCATCCGGAAGAATTATTTAAGGGACAAATGAGTAATGATCTAACTGCTTACTTCACTCTTGGAATTAATCGCTTCAAAGGAAATGAATACGTCCAACTCATGGTTGAACGTATTACTTCCCAAGATATTTAATCTCTTATAATTGTAACTTTATTCATAACAACATCTGTTGTTGGGCGATCCATTGCTCCAGTACTTGTTGTTCCAATTTTACTAACAACATCCATACCATCAATGACTTTTCCAAAAACAGTATGTCTTCCATCTAAGTGTGGCGTCGGCGCTAATGTAATAAAGAATTGCGATCCGTTAGTACCTGGTCCAGCATTGGCCATTGAAAAAGTACCTGGTTCAGTATGTCTAAGCTCTGGATGACATTCATCTTCAAACTTATAACCTGGTCCACCCATTCCTGTACCGTCAGGACATCCACCCTGAATCATAAAACCGGAAATTACACGATGAAAAATAAGTCCATCATAGTAAGCCCCTTCTTTTTTTGTTTCTTGACGACCTTCTGCTAAGTTTACAAAGTTCCAAACTGTTTCAGGACATTCCTTAGCATAAAGCTCTGCTGTAAAATCACCTAAAGTTGTTTCAAACTTAACCTTTACGCGATCTAACTCTTCTTTGTGGTCATTTTTTTTAATACTTGATCCAAACATAAACACTCCTATTTATTAATAAATTTTCCAGTTAGTTGATTTGTTACTTTCTTCTTTTTATTTCCATATAAATAAATTTTTTGATTCTTTTTGAAAAGCATATTTAAGTGTATCGAATCACTTGTCGTTAAGTTAAATTTTTCATCAAACGAAGTAAGAGCTTCAAAAGGAATTACTTTTATATTTGTTTGAATCAAGTCATTGTCAGCTAACAGTTTTCTTAGTTCAGTATGGTTTTTACAAAAGCTTAATATGACAGGGTGCCCAGAATCTAAGAAATCACTATTACTTAAAATTGATTTAATAGGTCTCTTATCAGCAATTAAGTTATCGATCAGATAAATGTTAACCCTCTTATAAGTTGGTCTCTGAAAGCCCTTGATACCTGCTTGAATTTTTTCTATAGATTTAAAAAATATTTTTTCTTCTTCTTTGAGGTTTATTGATTGAATATGATTCATGGACTTCAATTGTTGAATTTCTTGATTCATCATCATCTGTAAATGAAGAGTTTTTTCAAATGATAAATCATAGGACTGTGATACCGATTTAAAGTCTAAAAACTTTGCAGAGCTTTCTCTGAAACAATTTGAAAATTCAGAACGATTAACCCACTTTGGAATTTCAGGAAGAAAGTAGCGAGTGACTCCATTATTTAAATAATATTCATTCAGTTTTCTTCGCTCGAGGCCTTTACTGGTACAGCCAACGATTAATAATAATATTAAAATATATATAGATTTCAATCTTCAACCTTTGTAAATAATTCTGTCAGTTTATTAATAACAGATTCTACTTCACTTTCAATGGCCCCCAGATCTCTCAGGCCCAAATTCATTTTAATTAAGCCTTTTTCATCATCTTGAAAATTAACAAATGTTTCGTTGTCAGGATAATGCCCTTTATCTACAAAGATTTTATCTGTAGCAAGAGTCATTAAAATTTCACGATTCAGGTGTCTGTAATCGGGTGATTCTAAAGTCAAAAACAGACCTTTTCTATCCATAAGGCGATCGAGTGAAGTTACTTCAAAACCGGTGAACACCTTCAACCTTGGAACTGGCTCAACAGGCTTTGAAACTTTTGCTCTTTCATATTCCTCTAAAGAACGCCATTCGCTCATTTGAGACTCGAACTTAAGGCACTCGTCTTTAAAGTCTTGATTAATAAAATTTAAAACAGGAGCGACTAGTTGCTCATAAGCTGCAGGGTTTTTTTCTTTTAATTTATAAAATGGTTCTTTACTTGAGCAAACGAAATGAAATTCTGAAGACTTTTCCTTAAGCCAGCCAGACAAGGCCCATAGGGTAATTGCACTTGTGTAACCCTCTCCAATAAGAGAAATAGTTTTTGTATCTTTTAAACCCCTACCTACTTCTTCTAAAACCTCACGACTATAAAAAATCTCTTCCGAGTCCTTTAAGAAGTATTCGTTTAAGGCCAAGGCACCACCTGGTCCCATATTTAAAGGTTTTTTTAAGTTTGATCTCGTATCAATCACAACATCAAAATCTTCAAAGGCCTCTACGCCTTTTTTCAATGATTGAATAACTGAATCACCTAGCTGATCAAATATTTCCGGATTAGTTTCTTTTTGAGAATTTATACTTTCTTCTGGGTCACGATGATAAAGAACTCTAAATAAATCATGAAAGCGACTCTTCCCTTCAATCTCTTCATTTTTATTCAAGAATCTTTTTGATACCTGATTAACATATGAGTCTTTAACAAAGCCTAAGCTTCTTAGGTGTAAAAAGAGAGGTTCTATATAGTCTGCTAGGTAATCGGTAACAAGAGCACATTGATCTAAATCTTTATCAAGCCCAATAGATTTTCGACCTATTTCTGATGTGATATTTTTCCAAGGGCCTAATTGAAATTCTGGATGTAGTTTCGCCAGTGACTTCAAAAGTCCACCAGCTTGGGATCGGTTAAAGATGATAGGATGACCGCCAAGGTCTGAAATTTTTAGTGCAACCTCTAGAGCGGCTACACTGCTACCTAAAACAGCTATTTTCATAGCTAACACATATCACGTGAGTATTTATCCGGCTAGGATTAGAGAGATAGCACCAAGCGTTAACTAATAGAAAAATGCTTTAGCGTCACCTTTGTCTATAGTGCTGTGTTCTGCAAATTTATAGAGAAAATCAATAAATGAGTTTAACGCTTCAAATGAAGGCATACTTTTATCGAATTCACATCCATATTGCATATAAGTAAGTCCATCTTGACCAACGAACTCATTTCCATATTTTACATTTACTAAACAAGGAATATAGCTCTGCTTAGAAAAATAGAGCCTCATCTTAACTTCAGTACCATGTTCAATTTTACTGTCTTTTTTTACATTCCAAGGAACTTGAAAAAGACACCCTTCTTTAGAAACATCTACCAATTCAACAGGATAAATAACGCCATCTTGATTGATAACCGTATAGGCCCCTAAAAAATTTTTAAAAACAATTCTTTCAAAAGCTCTACGCTTTTGCTCAATGTTTTCTTTTCTTTTCCCAATAAAATCAAGTACTTTTTCGGCCATCTAACCCTCCTGTATTCATAAGACTTATCGGCGAAAAATTATTAATGATTAGAAAAAAAGAGCTAATTTTGGACTAGAGACCTTTATTCCACTCTGGAGTCTGACTAATTTCCTCGTGAATACGGCGAAATGACTCAATTCTACTTAGATAGATCTGCTGGTCTTCTGAAGAAAGAGAACCGTTATAAAATACACATCCTTTTACATTTTCTGCATGGGAACAATCTTTAAATTTACACTGCACTCCCATCTCTTCAATATCTGGAAAGTACATGATGAGATCCTTAGGGTTAATATCTTCTAAACTAAAAGATCTTATTCCGGGACTATCAATGAGAGAGAATAAAGGAAGATCAATTATTTCAGACCAAGTGGTTGTATGAGAACCCTTGCCAACTTTTCCAACCTTCTTCGTTTTCAACTCAACAGTTCCACCACTTAAGTTAGAGATGGTTTTACTTTTTCCAACACCTGACTGTCCTAAAAAAATGGCCGTTCTATCTGCAAGATATTCTTTTAAATCTTTTATTCCCTTATCGAGATACTTTACCTGATACTCTTCACCAAGGACGGCCGACATTTCATAGCATTCGACTCCGAGTTTAGATAATCTCTTTTCTTCAAAAACAATATCAAACTCTTCTTCATCAAACTGATCCATCTTATTAAAAACAACTATCGGCTTTACTTCCCATTGACTGGCACGAACGAGAAAGCGGTCTACAAGTCCTCTTTTAAAAACAGGTTTTGAAACAGACATTAGGATGACAAGTAAGTCACAGTTTGCGGCCGTTACTTTCTTCTTATTCTCCCTTACAAGGATTCTGAATATTTCACTTACTCTTTCTTCGACTTTTACAATTTGATATTCATTAACAGATTCTTCAAAAGTAAGTGTGACATAGTCTCCAACAACAATACCTTTTTTTAAAAGCTTCCCCATTGAGGTTGCTTCGACCATTTCGCCTGTCTCTTCGATCTTACAATCAAATATTTTCTTTGCTGACTTATAGACTCTGGCCCTCATTCAATATCCTTTGACATAAACCCGTCAGGGAAAAAGATATTGTGGGGATCAAGCTTAGTCTTGAGATGCTTAAACATTTGTCTATGGGTCGCATTATAAAACCCGCTTATAAATTTTTTCTTGATAATTCCAATTCCATGCTCTGCAAATGGGGAACCTTCAAGCTCAGCGACTTTATGATAAAGAGCTTCTAGCTTTCTCTCGGCTACTACTACTTGATCTTTAGTAGGCATGAAGTTGAAGTGCAAGTGAGCATCTCCAAAATGGCCAAACATATTATACTTTAATCCCGAATCAACCCAACCTCGGTAATAATCTAACAACTCCGCAAATTGAACACCTCTTACTTGAACATCCGTTCCTTTTTTAATGACACCCATCTTTTGATTTTCTTCAAAAATATAGCGAGGAATATTCATTCTAAATTCTCGTACTCTTGGAGCTGGCACTTCAAAGATACTTTCTTCTGAAGTAAGCTTAAGTTTCGAAAGAAGTTCTTCATAGACATTTTCAAAATCGCTGGCCCTTACCTCTAAGAAAATGAGATCACTTTCTGGGCGGATTTGGTCTTCTTTAGGAAGGAACTGAGTTGAGTTCTCATCAATTAATTCACATGAAAGAATCGAGTGCCTTAAGTTTTGAACTCCAAAGAAAATTTCTAAGTGAGGTTTATAGTCTTTCTCCCACTTTGGGAGGGAGATAAAAATATACTGAATATTTTCCTTAGGCACCGTTTTGATAGTTGCCTCAACAACGATTCCTAACTGTCCTTCGGTTCCAGTCATCAAATCTGTTTCAAACTCGAGTCTTGGAAATGGCGCATTTTTAAAGTGAGAGAAATCTCGATACGAATCTTGATAGCTTTCAAGCAGGTCCAATTGATCTTTAAATAAAGTGTGATTCTTCAACTCATTCTTAGATATGAGTTTAACTTGTTCACCCTTATTATTCATATATGTAACATCAACAAGCTGTTCTCTTAAAGTACCAAATCCAAAACAACGCTCTCCTGTAGCAGAAGTTGCGATACCACTTAAAACTAAAGCTAACTCTTCAGTTGGAGAGGTCATCACTTCTCTAGAGTGACCATCACAAAATTCTTTCAGGTCTTTCCAACTTACAGAGCCTGCAACAGTTACATTGCCCTCTTTATCTAACTCAATCTTGGGTGATAAATTCTGTAGAGATACTGAACATATTTCTTTAGTCACTTGCTCATAAGGTATAACCGTAGAAGTTTGTGACCCAAAATATAGGCTAGGAATACCACTTACTATGTGTTCTTTAAGTTTAATTAAATTTGAAACAGTAACTGTCTTTTTTATAAGATTTGCTCCAGAGAGTTTTAATTTTTTTTACCATGATACTATAAATATTAATAGGTTAATGATTCAATAATCTTGACAGATGAACGATTTGGCCCTAAATTGACGCAACAAATGTCTAATATTTTTAGATTTTCCATGCATCCGTAGCTCAGCTGGATAGAGCACTCGCCTTCTAAGCGATAGGTCGCAGGTTCGAATCCTGCCGGATGCGCCATTTTACAACCCTTTAAATTTCCAAATGATACTTTCAGTCCGCCCACGCACATCAGTGCACTAACGTTACTGCTGTTCGTGACGGTAAAGCGATCGTCAATTTACTATGTAAATTGAAACGTATCGCATGCCGGATGCGCCATTTTACTACCCTTTAAATTTCCAAATGATACTTTAAGTCCGCCCACGCACATCAGCGCACTAACGTTTTACCGTCACGAACATTAGAGTTCGCTTTGGGCTTCTTTTTTCTGGAATAATTTTTTAGACTCAAGTGCTTTACTCAGCATATAAGGAAGAGCTCCCGCATCTTTAGCGACACTGTAAGCTCCATAAATAACCATGTCTGCTTCATATGTTTTTAACAAACTAACTGATTTCTCTACACCGTCTTTAGTGGAGCAAAGCTTTGGATCAGAGACAACATAATTTGTTCGGCATACCGCTGGACGATCTTCATAGGCCCTACAAGACCCATCATCATCTAAAAAGATACAACCGCGATTTTGATAATCCATTTGATAGAACTTTGAAGCACTGTCTTGTGCCTCAGACTGCAACCGCAACTTTTCAGCGTCAATCTCTAAACCATCTTCAATCAATCGAGCCAAAGCTATCGACTCATCTTTGGTTATAGTAACCTGAGAATGGCAGCAAGCAGAACATCCCTTTTTACAACTTATATTATTTTTAACAAATTCATCTGAAGTAATTTCGTCAATTTTCTCATCAATTTGGTCGTGAAAAAACTTAACTCTCTTGATCGGATCTTTGATTTTTTTGATTTTTGTTGAAACAAACTTAACTATCTTTCTAAAGTAAAGATCACCCTTTAGTTTTTCATAATTTCGAGCGGCTATTGCTGGTACTTTCATTTCAACTATCCAATTTTGATATGGCACAAGCCAATATCTCTCTATCTATTATAACAAGCAGATTATACGATAACCTCAAGTAGGAATAATCTTCCTTTTTACTTGGGTTATGCTTTTAAAAAATTGCCTAAGTATTAGAAATTGTTCTAAAAGGAGGAAGCTAGAATAAGGAAAAATCCATGATTTTGTGTACATTAAATCACATACATTTGGCATTTGGAGAAAGGGTCATCTTCAATGACGAGAAAATCATTATCAAAGATGATGACCGAATTGGTCTCCTAGGACTCAATGGTCAAGGCAAATCAAGCCTACTAAAAATCATTAACGGCGAGGTTACCCCTGATACCGTTGTACCTCCTTTTCAAGTTGATCAAGCTGAAACATTTTCGGTTTTTCACGTACCTCAAGAGCTACCAGAGCATATAAATTTAAGTATTACCCCAACCGAATTATTTTATAGTTTCTTCCCTGAGCTAAATGAACTCCACTTAAGAAGTGAAGAAATAAACTCAAAATTTGAAAATGAGTTAACGGAATCGGAAACACAGAAGCTTCTCAACGAACAAAAAAATGTATTCGACAAGATAGATCATATGGACGGATGGAAAGTCTTTGATCTCTTTCAATCATATTTAAAATATTTTGGTTTTGAAGAAATAGAAAAGCCACTCTCAGAACTTAGCGGCGGACAGCTTAAAAAAATTATTCTTAGTATTGGATTTTCGAGTAATGCTTCTCTTATTCTTTGGGATGAGCCAACCAACCATCTCGATATTAATTCAATTGAACTCTTTGAAGATGAATTAAGAAATCAAAATAAAGCATTCTTGCTTGTCACCCACGACAGATACCTTTTATCAAAAGTTTGTAATCGTATTTATCAAATTGATCGAGGCTCTATTAAAGATTTCAAAGGAACCTACGCTCAATACCTTGAGCACCTCCATGAATCAGAAGAACTTAGAGTAAAGTCTTTACAAAAAATTCAAAACTCCTTGAAACGAGAAACAGAATGGATGAGGCAAGGAATAAGGGCCAGAGGAACAAGAAGTAAAAAGAGAGTCGAAAACTATCATGGGCTTCTTAAGAGTGTTCAAACGATCAAGAACAATGCCCGTAACAAAATTCAATTAGATATCTCTGCCTCGAGAAAGAAAACCAAGAAAATTCTTTCTTTAGATAGTGCTTCCTTTCAATATGATGAAGGTAAAAGCATTTTCAAAAATGTTTCATTAGAAGTTTTTAAAGGTGATAAAATCGGCCTTATTGGTGATAATGGTATTGGGAAAACTACTTTAGTTAACTGTTTAATTGGAGATTTACTTGTTAGTGCAGGTAAGCAGTACAGAGCAGATGAATTGAATGTTCAATACTTTAAACAAATGAAAGATGAATGGGAGGGCTCACTTACTCCATATGATATTTTAGGAGACGGAACAGACTATGTGAGTTTACCTGATGGAAGTAAAATGCATGTGGCGGGATACTTCCAAAAGTTTCTTTTTCATCAAAGCCAACTGAATCGCCCTATTTCAACTTTTTCTGGTGGTGAGAAAACGAGATTACAACTTGCCTACCATCTCAGAACTGCTGGTGATATTTGGATTTTTGATGAACCTACAAACGACTTAGATCTTGATACTATTAACCTTCTAGAAGAAACTCTCACAAACTTTAAAGGAACTGTTCTTCTTATTAGTCACGATAGATCTTTTCTATCAAATGTTACTAACAAAACTATTTTAATGGCCAATAAATCACTTGAAGTCTTTCAAGGTGGCTACTCCCAGGCCGAAGAGTTTATTGAAGCCTCTAATATTGAAAAGCGCTTACTAGAATCTGAAAATAAAACTTTAGAGGAAGATAATAATGATCAGAATCCTCAAAAAGAAACAGGGGGTGACTCAACTCTAACCCCAAGCTTCCAAGACAAGAAGGCTTACGAAACGGCCTTAAAAGAAGTCTCAGAATTTGAAGCAAAAGTAGAGCAAGCAGACGCCTTAATCGTTAAGCTATCAGAAAACCCTTCAAGTGAAGATATAACTGAAAAGATTGTTCAACTTAGCCAGAAAAAAGATGAATGGGAGAATCAACTTCTCTCAATCTATGAAGTCATCGAGTCATTCCAATCTAAATATAATTAGTAGGAAACCCTATACACGAGAAATTACAACAACTTACACCCGTTAAAAAGCTTGCGAAAATTACAAACAAGCGTTAGTTTAAAACAAACGTTTGAATTAAACAGGTGTAAATATGAAATACTTTATTAAATTACTTTTGCTTTTAAATTTCTTCACACTGGGCGCTAATGAAATCACTTTTGATGAACAATCAGTTATAGAGGCATCTAAAAAAGATAACCCAACAATAGATCAAATTGAACAGGCCTACTTAGCTTCAAAGCTACAGCTTCTTCAATTTGATGATCAGTTTAACAGTAGCCTCTATGGTAATACTTCTTACTCAAAAACAAATGAAAAGCAGTTTGGTCAATTTCAACCAGTAACATCTCCTATCAAATCATCACAACTAGGAATTAAAAGTTCATTTAAACAAGGATTTTCACTAAGTGTTGGAGCATTCAACAATCAAACAACTAACTCTTTTGTTCAAGAAGGAACTTTAACAGGACTAAACGCACAGCTATCTCTTGATCTCTGGAAGAACTTTTTAGGAAGAAGCGCAAATGCAAAATTTAAAGGGTTAGAATCATTTTCTAAGAGAGCTTCTCTAGAATCAAAAATAAATAAAACTGCCTTCACTCAAAATATAAGAAAATTATACTGGTCACTCGTGGCCAATAATGAAGCGATTAAGATTACTAAGAAACTTCTTTCTTCCTCTAAGCTTCAAGTACAAGAAGCAAATAGAAGGTTTAAAAAGAAAATTGCCGATTCTGGTGAAGTATCACGATATAAGTCACAAGTTGCTGCAAGAAGTGCTCAAATAGTATCTCTTCAATACCAAAGAGAGAGTCTCATTCAATCATTGAAAGAACTCATTCCAGAATGGTCTAATAAAAATTTAAAACTTGGAGCTTACGATGTTGAAGCTCAGGTTGATAAAGTATTAAAATGCACGGCCGTTATTGCTCAATCACAAAGACCACCTCTTGATAACACTCTCTATGACGACGTCTTAACATTACTAAAAGAAGAAAAAGCTAATGAACTTAAAGTCTCTAAGCTTTATAATCATGCAGATGTACACCTTGTTTCTGAAGTAAAGTACTTCGGGAAAGACTTGGGTAACAGTAAAGCAATGGATGAATTCTCTGACAATCCAGCTAAAAGTTATTCAATAGGTCTATCTTTCGACATCCCTATTGAGGGAAAAAGAAAAACAACGAAAGACATTCTAAATAAACTCAATAATAAAAAATACAAGGCCCTAGAAGAAAATACCTTTTCAAAGATCGAAGCCTATCATGGACAAATCATAAGAACAGTTTCTCTTCTAAGAGAGATTGTAAAAAACCAAAAAGAAAATACTTATCATCTTGAAAGATCATTAAAGTCTAGTAAAAGAAAATTCAACCAAGCAAGACTATCAGTACAACAGCTTGTGCAAGAACAAGATGCTTTTTTACAATCGAATCTAGATGAAATTCAAACAAAACTTAATGTCATACATACTCTACTTGATTACCTATCAGTATATACAGAAACATCTTGTGAGATGAATAGGATTTAAAATGGAAAAAATATCAGAATTCTTTATTAATAATTCAAAGTTTACATTGGTTCTAACCTTTGGAGTCATTATTTTTGGACTGCAAGGTCTTCAGAAAATGAACTCTGAATCTTTCCCTAGTGTAAACTTCGCACAGGCCACTGTTGTTACTCACTATGACGGAGCAAGTGCTGAAGATATTGAAACAAAAATTACAAAACCAATTGAGGATGAACTTAGATCTGTCAGTGGTTTGAAAGATGTAAAGTCTACGAGTCAGTCAGGACTAAGTACCATTATGATTCGTGTTGATATGGATAATGTTCCTGACCCAGATGAAGTTATGTCTGATGTTCAAAGGGCTATCGACAGAGTATCAGGCCTTCCAAGAGATTTAAGAGAAGCTCCTCTTTTTACAGAAATAAAGTCTGAGGAATTTCCCGTTTTAGAAGTAGCGATAGTAGGATCAAACCAAGACAGGAAAAGAGACCTTATTGCTGACATGCTAAAAGAAGAGTTTGAAGATAATAAAAAAGTTCACTCTGCTAGACTCACAGGTTTTGCTCAAAGAAGATTTCAAATACGTCTCGACCAAAAAAAATTAGTTCAATATCACATTGGTGCAAATGAAGTTCTTGCCAAGATTAGAACACGAAATGTAAACGTCCCTGGAGGAAGCCTCAAGGGAGATGAGTCTCAACAGCTCGTAAGACTGGAAGGTAAAGTTCAAAATGTAGAAGAGCTTCGAAATATGGTTATTCGATCAAATTTCTCTGGTCAAAAGGTTTTACTAAAAGATATTGCCCTTGTTGAAGACTCTGAAGAAGATATTAAAGTTATCTCGCGCCATAACGGTAAAGAAGCCACGCTACTGATTGCCTCTAAAAAGGGTGGTGCCGACACCATCGCTCTAGTAAAAGAAATTAATAAAAAACTTGAGAAGTTTAAAAATAAATATACTGATTACGAATTCCATATTTATAATAACGAGAGCTCTAAAGTTGAAAATAGATTAAATGTTTTAACAAGTAATGCTGTTAGTGGACTTGTTCTTGTTGTCGTTTTTCTCTTTATTTTTCTTCCAGGTAGAATTGGACTTGTCGCCTCTCTCTCACTCCCCCTTGCTATTCTTGGAACTGTCGGAATGATGCCTAGTTTTGGTATGAATTTAAATGCAATTACCATTCTTGCATTAGTTATTGCACTTGGTATGTTGGTAGATAATAGTGTTGTTATTAGTGAAAACTTTACAAGGCTCAGAGAAGAGGGCGATCCTCCATTAGTTGCTGCTAAAAAGTCCGTCCTCTCTCTCTGGCTACCAATAACCGCAACAGCTTTTACAACAATTGCGGCCTTTCTTCCAATGCTTGTGACGAGAGGAATCATGGGGCAGTTCATTAAGTTCATTCCTGTTGTGGTTACAATTTCACTGATTGTGAGTTTGTTAGAAAGTTTCTTTTTTCTTCCAATGAGATTAGTTCTAGCTGGTGGAGAAGTGAAACCTGTTAAAGCCGGTGAGCACACAGACTGGTTTTCAAAGTTTCAAAGAAAATTTGAAAAACTAATGGCATGGACCATCAAGAGAAGATATTTGATGAGTGGTGCTTTCATTGCTCTTTTCGCCACATCCATTTTCTTAATGGGAGTGGCCAACAAATTCATTCTCTTTCCTCCTGATCAAACGGAAATATATATAAGTCGTATAGAAATGCCTATTGGTACAAAAGTTAGCGAGACAAGCAGCGCCTTAAAGCAACTCTCAGCTTCAGTAGAAGATGTGCTAGGAAAAAATGTGAAGCATATTGTTGCTAGAGCTGGTACCAGTAAAATGCAACCAAATGATCCAAAAGCAAAAGACGGTAACAATGTTGGAATGCTTATTATTTATGTCACTGATGAAGCAAAAGATAATCTATCTCATATAGAGGGATTAAGATTACTAAGGTCAATTGAAACTTCATCTTACATTAGAGAAGCATCTTTTGAAGCAATGATTAATGGGCCACCTGTAGGGAATGATATTGAGGCAACGTTTAGATCGAACTCTTTTGATGAGCTTGACGGTATCATTTCAAAAGTTATTTCAGAGCTCGGAAAAGTAGACGGAATCTCTGACTTAAAGGCCAATGATGTTTTTGGAGATGATGAAATTTTTATCAATATCAACTACTCACTGGCAGATAGACTTGGACTAAATATCCAATCAATTGGTGAAACTCTAAAGGCCACAATTGCAGGTTCTATTGTTTCAACGGTTACTCTTGATAATAAAGATGTTGATCTCATGGTTCGCTTTAAAGAAAACTATAGACAGGATTTAGAAAGCCTGAAAAAAGTTGAAGTTATGGATAATCAAGGAAATCTGGTTCCTCTAGGAACAATTGCTTCTTTTGATAAAAGAAGAGGGGCGCCTCAGATTAAACGATTTGACTTCAAAAGATCTAAAACGGTAACAGGTAATGTTGATGATACAAAAATTACAGCTGTTGTCGCCAACAACAAATTAGCTGAGCTTTACGATAAGTACCATCTTGATTTTCCTAATGTTTCTTTAGTTTTTGGAGGAGTTGCGGAAAGTACAAAAGATTCAATGGATAGTTTAAAGGATGCTCTAGTCTTATCTTTAATAGGGATTTTTGCATTACTCGTTTTCTTATTTAAGAGTTTTTTAAGACCGGCCATCATCATGACAACGATCCCTCTAGGATTATTTGGCTTTAGTGTTGCCTTCTGGGGTCATCAAAGACCTATTAGCTTTCTTGCTCTCATTGGAATCATTGGTCTAGGTGGAATCATTGTTAACAGCGGGATTGTTTTAATTAGTTTTATCGATCAAATGAGAGACGAAGGTAAACTCCCATTAGAAGAAATTCTTATAAAGGCATCTGGTTTAAGACTCAAGGCTGTTCTTGTAACCTCATTGACAACGATTTCGGGTTTAATCCCAACGGCATACGGTATTGGTGGTACAGACGCCATGCTCGTTCCAATGACTTTGGCCATGGCGTGGGGTCTTACTTCTGGTACGATATTAACTCTGATTTGGGTGCCAAGCGCATACGCAATACTTGAAGACTTTACCGCGTTCATGGCAAAATTAACGAGCAAGTTTAAGAAAGTTGCCATCAACTCAGGAGCTGGTGAGATAAAGGAAAGTAATGGATAATAAAAGAGATACCAAAGAAATTATCCTAGAGTGCGCTAATAAGCTTTTTGCACAAAAAGGTTTTGATGGAACTTCTATTCGCGATATCTGCAATGAAGCTGACGTCAATGTTTCGTCTATCAATTATCACTTTAAAAATAAAGAGTCGCTATACCAAGCCCTATTTGAAAAGAACAGATTATGGTTTGAATCTCAAATAAAGAATATAGGTGAAGATAAATCTTTAACGACAGTTCAGTTTGTGAAAAAGCTATATGATTTTTTTCTAGATAATGGGTCCGCTCTCATGAACTGTTTTAAAATCATGCTAACAGATAGTGTTTCTCCCCCAGAAGCTCCTGCCCCCGGTAAAGAGGACCCTGAATTTGGACCTCCAGGTGGTCGTTACTTACTTGAAGTTATTTCACGTGATGTAGGCGAAGATATTCCTTACGAAGCACGCTTTTGGGCCATGCGAATGATTTTTTCAAATATTTTTCATCATGGAATTATCATGAACACAAGCTACGTTTGTAGTATGAAAGCAAAAGCTCCTAACTTCACTAGAGAGAATCAAGAAAGAGATTTTGAGTATATGGTAACGGCACTCCTTACTTACCTTAAAGAAAACCCTCAAAAGTGGTCTTAATTTCTCAAGATTACCTCATAAACTACCGATAATTAATCATGTGTAGATTATTCGGATTTAGAAGTGTCATTCTCAGCCAAGTTCATACGAGCTTATTAGATGCAGAAAATGCTCTCGCTGTGCAAAGTAATATGCACCCAGATGGTTGGGGCGTTTCATATTACTTAAATGGAGCACCTCATGTCGTAAAGTCAGCAACCTCTGCTATTAACGATAGTATTTTTAAAAAAGTAAGCGGAGTTGTTTCTTCAAATACAGTTCTTGCCCATATTAGAAAGGCCACATTAGGAAACAATAATATTTTAAATACTCATCCATTCCAATTTGGTCACTGGGTGTTTGCCCATAATGGAAACATTAAAAGCTTTGACTCTCACCGTGAAGAAATTCGAAAAAAAATTCATGCAAAATTTAAAAGATTTATTCTTGGGGATACTGATAGTGAACTTTTATTCTTCCTTCTCTTATCAAAACTAGAAAACCATTCGACCATCGATGGATCATCTTATCCAATCGATAAAATGGTGATTGCCACTAAAGAAGCGATTGATGAAATTGTTAGTGTTGCTGGAGAAATGAGCCAAATCGATAATGCAGGAGAAACTGAAACATATTTAACATTTATTATTACAAATGGAACTTCGATGCTGGCCCATCAAGGTGGAAAGAATCTCTACTATTCAACCTATAAGAAAAGATGTCCCGATAGAGACACCTGCCCTAGTCTATCAGATAGTTGTGAAGCACCTACAAAAGATGGAAATATTAATCACCTTATATTTAGCTCTGAGCCTTTATCCGGAGAAAATATCTGGATTAAGATGGATCTTGGTCAAATCATTGGAGTTGATGGAGATATGAAGATCAAACTCACATGATATCAATGTCTTAGAGGCAGAACCAATACAATCCTAACTCGACATATCAAGTCTATTTTCCTAATCTCTTACCATGAGAAACTTCTTATTAATTACAATTTTCCTACTTTCTTCAAGTTGCTTTTCTGAAGACTTAGCCGAATATCATGTCTTCTTATGTGAGGAAAATTTCGAGAGTGTAAAAGATAAGATTGTAGAATCGAAAGTTAAAAATATTGAAGTGGCCTATTTTGATACTCAAAAGCTAGAACTAATAAAATCAGGGCTTATTATTAGAGTTCGACTTAGGCCTGATAAGAAGAGAAGCGATCTTACTTTAAAGATTAGAAAAGACAGCAATGACAAGATAACAAATTCTAAAAAATGTGAGTATGACTATTATTTTTCAAAGAACAAGTATTCATGCTCTTGGAAGAAAAAAATCTCTCATCAAGTCGCCAAAACGATTCTTCACTCCAAGGTTAATATTTTGGATTACCTATCTCAAGAACAAATGGAGCTCCTTAAGTCTATTACAAACACTAACAACCTAAATTTGAATAAATTTGGAAATGTAAAATCACAAAGGTATGACATTGCAGATGGTAGTCAAGGTGAAGACTGGACAGTGGAGTACTGGCCCTTTGAAAATGGAAGAAATTTAATTGAAATTAGTTTTAAGAATGATACAAAAGATCACGCTGACTCAATGAAATCTTTGGAAGAATATATCTCTCGTCATCGATTGAATAAGTGTCAAAAGGATATTTCTAAAACGTCCTATACATTAAATTATTTTTTACCTTCAATAAGCAATTCCTTACTAAAACGATAAGGTTTCCTACTACTTAATGAACCCAACTAGAGAATTACCTTTACCATCGAAAATATGGTTTTTTTTTCATTCTACCTTCAGCCTCAGATAAAGGTTATAATAGTACTAGGATTTAAGTTTTCGAGAGCTAATTCCGATAAGTAGAAAGAGAATTCAATAACTTACTCACCGGAGTTTATGTGAAACTACTACTATTACCATTATTCTTTTTCTCGCTTCTTATCTCTTCAGCTTCTGGAAGAAAACCTGCTGTAGAGCCTGTATCTGGTATTAGTATTGATCACTACAAAGAAGTTAAGCCTTCGCAAGATCCTGGCTTTAACTTTAATGACAACCCAAATAGAGTTCCAAGTAACAAAGTTGTTCCCCCAAAAAACTATTCAACATCTTCAACTGATGCTGAACATCGAGGAAGCTCAACTCTTCCAGGTATATTCTTTTTAATTTCCTTAGCGGCACTTCCATTTGGGCTTTGGTGGATGATTATCAATCACAAAGACGAAGAGCAAACAGTTGTCTCATCTCATCATGATAATACTTATGACTTCATGAAAGAAAAAGAAACTAGAAGCTCAACCAATAATGATGACGATGATGTAAAGAAGGCTTCTTAGTCGCTTCTAAAAAAACTTATATTTTATCAAAGATTTGATCACCTTCAAATTGTGACCACTCTCCATTTTTATGAAATTTAAAAACTCTTGTTATTAAGTTATATCTAACGGCGACTTCTCTCATTCCATCTTTATCAAAATCAAATAAACTCACCTCTGAACTTCTTTGTTTATAATAATTTTTAAATGATTTATGTTCTTGCCATACATATGGACCCTTATAGGCCTTGAGTGTGCTTAGCTTTTGTTTTTGCATCGTAAAAAAGTAAACTCGGCTGGTTCCTTCAAACTCAAGAAAGTCAGTCACTCCCTCAAAGAAGTAAACGATCATAATATCGACTTCGCTATTTAGTTTTCTTTTTTGTATTTTATATATTCTAGAGTTTGTCCCAAGAGTATCAAAGCGAAACTTGTAAAACTCAGCACCTTTATTATTAAAGAAATAAATCCAATCCTCACCGTCTCTCTTAGCAGTAAAAAAACTTTCTTCCGTGCCATCGTTATTAATATCTAGTTGATAACGATCAGAACGAACCTGATACTTATAGCTTGATTTTTCATCTTGCTGCCTATCTCTCGTCAGTTCTCCAGTTACTATTTTTCTAAATAGCCTCTCATCCTGAGCAAATGCTGAAACAGATAGTATTAAAAGAATTAGTGTAATAGACTTCATGTGTCATATTATACCAAGTATTTATAAATACATGGGTGTTAGGCAATGATTGTCTGTGAGACTTTCCAACATGTTGCTTATGAGGCAAAATAACCTAGTAACACACACAATTATTACGCACAGGGACACCTTATGAACTTTTCTTTGGCATACGTCAAAAACTCGAATCAAGTACTATTAAAGAACTTTATTGATCAGCAAAACCTCGAAAAGAGTTTGATCATGAATATTGAAGAGCTGAAAAATCATGAAGCCAAAGTTATTTTTGTTCCTAATGAACTTGCCTCAGAAGAAGAGGTTCACCTCAAGCTTGTGAATGAAGTTCGCTATGCCCCTATTAAGAAAGCTCAGCAAGCAAATTTAGATGCCCAACAATTTGATGGCCTAGACTACGACTCGGCCAAGGCCATTTATCATAAAACATATAGCTCTTGGGTTCTTCAAAATAACCTCACACTCATTGGTAATATCTTTGAGCTAACTGATCGTTTAAAAGCTTTATGGCCAAATGATAGAACATCATTTTTTGAAGAGTTATGGTTCCTTTTAAAAAATAATCTAGGTGCATCTGACCTAAAGCTTTTCTTTAATCATATGATTAAAGCAAAAAAAGAAGGTGAGAAGAACCAACTTACAAGAATTAAAGTAGAAGGAAAGAAAGTTCCAAACCCTAGTGAAGCTGGCGAACTTGGAAAATCTTTAATGGAAAATTATCAAGGTAAATTTCCTGACTCTTTTGATATCATCGAACATTCTGAAAATGGTCAATTTGTATTCTTAGCAACAATCAATCAAAGCCCTATTGTAATCATGGGGGAATGTCAGCAGCTGACTCCACTACAGAATCAACTGCTAAAGAGTATTTTTACTGGTCTACAATCAGAAAGATAACTCTATAACCATTCGTATGCTTTAACTTTCATTTTTAACGAATGATCAAATCTATTTTTATGAGTATTTCTATCGATACCAGGACTCCTCACATATTCCCAATATATACTATTGTGCTTTTCACAGTCCTGTTCATGTAAGTAGCCATAATCAAACCAAGTAAAAGCATCATCCTCATGAACAACAATTTCAGAGGAAAGATCTTTCTCATTAAGTATGTATACCTTTGTCCTAAGGCCACTTTCATAAAAGTTGTCAGAATTCTTTGGCCCAGAGAAAGTGATATTCTTCTTATCCAAAGTATCGAAATTTAGAATGAAACTTTTATTTTTTATCACCAAGTAATCCACATGACATTGCCTATTTCTAGTACCGGCTTCTCTAAGGGCCCTAAAGTGTCCATTAATTCTTCTCTGCTCAATGACCTTTACAGGAACAGTATGGTTTAGCTCAACCTCAACAATAGATTTTTTGCTTTTTAGCTGGCTTATTTTAAACTCGTTTCCTATGAACTCTCTCACTCTAAAGTCAAAATTTCTCTTTTCATCATGATGACTCCACCATACTTCAACATTTCCATCTTCCTGATTCATCCATGAAGCACTAAAGTTCTTATTCATTAATTTTGATAATTCTTCTTTTTTATCAAATTGATAAAGTTTCTCATCATACACAGCATAATATTTCTTTGCTTTTTTAATTTTTAAAACTAGAAAATATGAATGATACTGCTTTAAAAACTTTTTACACTCTTCTGTGCTCATTTCATCTGAAGTATAAATTTGGTCTTTCTTGTGTAAGAAAATTTCTGTCTTATCAATATAATTTAAATACTTGAATGACTCTTCCTTAGTGTCCGTTTTTAAGCTGAGACGGCAAGATGAATAATTACCAATTAATAATTGTCTTATTCTCTTGAGGTTAGAATCGTGGAAATAGTAGGACTGAATATAGCGTTCAAGATTCTTAGTCTCTTTAATAATATTTCTTTTAGCAAGTTCTACAACACCCGGGTACGATTTATTGGAGTTATAAAAGCGAATTGGTCTTTGATTATCAATTGAGAAAAAGAACTCTCCTTTAAAAGCTTTCATCTCATGATCTTGCTTTTTAGAGGGTTGAGTTACCTTTTGATCGAGCTTCTCAGTGACAACACTGTTTGAGACAGGAATGATACCTGTTTTGTTATCCTTACATGAAAAAAATGAAAGCAGTAAAATAAATGAAAATAAATATGCCATAAGCACCTCCTAACGGTACTTATATTCATAAACGCTCACTTCGACCTTAAGCATTTAGTATTATTTCAGTTTTGAACTAGGCACCAAAGCCTTTTAGTTGCTCTCCAGAGAGAACATGGAAGTGGGTATGAAAAACAGTTTGTCCAGCATCTCGACCAACGTTGGTAACGACTCGAACTCCAGGCTCTGCTAAGTTATTATCACGACAATACTCAGAGATCCCCTGAAAAACTTCTGAAATAGCTTTGGGATTGGTTTGTGACATTTCAACCACATTTTTTGAATGCTCTTTATGAATAAAGAGGAGATGAATTTTAGCAAGAGGATTTATGTCATGGAAGGCCAAAACCTTATCATTTTCAAAGACTTTCTTTGAAGGAATATCACCTTGAATAATTTTACAAAATAAACAATCACTCATAAAAACCTCAATCCATTCTTTTAATATTTGCACCTAATTCTTTAAACTTTGCTGCTAGTTTTTCATAACCCCGATCAAGATGGTAAACCCTTTGAACTTCAGTCTCCCCTTGTGCAACAAGAGCTGCTAGGACAAGAGCTGCAGATGCTCTTAAATCAGTACACATCACAGGTGCACCAATTAATTCTTTACCACCTTTAACAATCGCTGCATTTCCTTTGAGTGTTATATCTGCACCCATTCTTGTGAGTTCAGGAACATGCATAAAACGGTTTTCAAAAATATTTTCTGTAATAACTGAGCTACCGTTAATATAGGTTGCTAATGCAATAAATTGGGCCTGAACGTCAGTGGGAAATCCAGGATAAGGAGCTGTATCGACATCAATTCCTTCAAGTTTAGATGGAAATGTTTTAACTCCATTTTCAGATATTTCAAATTTTGCACCTGCCATTTTAAGCTTATTGATTACGAACTCTAGATGTTCAGGAATAAAGCCAGTGACCTCTATTTCTGATTCAGTCATAAGCCCAGCAATAATATATGTCGCGGCTTCAATCCGATCACCTATGGCCTCATATTCTCCGCCGGTAAGCTTTTCGACACCTTCAATTAAAAGGGTCTTCGTTCCAATACCAGAAATTTTAGCTCCCATGGCATTCAAAAAGTTGGCCAGATCCGTGACCTCAGGCTCTAGTGCACAATTTTCAATTTTTGTATTTCCTTTCGCGAGAACTGCTGCCATTAAAATATTCTCAGTTGCACCAACGGAAGGAAATTCTAAAACTAAACTCGTTCCTTTAAGTCCCTTTGTTTTTGCGTGGACATATCCTCCTTCAAGGATGATCTCTGCTCCAAGAAGCTCCAAGTTAGAAAGATGAATATCGATTGGCCTTGAACCAATCGCACAGCCACCAGGAAGGCTCACTTTTGCCTCATGAAACCTCGTTAGTAGCGGTCCTAAAACACATATTGAAGCACGCATAGTTTTTACAAGGTCATAAGTTGCTTCAACGTGATCGATCTTCGAACTGTCAAAAGTCATCGATGAATTATCACCAGTGATTTTAACCCCTAAGTTCCCCAGTAGTTTTTTCATAGTATTTATATCTCTTAATTCAGGAACATTTTTAAGAGTAACAGGTCCTTCACACAAAAGTACCCCTGCAAGAATTGGAAGATAAGCATTCTTTGCTCTACTTACTCTTACAGAGCCATTAAGTTTTGTTGGTCCATTGATTAACATTTTTTCCATTTTACTTCCTCGCTTTTATGAAGCGTTTTCTATCGGTGTAATCTTTTATTAATTCTACTTCTTTAAAGTTTAATTTTTTTAGGACTTCAACTTGATCTTCTAAGTGGTCCTCATGTCCTTCCATCATAAATAATCCATCGTTTTTTAAGCAGTCATGAACTTGCTTAAAGAAATTATCAAACCATTCCTCATAGCTATCATCATCTAAATATAAGGCGACATGTGGCTCATAGGAGTCAACTTGTCGATGGACTTTTACCTTGTCTTGGTGAAATTTAATATAAGGGGGATTACTTACGATACAATCAACTGAATCCGTAGCGGTATCAACTAAACGATCCCCTAAACTCCAAGAAATTGTATGATGTTTCGGCAGGGAATATTTCAAAAGATATTCATTACGTTTAGCGACTTTTAAGGCACATTCCGAAATATCAATTCCACAGGCAACAAGACTTGGTTTATTGTCTAAAGCTCGGCAAATGGAGAGAAGTATCGCACCAGAACCTGTACCAACATCAACAATACTCATAAAGTCCTTGTTACTTTCTTTGAGCTCTTTAACAACAGTTTCAACTAAAATTTCAGTTTCTGAACGAGGGATGAGGACTGAATTGTTTACAAAAAATTCAGACTCGTAAAAGAAGGCTTTTCCGGTAACATATTCAAGCGGCTTTCCATCATTTAATTGAATGAGAAAATTATCTACATGCTCTTCTTTACGACTTAAATTACCTTCACAAAATATTTGAAAATCATTCTCAATTCTTTGTAGAGAGATTCCTGGATAAAATAAATTTAAAGACTCTTTATTGTCATGAAAGAATTTTTTGATCTTAGAATCATAGGTGAGAATACTTTCGTTACTCATCAGTACCTTTTAATAGTTCTGCCTGATTATGAGCGATCAAAGCATTTGTAACTTCTTCCATAGCTCCCTCAATCACTTTATCAAGAGAGTAAATAGTTAAACCAATTCTATGGTCAGTAAGTCTTCCTTGTGGAAAGTTATATGTTCTAATTCTTTCAGATCGATCACCAGTTCCGACTAAATCTTTACGGGCTTCATCGACTTCACTTTTAGCTTCTCTCACCATGGCATCATAAATTCTTGTTTTCAAAATTTTCAATGCTTTTTCTTTGTTCTTTAGCTGTGATTTTTGGTCTTGGTTAGCAACCACAACTCCAGTCGGAATATGGGTGACTCTTACAGCAGAGTCTGTGGTATTTACTGATTGGCCACCAGCACCACCAGAACGGTAAACATCAATACGAACATCGTTCATATCAAGTTCCCAATCTACATCCTCGGCTTCTGGCATAACGGCAACTGTAATTGTTGAAGTATGGACTCGACCTTGTGATTCCGTTTTCGGAACTCTTTGAACTCGGTGAACTCCGGATTCAAACTTAAGTATTGAATAAACCTTATCGCCACTAACTGAAAAAATCACTTCTTTGATTCCCTCATCTCCTTCACTAATACTAACCATATCTGTTTTGAAGCCAAGTGAACGACAATAGTTTTGATACATTCTATAAACTTCACCTACAAAAATAGAAGCTTCATCTCCACCGGCACCGGCGCGAATTTCGACCATAACGTTTTTATCGTCAAGTGGGTCTTTCGGAAGTAGAAGAAGTCTTAACTCTTCCTCCATATTTGGAATAAGCGCTTCTTTTTCAGAAAGCTCATCTTTGGCCATCTCACGCATATCTTCATCTTTTTCATTTTTTAGAATATCTTTTGCTTCGTTAATGTCAGCTTTAACAGCTTTGTACTCGAGGTAAACCTTAACGACCTCTTCGATATTTGACCTTTCTCTAGAAAGTTCTTCTAGTTCTTTCTTTCTTTCATATAGACTTGGGTCAGACATTTTTTCGTTAAGCTCATTTAAACGATCAACAACGGCTTCAAGTTTATCAAACATATTTACTCCTAAAAAAAACGGCCCCCATGGAAATCCATAAACGGGGGCCGTCTCAATTTTTAATTAAATTTTGCTAACCATTCATTGATTCTAGGAACTCTCCATTTGTTTTAGTCTTAGTTACACGACTAAGAATAAATTCCATCGAATCAATTGTATTCATTGGGTGAAGAACTTTTCTAAGAACATAAACTCTTGAAAGGTCTTCTGGTGTCATCAATAGGTCTTCTTTACGAGTTGATGACTTATTAATATCTAGAGCAGGGAAAATTCTCTTCTCTAGAAGTTTTCTATCAAGTTGAATTTCAGAGTTACCAGTACCTTTAAATTCTTCAAAGATAACTTCGTCCATTCTTGAACCTGTATCAATTAATGAAGTTGCAATAATTGTCAGTGAGCCACCGTTTTCAATATTTCTCGCAGCTCCAAAGAATCTTTTTGGTCTATGTAGTGCATTTGAATCAACACCACCAGAAAGAATTTTCCCTGATGGAGGAACAACAGTGTTATATGCTCTAGCAAGTCTTGTAATTGAATCGAGAAGGATGATCACATCTTTTCCAGCTTCAGTTAAACGCTTAGATTTTTCAATCACCATTTCTGCAACTTGAACGTGACGATTTGCCGGCTCATCAAAGGTAGAACTTACAACTTCTGCCTTAACATTTCTTTTCATATCAGTAACTTCTTCCGGTCTTTCATCAATAAGAAGAACAATAAGAGTTGCTTCAGGATGATTGTCAGAAATAGCATTTGCAATATCTTGGAGAAGAACAGTTTTACCAGCTTTTGGTGGAGCAACGATCAAACATCTTTGTCCAAAACCTTGAGGAACAAATAGATCAATAATACGTGTTGAATAATTTGTTGGCTTAGACTCTAGATTAATCTTTTTGTCTGGATAAAGAGGAGTTAGGTTATCAAATAATACTTGTTTCTTATGACCTTCAGGAGTTTGATCATTTATCGTACTAAGCTTAAGAAGAGCAAAGTATCTTTCACTTTCTTTAGGTGGTCTAATTTGACCTTCAACAGAATCCCCTTTCTTAAGTCCAAATCTTCTAATCTGTGATGGGCTTACATAAATATCATCTGCACCGGGGAGATAGTTATATCCAGGTGATCTAAGAAATCCAAATCCATCAGGGAGAATTTCGAGAACTCCACCACCGAAGATTTCTTCTTCATTTTTAACTTTAGTTTTTAGAATAGAAAAGATGAGTTCGTGTTTCTTAAGTGCGGAAGGATTTTCAACTTTAAGTTCAGTAGCTAGTTTAACTAGTTCCTTGATTTCCATTTCCCGTAGATCATTTAAATGCATTCGGATTTACCCCTGATAATATGTCTTAATATGGTTTTCTTGTTTGAAATCTCTCTTGATGAAATCTCTTTTAGACAATATGTTAATAGATTATTTTAAACGGATGTTTCCTTTAGATAATGCCACGACAGCCGTATAAGTCAAGAATAAAAGAATCTTTGCTTGCCATAATTGGACTTCATTAAGTAAGAAATGAGTCATGCTAAACGAATATAATAATGAAAGAATTGAGCACTTCAAAAATAGAAATATTTTGGCCGTCGACTATGGAACTAAGGTTGTTGGTTTGGCCTCATTTTGTCCCGGTAGAGACCCATTTCCACTAACTTATGGCCGAATTGTGGTCAAAAATACTGATCAGATCATCGAAGACATTCAAAAAATTATTAAGGATGAATTATTCGAGGTTATCGTTCTTGGTCTTCCTCTTTACAAAGATGGGAACGAAAGCGATATGACGCGAGAGGTAAAGTCTTTTTCATCATTACTAATAGAACGAACAGGCCTCGAACTACATCTACAAGATGAAACACTAAGCTCTTTTGAAGCCGAAGAAAGAATGAAAGAAGATCCTCGTTATAATTTTAAAGTTGATATGAAAAAAATTGATGAAGTTGCAGCTTGTATTATTTTAGAAGATTTTTTCAAAAAAAAAGATAAACTATAGTATGAACGAACAAGTTCTCTGTCTATACTATATAGATAACAAACAGGTGTCTTTTTGATGAAAAAATATTTATGGGTATTTCTTTTTGCAGCTCCAGCCTTGGCCATCTTTATGGCAGGTCTAAAGGTTTATTATTCAATGGCCATTTGGCAATACGAAGGTGAATCCATTGTTTTTGAAATTAAACGTGGTGAAACTTTTGGCCAAATTAATGGAAGGCTATACCGAAGAGGTATCATAAGCTCCGCAAAGATATTTCATCGCTACGCTCAAATAAATGATGTGATGACAAAGTTTAGAGCGGGAAATTTTAAGATTGAAAATGGTGAAACCATGCTTGGTGTTTTTGATACCTTATTAAAAGGTAAGGCCTTAAGCGAAGAAGTAACAGTACCAGAAGGAAAGAATCTTTTTGAAATAGCCACCATCTTTGAAGAAAATAAAATTATTAAAGCAACTGAATTTATAAGCTTGGCCAAGTCTCAGTCTTACACTGAAAAACTTGGTATCCCTGGTGAAAGAATGGAGGGTTACCTTTATCCTGACACCTATCACTTAACAGAAAATATGGATTCAAAAAGTCTTATCAATTTGATGTATCAAAACTTTTTAAATAAGACGAAAGTTCTAAATTTTTCAACTGCTCCACTAGGCCTTACAAAGCATCAAGTAGTGATTTTAGCCAGTATGGTAGAAAAGGAAACCGGAGCTGGTCATGAAAGACCTATGATAGCTGGTGTTTTTATCAATCGATTGAAAAAGAGAATGAGACTTCAATCGGACCCAACGACAATTTATGGTATTTATGAAGAATTTAATGGCAACTTACGAAAGAGACATTTATTAGAAAAGACTCCGTACAATACTTATAAAATACCTGCTCTACCTGTTGGTCCTATTTCAAATCCTGGTATTGAATCATTAGCAGCTGTCCTGAAGCCAAAGAAGCACGACTACCTTTACTTTGTTTCACAAAACGATGGTACTCACGTTTTCTCTAAAAACTATAAGGATCACTTAAAAGCTGTAAAAGAGTACCAACTAAATCCAAAAAACCGTAAAGGAAAGAGCTGGAGAGATCTCAATAAAAAGTAGGCTTTCAGCTACTTATACCGCTTTTTTTACTCAAGTTTTCTTCCGAAATTTCCGAAAAGAGTAGTCTTTAAGGCCTATATGTTAGAGCTTTAAAAGTAAGTACCTGAATTTACAAGAGTCGTTTCTACTGAAACAATTTTTCCTCTTGTAGCAAACTGGGTACAGGGAATAAAATAGTATCTGGTCACTACGGCGTTTTTTGTAGCTGGCATAGTACTTCCTAAGGAGGAGTAGATGGAAAAGGCAAAGGTTGAAGAATTAAGAGAACTACTCTTAAAGATGAAAACTGAGATTTTAAATGCTGGAACTTTAACTAAAAGCGATGATCTTCATGTTTCTTCTGATGACCTTCCAGATGAAGCTGACCTAGCAACAAATGTAATCAATCAACAGATAAGTTTTAACATGAGACAAAGAGAACTCAGTAAACTACGTCAGATTGAAATGGCACTTCAGAGAATTAATGAAGGTTCATATGGTGAGTGTGAAGACTGTGGAGACGATATTGGCTTTAAGAGATTAAAGACTCAACCGTTCACTTCTTTATGCATTACTCATGCTGAAGAATATGAAAGAGAACAATCAAGATTTAAAAGAATTGGATAAAAAAAAAGCTCCTTTCGGAGCTTTTTTTTTGGTTAATTTTTTAGGTTATTTAGATTTTTTAGTTTTGCTGTCTTATTTAGAATCCGGTGTACATCCAGCCCCATTTGTTTCCACTCTTTTTGAATAACATTCTTATCTAGCTGGCGGCTTTGAATTAGTGTTTCACCCTGACTTGCAAGAAGTACATAAACAGGACAAATGGCCAAAATCGCAATAAGAATTCCACTTTTAATTTTACTCATATCTCACTTCCTTCTTTTTTACCTGCTTCCTTGCTGGTCATATCCTATGATTATGCAAAAACATCCTGTCTTCGCTTCTTGCCCTATATAAAGCAGGCCCAATGCCAACTTTTTGCTTCTAGATTCCAGTCACTTACATTATTTGGTGCCAAAACGTACTGTCTTTTTGACCCCAAAACCTAATTGTCGAAGTTTTTGACACCAATAGAAAGAAGTACAACATCGCTTATTTATTTCTCAAAACCCTATATATTATCAGCACTCTCAATTAAAGAATAAAGAAAACGTCGGAGGTTTCTCAAATGAAAAAATCATTAGTCGCTATAGCAGCAAGTTTACTCAGCGTAGGAGCAATGGCCCTTACAGTTCAGATTAAAGTAGATATGGATTCAGATACTCTTTATAGAGAAGTAGCTAAGAATACATTTCAAAAGTCATATTCACTAGTAAGTGGTGAAGCAAGAGTTATCGTTATTCAGGATGGGAATGTTCTTGCCAACCAAGCTCAAGATATTAATGAAAGAGATGAAGCTTCAGGCATAAATATAATTAAGGTCCTAGATAAGAGCACAGTACAAATTGTTGATCAGGAAGTTGGTGATGACGGTCATCAAACAGATATCAATGCTGTGGTACAAGCAAAAATTAAGAAGTCATTCACCGGAAGACTCAAGACTATCTCAGTTTCAAAAGCTGAGTATCTGGCCCTTTATAAGAAAGAATTAGAAAGAGCAGGTTTAAATCAGTTAAGAAGCTTAAATATCGACACAGATGAGCTAAAGCTATCAACATCTATCGATATCAGTGGTCTTGATTGCAAGGCCAAAGACTCTAATTTGAACTGTGCTCAAAACATAGAAATGACAATTACAGCTTCAGATGATGAGTAATTTCAAATCAAATATAAAAATATAAATTTCGTTAATAAAGCCCCTGAATTAGGGGCTTTTTTTGTGCTAAATGATCTTTATTTTATGTACAAAAATTGACTGTCTAATTAATTTACACCCCCCCAAAAAACAGACAAAAATCTGATCAAAAACAAGGCTAAGTTACTAATATCTAAAAAGAATCATTGGCCCGTCCCTTGCTTATAGATAAGTAGATATTTCTGAACTTAAAATTAATAGTATTTGGAGTTAAACAACATGATAAAGAAAGCGCACGTTCAAAAGCTTACAATAATCGCTTTTACTTCGGTCTTGCTTCTGGGCTCAGCAGATGTGCTGGCAAAGAATGTAAAGAGTAAGAGCATTCCACCAAAGCTTCTCCAAAAGGTATCAAAGCCAACTAAGGAAATTAAGAAAGCGAAAGGCGATATCTCACCTTTTAGTACTGGGATTTTAAAGTCACGTTTTGCAAGCTGGGGAGTTGATCCAGATAATAAGAAGTCTTCAATTAATATTCTACCTTTATGGAAGAAATTCAAATCAAAGAAACAAATCGTTGTAGCCGTTGTTGATACAGGTATTGATCCACAACACCCTTTCCTCAATACAAACCTATATGTAAAAGAAGGCAAAGAAAGTAAAAGTAATTATGGAATTGATTTTTCGGCTAAAAGATCAAATAAGTTTAAGCCAATGGATCAGCATGGACATGGAACTCACGTTTCAGGAATTATTAAAAGTGTATATCCAGATGCTAAAATTCTAACTTTAAAGTATTACAACCCACAAGCATCAGGACAAGAGAATCTAAACTCTACAATAGAGGCCTTAAGATATGCTGTTGAACAGAATGTAGATGTTATTAACTACAGTGGTGGTGGACCAGAGCCAGCACTAGAAGAACTAAGAATCCTTAAGAAAGCTGAAAAGAAAGGTATTCTTGTTATAGCGGCTGCAGGTAACGAAGAATCAAATATTGATATCAAGTCAAACGCTTACTATCCAGCAAGCTATGGGCTAAAGAATATTATTAGTGTTACAGCACATGATCAAAACCTAAGGCTTCTTTCTAGTTCAAATTATGGAAAGAGAACTGTTGATATCTCTGCACCTGGACATAGAATCCGATCAGCATTACCAAACTCAAGATCTGGGTACTTAACAGGTACAAGTCAGGCAACAGCTTTTGTTACAGGTGTTGCTGCTTTAATAAAAAGTCATTTTCCAGAACTCGATACAAAAGAAATAAAAGAGATCATTAAAGAATCTGCTAAAAAAGAGGTCCCTCTTTTAACGAAATGTTCATCAGGAGGAAGACTTGATGCAGGCAAAGCATTTGAATTAGCTGATAAATATGTAAAAGCAAAAACACTCAATCGTTCACTTGCTAATAAAAATAAGAAAGGGAAAGTTATTTATAGATTACAAAATAACTAATCACTGAGCCGAAGCTAAAAACTTTAAAAACATATAAGCTGCGAGACTCATACTGACACCCATTAGTATGGCCTGAAGTAAAAAGCTAACTTTAAGCATATTATTTATCTTATAATTTAAGAGCAGTGCCACAGGGGATTGTTCCTCGACTTTTTCATCAACTGATTCATTTAATTTTTTAAAAAGTCTTTGTGAAAGAGGATGCTTTGTATATCTTTCAAAAAGGACATATAACTCTTCCTCATGAACGCCGAGCTTTAGGAGGTATGGGATAATTTGTTCTAGCTCGAATAAGAACATCTTCCTTCTCTCTTTATCGTTATCAACTCTTTCAAAAATGTATTCACTTAAATCATAAAACCTTTTTTTCATCGCTCTCTTATGCTTTCTAAAAAGCTTATGATTTTGTCCTAATACTCCATTTGAACACCGATATAAAAGAGGTCCCCTTGCTTTAAAAAGCTCTAGTTGAGAATAGAAAGACTTATTATCAAAAGGAGATCCAAGGAGATCAAAATTTAATTGATAAGAGCATGACTCACAATGATCATCTTCAATAAAAACGGAATGACATTTTGGGCATCGAGCTTGAATCTCTAAAGGATTAAAAGGGGTATGATTATGGGATGATTTTATAGCTACATCTTTCATATAAATAAATTTACGCAAAGTATTGTTTATTGGCAAATCTAATCCTCGCCAGTAAGATTATGTAATGAACCAAAAACTTAAGTACCCATCTATTTATCTCTATCTGCTACCTTTGATCGGGGGTATGCTCTACGCCTTAGGTTTTCCAACAAAGTCTGGTTTTTACTTTTTCCTATTTCCTATTTTAGGCATGATTCTCTTTCTCAATGCGATACCTCTATCCTATGGTGGAGTTCAAGATCATAAGAGTTTTCAACAATCAAATTGGAAAAGAGAAGTTCTAAGCGTCTTATCATTTTCTTTAGGTTACTACATTGTTGGCTACTACTGGATACCTTATACTTTAAAAGAGTTTGGCTTTATCCCTTTCCCTTTCAATATTTTACTTGGCCTACTCTTTAGTCTCGTCATCCTACCTCAGCACTTAGCTTTTGCACTTTTTTATAGGCTTCTCAGAAAACTTAATTTTAAAAGAAGTCAGTGGCATGGTGGTGTTACTTCTCGAAACATTGCACTCGCACTAATGTTAACAATATTGGAATATTTTATCCCACAACAATTTCCTGCACACCTAGGCCATCCTTGGTTACAGCTTAAGCAATATATAGGGCTTGCTCCTATTTTCGGGGCACCAATATTCTCTTTTATCAGTTATTGGTTTGCTCTTTCATTTATATCTAAATTAAAGGCGAATAAGTTTGATTATATTGGAATCTCCACATTTATAATCTTTCTTATTATCAATATTTCTTTTCCGATCAAAAGCTTAAACTCAGACGAAAGCTTTAGGGTAAAAATTGTTCAAGCGAATGTTGGTAACTTTGTAAAAATACAAAGTGAGAATGGTGTTGCGGGGGCCATGAGGGATGTGCTTTTAAGATATGAAGAGTTGTCACTGGAAGACAAGGAAGGAGTCGATTTAATTATATGGCCTGAAACCGCATTTCCACAGTTGCTAAACTCAACTCTTTTAAAAGCTAATAAAGCTTACATACCAACTAGCTTTAGACAGACATTATCTAAGACAGGATCCGATTTAATTTCTGGAGGTTACAACTCGAGTTCAAACCGTAATAAATCTTTTTTCGAAACAGAATACAATACTGCCTTTTTCTTTAAAGCTGATGGTCACTTAGAAGACCATTATCACAAAAGAATTCTGATTCCATTTGGAGAAAGACTTCCCTTCGGTCCCTTAAATAAATTTCTTGCAAAATATGTAGATAATATTTCTTACTTTGCTAAAGGTCAGGACTATTCACTTTTTAAGCTTTCAAAAAATACGACTGCTTCTTTGGCCATATGCTATGAAGTTCTCTTTAGTTCATATATTAAAGACTATTTAAATCACCTCAAAAGAAAACCTAATTTCTTAATTAATTTAACAAACGATTCTTGGTATGGAGATACTAGTGAGCCTCATCAGCATCAGTTTTTAACTCATTGGCGAGCACTAGAGTTTCAAATACCAATTATCAGAAGTACCAATACTGGAATAAGTAGTGTGCTCTATCCTGATGGATCTGAAAGCAAGCGCCTAGATGTAGGCAAAAAAGGTCAAATAAACGTTGATATTCCTATCGTTAAGAGGAATGGAACAATTTTTGAAACGTTTGGAATATGGTTAACAGTGCTTACCGCAATAATCTTATGGATTCTGTGTTTAATTTATGAAAAACGCTCATTTTCCAATAAATGACTTTAACCAACCCCCTATCTTGAGTTAAAATTAAATTAATGAAAAACAAACTTAAACTATTCATATTCTCAATTCTCCTATTGAGCTCTAGTTGCTCTTCATATAAGCAATTTCAAAATATGAGCGAAGAATTTGAAATACCAAGCCAGGTATTCAAGTATGACTATAATCAAAGTTGGTTAGCTGTCTTAAATGTTATGAAGAAGTACGATCTCGAACTTCAGAATCAAGAATCAGGCGTTATTAAAACGAGATGGATTGATAACACTATGGAATTAAATTTTGCAGATAGCTTTGGTAGTAGCGATGCTGTAAAGGCCGCAAAGTTTAAAATTGTTCTTAATGTTGTGAAAGGTTTCAGAGGAAGAAGAGAAGTAACAAAAGTAACAGTCTTTCGAAGACAAATGGTTGAGCAGGACTTCCTTCAAGGCTGGAAAGTTATTCCATCTGATGGAATATTAGAAAAAACAATTCTCTATAGGGTTGAAAGAAATTTGGCCATTGCCGCTCAGTTAAAGAAAATTGAAGATCAAAGGGCCAAAGAGCTTGAGTCTAGTTTCTAAAAAGTTTTATAAGTAATTCCAACTTTTTTCCAAAATCTTTTTTTACTACTTAATCCTGTATTAGGACTTTTCTTACCTGTTATTTTTTGAAGACTATAGTCCATTTCATCAAAGATATCTTGATAGCGATCTTTTTGAACCATTGTGAGTAAAGGTTGTAGAGCCTTTTCAAACTTTAAATCCCCTACTACCTTAACAGCATCTTTAATTAGATTTGTTCTCTTCTTAGCTTTAAGTTCTTTCTTATCTTTAGCTTGATAGTAATTCTTTTTGTCATAGAGCATACTCCACACATTGGCAGCATACTTTTTAAGATTTAGTTTTCGAATATTTTCCAAAGCTTGCTTTCGAACAAGAAAGCTATTGTCTTTTAATGACTTTGCGTAATAAAGACCATACCGATCTTCTTTAAGCGCAAGTAGCGTCTTAAGACTGGCCATTCTAAGAACCCAAGAAGGATGATCAATAAACTTCGCTAAAAAGGGACTGCTTTTTTTTCCTACGATACGCCCTAAAAGAAAAGTTGCGATCCACCTATTTTTATCAGGATACTTGCTACTTTTCATAACTTCGATTAATGATGGAACGGATTTGCCTGAGTAGCTAAAAACTTCTTTCTTTAGGCTAACCAATGATTTCTTATCTAGATTTTTTGAGAATTGAGATAATAAAACCTTTTTAATTCTTGCTTCGGATTCTATTGATTTTAAACTTGTTGAATGACTTGATTTCTTTTGTTCTATTTTTGCAAAAGTAGTTGAAATTGAAAGTGCTACGATTAAAGAAGCACTCATTAAATTTATCTTCATCCTTACTCCTACTTTTTATCCAAGCATTTTTTCAAATTCAGAAAGTAATTCTTCTGCTGATTTTTGTTCGCCTTCGTTTGAAGGTACTTCTGGTGTATCTTCTGCTTCAGACGTTGCTTCTTCCTCAGACACTGGCTCTGCAGCAGGCGCTTCTTCTGCAGGAGCTGGTGCTTCAGCAACTTCCTCTGGTTCTGCCTCAGGAGCAGGAGGCATCTCTTCTGCAAGAATAGGCTCTGGATCTTCTGACTTCGGTGCTTCAGCAGCTTCTGGTTCAGGTGCAGTTTCAGCAGCAGGAGTTGCTCCGCCCGCTTGAAGTTGCTCTATTGTTTTCCTAAGTTGTTCATTTTCTTGTTGGAACTTTTTGATATTAGCAAGATCTTCTTCGATGACTTCATACTCTTGAAGTCTCTCTTTTAATTCATCTCTTTCTTTTGTTACAGCGGCGACATCTCCGCCATCTCCACCACTCGAAGCTTTTGCAGCTTCAAGATCTGAAAGTGCTTGTTCAAGTTTTCCTTGAAGGTTTGTAATCTCACCTTTCATAATATTAGCTTCTTCATCACTAATACCACCACCGTTACTATCTCTAGCAGCAGCAAGCATTCTTTCCAACTCTTCAATTGTTTTATCTTTCTCTAATACAGTAGCTTTTAATCTTGCGATCTCTGCATTTTTTTGACTTAGCTCTTCGGAACTAGCACCGCCCATTGAAACATTACCTTTCGGTAACTCAGAAGCAGGCATGACAGATGGAGTACCTTCTCCTAAATCTAAACCCCCACCTCTAAAAAGTGATGACTTAAGTGCATTACTGTTCGTAATGATTGAATCAAGATAATTCTTAACAACACTTGCTGGGATCTGATGACTTAGTTGATGAAACTTCTTACGGTTGTACCACCAGTAAGCAACTAAAAGAGTAATAAAAAAAACTGTTACGCCAAATAATAGGCCTAACAATTCATCTGTCGAATGATGTAAAAGATTTTTAAATAAATCCACTCTTTCCGTCCTTGGAATAAGCTCTAATTATATAAAATTATAAGGATTTACGCCTACTGTTGTCAATTGGTTTAACTATTTTCCGACTAGCTTAAAAAAATAATATCTATGACTTAAGTATAGTAATTAACTCAGGATAAGTTTTCTTTGTTCCAACACAGATTGTTTCCTCAAAAGGACAGAATTTTTTATTTTGATATGTTCCAACCCTAAGACCAGATTCTTTTGCAATTAAACCTGCAGCGGCCATATCCCAAGGAGCTAATCCCCGCTCCCAGAAGGCACCAAACAGACCTTCGCTGACCAAACACATATCAAGAGCAGCACTACCTAATCGCCGAACTCCACGAGCTTTCGCCATGACATTTTTAAATAGATCAAATTCCTTATCAAAAGGCTCACCTTTTTCAGCAGCAAAACCTGTAACGACCAAAGAATCTCGTAATGCTTTTTTATTATCTTTTATTTTGAGAACTTTTTTCTTTCTAGTGGTCCTATCTAAAATAGAACTTCCTTCACCATCGATGGCCAAGTAGGATTTTTTCTTATTAGGCCAATAAATTACTGCGAGTTTTGGTTTTCCATAGTGGGCCAAACATATACAAACACAATAAAACTCGAGACCAGAAAGAAAATTAGATGTGCCATCAAGTGGATCGATAATCCATAACCACTCTTTGGATTTAAAATTCTCCCAGCCTGTATTCTTTTTATTTTGGACATAGTAATCCTCTTCACCAAGAACATCGGCCATAGGAAAAATCTTACGTAAATTTTTGATAATAAATTTTTCAGTATTAATATCAGCTTCTGAGACAACACCCTGAGCATCTTTGTGAGTTACTTGAAGTTTTGATAGCTTCTTTTGATATCGCTCCAGTTTATCTCCAGCAAGAGTCGCGATATCATTCATGCCTTGTAAAACTAAACGTTGTTCATTTTTCTTCATTGTTTATTTTTTCCTGATACTTTTCAACTTGTTCTATTAACTCTTGAGCTTCTTCTTCTGATGTTGGTTTAGATGGTACAGTATAACTTTCTTGAAACCAATGCCCAAGGTCTATCATTTTACATTTTTCACTACAGAAAGGGCGATAGTCACTGTTGTAATAGTTAAATTCAAATTCACATTGTGGACAACGTATTTTTAGCATTTTATTCATAATCAATTACTCGACAAAAGTTTATAGTTTCTCCATTCCCATTGGAGTTTCTGTAGAAGATCAGAACTAAGATCAAAATCCTTTTGATTGATACTTTTTACAAATCTTATATCACCTAGACTATTTGATAAAAAACATTCTTCATAGTCCAAGCTTTTAATATCAAAACTCTTCTCATTTATTTCATAATTTAAACTTTTAAAAAGTTTTATAATATTCTGTCTGGCGACTCCATTGAGAATGGATAGTTGTGCACTTGGTGTGAAAAGTGATTTTCCTTTAATAAAGAAAATATTACTTACGGAAGACTCCATGATGAAACCACTTTTTGTTATGACGATTTCATCAAAGCCTTCCAACTTAGCGGTACGTAACTCTTTAGCGACAAGGACATAATTTGGTATTTTCAAAAAATTTTCCAAGCGATCTCTGTAGTTTTCGATTTCACAGCTTTTTAACTTTAAGGGTAAATTACTTTTAGGAAGATATTGCTCACAATGAATAGCGACCTGAGCATTTTGAGAAGAATCAAGAAATAATATAAGACGCAAGAATCGACTTTCATTTGATTCTTCAATTTTTGTTAAACTCTCAATTAAAGATAATTCAACTTCAAGCCACTGCTCTTGTGTAAATGAATAAAGATATATTGAAGCTTCCTTAAGACGCTTTAGATGATCTTTAAAAAAACATGCTTTCTTACCTGGCAAGTATTCTAAAGTTGTAAAGACGTAATCACCTTGTCTAAAGGCGTTTGAGCTTGCGAGAGCTTCAACATCTTTTAAAATTTCACCATTTACTAAAAACATTTTGCTACTCAGTTTTATGTGGTATTCAACCTCTATGGAAACCAATGACAAAAATATTGCCATTATCGGCTTAGGCAACCAAGCGAAGGCTTGGGCCTTGAATCTCAGAGATAGTGGTTATCGTATAACTATTCTTTTACGTAAAGATAGCTCATCTTTCAAATCTGCCGCTTCTTTAAAGCTAGATACGGCCGTTATAGAAGATGCTCTTCCACAATTTAAAAATATTTTATTACTTATACCGGATGATCAGCAAGCTCCCTTCTTAGAGAAATATGGCCATTTGCTGATAAAAAACTCAAGAGTCGTCTACGCTCATGGTTGGGCCATTGCCTGCGAGAATATTGCGACAACATTTCCACAGTTTAGCCACCTTCTCTTGGCCCCTAAGGCCATAAGTTCAGAAGTTAGATATCAGTTTGAAACTAAAGGTAAGTTAGCAGCAGTCTACAGTGTAGAGGCCTCTACCTCTATTCAGAATGATGAGAGCTGGCTTAAGAAGTTAGCCACAGCAATTGGTATTACTGGTCTTTATCAAAGCAGTGCTAAAGATGAGACTTATGCTGACCTGTTTAGTGAACAATCTTTACTATGTGGTCTACTCCCTTATGCAGCTAAAAAATCATTTGATCTTCTGATTTCAAAGGGAATTTCCAAAGAAGTTGCCTACTTTGAATGCTGGCTTGAGGTAAAACTTATAGCTGACGCAATGGTCAAAATGGGGCCTGAATCCTTTTTCCAACTAATTAGCCCCAATGCCCTACTCGGTGCACAAAAAGCACAGCATTTGATCTTTGACAAAGTGTACCAAGAAAAACTAGAAATGCTCTTTAGAGAGATTGAAGATGGTGATTTTGTTAAGTTTACTAAATCAACTGATATTGATTCAACTCGAAAAGAGATGATTGATTATTGGTCAAATAGTTTGCTTTCAAAAGTCCACCATGAAGTAAGTGATAAAGTAATTTCTCAATAAGGAACTCATGAAGCTTAACACACGTAAAATCAAGGCCAATAAAGTTTCAGAAGGTAAGCTACCTCTACAGATGCTTACTTGTTATGATTTTCAAACGGCACAATTATTTAATGAAACAGAAGTTGATATGCTGCTGGTAGGAGATAGCCTTGGAAATGTTATTCTAGGTTATGAAACGACTGTAGAAGTGACACTTGAAGAAATGATTGTTTTCGGTGCAGCTGTTAAAAGAGGTGCTCCTCATAAGTTTGTCATTGTTGATATGCCTTTTGGCACATACAACACTGTGGAAGATGGTCTAAAGAATGCAACAATTCTTTTTCAAAAAACAAAAGCTGAAGCAATTAAGATTGAAGCTTCAAATAATATAAATATCAAATTGATTAAGAGACTTTGTGAAGTTGGAATTCCTGTTATGGGTCATATTGGCTTAACTCCTCAAAGCGTTCATGAGCTTGGTGGCTACTATACTCATGGAAATTCAGATGACTCTGCAATGAAACTTGTACAACAAGCAAGAGCACTAGAGGCAGCAGGCTGTTTCTCTATTGTTTTAGAGTGTGTTACGAAAAACTTAGCGACTGAAATAACAAATCTATTAGATGTTCCGACTATTGGAATTGGAGCTGGTGATAAGACTGACGGTCAAGTCCTAGTAACGAATGATTTATTAAGACTAGGTCCAAATCAACCACCTAAGTTTGTTGAACCAATCGCCAATCTTTTTCACCTTAAAAAACAGCTTATCTCAAACTATTTACAAGATAAAAAGTTTAATAGCATAGAAGAGTTCAATGAGTCCTCAATCGAACATTGATTTAATTACAATTGATCATGGTAATACAAACCCTCATGTTGGTTTTTTTACGAAAGGTGAATTAACAAAAACTCTTGCTTTAAAAGATGTTGATCAGCAATTGCTTAAAGAAAACTATGTGGTCTTAAGTAGTGTTGGTAAAAAAAATGATATACCGAATCTTCCCCTCAAAATTGATATTGAATCATTATGGAAAGACCATCATTTTGCCTCAATGAATGTAGACTATCACAAGGAATCCTTGGGAAGAGATCGTCTTTATCAAGCTGCCTACTTATATGATTTGAAAGTATTAAAAAATAAAAAGCCGGCACTCTTAATAGATGCAGGAACTTTTATTACGGTCGATCTTATTACCGAAAAAGGTTATCAAGGTGGAATTATATTACCTGGGCTTTCAAAACTATCTTCTCTTTATCCACAGGCAGAAAACTTACCTCTTATTGAAGCAAGTAAGTTTTTAGAAAATAAAGAAAATTACCACGACACTGAATCAGCAATTGTTGGAGGTGTTCAAAATATGATTTTAGGTGCCATCAAAACTATGTCAGTTGAAGACCAAGAAATTTATTTAACGGGTGGTTTATCAATCTTCTTAGAAAAATGGCTTGAAGTAAGACCAAAAGATTTTAATATTGTAGAAAAAGAGGCTCACCTTATCCACAAAGCTCTTCATTACCTAGCAATGAAATCCTTGGCCCAAAATGGAGTGAAATTACAATGAATATCTTACTTGCTGTTACAGGTAGTATTTCTGCTTATAAAGCATACGATATTGCCCGTCTTTTCATTAAAGACTCTTGTAAGGTCAGAATCATTCTAACCAAGGGAGCGCTTAAGTTTATTAAGCCTGAAACTTTTAGTTACCTAGGTGTGGAAAAAGTATACTTACCACATGAAGATTTTTTAAGTCTTTCAGAAAGCCAAGTCATTGAGAAATACAATGGAATCCCTCATATTGAGCTTACAAAATGGGCCGAAAAAATGGTCATTGCCCCACTTAGTGCCAACACATTAGCGAACCTCTGCGATGGCAGAGCAAATGATCTCCTCTCTTCAACTTTTCTAGCATGGGATTTAAAGAAGCCAATGATTCTCTTTCCTGCAATGAATACAAAAATGCTGGCCAATCCAGTCACTCAAAAAAATATAACATTCTTAAAAGACAACTATAAAAATATACTCATTCATCAGCCGGACTCTGGAGAGCTTGCATGTGGAGATGAGGGTGATGGAAAACTACCAAGTGTTGAAACAATTTTTAATTGTTCTCAAAGTTTTACCCACATGAGTAATAATAAGAAGATACTCATCACCACTGGAGCGACAATATCCCCTCTTGATCCGGTTCGTTTTATAACAAATTCATCAACTGGTTTAACAGGATTTATCATGGCCAAGCTGGCCCTCTCCCTTGGTTATCAAGTTAAAGTTATCGCTGGAAAAAATGCAACGTCCCAACTTGAAACTCTGACCGAGAATCCTTCTTTCAGCATTGATAGAGTTGTCACCACAGAACAAATGTATAGTAAGGTTATGAAGTCCTTAGAAGCGATTGATTTCTACTTTAGCAGTGCCGCTATTTCTGATATTGAATTTAATGTATCCAATGAGAAGTTAAAGAAAGATACGCTTTCAAAGTCTCTTTCATTTTCAATTGCAAAAGATGTCCTTGCTTCTGTACTTTCATCTAATATAAAACCTAAGTTTATTGTTGGCTTTGCTGCTGAAACAAAGCTTGATAAAGAAAAGCTAATGAAGAAAATGCTTAAGAAGCCAACTCAGCTACTGATTGGTACTGAAGTTAACAATGGTTTTTTAGGAGAGCAGCAACAAGGATTTGCAAACTCTTTTGCTAGTTATAAATGTATAGTTAATACAAATGAGAAAAATCAATACCAAGAGTGGAATGAGCTTTCTAAAAAACAGATGTGTTTAAAAGTTATAGAAATATTTGAGAATCATTATGAGTCAATTACTAAAGAAGAAAATAGAATTCATTAATACCCGAAGGTCTCTTCCAGGCAGAGTTGGACTTGTCCCCACAATGGGAAACCTCCATCAAGGTCACCTAGACCTAATCGAACAAGCGGCTAAAGATTGCGATCATGTTCTTATTACGATTTTTGTAAATCCTAAGCAGTTTGGACCAAATGAAGACTTTGAGAAGTATCCAAGAACCCTTGAAGAAGATATCCAAAAGATAGAAAGCCTAAAAGACAATAAGAAGTTCATTATCTTTGCTCCAGAGACAATGGATGAAATTTATCCTGAAGGTTTTCAAACAGAAATAAAAGTGAATGAAATAACTGAAAAACTTTGTGGAATATATCGACCAGGTCACTTTGATGGGGTTACAACAGTTGTCTATCAACTTTTCTCAATCACCATGCCTCACATGGCCTACTTTGGACAAAAAGATTACCAGCAATTCAAGGTGATTGAAAAAATGAGTAAAGACCTTCTTCTTCCACTTTCATTGGTTATGGTACCAACACGCAGGGAAGAAAGTGGCCTCGCCATGAGTAGTAGAAATCAGTACCTAAGCAGCGAAGAAAAAGAAAAGGCCCTTAATCTTCCAACGAAGCTAAGAGAATTGGCCGAAAATTTAGTCTCAAATAAAGACTATGTTGTTTTAAAAGAAAAGATTAGCGAAACTTTAAATCAAGATCCAAACTGGCAATACTTAGAAGTGCTCGATGCTGAGACTTTTGAAGAAGTTCACACTGGTTCTAAAACATACCTTCTTGCAGGTGCTTATCTTTTAGGAAAGACAAGACTTATAGATAATGTATTGATTGGTGTTTAAATAAACTTTTTAATTTTCTGATACCAAAGATCTACTTTTTCATCAAAATTATCAACGTTTACAATATCACAAGCTTTTTGCTTTGTTGGTTCAACAAACTCGTCATGCATTGGCTTAACTTGTTTTTCAAATTGTGCTTTGACTCCTTCTGGAGTTCGACCTCTTTCAACCGTGTCTCTATTCAATCTTCTTGAAAAGCGTAGTTCTTCAGGACAATCGACAAAAACTCGATGATCCAAATTATCAAAGACTGGTCTTTGGGAGAAAATCAGGATTCCATCCACAAAGACTATTTTCTTAGGTAGTAATTCAATTGAAGACTCTTGACGACTATGGGTTGCAAAATCATAAATTGGAACCTGAATACTGATTCCACTTTTGAGTTGCTTAATATGTTCTCCCATTAAAGAAAACTCTAAAGCACTTGGATGATCGAAGTTAACACTTCCACCGTCCATATCAAATTTATGACTTTGATCGATATAGTAACTATCTTGACCTAGAACGCAGCAATGATCGACACCAACCAAACTTTGAAGACGAGAGACAAAAGTCGTCTTCCCACTTCCGCTTCCTCCGGAAACTCCAATAATCATTACTTCACTCATAAACCCTACTTCGTGTTATAAAGTCTGTCCCCAGCATCACCTAGACCAGGAATTAAATATCCATTGTCATCTAAAGATTCTTCAACACTAAGACCAATCACATCAACATCAGGATGAAAATGATGTAGTCTCTCTAGTCCTCCAGGGGAGGCCAAGACACATAACATTTTAATTTTTCCAACTTCATATTGTTTCAATCTATCAAGACAAGCAATCGCTGTATCTGCTGTTGCCAGAAGTGGATCGATTAAGAGAACTTCTCTGCCTTTTGAGTTTTCTGGAATTTTAAAATAATACTCAACAGTGTTTTTAATAAACTTATCGCGATAAATTCCAATATGGCCTGCACTTGCAAATGGAAGTGTTTCAAGAACACCATTAATGAGTCCATTCCCTGCTCTTAATATTGAAACAACCACAGGGTAATCAGTTACGACTTCTTTTTTGGCCTTCATAATAGGCGTTTCGATTTCAATTGTTTTCGTTTTAAGGTCTCGAGATGCTTCATAGGCAAGGAAGCGACCAATGTCATTCATAATTTCTCTGAACGCTCTTGAGTCGGTATTCTTATCTCTTAAAATTGTGAGCTTATGCTCAAGTGCCGGATGGCTTATTTGTTTAAAATTCTTAGACATATATAACTCCTATTAAAAAACTGTTCCATCGCTAGCAAGAGATAATGGTGTAGAGCCATCTTCTCTTTTTTCTTTTGCGATCTTTCTTCCGGCCCACCAAGTTCCTCCCTCTAACACTTTTGCTAGTGGAAATTCTGAAGCAGACTTACCTAATTTATCTCTGACCACATCTCCAATTTTATCTAAGTAAGTTACTGTAAGAGCTCTCCACTCTACAATTAACTCGCTATCAGGACGATGAGATTTCTTATAATCCTCTTTATCTTTTAAATCGATGAGTCCCATATCTAGGAGAAGTCCTCCGTTACGATATTCTGGAAGTCCCGTCATTTCTTGAGGGTTCTTAACTTCAAACCCTGCTTCTTCAAAAACTTCAATTAAAGAGTAAGTTAACCATTGAGAAAGTTTATGAAATGGAACAAGGGATTCAAAACTTCCCTTTTCTCCAAGAGCTGGGTGTTCCCATACATCACCTAAGGACACCCCTTCTCTTGTTAACCTTGCTGGCCAAATTTCACCGAAGAGAATCAGAACAGACTTTAAGAGATCACTTGCATTGAAAGTCATTCCATATTGATCTTTCATATAATCAAGAATATTTCCAGGTCTACCATCTTTAAAAGCATCAGGTTGTTTTGCTACACAATTTCCTAAACTTTTTAGAAGTCCTGTTCTTCCACCAACTCCAATGAGAGGATTCGCTTCACTTACTTGAAAGCCTTCTTCAATGTCACTGTCTTGAAGTTTAATGAGTTGAGAACTTTCAGCTTTGTATGATTGATTCTCAGAGAACTTTCCTTCAAAGAACATATGCCAACTGGCAACGGCGAGTCCTTCTGAACGGGAAAAAGTATTCTTTTCTTCTTGATACTTCCATGTTGCTCCAGCCCCTGCATCGAGAAGAACGGAAGTAATAACCAAATCAAGTTTGATACGTGCTTTTTCAAATGCATCAAAACTAGAAATCTTTTCATTCATCATTTTATTTCTATCAATATCTCCAACTTTAAAATGTCCCCACCTTGAATGGAAGGGAATGTCGAGATCAGGATAGTTTTCTTTGATCACCTCTAGTACATAATCACAGACGCTACCTAGCTTTTCTTCATGTAAAGAGAAGTGACCTTCACCACTTTTAATCTTTTCATAAAGTAGTCCCGTTCTTTCTCTGACTGCCTTTGGCGACAATAAGTATGTTACTTCTTCACTTAAACTCATTTCTTTTCTTCCTCTAATTCTCTTCCGACAACTTTTTCTAGACCTTTTTCATCTTTAATTTCTTCATCGGTAAAGTAGCCAGCTGCTTTCTTCGCTTCCATCTCAACTTGAGCATCTTGCGGAATTAATTCATCAGGAATTGATAAGCGATTCACAACTTCAATACCACTTTTTACGATGGCGTCGTACTTCATATTCGACATCGAGTGAAGGTTATGAATTTTTTTAATCCCAAAGTAATTGAGAGTATCTGGCATAAATTCTTGGAATCTAGCATCCTCTACTCCAGCAACACACTCAGTTCTATAGAAGTAGTTCTTTGCTGAGTCTCCCCCAGTTTGTCTCTTACGAGCGTTATAAACTAAAAACTTTGTCACTTCCCCAAGTGCTCTTCCTTCCTTTCTAAAATAAACAATAATTCCAACTCCACCATTTTGAGCTGTTTTGGCAGCTTGCTCAATTCCGTGAGTTAAATAAGGACGACATGTACAAATATCAGAACCAAAAACATCTGAGCCATTACATTCATCATGTACACGACATGTAAGTTCGATTTCTGGTTTTGCAAGATTGGCAGGATCACCAAAAATATAAGCCGTTGTACTTCCAATCGGTGGAAGGAGAACTTTTAAATCTGGTCTTGTTACAAGTTCAGGAAACATTCCACCAGTTTCTTTAAAGAGAACTTTTCTTAACTCTCCCTCTTCCACATTTAAACGCTTGGCCATTCCTGGTAAGTACCAAACTGGTTCAAAGGCAACTTTAGTTACTTTAATATCTTTTTCTTTTGTAACGATTTCACCATCAATTTCTAATCGACCTTTTTCAATGGCCTCGTAGACTTCTGGTATTTGTAGTCTTGCTTGAGTAACAGCAATTGTTGGATTTATATTAAGCCCTTTTGCCAACTCATCTTTGAAAACACTTTGTACGTGTCCACCCCATGGGTCGATTGAAACTAACTTCTCAGCATCATACCAACTTTCAAACGGTCCAATATTTGTTGTCGCTTGAGTATTCTCAAGGTCTGGTCTGTGAGTTGCTGAATAGGCTCCACTTGCAATCGATAGTGCTCTATAAACTGTATAACTTCCACTATGGCTTCCGATAGCATTTCTATTTTCAACCTCAGAAGTAGTTGCGATAATCGGCCCTCTCACTTTAGGATCTTTTTCACCCCAATGAATTGGGATACTTTCTTTAAAGACTTGATTTGAGTGTGATGTCAAAACCACATGACTCGTTTTTTCGAACTTTTCCATTATTTACCTCTTTTTTAACTCATCCAATTTTGATCTTTTTGCTTTTCCCACTTGGTAGTGACCTTTTTCATTTGTGTCCAGAAGTCTAAGCTATGAACACCGGTAATATCTCCGTGTCCAAACTTTGAGTCTTCGATTCCACCAAATGAGAATGGCTCTCTAGGAACTGGTACCCCAATATTAATTCCCACCATACCTGCTTTTGCTTTTTTACAAACTAACTCGGCCATAGCTCCGTTATTTGTAAAGACACTGGCAGCATTTCCGTAAGGATTTGAATTTTCAATTTCTAATGCTTCTGTAATATTTGAACATCTGATAATTGCGATGACAGGTCCAAATAACTCCGTCATAGCAGCTTGAGATCCAGCTTTCACATTATCTAAAATAGTTGGGCCTAACCAATAGCCACCAGCAAATTCAGCTGGAGCTTTATCTTCTCGTCCATCTCGAAGAAGTGTGGCCCCTTCTTTAACAGCTTCATCAATTGCTTTGTTTAAAAACTCAACTTGTTCCTTTGAGATGATGGCCCCCATTCCAGTACAAATTTTAGTCTCATCAGCTCTTTTCTTTATTGCTTCAATTTGTTTTTCCACCGAACCAACAGCAAGCAAGACAGAAGCGGCCATGCATCTTTGTCCAGCACAGCCTGTAAATGAATCGGCAATTCCTTGACCTGCAATCTCAGGATCGGCGTCAGGTAAAAGAATAATATGGTTCTTAGCTCCGCCTAAGCAAAGAGCACGTTTCCCTTGTGAAGTTGCTCTTGAATAAACGAGTTGAGCTATTTTAGTTGAGCCAACAAAGCCAACCGCCTTAACAAATTTATTATCGATTACTCCATCAACAGTTTCTTTTTGCCCATGAAGAATTGTCAGCACACCTTCTGGTAGACCTGCTTCTATTAAAGCATTTCCAATAAGAGTTGCTGTAAGAGGAGTTTTTTCGGAAGGTTTCCATACATAAGAATTACCAAGAGTAATGGCAATAGGAATAGTCCACATTGGAACCATGGCCGGAAAGTTAAACGGTGTAATTGAGGCAACAACCCCGAGAGGCAATCTTCTATATTCACACTGAACTCCGCGGGAGACTTCCATCTTCCCACCAAGATCTAGGTTCTGAAGAGAAAGTGCATATTCTAGTACTTCAACTCCCTTCATTATTCCAGCTTTGGACTCTCCAAGAGTTTTTCCATTTTCTAAACTCACAACTTCTGCAATCTTATGAATGTCACGTAAGAGAATTTCTCTAAACTTAAACATGGTTTGCGTTCTTTCTTTGATCGGCTTATCACCCCAAGAAATACTTGCTTCATGAGCAGCACTTAATGCTTGTTCAATTTGTTTTTGATCTGGGAAAGTTGCTTGTCCAACAACGTCTCCAGTATAAGGTGAAGTTACGTCGATACTCTTCGCCAAACCATCTACCCACTTTCCAGCGATAAGGTTTGGGGCCTTAAATAGTTCTTGTGGTCTCATCCAGGATTCCAAAAGACACTCCTTTGATAAATTAAATATTTATTCTCATTTAGAGAAAGAGAATGATTATAGACCTTTAGAAGACATCAATAAAATACGGATTGCGTAAACTCACTTTTTTAGTACGCAGTGCGTCCTGCACAGCTCTTTTAAATAGGTTTTTTTATGAGAATTCGATAAGATAGAGTCATGTTAGATCAAGAATTTCATATATCTCGTGAAGGTAAAGCATCACTAGTCTCTCTAGTTTGTCCCAAATTTGAAGAGCATAAAACTGAAAAAGAAACTCAGCGTTCATTGACTGAGCTAAGAGAGCTATGTCGAACCCTCGGGATTGAAACTGGATATGAGTACATCCAGCATAAAAAAGAAATTAACCCTGCCACGATTTTAGGTAGCGGAAAGTTAGAAGAGATTGCCAAAGAAGCAAAAGAAGAAGGAAGCACAACTCTCGTTTTTGACTTTGAGCTTACTTCCAGCCAAATAAGAAATATTAAAAAAATTACCAGCCTTTCGGTTGTCGATAGAGTCCATGTCATTCTAGAAATCTTTGCAGAGCATGCCAGAACAAGAGAAGCAAAAATTCAAATCGAAATTGCACGCTTAAAATATGTTCTTCCAAGACTTTCTGGTTTCTGGTCTCACCTTGGTAGACAACGAGGTGGTGTTGGTGTCAAAGGTGGAGAGGGTGAGCAGCAAATTGAACTCGATCGTCGTATCATTAGAGAAAGAATTGAATTCTATAAAAAAGAATTAAAGTTAATTGAGAAGAGTCGTAAACAACAAAGAAAGAAAAGACAGAACCAGGCCATTACCGCTGCTCTAGTGGGTTACACGAATGCTGGTAAATCTTCTCTGATGAATCGTCTCTGTAAGGTTGATATTCTAGAAGAAGATAAACTCTTTGCCACACTGGATTCAACATTTAGAACGCTTACCCCTGATACAAAACCTCCTCTTATTCTCATTGATACTGTTGGATTTATTTCCAATTTACCTAACACACTTATTGATGGCTTTAAAACAACTCTTGAATCAGCTCTAGAAGCAGACCTACTCATCATCGTCTGTGACATTAGCGACCCCAACTACAAAAAACAATTACAGGTCACTCAAGAAGTTTTAGCAGAGTTAAAAGTTGAAAATAAAGAGACAATGATTGTCTTTAATAAAAAAGATCTCCTTAATGATCCTGTAAAAGCAAAGATAGCCAAAAGAGTTCATCCTAATAGTTTTGTCATCTCTAGTTTTAATAAGAAAGATGTTAAAGACTTAAGAAAACATATCATTGATTATTTTCTTGAGAAGCAAGATAGCTATGATCTTTTTATTCCCTATGATGCCGGGATGGCCCACTCAACAGTGGCAGGCAAAACGAATGTAGTAAAACAAACCAATCATGAAAAAGGCATTTTCTATCGTGTCAGAGTTCCTGATTTTATTTTTAATGCAAGTGGTTTAACTGAGTATGTTTTAAAACCTGAAGATCCAAGAAGAGACGAACTTCTCGTCGAGATTTAGCCAGAATTATTTTAAGCGAAAAGACCTGAACGAAAGTAGAGCCCTATCGCTATAATGATAAGGGAAACGCTGATACCAATTCCTATATAAAGCATGTCTTTGTTTTCCATAACTTACCTATCGGAAGATCTAAGAAAAGAATTTAGTCGTTACAAAGGTTAAAAGATCTCTACCATTAATCGGTTTTTGATAGTCCCCTTCGTCTTTTGAAGTGTAGAGTACAGGAATCTGCGAAGGTAGTTCTGCTGAATATGAGTCCCTATCGCAGATAATGAGGTCAGGATCAATATCAGAGATATAGTAATCCATAGGCTCAGAGCCATCATAAGGGTAAAATTGATGACCTGCTTGAGAGAAAACAAGTTTTAACATGTCTCGTAAAAGAGTTTCCTTTTCTATGTAAATGACTTTTTTCATTTGGCCTCATTTGGTCTATTCTATGTTTGAAACTAATTCCGAGAACAAGGGTTCGTCAATATGGCTTCTGAAGAAAAGAAAAATTTAGTGCAAGTAATCGACTCAGAAGGACAAATACTTTTTAGCTGTTCTGTTGAAGAAGAAGAGAAGGCCTTCAACTATGCTAGAGAGATGGAAGAGATGGGCATAGAGGTCAAGATATCAGCCCCTAGCTTGCCTGAGACACTTATTCAAAGTCTTGGTGCCGGAGAAGATGACACTCAAAAGTTACGACAAGAACTTAACGAAGAAATCGAGGATCATGATATTGGTTGCTGCAATACGAATGATGATCGTAAAAATCTACACTAAAATTATTCTTAAATTAGCTTCTTGGAATAAGAGCTTTTACCATAAGACAATTGAAACCCTTCAACTTATTAAGGTCGGCCTTGCCACTGAAAAAGATGAAACGAGGGTGATGCTCAGAACTTATATTCAATACTCTAAAGGTAAAGCCTCAAGAGAAGAGATGAAAATTGCAAATGCACAGTTTAGAGACTTCTTGAGAACCATTGGGCTTGGTGCCTTAGCATTCCTTCCCTTCGCTCCTCTGACGATTCCCTTTATTGTAAAACTAGGAAGGAAATTTAAAGTAGAGATCCTTCCTTCTTCTTTTAGAGAAAAGTAAATATTAGTTTGCCGTACAAACTTGAGTAGAGTTTTCGATTTCTCCATTAAAGTTTACTTCAACATCTGTAATTAAATTACCATCTATTTTTTGAGTTTTTGTTGTGGCCTTCAATGAAACTCCATCCATTTCAGCACTGGCTACGATAATTAAAGAATTTCCTTCGCAAACAGCACGCTCATTCATCTCATCAGCATTACGTCTGGTCTGTCCATCAGCAACAATACTTTTAGTTCCTTCAGAATCAGTTAATGTATATACATTTCCACTGTTACTTACTGAAGTCATATCAGTCGTTCCATCTTCATACTGACATTCGTAATTGCCTGATAAATCTGGACAGGCAAAAGTTGAAAAACCTAAAACTAATAATAACATTGATAATATAATTTTCACTTTAACTCTCCTAAGATGTTTTTATTCGCCCACGCAAATCGAAATTGTTCTTGTCCGCCCACGCAAATCGAAACATACGTTCCTTCGTTTCGCATCCTGCTCACTCGAAATTGTTCTTGTCCGCCCACGCAAATCGAAACTGTGGTTTCGCTTTTCGTTACGGTAAAGCGATCGTCAAATTGCTTTGCAATTTGTACGTATCGCAATAAAAAGGGCCTCGCTAGAGGCCCCTCTTCAATATAGAAAAAAATTAATTTCTACTCATCAACTTTGAAACCTTTAAGCTTGTCACCTAGAGTGGCAGACTTAACAGCTTCTGGCTGGAATGAACCACTGTTAGCAGCATTAGTTGCAGACTTAATTGATAGAGCGATCTTTTTAGAATCTTTATCAATTGAGATAACCATTGCCTTAGGTGTATCACCTTTCTTAACAACGTCTTCAGGCTTTTCAACTCTTTCCTCAGAAAGTTCAGAGATATGAATAAGACCTTCAATACCAGTTTCAAGTTCTACGAAAGCACCAAAATCTGTAACTCTTACAACTTCAGCTTCAATCACAGTTCCAACAGGAAGTCTTTCTTCAATTTTCTTCCAAGGATCTTCTTCAAGTTGCTTAATTCCAAGACAGAATTTTGCGTTTTCTTTATCAACAGAAAGAACTGCTGCTTCAACTTCTTGTCCTTCTTTGAAAATGTCATTTAAGTTAACATTTTTCTTAGTCCAAGAAATATCAGATACGTGAATAAGAGCATCAACTTCTTCTTCTAGGTCAACAAAGACACCAAATTCTACGACAGACTTAACTTTACCAGTTACTTTCTTACCGATTGGGAATTTAGCTTCAATACCTTCCCATGGATTAGGCTGAAGTTGCTTAACACCTAAGCTGATTCTTTTGTTTTCAACGTCAACATCAAGAACCTCTGCTTCAACTTGCTCACCAACAGTGTAGTGCTTAGTTGGGTTCTTAATCTTTCCAGTCCAGCTCATTTCACTTACGTGAATAAGACCTTCGATTCCGTCATCAAGCTCAACGAATACTCCGTAATCTTTAACAGATACGATTTCACCGTTAACTTTAACTCCACGAACATACTTATCATGAGCTTCTTCCCAAGGATTAGGCTGAACTTGCTTAAGTCCAAGAGATACTCTTTCTTTTTCTTTATCAAACTTAAGGATCTTAACTTCGATTTCATCACCGATGTTAAGAAGGTTTGATGGATGCTTAACTCTTCCCCATGACATATCTGTAATGTGAAGAAGTCCGTCGATTCCACCAAGGTCGATAAATGCACCGTAATCAGTGATGTTTTTAACGATACCCTTAACAATCATTCCTTCTTGCATTTGCTCAAGGATTTCACCTCTAAGCTTAGTTCTTTCTTCAGAAAGAATAGCACGTCTTGAAAGAACGATATTTCCTCTTTTCTTGTTAAACTTAATAACTTTGAATTCCATTCTCTTACCGATGTACTTATCAAGGTAACGAGTTGGACGAAGATCAATTTGTGAACCAGGTAAGAATGCCTTAACTCCGATATCAACAGAAAGACCACCCTTAACTTTTGCAACAACAGTTCCTTCAAGAGGAGTTCCTGTTTCGCAAGCTTCAGAGATTTTATCCCAAGCTTTAAGGATTTCAGCTTTGTCTTTAGAAAGAACTAAGTTTCCAAGTGGAGACTCAAGCTTCTCTAAGTAAACTTCAATCGTTTCACCTTCTTTAATTTTTAAAGTTCCATCGAAGTTTAAAAATTCTTTTGTTGAAACAAGACCTTCTTGCTTATACCCAATGTCGATCATCACGTAGTCGTTACCAATATGGATAACTTTTCCGTCATAAACTTCACCTTCGATAAAGTCTTTGTCTTCTCCTTCGTCTAGGAGTTGGCTGAATTCACTTTCTTGTACTGTTTCGGTTTCATCACCAAACACTACCTCAAAGTCTTCCATCCACTTTTGTTTAATTTCATTAAGAGACATAATGTCCCTCCTTTTTGGCCTAAATTTTAGACCGGTTTTATTTTCTCAACATGACCAAAGATCATGCAGAGCTCTTAGACATCGCTACTGCGATCGTTCTAAGAATTTATTTTGAAGCGCGAGATTAACTGAATAGATACGATATGTTAAGCCTTTTTAAAGGACTTCTTCTTGAATTTTACTTTTAATAAACGCTCTCTTCTTCTAATCACTTTAGAATAGAGACTGATTAGTTTTGACTCATATAGATCTACACCATGATCTTCTTTGATTTTATCTGTGGAACGATTTAAGCTTTTCTTGTAAGTATCTAAATTTACAAGAAGCTTTTCAACCTTTTCCCTTAACTCTCGACTATCGTCTCGCTTATATGTCTCGGCCACTGTTCCAAGCTCACGAATGACTTCCATTGACGCGGATGATCGTGGCATCACAACAGGAACACCACTTAATAAAGACTGAATACTATAGTCCTCTATATCTTCTCTTCTGCTCAGTCCTACCCAGAGATCCATTTGCTCTAAGCTTTTAGAAAAGTTTTCAGGACGATAGAAGGCAATATTTTGCTCAAGTCCTCTATCAGTAACTTCTCTTTTGAGTTCATCTGTTAATACAAACTCTCCCCAATCCTTTTCGCACATAAGAACGAGAGTATAGTTTTTATTATCTAATCCTTTTTGGGTAAGAACTTGAAAGGCATTAAATAATGTATTTAAAAACCTAGTATTTGTTTCGAGTCCCGAAAGGTTTGTACCAATACACCATCTTTCCCCAGAGAAACCAAAAGGGGACTTCCCTTTATCTTTCTCAATAACTTGTTCACAGCCCATGCCAATAAACTTAATTTTTCTTGGTGGAACTCCAAGGTGTCCCCAGATATTTTCAACCATTTCTTGCATGGGTAAAAGAACCTGATCAATTCTTGAAGAAAGAGGACGGTAATAAAAATTACGATAAAATTTTTGAACTTCATTTCCCTGAGTAAGTATCAAAGAAATCTTGTGCTTTCTTCTAATAAAAAAAGCTATCGGCCAAAGTATTTTAATATTATAGCAGTGGATAAGATCGATCTTAAGATCGTTGATAAGTTTTTTTAAAGCTCGCAACTTATACCACTGAACAAGCTTGGTATAGAACTTACCTTTATGGAAAACTAACTCGACCCCATTTTGTTTTGCTTTCTTAGATAGAAAGCTATCTCTATGACAATAGAGATAGACATTTGCACCAGCTCTTTTTGCCATGATGCAATCTCGAAGAATATTTCTTTCTTTTGTTCCCCAGCGATCGCTTAACCCGATAAAGAGAAAGTTTCTATTCGCCAGTTCTTGAGAAAATTTTTCCTTCTCGATATTCAACGAGCTCCCCTTTTATTGAACCAATTTTTACGTTTGCCTGAAATTTTAATAACTTTCGATAAGGGTCATTTGAGTACCAAAAAACGATATCACCTTTTTTCTTTAAAACCCCAGGAAATCGTGTTTCGGCCTCTACTCGAATGGCCTGGATATCTTCATCCATAATTTCAATTGTCTCAACGCCACCGACTTTGATTTTTATTATCCAAAGTTTTCCTCTTGTAATGACAGGAAATTCATACACATCATTCTTTTTAAGCGGAAAGCCTCTTACAAAATAAAGAGCAGAGTAACTATCCTGATAAAACCTTGGAATAAACTCTTCTTTTTCAATTTCTTTATTTCTTCCTTTCTTAATACGCTTATACCAAAAGTAGGTTTTTCTTTTTTCTTGATCAAATAGTTGAAGGTCATCAACAATCTGACCAGACTCTCTTTGCATAAGAGTATATTTAAGAGGAATAAAATCTTTAATTCTAACAATACTTTCGAGACTGTCATCTAACGAATAAATGGACTCATAAAAACGTGCACTTCTCATATTAGCTTTAAACTTAAAAACATCCTCTCCACCTAAAACAGCGACAGGGTCTGTATTCATTTTAATATATCCAGCTGTGATACCAAGGTATGAGACCTCAAAAACAAACTCTTCTCCTAAGAAGATACGAGGTTTGAAGTCATACCAAAAGCTTTCAGAGTTTTTATCATAACTCTTAAGCTTTTTGGGGAAATCAGATGGATAAAGGCCAACCTTCTTGACGAGTTTTACTTCTTTATCACTCTTTTTCTTTATTGATTTTGTTTTGCTCTTATTAGTAACTTTTTTTGTAGCTTTTGTTTTCTTATGAGAAACAACTTCAGTTTTTTGATTATTCTTATTTTCGCGGTCTAGATAGTTCTTTTTAGAAGGGTCAGAATCAAAAAATTTCTTAAATTTTTCTTCTTTAACAACCTCAAATTTTTCTTCGACATCCTCTGAAGAGTAATCAATAAAGGTGCGATCATTTTTTGAAGCACAACTCGTTAATATAAAAAATAAGAAAATAAGTTTAAACATTATTTAATACCTGCAGTATTTAAAATTAGGTTTCGAGCTTCGTCTTCACCTGAAAGAAACTCAACCATTATCTCTAAATAGAGAATTCTTCTATCATCGACAACCTTCTTCATTTTAACGATATCTTTCTCAGTTGTTAACAAATAGGCATTTGCTTCTTCGACTTCTTCTAAGAGTTTTTTAACTTCTTCAACCGTAAAGTAGTGATGATCGGGAAATGAGTATTTATTTATAATTTCAACACCGAGTGATTCAATCATATTATAAAAGGACTCAGGGCTTGCCACACCGGCTACGCAGATGGCCCTTTTACCTGACATTTCTTCTAGGGATAATACTTTCTTATGACCAATTCCGTAAAACCCTGTTGGCTTATAACAAATCTCAGAAATGGGAACGTGGAATGGTAGGCTTTTCCTAATTAACTTTTTTAATTGTTCTCTTTTTTCAATCGTAACTTGATCACATCGGCCTAAGACTACAAGCTTTGCATCTTTAAGAGCAGAGAATCCTTCTCTCATATATCCAAGTGGTGCAACCTTATATCGATCAAGAGGCATTAAACTATCAAATAAGACAATATTACAATCTCTGACTAATTTAAGATGTTGATGTCCATCATCTAATATAACGGCATCAGGTGATTCTTTCTCAAAGTAGTAGTCCAGGTTCTCACTTCGCTTCTTACCAACAACAACACTTCCATTCTTTATTCTTCTAGCAAGTAAGAGAGCTTCGTCTCCATATTCAAATGGATTATAGCCAAGACGTTTTCCACTGCGAAGTACACCTGAGCTATCTTCAAGTTTTCCTTTGTAGCCTCTCATCAGAATCATCACCGATTTTTTATTATCATTTAAAAGTTGAGCTACCCATAATGTAAAAGGGGTTTTACCTGTTCCACCAAAAGTGAGGTTACCTACGGAAATAATAGGCACTTCAAAATTATTCTGAGAGAAGATTCCGAAACGAAAGAATGTTCTTCTAATATAATAGATGAACTCCCAAAGAAAACTAAAGGGATAAAGAAGAAACATAAAAGACTTTATAATATTAGACATGCTCTAGCTCCTCTAATATCACCTTCGCCATATACTCAGGAACACTTTTATTATCTCCTTGAACTAATTCTTTAGTTCGAGAAAGCTTTTCTACGGTATTTACATAAGCGTTTTTATTTAAAATCCAATGTTTTGCCTTCTCTACAATATTATAAGTTGAAGCTTGTTCTTGGATTAACTCCGGAAGTACATAGTCCTCATGAACAATATTAGCGAGTCCAATAGGTCCATCGTATGAGATAAATGAAAAATAGATGTACTCGTTGAGAAGTGAACTACGGTAACAAATGATCGTAGGAACCTGAAATAGTGAACACATTAAAGTAACTGTACCACTTGCGGCAAATGACATATCTGCCCAGTCTAGAGCACTTTCAATTTTATCGTGATCATAGAACTTAAATACTTCATTTGCGTAAGTATCATAGAGTGAAGGATTCACGCTAGGAGATTTGACCACTCTGACTTCTATATCAATTAGCTGACGAAGTTCTTTAACCGACTGAACAAAGAGTGGTAATAACTCAGATACTTCAAAATTACGCGAACCAGGGAGAAGTAAAAGTTTTAACTTTTGCCCCTGAAAGAATTCGCCTTTCTTAGACTTTATCTCACGAAATGATTCTTTATAGGTTCTTAATAGTGGATGGGCGATTGAGCGAACTCTTGTAACCCCACGATCTTCGAACCACTGTTTTTCAAAAGGGAGAATGGTAAAAAGAGTGTGAACACTTTTTTCTAGAGCTTTTGCTCTTCCCGCTTTCCAGGCCCATGCCTGTGGGGCAACATAGTATAAAACATTGACCCCTTGTTTCTTTAGCTTTTTCGCTAACCTTAAATTAAAGTCCTGAAAGTCTATAAGAATCGCAGTTTTGGTTTTCCTTTTCTTTACTTCATCTAAAATTTTATAAAAGGCCTTAAAGTAAAAAGGAATTTTTCCGATAACTTCGCTTACACCCCAACTACTAAAGTCATTTAAATGATAGAGGCACTCAAAACCATGGGACTTCATTTCATCACCACCAACTCCCCAAAAGGAAGTATCAGGACAGTTTTGCTTGAGCTCATTAAAAAAGCTCATACAATGTTCCTCTCCTGATTTTTCACCTGCAATAATCAAGCAGTTTCGTTGTGACATAATACCTTTTCTTTTTTATCTAAGCTTTCTAATACTTTTTCAATATATAAAATACTTTTCACTCCATCATCCCCATTCACGAAGACTGGTCGATCCTTAAGAATCGACTGGTAAAAGTAATTTTGTTCTATGGCCAAATGATCTCTAGCTTCATACTTTGCTATGATTTCAACAGATTCTTTATTTTTGTCCGCGATTTTTACTTCTCTATTCATCAAGTCAAATTGAATCATTCCATTCTTTGATATCACTTCAAGATTGCGAACTTCGCTAATATTATTTCGACCGACAGTAATCGTCGCCTTCATTCCATCATCGAAGTACCAAATAGACTTAACGTAGTCCCAGTATTTTGTTCGAATTTTTTCTCCAAAAGCTTCAAGAGCGATAGGTTCTTTTTTGAAAATATATAAGAGTAGATCAATATCATGAATCATAAGATCTTGAACCACATCGACATCTGTAGCTCTTCCCTTAAAAGGAGCGACTCTCTCAATATTGATAAGAGAAGGCTGATTCAAGAAGTCTTTAAATTCTCCAAGTCTTTCCCATATTTGATGACATCTTTCACTATGGCCCACCTGTAAAATCGCTTTATTTTCTTTGGCAAGTTGATTGACTTCTTTTGCTTGATCCAAAGTACTCACAAGCGGCTTTTCACAGAAGACATGTTTCTTTGCCTTTAATAGTTTTATGACGATTTCATAGTGAAAAGCTGTAGGGCTTGAAACAATATAAGCATCACAATACTCAAAGCTTTCTTCAACAGTTTTAAATATTTGAACATTAGGATATAGATTTTTTATTTCTGCCCATTGAGTTTCATTAATTTCAATAATGGATGAGAACTCAGTTTCATCATGAACTTCTATCTTCTGAGCATGCCATTTTCCTAAATGTCCATGCCCAATCAATCCAACTTTAACTTTACTCATTATTAATCGCCTTTAACTTAAGACATGAAAGGAGCTATCCCAACTTCAGAGGCACGAATGCCTGCTGCCATTTCACTTATTACTTCATTATCTTTAAACTCTTCCATATACTCTTCATGATCGATATAGGCCCTTGGACTCAGCGGAGATGCTTCCATTAAACGATAGAAGTCTACAACTTCAGAAATGATCTGCTTCTCATACCCTTGTCTTCTTAAACCAATAATATTAATTCCTTTTAAGCGAACTCTGTTACCATAACCTGTGCAGAAGAGAGGAATATCTCTATCAATTGCACTAGCACCTCCAAGATAGGCACCTCTTCCAATGGACACAAACTGAGAAATATTAGTTCCCCCACCGATGATGACTTTATCTCCAACAATCACATGTCCGGCCAGGTTAGTAGAGTTAGCAACAACACAGTTGCTACCAAACCTAACGTCATGACCAAGATGTACATAGGACATAAAAAGATTATCACTTCCGATAGTTGTTTTACCCTCTTCTTTAAGTGTTCCTCTATGAATACTCACATATTCTCTAAAAATATTATTATTGCCGATAATCACTTCTGTCGGTTCATTTTTATAACTTAAATCTTGAGGAGGAAAACCAATGGTCGTAAATGAAGAAAAATTATTATTATCCCCTGCTGTTAGGTGACCTCTCAGAATTGAGTGAGCTTCAACCTTGCAGTTATTTCCAAGCTTCACATTCGGACCAACTATTGAGTACGCACCAACTGATACATTCTCACCAAGTTGTGCCCCATCTTCAATAATTGCCGTTTTATGGATACTCATGCCTTTTTCTCCTTAAAAGTAATTGTTGCAAACACACTCGCTTGGCTCATAAGTTCACCATTGTAGTAAATTTCACAATCGTGATTCATGAAGCCTCCTCGAACTTTAGTACATGTCGTTCGAATCTCTAACTCATAGCCAGGCAGAACAGGCTTTCTAAACTTTGCATCTGAAACACTAAGAAGTGCCACATCCATTTCCAACTCCGTTGAATCTTTATGAATTTTAGAAAGTGCAAAAGATGAAGCCTGTGCCATCATCTCAATCTGAACGACTCCTGGTAAAATTGGTTTTCCAGGAAAATGTCCTGCAAAAATAGGATGATCTTCTCTTGTAAAAAAGTGGGCGACGACTGTTGAGCCTACAAGGTCCTTCGTTGTCATACTTTCTTTTTGAGTAGCATCGCTTCCCAATTCAACTTTACTTACACTATCAACAAATAGAAATGGTTCTCTATGTGGTAAAAAGTTTAAAACATCTTCTTTTTTATAAATCATAATTGATCCTTTAATTATTTAATGAATTTTTTCTTAAATATGCGATGCCTTTCAGCCATTCTCTTAGTGGCCTTGCAGGATGACCTGCCACTTTAGCACCATCCTCTAAGTTTCCTGTGACCATAGCTGCTCCAGCAATCTGGCAAGCCTTACCTACAATAATGTCATTACCAAGTGCTGCTTTACCACCCATTACTGTAAAATCTCCAACCGTAGCTGAACCCGCAATTGCGCATTGACCACAAATGATAACCCCCTTACCGAGCAAAACATTGTGAGCAATTTGCACATGGTTATCTATCTTTGTTCCGCTACCAATAAAGGTAGGAGAAAATGTTCCTTGGTCTATGCAGGAGTTTGCACCTATTTCAACATGAGATTCAATTTTCACTCCTCCCATATGCCAAATTTTATGATGAACTCCATCTTTAAAATTATAACCATACCCATCAGAACCAATAACTGTTCCCGAGTGTATTCTTACGTCATTCTCAATTTTTGTATTTTGATTAATTGTTACGTTAGGAAAGATTTCACAATTTTCACCTATTTCACATTGAGATAGAATAACAACGCCAGCATGTATTTTGGAATTGGCTCCAATCTTTACATCTTTTCCTATAAAAACTCCCTGAGATATTTCAACAGAGGGATCAATTTCAGCGGTGCCCATTTGTCTTCCATCAACCAAGTCATTGAAGTTCTCAAAGGCCTGTTCATAAAACACCTTACTAAGAGTACACATACTCATAGGAAAGTCTTGGGTTGTTAGAACTGCTAAGCTTGTGCGACTCAATTCATCAACCAATTCTTGTTCAAGAGAATTAAAGAATTTTTGGTCAAAACAAAGGAAGTGATCCCTTGAAGCTTGAGCTAAATATTGTTCTAGAAATTTTTTAGATGATATAAAAACGAGACGATGAGCACCAAGGGCCTTTACATTTGTAAGTGATTCAACATCGACCTTAGAGTTATCAACAATAATCTTTAGTTGAGAATCAAAACTGGTTAGTTTTTCTAGACTATATCCCATGATCTACAACCCTCGTAAAAAGTAAAAAAGGGGGATGAATCCCCCTTGTCTATTATTAATTGGTAATTATGAAATTACTTATATTCCTTGTCGTAAGCTTTAACCACATCGCTTGTAATGTCTTTTACATTCTTAGCAAAAACAGGGCTTGCTGTTACTTCAAAAACAAGATCAAATCCACCTTTCTTAGCAACAGAATCAATTATTTTTCTAACTCTTTCTAAAATCGGTTTTTTTAGAACTTGTTCTTTTCCCTGAATTTCTTGTTGATACTTTTGTGTTTTTTGTTGAAGCCCAATAATCATTTCCTGAATACTTCTCTCTTTTTTCAAACGAGCTTTATCATTCATGACTTTGCTTTTCTTCTCGTAAGCCTGTTGAGCCTTCTTGATTTTGTTTTCTTCTTTTTTTATTTCAGCTTGTTTTTTATCAAACTCTTTCTTTAATTGATTCCTAACATTCTTTCCTTCTTTAACTGTTAAAAGAACTTTTTGGATATCAATTCTTCCTACTTTTGACTGAGCAAAAAGAGAAACGTTAAACATTAGCACTAATACGATTACGATTGATTTCATCATCTCTACCTCATTATCCTGGGAATAAATCTAAAATAATTGTCCTATATCAAAATGGAATTGGCTACCTTGTCCTTCGGCTTCCTCTCCAAGAGGGTAACCGAACTCAAAACGTAAGACTCCGATGGGGCTAAACCATCTAAAACCAAATCCATAATCCTTATAAAGCTTAATATTGTTATGACTTCCGGCATGTCCAGCATCAGCAAACACAACCCATTTAAGCCCTGCTTCTCTTGCAAGTGGATGCTCAAACTCAATGGTTGCAAAAGTTGAGAATAACCCTCGGGCATTAAATTCCCTAGTGGTTCCATCTGAAAAAGTAGCATTTTTCTTAGGTCCTACAGCTTCATAGCCATAACCCCTAAGGTTTCTAGCACCACCTAGAGCAAACTTCTCTGATCTTGGGATAGGTTTACCATCTACTTTTTCAATTTTTGAGGCAAACAAACGCGTTCTAAGTACAAGATCTCCTACAACACTATGAAAGTAACGTGAATCAAACTCATTGCTTAACCACTTCTTATCCCCACCGATACCTGCGTATTCAACACCGGCACTTAAATAGTATCCATCACTCGGTTCAAATTTATTATTTCTTTTGTCTCTTACAATTGAAAGCTTAACAGAACTGGCAATTCCATTTTCCACATTAACATCAATCGTTGGATCATCAGCTGATTCAATTTTGGTGTCTTCCAATTTATAAGTTAGAAATAATCTTGTGTAATCAAAAATAGGATAACCAACTCTTAAATCAAACCCCTCTTTTTTATAGCTAAAGGCATCAGAAGTTTCATTAGAGTTCCTGAAAATATCACCACCAGCAGTCCACTTGGAGTCAAAGAGGTATGGTTCAGTAAAACCAAGGTTAAAAGACTTATTTGATTCAGAAAGAGACAAACTAAAAGATAAGTTTTGTCCTAGGCCATTGAAATTATTTTGAGCAATTGAGGCCTGCATGAAGCCTCCTGTTGCCGTTGAATAACCTGCTCCAAGAGAGATCTGTCCAGTATTTCTTTCCTTTACCTGAATATCAACATCAAGAACATCATCTGTCCCTTTCGGTGAAACAGTATTAAAGACAACACTATTTGGTTCAAAGAAACCTAGACGATTTACATTCTCTTTAGATCTTCTAAGTTTAGAACCCGAAAACTTCGTTCCTTCTCTAATTAAGAGCTCACGACGAACGACCTTATCTCTTGTTTTATTATTTCCTTTAACTGTAATCTTTCCAAAATAAGCGATCTTACCTTTTTCAAAACTAAATTCAACATCTACCTTATTTTCACCAGGGACAACTTCAAGAGTTCTTAAGACGTTAGCAAAGGCATAACCTTTGTCTTGATAAAGCTCAGTAAGAAGCTGGATATCTTTTCTTAATGCTTCTTCAGAATATGTGTCTTCTTCTTTTAATGAAATCTTCTCTCTTAATTCCGAATCAGGAAATAAAACCTCGCCATTAAAGGAGATGCTATTGATAGAGAATTTTGGCCCTTCTGTTACCTTAAGAGTAATAAAAACCCATTTCTTATCTTCTGAAACAGTGATTTCAGGAGTACCAACATTAACCTGTAAATAACCTTTGGTTTTATAAAAATATTTGATTCTTTCAATGTCTGTTTGAAAATTAAATTCCTTAAAGTTTCCTGCACTAGACATAAATGAGAACAACCCTTCCTCTCGGGTCTCCATGATGTCTTGTAGCTGTAGGTCAGTGAAAGCTTTGTTACCTAAAAAAGTAACATTTTTTACCTTAACTTTTTCATATTCGGTAATCTTAAAAACCAATTCTAAGTTTTCATCATTAATCTTATTTAATTTATAATCAATCTTAGCGAGATAAAAACCTTTCTCTTCGTATTGCTTCTGAATCTTATCTAAGTCATTTTTAATTGTATTAATATCAAGAATAGCAAAGTCTTTCGTTTTCATTTCAGACTTTAAATCATCCTCATCGATCTCATCATTGCCTTCAAAAATAATCTTTGAAATAATCGGCTTTTCTTTAACGATAAACTCGAGAATATTTCTTCCTTTTACTCTCCGACGGTGGGCCTCTACCCACTCGAAATATTTTAATGAATAGATTTTTTCAATATCTTTTCTCAACAAATAATTGGTTAGCATTAAACCTTTCTTTGAAGAAATTTTTTCAAGGATGGCCTCACTCTCAACCTTCTTAAGACCCTTAACTCTAACCTCACTAATTCTAAAAAGGTTCTTTCTAGGACCAAGGTCATCAATAGCAAAAACACTTTTCGAAAAGAACAAGAATAGAATGATAAGAAAATTTTTAAATTGATGATTAATCAAAGTTTCACCTTAAAAAGCAGTTTAAGAAACTAACAGAGCAAAAAAGTCTGGATAGAAAAAATATCAATAATCACGGCATATTACAACAAAACTTGACCAAGAACTGCGAAAGATTTAACTCATTGAAGCACTAAATAATTTTACCATCTCGAATTGTAATTTGATTCTCAATTTTTTGGGCCACTACAGGATCGTGCGTTACTAAAATCATAGTTGCATTAAACTCCGAAGCAAGCTCCTTCAATAGCTTTGTCACCTTATCACTATTCTCCGTATCCAAGTTGCCAGTAGGCTCATCGCAAAGAAGAAGCTTAGGTTTAACGCTTAGTGCCCTGATAATATTAATTCTTTGCTGTTCTCCTCCAGAGAGCTCAAATGGAAATTTCTTTAGACAATGCTCCACGCCAAGAAATGACGCAAGCTCTCTGCTTCTCTTCTCAATTTCCTTTGAGTAGCGTGATCCGATCTTAGAAGGGAGTAAAATATTTTGCAGACAGTTCATACTTGGAAGTAAGAAGTGAAATTGAAAGACGAAACCAACAACAGAGTTTCGATATTTGGCCAACTGTTCATCACTCATTTTACTTAAATTATAATTCTTATTATCAACTTTAACTTGAACACTGCCAGCATCACTTTGCTCTAGCCCACCAATTGTATAGAGGAGTGTGGATTTTCCACTTCCACTGGCGCCTTGAAGAGCGTATTGCTTTCCTTCTTCGAGTTCCAGATTAACACCCGCAAGAGCTTTCATTTTTCCATACTGTTTAACAACATTACTTACGCTAACTAATGACATTAGTTAAACTCCTTTCTAAGTCCATAAAGCAGAGACTTTTTCTTTATTCGCCAAATGGAAATACCATATGCAATAACCATCCACATAAGGGCCAACATAAATACTGATACTATTTCTTCTAGGCTAATTCTCATATCCAAAGAAGCTAAATAATAGACATCTCCAGGAAGTTTTAAAAAGTCGATATTCTGGAGACCCCATTTAAAAAACTCAACAAAGACCAGAGAAAGGGAACAAGATAAAATCCAGATAAATAAAACAAACATTATCCAAAGTTTATTAACAACTTTTTGGCTCATTCCCAAAGCTCTATAGAGAAAAAACTCACGAGCTTTTCTTTCATTTAAGAATTTCATAAAGGCGATCACATTAAAGATTGAAATTAAAACGATGACTTGAAGAATTAAGCCGATAGTTGTTTTTTCAATTTTAACTGCCTCTAAGAGGTAAGAGAAATCATACCAGTAGGGCTTCACTCGATATTGAAGCCCCATTTCTCCCTCTAATAAGAGTGAGTATTCTTCAATTTCTGTTTGAGTATCTTTAAATTTTTCGCCTAGTTCATTTTTAAAGTCCCTTGGAATATTTAAAGAAATACTATTCACTCGCCCTTGAGCATTTAGAATTTGTTGTAATTCATCAAGGAGAATATAAATAGTCCGAGAATCTTTCTCATAAATATTATGCTCAACAATTCCCGAAATAGGATAGGTGCTTAATTGAGGCAACTCACTACTCTCTTTATTTCCATTAGCAAGAGCAAGAACAATTTCATTTCCAATACTTGTATTTAAGTTTTCAGATAAAACTTTTCCTAAAACTAAATGACCTGGCTTTAAAGGTATTTTCATACCTGTTACTTCCATAAATCGAGCTGGCTCAACACCAATAACAGAAACTCCCGTTGATTGATCAGTGGATACAACAAAACCTTCTGACAAAATTAAGGATGTGTACTGACTTACACCTAACTTCTTCAATAAGTTTTGATTCTTATCACTGTTAAAAAATCCTTGATCTGAAGTAATTGAGATATCGCCATTACTACTCTTTAGACCTTCTTTTAATGAAAAGATAAAACCATCCATTAAGCCAATCGTGCAAAGAATAACCCCAATACTAAAGGCCAAACCTAACCAAACACCAATCACAAACTTTCGTGCCTGTTTATCAAAAAATAAAGTCATAAAAGTTTTTATTATCATTTAAGAATTTTCCTCAACGCCAGTTTGAACACTCCATCTTAAAAAGCTATCCATAAAACCGTCTAAGTCGCCGTCCAAAATCTTTTCAGCATTACCACTCTCAAAATTTGTTCTATGATCTTTCACCATTTTATAAGGGTGAAGAACGTAGGACCGAATCTGAGCGCCCCATTCTATTTTCTTTTTATTTGCCTCTTGCTCATCATCTTTTTCTCTCTTTTCGGCCATTGCTTTATCATAGAGACGTGACTTCAAAACCTTCATCGCTTGCATTTTATTTTGCAACTGACTTCTCTCATTTTGGCAGGTCACCACAAGTCCAGAGGGCTTATGAGTGATCCTGACTGCCGAGTCGGTAGTGTTAACTGATTGTCCACCAGCACCACCCGATCGATATACATCAATTTTTAAATCTGAATCATTAATCTCGATTTCAATATCATCATCAACTTCTGGTGATACGAACATAGAAGCAAAAGAGGTATGTCTTCTAGCATTGCTATCAAAAGGACTGATTCTCACTAAGCGATGCACACCTGTTTCTGATTTAAGCATTCCATAGGCATAAGGCCCTTCTACAGTAATTGTTGCAGACTTAATCCCGGCTCCGTCACCGGCCTGAATATCGAGTGTTTGAGTTTTAAACTTCTTACTTTCGGCCCATCTTAAAATCATTCTTAGCAACATATTGGCCCAATCGCATGACTCTGTCCCACCTGCACCTGAGTTGATTGTTATTATTGCGTTATTAGGGTCAACCTCTTCACTTAGAAGAACCTTCTGTTCTGCCTTTGCAAACTGCTCAACAAACTTTTCGAAAGTTTCACACGCTTCCTGAAAGGTAGACTCATCAGATTCAGTTGCATACTCTTCCATAATTTCAAATTCATCATAAAGATCTTGAAGTGATTGATAAGTAGTCACAACATCTTGGAGAAGACTTTTTTCTTTCTGGATTTTAGC
>TARA_R110002072_G_scaffold146492_1_pt1 | contig 263916 bp, 246 predicted proteins | sample TARA_R110002072 | Tara Oceans TARA_R110002072 (sample SAMEA4397118) | marine metagenome | biome: Polar Biome; feature: [SRF] surface water layer (ENVO:00010504); material: water (ENVO:00002006), including particulate matter (ENVO:01000060) such as... | depth 5 m | reverse complement strand
CCGTTCGCGTTGTTTGGGAGTGCAAATATCTACCTTTTATTCTTAGGAGCAATAGAAATGTTAGAGATTTAACTCGTTTTGCCATAAAGCACTGATAGAGACGGGGAAAAGTTTCCACAAAATATAAATGCCCTGATGACTCAATCATCAGGGCATTTCATCTATAGCTTTTGGCCTATTAAAGCTTTTTCAAAACAATGTTTCGCCAGTAAACCTTAATTCCTCCGCCATCATGGATCTGAAGGTTAATTCCACCTTTTCCTTCTCCAATTTTAGCGTCAGAGAAGTTCACCATCTCCACTCCATTCAAGTAAGAAGTAACATTATCACCTTTGACAACAATCTTCATTTTATTCCATTCACCGAACTTCAAGTTCTTGTCTTTCTCTGGATCTGGCTTTACCAACCAGCCTCTACCATATGATTCGTAGATCCCACCAGTGTCATGACCAGGAGGCGCAACCTCTACTTGCCAACCCGAAACTTTTGTTCCTTCTACAGTAGATCTGATAAATACACCAGAATTTCCATTTGCCTCTTGTTTGAATTCGAGATTAATTTCAAAATCATCGTACTCCTCATCAGTCCCTAAATAACCGTATCCTTTATCCGGACCACTTTCAGAAATCAACAATCCATCTTCTACATACCATTTTTCAGTTCCATAAACAGTCCAACCTGAAAGGTCCTTACCATTAAAGAGTTTTACTTTCTTCTGCGCATACGCAAAATTCACAGATGCTACCAACAACATCACCACTAATACCTTTTTCATACGTTTATAATTTGTCTTTCAAATGTAATCCCGATAGCTATCGGGAGGAATCTCGCTTGATTGTAATCAAACTTCTGCATGAAGCTTGGAGTCATGCCTGTCTGCCTCAGGCAAGCTCGATTTTATAGTTTTCTAATTTTAATGTTTTTGAACCAAGTCTCTGCACCATGGTCTTGAAGTGAAATCAAACCAGTTTTTGAAATTGCATAATCAGGAAAGTCATTCCACTTACCTGAATTACGCGCAGCTGTCCATGCTTCAGAGTAAGGGACAAACTCAACAGTCTGCTGTCCATTCAAATAATAGCTAGATCCTTCTTCTGAGAAAATGATTTTAGAAGTATTCCACTCCCCTGCTGGCTTCACAACTCCTTCGTAGTTCGGCTCAGTCATCGCATAATCCGCGCCAATTGACTGCCACTTCTCCAATGGATCAGCAAAACCCAATTGATCAATCATCTGATATTCTGGTCCTGTTTCATACGGAGCATCGTATTTTGGATCTTCTACTACATGATAAAGCACCCCGCTATTTCCCCCGGGAGCTATTTTCCATGTCCACTCCATCTCAAACTGCTCAAATTCAACCGGACCAAAAACGATATCTCCTCCGATATCACCGCCTTTGCCCAATGCTTTCAAAGCTCCGTCTTCTACTGTCCAGCCATCTGACGGGAAACTATCCCCGTTAAAGGATCTCCAGCCATCTGTATTGGTTCCGTCGAAAAGAAGCATCCAGCCATTAGCCTTTTCTTCCTCCGATAGTGAATTCTCTGCTACCAGAACTTCCTCTACAATCGTCTCCGTCACTGAGTCATCTGCTGGCTTTGGCCCACATGACCAAACCAAGGCGATTAATGCTACCCATGCATATTTTGTATTTTTCATATGTTTTTAATTGTTTTCTAAAGGACATATGGAATCTCGCTTAGATAGTAATCACTTCAATGTGATGCTTGAATCTTGCTCGATCTCATATTATTATAAGTTTCAAATTAATTGGACTCAAAAGTTAATTGATTTTTTTAATAAAGTCTCTCGTGTAAATAAATTTTTTCACGAGCGGTAATAACGAAATTCAGCTACACTATATATATATAGTGTTTATAAATTTTCGCAATATCCTTTTGCCCTTAGCAACCTACTTCCATACCATGAGAAGATCTCGCCATCTACTAATCGGATTTTAGTTTTCGGCAAATGCAATTGGAAAGACTGTATGTGCGACTCTTTAAATGGGAAAGGCTCTGAACTCAGTAAAAGGTGATCAGGATTAAGATTAATTAGGTCTTCATTTGTGAGCTGTGGGTAGCGTGAGGTTTGAATCAAATTATCAAAACCAGCAAAATCCAGCATCTCATTAATAAAGGTGTCTGCTCCAGCCACCATAATTGGATCTTTCCAAATCAAATAAATGGCAGTTCCCTTTTTGGATAACGGCAGAGCAAAGTCTGAATTCAACTGCTTGATCATGTCTTCAGCCCTCTCTTCCACTCCTAGCATTTCTCCAAAACTCCCAATCATATCCAAACTATCCTTAAGCGTATAGATATCACTCATCCAAACAGGAAACTTTCCCATCAGCTCCTCAATCCCTTCCTGCTTATTCTCCTCCTTGTTACCAATAATCAAATCCGGCTTCAAAGATTCGATAACCTCCATTCTGTAATTCTTGGTGCCTCCGACTAGGGTTTTACGCTTTTTCAAGCCTTTGGGATGAACACAAAATTTGGTCACTCCTACGATTCTTTCCTCCAAACCTAAATCAACCAATAACTCAGTCTGCGAAGGAACAAGTGAAATGATCCGCTGAGGAGGATTCTCAATGAAAATGCTTCGATTAAGTTGATCTAAATATTCCATATCAAAAGAACGACCCACAGTCATCATGCCTGTGGGTCTCATACTATTTTATGTATCTAAAATCGAAAGTCGGATCAAAATCTATCAAAAACTCATACATCAAATTGATCACCTGCTCGATATCCTCCTTACTCGCAGTCTCTACAGTGGTGTGCATGTATTTCAAAGGAAGTGAAATCAAAGCCGACGGCACTCCCTCATTAGAATATGCAAAAGCGTCCGTATCTGTTCCTGTCCCTCTAGATGCAGCGGCTCTTTGGAAAGGAATCTCATTCTTTCCCGCTGTTGCTATAATCAAATCCAACAACTTTTTGTGAACCGAAGCTCCTACTGGTAAAACAGGCCCTTTGCCTGCGGATAAATCTCCACTTACCACCTTATTATATAGAGGTGCAGTGGTATCGTGACAAACGTCTGTGATAATTGCTGCATTCGGCTTAATGTTCGCAGCGATCATCTGAGCTCCACGAAGACCTATTTCCTCTTGCACTGCATTTACTATATAGAGTCCAAATGGTAATTTCTTCCCTGACTCTTTGATTCGCTTGGCTACCTGAGCAATCATGTAACCCCCAATTCTATTGTCGAGTGCTCTTCCAGAATAGAATTTCCCGTTCAATTCGGTTAACTCATCCTTGAAGGTGATCACGCAGCCCACGTGAATACCCATTTCCTCCACTTCATCCTTGGTTCTAGCACCCACATCGATGAAAATATTATCTAATGTAGGGGCATCTTCTTTTCCCTCTTTTCTCACATGGATAGCTGGCCAGCCAAAAACCCCTGGAAGTATTCCTTTATCAGTATGGATATTCACGCGCATAGATGGAGCGATCATATGATCCGAACCTCCATTGCGACGCACATATATATAGCCATCGTCTTTAATGTAATTCACAAACCAACTTATCTCATCAGCATGTGCTTCGATGACGAACTTGTAATCTGCTTTAGGATTGATGACTGCAACAGCCGTTCCGTAGTTATCAGTAAAATACTCATCCACAAACGGCTTGACATAATCCAGCCAAATCTGCTGTCCTGATGCTTCGAAGCCTGTTGGGGAGGCGTTGTTTAGGTATTTATATAAAAAGGTATTCGAATCCATTGAGAATTGTATTTGAAAATTGATAATTGATAATTGAATATATTACAAAGGTATATTCCCATGCTTCTTCCTAGGAATCTTATCCACCTTGTTTTCTAGCATTTTAAATGCTTTGATCAGTTTGACTCGCGTTTCGGATGGCATAATGACTTCATCGATAAAGCCTCGGTGCGCTGCCCGATATGGATTTGCAAACTTAGAAGTGTACTCATCTACTTTTTCCTGAAGTTTAGCTTCTGGATCTTCTGCTTCAGCAATTTCTTTCTTGAAAATAATCTCCGAAGCTCCCTTTGCTCCCATTACGGCAATTTCAGCTGTCGGCCAAGCAAAATTCAAATCGGCTCCGATATGCTTGGAATTCATCACATCATATGCTCCGCCGTAAGCTTTCCTTGTAATAACCGTGATTCTCGGCACAGTCGCTTCTGAGAAAGCATATAGTAATTTGGCTCCATTCGTAATAATGCCATTCCATTCTTGGTCTGTTCCAGGCAAAAAGCCGGGTACGTCCACCAAAACTAGGAGCGGAACATTGAAGCTGTCGCAAGTACGAACAAATCTCGCCGCCTTGACAGATGCATCATTATCCAAAACACCAGCCATAGACTGGGGTTGATTTCCGACTACACCTATACTTCTACCAGCTATTCTTGCGAAACCCACTACGATATTATCAGCGAAGTTTTCATGAACTTCCAAAAACGAATCCTCATCCACAATACCCTTTACCGCATCACGTATATCATAAGGCTGATTTGGATTCTCAGGAATCAAACTGTCCAATTCCTTTCTGCTTTCATCCTCCAGCATTTCATAAGGATAAACAGGAGCAATTTCCTCGCAGTTTTGAGGCATATAGCTCAAGATCTTCTTCACATGCTGAATGCATTCCAATTCATTTGCACATGCGAAATGCGTGACACCACTTTTAGTACTATGGGCTGAAGCTCCTCCAAGTTCCTCGGCCGTGACATTTTCTTGCGTTACTGTCTTCACCACATTTGGTCCAGTCACAAACATATAGGAGGTATTTTCCACCATTAATATGAAGTCTGTGATCGCCGGAGAATAAACCGCACCACCTGCACAAGGCCCCATGATCGCGGAAATCTGTGGCACCACGCCTGAAGCAAGGGTATTTCTATAAAATATATCGGCATATCCGCCCAAAGAATTCACTCCTTCTTGTATTCTCGCTCCACCAGAATCGTTCAATCCAATCACTGGAGCCCCATTTTTCATGGCCATGTCCATGATTTTGCAGATTTTTTCAGCATGAGTTTCGGAAAGTGACCCTCCGAAAACAGTAAAGTCCTGCGAAAAAATGTAAACCAATCGCCCATTCACCTCTCCATATCCAGTAATCACTCCATCACCTAGGTAATGCTCCTTGTCTAGACCAAAATCCTTTGCGCGATGCATCACGAATTTGTCGATCTCCTGAAAGGTTCCCTCATCCATCAGCAATTCGACCCGCTCACGGGCGGTGAGTTTCCCTTTCTTATGCTGAGAGGCAATTCTCTTTTCCCCTCCACCAAGTAGCGCTTCTGCATTTTTCACTTTCAGTAAATCGATTTTACCCTCTTTTCCGGGCAACGTATAATTGGGTTTATCCTGCTTACTCATATAATAGTTTTTAGACTTGCTCAAATATAACAGGCTTTGTCAGCTATGGAAAAGAATGAGAAGGAATGAACTTAAGGGAGGTGTCCAATTTGTGGATTTTGTAAAAAGTAAGTAGGAAAAGGTATTAACAAAAATCCATTTGCAAATGGCCTAGCGTAAGTAGCAATGAGATTCTCTTATAAATCTCGTATTTGGATATCTTGTAGTCAGGCAAAAGCAGGAATAAAAGAGCGAAAGTTTTTCAAAAAAACTCTACTGTGTTTTCAGCAACGCTACTGTAGAAGCTGAAAGATAACTCTGTGTACCCCCAAACCTCTGTGCACTCTATGGCGATAAGACTTTATTTAAAACTGGGCAATAAAATATTAAGTAGAAAGTCCTCATTTCAAATAACTTTCTATATTCGCCCATCGAAAAAATTGGCAGCATATGAATACCCGAAAGGCGGCGGTGATAGACATGGGGACCAATACATTTCATTTGTTATTGGTAGAATTAGACGGTGTAAGTTTTAAAACAATTTACAAGGAGAAAATCCCTGTCAAATTGGGTAAAGGCGGTATCAACCAAAATACCCTAGCAGAAGATGCTATAAAACGAGCATTTCATACGCTCACACATTTCAAAAACCTGATCGATGGCGAGCACATAGATCAGGTTTTTGCTTTTGCGACCAGCGCAGTGCGAAATGCCGAAAATGGCCCTGACTTCGTCAGAACAGTCAAAGAAACCATTGGAATCAACATACAAGTACTTTCTGGATCAGAGGAAGCACAAATGATTTATGAGGGAATTCGACTTTCTGGCTCACTAAACGGTCAGACAGACCTAATGATGGACATCGGTGGTGGTTCGGTGGAATTCATCATTGGCAATAACCAAGAGTCACTTTGGAAGCAAAGTTTTGAAATCGGTGGCCAACGACTACTGGAGCTTTTTCACTACCACGACCCTATTCTCCCAGAAGAGATAGATAAACTGGAAAGCTATCTGGAAGAAAAGCTTCAGCCTCTTATCCAAGCTATTCAAACCTACAAACCAACTGGTCTAGTTGGAGCTTCAGGGACTTTTGATACGCTGACGGACATTTATTTCGAATCCATGCTGCAGTGCAAACTTACCGGACGCCATGTATTCGAACTTCCAGTAGAAGAATATGAAGCGATTCATCGCATGATTTTGAGCAAAAACAAAGAAGAACGTCTGCTGATTCCCGGCATGATCCCCATGCGAGTGGACATGATTGTGGTCGCATCAAGTTTGATTGAGTTCATTTTGCGCTACATAGATATTGATTTCATCACTTGTTCTCACTATGCTTTAAAAGAAGGTGCGATCGCTTCCTTGCTTATTCCAGAGCAAACTGCCCATTGATCCATTCGAAAAAAATATCCTTTCTTATATTTGGTTGATTGTTTTTTCACCAGTTTAACCCCCTATTCCTATGACCTATTCCTACGAACAACTCCATACGTTTACTTTGGGCATGCTTGCCAAAATAGGCTGTCCAGAAGATCAGGCTAAAACGGCTGCGGATGTTTTGCTATCTGCAGATCTACGCGGAGTGGACAGTCATGGGGTCGCTCGACTTTCTGGTTATGTGCGTTTATGGGAAAAAGGAAGAATCAATGCTACGCCAAATGTGCGAGTAGTTCACGAAACTCCCTCCACTGCGGTAGTAGATGGAGATGGAGGTTTAGGCTTGGTCGTAGCTCCTTATGCGATGAAAGTTGCAATCGAAAAAGCCAAGATCGCTGGAACAGGTTGGGTTTCTGTAAAAAACTCAAATCACTACGGCATCGCTGGCTACCATGCCATGCAAGCGTTGGATCATGATATGATCGGGATTTCTTTGACGAATGCCAGTCCGCTGGTAGCTCCGACTTTTTCTCAGGAGAGACTTCTGGGAACCAATCCTATTGCAGTTGCAATTCCTGCCAAAGACCAGCCGCCATTCGTCGCTGATATGGCCACGACAACAGCAGCCAATGGAAAACTGGAAATTCTTCAACGCAAAGGAATGGACACACCAACTGGCTGGGTGCAGGATAAAGATGGAAATCAGACGACTTCTGCAAATGGAGTGAAAGATGGAGGAGCTTTACTTCCATTGGGTGGTGATCGTGAACATGGTTCGCACAAAGGTTATGCACTGGGTTCCATTGTAGATATTTTCTCGGCAGTTCTTTCCGGCGCCAATTATGGCCCTTGGGTCCCGCCATTTGTGGCATTCCTAGAGCCAGATCCTAATCCAGTTGGAGAAGGGATTGGTCACTTTTTCGGCGCAATGCGCGTAGATGCCTTCCGTCCAGCTGATGAATTCAAAGCTCACATGGATAATTGGATAACTCGATTCCGTGCCGCCAAGCCAACTCCTGGAAATGAAAAAGTCTTGATCCCAGGTGATCCAGAGCGTGAATTGGAAGCTATTCGTATGAAAGATGGAATTCCATTGCTAGATCCGGTGGTAAAGGATTTGACGGAATTGGGAGAACGATTTGGGGTGAAGTTTTAGGATTGTGGGATGTCGGGTGTGGGGTGACCGATGTAGGCTTTCACTCCTATAAGAGCTTGAGAGATTAAGTGAAAAGAGAATGTAGAATGAGAATCCATCTATATCTCAATAGCATTGCTTACACTTAGAATAACAAACCCACCCAATCTTATGATTTTTTAAATGCTCTGAATCTGAATAACCACTCATTCCTTCAAATCCCCCTTATTCCCTTCCAGCAACTTTACCTGCTTCTCCATAAGTTCGGTCATTCTGCTTAGCAACTCAATATTTTTTGGTGTTGTCTCTCGCTGATCTGCTGGATCCTCTGCTCTTTTTCTAATGGTGTTCATCAATTTAACGATGAGAAACACAGTAAATCCGATGATTAGAAAATCAACACTCGCTTCCATCAATTTTCCATAGCCAATTGCAATTTCCTCTGGCTTGGTAATTCCCTCCTCTACGACCGCATGCCTCAGAATTATTCGCTTATTCTCCAGATTGATCCCATCGGTAAGAAATGAAAGCGGAGGAAGAAAGATCTCTTTCACCAACACATCTACTACTTTATTAAAAGCAGAGCCGATGATCACTCCGATCGCAATGTCAATCATATTGCCTTTGACGGCAAACTCCTTAAATTCTTCAATTAATTTGAATTTCATAATTACAGATAATTAGTGTGAGCAGAATCCAGCATGAGTGGAATCTCTGATCCAAAAGCTATTCCTAGAAGTCGAAATTAGAATTTCGGCTTTTTTTTTGAACCAATTGCTACAGCAACTCCTCATTCGAACAGTAAGTACCGTCAATTAAAGCAACTATAAATCAATCATTTAACTACTTAACCCAGGTATTGATAACAAAATCCCATGGTCAAAGCATCAAAAATGACAAGAAATATGAGGCACTTCGGAGTGAAGGAATGAGCCAAGAGAAAGCTGCTAGAATCGCAAATGACCCCAACTCGGGCAAAAAAGGTGGCAAAGCCAAAGCGTATGAGAATCGAACGAATGAGGAATTATACGACAAAAGCAAAAAAAGTTGGCGTCAACGGAAGAAGCAATTATGACAAAGCAAGATTTATTCATGCTTTGAGAAATCAATAATTGGTTAATGTTTATCAGATCGCAAATTCCTTGAACCTCCGAGGAATTTTAAGACCAAAACCATCGCGAGACCTAAAACACATATAACATGAAAGCAAAGGAAATTTTACTCAGTTTGGCATTACTTATCCTAGGAACTTACTTCCTAATCAAAGGACTTGTGATCTCCACCTCATTTCTGGTTCCCATTGCCTTTGCATCCCTTCTCACCTTGATTTGTATACCTCTTTCGCGGAAGATGGAAATAATAGGTATATCCAGAGGACTCGCTTCCTTCCTTTGCGTAGTCGTAAGCTTTGTTTCCTTCTTAGCTTTTTTCTGGGTCATATCCGCTCAGATTAGCAATATCTCGGAAAGATGGCCTGAGGCAAAAAAAACACTTAAGCCTAAACTCGAATCTGCACAACAATTTATCCGAGAAAAAACGGGCATAAGTACTCAGGAACAAATGAAGTTGATCTATGGAGCTACAGAAGAAAATCCTGAGTCGTCGACTTCTGAGGAACCTCAAGCAGATAAGCTACCTGATAATTCTGAAGCAGATTCCTCCGAATTACTAACTCAAGGCGCTAAAAAGAAGATTGGCCTTATCGTCATGGATTTCTTTGGATTTTTGGGAAGTGCAATGCTCACCTTTATATATCTCTTCTTTTTCCTTTTTTACCGTAGAAAGGTAAAGCTATCTATCCTTAAGTTTTTCGATCCTGAGAAAAGAAGTCAAGCACAGGAAGTAATGGGACAATCCATTCAACTTTCAGTAAACTTTTTAGTAGGAAGGCTTACGCTTATCCTTTTTCTGGCAATAATTTACAGCGCTGGCTTAATGATAGCAGGCGTGGACAACGCGATTTTAATCAGTTTGATTGCCGCTGTACTCTCATTGATCCCATATCTAGGGGTGATAATCGGTTACGTTTTAGCTATTTCCATGACAGCATTTAGTGGCGCAGAAACTTGGTCGCTTATGATCGTCACATTTACTTATGGGCTAGCTCAATTCATAGAATCATATATTCTAGAGCCGTATGTGGTGGGCGACAAAGTTAATCTCAATCCACTCATTACAATTGTAGTAGTTGTTTTAGGTGGATCTGTATGGGGAGTTTCGGGTATGATTCTAAGTATACCTCTGGCGGGAATTTTAAAAATCATTTTTGACGCGACAGATGCACTCAAACCACTAGGATATGCTTTAGGGGTAGAAGATATTGACAGCTCTGATAAACAAGGGGTGTTGAGTCGCTGGGGTGAAAATATCTGGAATAAATTTAAAAAGAAGCCAACACGGAAACACTAAGTACCCAACTCATCCTCACTCCAATATCTACCCAAACTGGGAATAACAATTCTCAGGGAAACTAGTGGAGGCATTTTTTTGAGTTTTCAAGCTTTTAAAAAAAAGTAAAAAACCTTGGCTCAGGACCAACTAAGCATGATTTAACTTTTTTAAAGGTGAGGAATTTCCCAAAGGCATCCAGATTGCCTATTTACTTCTACACTAAAAAATCAACGACCATGACTAATCATAAACCAACAAATCCAAAAGACTCAATTCAAAAAACCAACGAGGAATTAGCAGAGGAAGCTAGAGTAACGAAAGAAGATCTCGAGGCTCTTGGGCCAAAGAGCGCCAATCTAAGTGATGATGGAGGCGATGATGAACAATTGCTTCACAGAAAAGAAAAGGTCGATTTCGGAGGCGAAGGTCTAGATGTGCCAGGAAGTGAATTGGATGATGCGCAGGAAAAGATAGGCTCAGAAGACGAGGAAAACAATGCGTATAGCCAAAGCAACGAAGACGAAGAAAAGTAAGGATGATCGATAAAAAGACAAAGGAAGCCATTGCTAACTCTCTTAAAACGGGAAACACCCTAAACATGCGTTTGGGAAAGAATATTCGTTTTAAAATTGAAAGAAGGCTTCCTTTTTTATTGGTATACAGACACCGAGAAGACGGCAACAACCCTATTTCAGGTTTAGTGGTCACAGAAAGTTCCTACCTGATTGCAGATTCATCCACCGACAACAATAGCGATGTAGCTATTTTGGTCAAAGACCTTGCAAAAGGAATCGCAGACGATTATGGTAGCGTGATGATCGTGGAAATTTGGGTAGGTAAGCCTGGTAGCAAATCTTTTGTGATTAAAGCTGCGAAAGATAAGGCGCCTAATACGGTGAAAGCTCTTCGTGAAGGATTGGAAAAGTTTTCTAGCAACCAGTCAGGCTTGAATGTAATCTTGGAAGAAACTACAATCAGACATCCGGAAGGTGTTTCTGACTTCCTTACTCTTAAACAATGTCAGGAATCAGGAATTTATCTTTTAGGATTGGAAATCCCTCCATTTTTTCAAAATGAACATTCAAGCGAGTTTTATTACTTAGTTTTCAAAGAGTTCAAACGGGCATTTTCCGGGATACTTAGAAAATCAATTTTTGAATTCCTCCGAGTGCAGACTTCATTTGATATAGAAAATTATCAAAAATTAGGAAGTACTGCTGTAGACAACGCCGTATGGGAAGTGGACAAAAAGCTTTCAGAGATAGAAGCAAAATATCAGTTCCTTATGCTTATTTCCCCTACAAACACGCTACAGGCTAAGGAAGAATTTATATCGAGCCAACACAAAATCAATCCTAAATTTCTTTACAGAAATTTGCCCGTTGATCCAGATCGGTTGAAAGAGGAACTTTTCTCTATCAACCTACGAGATATTGAAGACCCTACTCTCGCATTTTTATACACTGAAAAGCGAGAGGAGCTGGAAAAGCAGATCACCATGCTGAAAGAGCGAGGAACAAAAAACTTCATGTACAGCAGTATTCGACTGTACAGTTCCCCAGGAGTTAATCTTTTCGAGACTGCAAAGCACCTTCTAAAAACACTTCCACACGACAGCTATGAGGATGTCAAGTGGATAGACTGCTACGATCTTGCCAAAATCTGCACAAATGAGATCGATAAATACAGAGAAATCTACCCTAAGCTGGACGCCAAAGTTGAAGTCAAACATGACATCGTCGGAATGTTGGTGTCAAGAGGGCAACTGTATATAGGTGAAAGTTTTAAAGTTCCTGAGCATAGAATTCAGGCTTTGGTGCATCATGAAGTCAGTACACATGTCCTCACTTTCTATAATGGAAAGATGCAGCCGTTTGGTCAAATGAGCAGTGGGTTTGCCGATTATGATGAATTGCAAGAAGGATTGGCTGTTTTAGCAGAATACCTAGTGGGTGGATTAACCAATAATCGTCTCAGGATTTTAGCAGCCAGGGTAATTGCAGGACGAACTTTAATTGAAGGTCAAACTTTCGAAGAAACCTACAGAACCTTAACCACAGACTACGGCATGACGCCCGAACAGGCTTTTCAAATAACAGCCAGAACTTATCAAGGTGGTGGGTGCACCAAAGATATTATTTATCTGCGTGGGTTAATCAAACTGGTGGATTACCTACAAAACGGAGGAGAACTAGAGCCTCTATATGTAGGAAAAATTGGATTTAAACACATACCATTAATTCAGGAACTGAAAATCCGGGGAATCATCAAACCTTCACCACTTTTCCCTTCATACCTAAAAACCGCAGACGCCAAAGATCGCCTAGAAAAGCTCAAAGCTGGAATGGATCTGCCAGAACTAGTCAATTAACTAAACCACTAACTATATGAAAATTGGAATCGTAGTAAATCAAATCGAGACCGAAACGGCTGCTTATAGCACCACAATGATTTCATCGGCCGCGGTTCATCGCGAGCACGAGGTCTATCTTATTTCTGTCGGTCAACTCAGTTACCTGGAAAACGGTCACATGGGTGCGATTGCAATTAAAGCTCCTAAGACTAAATTCAGGAGTTTAGAAAAATACATGGAGGCGATACACAGCCCTGAAGCTGAAAGAGTATCTATTTCTTCCGCTGACTTGGATGTTTTATTTCTTCGAAATAACCCTTGCGAGGAATTTGGTGAGCGAGCTTGGGCACAGACAGCAGGTATGATCTTTGGCCAAATCGCCATGGCAAAAGGAGTTTTGGTCGTCAACGACCCCTACTCACTTATGTCTTCATTCAACAAAATGTATTTCCAGCATTTCCCAGAGGAAGTACGACCAAGAACCATCATCAGCCGAGACTCTGATGAGATCAAGGAGTTTTACAAAAAAGAAAAGAAAAAAATCATACTAAAGCCACTTCAAGGCTCCGGCGGTAAGGATGTATTCCTGGTAGACTCGGACAAAAACATGAATCAAATTGTGGAAACCATCAATAGGTATGGTTTTGTCATTGCTCAGGAATACCTACCTGCAGCTAAAAATGGAGATATCAGAGTCATCATGATGAACGGGAAAATCCTGGAAGTAAAAGGGAAAGTTGCTGCTATCAACCGGGTAAATAACAATGACATCCGAAGTAACCTTCATACTGGAGGAAAAGCAATTCATGCCGAAATTACCGATGATATCCGTAGACTTTGCGAAATCGTAGGACCAAAACTAGTAAGAGATGGAATGTTTATGGCTGGTATCGACATCGTAGGCAATAAAATCATGGAACTGAACCTAGATAGTCCAGGAGGCATCAATGCAATGCACAGATTAGAAGGTGTTGACTTTTGTTCGGCAATGATTGAAGCTTTGGAGCGAAAAATCACCTATCAAAAACACTATGATGGTACCCTTCCAAATGCATTTTTGGCCACTTTGGATCTTTAAGTCGAATGCTCACAAAAAATGGGGAAAAGCTTTAGGTAGCTTTTCCCCATTTTTTTTTACCCAATCTATATTAAATCAATCCGCAGGCATTACAATAAAAAACCCATCTGAACCCTGCTTTTGATACAATGGCAAAAACACACGTGAATCGGATTCGGCAAGAACTTCTTTTCCATCTAGTTTTGCCAAAAGTTGGCCTTGCTCTACCAAAGAGAAATTCTCAAAACCAGGTTCCATCTCAAACTCCTGATCTTCCTTAAGATCCAATCTGTAAGTAACTTCAAAATTATCCTGAGTTGGCGAGGAATTTTTCAGCAATTGATGATAGTAGGCATAGTCGATTACGCTTTTGTCAAGCAATCCATTATCCACCATTACCACCCATATCGCTGCCTCATGGTAATCTACTGATTGAGGATCTTCATGTTGTCCTGCTTCCATCGTAAATCCAGTATGACCTTTCAGCGTCAAAAAATGATCAAAATGGCCTGGAATATATTTCTCGATTCCTTTCACTACAGGCAAAGGCATTTTTTTAGCGAAATTAAAACTCTCCTCTTTTTTATTTACACTGATATAAGGAGCCGTTTTGGATGAAGTAGTATGTAGATCCATAAACAAGAAGTCCTCCTGCTTCTTATTATTTTCGATAGCCTCTACTATCATAGAAAGATCATGAAACTCCGACCCTTCCTGAAAATCTGCAACTTCTCCACTTTTAAGTTGTTCGGCATAGTCAGGAGTACATACTCTATTCAAATCCTTATCTATTAACCTAACGCCCCTTTTCAAGGCGGCCATATTTCCTGACACCCCTATTAGCTTTCCTTTTAAATAAGGTTTGTTAGTTTTTAGTTTTTTAAATACCCGCTGCAAAGCAAGTATTCCACTAGGTTCATTCCCATGAATACCAGCACTAGCCAGTAAATATGGGCCGGGTCTAGAGTTCATCCCATCAGTAGGATACTCTCCTATTATTCTGGTCAACTTATCTGAGTTGAATATCTCGCTATTTGTAGTCATGACTAGTTGGTTTTGTTCTGAAGAAAAAATTCCAAAGACCATACCCTAAATCCTACTTAGTACTGTGAGCCTCCTAGATCAGGCGTATAGTGAGTTTTGACAGCGAAACCAATAGTATATCGTCGCAAACAGCAAATAACCCCTCAATAAACTGCGCTATACAAGCCTATTCTGAGTGTGATCTTCCTCGTTTTGAGACCAATAAAATAGCACTAGAATGAATCCGCAAATTGGGAACTAAAAAGATCACAATGAGGACTTTACAGACATACTTGAACTAGTTAAAAGCAATATTAATCTTCCAATAATTAAATCTTCATTTTCTAACAGTTCAATACTTTTTCAAATAAAACCTGCCATATAACTCGTATTTCCATTGTCGAACTTCAATAAAAAGGGTGAGATCGAAATTATATTCTAAAACCCACAAAGCTGAAACCAGTGATTTAATGCTAAATAGTTATTATGTATCTATTTGGGTTAGAATTTGAGTTAATGAGGTTAGTCACATTTTCCTCCCTAATGAGGAGCTTGAAAACTAAACCAACTATGAAAACTCAACTAGTAATTTACCCTGCAATGATAGCACTACTGTGTATGTCCTGTGGAGAAGATAAAAAAGACACGTACGAAGAGAGTATAGAAGCTCAAAATGAAATGAGCGGTCCAATGCATGAAGGTGACACTAATATGGTGAAGCGAGATGGAACCCTTCTTGATGGAGCTATAGATCAAGCGGATACCGTGAAGCTACCCACGCAGGTACTGGAGGTAATTTCAAATGACAAAGCACTTTCCGTCGATAAAATCAAAAGTAAAAGAAAATTCACCGAAAATGGGATTACCTATTACGAGATCAAATTCATGACACCGGATGAAAAAACCCAGTCTATGATTTTTGATGAAACCGGAAAAATAAAATCTGAAGATGAATAGATATAATTAGGCGATGATGCCTCCTTTGACCGACTGTAGATTACCACAAGTTTACTATTTAATAAGTCGAATACGCGTTAAGTAAGGCTGACAGGTAAACCCAAAATAGATTCTATTATAAATATAGGATCATCAAAATCGACAGTTGATAGGAGGCGCCATCGTTTATTTTTAGTTAGAATTATGGAATCAAAACAATCAGTAGAGTTGTTTGATGCTAATCGCTTGCTTATGGGCGAAGGCATACCTTTTTCATTTCTTGCAGAAGTACTACTTCGTACTACTGTTATGTTTTTTATAGTTCTTTTTATCCTACGCCTCTCAGGTAAGCGAGGAATTAAGCAACTCTCTGTATTCGAATTAGCTATAATTATTTCTTTAGGCTCTGCAGCAGGAGACCCTATGTTCTATGAAGATGTCGCTTTACTTCCAGCAATTCTTGTATTCGTAATCGTAATCAGCCTATATAAACTCATCACCTATCTTACCGGTAGATTCGAAAAAGTTGAAGAGTTTGTGGAAGGGAAACCAGTTAAATTAATTGAACATGGCAAAATCCTTTACAACTCATTCCGTAAAGAATCATTGGCCTATGATGAGCTCTTTTCCCAACTTCGTCAACAAAGCGTATCGCATCTTGGCCAAGTGCAAAGTGCATATTTAGAAACTTCAGGAGACCTTAGCATTTTTTATTTCCCAGACGCTGAAGTCATTTCCGGCTTACCTATTTTACCTGATATTTATGAGACTCCCTGCGCAGAATTTCACGTGGGCACAACTTACAGCTGCAAGCACTGCGGAGAAATGAAGCCAGATCTCCACCCCTCACAACCCTGTGATGTCTGTGGTGAAAATGAATGGTTGGAGGCTAGTGATGAGTTACGATTGAAGTAGAAAGACTGATTAGTGATTGTTAGCACTTCAGAAAATGCATTGTTTGTTAATAAGAACCTAAGGAGTTTTTAGAGTTAGCACTTTAGCTCAATATCCATTAATTTTTAGGCTAACGAATAAAATTTGATTAGTTCCAGTCATCTACTAAAGTAGTTTAAAACTGAATGATCACAACCAATCTTGAATTTTAAACAATGAGTAAATTGAAGTGTTTATTAGTTCTGTCAATTTTCGTTCTTTTTACCGGATGTTCTCAACCTCCAGAATCAGGAATTAATTCGATTGAAGTTCCAAGAACAATTGATTCAGATATACACTTATCAGATATAGCAGAGTCCGTAAATTTAGTGCAGATGGAGACTAATAATGGGTCTTACTTAACAGCTATTTTAGACGTTAAACTTTTTAACGGGAATTTACTTATTCTTGATACAAGCGGGAGTGTAAGGATCTTTGATTCTAAAGGTAATTTTATTGGAAAATTAGGAGTTAGAGGAGAAGGCCCTGGCGAGTATAGTAGCGCATATTCGATTGAAACTGATCAAGAATTAGGTTTAATTTATTTAGGGGGAGTACGGAAGCTTTTGGTATATGACAAAAATTATGAATTCTTAAAAGAAAAGAAGTTTTCCGATTTTCTTCATTATATAAAAATAGTTGATCAAAAGCCAATTCTAATTTTCGGCAGAGATTGGATTCCTGTTGAAGGCGGGTATTCTAACCAAACTATATTGTTTGAATTGAACCGTGAGCTCGATATTACTGACAGTATTCTTTTTAGAAATACAATACTTAAAAAAGCTAATGGAATTAGATATACTAGTAAGCACTTTTTAAGCAATACTATTGATGGTTCATTTTTGTACGCTCCTGTACTGACACAAGAAAATATATTGAGAGATACCCTTTACAAATTTGAGGGAGGTTTGATAATCCCATTTGTAAAGCTTGATTTTGAAGAACCTCATTTTGATGAGAATGGCAATAAAGGAGTTGATATCTATAATATTATGCACTCTTCTTCTTACATAATTTGTGAATATGCTCGAAATAAGGATAAAAAGTTTTTTATATACAGCAAGAAGGAATCCCAGGGTTATAATCTTGAAGTTGGAGTATTGGATGAAGATGACCAACCGGTAGTTTTAAGGCCTTTGGATTTAAAAAATGATATTTTTTATTACATCAAGGAGGGAGAGTTTCAAAACACTGGGATTGAAGAATTAAATCCGGCAATCGGAATAGTTGAATTAAAGTAAATTTGATACTACCGTCATCCTAGCATTTTTCTAGACCTCTAAAATCAAGCTGAGAAAGTCCTTCTTTTCCAATTCTTGTTTAAAAAAGAAAATCGACTCTACCACACCCCAAATTTTTAAGACTAATCCATGATTTTCGCAAAACTCAAACCGAAATCGCAGGTGAATTGGTTACTAATTCAAAATAAAAAAACCCTAACCATCAATATTTCAGACAGTTAGGATTTTTAAGTGTAGAGAGGAAGGGATTCGAACCTTTCTTACACAACTTATCAAAAGTAGGCCTATACTATCATTAAAGGGATTTTACATAAACTCAATGTCAAGAATTGACAACCTTTAACCACTTTTGAGCGACAAATTCGCTACTGAATTCGCTACTGAAAATTTCATTCAGTATCTTTCGAAAATAGACGATAGGACAATGGAAGCGACATTTAAGTTTGTTTTAAGGCATGATTTGGAGAACAAGAAAGGTGAGCAGCCTTTGATGTTGGTTGTCCATTTGGCAGGACAAAGGAAATTGATTTCTACAGGAATAAGACTAATTCCTGAATTATGGTCCGCCGAAAAACAAGAAATTGTTGATATGACGGCAAAACAAAAAACTCAGCTTGAAAAGAAGTTTGGATCCGTGGTACCTCCAAAAAGCCATCTTCTCCAATTTCAAGATGACCTACTTGAAACTCGGAGCAACATTCGGCAAATTGAAGAATCATTCAGAGCTAAGAACTTGCCATATGACTTGGATATGCTCATGACGAAGCTCAAAGAGTCAAAAAAGCCTAAGATTAAGAGAAATGAGCCAACTCATTTGGTTTACGATTTCATTGATCAGTACATCCAGGAAAATGAATTGACCAGAGTTAAAGGCAGTATGATTGTTTATAAATCCCTTAAGAGATATCTCAAAAAATACCAAGACACTAGAAATGCAAGTGTGAAATTTGATAACATGGACTATGCGTTCATGCAAGGCTTTCAAAACTTTCTAATTAATCATAAAGAGGTTCATCCTACCACCGGAACAGTGAACACTCTTAACAATATTACAATAGCAAAGCAACTCAGCACGTTAAAAACCTTTTTGGGGTATGCCAGAAGAAAGGGAATTAAAGTCGCTGAAGGCCACAAAGAGTTCACGGTCAAAAAAGACAAGCTTGAAGTAATCGCGCTAAACAAAAAAGAATTCGATAGCCTTTACGCTCTGGATTTAACTTCCAACTCCAGGTTGGATCAAGTGAGAGATGTTTTCATATTCAGCTGTGTAACGGGATATAGATTTTCAGATTTGTGTCAGCTTAAACGAGAACATATTAAGGATGATGAAATCCGAATGACAATCACTAAAACTAAAGAGCCTTCAATAGTCCCCCTCACTCGCATTTCACGACAAATTCTAAAAAAGTATGAAGAAAGAATCTCTCCACTCCCTATGATATCAAATCAGAAGTTTAATAAATATGTGAAAGAGCTTTGTAAACTAGCTGAAATCAATGATCCTGTAGAGATTATTCGATATCGAGGATCGGTAAGAATAGCCAATTTATACCCAAAACATGACCTAGTAAGTGCGCATACCGGCAGAAAAACATTTGTCACAATTTCGCTAGACAAGGGTATTCCTGCAGAAGTTGTGATGAAAATTACTGGGCATTTAGACTATAAGAGCTTCAAGCGGTACATATCCGTAGATGAAGACAGGAAAAAAAATGAAATGAATAGAGCATGGGATTAAACCAATTGTAATAAATGAAAAAATTTGAATCTAACCTTTCTCTTGGTCAATACAAAGCAAAAGAATCATTCTGGTATTTTGACGAGCTTTCTGAAGAGGAAAGAGTTTTAGCCTACAGATTAGGATGGAAGATTTTTGATCAGAACAAAATGTTTTTTAAGAATTTCTCCTCCTTTCATAAAAGAAAAGTTTTCATACTTCAAATTCTGGGTTATCTCATAGCTACCATTCTTTTCTTGTCGGTGTTTTTTATTATTCTGCTTCACCCATCAGCCTTAAAATATGCATTAGGTGTTTTCGTTTTGGCGGGATCAATCATGACATTCATTGTTACTGTAGCAAAAGCCAGGAAAAACCTACGTGAAACAAAGCCATTTTTCAATTATATGGACCCAACTAATAAGCCACTTAACCACAAAGCCTTTTTGAATTTAGAGTTGAACGATTTTGAAGGAGCAGAAGAATTCTACCTAAACCTAAGAACTGGCAAAGACTATGAGTTTGTCCCAGCAGAAAGGAAAGGAAATAACTATAACCTTTTTGAATCTATTCTTATGCTGGAGATTTTATTCCAAGCGGAATTGATTGGGGGTAATTCGGTAAACGGTGAAAAAATAAACGGCTTAAGACCATTTCTTTCTAAGAGAATTTCAACTCAGGACGATTGGGAAGAATACCTGGCCAAAATGTTTAAATGCTCTACTGACAATGTTAAAAAAGTTTATCCAAAAGTTGACAATCTTCTTAAGAGCTTAGAAAACAAAAACTATCGGCAACAAAAAGCTAAGGAGATAAAAGACATAATTTTTATGTGCAAAGAGAATGGACTTAAATCTGAATTTCTTAACAAGCTTAGTAAAACTATGGACAATTAAGATCATTTTTTCATTTAAGGGTGACCCTATGGGCATCATTCATAGTCGGCCATGACAATTTGGAGTCAAAATTTAATCGACTCCATCATGAACAATCTAATCTTAAGCCCCATCGACAAGGGGCAACTCATTAATGAAATAGCAGAAGCTATCGTCTTCAAGCTATCCAACATTTCTAATCCTTCTACTCCAGAAGAAGAATTCATCAACATCCCCGAAGTGATGAAGCTCCTCGGGAAATCTCGCACTACCATTAATAATTGGAGAAAGGAGGGATTTCTAAAAGAGCACATTATAAATAGTAGCGTCTATTTCAAAAAATCAGAGGTCATGAATGCTGGCAGGCAGCGGAGAAAAAAATAAAGCGAATCCTTTCGAACTCGCCTTTAATAATGTGGAAATGGTATCTCCGTCTGACAGCGTAAAGATACTGGTTCTGCATTCATTTTCAAACTCTTAATGCAGCAATATGAAAAACAGAAATCCTCTTAAACGATTGGATGAAGACTCCAATTCTCCCATGGTAAAGATGATCCGATACTTGATAAGCAAATATGACTTTATTAATAATGTAGTGGTGTATGAAGTCTTTGCCAGTGAAAAAGAAAAAAACAACTACCTACGCGTCAACCCACACACCTTATTAATAGAGGCTAAATCAGCAGGACATAACACTTCACTTGCAGACATCAATTCTTTTCTAAGTAGCGACTTCATTCCAAAGGTTAATCCATTAGAAGTCTATTTTGAAAAACAAGAACAACACTGGAATCAGGAAAAGCATGGAGATTATATTGAGCGATTTGCCAATTACATCCAAGTTCTCGATCCCGATAGATTTAAAGTCCAATTCAAAAAATGGCTAGTCCGATGTGTTGCATGTAGTCTAGATGACCAATACTTTAATAAGCAGGCACTGATTCTAGTTCAGGACAAACAAAACAGTGGAAAGTCAACGCTGACGAGGTTTTTGACCCCACCGGAACTTACAGAATACCAGACCGAGAACATCTCTATCGATAAAGACAGTTTGATTGCGCTCTGTCAAAACTTCCTGATTATCCAGGACGAATTGTCAACCCTGAACAAACAGGAAATCAATGCTCAAAAAAGCTTGATGAGTCGATCCTATATAAAAGTGAGACACCCATATGACCGAAAGCCAACAATGGAGCCACGAAGAGCATCTATCATTGGCTCTACTAATAAGGCCGAATTCCTTACTGACGATAGCGGCAGCGTCCGTTGGCTATGCTTTACGCTTATCGGAATCAATTGGTCTTACAAAAAAGAAATAGATATCAATCGCGTTTGGGCTCAGGCTTACAGCCTCTACAAAAGTGATTTTGAATACAACATGACAACTGAAGAAATTCAGGAAAATGAGTTGGCCAATGCCCAATTCAGCACCATCACAATGGAGTTTGAGCTAGTCCAAAAATACTTTGAGCCAGGAAATAAGGAGGATAAATTCATGACTCCCTCAGATATCATCCAATACCTGAATAAAGCAGAAGGATCACTACTCAAGATCAGCAGAGAAGAAATCGGCAAAGCTCTTAAGCGACTTGGATTTGAGCGATTTGTAAAAAGAGGCTATAGCGACAAGTCCTACCCTGTCAAGGGCTATTACATAAAAATAGACAATCCACTTACTACCTTACTACAATGAGTATATAATACTGATAATCTGTCACTTAAATGTAGTAAGGTTAAATTGATAAAGGTTACTACGGTTACTACATTATCGATTTTGTAGTGAGCGTAGTAACCATAAAAACCCGAAAAAAGAGGAAGGTGACTACACATATCTGATTGATTGTCAAATACTTTAAAGTGATGTAGTAAGGTAGTAAGCACCTCAGGCAATTTTAACAAACAAACTATAGAAATCATGAATTGTAAACAAGCTAATCAAATCAGCATCATAGAATATCTTTCACAAATAGGCATATCACCAAAAAGCACAAAGGCAGATTGTTCATTCTTTCTCTCTCCATTAAGGATGGAAAAAACACCATCATTCAAGGTGGATCACAATTTAAATCTATGGGTAGATTATGGTGAAGGTAATTCAGGAGGGACTTTGATTGATTTAGTGATAAAGCTGAATCCCACCTATTCAATACAGGATGCGTTAACTCATGTGGGAAATTTGGGAATTGACTCTTTTTCTTTTCATCAGCAAAAAGATAAGATCTCAGATCATGAAAACTCTAAAATTAAAGTATTAAGCACTAAACCCATTGGGACAAATCAGGCGATCACAGATTATTTAATCTCTAGAGAAATCCAACCTGAAATCGCTGAAAAATACTGTAAAGAGGTTTATTACTCCGTGGATGGCAAAAGATACTTCGGGGTAGGAAATGAAAACTCGAATGGCTGGTCAATACGAAACAAGTACTGGAAGGGATGCACAGGACAAGGTAGCAGTGTCTATTTTAACAATAGGGAGTTTTCAAACCTAGCCGTATTTGAGGGAATATTTGATTTAATGAGCTTCATTCAAATGGATCAATTCAATCTAAAATTAAGTGGGTTTGTTGTTCTCAATTCTCTAGTAAATATCAAAGAGCTAAAGGACTTCTATCAACTATATGATAATGTCAATCTGTTTCTGGATCATGATGAAGCGGGTAAAACATTAACCGTAGATCTACTCAAGAGCAATCATAATTTCACCGACCAAAGTTCGCTTTATTCTCCATTCAAAGATTTGAATGAAATGCTCGTGAATGAGAATACTCATAGGTACTCCAGATAAGGGTCGCTTTGCGAAGCAAGCTATGTTTCGGTCTGACCGAAACGCTTGCTTCGCTTCACTCAGAAATCAAAAACTCACTCCGTTCATTTACCGATATGGCCAGACCTAAGCTACCTCAAAAAGAAAAAAAGAGAATCATGTTTTCCTTTAAAATGGATGAAAGAGAATTTGAGCAATTGGCAAAACTGTGTGAATACTCCGACCTCAGCGCATCCGAAGTAATCAGATCCTGTGTCTTTAAAAATAGGCTACCGAAAGCACGTATTCCGATTCTGGAAAAGCAGACCTATATAGAGCTGAGAAAAATCGGAACCAATATCAATCAAATCGCAAAACACTACAATTCGAACAAACCCGTACCCTCTGACAAGCTAATTGCTTTCCAGGCACTGCAAGAAAAACTAAATCTACTAATCAAACTTCTAGTCAATGATCACTAAGGTATCCATAGGAACATCATTTATGGGAGCATTGAATTACAATCTGAAAAAGCTCTACTCAAAGGATGAATCACAAAAAGCGGAATTGCTTGCAACCAATTTTGTAAGCATCAAGCAGCAATCCATAAAAAATGAATTGAAAATGATACAAAGCTTAAATCCCAGATTAAAAAGGAACACGTTTCACACCAGTCTGAATTTTGGCAAAGATGAATCGATTTCAAATGAAAAGATGCTGACGATTGCCGAAGATTACATGAAGAAAATGGGCTTTGACAACAACGCCTATTTCATATTTCGGCACCATGACACCGGTCATCCACATTGCCATATACTGGCACTTCGAAATCGATTTGACAGCACAGTTGTCTCAGATAGCAAAAATTACCAGCGGAGCGACAAAATCGCCAGGGAGCTGGAACTCAAATATGGTCTGGAACAGGTGAAATCCAGTCTGGAATCACAAGTGAAAGCACCTAACAAGGATGAAATTGAGATGTCTTTGAGAACGGGAAAGGCTTCGAAAAGGATGGTCCTACAGGAGTTGGTAGGAAAAGCTTTGAGGGAAAGCAACAGTGTTCCTTCATTTATAAAAAACTTGGAAGGCAAAGGAATAAACCTGCTTTTCAACCAGGCCAGTACCGGAAGGGTTTCGGGGATATCCTATTGTTATGGAGGGTTTGTCGCCAAAGGGCAGGCACTGGGAAATCAATTCAAATGGGGACAGGTATCCAAAAAACTACACTATGAGCAAGCTAAAGACCTTCAATCGATTGACGAAGCAAACCATCGAACAAGAGCAGCATATCCGAAGGGAGAAAATGACTATTCAGCTGGAAAATCAACAGTTGATCGAATGTCTAATAGAGCTGCGAAACTACCAGAATCAAATCTTGAAGAATCAAAAAATTCTTCAAGATCAAATCCGTTCGAATCAACAAATGCTGGCTTCGAAACAAGATCCACGAATAGAGAAACTGATTTCGGGAATGATAGAGAACCGGAAAATTTACCGTCAAGTGATCAAGGTAGTACAAATAGCTTTTTTCACGGTCATAGTGCCATTGATAGCCTTGGTGAGTTGCTTGCTGCTGTTCCGTCTACTGGGAATGTAGAAGACGACAGCAAAAGGAAAAAGAAGAAGAAAAGTGAAGATCGAGGGCTAGGACGATAACTCACTTACCCCTTATATATATCTAGATATACCACCTTACATATATCTAGATATATCAATAACTCCCAAAATTCAGTTCTATGATGACTTGAATTTATAATTCATCATCTATGCAATTCCCTACATTTAAGTAAAAAACTCCTATGCAATTCCTCACCTTTGGTGACATAGAATCACTCAACGTGAGGTTTTTTCAGAAGTAGCTGTAGAATCAAAACCCCTAAAATGGCGATTGGAGTGGTTTTATTCGAAAAGCTTCTATTCATAAGGAGAATTGTATAACCTCAATCCCCTCATTTATGCAATTCCTCACATTTAGTTGACATATATCTGGATATACAGATATATCGGAAGAGAAATGAATTTCACCTATTCAAAATTGCAAAATGGCTATCTTTTGATCTCTCTTTTTAAGAATGTACTTATTATATTAAGAGTTAGAATCAGCAGCTGCAGTACCCAAATTCCTAACTAGCTCAAATACAGAAGTTAAATGAACATAACCCAGATTGAAACCAATCTTCAAAATCTGATCAAATCCTTTTCCAAAGAAACTTTCATTTATGAACTTCTTTTAGCGTATGGACTGCCAAAAGCATCCATCACCAGATTGCAAAAAGGAAATCTCAATCTCTCCAAAACAGATGGTGAAATATCCTGGAAAAAGAAACTTCTCTTTCAAGAAGAGTTCACGGCTGATTTACACCATACTATTTCTGAGCTAGTCAAGACCATAAAGCATGACCAGCGATTTGTGATCGTGACAGATTACAATCTTTTTCTGGCTGCAGATACCAAGACAGGTGAAAAGCTTGATATAGAATTGCAAGAATTACCGAAGCATTTCGATTTCTTTCTTCCTTGGGCAGGAATGGAAAAGGCGCAGCACCGCAATGAAAATCCAGCAGATGTAAAAGCTGCGGAGCGAATGGCCAAGCTCTTTGACGAAATCAAAAAGGATAATCCTGTTACCTCTGAGGATGATTCACATGCACTAAATGTCTTTCTAACCAGACTGTTATTCTGCTATTTTGCCGAAGACACACATATTTTTCAGGATGGGCAGTTTACAAATGCTATCAGCTCACATACTGTAGTAGATGGATCTGATCTTCACTCCTATTTAGAAGGTTTATTTGATGTGCTTAATACAGCTTCAAAAGAGCGGAAGGATTTGCCTGCTTATTTAAACGCCTTCCCCTATGTCAATGGTGGATTGTTCAAAGATTCCTATCAAGTCCCTGTCTTCACTAGAAAATCAAGACAGCTGACTATCGATGCCGGAGAGATGAACTGGAAAGATATCAATCCTGATATTTTCGGTTCGATGTTCCAGGGAGTGATAGATCCAGATAAAAGAGGAAGTCTTGGTGCACATTATACCTCGGTTCCCAATATCATGAAGGTGATCGAGCCGCTCTTTCTGAATGAACTAAAGGAGGAGTTTGATAAGGCTAAACATAATCCAAAAAAGCTCAATGAACTCCTACACCGACTCAGCAAAATAAAAATATTCGATCCCGCCTGTGGAAGTGGCAACTTTCTCATTATAGCCTATAAAGAACTGAGAAGATTGGAAATAGCTATTATCCAACACCTTCAGGAGCTACAGAAGCTAGCATCAGGATTTAACAGTAAAAACGAACAACTCTCCTTTATTCCTAAGGCTCAACTCACCCTAGCAGCATCTTTTCAGGTAGAGTTGTTTTCCAGAATTCAGCTTAATCAGTTTTTCGGAATAGAGATCGATGATTTCGCACACGAGATAGCTCAACTTTCACTTTGGCTTGCTGAGCACCAGATGAACGTAGAGTTTCAGCGTGAATTTGGAAAGACTAGCCCTACTCTACCTCTAAAGGAAGCAGGAAAGATCGTTTGTGGAAATGCTTGCCGTTTGGATTGGGAGGAGGTTTGTCCAAAGAAGGAAGGCGATGAAATTTATATTTTGGGGAATCCTCCTTATCTGGGAGCCCACCTTCAATCGAAGACTCAAAAGAAAGATATGGACATCGTTTTTACAGGCATGAAATCTGCTAAAAAACTTGACTATATCGGATGTTGGTTTTATAAAGGCGCAGAATATATTAAGTCATCAAAGAATAAATTGGCTTTCGTTTCTACCAATTCAATATGTCAAGGCGAGCAAGTAGCTATTTTATGGCCGAATATTTTAGCGTATGAACGCGAAATTTTCTTTGCTCACCAATCATTTATTTGGAAGAATAATGCAAAAGGGAAAGCAGCAGTTTTTTGCATTATTGTCGGAATTTCTGGAAGTAAGGAAAATAAAAAAAATATTTTTTCAAACGGCTTGTCATCTCAAGTTGACAACATCTCACCCTATTTGCTACACGGATCAAATTTGATTGTCTCCTCAAGAACAAAGGCAATTAGCGAATTGCCTTTAATGGTTCGCGGAAGTAGTCCAGTAGACGGAGGAAATTTAATTCTTAGTGAAGACCAAGTCAATACTATTGTTAACCAAAATCAAAGAGCAAAAATATTTATCAAAAGATTAGTAGGAGCGGATGACTACCTTAATGGTAAAGTGAGATATTGTTTATGGATTGATGACAAGGACTTTAAAGAAGCAATTTCCATTGATGAAATAAAAAATAGAATTCAAAGGGTAAAGGAGTTTAGATTGTCAAGCTCAAAGAGAGCCACAGTTGAGGCAGCTTCTATATCTCATAGATTTTTTGAAAAGAAACACAAGGAAGGTTCTTCAATCATTGTCCCACGTGTCACGTCTGAAAGACGTCAATATTTACAATGCGGATTTCTAGATTCAAACTCAATAGTTCTAGATCGTGCTCAAGTTATATATACACAGGAAGTCTATCCTTTTGGAATATTAAGTTCAAAAATGCATCACATATGGACATCAGTTGTGTCAGGAAGGCTTAAAATGGATATAAATTATTCGGTTTCATTGAGCTATAATAATTTCCCAATTTCGCCAATTTCCGAGCAGCGTAAGCAAGAAATCACCCAATGTGTATTTCGAATTCTGGAAGAGCGGGAGCGGCATTCTGAAAAAACACTGGCGCAGCTGTATGATCCTGATAAGATGCCAGCCGGATTGCGTGAAGCGCATCGGCAAAATGACTTAGCTATCGAGCAATGCTATCGAAGCCGCCCTTTTGAGTCGGATGAGGAGCGGTTGGAATATCTATTCAAGCTCTATGAAAAAATGATCGAGGAAGAGAAAATAAAAGACAGTCTTTTTGAAAAAGAGAAAAAAGGAAGGAAAGTAAAAAGCTGATGACGGACACTCAACTTAAAGAAACGTTAAATGATTTAGTAAAGCTTCCCAGTGAGAGCGAATGGGTGGAATTTAAGCTAAACTTTCATTCACCTGAAGAAATTGGAGAACGAATATCGGCGCTGTCAAATGGCGCATGTATTCATAATCAACCCTATGGCTATTTAGTTTTTGGTGTGGAAGATCGTACGCACATCATCAAGGGCACAACCTTCAAAGCTAAAACCCACAAAAAGAAAAATGAGGATCTGGAGCATTGGCTTGCTACTCGGGTTAATCCAAGGATTGACTTCCAAGTACATGAGTTTGATTACGATGCCACTCGCCATATATCTATATATATCATACCTGCAGCTAAAACACAGCCTGTAGAATTTCTTCATCAAGCATATATCCGTATCAATACGATTACCAGGAAAATAAATGACTTCCCGGAAAAACAGGCTAAAATCTGGAAAAAGGATAGTAAACCTTTTGAGAAAGAAATTGCAATGGATAATCTCAGCGTATCAGATATTACTCACTTTCTAAGCGCCGAGACTTATTTTGACCTGATGAAACTCCCTTACCCTTCCAGTGTAGATGGAGTAATTGCAAAATTTATAGAGGAAGGATTAGTAATAAAGCATAAGACTTATGCCATCACCAAATTGGGAGCTTTATTGTTTGCCAAGCAGTTAAGGAATTTTGAAAGCACTGAGCGAAAGGCTGTAAGAGCAATCGTGTACAAAGGCAAGAATAAGGTCGAAACAGAGAGGGAGCAGATGGGAGTAAAAGGATATGCACTGGGTTTTGAAGGTTTGGTGGAATGGGTAAACAGTCAGCTTCCAGCCAATGAAGAAATAGGAAAGGCCTTGCGAACTGAAACTCGAATGTATCCGGAAATAGCTATTCGGGAACTAGTTGCAAATGCCCTTATTCATCAGGACTTCTCTGTTAAAGGATTTCCCATGATAGAAGTATTTACTGATCGCATAGAAATATCTAACCCTGGAAATCCACTGGTTACCCCCGAGCGTTTTATCGATGCGTACCTTTCCCGAAATGAAAAGCTAGCAGATCTTATGCGTAGAATGGGTTTTTGCGAAGAAAAAGGAAGTGGATTAGATAAGGTAATCTTCTATAATGAACTCTATCAATTACCACCTATAAATGTTATAGTAGCAGAAAATAGGACTAGAGTTAGCATCTATCACTATAAGTCACTTAACAATTTGGATAAAAAAGAAAAGATTCGGGCATGCTATCAGCATGCATGCCTAAAACACGTGTCAAATGAAAAGATGACAAACCAAAGTCTTAGAGATCGCTTCAAAATCGAAGATCATAATTATTCAATTGCATCGAGAATTATAAGGGATGCATTGGCTGAGGGCGTGATAAAAGAAGAGGATCCTGAAAACAAGTCCAGAAAGTATGCTAGCTACATCCCCTTCTGGGCATAGATCTTATGTGATCGTCATGTGATCACTGGGAATTCCTTTACAGTATGTCATTGAAAATCAAGCGGATTTTATGTGATGCTTATGTGATTTAAAATTAGGATCGTGGGTTAATTACTAATGACGGGACTGTCTTTGATTGTTGAGAGGCTTTGGCTAAAAAAAAAATAAACTGAAAATAAATTCTATAAAAAGTGCCTCAGAATCCGATCAAGCCACTTTTTTTCTTTTTGCTGTGAAAATAAAACTAGAAGATACAACCAAAAGTATAGAAACGGTCAATTGAAAAATCTTATGTGATGGTCATGTGACAATCAGACAAGAAAAAACTCTAAACCAATGGTAATCAACTATTTTTCATGTGATGGTTATGTAATAGAAAACTTAAAAAGTGGAGCCAAAAGTTTATCTAATTTACTGTTTGATTTAGACGAGTTAGACGGGATTTAGATAAACTTTAGACGAAATGAGATTTTAACTATTTGATATTTAGAGTATTATAAAATTAAATTTAGATAAACTTAGACGAGTTTTAGATAAACTTAAGACAATTAACCTTTTTGAAATGCCCAATATAGTAGAAGTAAACTATCACCAAACTGGTCAGAGTACGCAAATCAATCCTATGGGAATGCGTGATATGCAAGCCCGAGCCTACGAGGCAAGACATGCCCAGTATTTATTGCTAAAGGCTCCTCCTGCTTCTGGCAAGTCCAGGGCTTTGATGTTTTTAGGATTGGATAAGTTGCGATACCAGGGGATCAAAAAAGTGATTGTAGCTGTACCGGAACGCTCTATCGGGAGTTCGTTTGCACATACAGATCTAACCTCTAACGGATTTTTTGCCGACTGGGAGCCAAACGATGCCTATAATCTTTGTATGCCTGGAAGTGATGGAAGCATGAGCAAAGTGAAAGCATTCCATAATTTCATGGCCAACGATGAGCAATTGATGATTTGCACACATGCCACTTTGAGATTTGCATCTGAAGAATTGGAAGAAAAGGCATTTGACAATTGCCTGCTTGCAATAGATGAGTTTCACCATGTTTCCGCTGATATCAATAACCGCTTAGGCGATATCCTTCGGAATATCATGCAAAAGTCTTCAGCGCATATCATTGCGATGACGGGATCTTATTTCCGTGGAGATAGCGTGCCTGTGTTGCCTCCTGAAGATGAAGCCAAATTTGAAAAAGTTACCTACAACTATTACGAGCAGCTAAACGGCTATAATTACCTGAAGTCTTTAGGAATCGGATATCACTTTTATCAGGGCAGATACACTGAGGCTATATTGGAGGTATTGGACACGGACAAAAAGACGATTCTTCATATCCCCAATGTCAATTCGGGCGAATCCACCAAAGACAAGCATAATGAGGTAGATTTTATCTTAGATGCAATTGGCGAAGTAATTAAGCAGGATGCTGAAACTGGCGTGATTTACATCAAACGCTTTGGTGATGGAAACATCCTCAAAGTGGCTGACCTAGTTGAAGATAATTCCAAGGAGCGGGATAAAATCGTGGAATACCTACGGAAAAGCAAAAACGAAGGTGATATGGATCTGATCATCGCCCTTGGCATGGCTAAGGAAGGGTTTGACTGGCCCTATTGCGAACATGCTTTGACGGTAGGCTATCGTGGTTCCTTGACAGAGATCATCCAGATCATTGGACGATGTACGCGGGACAGTAGCAATAAAACACATGCGCAGTTTACCAATCTCATTGCCCAGCCTGACGCTGCGGATGATCAAGTGAAGTTATCCGTAAACAATATGCTGAAAGCTATTACTGCTTCCTTACTTATGGAGCAGGTTTTGGCACCTAACTGGAAATTCAAAACCAAGCTTTCGGATGACGATAAAGCAAAGCCCGGTGAGCTCAACATTCGTGGTTTAAAGGAGCCAAGCTCCAAAAGAGTAAGGGATATTATTGAGTCAGATCTTAACGACCTGAAGGCCGTGATTCTTCAGGATGATCAAATGCTGAAGGCTATGCCTGGGAATGTAGATCCTGAGGTGATCAATAAAGTACTTATCCCGAAGATCATTCAAGTGAGATATCCAGATTTATCAGCTGAGGAAGTAGAAGAAGTTCGTCAGCAGGTGGTGGTGGATTCAGTGATCAAAAACGGAGAGATCAAAGAAACTGGGGACAAGCGTTTTATCCGTATGGCAAATACTTTTGTCAATATTGATGACTTACATATTGATTTGATCGATCAGGTAAATCCTTTCCAGAAAGCTTTTGAAATACTGTCAAAGTCGGTGACAACCAAAGTACTCAAGGTAATACAGGAGACGATAGAAGCGACTAGAATATCAATTAGTGAAGAGGAAGTCCTGCTTTTGTATCCTAAAATCAAGGAGTTCATAGCCATGTATGGCAAAAAGCCAAATATCAATTCTGGCGATCCATTGGAAAGAAGAATGGCTGAAGCGATTATTTATATCAATGAACAGAGGAGAAAGCATGCAGCATCGTAAAAAGTATTCCTCATTAGATGAAATATTTAACGATGAGGAATTTCATCTGATCGAGGAGAAAAAGAAAGTTTCGGCAAGTACTACCCCTGATAATCGTTTGCTGGCATCTTTTCACCAGATCAATGATTTTTTTGTGAAAAACGGGAAGCCACCTGAAGCTAATATTTCGAATGTTTCTGAATACCAACTCTATTCACGTTTGAAAAGTATTCGGGAAGATCCTGACAAAGTGGAAATGCTTCTGTCAGAAGATATTTACGGCCTTTTGCAAGTAGAAGAGAGCTATATGGTAGAAGAGCCTATTGAGCAATATAAAAGGAAACCAAAGAAAGAAATTAAGTCTATTAATGATATTCTGGATGATGATTTGGATATTTTGGGGGATGATGCCGGCCTTTTTGACTTTAAACATACACCAAAACCAGAGGAACGGGCAAGTGCTGATTTTGTAGCTAAAAGGAAACCATGCAAAGATTTTGCTACTTATGAGCCACTTTTCAAGGAAGTACAAAAGGATTTGGCTGAAGGCAAGCGAAGTCTGATAGACTTTAAGATGGATAATCTAAAAGAGGGTGCATTTTATGTTCACAATGGAGTCTTGTTTTTATTGGAGCATGTAAACATTTCTCAAAAAGAGCATTACAGAGAGGATGGCACCAGAGTAAGAGAAGATGGAAGAACCAGGTGCATCTTTGAAAATGGCACCCAATCCAATATGCTCAAACGCTCTGTAGAAAAGATCCTTTATGCCAATGGGAAGGTGGTCACAGAAAATTTTGAAAAAGTAAATCAGTCATTCCAAGAGAACTTTGGAATGATCACCGATGAAGATAAGGAATCAGGCTTTATCTATGTTCTGAAGTCACTCAATCCCGATCCAAAAATCGCATCCATCGGAAACCTTTATAAGATTGGGTATTCGAAAGTTGCTGTAGAAGATCGAATCAAAAATGCGGTCAAAGAACCAACTTACTTAATGGCCGAGGTGGATTACATCGCAGGATGGAAATGCTACAATATGAACACCCAGAAATTCGAGCAGCTTATCCATAACTTCTTCGGCTCCTCCTGCCTTAACATTGATGTTTTTGACGAAAAGGGAAAAAGGTACACTCCTCGAGAATGGTTTATAGCCCCTTATGAGGTGATTGAACAGGTAATCGGGTTAATTATTAGTGGTGAAGTGGTGAAGTATAGGTATGATGCTGAGGAGGAGAGGATCGTGGGGAGGTAATTCTTATGGATAATATCGTAATGTGTACAAGCTAAAGTTTAATTCTTCGAATTTTTCAATAGCCAACTATTTTCGGTGAGAATTTCCACATCACTAAAATTGAAATCCCCATCATCAGTTATAATAGTTAACGAATGATCCAGCGACATTTCGTAATATAAATAATCGTTAAAATCGGAATTTGATGAATAATTTTTGGTGAGATAACCAAAATCAAGATCGTATAATTTATCTAAAAACTCCAAATTGGGAACATAGCTTTGGACATCAGATTTAATTCTTTCCATAGCAGAGTTGTATTCAGAAGTACCTCTGAAATCCTTTTTTAACACAAGACTTTGAATTCTTTGTCTTTCAGCTGATCTACTTTCATTGGCCAAAAGTTGATTTTTATAATCATCAAATGAATTTCTAATCAAAGCATTAAAAACTTCAGAAAAAACTAAAGAATGTGACCATATTTTAAAACCGCCAACAAGAAGACTGTCTACGAATTCAATATAAATTGACTCTTTTTTGTTTGGAGAAAGGATTGCTCCCAATGTAAAGATCCAAATGTTGGCATCTAAAAAGTATTGCTTCTTATCATCAAGCTTCTCCTTTGAAAGCTGAGAAATATTGAAAGCCATATAAAATTATGCGTTTTCGAGATACTCTCTCATAGCATCTTCTCTAGCTTCCCTTCTTCCTTTGTTTAAAGCGGTTTCTTTCACCCAATTAATTTTATCGAGAATTCCTGTATCTGCATTCTTAATGCCCATCTTTGAAACTGCTTCAGGAGAATTCATTAGAACCTTTCCAATTGAAGCATTTAAAAATGCAGTTGTGCTTGTAGAAATCCCTTCAAAATTCAAGATGAAATGTCCTTCAGCAACTAACTCTTCCATTATTGCAGCAAAAACTTTCAATCCATCAGAGTGAAGAATTGCAATTTTTTTTCCTAGTATTTCTGTCAGATTAATCATGGGAGCGCAAAAGTATAAAAATATTTATAATAATAACGAATTGAATGTCTTTCATTTACACGAGAATTCCAAATTAATTGTTGTTCCAGGAAATTTTTCTACTTCCCAATGTTTAAATATCCCTGTACCATTTGTCCAACAAACTCCATCTGTAATGATTTGAAAAACATGTCCTCGATCTTCACAATACGATTTTAATCTACTCAGTCCAGAACCTCCAGTGGCATCAATTTTGGTAGTATTTCCTTCTTCCAACGCCCAATTAACAGCGTCTAGCGGCGATTCAATTTCATTGCCTAAAAACCCTCCAATAGGTTCATAAAAGCCAATCCCTAAATCTACTAAAGTGAATTTTAATATTTTCTTTTTCGGATAAAACTGCCCGCAAGCAAAAACTGGATCAGTGGTTCTTGCATGCAATCCAATATTGGAGAAAATTTCACAAAAATGATCAATAATATCTCCTTTTATTTGAGGCATTTTATGAAAGGCTCTATTTGAAAAAAGTGTGTTCACTAAAAATTCATAAAACTTCTCGTCAGAATCAGGAGTAAAGCGTGTAAGTCTAACTGCGGAACTATTTGTATTTATTTCACCTACCTCGTCAGTACTGGACTTAATAAAACCATTCCTAATAAATATATCAAACCTTCCTTTTATCTCATTTTGATCAATGTAAAATGTATGGCCAGCTTCCTTATTTAGCAAATAAAAGATAGCATCAAGGCTTGCGCATAAATTCGCATCAATAAATTCTATGTGACTCAAATCTAATAAAAGGTTGGAAGACGGAAGTTTCTTAAATGCATTGTAAAGTCCAATGAGAGTTCGGAAGCTTGTTGGCCCTGATTGTAAATTTTGAAGAATCTGAAATCCTGTATATTCAATTACTTTATTCATATACTTTGAAACGGCGATTTTGCATTACCTAAGATGCATAATTCCTCTAGGCTTCCATGGTCGAAAAGCACAATACTGAATTGGGCTGTTTCATATAGTTTGGACATAACGATAAAAATGGTTTTGGATAAAAGTAAGTTAATATTACGTAATCCAGAAAGCTTTTTGGGATTGAAACGTCTAGTTTAGCAATTCTTTTTCTACATTTTTGTAAGATTAGTTTGTCGCAAATCATTTACTAATGAAAAAATCGAGAAAAATCACAAAGATGATTTCCCAAGGCTATAAGGAAGCATTGGCGATGCAAGCCGGGAAAATCAAGTTTAAAACCTACAGCTCATTTAGTGAGATGGAAACTGATTTGGAACCAGAAAAAAGTGATGATCTTAAAGATCACCGTTGAGAGTTCGTAAACTCTAGCTTAACATTTCGAAATGCACATTAGCCGTCCCATAAAAGGTGGGCAAATGGATATTTGAGACCTTGATTAAAGAGATGAGTTTATGAGACTAAAAATTGGGGTTTTTCAGCAAACCTACACCTAGCAAAATCTGTCTCAATAAACGGTCGTTATGTGAGACAGTTTTAAAGCGTGATATGCCAAATTCTAACAAATTGATCAACGCCCGCTAGCTGGCATCGACGAAATTAAGAATTTCGTCGATGCAGACCCCCGAAGACCTGTGGACAATAGCTGCTAGCTAAAAAAATTCCTGACTCAAAATGAACATAAGCCATATTCTGGACAAAATACATCTCATCAATGCTTCATCTAAACTCAAATTGATTGAGCGTTTTGAGGAAATAAGTCTTCCAAAAAATCAGCTTATAATTCGTTCGGATAAGGTTGAAAAAAACATCTATTTTATAAAAAAGGGAATTGCACGTACTTTTTCAAATACCAATGACATTGAAGTTACCATTGCTTTTGGCGAAGAAGGTGACACAATTATTTCGCTAAAAAGCTACATTCTTAACCAAAAAGGTTATGAAAATATTGAATTATTAGAAGATTGCGAACTCTACAAAATTAGTTCTAAAAAACTTCAAAATTTATTCTCAACAGATATTAATATTGCCAATTGGGGCAGAAAATTTGCTGAACAAGAACTTATTAAAGCCGAACAAAGATTTATATCAAATCAACTGGGAACAGCAACAGAACGTTATATAGAGATTTTAAAAAAGCATCCAACTCTAATCCAACGCGTTTCACTTGGACTCCTCGCTTCTTATTTAGGCATTACACAAGTGAGTTTAAGCAGAATACGAGCTAATATTAAATAAATTACATTTTTTATCATTTGATAAATTTTTCTTAAAACCTTATTAAGACCTTTGTCCGAAACATAGAAAATAATGAATTGGATAATTTTAATTTTTGCAGGCTTGTTTGAAGTTGCCTTTGCGTTTTGTTTGGGGAAAACAAAAGAAGCATCAGGAAATGAAATGTATTTATGGTATGCTGGTTTTTTAGTCACACTTGCAATTAGTATGGGTCTTCTAATTAAAGCCACTCAAATATTACCTATTGGCACTGCTTATGCCATTTGGACCGGAATTGGAGCAGTGGGCACCGTTCTCATAGGCATTTTAGTATTTAAAGAGCCTGCTTCTTTTTTGCGAATCCTATTCCTCACCACTTTAATTGCTTCAATCGTAGGGTTAAAAGCGGTATCGGCTCATTAATTACAAACCAAATGAGTCAAAAATAATGAATATAAGTATCAGAAAAGCCGTAGAAAAAGACAGCGATAAAATTTGGCATTTAATGAAAGAATTAGCTGTTTTTGAAAAATATTTTGACAGTTTCGCAATTACACCAGAAATTGTAAAAGAAAGTGCATTTAACAAAAATCCGCCTGATTTCTATTGTCTTGTAGCAGAAGATATGGACAAAATTGCGGGAATGTTAGTATACTATTTCTTACCATACACCGCTCAAAACCGACCTGCAATTTATCTGAAAGAACTTTATATAAATGAAAGTTACAGAGGGCAAAAAATTGGTGAAGAATTAATGAATGCTTTGAAGAATGAAGCGAAGGAAAATAATTGCCAACAAATAAAATGGACTGTTGCACCTTGGAACGAAGCAGGACGAAGATTTTATGAACGACTAGGTGCCACAGAAAACAAGGATTGGTTAAATTACGAATGGAATTTAGATCATTAGAATCAAAATGCAACAAATAACGGTAAGAAAAATAACTGCAGCTGACATCATAGAACTTCAAAAAATAGGAAAATTAACTTTTACCGAAACTTTTTCTTCAGAAAATAGCAAAGAAAATATGAAAAAGTATTTGGAAAGTGGTTTTTCAACAGAAAAATTGACTGAGGAACTGTCGGACCTAAACGCTGAATTTTACTTTGCAGAGCTTAACGGAAAAACAATCGGATATTTAAAACTCAACTTCGAACAATCTCAAACCGAGCTAAAAGACGATAAAGCGCTTGAAATCGAAAGAATTTATGTTCTCAAAGAATATCACGGAAAAAAAGTTGGACAGATTTTATTCGATAAAGCAATAGAAATAGCAAAGTATAAAAAAGCGAACTACGTTTGGTTAGGAGTTTGGGAAGAAAATCCTAGAGCGATAAATTTTTATACAAAAAATGGATTTGTAGAGTTTGACAAGCATATTTTTAAACTTGGACAAGACGAACAAACGGACATTATGATGAAACTAAAATTAAAAAACTGAACCGAAAACAAAAAAGAAGCCGCTAACCACTAGATTTTCGTTGCGTGGGCAATAAGAAACAATGAAACCGCTGTTACACGAAACCGGAGAGGTTCTTATGGGGATTGAGTCAGGGTTTTCAGTCTTTTTTTGATAGACAGCAGGTTTAGAAAAATGTTAGCATCCTGTTGTTATCAAAAGTTCGTTTTTTGAGATCCTGACAAATGTTTAATCTCAGCTACTTAAAAAAGTTGTTCTATTAAATTTTTAAAATCTACTTATATAGTCGTTAATAGCCCCCGGCATCTCGGCAGGTGTCAAAACCTCATCTGCATATCCTCCTTCAATCACACTTTCTGGCATACTCCTTTCCCTGGCTGAATCGGGCGCTTGTGCGATGATATATGCTCCATTTTCAGCGAGTAAATGAATTCCTTTTGTACCATCTTTACCCATCCCGGATAAAATAACTGCAATCTTATTAAAAATTATGTCCTTTGACAAAAAAATAAAAAATAGATCAATAGCCCAATTTACTTGAATAGAATGATCTCTTGCCTCCAAAATAAGGCGATCACCTTTCAGTAACATTATCTTATTTTCAGGCATAACGTACACTTTATTGATTTGAATTGGAGTTTCAGTTTCTACCAAACAAACTTCAATTCTGCTGTGCTTTTGTATCAAATCGCTTAGTATGCTTTTCTGATGAGGAAATAGGTGTGTAGTAATGACATAAGAAACACCGTCTGGCATTGTGTAATCAAAAAAATCATACAGTGCAGTCAATCCGCCTGAAGATGCTCCCAATGCTATAAGATACGGTTGATTCATCAAGATTGGGTTAGTTCAATGTAGCCAGCTTTATCTAGTGATAAATCACAAATGCTCTTCCACTTAAGGTTAAAGCGTTTTGTTGCTTGACTTTTAGTAAGGTAACACGAAATATTGGGATTATAGGTAGCTATTCGGGCAGGTATAAGCGCGGGCAAATCAAAGTTCAATATAAGATGATTGGCTTCATAACTGCTGGTCAATAACACATGGAAATTCCTAGAATAAAATCAGATATAGAATGAAGATAAAAAAAAGCCCCGAACGCCTTTCTCTCATGAGTCATCCGATTCTATAAAAGAAACATAAGCCGTGTGAGCTTGCCGTATTGATCTGGTTCTTGCAGCTTTGCTACGTTCACCAAGGTTTCTCCCTCATATTCGAAGGTATGGTTTATTCATAAAAATTCTTTTGAGACAGGTGAGTTGGTCACCATGATGCTAACTTCCTCATATCGAAAAGCTAATGTGTCTTTAAATTGTTTCCTCAATATTACACGAATGTTTTCATCGTATTTTGATAATCCGTAGATTGAGATTGGCAAAAACTTTATAAAAATAAAATTTTCTGGACCATCATCCATTAACACCCCATAAAGGGCTACTTTAAAAATAGGCATAGGGTTTCTAAGAGATTCCTGTGCTTCCTCTTCACTAATTAATTCGTAAGGAATAGGTTGGAATGCTTCCATTGTAAATCAAATGATTGTTTTTTCTAAAATACAACATAACAAGTTAGAATGGTTACAAAGGCCTAATTCATTTAATTTGGTGAAATTTTTGTGAATCGTTCCAAGTGAAATCAGCTAGGAACAATTTAAAAAAATCAGCTATTTGTTAAATCATGGTTTGTAAAAATTTCCTGAAACAAAATAGCCAGTTATTATTCGTGTGGCTTTTAATCCGGTTTTTGACAAAATCGCTACTTATTTCGCTACTGACTAAAAATAAAAAAACCTAACCATCAATATTTCTGATAGTTAGGGTTTTTAGATGTAGAGAGGAAGGGATTCGAACCCTCGATACCCTCACGAGTATACACGCTTTCCAAGCGTGCGCCTTCAGCCACTCGGCCACCTCTCTAGGTTGTTTTCCGATCCAATACCCCGAATCGGAGTGCAAAGAAAATTATTATTAATGCCCTTTCCAAATTATCCTGGAAAATAGCCGATGAATTTACTGTTAAGCACTCATCTCTCCTGCCAGTGGCACTTTTAGCTTCGCGATAATCTCTGAATGTCTGCTCTCCTGACCCAAAAGAAACATCAATTTTGTCACTGCCGCCTCTGTAGTCATATCTGTTCCACTGATCACCCCCACATTGAGGAGCTCTTTACTGGTCTCATATCTACCTTGGATTACTCGACCACCATTACATTGAGACACATTCAGAATAATTATTCCCTTGGCGATTGCTTTCTGCAGCGAACTCATAAACCACTCCTCACTTGGGCTATTTCCAGAACCGTAGGTTTCTAGGACTATAGCCTTAAGCCCTTTCACACTCAGAATAGAATCAATTACATTTTGAGTAATTCCAGGAAAAAGCTTAAGAATTAAGACATTATTATCAAGTGACATTCTATTCACCAATTTCTTATGGGATTCCAGCGGACGAATTGCCTGAGTATTATAATCAATGACAATCCCTGACTCAGCAAGAGGTGGATAATTCTCAGATTCAAATGCATCAAAATGCACACTCTGCACCTTTTTGGATCGATTCCCTCTTAAAAGTAGATGGTTAAAGAAAACACAAACTTCGGGTACAATTGGCTCTCCATTGATCTTTGCTGTTGCGATTTCCAAGGAAGTCATCAGGTTTTCGCGGGCGTCTGATCGCATAGCTGAAATCGGCAACTGTGCACCTGTGAAAATCACCGGCTTATTCAAACCTTGCAGCATATAGCTAAGCATGGAAGCAGAATAGGCCATGGTGTCTGTTCCATGCAATACCACAAACCCGTCATAACTATCGTAATTCTCATTAATTATATAAGCCATATCTTTCCAATGACTCATAGTGACGTTGGAAGAATCAATAGGTTCTGGGAAAGAAATCACCGTAATGGCAATATCCATGGTATAGAGGATAGGGATTTTCTCCAGAATCTGTCCGAAATTAAACGGCACCAAGGCACCGCTTTCGTCATACGCCATCCCAAGTGTACCACCAGTATAGATTATAAGTACAGAAGAAGTCTTGCTGGTACGAAGCGCTGTATTTAATCTTACTATTTTATAATTCATGATCCTATTTCTCGGAAAAGGTTAAGGGCATTTTGTTTTGTTTTCAGAGCTACTTCCTCTTTCGATATCTGAAGGTAATCTCCGATTTTCTCTGCAATAATCGGCAAATATGCAGGAGAATTCCTTTTGCCTCTAAATGGTACTGGAGCAAGATAAGGTGCGTCAGTTTCCAAAACCAAATGATCTATACTGATTTCAGGAATTACCTGATCCAATCCACCATTTTTAAACGTTGCGACTCCGCCAATTCCAAGCAGAAAGCCCAAGTCAATAATCTGTTTCGCCTGAGCTAGATTCCCATTGAAGCAGTGAAAAACACCTTTGAGCTTCCCATCACTGGCCTCCTTTACTATCGCGATAGTTTCGTCCATAGAATCTCTGCAATGAAGTACAATCGGCAAATCCTTTTCTTTAGCCCATCCTATCTGAATCTTAAAAGCTTCTTTTTGCTGCTCAAAGTAGCTTTTGTCCCAATATAAATCCAGACCAATTTCTCCAACAGCCGCAAACTGGCGCTTATCCAACCAATCCTTCATGATTGCTAACTGCTCATGAAAATCTTCCTTCACATCACAAGGATGCAATCCCATCATCGGAATGCATAAACCTGGGTATTTCTCTTCACAAGCCAACATCGCGTCTATGGTTGACACATCCACATTGGGCATGTAAACCCGCTCTATGCCAGCATCTTTAATATCTTGGATCACCTGATCCCGGTCGGAATCAAATTTGGTTGAATAAATATGTGCGTGTGTCTCTATGTAATGCATGGGTATATTCTGGATTTCCATTTCGTCTTGGAAGGCCAAAAATAGTAAAGAATAGTAAGGACGGTAGTATTGAAATTATAAAAATCAAAAACTAGCAAGTATAACCAATTGATTTTCACGCCCGCTTTGTCGGCAAAGCCAATGAGAAATAGGCCTTGCAAAAGAATTTTCATCAAAGCTAAACTCATACCCACTAAGGGGTTAAAGGTTATTAAAGCTATAATCCCTACAAAGTACCCAAACTGAAGTCCCAATATTAACTTCCAATAAATCGGTAAAGTCATCACTCCACTCATCCAACGCTTTCTCTGATTTAGTAGCTTCGAAAAACTAATCTCTGGCTTAGTGAAAGCCAGCATTTCTGGACATACTTGATGTGCTATCCCAAACCCCTCTCGCTGAATAGCCCGTGAGATTTCCAGATCTTCTGTAAGACAAAAAGGTAACTGCTTAAAACCACCAGATTGTTCATAAGCGAGTTTACTGATCACCATATTGTTCCCCAGGCCAGTAGTTTGAATATTCAGATCTGTTGCTACTTTGACAAAGCCTAGTGTCAGCCACCAATCAATCTCTTGAAATTTCCCCATCAAGCTCAGCGCTTTCACCTGAGTAATCCCTATCACCAAACCTATATTACCAGTAAACCCATTAACCCCTTCCCGTAACCAGGCTGGATTCACTTCGCAGTCTGCATCAGTAAAAAAGTAATAATCCCCCTTCGCTTTTTCACCTAAAATCGCCAATGCATTTGCCTTACCATTTTCATTAAATAGGGCAATTTGGGAAGCGTTAATACTCAAAAAACTGGCATTTGGGTTTCTGCTGCACCAATCTTCCAATATCTGAGCAGTACGATCCGTACTTTGATCATCTGCAAACATAAATTGAATCTTATCTGTTGGATATTCCAAGTGCTCAAAGGATCTCAGAAGATCAGGCAGATCTTTTTCTTCATTTCGAGCAGCGACAAGAATGGAAATCAGGGGCAGTTCGGAGCTTGATTTAACCTGATTTTGTTTCCAAAAAAAATTTACACGGAAAAGTAGGACAACGAACTGAACAAGAATCAGCCCTACTATTCCTATGCAAACCCAGACCATCACAAGGTAGATGTCGTCCAGCCCATATCCTGAATGTGATCCAGGTACTGAGGTAAAATCTTCGGTAAAACTTCCTTAGTCCTTAATTGATCGTGAAAGACGGCGATAGATCCCGCTTTAGAATGCTGTATGGATTTTCTCAAGACCAACTCAGGTTTCAACCTTTCATCATAATCGCCTGAAAGCATATTCCACATCACCACTTCATGAAATCTCGAAACTTCCGATGCCTGACTGGATTTAATCAAACCATAAGGAGGTCGAAACAATTTTGTCTTCACGCCCAACTCGTCCTCCAAAACCTTATCACACAAATCTATATTCTCGAGGTAAGCAGAAGTCTCTGTTTTCCACCCATTCAGATGATTGAAGGTATGATTACCTAACTTGTGACCTTCAGAAATCAGCTCCTGAGCAAGTGTAGGGTTTTTTCGAATATTATCACCAACCACAAAAAAAGTGGCTTTTTGACTTCTTTTCGCCAGTTCTTTCAACACATAATCTGTAACACCAGGTACTGGTCCATCATCAAATGTGAGATAAATTTTACTTTCTTCTTTTCCCTTGTGCCAAAGTCGCTTAGGAAAAAGTCGCTGTAAAAGAAAAGGAATTGTGTGCCAAATCATCCTATTGAAATCTTAAACTAAGCAAGGTCAAATCATCCCGTAAAGGAACGTCTTTCGAAAATTCCTTAATTTTCTTCAAGAACTTTCGATGAAAATCATCCGGGTCCATAACCATATGCTTATCTACAAATTTCTCCAATCGCTCCTCCCCATACTCCTCCTCAAATGGATTCATCGCTTCCGTCAATCCATCAGTATATAAGTGTAAAGAGAATTTTTGAAGATTTTCCCGCTTACCTATCTCCAAGAATGGCAGCTCATCGAAGGCTCCCAAAATAGTTGTCCCCGCATGAAGACTTTCACATTTTTTGGTCTCTTCTCGGCAGAGCAAAGGTGGATTATGCCCAGCATTCACATAAGTTAGTTCCCGAGTTTTAAAATTGAAATGCCCCAAAAAGAAAGTAATAAAGCGTTCACCGTGGGTATTTTCATACAAGGTGTAATTCAGTTGATTCACTACCATTTCCAAATCAGCATCGCTTCGCAAAAGCGTTCGCAAAGCAGCTTGGAAATTTGACATCAGCAGAGCCGCTGAGATTCCTTTGCCCGACACATCAGCGACACAGAAATAGACCTCATCTTTAGACTTGCGAATCAGATCGTAATAATCGCCACCCACCATACTGTGTGGTAGGTAAGTGACTTTCGCTTTCAACTCCTTATCTATAGGAAGCTCTGCTGGGAAAAGCATTTGCTGTACCTGAGATGCAATAGCAACTTCCCTATTAAGAATCTCTTGCTCCAACTGCTTTCTGGCAAATCGCTTATTCTCCAAAGCCACTACCAGAATATTGGTCAATGCTTGCGTGAAATTCAGATCTAAATCCAAGCTTTGATCCTTTCTACGCAGAAAGAGAATCGCCAGCATCTTGTCTTTATGATAAACAGGCAAATAGGTTTCCAACTCCTCAAAGGAATATTCTTCCTCCAACTCTAACCTAAGCTCACCGGTAGATTTCTCATCCACCACCTGATCAGCCGAAATCAGCATAGGAACATTCCCTTTCACGCCGTGTGAAATCTTATTCTCGAAAGCTCCTTCCTTAGCCACATAGAGTATCAGCGCTTTGATATTCAGATGCACTAAGCAGGTAAACTTGAAAATATTGAGCAAGATCGCCTCAGACTGATTCTCATTAATTGCCTGGGTAATCTCCAGCAGAGATTTCAGCTGCAGTTCCTTGCGTTGATATTTGTGTATTTCTGTGGTCAATTCTAAAGTGTATTATGTGCCATTAAGCCATTTTTTGTTGCCAAAAAATATAAGCCCGTTCCTTCTTTCATGATATCAACCTTTCCAAATCGTTCTGTATCCGGATCATCCAGGCACTTAATATATCCCTGAGAGAATAGCGATTGCAAAGTTGCCAACAGCAACTCCTCTTCCCAATCCAGGGTTTCTAATAGATATCCGTAGGGCTGGACGAAATAGAGCTCGTCCATCAAGTCAAATTCCTCGTCGTTCATGATTTAATTTTCAGATTCTAAATTAACACTTCTCCCGTTACCCCTGCCTTTCCAAGTAAACTTTCCATTCAAAGCTCCAATCCCAACTCGCAAGACATAGAATGGATGTACAAATGAAGTTTGAATTATTGAGAGGTTTCTCTGTAGCCTGTTAAAATTTTTCAGGACCTTACTTAAGCTGATTTTTTCAGCAAATACTTTAATCAGCCAAACTAGTCCAAAGGCAAGAATTCCTTTTCCGCCAAGGGAAATCAAATAAAAGCTACCGACCCAAATCATTTGAATCATAAACAGCAAAGCGGCTGACATAGCATGTGAAAGAGAAAAATGTGCTTTCCACTTACTTGCCCAGCGTATGCGCTGATTGATCAATGACGACCAAGTAGACTCTGGATTTGTAGTGACAAAAATATCAGGTGAAGTCAAATACGTACAAGCATCTGTGCCGTACATTTTGTGGATTTTCTTAAGTAAAAACTCATCATCACCCGAAGCAAAATCTCGATTTCCTTCGTATCCACGTACTTTCTCAAAAGCAGTCTTCCTGTAGGCCAGATTTGCTCCGCTACACATCAGTGGCTCCTTCTTCGCAAAAGAGTACTTAGTCATTAATAGTATACTTGCCCAATCAAGAGCTTGAAATGCATCCAAAAATCTACCCTTTACCTCCACTATAACAGCTCCTGCTACCAATTGGATTTTCGGATCTTGGAAAGGCAAAACCATGTGTTCCACCCAATCTTTAGGAAAATGACAATCGGCATCTGAGCACAGAACAATTTCTCCAGAAGCCATCTTCACTCCAAATTCTAAAGCGCTCTTCTTGCCGGCATTTGGACTTTGTAGAACTTTAACGTTCTTATTTTTTTTAAAGTACTGTTCCAATAGCTGAAATGAACCATCCACAGAATGATCATCAAGTAACAAAACTTCAATACTTGGATACCCGAGTTGATTAATATTTCTACACAAACTAAGTGCATTCTCCTTTTCATTTCGAAATGGAATAAGGAGTGTTACCCTTGGAGAAAAAGCTGGGCAAAGAGGCAAATCCTCCATTTTTAGCCAAAATCTACTCACCCACCAAAGTAATGTGAAGTAACTCAGAGACCAGATCAGGTAAAAACTTAGCATGTTTTGGGCTAACTTGCGGGGGTGAGCAAAGAACAAGAAAAAGCACCAAAGGAAAAAATCATTTTAGGCATAGATCCAGGTACCAACGTGATGGGTTATGGAGTGATTTTGACAGAAGGCAAAAAGTACAAACTCCTACAATACGGCGTAATTCATCTTAAAAAGTATGAAACGCATGAATTAAAACTTAAGAAAATTTTTGAACGAATCACAGGAATTTTGGAAGAATTCATGCCTGACAGTGTGGCTTTGGAAGCTCCATTTTTCGGCGTGAATGTGCAATCCATGCTCAAGCTAGGACGAGCGCAAGGTGTTGCGATGGCAGCAGCTTTGGCCAGAGATATTCCTATCACTGAGTATTCTCCTAAAAAAGTGAAGCAGTCAGTAACAGGAAACGGTAATGCGTCCAAAGAGCAAGTTGCAGCTATGCTTCAGACACTTTTCTCCATAACTGAGCTCCCAAAAATGCTAGATGCCACGGATGCTTTGGCTGTGGCACTTTGTCACCATTTTCACGACGGAAGAATTCAGACTAAGGGAAGAAATGCAGGCTGGAAGTCTTTTATTGAAGAAAATCCAGATCGATTGAAAAAATAAAAGCCCGGCAAATCACCGAGCTTTACTAGTCATTCTAATGTTGAAAATCAATTAGAGATCTATCCCAAGTGAAAATTTCAATACATTATTTTTAACATCTTGATCAAAGTAATTCAAGCTCTGAAGACCAAAGTCATAACTCACCTGAGCATTCAAATTCAAAGGCAACTTCACACCCACACCTACTACACCTGAGATATCATATGCCTTAATTGCTTCTGTGCTTGTTGAAGTGTCCCCTCCACTTTCATACTTTCTTGAAAGCAAAGCAGATCCTTGAGGTCCTGCAAAAACGTTCACACTTGGCAGGAAATTCACTCGAAGAAGAACCGGCAGATCGATGTAATTTAAACGTTCAGTAATTTCTCCAGCTGCCCCTTGGTCAACCATGTATCCTTTTTGAGAAAACTGAAGTCCTGATTCTAAGGATATCAGACCCAAATCCTTTCGATAATAAGTTCCTGCATGAAAACCTCCAATCGCATCAGAACCGAAATCTGAGAAATTAGCACTACTATAGCCTGCTCTTACTCCAAATTGTGCATTTGCAGTACTGAAGAGCCCGAAGGCAAAGAATAAAACCAGTAACTTTTTCATATGTTAAAATTGTTTGATGAGTTTAATTGTTAAAATTCAATTCTTAATACATTTATTTAAATCGATATTTTCAGGAATATTGTAACTGTTACTTCACTTCTCTTTAAATTAACTTGGTAAAACTAATTGAAGGATTGCTACCCTAGTTCAGCAACCTAAATTTTTTAGTAACTAACAAATGGAAAATTTCTCAAGCCTATTTAGCAAATTTCCGACCACAAGTGATGAAGCAAAAGCTGCTTTTGCAAATCATCTGGAAGAGTTTGAAGTAGAAAAAGGCTTTTTATTGGAAAAAGAAGGTCAAGTAAGTAAGTACCTCTACTTCGTAGCGAAAGGGTCTGCAAGGAGCTATTACATCCGCGACAACAGGGACATCACTGTCTCATTTACTCTGGATGAGGAATTTGTAACAGCAATGCATTCTTTTATCACCAGAAAACCATCCTATGAAAACATTGAGACGATGGAGAAAAGCAAGGTTTTCAAAATCTCCTACGAAGGTCTTCAATCTTGCTTTCTAGATTTCCCGGAATTGGAAAGAGCCTATCGTATGATTTTGGAGCAATACTATATTGTACTCGAAGAGCAACAGATATTCAACAAATTCAAAACAGCTAGGGAAAGATACCTCGAACTGATGCAATATCGTCCCAAAGTGATCCATAGGGCATCCGTCGGCCAAATCGCTTCTTTTCTGGATATGACTATAGAAACTCTCAGTCGGATCCGAGCAAGAATCTAAAGTATCATATCAGATATACCGAATTCTTAGGACCCACTTCCCTTAAACTGATCTTCTTTATAAGCGAAGAGTACGTTGAAAGTAGTAAGCGAACCGTAGCAACGGGTAATATACTGCTGCAATCCAACTCGATCTTCATCATCTAATTTTGGATGATTGTTGATATTTTGCTCTAACACACGAAGTTTCTCGCGCACCATTACAATCTTATGAAAGAAGGTCGCCATCGGAATTTCTTTGGCTTGCAGTGAATCATCATTTGGTTCGAATACCACGTTCCCTCCCATCCATTTTCCACCCAGCGGTACAATCGGTGCTCTTTCGGCTGTTTGCATCAGCGCTTCTCGAATCGCTTTCTCCACATCTTTCATCGTGAGCATGGGAAAATCAGGAACTTTTGCTTCGTCTACCGTGAATCCCTCATAGTCTCTAGCGAGTGTTTTGATCTCTTCGTTGTTATAAAAATAAATTTTGTAAAACATATCCTCCACAGAAAGAATCATTCCTGTGCCGAATTTTGGGTGGGTAAGCTTGCTCCCTGCTGCTAATTCACTTGCTGATGCCATTGTAAAAAAAAGGTTTAGACAACCAAAATAAGGAATTTTACTAAAAGAGAATTAGCAGAGTTGAAAACTGACTAAAAAAGAAAGGGGAAGCTGAGCTTCCCCTTTGAAATTAATTTTTGCGATCATTTATTTTCTGAGACCAAGTCTGAGCTAGCTCCCACTCGTTGATCATATAATCACTCTTCTCCTCGTCATATAGATCAATTGTAAAGGGCTTAGTATGTTCATCAAATTGATCTAGCACCAAACTGACTTTATTGATGATTTGCCGTTTCTCCTTGCCTGCTTTCGTTTCGCGAAAGTTTCTTATTGGGCGGCAAAGTCGAATATGACTCAGGTCTATTTTCTGAACTAGCGTCTCATTCTCCAAAGAGTTCAGAAATAGAAGTTGGTTGTTTTCCTGATCCAAACCTATGCAATAAGCTTCGCGCCAGGTTTCAAAATCTCCTGTCTTAAGATGACTTACTTGCGCCTCAGATTTGAGCTTCTCTTTCAGCAGATTGCCTTTACTCTTTTGTTTTAAGCTATTAAGAATTAATGGTAGGCACACCATTACAGTCAATGCGACTGATAAGATTATTAATGTTAGTTCACTCATTATTGTTGGATAGATAAAATGGATAATCAGTCCTAGCTGACTTAAAGAAGCCAGAAGGATGTAGCAATGTCAACTTGAATTGCGATCCGTTTTACCAGAAATAATGGAAGGGGAAAATGATTCTGCTGGCTGTGAGAGCCCCCAAAATCGGCGTACTCAAAAAAGATGCGTTAACAACTTCAGCATCAGAAGTACCAAACTTTGGTTTAAAAACTGACGAGAAAAGGACCGGCCAATGCCCCGTCCCTGACAGCCAATCCTCATTGGCCTCCTGCCTGCTTACTCTATTCCAATCAGGATTGACACAATGCTGAAAATCAGTAATTGTAGCATCTCCCTTAGTAATACTATAATAGTCACGGTCACCTAATTCACTTGCAAATACCCGCGCACCTAAACCTGTAGAGGGTAGAATAACCCAAAGCAGCAGGTAATAGAATAGGTAAATAAGTGAATTAATTTTCTTCATACTTCTTTACGAAAAGCCAGCTCTTCGTATTAAAATCCAATACAAAAGTAAATGAAAAGCAACAGCATTTCGTTCCCTCTTCTCTAAATAAAAAAGGAAGTTGGAGGAGCATGAATCATCGCTCCAGCAACTAAAAAAAAATCAACCCACTTCTATCGCTGAGACACCCCTAAGAGTCTCTCAACTTTGAAAGCCCATGATGTTACCCCTGATCGGAAATATTCTGATGGTGACGATTCCCTTGAAATGGATTGGAACTCCCAATGTTTTACCATTTTTACTTCTTTTAGATTTAATTCTACTCTGGCAATACTGGGATTTTTTCAGACCGCAGATTGATGAAAGAAAAAGTAGCTATGATGTGAAATCTGGATCAATGAGAACTCGGAACGGATATTTAGTTTGGCTAGCTAGCCTTGCATTCCAGTTCTCTGCTAATCAGGTTTCATTTTGGAATTGGCCGGCTACTTTGACTACCGTTATTCTAGGAATGATTTTGTCGGCTTTGAGTTCTCGAGTAGATCGTACACCTTCTCTCTAAATAGATTTAAGAATTCCTTAACACGACTTTCAATTTATACTGCGCTATTAGACTGTACTTTGTTATATTAAATTCACAAAACTTCAGTTTGATGAACGCGCACTATAAAATCACTTTTGCAACGCTATTTTTTCTAGCACTTTCCACCAACGTTTTCGCCCAAAAATTCCTTCCTTCTGCATTCCCAGATCGAATCGTTCTTAGTTGGTCTGATAATCCCATGACCACACAGTCGGTCACCTGGCGAACTTCAAAAGAGGTCACTACTTCCAAAGCGCAAGTTATCCTTGCTCCAAATACGCCTATATATTTAGAAAGCGTGGAGACCATTGATGCTAAAATGGAAGTGCTCGATGTAGATAGTGTGCAAGCAAATTATCACTCGGTGACTTTTCGACATCTTCAGCCAGCGACCACCTATGCTTATCGTGTAGGAGATGAAGGCACTTGGTCAGAATGGTTTCAATTCACCACTGCTCCTGAGAAAGGGACTCCGTTTTCCTTCATTTACTTTGGTGATGCCCAAAATAACCTGAAATCCCAATGGTCAAGAATCATCAGACAGGCATATTCAAACCTTCCCAAAGCAGCTTTCATGGTACATGCCGGTGATTTGATCAACAGCACGCAGTCTGACTCGGAATGGGGCGAGTGGAACTATGCAGGCGGATTCATCAATGCTATGATCCCAAGTATTAGTACTCCTGGCAATCACGAATATGATCGTGCAGAAGATGAAACTTTGGTTCTGGATTACCATTGGAAAAAACAATTTACCCTTCCAGAAAATGGCCCAAAGGAATTCTCAGAGACAGTATATTACACTGATTATTCCGATTTACGCATGATTTCACTCAACTCGCAAGAGATTGTTTCAGATGAAAAGTCAATGGAAACACAGAAAAATTGGCTAGAAAAAGTACTCTCTGAAAACACGCAAAAATGGACAATCATTACTTTTCACCATCCTATTTACTCCTCAGGCACTGGGCGCGACAATCAGGAATTTCGCGAAGCCTTCAAGCCTGTTTTTGACAAATACAAAGTTGATCTAGTGCTCCAAGGTCATGACCACTCCTATGGCAGAGGAAGAAATCTGCCTTCTGGAGTAGCAAATCAGGATCCCGCAGCCCAAGGTCCAGTTTATGTGGTATCTGTGAGTGGGCCAAAAATGTACAATCTCACGCCTGACAAATGGATGGATCGCGCAGCTTCTAACACGCAATTGTATCAGCTAATTTCTATCGAGGGGAACAGACTCAGCTATGGAGCATATACCGCCAAAGGTGATTTGTACGATGCTTTTGACTTGATCAAAGATGGCAATAAACCAAAAGAATTTATCGACAGATCAGATAAGGCAATACAGGAAGCCATCGAACTTACGCCCGGGTCTGACAAGAAAATGACGCCCGAGGAAATGGCTGAATATATGCGCACCTATAAAAAAGGTAATTGACTTTTAGAAAACTTATCCACGCCTCCCAAACAAACCGACATATTTGAGGTTTAAAAAGTAAACGTAGTATAACTAAACTGGCTTATTTATTGCCTTAATAGTAGTTTAAAGACCAGTATATTTACAAACACTAGTTAAACGCTCAATTCCATTAAACGCTTATTCGGTAAATTTTTGAAGATTCTGGGTATTGTTATCGCCGTAATTCTGGTGATCGTAATTGCCTTGATCATATTTATCCGTAGCCCTTGGGGTCAGGGGATAATAGTGGACAAAGCTACCTCCTACGTTTCTGGAAAAACAGGCACTGAAGTGTCTATAAAACGTCTTTTCGTTACTTTTTCCGGGAATATTTACCTAGAAGACTTATACCTAGAAGACACCAAAGGTGACACCTTACTTTACTCCAAACATCTTGAAGCTGGAGTTGCTTTTGCGCCCTTACTTTCCACCGGAAATATCAGTATTACCAAATTGGATTGGGATGGATTGGTGGCCCGTGTGAATCGTACTACCGAATCGGAGAAGTTCAATTACCTCTTTTTTATTGAGGCTTTCACTACCCAAAATGAGGGGGCTATAGATGTTGCAGTGGACACCACTTCTTCAAAACCGCTCCAAATCAAACTTTCTCCAATTTCCCTCCGAAATATTGATATCACTTATGTAGATGAAATATTGGGGATTGATGCGTCCATTTTACTTGGAGAAATGGACGTGACTATACCTGGCTTGGATTTGGAAAAATATGAGTTCAACATCAAAAAAGTAGCTGTTCAAAACGCTCGGATCAAATACCACCAAACTAAGCCCTTTCCACCTTCTGAAGAATCAGCAGAGGAAACTCCGCCGCCAACCCTAAACTTGGATGAACTGCAGCTTACTAACGTCACAGCTGATTATATCAATGCCCCTGATCGACAGGAAGCACAAGTTCATATTGGAAATTTACTGGCAGAACTACCAGAGGCAAATCTCCACACGCAGACTGTAAAGCTTAGAACTCTGGCATTGGAGAAGTCTACAATTCTCTTCCATGATTTCTCCGTTGCTTCGCAGAGTGACTCCCTAATTACGAATGAATCTGCCCCTTTTGAATGGCCTGATTGGATCGTGGAAGCTGAGAAAATATCAATTGATTCCACTGACATAGAATACAAATCCGCAGATGTTGCTGTCAGAAAAGGCCAGTTTAATCCAGAAGTGATTGTACTCTCCAACTTAACTTTAGGAGCGGAGGACTTATTTCTTAAAGACAAAAAAGTCGGCGCAAAACTTCAGAAATTTCATTTTCAAGAAGGCAGTGGCTTTGAGCTAAAGGAACTCCATTTTGGGTTTGAAGCAGGAAGCAATTCAGCCCAGCTAGATGATTTCGTACTTACTACCAACCGAAGTAAACTGGATGCAGAGATTTCGCTTGACTATCCTTCCATCCAATCACTCATCGACGATTACGAGACGCTCAAGTTTGATCTGACTGTAAACGAATCCACATTAGACGTACGTGACGGCTATTTCTTTGACCCAACTCTGGCTCAGGACACGCTTATTCGTGAACTTGCAAAAGCTCCTATTATACTGGATTTGTCCGCAAATGGGGACTTGAAAGCGATGAACATCTCCAGTCTGAATCTTAATTGGGGAGAAAGCATTTTCAATGCTAGTGGCAAGGTTCAAAATCCGATGGATGTAGACCTGCTTGTATTTGATTTCCCAAAATTAAACTTACAGACCAACCGTGAAACTCTTCTGAAATTTATCAAGGAAGAAGATTATGGGGTAAAATTCCCTGAACAAATCACCTTGAAAGGAAATGCCAATGGCATGCTTGACGACCTGTTAGCTAATCTGGATTTAGAAACAGACATGGGAAGCATCCTTCTAAACGGAGGTTACCAAAACAACGGACAGATTGCCTTTGATGCCAATCTAAAAGTAAATCAACTGCAACTCGGCACCCTCTTAAAGCAACCAGAGCTTGATACTCTGACTTTTGAAATCATAGCCAAAGGTTCTGGCTCCAATCTTAATAATTTGAATGCTGAACTATCTTCCACATTCGAGCGACTTCGCCTTTACGGTTCTGACTATTCCGGACTGAAGCTGGAAGGTAAACTGGTCGATGGAGCAGGTGACATACAAGCTGGTTTGGATTCAGAGTTTTTGGACTTTGCCTTAGTGACAAAATTGGATTTAGATTCAGTGAATACTAAAATCGATCTAAATCTAGATTTGAAAGGTGCAGACTTTTATGAACTTGGACTTTCTGGAAAAAGCTCCCGAGCACAGCTAAAGCTCGATGCAAATTTCGAAGGAAATCTGGACGAATTTGACCTAAATGCGCTGCTACAGGAAGGGACAATTCTCTATGACAACAGAAATTATCCTCTAGGGAATATGTCTACTGTTGCAAGTGTTAGAGACGATTCTACAAGTGTGGACATTGAGAGCAAACTGGTTAACGGTTACGTACGCACAAATACCAACCCTACCGAATTATTTGAAGCACTAACCGCTCATTTCCGCCATTACCTGGACAAGTCTGACACCTTGGCTTTTACTGATGAGCGGGATATTGTCATGAATATGGATTTGAAAATTTCTGACGATCCTTTACTTTCAGAAGTTCTCATTCAAGGTTTGCAGCAGTTTGACTCAGCAAGTATTAAAGCTGATTATTTCCAAAACATAGATTCTCTGACTGCCACTATAGAGTTCCCATATATCAACTACTCAGGCACTGAAGTGGATAGTCTGGGAGTGAGAATCAGATCAAACAGGGAAGAACTCCGCCTCTATTTAGGCTTTCAGGATTTGACATCAGGCCCGTTAAGTATGGACAAAACTTTCTTTACTGGTCAATTGGCTGATTCAAGATTATATTTTGACTTCCACTCCTACGAAGAAGATGAGCGAACCTATCACGTATCCTCAGATATTGGGCTCACTGGTGATACACTCAGCTACCATGTTTCTTCTATAGATCTGATTTTAAAAGGAGAAGAATGGACAATACCTGAGAAAAATTTTGTCAAATATTCTGGGGAAAGCCTAGAATTCAAAGACTTTAAATTCTCTAAAGGCAATCAAGCACTTTCCATGGTGAATAACGCAGAAGGGTTTACAGATGAGAACATTGCTCTTCTATTTCAAGGATTTAGACTATCCACTTTTACCAGTCTGCTTAATCCTGAAGAAATCATTGCTGGGGGATTAATGAATGGTCAACTAGTGGTAGAAAACCCCTTTGGAGCTACAGGACTCATGGGACAACTACAGGTCGATAGCCTGAAAGTACTTGGCGTACCGCTGGGAAGTCTGAATTTGGAAGCTACCGCAAAGAGTATAGGAAATTATATTTTAGCACTTACCATAAAAGATGCTGGACTAGACTTAGACTTAAACGGGGAATTTGTGGCTGATGAGGCAGGCGGGGAATTTGACATAACGCTAGATTTGAACAAAATCGAAATGCAAAAAATTGCTGAACTTTCCCAAGGTCAAATTCTAGAAGGCTCTGGATATCTTTCAGGCAAAGTCACTGCCAATGGGACTACTATCGAGCCACTCTATCAAGGAGATTTTAAGTTTAATGAAGCCTCTTTCATCCCTGCAGAACTGAACACCAAATACCTGCTTTCCAACGAAACTATACGAGTGGATAATGATGGTGTTTATTTTGATCAATTCACTTTACGGGATACAGAGAATAACACATTCGCAATTGACGGCACAGTCTTCACCGAGAGTTTCATCAATCCTTCTTTCGACCTGAGACTCAAAGCTGACAATTTCATGGCTGTGAATTCCACAGATAAAGAAAGTGACCTGATTTATGGAAAAGCATCCCTGGATGCTGACGTTACCATCAAAGGTGACTTGGTTTTACCAATAGTAAACGCTCGCCTAGGTGTCAAAAACAATACAGATTTGACCGTGATTATTCCCGAATCCCAGCTTGATTTGGTAGAGAGAGAAGGCGTAGTTCTTTTTGTCAACAAAGAAAATCCCGATGACATCCTGACTAGACAGACTGAAGAAACTACAAGTGCCTTTTCCGGCTTTGACATACGAGCCTTACTCAATATAGATCCAGAGGCGCTCTTCACTATCCTAATTGATCCTGCGACAGGAGACAACTTACAGGTGTCAGGAGACGCCAACTTACAAATGGACATCAACCCAAATGGACGAATTACACTTAGTGGTAATTATGAAATTTCAGATGGACATTATGAGATGTCACTCTATAATCTGGTAAGTAAGAAATTTGATATTAACCAAGGAAGTAGAATTACTTGGAATGGAGATCCTATGGATGCGAGCATGGATATTCAAGCGATCTATACAGTAGAAACTGGAGCCTCGGAACTAATGTCTTCTCAACTCACTGGCAGTAACAATGAGACTAAGACTCAGTATCAGCAACAATTGCCATTCCTAGTCTACCTCAATGTCAAAGGTGAGTTGCTTAGACCTGAAATTTCCTTTACGCTGGACATGCCTGAAAATCAACGAGGGGCATTTGGTGGAAATGTATACTCTAGAGTATTGCAAATCAATGAGCAAGAAGATGAACTTAATAAGCAGGTTTTCTCCCTTCTAGTCCTTAATAGATTCTTCCCATCTTCCGGAAGTGATGGATCAACAGGAGGAGCTGAATCTATTGCTAGGAATAGTGTGAGTCAGATACTTTCTGATCAAATGAACGCCTTGTCCAACAGGCTTTTTGGAGACAGTGGTTTTCAGGTTGGCTTTGATGTAGATAGTTATCAGGACTATCAATCCGGAAGTGCTCAAAACCGAACCGACCTCAATATTAATGCTCAGCAGACTTTATTTGACGATAGATTAATCGTTCAGGTAGGAAGCCAAGTCGATCTCGAGGGAAGCTCTCAAAATTCTCAGCAAGCCAATTCCATATTGGCAAACATTAGTTTTGAATACATGCTGACTGAGGATGGTAGATGGAGAATCCGTGCTTTTAGAAAAAATCAATTCCAAAGTATCATAGACGGACAATTAGTAGTGACGGGAGGCGGTTTAATATTTAACCGTGAGTTCAATGAATTCGCTGAGTTATGGAAAGCGCCTTTATCCCCAAAAGATCAGAACAAAACTAATCCTATCGAGGAGTTGGAAAAAAAGAGAAAAAAAGAGAAAAAAACTGAGACAAGAAACGAGAAAAAGGCAGCCAAAGAATCAAAGAAAAATGAAGACTAGAGGATTCATATCGACTTTAACTATACTTCTACTTGCAGTAGTCCTAAGCTGCAACGTAAAGAAATATATTCCGGAAGGTGAGTTTCTATACAAAGGCGCTGCATTGGAAATAAATACCAAGGAAGATATAAAGGGACTGGATGACGTAGAAGAAGAGTTAGAAGACTTGCTCAGACCAGAGCCAAACAGTAAGATCTTTGGAATGTATGTAGGACTATGGGCACACTATAAAGGAACCAAGGAAAAGCCAGGATTCATCAACCGCTTTCTGAATAAAAAAATCGGACAAGAGCCTGTTTACTTTAGTCAGGTAAATCCTAGCAGAACAGAAGACTTGATAGTAAACCGTCTAGAAAACAGAGGTTTTTTCTACAGCAATAGTATGTCGGAGGTGACGCGAAAGGGTCAATTTGCCGAAGTAGCGTACACTGTAAATATTTCCACTCCATACACCCTAACAGAAGTAGTGGTAGATCGGGATAGTTTGGAAATCGACAAGGAAATCATTGCAATGATGAGTGAAACCCGTCTGGATTCTGGAAGTAGATTTGACCTCAACAAGCTAAATGCTGAACGAACTCGCATCGATTCCACACTGAAAGAGAGGGGCTATTACAACTTCAACAATGACTTCCTGATCTTTGAAGCCGACACAAACATTTCTGATAGTCTTCGTCTATTCAAACTTTATTTAAGACTAAAGAAAAATGTCCCTGCCAAAGGCATTATTCCTTATAAAATTGATACTGTCAACGTATTCCCTAATTACTCCATAGATGAAGATGGGGACAAGCTGGATACAACTCTATACGATGACAAAAACTTTATCCAAGGGAATTTTGTCTTCAAGCCAAGGTTGCTAAACGAGTATATACTTATAGAAAATAATCAGAGATATAACCCTACGCTCTCCAGACTTACAAGCAATCGCCTCAGTTCTATAGGAAATTACAAGTTTGTAAATCTTCGCTATGAGGAACTGGAATCCAGTGACTCCTTGGGACATCTCAAAGCTAGCATCTATCTGTCTCCAATGACAAAAAGGTCATTACGTGCTGAGCTACTAGCAGTATCCAAATCCAACAACTTTGCTGGACCAGCTTTGAATTTGATTTATAGAAACCGAAACTTATTCAAAGGTGGAGAAACATTGAATCTGACGGGAAGGGCAGGTTATGAATTTCAAATTGCTGGAGGAGAAAACAGAAAAGGTCTTCAATCTTTTGAGCTAGGCTTAGGTGCGGATTTAATTTTCCCTCGGGTTATTTTCTTTGTTCCAATTAAAGAAAAATTCAGTTACTCAGTACCCAAAACAAAGATGGGAATCAGTGCGGAATACCTGAGCAGAGGTGGACTTTATAGACTGAAGTCTATTTCTGCTAACTATGGCTACTTCTGGAACGCAAATCAGTTTGCATACCATGAAATCAATCCTTTAAGTCTGAGTGTGGTAAATCTCAGTAAAACTTCGCCCGAATTTGACCAGATATTAAATGACAATCCATTTTTGAAGCGCAGCTTTGATCAGAATTTCATCGCTGGAATTAATTACACTTTCAACTACAACAAGCTAAACGACAGATTTCGAACTCACGGTTATTTCTTAGGATTAGGGCTAGATTTTGCAGGAAATACTGTTCACCTGCTCGACAAAATCTCGGGTACCGATGACGGGAAATTCCTAGGACTAGAGTATGCCCAATATGGAAAAATAGACCTTGACCTAAGGTATCATTGGAACATTGACAAAAAGCAAACTGTAGCAACTCGTCTGTTTGCTGGTTGGGGCATGCCTTATGGTAACTCACAGTCTTTGCCTTACATTAAACAGTATTTTTCTGGAGGTCCTAATAGTGTGAGGGCATTTCGAATTCGCTCCATTGGCCCAGGGACTTATCGCCCTGAAAACTTTGATGTCAATTCCTACTTTGATCAATCCGGTGATATCCGGATCGAGGGAAACATTGAATATAGATTTCCAATTGTATCCTTACTGAAAGGCGCATTTTTTATGGATGCTGGAAACGTCTGGCTTATGAATGAAAATGAGGCCTTACCTGGAGGTAAATTCACCTCTTCTTGGTGGGGTGAATTAGCTGTGGGTGCCGGAGTAGGACTAAGGGTAGATATTCAGTTTTTTGTGATTCGATTTGATTTGGCTACGCCGCTGCGTGTTCCCTACTTGGACGAAGGAGAGCGATGGGGAAATACATTTGACATCGGAAGCAGATCTTGGAGAAAACAAAATTTAGTATTCAATTTTGCGATAGGTTATCCTTTCTAAGTTCAAAAGATAAAACAGAGAATTTAACAATTCACTGCGTTGAATTCCGCTTATCATCAGGCAATCCTTTGCATTCTCAGTATATTGAAGATGAATAAGGCTTACGCGTCATTCTACATCCATTTTTACAACCCTTAAATAAATACCACTAATAATATGGCATTTATAGATTATTACAGCGTCCTAGGCATAGATAAAAGTGCTAGCGAAGCCGATATCAAAAAAGCATACCGAAAGCAAGCTCGAAAATATCACCCCGATGTGAACCCTGACGACAAAAATGCAGAACTGAAATTCACAGAAGTGAATGAGGCAAATGAAGTGCTCAGTGATCCCGAAAAGCGTAAAAAGTATGATAAGTATGGCAAAGACTGGAAACATGCTGATCAGTTTGAGCAAGCGGGAGGAGCCGGCAGGCAGCAGCGTGGCCAAGGAAACCCAGGTGCGGGATTTGGAGGACAAAGTTACGGAGGAGCAGATTACTCAGATTTCTTCGAATCCATGTTTGGCGGATCAGACGGTGGCTTCCGACAAGGAGGCCGTAGTACTAAATTCAAAGGTCAGGACTTCAACGCTCAGCTGGAACTAGACATTCATGATGCCTATACGACGCATAAAAAAGTACTCACCGTCAATGGTGAAAACATTCGCTTAACCATAGCTGCAGGGATCGAAGATGGGCAAACCATCAAGATAAAAGGCAAAGGGTCACCGGGAATCAACGGTGGACCAAACGGTGATTTATATATCAAATTTGTGATCAAAAATAACACGAAGTTCACTCGAGAGGGAGACAATTTGTATTCAACTGTTGAAGTGGATCTATACACCGCACTGCTTGGTGGGGATATTATTGCGGATACTTTTGACGGAAAAGTCAAATTGAAAGTCGCTCCAGAAACTCAAAATGGAACTAAGGTTAGGCTAAAGGGAAAGGGATTTCCTGTCTATAAAAAAGAAGGTGAATTCGGTGACTTAACTCTCACCTATTCGATCAAGAACCCTACAAACCTGACCACAGAAGAGAAGGCCTTATTTGAAGAACTCCAAAAACTACGATAAGATGGCACAGCAAGAATTAATAGTAATCGAAACGCTTTGTTCACTTTATGAGATCGAAGTTTCATTTGTGGACTCACTTTACAGCTTGGGTTTAATAGAAATTCATACTGTAGAGCAGACGCGCTTTATCTCAGAGGAAAAAGTAGCGGATCTGGAAAAAATGATCCGAATTCACCAAGAACTGGAAGTTAACCCAGAAGGTATAGATGTGATTTTTAATTTGCTTCGCAAAGTAGACGATCTAAAAAGTGAATTGGCAACCGCCAAAAACAAGCTCAGACGCTACGAAATTGAACACCAATAATCTCCCCAACCAACATATGAATTCTACTTTCAACATCTGGAAAATCAACAGAAACATCTACCTGAAATACCTGACTGATTATTCACTGGAGCAATTAAACCTGGTACCTGAAGGGTTCAACAACAATCTGATCTGGAACATTGGACATATCATCGTCGTGCAGCAAAGACTTGTCTATGGATTGTCAGGTCTTCCAATGAATGTTTCAGATGAGGTTTTTCAGGAATATAAGCCAGGAACTAAGCCTGAAGCAAATGAACCACAAGAGACTGTAGAACTATTTAAAAAACTACTCACGTCCTCAATTGATCAAACCATTGCTGATTTCGAGTCCGGAAAATTCCAAACCTACAAAGAACTCACTACATCCAAAGGCTTCCACCTTGCAAATGCAGCGGAAGCGATTAATTACAATAATTACCACGAGGCCATGCATCTGGGCACAATGATAAGCCTCTTGAAATTTATACATTAACACTAAACTCTTGTGGTATGAATCGGCTTACACTTTTCGCAACGGCGATTTCAGTATCTTTTAGTCTGGGTTTTTTCTTTAATTCTTTTATCGCTTCCAAATCCGAGGTATCATCGCAAAACATAAACCCCACAGACATGAAATTAGGAGCGTTTTCCGTCAGCCTTAGCGTCAATGATCTTGATATCTCTAAGAAATTCTACGAGAGCCTCGGCTTTTCTCAATTTGGTGGATCTATGGAAAGTAATTACTTGATCATGAAAAATGAAAGTACGTTGATTGGTCTTTTTAACGGGATGTTTGAAGGCAATATACTTACATTCAATCCTGGTTGGGACGACAATGCCCAAGCCTTAAAAGACTTTAATGATATCAGGGAGATCCAGCAAAAACTCAAGAACAGTGACATTGAGATCATAAATCCAGCAGACCAGACCACTACTGGCCCGGCTAGCTTTATGGTCAAAGACCCCGATGGAAATATGATTCTTTTTGATCAACATTTATAATTATAGTATTCTGAGAATTCTTTACTCAGTCATTTTTATCCCATACATTTTAATCTCATGAATAAGTCCAGTACTACTGAAATCCGTGAACGATTCGATAATGATGTAGAACGCTTCGCAAATCTTGACACCGGTCAGGTAGCCACTATAGATGCCAAAATATCCTTGGAGCTAATCACCGAAGCAGCAAAGTGCATCGTCCCAAATGCTAAATCTATTTTGGATGTAGGATGTGGAGCGGGAAATTATTCACTTATGATGCTTTCTAAATTACCAGCACTCAACTGCACACTGGTAGATCTCAGTGGGAAAATGCTCGAAAAGGCAGTGGAACGTGTTTCTGAAGAAACGAGTGGAAAAGTCTCAGCTTTCCAAGGAGATATACGTGATGTTTTTCTCCCTGAAGCCAGCTTTGACATCATCCTAGCAGGCGCCGTTTTACATCATTTACGAGAAGATGAAGATTGGGAAAGGACTTTTACAAAGCTCTTTGCTCTTCTAAAACCTGGAGGATGTCTAATGATTTCTGATTTGATCACCCAAGACACTGAAGTGCTCAATGATTATACATGGGAGCGCTATGGAGACTATTTAGAGGGTATTGGAGGAAAAGAATACAGAGAAAAAGTACTAGCCTATGTAGCTAAAGAAGATTCGCCACGATCTATGAATTATCAATTGGATTTGATGAAAGAAGTAGGTTTCAGCAAAGTAGAGATTCTACACAAAAACATGTGTTTTGGAGCTTTTGGAGGAATCAAAGCAAAGGAGGTAACCGAAACACAAAAAGTTGATGCTGCTAATACCAAAATAATACTAGACTTTTTGAAAGAAATTGGGATTCAAACTAAAGCCCAATCTTTAGGCAATACCGTTTTACCTGGAATTGAGATAAACAAGGGAGTACTACTTTATGACCCCAAAAATCTATTGTATCCAGGAGATTTGCTGCATCAGGCAGGACATATTGCACTGATGACAGAGGATGAGCGAGAAACTATTGTAGGAGACGTGAAAGAATATAGATCTCCTGGTCAGGACAATGAAATGGCTGTCATGCTCTGGTCTTATGCTGCCTTGAAGCACTTAAATCTTAAACCAGAAGTAGTTTTTCATCCTGAAGGATATAAAGGAGATGCTGATATGCTAATCGCTAGTTATGAACATGGTGAATACAAAGGATTACCACTTTTGGTTTGGATGGGACTTTGCGAGTCATCGGAATTTCCAAAAATGAGTAAATGGATTAGAGACTAGTAAATCAATCATGAAAAGGCGCATTCACAGCGCCTTTTCTTTTTCAATAATCCACTGATCAAGTTTAGGGTTAATTTCATTCTACTATTCTCTATCTTAGAATTACCACCGACTTTAAACCCTAATTAATGAGTAACCTAAAGCTTTCTGGACAAAACCGTCTTGTTTCCTTAGACGTATTCCGCGGAATAACCATGTTTTTATTAGTCGCAGAGGCTGCTTCGGTGTATCACACACTACTTGAAGCTAATCCTGAAGGAACATTTCTTCATAATTTTTTCATCCAATTTACCCATCATCCTTGGCATGGACTTCGGTTCTGGGATTTGATTCAACCCTTTTTCATGTTTATAGTTGGGGTAGCTATGCCATTTTCGCTTAACAAAAGAATGGCTATTGCAAGTGATCGTGGAAAAGTAGCTCGTCACATCCTCAAGCGCTGTTTACTCCTATTTCTGTTCGGAACAGGACTTCATTGTGTCTATGCAGGCAAACTCGTTTTTGAACTTTGGAATGTCTTAACGCAATTATCATTTACCATTTTGATCACCTACTTCCTGCTCGATAGATCATGGAAGGTACAACTAGGTGTTTCCCTAGGTTTACTTGTTTTGACTGAAATGCTGTACCGCCTCTATAATCCAGAGGCACCCTTTGAGCATGGAGCAAACTTCGGAAACTATATAGATCAAATCCTGATGGGGAAAATCAATAATGGAGGCTGGGTGGCTATTAATATCATCCCAACTGCTGCACACACGATATGGGGAGCTATCTGCGGGAATTTACTTTTATCTTCCAAGTCTGGAAATGAGAAAATCAAACTCCTGTTAATCGCAGCTTTAGCTGGGCTGGTTATTGGATATGGATTAGACTTAGCAGGAATCACACCCATTGTCAAACGAATCAGCACCACTGCTTTTGCATTTGCTGCTGGGGGTTGGGCAATTTTGACCTTGGCCTTTACCTATTGGCTAGTTGATGTCAAAAAGATTAATTCTTGGGTGTTTCCTTTTGTGGTGGTAGGAATGAATTCGATATTCATTTATCTCTTTGCGGAGATTCTCGGGCACCGCTGGCTGTATGGCTTCATAGAGATTTTTAGTGGAGGTACTTTACATGCGCTTGGCATGGGTGAATCTGCAGTGGCCATTATAACTGCATTTCTGACGCTAGGTGCGATGTGGTATTTATGCTACTTCCTGTATAAAAAGAAAATCTTCTTTAGAATCTAGTTATCTCACGATGGTGAAATGGCTTGGCGAAAAACTATCTTGCTGGTTTATTTTAAGCTGACTTCTAGTAACAAGCATTATGGATCTGCTTTTAGAGGAAAGCCGCAATGGTGTAACTTCATTATAAGCTAAGGAGCTACTCACTAGAACACCTTTGACTGTTGTATTTTGGTGGTCCTTGCAGGTATAGACCCAAAAAAAATGTGATCCAGTTTCCTGGATCACATAATGAACTCAAAAGTGTCCCCAATTACACTTTTAAAGTTCCTTCAATGGAGTCATCCATTGTTTTGCCTGATATCGCACTTATCAAAACCTTGATACCAGCCACGGTATTACCATGCTTATTATCCCAATAGTAACCACTGTCAGGTATAAATTGGATTACAGATATTCTAGGGTCATCCTTTCCTTCGGTAAACCATGCTTTCACTGTAGGATCCCAAAGTTCTTCAATTTTTGCTTTGTCATCCGTGATTACGGCGTGACCATTTAGCTCTAAGAAATCTGAATAAGAAGAACCTTGGAAATAAAGTGTCACATCTGTATCAACTTTAATCTCCATATTCTTCATGCTATCTTTTGCACTTAGAAACCAGATATTACCAGCCTCATCCGTCTTCTGCACTGACATGGGACGAGATTTATGTGAATTATTTAATGTGGTAGAGGTAACAAAAAAACATGAACCTGATTTATCGATCAGTTCACGGATTTTTTCGACTGCGTCAGCTCCCACATAATTTTGTTTATGTTTTCCTTCTTGATTGCTATCTATTGAGTTCATGCTATTGTTGGTTTTATGTTCAAATATTCCCTTTACGGGACACTTTAAATAAAACAAACTAACTGCCGAATTACATTTTGAATTGTAGCAGCTATCACACTGGACAAAAAACGCGAATTTGGAGCAATAGAGAGGGTTTGAAGTTTGAATCTTATTACCTAAAAAAATATTGACTCAATAAACAAAGTCCATTAATACCTAAATCGGGGAAATAGATGCCTAAGAATACCCATCACGAAAGGAATAGACACTAAATAATAAGAAGCGGTTTAGTGACTTTTCATCAACCGAATAGGTCAGAGCTCAAATAACGATCACCACGGTCGCAGGTGATGCAAACAATAACACCTTCTTTTAAAGTCTTAGCAAGTTCAATTGCTGCATGCAATGCTCCCCCACTACTCATTCCGGCAAGAATCCCCTCTTCTCTAGCCATTCTTCTCGTCATCTCAGTTGCTTGGTCTTGGCTCACGTCAATTACCTGATCTACTCTGCTTGGATCAAATATTTTAGGCAAAAACTCTGGTGACCATCTTCTAATTCCTGGGATACTAGATCCATCTGTCGGTTGAGTACCTACAATTTGAATAGCAGGATTTCTTTCTTTCAAATATTTAGAAACCCCCATAATAGTCCCAGTAGTACCCATTGCTGAAACAAAATGGGTAACCTCACCATCCGTATCTTCCCATATTTCTGGACCGGTAGTCTTATAATGGGCAAGGTAATTATCTGGATTCCCAAACTGATCAAGCATAAAGTACCCTTCTTTGCTCATCTGCTCAGCCAGGGTTCTGGAATATTCAATTGTCTTCGCTGCTGGTGTTAATATCACTGTTGCTCCATAAGCTTCCATTGAAATCACCCGCTCCTTGGTGGAGTTATCAGGCATAATTAGGGTCATTTCTAACCCAAGGACCTTGGCAACCATAGCTAATGCAATTCCCGTGTTGCCACTTGTTGCCTCTACCAGCTTATCTCCAGATTTGATTTCGCCCCGTTCCATCGCAGTCTTGAGCATATTGTAAGCAGCGCGATCTTTCACACTTCCACCTGGATTTTGCCCTTCCAGTTTACAAAAAATCTTAACTTTTGGATTAACTGGAATATGCTCGAGTTGTATTAAAGGTGTATTACCTATTAGTTCAAATAGTTTCATGCGTTTAGTATTGATCGTTATTTACTCGCATGGAATTCGCGCACTAGAATTTTATTCATTTTGCAAATCCATGAATAAAATTTTATTGACTCATTTCATCTTGGTCATTTTTGAAAACATACATATCTGTCACAGCAGAATCTGCATGGTACATTTGTGTCTGGTAGTAGACTTTACTTCTAGGCGCCACACTTTTGGTCAACCAAACATTTCCTCCTATCACACTGCCTTTCCCTATTACCGTATTTCCTCCTAAAATTGTAGCTCCAGAATAAATCACCACATCATCCTCTATAGTTGGATGTCTCTTATTATCTGCATCGGCCTTATCCACACTCAATGCCCCCAGCGTCACTCCCTGATATATCTTTACGTGGTTACCGATTATAGTCGTTTCCCCAATCACAACACCAGTTCCGTGATCTATGCAGAAGTATTGACCAATGGTCGCTCCTGGGTGAATATCAATCCCCGTACGACTATGAGCAAACTCAGTAATCATCCTTGGAATCAAATTCACTCCTAATCCATGCAGAGAATGTGCTATTCTGTAAGCTGAGATGGCGTAAAAGCCAGGGTAACTCCTAAGTATCTCCGTTCTGGATTTGGCAGCTGGGTCACCTGCAAACATGGCATCTACGTCCTGATGTATCCAATCAAAAACCTGTTCGAGGTTAGCGAAAAAAACATCTGCTATTTTTGACCCAATTCCAGTATGTAAGTGAGGGTTTCGATCCAGTATAGAAGACAGATCTCCTTTCAAGAGAATTAGTGAGGCTTCTATCTGAGATTTATCATTTATTTTCTCAACTGTGTATTCAGGAAAAAGCAATCCAAGTACATCTTCAAAAAACTGCTGAATTACCTTAGGTGAAGGACATTCTGAGCAGTCTTGATGTGCTTTGTATAATTTTGAAACAAATGAGTCCATGTAAATGTGGTAGGGTATTTAAAGCACAAAACCAACACGGATCACGTATGGTTCACCATAGGGAGAACGAAGATTGTCGTGCAGCACATTGTAGAGAAAAGTGAAATTAGCTCCACCCCGAGATCCAAATGGAGCAAAATAACCGCCTCCTAAAAACAAGGAATTAGCCCATATCCGCTCGTACTCAGTTTTGCCATAACCTAAATGATCGAAATTTATGGATTCAAATTCTGCATGAGCAAATATATTAGGAAGGATATTGTAGCGAGAAAAAACTCTACCTCCATAAGATGTTGATTGGCCACCATAATAATACCTGGACTTGAAATACTGATAAGTAACTCCAACTCCTGATGAAAACTTAGGAGTGATCATCACTCCGATGATGGGTGAAATCTCAATTAAAGTAGTGGAGCCGAATTGCATCCCAAAATTACCTCCATAGTACAGGCGATCTTTTAATGCAGTTGAGTCTGAATAGATTTCTCTCTGAGCAAAAGAAATAGTTTGGGACAACCCAAATGCAAGCAAAAAAAGGAATAGATATTTACTTTTTAACAATGACATAGAGGTCTTCAGTATTTTTTTTCATTAAGTACTTTTCACGGGCAAACTTCTCTAAGAGTTCAGGATTACTCATCAACTCCTCGCGTTCAATTTTAATTTTCTCCCTTCTCTCCAAATAAAACTCTTTCTGATCCTCGAGTTGTCCAAGTTTATTACTCAATTTAATTTGGTTGACCACATTATTTGAATCGATAAAAATCATCCATGCTATAAAAAAAACGAGTCCCAAAAAATAAAAACTTTTGGTGTACTTAAGGTATTTGCTCATAGGACAGGATTGTTAATGCGTTTCAAGGTACAAAAATGGTGCAAAAAAAAGACAGCTCACCGAGGCAAGCTGTCTTTAAAACTATAATTTTTAAAAAGCTCGGATTAGAACTTGCCGTTGAAAACAGCTGAGTCTCCTAATTGCTCCTCTATTCTAAGTAATTGATTGTATTTAGCCATACGATCTGATCTAGAAGCTGAACCAGTTTTGATCTGTCCACAATTCAAAGCTACTGCAAGATCCGCGATAGTAGAATCTTCAGTTTCACCTGATCTGTGTGACATCACTGCTGTAAAACCTGCTTTATGGGCAAGATTCACTGCATTGATCGTTTCTGTCAATGTTCCGATTTGGTTTACTTTGATCAAGATAGAATTTGCAGATTTCTCTTCGATTCCTCTTTTCAAGAACTTTACGTTAGTTACGAAAAGATCATCACCTACCAATTGGATTTTATCACCAATTTTAGCAGTCAACATAGCCCAAGCTGCCCAATCTTCCTCAGCACAACCATCTTCGATAGAATCGATAGGATATTTCTCAGTAAGTTCAGCTAAGTATGCTACTTGCTCTTCCCTGCTTCTGATGGTACCTGTAGCACCTTCAAATTTGGTGTAATCATATTTCCCATCTACATAGAACTCAGATGCTGCACAATCCAATGCGATAGTTACATCATCGCCTGCTTTGTATCCAGCTTTCTCAATTGCATCCAAAATGCTTCCAAGTGCTTCTTCAGTTCCTCCAGAGAAATTAGGTGCAAATCCACCTTCATCACCTACTGCAGTGCTAAGACCTTTGTCATGAAGAATTTTCTTAAGGTTGTGGAAGATCTCCGTACCCATTCTCATAGCTTCTGAGAAAGTTGGTGCTCCAACTGGACGGATCATAAACTCCTGGAATGCGATAGGTGCATCAGAGTGAGAACCACCATTGATGATATTCATCATCGGAACAGGAAGTGTGTTAGCATTCACACCACCGATGTATCTGTAAAGTGGCTGATTAGACTCCATCGCTGCAGCTTTAGCTACTGCTAGAGAAACTCCCAAGATAGCATTTGCTCCTAGTTTACTTTTATTAGGCGTGCCATCAAGCTCAATCATGATTTGATCAATCATGTTTTGCTCAAACACATCAAAGCCTACAAGTTCAGAAGCAATGATGTCGTTTACATTTGCAACAGCTTTCATTACGCCTTTGCCCATGTAAGCGCCCTTGTCGCCATCACGAAGCTCTACTGCTTCGTTGATACCTGTAGACGCACCACTTGGTACAGCAGCACGTCCAAAAGCTCCATTTTCAGTATATACATCTACTTCAATAGTAGGATTTCCTCTAGAGTCGAGGATTTGTCTTGCATGAATTGATTGAATCAACGTCATAGTTTTAAAAGGTTTAAGGGTATTAATTTTTTTTGATTAAAGAAATAAAATCGTCAAACAAGTAGCGGGAATCATGAGGACCTGGAGATGATTCCGGGTGATATTGAACTGAAAATGCAGGCTTGTTTTTAAGACGAATTCCAGCAACCGTATTATCATTCAAATGAACGTGAGTGATTTCAACGTCTGGATTTTGCTCGGTATCCTCACGAGTGATATTAAAACCATGATTCTGTGAAGTGATTTCACTTTTACCTGTCACCAAATTTTTGATCGGGTGATTCAATCCTCTGTGTCCATGGTGCATTTTATAGGTAGAAATACCACATGACTCAGCGAGAAGTTGATGGCCTAGACAAATACCAAAAACAGGTTTTCCAGTTTCCAGGATATCACGTGTAGTTTGTACAGCATATTCCATTACAGCAGGATCACCAGGGCCATTAGATAGAAAGTAGGCATTTGGTGCCCACTCTTCCATTTCTGCTAACTTGGTTTTTGCAGGAAACACTTTACAATACACCCCTCTATCGGCAAGATTTCTTAAGATATTCTTCTTGACACCAAAGTCCATACAAGCTACTTTGATAGATGCGTTTTCATCACCGAAGAAATATGGCTCTTGAGTACAGACTGTAGAAGAAAGTTCAAGGCCATCCATATTAGGCACCTTGTCCAGTTTTGCTTGAAGACCATCCAAATCATCTTGGAATTCTGAACTGATTATTGCATTCATAGCACCTTTCGAGCGAAGATGTCTAACAAGCTGTCTTGTATCTATATCTGCAATTCCTGTGATACCATTCTTCACAAGGTAATCTTGAAGAGAACCTGAAGCATCAAGTCTAGAATAAACATCAGAGAAAGTATTGACTACAATACCACCTATAGTAGGATGATCAGATTCTACTTCTTCATCAATCACACCGTAGTTTCCGATATGAGAAGTGGTAGTTACAATGATTTGTCCAGTGTAAGATGGATCGGTGTAAATTTCCTGATATCCGGTCATTCCAGTGTTGAAACAAATCTCACCACCGTTAGTGCCTGGATTACCAATTAAGGATCCGTGAAAGACCGTTCCGTCGGCCAAGAGTAAAGTCGCTTTTTGTTTGATCATTTTGCTAAGTAATTGCCCAAAGTTAAATATTTATTGGGAAGGAAGATAAATGAAAAGGGTATAAAAAAAGGATTGAACAAATGTCCAATCCTTTCAATATCGTGAAGTCACTGATCAACTTATTTGTTATCAGTTTCTTCTTCCGCTGAATCAGCAGAAGCTTCAGGAGCCTTAGGCTCTTCAGCATCCTTTGCAGGAGCTTCTTCTTTAGCTGGTGCAACCGCAGCTGCAGTATCTTCAGCACCTGCTGCTTTACCAGTACCTCTACGAGATCTTCTGGTAGTTTTCTTAGCAGGCTGAGCGTCTTTCAACATCAATTCGTTGAAGTCTACCAATTCGATGATACACATTTCTGCGTTATCACCTAATCTGAAACCAGTTTTAATAATTCTAGTGTATCCGCCTGGACGAGTAGCTACTTTAGAGATTACTTCACCAAATAGTTCGATGATAGCTTCCTTATTTTTCAAATAAGCGAAAGCCATACGTCTATTGTGTGTTGTATCTTCCTTAGCTCTTGTTACCAGAGGCTCCAAATACTTCTTCAATTCTTTTGCCTTGGCAAGCGTGGTTGAGATACGCTTGTGAAGAATCAGCGAAGTTGCCATATTAGAAAGCATTGCTTTTCTATGAGCGGCCTTCCTTCCAAGGTGGTTAAATTTCTTACCGTGTCTCATTATTATTTATTCTTCATCAAGTTTATACTTAGAAATATCCATCCCGAAGGTTAGACTTTTTTCCTGAATGAGTTGCTCTAGCTCAGCTAGGGATTTCTTACCGAAGTTCCTGAATTTCATCATGTCAGAAATTTCAAGCTTGGCAAGGTCGCCCAAAGTCTTCACGTCAGCAGCTTTAAGACAGTTGAATGCTCTAACCGAAAGGTCAAGGTCACTCAAAGACGTCTTAAGAAGCTTTCTCATGTGCAAGAATTCTTCGTCAATTGGCTCCGGCTCTGCTACTCCTGTTGAATCAAGAACCATAGTCTGGTCAGAGAACAACATAAAGTGTTGGATAAGGATTTTGGCAGATTCCTGAAGGGCTTTTTCCGGGTGGATAGAACCGTCAGTCGAAACTTCCATGATCAATTTTTCGAAGTCAGTTTTCTGCTCTACACGCGTATTTTCAACACTGTATTTCACATTCTTAATAGGAGTGAAAACTGCATCGATAGCGATAGTACCGAAAATCTGCTCTTTTGGTTTGGATTCTTCAGCTGGTAGATACCCTCTTCCCTTTTCCATCGTCAATTCGATCTCAAAGTTTTTGGTCTCGTCTATATGACAGATCACCAACTCTGGGTTCAAGATTTCGAAAGAAGAAGTGAACTTAGCAATGTCCCCTGCAGTGAAAACAGATTGATTTTTAATTTCAACAGTGATTTTTCCGTCAAATGCCTCATGCACCTTCTTGAATCGCACCTGCTTTAGGTTCAAAATAATATCTGTAACGTCTTCAACTACGCCTTCGATGGTCGAAAACTCATGCACTATACCAGGAATCTTGATAGCAGTGATGGCATAACCTTCCAAGGAAGAAAGCAAAATTCTTCTCAGGGCGTTACCGATTGTAACTCCATAGCCTTTTTCCAGTGGTTTGAAAGTGAATAAGCCATGAAAGTCATCGGCTTTTTCCATTACCACTTTTTCGGGCATTTGAAATGCTAGTATGGACATATATCTCGTTCTTTTTTAAAAGCTGAAAATATTAAAATATTACTTAGAGTAAAGTTCGACAATGAGTTGCTCCTTGATATTCTCAGGAATATCATCTCTGCCCGGAACACTGACGAATTTGCCGGTCAACGAAGTGCCATCCCACTCTAACCAGGAATATTTATTAGCACCTCTACCTGCTAGGCTATTAGTGATAGCTTCAAGAGACTTAGATCTTTCTCTTACTGAAACCACATCACCTGGCCTAAGGGTAAACGAAGGAATATTAACTACCTCACCGTTTACAAGCACATGCTTGTGAGAAACTAGTTGTCTAGCACCTCTTCTGGTAGGGGAGATTCCCATTCTATATACCGTGTTATCCAATCTTGCTTCTAGAAGCTGAAGAAGGTTTTCACCGGTAATTCCAGTTTTCCTGGAAGCAATATCAAACATCTTAGCGAATTGTCTCTCCAATACACCGTAGATGTATTTTGCTTTTTGCTTTTCAGCAAGTTGGATCGCATATTCAGACTGCTTTTTTCTTCTACCTCTACCGTGTTGACCAGGAGGATAGTTTTTCTTTGCAAGTGCTTTGCTATGTCCTTCTATAGCTTCGCCAAATTTTCTGGCAATCTTTGCTTTAGGACCTGTATATCTAGCCATTGTATTACAATTTTATAATTAAACTCTTCTACGCTTAGGTGGACGACAGCCGTTGTGCGGCATAGGAGTCACATCGATGATCGTAGTCACATCCAATCCTACATTTTGCAATGTTCTGATCGCTGATTCACGACCAGATCCTGGACCTTTAACAAAAACTTCGATTTTTCTTAAACCTAAGTCGTATGCCACTTGTCCACAGTTCTGTGCGGCCATCTGTGCAGCGTAAGGAGTATTTTTCTTTGAACCTCTGAAACCCATTTTACCGGCAGAAGCCCAAGATATTACTTGACCTGCATTGTTGGTAAGAGAGATAATGATGTTGTTGAAGGATGCTCTGATGTGAGCTTGTCCTACAGCTTCAACCTTTACTACTCTTTTTTTACCTTTTGCTTTATCGTTTCTTTTCTGAGCCATAATCTAAATCAGGTTTTATTTAGTTGCCTTCTTCTTGTTAGCAACTGTTTTTCTCTTACCCTTCCTTGTTCTGGCGTTGTTCTTGGTATGCTGACCACGAACTGGAAGTCCTTTTCTGTGTCTCAAACCTCTGTAGCAACCAATATCCTGTAGTCGCTTGATGTTCAATTGGATCTCTGACTTCAGTACACCTTCGGTTCTGAACTCTTCAGCGATAATGTTACGGATGGAAGTTGACTCATCGTCATCCCACTCACCAGCTTTCTTGTCGAAAGAGATGCCGGCTTTAGTCAAAATAGCCTTGGCTGCACTTCTCCCAATTCCGAAGATATAGGTAAGTCCGATCACGCCACGCTTATTGTCTGGTATATCTACCCCTGCAATTCTAGCCATAATTTAACCTTGTCTTTGTTTAAACTTAGGATTCTTCTTATTGATGACATACAATACTCCTTTTCTACGGATCAACTTGCAGTCAGCACTCCTTTTTTTGATAGATGTTCTTACTTTCATCTCAGTCTTATTTATATCGATATACAATTCTGCCTTTACTCAAATCATAGGGAGACAGTTCCAATTTCACTCGATCACCTGGAAGGATCTTGATATAATTCATTCGCATTTTACCAGAAATATGGGCGATCAACTGATGTCCATTTTCTAATTCAACTTTGAACATCGCATTAGACAATGCTTCCTTAATGGTACCGTCCTGCTCTATTGATGTTTGTTTGGCCATATTAGAATTTAAAATTCTCTTCTATGTATTTATGAGAGGTTAATACCTCTGTTCTATCTTCAAATATCGCAATTGTATGCTCATAATGTGCTGAAGGTTTTCTATCCGCTGTGCGTATAGTCCATCCGTCTCGCTCTTGAACAATATTTCGTGTTCCAAGATTAATCATGGGCTCAATGGCGATCACCATTCCATCTTTCAGTAAAGGGCCACTTCCCTTCTTTCCATAATTGGGAACTTCAGGTGCTTCATGAAGATTTCTACCTAATCCATGTCCGACAAGCTCTCTGACTACCGTGTAGCCCTTTGCTTCTACAAACTTCTGGATGGCATTACCGACATCACCAATTCTATTCCCAAAGACAGCTTGCTCTATTCCAATGTAAAGTGAATCTTTGGTGGCTTTTAATAATGCTTTAACAGCAGAGGAGACCTCACCAATAGGGTATGTATAAGCGGAATCGCTATGAAAACCTTGGTGAAAGACTCCACAATCTACTGAGATTATATCGCCATCTTTCAATTCATATGCACTGGGAAAACCATGTACTACTGTTTCATTAACAGAAATACATAGTGAAGCAGGAAAACCATTGTAGCCCTTAAAAGAAGGAACTCCATTATTATCCCTGATAAACTCCTCAGCAATTTTGTCTAGAAAAGAGGTCTTTACCCCTTCCTTGATATGTTTCGCTACTTCCCCGTGGGCTCTTGCTAGTATATCGGCACTTTCTTTTATTAACTTAACTTCCTCAGAAGTCTTGTACTGAATCATCTTAGGCAACTTGGTAATTTGAAGGATTATTCTTCACATTACCGCTTTTCATCATGCCTTCGTAGTGTCTCATCAACAGGTAACTTTCAATCTGTCTCAAAGTATCCATGATCACCCCTACCATAATAAGTAGAGAAGTACCACCATAGAACTGAGCAAATTCACCACCGACTCCGGATATAATCGCAAGAGCAGGAAGTATAGCTACCGCAGCTAAGAGTATTGATCCCGGAAGTGTAATCTTGGAAATGATTCCGTCGATAAATTCCGAAGTAGGAGCTCCTGGCTTAATACCCGGAACAAACCCTCCATTTCTCTTCATGTCTTCAGCAATCTGCTCAGGGTTAACTGTGATAGCAGTGTAGAAGAATGTGAAAAGAATGATCATTAGTGCGAAGAGCAAGTTGTATTGCCAGGATGTGAAGTCACTGAACGTAGCACCAATATAGTTGGCAATATCATTCTCCGAAGCCCAGATCTGCGCTATAAGAGCAGGAACGAACATCAAAGACTGAGCAAAGATAATCGGCATAACACCAGAAGCATTTACCTTGATAGGTATATACTGTCTCTGTCCACCATACACTTTACCACCTACCACTTGTTTCGCATACTGTACTGGAATTCTTCTTGTAGCTTCTGTCAAGGCAATTACCCCAACTACTACGAAGAACAATACAGCTGCTTCAATAAGAAGTAGCAACATGCCTGAAGTACCTTTCTCAAGACCCTCTGCGATAAGAGCACCTGGGAATCTTGAAATGATACCGATCATAATTAGCATAGAGATACCATTACCTATACCTTTTTCAGTGATCTTCTCTCCAAGCCACATGCAAAACATGGTACCTGCGGAAAGTAAAACCAAAGAACTAAACATAAATAAAGTAGAACTAACCATCACTGCTCCCGTAGGCATAATTGTAGCGGATACATAACCGATACCTTGTGCTATTGTGATCAAGATGGTCAAAACTCGAGTGATCTGGTTGATTCTCTTTCTTCCAGATTCACCCTCTTTTTGCATTTTCTGAAAATATGGTACTCCGACAGTCAATAACTGCAACACAATGGAAGCAGATATATATGGCATAATGCCCAGACCGAAGATGGACGCGTTACTGAACGCTCCACCAAGGAAAGTATCGATCAATCCAAAGATTCCTTCTGGCGCATCTCCTAAACGAGAAGGGTCAACACCTGGAAGAACTATGAACGACCCCAATCTGAATATGATCAGAAAACCGATCGTATTCATGATTCTAACTCTAAGGTCTTCGATAGAGAAAATGTTCTTAACTGTCGAAATAAACTTTTTCATTAAATTAAATTGTGTTTACCGTTCCACCCGCTTTCTCGATAGCTGCTACTGCAGTAGCCGAGAATTTGTGAGCAGTTACGTCTAATTTGGACTTCAATTCACCTCCACCGAGGATTTTGATTTTGTCATTCTTAGATGCGATACCATGAGAAACCATAGTCTCCATGTTTATTGCGTCAAGATTGTACTGCTCGGCAAGGCCTTGCAATGTATCCAAATTAACTGGTTTGAACTCAACTCTGTTCAAGCTTTTAAATCCAAATTTAGGAACTCTTCTCTGAAGTGGCATTTGACCACCTTCAAAACCTAATTTAGACTTATAACCTGATCTTGATTTAGCTCCTTTGTGACCTCTTGTAGAAGTTCCACCTCTACCTGAACCTGTACCTCTACCAATTCTCTTACGATTTTTGGTAGATCCTTCAGCTGGTGTTAATGTATGCAGTTTCATAATTAAGCTTCCTCCACTTTTACAAGGTGATTAACTTTATTTACCATACCTGCAATCTGTGGTGTATTCTCTACGATCACAGATTTGCTGATACGACCTAGACCTAGAGCAGTGATAGTTGCTTTTTGATCTTTTGGTCTATCGATGGTACTTTTCGTTTGCGTGATTTTGATTTTAGCCATGATGATTATCCGTTAAAAACTTTAGACATTTTAACACCTCTCTGTTGTGAAACAGCGATAGCATCTCTTAGCTGAACCAAGGCTTCAATAGTAGCCTTTACCACGTTATGAGGATTAGATGAACCTTTGGATTTAGCAAGTACGTCTGTAACGCCAGCACTCTCCAAAACTGCACGCATTGCTCCACCTGCGATAACGCCGGTACCTGGTGCTGCTGGTTTGATCAAAACAAATCCTCCGCCGAATTTACCAATTTGCTCGTGAGGGATAGTCCCTTTCAAGATTGGCACTTTCACCAAATTCTTTTTTGCATCTTCGATACCCTTAGTGATAGCATCAGTTACTTCATTGGCTTTACCCAATCCGTAACCAACTACACCTTGGCCATCTCCTACTACAACAATTGCAGAAAAAGAGAATCTTCTACCACCTTTTACCACTTTGGCAACTCGGTTGATAGCTACTACTTTTTCTTTTAAATCTGTATCTGTAGCCCTGATAGGCTTTCTTCTTAGTTGAGACATAGCTTATTAAAATTTAAGGCCTCCTTCTCTGGCACCATCTGCCAAAGCTTTCACATTCCCATGATACAAGTAGCCATTTCTGTCAAATACTACGGAGTCTACTCCGTTTGCAACAGCTCTTTCAGCAAGTTTTTTACCTACTTCTTTGGATACTGATACATTAGTGTTAGCCTTTGCTCCCAATTCTTTGGAAGAAGCTTGGGCTAAAGTCTGACCCTTAAGGTCATCAACAAGCTGCGCATATATGCCAGTATTGCTTTTGAAAACTGACAAACGAGGTCTGGAATCTGTACCAGAAATTTTTCTTCTGATACCCTGCTTGATTCTAAGTCTTCTGGAATTCTTATTAAATGCCATAACCTATTATTTTTTACCGGCAGTCTTACCAGCCTTACGTCTAACTTGTTCACCAATGAAGCGCACACCTTTTCCTTTGTAAGGTTCAACCTTACGTAGAGATCTGATTTTCGCTGCCACTTGTCCAATCAATTCTTTATCAATTGACTCCAAAGTAATGATTGGATTTTTACCTTTAGGAGTTTCTGTCTTCAATGATACCTCTTCAGGTAACAGGAAGTAGATACCGTGAGAATAACCAAGATTCAATTCAAGAATCTGACCTTGGTTAGAAGCCTTATAACCTACACCCACAAGCTCAAGATCTTTCTTGTATCCTTCAGACACACCAATCACCATATTGTTGATTAGTGATCTGTAAAGACCGTGAATAGACTTGTGTCTTTTGGAATCGGTAGGACGCGCAACAACTACTTCGTTGTTTTCTACTTTCACTTGAATATCGGGATTCACATCCTGAGTCAGTGTACCCTTTGGACCTTTAACAGTCACAGTTCCATGAGCTGTGACGTCTACAGTAACACCGCCGGGTATATTTATTGGTTTTTTACCTATTCTAGACATGATAGTAAATTAGTATACGTAGCAAAGAACTTCTCCACCTACACCCTCTGTGCGGGCTTCTTTGTCTGTCATCACACCTTTAGATGTGGAAACGATTGCTATTCCGAGTCCGTTGATTACTCTTGGAAGCTCCGTATGTTTCACATATTTTCTCAAACCTGGCGTACTAACTCTTTTCAAGCTTACGATAGCGTTTTGCTTAGTAACAGGATTGAATTTCAGAGCAATTTTGATTGATCCCTGAGGACCGTTTTCTTCAAACTTGTAATTCTGAATGTATCCTTTTTCGTGCAATACTTTTGTAATCTCTTTCTTGATGTTAGAAGCAGGAATTTCTACGATTCGGTGAGACGCCTTAATGGCGTTTCTCAACCTTGTCAGATAATCAGCTATTGGATCAGTCATTGTATTTTATAGTCTAGCGACACCCGTTTTGGGCGTGCAAAGTTACGAATTGATTTTTATAATAAAAACTACTGTCGTTTTTTTACCAGCTGGACTTAGTCACTCCAGGGATCTTGCCCGCTGAGGCCATTTCTCTGAAGGTTACCCTGTTGATACCGAACTTTCTCATGTAGCCCTTAGGACGACCAGTTAGTTTACATCTGTTGTGAAGTCTAACTGGAGATGCGTTCTTTGGCAATTTATCAAGAGCTTCATAATCACCGGCTGCTTTCAGCGCGGCTCTTCTATCAGCATACTTGGCTACCAGACGCTCTCTTTTTCTCTCACGAGCTTTGATTGACTCTTTTGCCATGACTATTCTTCTTTAGTTTTTTTAACGAAAGGCATTCCGAAAGCCTTGAACAATTCTAGACTTTCCTCATCTGTTTTAGCAGAGGTAACGAATGTAATATCCATACCTGAGATTCTATTGACTTTCTCAATGCTGATCTCAGGGAAGATGATTTGCTCTTGCACACCTAGTGTGTAATTGCCTCTTCCGTCAAAACCTTTATCAGAAATACCTTTGAAATCTCTTACACGTGGAAGTGCAATTGTGATCAAACGATCTAGGAATTCATACATTGTCTGACCTCTCAAAGTAACTTTTGCTCCGATAGGCATTCCTTCTCTCAACTTAAAGTTAGAAACAGAAGTTTTTGCGATAGTCGAAACAGCTCTCTGACCAGTGATCAAAGAAAGCTCTTCTACACCTTGATCGACAAGTTTTTTATCAGCTACAGCAGCACCGATACCTTTGTTGAGAACAATTTTCTCCAACTTAGGCACTTGCATTACTGAAGCATATTGAAACTTCTCTTTCAACGCAGGGACGATTTCGTCCACATATTTTTGCTTGATTCTTGGATTAGCCATTGATTACCTCCCCAGTTTTCTTAGAGTATCTTACTAATTTACCATTTTCACCTTCCTTGCGACCTGTTCTAGTGGCTTCACCAGTTTTAGGATCTACAAGCTTAAGGTTACTAATATGCATTCCAGCTTCTTTCTTATCGATGCCGCCCTGAGGCTTGGCTGCAGTAGGCTTCACGTGTTTAGTGATCATGTTAAGACCCTCAACGATTGCTCTACTTTTTTGCTTATCTACGGAAAGTACTTTCCCTGTTTTGCCTTTGTCATCACCTGCGATCACTTTTACAGTGTCACCAGTTTTGATATGCAGCTTAGTTTGTTTGTTCATTTTTCTTTCCATGATTACAATACTTCAGGGGCCAAAGAAACGATTTTCATGAACTGCTTCTCTCTCAACTCTCTAGCCACAGGGCCGAAGATACGCGTGCCTCTTGGCTCGTCGTTGTTGTTCAATAACACAGCTGCGTTATCTTCGAAACGAATATAAGAACCGTCTTTTCTTCTTATTTCTTTACGAGTACGCACAATTACCGCTCTTGACACGGTACCTTTTTTCATGCTGCTGGAAGAAAGAGCAGATTTTACTGTCACAACGACTTTGTCGCCGATAGAAGCATATCTCTTTTTTGTTCCTCCCAATACGCGGATCACTAGCACCTCTTTGGCACCAGAATTATCCGCTACGCTTAGTCTTGATTCTTGTTGGATCATAATTACTTAGCCCTTTCAATAATTTCAACTACTCTCCAACGCTTGTTCTTACTCAGCGGACGAGTTTCGCTTATTTTTACGAGGTCACCTGGGTTACACTCGTTGGTCTCGTCATGAGCCATAAATTTGGTTGTTTTGGTGACAAACTTACCGTAGATAGCGTGCTTTACGCGACGTTCTATCACTACAGTGATGGACTTGTCCATCTTGTTGCTAACCACCTTACCAACTCTTTCTTTTCGAAGATTTCTCTCTGTCGTAGCCATATTCTTTTTGTTAGCTAGTTATTTGGCAGCCAATGCAGTCTTTAATCTTGCGATAAAGCGCTTGGTCTCGCGGATTCTGTTAGGATTCTCTATAGGAGATATCGAGTGCGCAAACCTAAGTTTGGTTAGACTCTCCTGCTCAGCGACAAGTCGCTCGGCGATTTCACTTACGGAAAGTGAATTGATTTCTGTATTTTTCATAGTGCTTATAATTCAGCGTAATCTCTACGAACAACAAATCTAGTACTTACAGGTAGCTTTTGCTGTGCAAGTCTTAACGCCGCTTGTGCTGTTTCCAGGTTTACACCTGTAGCTTCGAAAAGGATCGTTCCTGGTTTGATAACGGCTACCCAATATTCTGGAGCACCTTTACCTTTACCCATACGAACCTCTGCTGGCTTTTTCGTGATAGGTTTGTCAGGGAAAATTCTGATCCAAACCTGTCCTTCTCTTTTCATTGCTCTCGTCATTGCGATACGAGCTGCCTCGATCTGACGGGATGTTATCCATCCTGGCTCAAGGGACTTGATGCCAAAGTTGCCAAAAGAAAGCGTGTGCCCTCTTTGTGCAATGCCTTTGACACGGCCCTTTTGCATTTTCCTATACTTAGTTCTTTTTGGCTGTAACATGAGTTCTCACTTATGGGTGAAAATTAGTTATTTCTTTTTCTTCGTCTTGGACCATCATTTCTCTTAGGGCCTGCATTACGAGCACCTTTTGGCTCATTCGCTGCACCTTGATTAGGAGAAAGATCTCTCTTACCGTACACTTCACCTTTGAAAATCCAAACTTTGATTCCGATAAGTCCATAAACCGTAAGGGCTTCTGAAAGTGCGTAATCAATATCTGCTCTCAATGTGTGAAGAGGAATTCTTCCTTCTTTGTACATTTCAGAACGGGCCATTTCGGCTCCGCCTAGACGTCCAGAAAGTTTAACTTTGATTCCTTCCGCTCCCACTCGCATGGATGCTGCAATAGCTTGCTTCATAGCTCTTCTAAAAGAAATTCTTGCTTGAAGCTGCTGAGCGATTGATTCACCTACCAATTTCGCATCCAATTCAGGACGCTTGATCTCGAAGATATTAATTTGAATATCCTTATTAGTGATATTCTTAAGCTCTTCTTTCAGTTTATCTACTTCGGCTCCACCTTTACCAATAACAACACCTGGACGGGCAGTATGAATCGTAAGAGTGATTCTCTTAAGCGTACGCTCGATAATCACTTTAGAAATACCTCCCTTAGGAATTCTGGCAAGGACGTACTTACGGATCTTTTGATCTTCGTGTAGTTTTTCAGCAAAGTCTTTCCCACCATACCAGTTGGAATCCCAGCCTTTGACTACACCAAGTCTAAATCCTATTGGGTTGATCTTTTGTCCCATAGTCTGTTCTTAATTTGCCTTTTCGTTTGTTTCTACTACATCAGCGGTAACAGACTGGTCGTTGAATGAATCAACTACTAGGGTTACATGATTTGATCTCTTGCGGATTCTATGGCCTCTACCTTGAGGAGCTGGTCTTAATCTCTTAAGCATTCTACCTTCATCTACCATTAAAGTCTTGATGAAAAGGTCAGCCTCTTCTAATTTGGCATCAGGGTTTTTCGCCTGCCAGTTGGCTACAGCGGAAAGCAACAACTTCTCAAGTCGAATAGCTCCATGATTAGGAGTAAACTTCAAAATGGTAAGTGCCATTCCTACTCTCTTGCCTCTGACAAGGTCAGCCACAAGGCGCATCTTACGCGGAGAGGTAGGTACATTATTTAATTTTGCTAATGCTTCCATGATTATCTCTTTCCTTTATCTTTTTTGGCAATGTGGCCTCTGAAATTTCTGGTAGGAGCAAATTCACCTAGCTTATGACCTACCATGTTGTCTGTTACAAATACTGGAATGAATTTATTCCCATTATGCACAGCGAAGGTATGTCCTACGAAATCTGGAGAAATCATTGATTTTCTTGACCAAGTCTTGATTACCGATTTCTTTCCTGATTCGTTCTGAGCATCCACTTTCTTCACAAGATGGTGCTCGATATAAGGACCTTTTTTTAATGAACGTGCCATAATTATTTAGATCTTTTGCTTACGATGAACTTGTTTGAATACTTCTTAGGAGATCTTGTTTTCTTACCTTTAGACAGTAGACCTTTTCTAGATCTAGGATGCCCTCCAGAAGAACGACCTTCACCACCACCCATAGGGTGATCTACTGGGTTCATCGCAACACCTCTTACACGAGGTCTTGATCCGAGCCATCTTTTACGACCGGCTTTACCCAATACTACGTTCATGTGGTCTCCATTGGAAACAGTTCCAACAGTTGCCATACATGTATTTAGTACAAGTCTCATCTCACCAGATGGAAGTTTTACAGTTACGTATTTCCCATCACGGGCTACGATCTGTGCATAACCTCCAGCACTTCTTACCATTGCGGCACCTTTACCCGGCTTCAATTCCACACAGTGTACAATAGTACCCATTGGAATATTAACCACTGGCATCGCGTTGCCCACTTCTGGAGCAACTTGCTCACCGGAAATCACTGTTTGTCCTACCGACAAACCTTCCGGGGCGATAATGTAGGCCTTAGCACCATCTGCGTAATATAGTAGAGCAAGACGAGCCGTTCTGTTTGGATCATACTCGATAGCTTTCACTGTCGCTGGTATACCAAACTTAGTTCTTTTGAAGTCTACGATACGTAGTCTTCTCTTATGACCACCGCCAATATTGCGGACAGTCATTTTGCCTTCATTATTTCGTCCACCTGACTTCTTTAAAGGAGCAAGAAGAGATTTTTCCGGCCTTGACGCTGTAATCTCGTCAAATGCTGGAGCTACTCTGAATCTTGTCCCTGGAGTTACAGGCTTCAACTTTTTAATTGCCATGATATAGATTCAATTAAATTTCTCCGTAAAAATCAATCACTTCACCATCTGCTACTTGCACGATTGCTTTCTTAAAAGCGTTGGTAAAGCCTGAAACCACTTTAGCTTTGGTGTATCTAGATTTATGCTTTCCAGCATATCTGATGGTTCTGATAGAAACCACTTTCACACCAAACGTTTTCTCTACAGCGTGTTTGATTTCTGGTTTCTTCGCAGTTTTTTCCACGATGAATCCATAAACGCCTCTTTCGTTCATGGCAGAAATCTTTTCTGTAATTAAAGGCTGCTTTAGAATATCCATTGTCTTATTTCGATAAAATGGTTTCCAACTTACTGATAGAACCTTCACAGATCACCAAGTGATCAGCGTTAAGGACTTGGTAAGTATTTACATCATTTACAGTCACAACTTTTGCTTTTGGCAAGTTTCTGCTGGCCAAGAATACGTTAGTATTTTCCTCAGGAAGTACTAGCAACGTCTTCTTATCTCCAAGAGATAAACCGTTAAGCAATGCCATGTAGCTCTTAGTCTTTGGTGCATCTAAAGTGATGCTTTCCAATACTGACAAGCTGTTCTCTTTCACTTTATAAGCAAGTGCAGATTTTCTGGCTAGTTGTTTCACCTTTTTATTCAATTTGAAAGAATAGTCTCTTGGCTGTGGGCCAAATACTCTTCCTCCTCCTCGGAATAGTGGCGACTTGATAGATCCAGCACGTGCACTACCAGTGCCCTTTTGCTTCTTGATCTTACGAGTAGAACCAGCTATCTCATTTCTCTCTTTAGACTTGTGCGTACCTTGTCTTTGGTTAGCCAAGTACTGCTTTACATCAAGGTAAATCGCGTGATCGTTTGGAACGATTGCGAAGATCTCATCAGACAAGCTGATTTTTCTACCTGTGTCTTCTCCTTTTTGATTAATTACTGCTAATTCCATGGCTTACTTCTCTAGAATAACGAAAGAATTTTTAGGACCAGGTACAGAACCAGAAACCAATAATAGGTTTTTGTCAGCATAGATTTTCAACACTTTAAGGTTGACTACCTTTACTCTGTCTCCACCCATTCTACCAGCCATTCTCATTCCTTTGAATACTCTGGATGGCCACGAACACGCACCAATTGAACCTGGGTGTCTACCTCTGTTGTGCTGACCGTGAGTTTGTCCACCCACACCAGCAAAACCATGACGTTTTACTACACCCTGGAATCCTTTACCTTTTGAAGTTCCGATAGCATCTATGAAGTCACCTTCAATAAACACTTCACCAGCCTTCACAGTAGCCCCTAGATTTACCTGGCCTTCAAACTCAACCCGGAAATCTCTGAACTCAACAACTTTGCGCTTTGGAGTTGTACCGGCCTTTTTAAAGTGACCGATTAATGGCTTAGGCGTATTTTTCTCTTTACGCTCACCATAACCCAACTGCACGGCATTGTACCCGTCTGTTTCAACGTTTTTTACTTGCGTAACTACACAAGGACCAGCTTCTATTAGCGTGCATGCGACATTACGTCCATCGGCACTGAAAATGCTAGTCATTCCTACTTTTCTACCTATTATACCAGACATCTTTTATTAAGATAATATAATACCCCACAAGCATTTATCTGCCGGGGTCTCCTTTAAAGGACTGCAAAGTTACTGAAATAAAATTCTGCAACAAATTCGAAATCCTAAATTTTCTATGTAATGTGAAATATTTCAATTGTGACTCAGGCATTTATAGCCAGATCCCCTCTCTATCTAGAATCTAGAGCAAAAAAAACCTGCTCCGAAAAGCAGGTTTTTTTTATCTTAATCCAGTTCGATCAAACTTTGATCTCTACATCAACTCCACTTGGAAGCTCGATTTTCATCAAAGCATCTACAGTTTTAGAAGAATTAGAGTAGATATCAACCAATCTTTTGTATGTACAAAGTTGGTACTGATCTCTAGCTTTTTTACTTACGTGAGGAGACTTCAATACTGTGAATTTCTCCTTTTTAGTAGGCAATGGAATTGGCCCTACTACTACTGCACCAGTGGCTTTCACTGCCTTTACAATCTTCTCTGATGACTTATCCACCAGGCTGTGATCGTATGATTTTAGTTTTATTCTGATTTTCTGATTCATCGCAAATATTTTTTAGTCCTTCTGACCTTTTACTGTAGCAATTACACCTTCGGCAATGTTATTAGGCACTGGCTCGTAGTGAGAGAATGTCAATGAAGCTGTCGCTCTACCAGAGGTAATCGTTCTAAGGTCAGTAATGTAACCAAACAACTCAGACAATGGTACTGCAGCTCTAACTACGCTAGACGTTCCTTTTGTATCCATTCCTCTCATCAAACCTCTTCTTCTGTTCAAGTCACCTGTGATAGGACCAGTGTATTCATCCGGAGCAACCACGTCAACAGACATGATTGGTTCTAGCAACATTGGCTTACATCTCTTAGCGGCTTCTCTGAATCCGATTCTAGCTGCCAATTCAAAAGAAAGAGCATCTGAATCGACGTCGTGGAATGAACCATGGTACAATCTTACTTTCATCGACTCGATAGGATATCCAGCCAATGGACCATTCTTCATGGACTCATTAAAACCTTTCTGAATAGAAGGGATAAATTCCTTAGGAATCACACCACCTACGATACCATTTACGAAGTCAAGTCCTGGTTTAATCTCACCAGTTTCAGGATCAGGATCCTTAGGTCCAAGTTCGAATGAGATATCCGCAAATTTACCTTTACCACCTGTTTGCTTCTTGTAAACCTCTTTGTGTTCGATAGAACCAAATAAAGCCTCTTTGTAAGCAACTTGAGGAGCACCTTGGTTGATTTCAACCTTGAACTCTCTCTTCATTCTATCAATGATGATGTCTAGGTGAAGCTCACCCATACCTCTCAAGATAGTCTGACCAGTTTCGTGATCTGTATTTACAACAAGCGTAGGATCTTCTTCTACTAGTTTGGCGATAGCCATACCTAGTTTATCAACATCAGCTTGAGTTTTAGGCTCGATAGCGTACCCAATAACTGGCTCAGGGAATACCATTGATTCCAATACTACCTTACGGCTTTCGTCGCAAAGTGTATCTCCAGTTTTGATATCTTTAAAGCCTACCACTGCACCAATATCACCTGCTCTTAGCGCATCGATTTGGTTTTGCTTGTTAGCATGCATTTGGAAAACTCTAGAGATACGCTCCTTATTTCCAGAACGGCTATTGAATATATAAGAACCAGAATTCAAAATTCCAGAATATGCTCTTACAAAGCAAAGACGACCTACAAATGGATCAGTAGCAATTTTGAAGGCAAGGCCAGCAAAAGGTTCCGTTTCATCAGGAGAGATTCTCACATCTACTTCCTCATCGTCTATATCATGAGCAATGATATCGTCCTTATCCATTGGAGAAGGAAGCAATTCCATTACTAGATCAAGCATAGTCTGAACTCCTTTGTTCTTGAATGAAGATCCACATACCATAGGTACAATCTTCATATCAATCGTAGCTTTTCTCAAAGCTGCAAGAATCTCTTCAGCAGTAATTGAATCAGCATCTTCGAAGAATTTCTCCATTAATGTCTCATCATAATCAGCTACTGCTTCTAGCAAGTATTCTCTATATTCCGCCACTTCTTCAAGCATATCTTCTGGAATAGGAATTTCAGAGAAAGTCATCCCGAAATCATCCTCATTCCATACGATGGCTCTGTTGTTGATCAAATCAACTACACCGCGGAATTTATCTTCTGCACCGATTGGGAGTTGCAAAGGAACAGCATAGCTGCCTAGCATTTCTTTTACCTGCTTACATACTTCTAGGAAGTTTGCACCAGCACGGTCCATTTTATTTACGAAGCCAATACGAGCAACTTTGTAGTTATCCGCAAGTCTCCAGTTCGTCTCAGACTGAGGCTCTACCCCATCTACAGCACTGAACAAAAACACCAATCCATCGAGAACACGAAGTGATCTGTTTACCTCTACAGTAAAATCAACGTGACCGGGAGTATCGATGATGTTGATCTGGTATTTCTTCTCTCTGTAATTCCAAAAAACGGTAGTTGCAGCAGAAGTAATTGTAATTCCTCTCTCCTGCTCCTGAGCCATCCAGTCCATGGTAGCTGCACCGTCGTGAACCTCACCAATTTTGTGAGATACGCCTGAGTAAAAAAGTATTCTTTCTGTAGTCGTAGTCTTACCCGCATCAATATGCGCGGCGATACCAATATTTCTAGTAAGTGTTAAATCTCTTTTAGCCATATTGATTAAAATCTAAAGTGTGAGAATGCTTTGTTGGCCTCTGCCATTCTGTGCGTATCATCTTTCTTCTTCACTCCGGCACCTTCGCCTTTGGAAGCAGCGATAATTTCGCCAGCAAGTCTGTCCATCATTGTCTTCTCACCTCTTCTTCTGGCGTAGCTGATCATCCATTTAATTCCTAAGGCAATCTTTCTGTCAGGTCTGACTTCCATTGGAACCTGGAATGTAGCACCACCAACTCTACGACTCTTCACCTCAACGGATGGAGAAATATTGGCTAGCGCTTTTTTCCAAATCTCAAGACCATTCTCACCTACTTTGGATTCTACCTTTTCTACTGCGTCGTAGAAAATTCTGTAAGCAATACTCTTCTTCCCATCGACCATTAGATTGTTCACAAACCTAGTTACTAGGGTGTCATTGAACTTTGGATCAGGAAGAATATATCTCTTCTTTGGTTTCGCTTTTCTCATTTTTTCTAAATGTTTTTATTATTTTTTCTTTGCCGGAGCTGCAGCACCTTTGCCTGCTTTCGGTCTTTTAGCACCATACTTAGAGCGACCTTGCTTACGGTCTTTAACTCCTGCGGTATCTAGTGCACCACGGATGATGTGATATCTCACACCTGGTAGATCTTTCACACGACCACCTCTGATCAAGACGATCGAGTGCTCTTGTAGATTGTGACCTTCTCCAGGAATGTAAGCATTCACTTCTTTTCCGTTTGTCAATCTCACCCTCGCCACTTTTCTCATTGCAGAGTTTGGCTTCTTAGGGGTTGTAGTGTATACTCTGGTACAAACTCCTCTTCGCTGTGGACATGCGTCCAGAGCTCTTGATTTAGATTTGGTCTCCAGTGTAGTTCTACCTTTTCGTACTAACTGTTGAATAGTAGGCATTAACTGATAAAATTTAGTTTTCCCGTAAACTGTTAAATTTTGGACTGCAAAGGTAACCAAAGTAATAAGAGTAACAAAGCTAAGCAGTTATATTTTTGCTAGGCTTCTCCTGGGGTCCCGAAACTAATCGGAAACTGAGGGGCTCCTCCTGATTGGTTGATTTTGCCGAATGCTGCTTCATACTTCTCAATATTGTCTTTCAAGGCTGAAAGCAAACGCTTCGCATGGTCCGGAGTCACGATAATCCGTGACTTTACTTTTGCTTTTGGCACCCCTGGCATCAAACGAATGAAATCGATCACAAACTCTGAGTTAGAATGTGCGATCATTGCCAAGTTGGAGTAAACACCTTCAGCCACTTCTTCCGAAAGCTCAACATTAATCTGTTGATCTCCTTTTTTTTGTCCGTTGTCGTCTTGCATAGTTGATACAGATTAAAAAAGGCCTGTCGCAAAACAGGCCTTTTAAATTAATATACTAGAATATTACAGGATAGCTTCGCTAGATCTCTTCGCGTTACGCTCCATGTTTTCAGAAAGTTTGTCATACTCATCCTGAGATCCAACGATCATTGGTTGCAATCTTCTCTGACCGGTACCGGCAGGAATCAAGTGACCAACAATAACGTTTTCTTTCAGACCTTTCAATTCATCTCGCTTACCTCTAATGGCCGCTTCAGAAAGCACCTTAGTAGTCTCCTGGAAGGACGCAGCAGAGATAAATGATTCAGTACCCAAAGATGCTGCAGTGATACCTTGTAGGGTAGGCTTAGAGACCGCAGTCTCAGCATCACGAACTTGCACCAACTTAAGATCTTTACGTTTCAAACTGGAATTCTCATCTCTCAACCTTCTTGCTGAAAGTATCATTCCTGGCTTTAAAGTAGAAGAATCGCCTGCATCCATGACCACTTTACGGTCAAGAATATTATCATTCTCTTCTCTGAAAGCCCACTTATCAACTACTTGGTTCTGAAGGAATCCAGTATCACCAGCATCAAGGATCTCTACTTTCTGCATCATCTGAGATACGATTACCTCGATGTGCTTATCGTTGATTTTTACACCTTGAAGCCTATATACTTCTTGGATTTCATTTACCAAATACTCTTGAACAGCGGTTGGGCCTTTAATTGACAAGATATCATTAGGAGTGATGGCCCCATCAGAAAGTGGTTCCCCAGCTCTGATAAAGTCATTTTCCTGAACAAGAATGTGCTTAGACAAGGATACCATATACTTCTTGATCACACCATCTTTGGATTCGATGATGATTTCTCTGTTACCTCTCTTGATACCACCGTAAGTTACTACGCCATCGATTTCAGAAACTACAGCCGGATTGGAAGGATTTCTTGCCTCAAATAGTTCGGTAACTCTTGGAAGACCACCGGTAATATCTCTTGTCTTACCTACAGATCTTGGGATCTTCACCAAAATCTGACCAGATCTTACTTTATCACCAGCTTCAATTGCCAAGTGAGCTCCTACTGGAATGTTATATCCTTTAGACTCATCACCATAGTTTACAATAATAGCAGGGTTCCTAGTTCTATCTTTTGTATCAATGATTACTTTCTCACGGAAACCTGTCTGATCATCGGACACTTCCTTATAAGTAACACCTTCTACAATTGCTTCAAATTCAATTTTACCGTCGAATTCAGAAAGAATTACTGCGTTATATGGATCCCACTTACATAGAGTCTGACCCTTTGTAACTTTTTCTCCATCCTTCACATTTATAATCGAACCATAAGGAGCATGGTTAGACACAAACGTCTTACCTGTCTTAGGATCATTTATCTTGATTTCACCAGATCTACCCATAACAACAGTGATATGCTCACCATCTTTGTTAGTAGTCTCGATCAATCTTAATTCGTCATCAAATTCAACTACACCATCGAACTTAGCGATCACACTGGCCTCTACAGCCATGTTGGATGCTGTACCACCTACGTGGAACGTTCTTAGTGTAAGCTGAGTACCTGGCTCACCAATAGACTGTGCAGCAATAACTCCTACAGATTCACCTTCCTGTACCATGTGGCCAGTTGTAAGGTTTCTACCGTAACATTTACCACAAACACCTCTACGAGTTTCACAAGTCAATACAGATCTGATCTCAACTTCGTCAATTCCAGATTCATCGATCAACTTAGCAACCTCATCATTTATCTCAAGGCCTGATTCAACGATCAACTCATCTGTAAGTGGATGGAATATATCATGAACAGATACACGTCCAAGCACTCTTTCAGAAAGAGGTTCTACGATCTCGTCATTGTCTTTCAACGGCTGAACCATCAATCCTCTCAAGCTACCACAATCGTCTTCAGTGATAATCATATCCTGAGCCACATCTACTAAACGTCTGGTTAGGTAACCAGCATCAGCAGTTTTCAATGCAGTATCGGCAAGACCTTTACGTGCACCGTGTGTAGAGATAAAGTACTCCAATACATCTAGGCCTTCTTTAAAGTTAGAAAGGATTGGGTTTTCAATGATTTCACCCACAGAACCTTGAAGGTTTTTCTGTGGCTTAGCCATCAAACCTCTCATACCACCCAACTGACGAATTTGTTCTCTAGAACCACGGGCTCCTGAGTGCATCATCATGTAGATTGCATTGAATCCTTGCTTATCCTCTTCCATCTGCTTCATAAGATTATTAGTCAAATGAGAGTTGGTACGAGTCCAGATATCAATTACTTGGTTGTAACGCTCGTTATCTGTGATCAGACCCATTCTATAGTTATTCCAAACCTCGTCTACCTCACCTTTGGCTTTGGCAATCATTGGTTCTTTTTCCTCTGGAATAATTACATCATTAAGTCCCATGGACAAACCGCCTTTGTAGGCCATTTGGAATCCTAGGTTTTTGATATCATCCAAGAATTGAGCTGTACGAGCCATTCCACAAACTTTAACCACCTTAGCAATAATCTGCTGAAGTTTTTTCTTGGTCAAAAGCTCATTTACATAACCTACTTCTTTTGGTACAAACTGGTTGAATATCAAACGACCGGCTACAGTCTCAATGATCTCATCCTTGTAACCTCCATCTTCAGTTCTTAGCTGTACTTTACACTTGATATTCGCGTGCTTGGAGATTTGCTCTTCATTCATTGCGATGATCACTTCTTCTACGCTGTAGAAAGTCATTCCTTCACCAGCAACGATCTCTTCTGGAGTAGATCTCTTGCCTTTGGTCACATAGTATAGACCCAACACCATATCCTGAGAAGGAACAGTAATTGGAGCACCATTAGCCGGGTTAAGAATGTTGTGAGAAGAAAGCATCAAAGTAGAAGCTTCCAAAATTGCCTCATGACCAAGAGGAACGTGAACTGCCATCTGATCACCGTCAAAATCGGCGTTAAATGCAGTACATACCAATGGGTGAAGCTGGATAGCTTTTCCTTCTATCAATTTTGGTTGGAAAGCCTGGATACCTAATCTGTGAAGAGTAGGAGCACGGTTAAGGAGCACTGGGTGTCCTTTAAGTACATTTTCCAAAATATCCCAAACCACTGGATCTTTACGATCCACAATTTTCTTAGCAGACTTAACAGTCTTAACAATACCTCTTTCTATCAGTTTTCTAATGATAAAAGGTTTGAAAAGCTCAGCCGCCATATTTTTAGGAAGACCACACTCGTGAAGCTTCAACTCAGGACCTACTACAATCACAGAACGACCGGAGTAATCCACACGCTTACCGAGTAAGTTTTGACGGAATCGACCTTGCTTACCTTTCAACATATCGGAAAGGGACTTCAAAGCACGGTTTCCATCGGATCTTACCGCATTTACTTTTCTAGAGTTATCGAATAGAGAATCAACAGCTTCCTGAAGCATTCTCTTTTCATTTCTCAAAATCACCTCTGGAGCTTTGATATCTATCAATCTCTTCAGACGGTTGTTTCTGATAATTACTCTTCTATAAAGGTCATTCAAATCGGAAGTAGCGAAACGACCACCATCCAAAGGAACTAATGGACGCAATTCCGGTGGAATCACTGGAACCATACGAACTACCATCCACTCAGGGCGGTTTTCGATTCTAGTTCTAGCATCACGGAATGCTTCTACTACTTTCAGTCTTTTCAGTGCTTCTGCTTTTCTCTGCTGAGAAGTATCAGTAGCAGCTTGGTGACGAAGTGCATAAGAAAGATCATCCAAATCAATTCTTGCCAATAACATTTCCAAAGCTTCAGCACCCATTTTGGCGATGAATTTATTTGGATCTGCATCGTCAAGCATGTGGTTTTCCTTAGGAAGCTTGTCCATGATATCTAGGTATTCATCTTCAGTCAAGAAGTCCAAATACTGAACACCCTCTTCTGCTTTGATACCTGCTTGAACTACCGCATATCGCTCGTAATAGACAATCTGATCAAGCTTCTTAGTTGGAAGACCAAGAAGGTAACCGATTTTATTAGGAAGAGATTTGAAATACCAAATGTGAGCAACTGGTACAACCAGTTCGATGTGCCCCATTCTCTCTCTTCTTACTTTCTTCTCTGTAACCTCTACACCGCAGCGATCACAGATAATACCTTTATACCTGATGCGCTTGTACTTGCCACAATGACATTCCCAGTCTTTGACCGGACCAAAGATTCTCTCACAGAACAAACCACCCATTTCAGGCTTGTAAGTTCTATAATTGATCGTCTCTGGCTGGGTCACCTCACCGTTTGAGCTATCCAGAATAGATTCTGGGGAAGCCAAACTAATGGTGACTCTGGAAAAATCATTGTTAAGTTTTTTATTTTTTCTGAACGCCATAGTTTTTTGAAAGATATGTAAAGGGCTCTTGCGAGCCCATTCGCTTTATTAATCTAGGGTAATTTCAAGAGCCAAACCTCTCAACTCATGAACCAATACGTTGAATGATTCAGGAATATTAGGTTTAGGAAGGTTTTCACCCTTCACAATTGCTTCATAAGCTTTTGCTCTACCGATTACGTCATCAGACTTCACTGTCAGGATCTCCTGAAGTACGTGTGATGCACCGAATGCTTCCAGTGCCCAAACTTCCATCTCTCCGAAACGCTGACCACCAAACTGAGCTTTACCACCCAAAGGCTGCTGCGTAATCAATGAGTATGGTCCGATTGAACGGGCGTGCATCTTATCATCAACCAAGTGACCAAGTTTCAGCATGTATGCAATACCTACTGTAATTGGCTGATCGAATTTAACACCTGAAAGACCATCGTATAGGTAAGTACGACCGTAAGCTGGTAAGCCTGCTAATTCCAATTCGTGAGCTACTTCTTCCATAGAAGCACCATCAAAAATTGGTGTAGCGTATTTCTTATCCAGTACCTGTCCAGCCCAAGCCAATACAGTTTCAAAGATCTGTCCGATGTTCATACGAGAAGGTACGCCTAGTGGATTCAATACGATATCCATTGGAGTTCCATCCTCAAGGAACGGCATGTCCTCGTCTCTTACGATTCTTGCTACGATACCTTTGTTACCGTGACGACCCGCCATCTTATCACCTACTTTAAGCTTACGCTTCTTAGCGATATATACTTTAGCAAGTTGAACGATACCAGCAGGAAGTTCATCTCCTACTTCAAGAGTAAATCTCTCTCTCTTGAAAGTACCAGCGATCTCATTTCTTGAGTTAATAAAGTTTTTCACCAAGTGAACAATTAGCCCATTGATATGTGCATCATTTGTCCAGTCGTCAAGAACGATATCAGAAATAAGGTTAGCTTCTTCAGGGACATTGTAGTTACTCTCATCTCTGTAAGGATTCTTAGCAGGGAAAAGGTTATTTTCAATGTTCTTCAAGTTGAACTTCTGACCTTTAGTGATGATCTCATCACCAAATTTATGTTTAACACCCTGAGAAGTTTTGCCTTCTAGGATAGTAACCATTTTGTTGATCATTCGTGCTCTTAGTCCCAAAAGGTCTTTAGAGTATCTACCCTTCAGTTTTTCAACATCCGCTTTAGATTTCGCTCTAATATCTTTATCCTTTTTAGGTCTTGCGAATAGCTTAGTCTCGATTACCACACCATTCAAGGAAGGTGAAGCTTTCAAGGAAGCATCTTTCACGTCACCAGCTTTATCACCGAAGATTGCTCTAAGCAATTTCTCTTCAGGAGTAGGATCAGTTTCTCCTTTTGGAGTGATCTTACCGATGATGATATCACCTTCTTTTACTTCAGCTCCAATCGCGATGATACCATGCTCATCAAGATTTTTGACTGCTTCTTCAGAGACGTTAGGGATTTCAGAAGTCAATTCTTCTTCACCTCTCTTCGTATCACGAACTTCCAACTGGAATTCTTCTACGTGAATAGATGTAAAGACGTCTTCTCTTACCACTCGTTCAGAGATTACGATAGCATCCTCAAAGTTGTACCCTTGCCAAGGCATATATGCCACTTTCAAGTTTTTACCAAGAGCTAGCTCACCGTTATTAGTAGAATAACCTTCAACCAAAACCTGACCTTTTTTAACCTTCTGGCCTTTCAGCACCAAAGGAGTAAGGTTGATCGTTGTATCCTGGTTAGTTCTTCTGAATTTGATCAAATCATAAGACTTGTATTCATCTGTGAAATTAACTAGTAACTCATCATCAGTCAGATCGTACTTAATGGTGATTTTCTTAGCATCCACATAATCTACTACACCATTTGCTTCCGCAATGATCAGAGATCTAGAATCTACAGCAGCTTTTGCTTCAAGGCCAGTACCTACAATAGGTGCTTCGGCTTTCAACAAAGGAACTGCTTGGCGCTGCATGTTGGATCCCATCAATGCACGGTTGGCATCATCATGCTCCAAGAAAGGAATCAAAGATGCTGCAACTGATACAATTTGATTAGGAGCAACGTCCATATAAGTGATTTCAGAAGGTTCCAATACAGGGAAATCTCCTTCAAATCTCGCTTTTACTTTTTCGTTGATAAATTTACCATTTTCATCCAAAGGCGCATTTGCCTGTGCAATGTTATGGTCATCTTCTTCTTCAGCTGTAAGGAATAAAACATCCTCTGCTTTCATACTTGCTTTTCCGTCCTTCACCTTACGGTATGGAGTTTCAAGGAAGCCCATTGAATTCACTTTGGCGTGAACACAAAGAGAAGAAATCAAACCAATGTTTGGACCTTCTGGAGTTTCAATAGTACACAAACGACCGTAGTGCGTGTAGTGAACATCTCGAACCTCAAATCCTGCTCTTTCTCTAGATAAACCCCCTGGACCCAAAGCTGAAAGTCTTCTCTTGTGAGTTAACTCCGCCAATGGATTGGTTTGATCCATAAATTGAGAAAGCTGGTTTGTTCCGAAGAAGGAATTGATCACAGAAGAAAGCGTACGCGCATTGATCAAATCGACTGGTTTAAAGTCTTCATTGTCACGAACGTTCATTCTCTCACGGATAGTTCTAGACATTCTAGCCAAACCTACACCGAATTGGCTGTAAAGCTGCTCGCCAACAGTTCTTACTCGTCTATTGCTCAAGTGATCAATATCATCGACAACAGCCTTAGAGTTAATAAGTCCAATCAAGTACTTAACGATATTGATAATATCTTCCTTAGTAAGGACGATTTTAGCAGAATCGATGTCTAGACCCAGTTTTTTGTTGATTCTATAACGACCAACTTCTCCTAGATCATAACGCTTGTCAGAAAAGAATAAACTGTGAATAACCTCACGAGCCGTTGACTCATCAGGTGCTTCAGTGTTTCTCAACTGACGGTAGATAACTTCTACGGCCTCTTTTTCAGAGTTAGAGTTATCTTTTTGTAATGTATTATAAATGATAGAGTAATCAGCCACGTTCACATCTTCTCTATGGAGAATGATGCTTTTCGAGCCTGAATCCAAGATCATATCAATGTCTTCATCTGTAAGAATAGTATCACGTTCAAGCAATACCTCATTTCGATCGATAGAAACTACTTCACCAGTATCTTCATCTACGAAATCTTCTACCCAAGTTCTTAGAACCCTAGCAGCCAACTTACGTCCAGCTACCTTCTTCATTGCTGTCTTAGTAGCATTGACTTCTTCAGATAGACCGAATAGATCGAGAATATCTTTATCAGAGCCATAGCCAATAGATCTTAGCAAAGTCGTTACAGGGAACTTCTTTTTACGATCGATATATGCATACATGACATTATTAATATCTGTAGCAAATTCAATCCATGATCCTTTGAAAGGGATAATTCTGGCAGAGTAAAGTTTCGTACCATTTGTGTGCTTGCTTTGAGCAAAGAACACACCTGGAGAACGGTGAAGTTGGGAAACAATAACTCGTTCTGCACCATTAATTACAAATGACCCTTTCTCGGTCATATACGGAAGATTACCTAAGAATACTTCTTGCTCAATCGTTTCGAAATCTTCATTATCCTCGTCATGACAAAGTAATCTCAACTTTGCTTTCAACGGTACAGAGTAGGTCAAGCCACGGTCAATGCATTCGCTCACAGAATATTTCGGTGGATCTACTGCATAATCAATAAATTCAAGAGTGAAATTCTCTCTAGAATCACTGATTGGGAAGTTTTCTGCGAATACTTTAAATAAACCGTCTGCCCGGCGCTTTTCTGCTGGTGTATCCAGTTGGAAAAAGTCTTTAAAAGACTGCAACTGAATATCGAGAAAATCCGGATAGCTTTTGACCACCTTAATGGAGGAGAAACTTTTCCTTTCGGTTTGATTCTTGATAGCCAAGGTAGTGTATGTTTATGGTGAAATGTTGATATCGGAATAACCCTATTTCCGATTAGAATAATGCAATTTTAAACCTGTGCATAAACAGGAAAAGACCTGACTATAATAGTCAGGTCTTAGGTGTGAACCCCAACCTAATAGTTGCGGTTCAGCAAATTATTTGATCTCTACTTCAGCACCAGCTTCTTCCAAAGACTTCTTCAAGCCTTCAGCTTCGTCCTTAGCTACACCTTCTTTCAATGCTTTAGGAGCAGAGTCAACTAGTTCTTTAGCCTCTTTAAGACCAAGACCTGTCAATTCTTTTACAAGTTTAACAACTGCCAGTTTTGATCCACCAGCTGCTTTCAAGATAACGTCAAAAGTCGTTTTCTCTTCTTCAGCTGCAGCTTCACCAGCACCAGCACCACCTGCTACAACTACTGCGCCTGCAGCAGCTGGCTCGATGCCATACTGATCCTTAAGGATATCTGTCAATTCTTTAACCTCTTTTACAGTCAAGTTTACCAACTGATCTGCAAGTTGCGTAAGATCTGCCATTGTATTTGAAATTTAATATTTGTTTGAATTATTTTTTTTGAACTATTTTTCTTCTCTATCAGCAAGCGTCTTAAGCACACCAGAAATATTGTTCTGGCCACTTTGCAATGCTGAGATAAGATTCATCGCTGGAGATTGTAGCAAGCCGATTAGATCGCCTAGCAATTCCTCCTTTGACTTCAACTTGGACAACATTTCAAGGTTTTCTTCACCGATAAAGATATCTGAATCGATAGAAGCTCCTTTAAAAGCTGGCTTTGTTGCTTTTTTACCTATTTTTTTTCTGAAGTCCAGCAATACGTTTGCCGGAAGGTTACTCGTCTCTTTTGAGAAGATTATTCCAGAGAATCCTTTCAATGCATTATCTGCTAACTCGCTAAAGTCGGCATCTAAATTTTCCAGTGCCTTGCTGATCAAGGTGTTTTTGTACACTTTGTACTCTACGCCTTTTTCAAAACAAGTTCTTCTGAATGCATTCACTTGTGCAACAGAGAAACCTGAAGCGTCCGTGATATAGAAGAAAGGGTTTTCTTTAAATTTCTCAGTAAGACCGTCGATTATTACTTTCTTTTCGTCTCTAGTCATGATTAAATTCCTTGAATGCTACCCTTGTCCACTGCAATCCCAGGAGACATTGTACTGGATAAATGAATACTCTTGAAATACGTTCCCTTAGAAGATGAAGGTTTCAGTCTAGAAATGGTAAGGATAAGTTCTTTAACATTCTCTTCGATCTGCACTGCAGTGAAGGATGCTTTACCAATACCAGCGTGAATGATTCCAAATTTATCTACTTTGAAATCGATTTTACCCGCTTTTACTTCTCTTACTGCCTTAGCTACATCCAGAGTAACAGTTCCTGATTTAGGATTTGGCATAAGACCTCTTGGTCCTAATACTCTACCCAATCTACCTACTTTCGCCATTACGTTAGGCATCGTGATGATGACATCAATGTCAGTCCATCCGCCTTCGATTTTAGCTATGTATTCGTCCAAGCCTGCGTAATCTGCACCTGCTTCGGTTGCTTCTGCTACTTTGTCAGGAGTACAAAGCACCAATACTTTGATGTCTTTGCCTGTACCATGAGGAAGCGCAACAACGCCTCTTACCATTTGATCAGCCTTCCGAGGATCAACACCCAAACGGATGTCAAGATCAACAGATGCGTCAAACTTCGCCATAGTAATATCCTTCACGATAGTAGAAGCTGCCTCCAGGGAGTACACTTGGCTTGGGTCGTATTTAGAAAGAGCTTCTTTTTGCTCTTTTGTTAACTTAGCCATTGTTTTTTTTTTATACTTCCCAAGGGGCTTTACCAGATACTGTGATTCCCATGCTTCTTGCTGTACCAGCCACCATTTTCATAGCAGACTCAACTTTGAAAGCATTAAGGTCAGGCATTTTCACCGCCGCTATTTCTCTAACCTGATCCCAGGTTACTGATCCTACCTTCTTACGGTTTGGTTCAGCAGATCCACTTTTAAGTTTCGCAGCCTCAAGCAACATGTTCGCTGCAGGAGGAGTTTTAACTACGAAGTCAAAAGTTTTATCTGAGTAGATCGTAATCAATACAGGTAGCACTTGACCCATTTTCTCCTGAGTACGTGCATTGTATTGCTTACAAAACTCCATTATGTTCAGACCCTTGGAACCAAGAGCTGGACCTACTGGAGGCGACGGGTTTGCCTGGCCACCTTTCACTTGTAGTTTTAAATAACCAGTGATTTCCTTAGCCATTGCTTAGTCTTGTTTTTCTACTTGTATAAAGTTTAATTCGACAGGAGTATTTCGGCCGAAGATCTTAACCATAACATTAAGTTTTTTCTTCTCCTCAAATATCTCCTCTATTGTTCCGGTAAACCCACTGAAAGGACCGTCCATTACTTTGACAGTCTCTCCGACTATAAATGGTGTATCCAGTTTCTCTGCGAACTCGTCTATCTCTTCAACCTTACCTAAAATACGATTGATTTCTGATTGACGAAGTGGCTCAGGGGTTTTGGAAGCTCCTCCTGAACTTGATCCCAAGAAACCGATTACCCCCGGAATACTTGTAATTACGTGATTAGCCTCTCCATTTGAGAGATCAGCATTAACTAAAACATAGCCCGGAAAGAAGTTTCTTTCACGAACTCGCTTTTTGCCATTTCTCATCTCATATACCTTCTCTGATGGTATAAGGACTTCTGGAATAAAATCTCCAATATCCTGTCTGGTAATTTCATTATCCAAATAGGTCTTAGTTTTCTTCTCCTGTCCCGCTACTACTCTGAGTACGTACCATTTATGTTCAGCCATTCTGTAATGTCAATTCAATTAGAATAAATCATAAAACCATGTCATGATGTTTTCGAATCCTAGATCTACCACACCTATAAATAGGGCAAAGATCAGAGAGGCGACTAACACCAATACTGCACTATTTTGAAGAAATGAAAATTTCGGCCATGTGACCTTATTTACCATTTCATCATAAGATTCTAGAACAAAGTTTTTCAGATTCATAGTGTACTTAACTTACTGGCACGGGCAGAGAGATTCGAACTCCCATCAACGGTTTTGGAGACCGCTATTCTGCCGTTGAACTATGCCCGTGTAAATGAACGCCCCGCTAATGGGAACGCAAAATTAGGTATTGATTGCTTAAGAAACAAATGCGATCCCAAAATAATTTGAGATCGCATTGTATAAATAGTCAATCAGTGATTGATGATTAGTCTAGAATTTCAGTAACCTGACCAGCTCCTACTGTTCTACCACCCTCACGGATTGCAAAACGAAGACCTTTCTCAAGAGCAACTGCACTAAGCAAAGTTACTTCAATAGTCACGTTATCACCTGGCATTACCATCTCAACGTTTTCTGGAAGCATGATCTCTCCAGTTACATCTGTAGTTCTAAGGTAGAACTGTGGACGATATTTGTTGAAGAAAGGAGTATGACGTCCACCTTCTTCTTTAGAAAGAACGTAAACTTCAGCGTTGAAGTGAGAGTGAGGCTTCACAGATCCTGGCTTACAGATAATCATACCACGTTTGATTTGTGATTTTTCAATACCTCTTAGCAATAGACCTACGTTATCACCTGCTTCTCCTCTGTCTAGGATTTTGCGGAACATTTCAACACCAGTTACTGTAGACTTAAGGCCTTCAGCACCCATACCGATAATATCAACACCTTCACCAGAGTTAACAACTCCTCTTTCTATTCTACCAGTAGCTACAGTACCACGACCAGTGATCGAGAATACGTCCTCTACAGGCATCAAGAAATCCTTATCCATAGCTCTTGCTGGAAGAGGGATATAAGAATCAACAGCGTTCATTAATTCCATCACAGTCTCAACCCACTTTTCTTCGCCATTCAATGCACCAAGTGCAGAACCTGCGATTACAGGGATATTATCACCGTCGAAATCATAGAAAGAAAGTAGCTCTCTGATCTCCATCTCCACAAGCTCAAGAAGCTCAGGATCATCAACCATATCTACTTTATTCATGAATACTACTAGTTGAGGTACACCTACCTGGCGAGCCAAAAGGATGTGCTCTCTAGTTTGAGGCATTGGTCCGTCAGTAGCTGCTACCACTAGGATAGCGCCGTCCATCTGGGCAGCACCCGTTACCATGTTCTTAACGTAATCAGCGTGACCTGGACAATCTACGTGAGCGTAGTGTCTTTTTTCAGTCTGATATTCTACGTGAGAGGTGTTAATGGTGATACCTCTTTCTTTTTCTTCCGGCGCGTTATCGATAGAAGAAAAGTCTCTTAATTCAGATAGACCCTTACTAGCCAGAACGGTAGTGATGGCAGCAGTCAAAGTGGTCTTTCCATGATCTACGTGACCAATCGTACCGATATTAACGTGCGGCTTGGAACGGTCGAATTGTGCTTTTGCCATGCGTGAAAATCCTCAGTTTAAGTTTAAAGATATATTTAATTTTTTTTCTAATAAATCGAAATGAGCCAACGAGGGGATTTGAACCCCTGACCCCTTCCTTACCAAGGAAGTACTCTACCCCTGAGCTACGTCGGCTTAAAGACTCTTATGTTCTCCCAAGATATAAATCTTAGAAGAACAAAGAGCGGGAGACGAGGCTCGAACCCGCGACCTGCAGCTTGGAAGGCTGCCGCTCTACCAACTGAGCTACTCCCGCTTGTAATCTTTCGAGATGAAATCCATCTCATGCCTGCTCTACTTTTAAACATTCTACCTTTCGGTTTAATATCTCGGAGAGCTACTTCCACTTAAAATCCAGTTTTACCTAGATTTTTTCGCCCTGCAAAATTAGATAAAAAATTTCGCATTCTGGCAATGGTGTGGGGGAAATAGGATTCGAACCTATGAAGACTTAAGTCAACGGATTTACAGTCCGTCCCAGTTGGCCGCTTTGGTATTCCCCCAACTAGTGTCACGTTTTAAACCCTTTTTCTCTGGGCTTCCTATCGTAACGGATGGCAAAACTAGAAGCTTTTATTAAAGATTCAAAACATGGCTTTCAAATTTCATGATATTTTGATCTATTTATTTCCAAATAATTATAAATCAATGAATTAATTTTCATCTTTTAATGCCTCAAGAAAATATTGATAGTACATTATCAGCTCTGCGTCCGCTTCTCGAGCGGCAGCCTCACTAATTCTCTTCATTACCTCAGGCTTTTCGGTGAAGCTCAACAATCCCTGAAAAGCTCCCAATCGAACATAGTTTCTGGAGTCATTCTCCATTTTTTCCAGTAAAAAAGTAACTGCATCCATTTCACCCTCCTCAGGAAAACGACTAAAATACTCACTGAAGTACCCCAAGAAAAAATAAAGACCTTCACCAGAAATTGAATTAGCCTTTTCAATGAACCAATTCCCTTTCTCCAAAATAGAGTTCGTAATGTAATAATCAGCTACAGGAATCACCATCCTGAAATTATTTTCTGCCGCGAAACCTTCTATTATACCAGAGTCTATCTTATGATCAGTGACTGTCACCAAGCCCATCAGTGCAGATCCAGCTACTAAATAGGAAGAATCATTTACTAAATTCAAAAATGTAGTATAATGCTTATCCGGCCCATATGCAGACAACACATCAAGGGCACCCGCTCTTACAGAATTCTTAGTATCATTCACTGCCATACCCACAACTCTTCTTTCTAGCTCTGGTGTATCTGCAAGCCATTCTGGACGACCTTGAAGAATTGACAAAGCAGACTCCCGGATGGACCAAAACTGATCTTCTAAAGCTGCCGGTAGGATAGATTCCAATTCAGTAGTTGCTTCCCATGCCATCAAACTATCCAATGCCTCATACCGAGCTATTCCAAATATTGATGACCTAAACTGCTCTCGCATTTGATCTGGACTCATTTCAATGGACTTTTTGGCCAACAAATTCTTTTCTTCATCAATCAATACCAAGTTGACAGGACTGCCATTTTCAAGAGCGATCTCCTGAGAAGCCCTAGTGATCATAAAGCGCTTACTATTTCTCTTACTGCCCTCATACCAACTCACCTCAAGACGGAATTGATACAGTGGTGTAGTACTCAAATCCTGAAGCTGCGAAACCGTAATTAGGACATTCGAAGGATCTGAATAATCCACCTTGAAATTAATATCTGGATGACCTTTGTCTAGAAACCATTGATTGAAAAACCAATTTAAATCTTCTCCACTCACTTTTTCAAATGCTATACGGAGATCATTTACCTCCACGTTATCAAATGCATGCTCCTCAAGATAATCGTTAAGTCCTGCGTAAAACGCTTCCGCTCCCAAATACTCCCGAAGCATATGCAGAATGGCTCCTCCTTTCGAATAACTGTGTGAATCGAATAAATCTTCAGCATTTTCATATTCAAAACGAACTAACTCAACCTGCTTTGTTTCTGCCTCCGCAAAGTAATTCTCCGTCTCAGCTATCAACTTCAATTTTGCCTCATCTGCCCCATACTTATATTCATTCCACAAGAACTCACTGTAATTAGCAAACCCCTCATTTAAAGTAATATTTGCCCAAGATTCTGTGGTCACATAGTCGCCAAACCACTGGTGAAAAAGCTCATGAGCAATAATGTAATCCCATTCAGAATCAATAGCTTCTCGTTCTGTCAGCCTCAATTCCTCCATGAAAATAGAAGCAGTAGTATTTTCCATCGCACCCGACACAAAGTCACGGACAACGATTTGATCATATTTTGGCCAAGGATACTTCACGCCTAGTAACTCGGAGAAGAATCCAATCATTTCAGGTGTATTCTTAAAAACTTTTTCAGCACCCTTTTCATAACCTTTTTCTACAAAATAGCCCAACGGAACATCTTCCCATTGTGCAGTCACTTTTCCAAAATCACCAATAGCGAAAGCTGCCAAATAAGGTGAATGTGGAAGCTTCAGTTCCCAGTAATCCTTTCTCAATCCATTACCCAAATTCTCCTGGCGAATCAATTCCCCATTACCAATACTGATCAAGGAATCCAGAACAGTTAGCTTGATCAGTTGGGTGAATTTCTCATTTGGACTATCTATCGTAGGAAACCATTTAGAATTATGGGCGGTCTCGCCCTGCGTCCAGATCATCGTCGGTTTATCTGCCACTGTATCCAGTGGATCTATGAAATAAAGCCCTTTGGTATCAGTGATAGCAGCACTTCCCTCTCCCGCATTTCGTTCTGGAAAGGCCGTATAATCGAATGTAATCTGGAAAGTGTCTTTTCTTGTCAACTGTCTAGGTAATTGAATTCTAATTTTTTGGTCATCGTATTGATAACGCAAGGATTCAAGATCACCCTTTTGCGAGAAAAATATTTCACCTAACTCAAAGTCCTGACCATCTAGGATCAATTCATTTTGAGCGTAGAAAAAGGGCTTAATGGTAAGTATGGCTGTGCCTATCACTGACTGATTCAGGTAATCAAAAGCCAAATCCAACTCAGTGTGCAATATGTCAAAATCCTTTTTTTCTGATGGCTGATAGCTCTTTATAGCTAGTTCCTCTGTAGCAATTAGCGCTTTAATCATCGAACTATCAATTTCGGCTAAATGAGTTTCAGCGGCCAAGATCAGACCATCATCACCCTCCACAGCCCCTTGATTAGTCTTGCACGCCATCAAAATTACTACAAAAAAAAGAGCTGGTAGTTTCGTCACAATCCATCGATAGCTAAGGTTCTTTAGGGTCAATTGATTCATATTTAAAGCGTAAGAATGGGTTTCTGTTTTAGGGGAAATTGTATATTCGGCTTCAAATTAACATGAATGTTTACAGTTACCATCCAAAATAAGAGCTATTCGGTAGAAAAAGCCGAAGACACAATCCAAGTAAATGGAAAAACGATCAACTGGGATCTTCAGTGGGTTTCTGATCGGAAAATTCACCTGATTTATGAAAATAAGTCACTTGAGGCTGAATTGATTTCCATAGACAAAGAATCGAAAAGCGTCCAAATTAGATTTGGTGATAAAGTTTCAACCCTGCAACTCAAGGATAGATTTGACATCCTGTTAGAGCAAATGGGAATGAATAACACTGCATCTAACGCTTTGAAGGAAATTAAAGCGCCGATGCCAGGATTGATATTAGACCTGAAAGTACAGCCAGGAGATGAAGTAGCCAAAGGTGATGTTGTATTGATCTTAGAGGCGATGAAAATGGAGAATATTATCAAAGCGCCAGGCGATGGTATAGTAAAAGCCGTAAAAGTTTCTCTCAATCAAAGCGTAGAAAAAAATCAAGTCTTGATTCAATTTTAGCTTTTAAGCCTAGCATAATGAAATGAACAAATTATATTTGTCGGATTATTTTGTGCAAATCGGGCTACGCTCGATCCTTTTTCAGTCAATTTGCTAAAGATTTTTAGCTCCAACCTGAGAATAACTCGCCTCAAATAATCGCAACAATAGCGATAAAAAAAACCTCTGAAATACAATACCAAACACATGAAATACAAGAGAATACTGCTCAAACTCAGTGGAGAAGCGCTAATGGGTGACAAGAATTACGGCATTGACCCAGCTAGATTGCAGCAATACACAGAGGAGATCAAGAAGGTACATGACATGGGTGTGGAAATTGCAATCGTAATCGGCGGTGGCAATATTTTCAGAGGAGTGCAAGCTGAATCATCCGGAATCGACAGAGTTCAGGGTGACTACATGGGCATGCTCGCTACCTTGATTAATGCTATGGCGCTTCAAAGTGCACTGGAGCAAGGCGGAATGTACACCCGTCTAATGTCTGGTATCAAAATCGAAAGTGTTTGCGAACCTTTTATCCGCAGAAGAGCTATTCGACACTTGGAAAAAGGTCGAATTGTGATTTTTGGAGCTGGGATAGGCAACCCATATTTCACGACCGATTCTACAGCAAGTTTGAGAGCTATTGAAGTAGAAGCAGATATTGTATTGAAAGGAACAAGAGTGGATGGAGTCTATACCGCTGACCCGGAAAAAGATCCTACAGCCACAAAATATAAAACCATTTCGTTTCACGAAGTGTATGAAAAGAACCTAAACGTCATGGATATGACTGCATTTACACTTTGTCAGGAAAACAACCTGCCAATCATTGTATTTGACATGAACTTGTCTGGAAACCTAAGCAAATTGGTACAAGGCGAAGAAATAGGAACTTTGATCACTTCTTTAAGCTAAAAAAATATGGAAGAAATCGAATTATACTTAGACGAAGCAAAAGAATTGATGCAAAAAGCAGTAGATCATACTTCTGCTGAGCTTTTGAAAATCCGTGCTGGAAAGGCAATGCCAAATCTTTTGGACGGAATTATGGTTCAGTATTACGGAGCTAATACTCCTTTGAGCCAAGTATCATCTGTAAACACACCTGATGCCCGAACACTTTCCATAAAGCCTTTTGAGCGCACGATGATCTCTGAGATCGAAAAGGCGATCATTAATTCAGACCTTGGTCTGGCTCCGCAAAACAATGGAGAAGTGATCATTCTTACTATTCCGGCACTTACGGAAGAAAGACGAATTAACTTGGTAAAACAAGCTAAGCACGAATGTGACGGAGGAAAAATATCCCTACGAACAGTACGCAAGGACATCAATGACGAACTGAAAAAGCTTCAAAAAGATGGTGCCGCAGAAGACGAAATCAAAAGAGCTGAGGACGTTGTACAAAAGCTAACCGATCAATATTCTGTTAAAATAGATGAACTGTTAGCGAAAAAAGAAATAGACATCATGAAAGTCTAATCATTAAAAAACCCGGTATAAAACCGGGTTTTTTAATGCTCTGATTTTTTAAATTAATTATCAATATTAACATTGATAAAGGTAGCAACCCCAAACCTCACTCCCCCACGTAGGAAGTTATTGTTTTCAAATCCTGCTCCCATTTCCAATCGGAAAATTCGGAATAGATTATCCAAGGAATAGCCAACTTCCCAATAATGGGGTGAATTGTCTGTTTTTAGATAATTGAAGAAGATATTCTCTCTTAGTCCTGAAAATCTCAACATCGGTAATTGAGTAAAAAGAAATTTCCTAAACTGGTAATGTACAATACCTGAGAAGTACTTAGAGTTTGTGCTGTACTTGTAGTAATCCATAAAGCGATAATTGGAGGCAGGACCAAAGTTGGAGAAGATCGTACGATTGCCACCGAAGTGCTGAAAATCCGGGAAATACACTTGGTCATTGGACAAAAATGCTCCTGCCGAAAGATTGAAATCCAGCTTTCCACTTACTCCAAAAGTGTAGTTATGCTGGATCCCTAGCTCCAAGTGATCAAAATCTGCCGCTGTTCCATCACCACTAACGCCTCCAAACGCTTTATTATAAGCGAGCTTAACCAAGGGAGACCGATCATTTATAGCATACTTTCGCCCGTTTCTGATCCCGTATTTTATTCCCGGCCTCCACTCTAGTTCGGTATTCAATTTTAGAATATCATGATCTCCAAATGATCCCGGACTTGTCTCTACATTCTCTGGCTGGCTGGAAGTATATTCCCTTCCTTCCTTATTGTAGAAACTGTAATTATTCGTGTTAAAAAGTTCTGCACGGTGAGCATAAGTCATATTAACTCGATAGGTAATACCTCCATTTACTCGATGCGCCCAATATGCTTGCGCAAAATCCTGCTCGTATAGCTTCATGTAATTTTGCCTCAGAAGTAAGGAGTATAGCGCATTTACCTGTTCGTTGATCGGCTCTCCCCCATTGAATTGATAGATATATCTACCGCCTCTTACTCCGAATGTTGTGCCTGATATAGGCAAGGTGCTGGACCATCGGAAATCAACTTTTCCATAAAAACGATTGCTTGAAAAGCCATATCGCAACTCAGGTTCAATATTGAAGCTTTTGCGATGTGTGCTTACACTATCAGCCAATTTGGTGGATGACTGCTTTCTGTAAAACAATCCTACTCCAACCTTGAAACCTTCAACAGTATTGAAAGAAGTCTTTGTCCAGTTTTGCTTGAATCCTATAGAAACTCCCTTACCCATGCTATATGAAGCGCCATTCATGAAGTCCAGCGGTCTCATCTTTCTCTTAGCTTTTTGAGCTACTGAATCCACATCACTCATCTTAGCTACCTCCACTGTCGCCAAACTATCATCCCGCTGATATCCCTCAATCTCACTCTCGGTCAGTGGAACGGGACGAATGCTGTCCCAATAAGCTTGGTCATACTTTTTGGCCATAGAATCCACTTCATAGTAACTTTCCTGAACTACATCTGGCTCTTCGAGTTCTTTCAGTGACTCCTTCTCATATTCATTCAGAAGTTTGCGATATTCTTTTCTAGTTTTAGGTTCCTCCTTAGCCAGCTGTTCCAAGGCAGATACAGACTTATTAAAAGCCACCGCATCTTCAGGGACTTCCTGTACTTTTTCATCGATAATTTCAGGTACGACTTCCAGATCTGGATTCAGTTCTATTTCATATTCACGGGTAGAAGCCAAGTATTTGAAATTCCCTTCAAAGCCGAAAATCTTACCGCCAAAGTCATATGTATGCGTCAACGGCATCCAGACATTGTCAGCTACTGGCGCATATTGTTGCTTGGCTTGGATCTGAAACCCCAACATAGAGGTCTGCAAGTTCAGGCTATGAATCGCCCATAAATCCTCGATAATGTAGATAAAGCCTTCAAAGACCTGCTCTCCTCTTGATCTTGGGGTGACCTTGATCTTGCTCACCATTACATTCTGGTCAAAGAAGCTTCCTTCGTAATGGAATTTATAATACTGAAAAGCGGATCGAGAAAGTGGAGAGATGATGCCATTGATTTTCTCTTGATAAAAAGTAGTTTGAATATAAGGAGCAGGAGAAGTAGATTGGTTATCACCGTTGGTCCGAATAGAAATTACTTTTTCCTCCACTTTATTGGGCTGAGTAAAAGTGATTCTCGAAACTGATTCAGAAGTATAGGCTTCATTAAGCTTGAGGCCTTCTTTTTCAATGGTCTTACGTAAGAAGAAAGGTGCATCGGTCAGTTTTCCTGTTCCTTTCAAATAAACGGTCATGCTGTATTTCTGTATCTGAAGTCTATGATACTTTGCCTTTGCTATCGCTTTTCTCATGATAGTCAGCGCAGGATCTTCCGCACCTGCTCTGACTTCTACCTCTGCCAAAGTGTATTCCTGGGGATCAAGTACAAAGTCTTTGATAGTCCATCCATCTGACACAGTGATCGTTTCGAGCTGAGATTTGTAACCAAGGTATTGGACTAATACATCATAAACTCCCTTCGGAAGTTTGTATTCGTAATTCCCTTCTTCATTGGTAGGCACCCCGTCACCGAGATTTCGAATATAAACCGATGCAAAAGCCAGGGGTTCACCATCTGAAGATTTCACATTTCCTTTGATTCCTTGAGCCTCTACTTGATGAGAAAAAAGTAATGCAGAAACAGAAATCAACAGAATAAGTAATACTTGTATTTGTTTTTTCATAAAAGTCGATTGGCTCATCAAGTTAAACAGCTTTTCAAAAACGCACTTTACGCTGCGTATGTTTTAAGATGATTTAGGATTACTCAATATGCCCCAAATCTCCAATTTTGGATTAGAATTCAGGGACAAAACCCCAAAAAACTAACCCTAACTTTTTACCTCAAAACAATACTTTCGCAAAAATTTTAATTATGTGTTTTTAGTCTCAAAATTATCCTTAAACGAAACTTGTATTTTTTCAACTTTTTAAAAAAAACTCAAATTCGTGATTATTCGAAAATGGAAAACGATTTCCATTAGCAAAATAGCATCAAAACATGGTTTTTATTAATCAATCATCAAATAAAACATTATTCTGTTAAATCGTGTTTTTCAATTCTCAAATAGGAAAAATGTTAACAATTGCAAAATTAAAATTATTACCACACTTTAGATTCGAAATATATGAAGGCTATATATTTTCTAGGATACCAAACAATCAAACCCTATGAGAAACTATTTACTAAAACAAAAGACGTTTCTACTTGCAATAGCGCTTATCTTCTGCGCTACTCTAGTGGCAAACGCTCAAACTAGAACCGTGACAGGTACTGTCATGGATCCAACCATTGGAGAATCTGTTCCTGGCGCGACTGTACTTGTAAAAGGAACTACTCGTGGTACTGCTACAGATTTGGATGGGAAATTTACCCTTGACTTACAGCAAGGTGACCAGATACTCATCGTGTCCTTCGTCGGGTATATCCCGCAAGAAGTAGAAATCGGAAACAAAACCACTTTCATCATTAATCTGGAAGAAGATATTCAAAGTCTAGAAGAGGCTGTAGTAATTGGTTACGGAACTCAAGACAAAAAAGAAATCACTTCCGCAGTAGTTGCTATAAAGCCAGAAGACTTCAACAAAGGAAACGTTTCGAATCCTGCGCAATTACTTCAGGGAAAGGTAGCTGGCCTTTCAATCACTCGCCCAGGAGGAAATCCCAATTCCGGATTCAATGTGCGTCTAAGAGGTCTATCCACTTTCGGAGCAAACTCTTCCCCGCTAATTGTTTTGGATGGTGTGATTGGAGCTTCGATGGATAACGTTGATCCTAATGACATTCAATCTATTGACGTACTGAAGGATGGTTCTGCGGCTGCTATTTATGGAGCTAGAGGATCTTCCGGTGTGATTCTAATCACTACTACCAAAAAGAATCCAAAAGATGGAAGAGTCAGTGTGTCCCTTAACTCATTTGGCACGATGGATCAGGCGACTAACCTAATCCCAATATTGTCTGCAGAGGAATTCGTTGCTAGAGGCGGTACTGATTTTGGAAGTTCCACCGACTGGAGAAATGAATTGATCGATGATGCATTTTCTTACACTACTAATGCAAGCGTGTCTGGAGGATTCAACAATACTAATTACCTAGCGGCAGTTAACTACCGCGATAATCAAGGTATTGTTAACGGAGTTTCTAATAAGCGACTTAACACTCGCCTTAACCTTTCTCAAGGTGCTCTTGACAATAGACTAAGATTAAATGTGAACTTATCCTTCACAAATATTGACAGAGAGTCAATCAACGACGCAGCATTCAGATATGCTACTCTTTACAACCCTACTGCACCAATCTTCGAAAACACCCAAGATGCCGTAGAGCGATTTGGAGGTTATTTCCAAAGAGATCTTTTTGATTTCTACAATCCTGTAGCATTGGCTAATCAGCAGAAGTTTGTAAACGAGACTAAGTCTGCGTTAACTTCTTACAGAGCTGAATTCGACATTTTGAGAAATCTGACCATCTCTGCTCAATACTCACAGGACAGAAGCAATACACTTTCAGGTGATTTCTGGTCTAGACTAGATTATAATGTCGGTCTTGGTACTGGTGGATCTGCGCAAAGAAGAACAAATGATAGAGTTCAAAAAATCTTTGAATCTACTTTACGCTACGAGCTAGACCTTAGTGATGGCCTGAATATGACTTTATTAGGTGGTGTCGCTACGCAATCCACTAAAAATCAAGGATTCAACGCTAGAGTAAAACAATACCTATTCGATTTGGGATGGGACAACCTAGGCGCAGGTTCTATTCGTCTTGGAAACAGTACAGATTTAGCATCTTACGCTAATGAAGATCAGCTGAACTCTATCTTCGGTAGAGCAAACTTCAATTTGAATAACCGTTTCTTCCTTTCAGCTTCTGTGAGAGCGGAGACCTACTCAGGATTTGGTGCAAACAATCAAACAGGTGTATTCCCTGCTGTCAGTTTAGGTTCTGATTTTACACAGATCTTCGACATGGGAATCTTTAGTCAATTCAAGCCTAGAGCATCATTTGGAATCACAGGTAACTTACCTCCATCTCCAACTTTGGCGCTTGGTGTATATGGCAACGGAAATAGAGTAGATCTTGATGGAGATCCATTGACTCAAAGTGATGTTTTTGTTGGCATCGTGCAAAATTCTAATCCAAATAGAGATCTGAAATGGGAAACCAAACAAGAAATGAACTTTGGTTTGGACTTTGGAATATGGAACAACAAAGTAACTGGAGCAATGGATTATTACATCAGAAACATTTCTGATCTTCTTTTCAATGTACCAGTAGCCACTGGAGCTCCTAACCCATTTGATCCAGGAAGATTTAATACAGCTTCTTCTACATGGGTGAATCTTGCCGATCTAAGAGCAGCAGGTTTTGAGTTTGCTGTCACCGCTCATGACATTCATCTGGGCAATATCAAATGGCATCCAAGTGTAAACTTCACGCTTTATGATAAAACTACTATCGAAAGCCTTTCAGCTGGAGATTTGGGATTTGATGAGTTGAGATTTGCTACTCCAGGATCTCCAGGTCAAAACAACAACCCGATCGTATACAACAGAGTAGGACAAACCTTAGGAGATTTCTACGGACCGGTGCTAGAGGGATTAACTGAAGATGGGAAATATATCCTTTCTACAACTGATCCAAATGAGTTTGAAAAGCTAGGAAATGGCCTGCCAAAAGGAGAATTCGGCTTTGCTAACAACTTTGAATATGGAGGATGGAATCTAAGCTTCTTCTTCAGAGGCGCATGGGGACATGATCTGTACAATTCCTACAGAGGTTTCTACGAAAACCAAGATGCATCATCTAATACTTGGAACTCCGTAATCACCGACAAAACTCAGGTGGTGACTTCTACTCCAACTTTCAATAGTTCATATATTGAGAATGCATCCTTTATTCGATTGGACAACATGGAATTGGGTTACAATTTCAAAACACCTTCTAAAAATCTGAATTCATTCCGTATATATTTTGCTGCGCAAAATCTATTCACTATCACCGATTATACGGGGGTAGATCCTGAAGTTAGAATCACTGACTCGGAAAATGGCGATGGCTTTACCACGTCACTGTCTCCTGGACTTGAGCGTAGAAATACCTACTTCCAGACCAGGTCATTCACTTTGGGTTTATCTCTTAATTTCAAATAATCAATCTAAACACAGAGACATGTTAAAATATATAAGTAAAATCTGTCTATTGGTTCCAGCGATTTTCCTACTGGGATCATGCTGGGAACTAGATCAAGAAGTGCTTGATGGAGTCACTCCAGACGATGTGAAAAATAGCAATAACCCACAATTGATTGACGTATTAAAGGCTTCAGCTTACTCTAGAATTGTAGGTAGCTGGGGAGGTCACAATAGCATCTGGTCCATCAACGAGGTGGCTTCAGATGAAATGGCTATCCCTCAGAAAGGTCCTGACTGGGAAGATGGCGGTATCTGGCTGAGAGTGCATAGACATACTTGGGGTACTTCCGAAGATGCATTCAACAACTCTTGGAACTACTGCTTCACGGCTGTTGGAGAGATCAACAACCTGATCATTTCCTTTCCTGATGTTGAATTGCTAGTAGCTGAACTGAAAGTTTTGAGAGCGCTTCCTTACCTATGGTTATTAGATTCTTTTGGAAATGTACCTATCATCACCGAAGAGTCCACAGGAGGAAACCCAACCAATAATTCTCGCCAAGAGGTGTTTGATTTTATTGAGAAATCTATTTTGGATAACATCGCTTTACTACCAAAAGAAGATACTAGAACTACTCTGAACTACTACTCTGCACAGGCAATGCTAGCTAAGCTTTACCTTAATGCAGAAGTATATACAGGAACTCCACGTTGGGCAGATGCAGAAGCTGCAGCAAACGAAGTAATTTCCGGACCATATTCCCTTAGCTCAAACTTCTTCGCAAATTTCGCGACAAGAAATAGTGGTTCTACAGAAAACATTCTAACACTTCCATACGATGAGAACAATGCTGCAGGTTTTAACCTTGCAATGATGACTTTGCACTACTTAAATCAAAATACATTTGACCTAAGTGCTCAGCCTTGGAATGGATATGCGTCTTTGGAAGAATTTTACAACAATTTTGATGACGAAGATGTCAGAAAACAAAGTTTCCTTGAAGGCCCACAGTTTTCTTCTGACGGAAAGAGACTTGAAGATCTATCTGCAGAAGCTGGCGATCCTGATGGAAACCCATTGACCTTCACTCCTAAAATCAACATGCTTGCTCCTAATGCATTTAGACAAGCTGGTGTAAGAGTGGGTAAGTTTGAATTTGCTCCGGGTGCAGGTCAGGAATTGAGCAATGACTATCCCCTATTCAGATTGGGAGAAATCATTTTGACCAAAGCCGAAGCTGCATTTAGACAAGGTAAAACGGGTGAAGCTTTAGATGCTTTGAATCAAGTAAGAAAAAGAGCTGGACTTGATCCACTAACCACTATCACTGCAGATGCGATCTTTGCAGAAAGAGGTTTTGAAATGTTTGCAGAAGCAAGCAGAAGAACTGATATGATTAGATTCGGTAAATTCAGTCAGCCATGGTGGGAAAAAGGATCTTCTGAAGCATTTAGAAATCTATTCCCTATTCCACTTCAGCAAATCAACGCTAACCCTAACTTGGTACAAAACCCAGGTTATTAAGCCCTACTTGAGGCACAATACAAAAGGAAGTGCAGCATCTGCACTTCCTTTTTTACTTAGTTCACCTTTCACTTACTAACTTACCCCTAGGTTTGTAATTACAGTTTCCTGATTTTACTTCCTATCAGAAAAAGTGATTTATTGATCACTGTAACTCATTTTTCTAAAATGATTTGCAGAGCCTACTCAAGGATAATCGGAGTACTTGCTTACTTTGATATAACTGAATTAGCCCTCGTGAAAATATGTTTGCAGACAGATGGAGCCACAAAAATTTCCGATTAATTAGATAAATGAACATCAACTTAACTCATTACAAACACCTCCTTTTATTAGTTTCAATAGGCTTTTGCCTGATGTCCTGTCAATCTGACTATCAGAAAATGGAATCTAGAGAATTGGCTTCAGGGAAAATTGTGAATGATTTATTCTTGGATTTAGAACTAGGAATGCCAAAGAAGGAATTCTACGCTACCTGCTGGGAGCTAAATAAACAAGGTGTTTTACTAAATGGACCAACCGAGCTTTCCATAGAATACATAGTCGATATGCCTTCAAAGAAGGAAACGACCATGCGCTTCTACCCTAAATTCTCTGATGACAAAATTTACTTAATGCCAGTGGATTACGCCTACAAAGGTTGGGCACCGTGGAACGAGGACTTATCAGTAGAAATACTAAGAGCTGACGTTTTGGCTCTTTATGAGCAGTGGTACGGTGAAGGATTTATAGAAGTCAGCAGCGAAGACGGCTCTCAGGTAGCCTTTGTGAAAATCGACGGAAATAGAAGAATTAGAATTTACAAAAAGAACCTATCTACAGTAAGAGCAGAGATAGTTGATCTGAAAATTCAAAAGCAACTTGAAGAGAACCCATCATGAATAATAAATTCCTAGCGTTCTTCATTTTAGTATTGGCATTTTCCTGCTCAGAAAAAAAAGCGGAAACTCCTACTTTATTTCAATCCATTGATCCAGCATCTTCTGGAATATCCTTTAGAAATGACCTTCCCTTCGACGAGGAATTCAATATTTTCACCTATAGAAATTTCTATAATGGTGGCGGAGTCGCACTTGGAGATGTGAATAACGATGGACTATTAGACATTTACCTCACGGCCAATCTTGGTCCCAACAAGCTATATCTTAACAAGGGAGATTTCAAGTTTGAAGATGTAACGGACCTTTCCGGCACAGCCGGCACAAGAGCCTGGAGCACCGGTGTAGCCATGGCAGATGTCAATGGTGATGGCTTTCTAGATATTTACGTCTGCAACTCTGGAGATATCTCTGGAGACAACAAACAAAATGAGCTGTTCATCAACCAGGGGAACGGCACTTTCAGAGAAGAAGCCGAAGCATACGGCTTAGCCGACAAAGGTTACTCTACACATGCCGTGTTTTTCGATTACGACAAAGACGGCGATCTAGACACTTATTTGCTGAACAATAGTTACCAAGCCATCGGCAGCTTCAACAAAATGCAAAATGAACGCCCAAAGCGGGATTCCGTGGGAGGTGACAAACTTTTTAGAAATGATGATGGCCAATTCACTGATGTGAGTGAAGAAGCTGGCATCTATGGATCATTGATAGGATTTGGTCTAGGCATAACTATCGGAGATGTGAATCAGGATTCATGGCCAGATATATTTATCTCCAATGATTTCTTTGAGAAGGATTACCTCTACATCAACAATCAGGATGGAACTTTCACCGAGTCATTAGAGAGCTCCATGCGTTCCATTTCAGCTGCATCTATGGGCGCAGACATTGCAGATATCAACGGTGATGGCTTACTGGATATTTTTGTCACAGACATGCTTCCAGAACCACAGCAACGGCTGAAACAGGTAACGACTTTTGAGAACTGGGACAAATTCAAGTTCAACAAAACCCACGGGTACCATTATCAGTATTCCCGCAACATGCTCCATATTAATAACGGAGATGGCACTTTCAGCGAAATGGGAAGGCTTGCAAATGTAGAAGCTACGGATTGGAGCTGGGGAGCATTGATTTTTGACATGGACAACGACGGGAAGCGTGATATTTTTGTCGCCAATGGCATCTATCAGGATATAACTGACTTAGACTACCTCAATTTCATTGATGATGATGCCACCAAAAGCAAGATCATCTCTCAAAATGGAGTTGACTATAAGGCGCTAATTGATCCTATCCCGATCAATCCAGTGCCAAATTACGCTTACAGAAACCTTGGGGAATTGGATTTTGAAAATGTCTCTGACGCTTGGGGACTAGGAAAAGCCATTCATTCCAATGGCGGTGCATATGGAGATTTGGATAATGATGGGACCCTAGATTTGGTTGTCAACAACGTCAATAACCCAGCCTCTTTATTTAGAAATACAGGAAGAACACTAAATCCTGAAAACCATTCTCTCCAAATCCAACTAGTAGGAAAAGGTAAAAATACCCAAGCCATCGGAGCTCAAGTGAAGATCCTTGCCGGAGATCAAATTTTCTACACCGAGCAAATGCCAAACCGAGGCTTTGAATCTTCTGTAGATCCAAAACTTACCATTGGACTAGGGAAAATAACATCGATTGATCAACTCCAAATTTTATGGCCTGACGGGACTTTCACCAAGCTCGAAAATATCCAAGCGGATCAATTACTGACGCTAAAATGGAGCGAAGCAAAGCCACTACCGGATGGTGAAAGTTTCTTTGATCAGCCAATAGAAGCATTTTTCAAACTGGGGAATGAGCAAGATCTGGATTTCACTCACGAAGAAAATCCTATGGTAGATTTCGACAGAGATCGCCTCACCTTCCATATGTATTCTACCGAAGGCCCTGCTTTTGCAAAAGGCGATGTGAATGGCGACGGAATTGAGGATTTGTTTTTTGGCGGAGCCAAAGGATTCTCAGGCAAATTATATCTAGGGTCTGGCTCTGGAAAATTCAAGCTTTCTGAGCAAGAATCTCTACAAGGCGACGCGCTCTCTGAAGATGTAGACGCGGTGTTTTTCGATGCAAATTCGGATGGGAAACTGGACTTAGTAGTAGCCTCAGGAGGCAATGAGTCTGGTCTCGGAGCTTTAGAACTTACAGACAGATTGTATCTAAACGATGGTAAAGGAAATCTCACTAAAACCGAACAGACTGGCTTCAATTCAAATCGTGGCAGTAGTTCCGTAGTACAAGTGATGGACCTAAATGATGATGGTGCTCCTGATTTATTTATTGGAGGCAGACTTGTGCCATTCGTCTATGGAGCTCCTGCGAGTAGCAGTATTTGGATCAATGATGGCATAGGAAACTTCACTGACCAAACCTCCACACTTGCTCCTGAGATGAAAGAAATTGGCATGATCACGGATGCAAAAGTGGTAGATTGGGATAATGACGGTACGAATGACCTTGTCCTCGTAGGTGAATGGACTGCTCCTATTTTCTTTAGAAATACTAGCGGTAAACTTCAGAAAATTGAAATGCCAGAATTAAATAACCTGAAAGGCTGGTACCGAACATTGGAGATAACGGACCTAGACGGAAATGGCCTTCCAGATCTGATCTTGGGAAATAACGGATTGAATTCCCGATTCAAAGTTTCTGAAAATACTCCGGTCAGAATGTACCTAAATGACTTTGATCAAAATGGGTCAATTGAGCAGATTTTCACACGTCAGGAAGGAAATGTTCAAGTTCCATACACTCTTAAGCATGAGCTGGAAAGGCAAATTCCCGCTGTAAAAAAACGGTACATGCGCTACAGTAATTACAATAATGAGATGCTCTCCGATATTTTCCCTCAAGAAATACTGGACATGTCTATTATCAATGAAATCAATAGTCTAGAATCTGGTGTATTGATGAATGAAGGAAATGGAAAATTCACTTGGAAACCTTTCCCGAGAATGGCTCAGCGATCTTACGTCTTTGCTATCCAAGTCGCAGATCTAAATGGAGATGGGAACGAAGATCTGATCCTTGGTGGCAATCTATTTAATGCTAAACCCGAAGTGGGCAAATATGACGCAAGCTATGGCGATGTTCTTTTAGGCAAAGGTGATGGCACCTTTGATTATTGGCCTAATGCTAAAAATGGTCTAAAACTAGACGGTGATGTAAGAGCTTTTGCAGCACTTGGTGACGGTAAACTTTTAGTCGTGAAAAACAGTGCGAAAGCAGAGATTTGGAAGTATTGAGCGTGTTGAGATGAGGAGATTTTCAGTTGTGTTTCTGATAGGGATAGGTTTCATTTTTTCTTGTACAGAGAAAAAAATAGAGACCCTTTATGAGCTGATGAATAATCAACAAATAGGTATTGACTTTGAAAACACCCTGACTTCATCAGATTCGCTAAACATCCTAGAATACCTCTACTTCTATAATGGTGGTGGAGTCGCCGCCGGAGATATCAATAATGATGGTTTGGTGGATTTATATTTCGCAGGTAATCAGGTTTCCAATCGACTTTATCTGAACAAGGGCAATTTCCAGTTTGAAGACATCACCGAATCTGCAGGCGTAAATGGCGGCGGTGGCTGGTCTACTGGAGTGACCATGGCAGATATCAATGGAGATGGTTTACTGGACATCTACGTTTCTCAGGTAGGAGATTACAAAGGACTAACCGGTCAAAATAGACTTTATATCAATCAAGGTTCTGGGAAATTTGACGATCAGGCAGCCCTATATGGAGTAGACTTTATTGGGTTTAGCACCCAAGCTGCGTTCCTGGATTATGATAGAGATGGGGATTTGGACATGTATTTACTAAATCACTCTGTGAAGTCCCCTGAGGTTTTTGCCAAAGCAAATCAGAGAAATCAACCTGACGTGCTAGGTGACAAATTGTATAGAAATCTCGCGTCAGAAGGCAAGATCGGTTTCGAAGATGTTACAGAAATTTCAGGCATCTATTCAAGCATTTTAGGTTTTGGGCTTGGAGTTGGAGTAGAGGATATCAATGATGATGGCTGGCCAGACATTTATGTTTCCAATGACTTCACCGAGAACGACTACCTCTATCTGAACCAGCACGATGGGACTTTTATAGAATCTCTAGACAGTCTGATATCCAATACGAGTCGGTATAGCATGGGAAATGATTTGGCGGATCTGAATGGAGATGGATTACCAGAGATTTTCACTACGGATATGCTGCCAAATGACCCTGAGATTTGGATGAAATCTGTGGGAGAAGACAAGCAGGAAGTCTATCAAATCAAGAAGAAATTTGGCTACTCTGATCAGTACGTCAGGAATCATCTCCAGCTAAATCAAGGATCAAATGGCTTCAGCGAGATCGCTTTATTCTCTGGAGTTTACGCTTCAGACTGGAGCTGGTCACCGCTTATTTTCGACATGGACAATGACGGTTTTCCGGACATTCACATCACCAATGGCATAGAAAAGCGTCCGAATGATCTGGACTTTATCCAGTACAGTCAGCAGGCCGAGCCAAGTTTAAAGATGAGTGAGCTCCGCCAAAAGCAAATAGCTATGCTCCCTACAGTCAAACTACCAAATCTTAGCTACCAGAACCAAGGAGAGTTGACCTTTATTGATCAAGCTACCACTTGGGGTTTGGATCAACCTAGTTATTCCAATGGTTCAACTTACGCTGACCTGGACAATGATGGGGATTTGGATTTGATCATCAACAACCTGAACCAGCCAGCATTCATCTATCAAAATCACACTGAGAGGTCAGGTAACGCTTTCCTTCGAGTCAACCTTAGCGCGAATGGGGAAAACACATTTGCGATGGGAGCAAAAGTTGGGATATACTATGCTGGCAAATCCCTATTTCAGCAGTATTCTGGAAGCCGAGGTTTCATGTCTGGCACTTCCTCCACGCTGGTTTATGGTTTGGGAAAAGCAACTGAAATAGACTCCATTTCTGTGGTGTGGCCAAATGGAGCAAATGAAATTTATCTGAATGACTCGATCAACCACTCAATAAAATTGACTCAAGGAACAGGAAAGCCATATACCAAAGCGAATATATCTTCTGATAAAACAGCTTCTTTTCCGCAAATCCCATGGGCCCATCAGGAGAAAAATACGCTCGAAGAAACTAAGCGGGAATATCTGATCCCGAAAAGTTTTGCCAGCATGGGTCCGGCCTTGGCTGTTGGAGATGTGAATAATGATGGCTTGGAAGACTTGTATGTAGGTGGAGCTCAGGATCAAGCCGGAGCATTGTTTATTCAGCTTGCCGATGGGAAATTTATAGAAAGGAAAAATGAGTTATTCACGCAACTTGCTCGAGCAGAAGATATAGTCGCCGAGTTTGCAGACCTCAATGGAGATGGCAATCTGGACTTATATGTGGGAAGCGGCGGAAACGAACATAAAAGCGGAGCGCTTTTCAACTTTGATCGAATCTTCTTCGGCAATGGAAAAGGAGATTTCATCTTCAGCCCCATGTCACTTCCAAAGATCGGGGAAAACACATCAACGCTCGCTATTCACGACGTAGATGGCGATGGTGATTTGGATATTTTCGTAGGTAGCTCTGTAGTCAGTGGTGATTATGGGACAAGTCCTAAAAGTGCCTTGCTCATCAACCAAGGTAATGGGAAATTTGAAGATAAAACCAAGGAGTGGTTTGGCGTCGAAATAGACCTAGGAATGATCAGTTCAGCAATATGGGCTGACTTGACTAGTAACGGAACCAGGGAATTAATCCTCACAGGAGATTGGCAGGGAATCAGGGTTTTCGAAAATCGTAATGGCAAATCACTTCAAGAAAAAGCTATAGAAGGACTAGCTTATTCATCGGGTTGGATTCAAAGCCTTGCTATCGCTGATGTAAATGAGGATGGAAAACCTGATATTCTGACAGGAAATCTTGGTTTGAACAGCAAGCTAAAAGCAAGTCAGGAGAAACCGCTTTGGTTATATTACGGGGATTTTGATGAAAATGGGCAGGCAGATCCTTTGATCTTTCATTACATGGGAGATCGTCTCGTGCCTTTTGCTAGCAGAGATGATCTAATCAAACAGATTTCAGGGATCAAGAGAAAGCATAATTCTTATCAGAGCTATGCAACTCAATCCAGCCCTACAGATCTATTCCCGGAAGAGATACTAGCTCAGACTTCCCAGTATGCTGTATATGAATTTCGTTCTGGCATTTACCTTCAGCAAGCCGATGGGAGCTTTGTCTTTGAGCCATTTCCAGACCAAGCACAACTCTCACCTATTTCATCTATACTTTGGGATAAGGAGCAGAAATCTGTTTTACTAGGAGGAAATTTCTCCGGATTCCGCGTAGACCTAGGCACCAATATGGCTTCAGCTTTTACCGCTTTTAAATGGGAAAATGAAACCTGGAGAAAGACAGCATTCCAACATACTATTCCAGCCAAATCAGAAATAAGACACATCAATAAAATCACTGTAAACAACAAACTACTTGTCGTAGGAGTGAGTCATTCGGGGCCTGTATACTGGATCAAACTTGATTAAAATCTTTTGATACTTACTTAATTTCCAATAGCTTTAAGGCCCAAATGCAACCAATGGAAATCCGCTTTGACAAAGCTTTACCTCGATTTCTGATACACAAGCACAATAATAAAATCCAATAATATGCGTACCCTCAAATTCATGATCTTTTCAGGAATACTCCTGATTGCATCCTCATGCGCAGAACCCGTCGATTATTCTCAAGCCATTACAGATGGTCAGTATATAACTGAAGCTCAGGATAAGATCACACAGGTAATCATTCACGATATTTTCTCTCCCCCTGTAGCTGCAAGAATTTACACTTACGCATCCCTTGCGGCCTACGAAGTAGCGGCTTCAGTTGACCCGAATTACGCCTCTCTCTTGGGGCAGTTGAATGGGTCAGAGAAAGTGACTTTCACTCCTTCGGAAAAAGTATATCCACCTCTAGCCTCATTGGCAGCATATTACTATGTGGGAACAGGATTGATTTTCTCTGAAGACCTTATGAATGAGCATAGAGATGCTACATTCGCAACTTTGAAAGAAAAGGGAATTCCAGACGATGTATTTGAAGCTTCTATAGCCTACGGCAAAGAAGTAGGTGACGTGATCAAAGCCTATTCTTCCAAAGACAACTATCACCAGAGTCGATCCTTCCCGAAATTCACCGTAACCTCTGAAGAGGGAACTTGGCAGCCAACTCCTCCGGCTTACATGGAAGCAATCGAACCTCATTGGAACAAAATCAGGACGTTCGTTTTGGATTCAGCTTCACAGTTTAGACCACTACCGCCTCCTCCATTCTCTACCGATCCTAAAAGTGAGTTCTTCAAGGTTGCCAAGGAAGTATATGATATGGATAGAAGTGCAACTCAGGAGCAAAAAGACATTGCGCTATTCTGGGATTGCAATCCTTATAAAATGAATGTCAAAGGCCATGTGATGTTTGCTGAGAAAAAAATCACTCCGGGCGGACACTGGATGAGCATAGCTGCTATAGCCTCTAAAGCGGCCGGTAAAGATTGGAAAGGGATCGCAGAAGTTTTTGCCATGACAGGTATCTCACTGAATGAAGCCTTTATTTCCTGCTGGGACGAAAAATACCGAAGTAATTTAATCCGACCTGAAACCTACATCAATCAGCACATCGATGAGCAATGGGTGCCACTTCTGCAAACACCACCTTTCCCTGAACACACCAGCGGGCACAGTGTAGCTTCAGCAGCTTCGGCCTATACATTGGCTCACTTATTTGGTGATGAGTTTCACATAGTAGACAGTTCGGAAGTGGCATATGGCCTTCCTATAAGAGAATACAACTCCTTCTCTCAGGCTGCCGAGGAAGCAGCTTTGAGCCGGTTCTATGGTGGAATCCACTACCGACCTGCTATTGAATATGGCATCACAGAAGGCCGGGATTTGGCAGCATTCATTTGGACAAAAGTGGATACAAAACCAAAAAATGTAGCAAGCAAGTAAGCTCAAAAGCACCCGCCAAAATGGGTGCTTTTTTTGTTTCTAACTGATGAAATCTAAGTCCAGACTGAACTCTACACAAGTCCTGTTGTTTTTATTCCAAGAGATAATTAGTATCTTTTCTTATCACCTTTTTGAATTGGATTTTTCCACTTCTTGTTTTTAAACCAACTATTTCATGTCAAAAACCATTATCGTTTCCAATCGCCTTCCTATTAGTTTAAGACACCGAAACGGCCGATTTGAGTTCAAACCAAGTGCAGGAGGATTAGCTACAGGCCTTGGGTCTATTTATAAAGAAGGAGATAATATTTGGATTGGATGGCCGGGAAATACCGTAGACGACCCAGAGCAACGCGCAGAAATCATTCTCGAACTTCATGACCTTAAAATGGCTCCCGTATTTCTTTCCAAAGAAGATGTCGAGGAGTTTTACGAGGGATTTAGTAACGAGACATTGTGGCCAGCATTCCACTATTTCACCCAATACATGATCTACAACCCTGAGCACTGGGAAGCTTATGTACGTGTGAATCAAAAGTTTTGCGATGCCATCTTGAAAAAAGCAGGGCCAGACGACACGATCTGGATTCATGATTACCAGCTGCTCTTGCTTCCGCAAATGCTACGCGAAGTACTTCCAAATGCTACCATTGCATTTTTCCAGCATATCCCCTTCCCTTCTTACGAGATCATCCGGATGATTCCTTGGAGAAAGGAATTGCTCGCCGGAATGTGCGGTGCGGATTTGATTGGCTTTCATACCTATGATGATATGCGTCACTTCCTCAGTGCAGTGGGCAGAATCAACGGCCTATCCAGCGAAAGCGGCTATATCCAGGCTGAAAACAGAATCATCAATGTGGATTCCTTCCCGATGGGGATTGATTATGACAAATTTGCGAAGCAGGCAAAAAGTAAGAGAACACTAAGTTTTGTAGAGGAATTTGGCAAGCAGGTAGAAGATCAGAAGCTACTACTTACAATTGATAGGCTGGATTATTCTAAAGGAATTCCTCAGCGTATTCAGGCTTTCAACCAATTGCTGGAACAGCATAAGGAACTGCACGGAAAAGTATCCATGATCATGATCGTGGTGCCGAGCCGGGACAAAGTGCAGTCTTACAAAGAACTTAAAGAGGAAATTGACTTGTTGGTAGGGCGTATCAATAGTGAGTACTCTACGCTAAACTGGGTACCAGTTCATTATTTCTACCGTAGTTTTCCATTTGAGGAACTCAGTGCATTTTACAACATGTCGGACATCGCGCTAGTGACTCCACTGCGTGACGGTATGAACTTGGTGTGTAAGGAATTTGTAGCCAGTAAAACTGACCAGACAGGCGTTCTAATCCTGTCTGAAATGGCTGGTGCCTCCAAAGAACTTCAGGATGCGATTCTTGTCAATCCAAATGACCGTCAAGGTGTAGTGGATGCTATATTCAATGCACTTTCTATGCCGCTGGATGAGCAAATAGCCAGAATGAACAGCATGCAGGAAAGCCTGAAAAAGTACGACGTTTTCCAATGGGTGAAGGTATTCATGGATCGTCTCGATCATGTGAAGAAAAAGCAGGAAGAGCTGACCTCCAAGGACGTGGACACCAAAGTGATGAATGAAATTCAAGCAAGTTTCAAAAAAGCCAAGAAAGCTATTTTGTTCCTTGACTACGACGGTACGCTAACAGGATTTCATTCTGACCCTCAAAAAGCAGTGCCTGATGATGAATTGAGAGGTATCGTAAAAGATCTCAGTGAACTTGCTCAGGTAGTCATCATCTCAGGTAGAGACAAGGACACCTTGGGTCGATGGTTTGAAGGTCAGCATATCGACATGATCGCTGAGCATGGCGTTTGGGTGAAAAAGAAAGAAGACAAAGGAGATTGGGAGTTATACGCTGAAGTCGAAGACGGCTGGAAAGATGACATCCGAAAGGTGATGGAGTATTACGTTCTCCGAACTCCGGGAGCATTTATCGAGGAAAAGCACCATTCCTTAGTTTGGCATTATAGAAAAGTGGAAAGTGGACTGGGAGATCTCAGAATGCGCGAGCTTTTCAGTCACCTAAAATACATGGCAAGAGGCCACAACCTGCAGGTATTGGAAGGCAACATGGTCTTGGAGATCAAACGACCTGATATCAACAAAGGCCGAGCAGCTACAGCGATGATGAAAGGAATGGAATATGACTTCATCTTAGCAATCGGTGATGACTGGACAGATGAAGACACGTTCAAGGCTATGCCTAAAAACGCCTATTCTATCCGGGTAGGTTATGCATACACACAAGCCAATTTCAATATCAAATCAGTGAAACAAGTAAGACAATTGCTTCAGAAGTTGACTTCTTGATATCAGGATTAAAGCAATAATTGTAGGGGCGAAAGATTTTTCGCCCCTTTTTTAATATTGAAATTTTTCAAGCCTTCCTGCTATCGGCAGGTTTCATGACTTGGACACAAATCAATGCTGTTTCCAAACTGCAATACAGTAGGTCTAAGTCTGAAGATTTGAACCAGGTGATCTCGTATAATTCTAATTTGCGTACGTTGCGTCACCCTTTGCGCGCTCCGACGCAAATAATCACAAATATTTTTTATACAGATTATCCAAGATCCTCTTATCCGTTTCTGTCAATCCCGATTCTATGTCATGCTGCACAAAATGCAGTTTGAATGCGCGTATCGCTGCATTTGGATCACTCATATCATACCCTATAATTCTGAGAGCTAGAATAGGATCTACCGTTTCTTGAGGTAAATCGTCTGTGCTTTCGATAGGAATTGAAGTATACTCATGTGGGGAAAGAACAGGGAAAACCACCTCTTCATCATACCACAATCCATATCCTTCTTCGGCCAACATTTTCCAAGGAAAATAAATACTTGGATCTACTTTTCTAGATGGAGCGATATCCGAATGCCCGATGAAATTGGCTGTAGGAATTCCATACTTCCACTTGAGTCGCTTCAGCAAAATCAATAAACTTTCCATTTGTGCTGTAGTGAATGGCTCAGTTCCGTTGTTATCCAATTCAATTCCTATAGAAGCCGAATTCAAATCTGTATCATTTCCCCATCTTCCTCTTCCAGCATGCCAAGAGCGCAAGTAATCATTCAACATCTGTACGATCTCCCCGTCGCTGCCTACTACATAGTGCGAACTTACCTGAGTTCTACTAACTGTGAAGGTATTAATCGTCTGCTTCAATGAATCCTGAGCCGTGTGATGGATGACCACATAGTTTGGTTTCCTGATACTAAAATTGGTCGTCCCAACCCACTCATCGGTGATGCTGAGGGTGTCGTAGTTAAGCTCAGACTTGGTTTTGGGGATCTCTCGGATAGATTCTGTGGCATCTCTGACAGCCTTCTTATGCTCTTTATTATTCTCACGATAGATGTCTTGGGAACAGGAGACAAAAGCAAGCGAGAAAATAATTAGTAGCAGGGAGGAGAGATAATTTTGGAACTTCATAGACAGGAGTGATTAATCAGTATTTGAAGCTACAAGTATTGTACTACTTCCTAAAAAATATATTGAAAAGATAAATCGCATATTCCAAACATGAATAGAATTTCTATTTCGCTCTTTCAGAGCTTCAGCTATTGAATCCATTTTAAACCCCATCCCTTTCGAGCTGGGCTATGGTATTTAAGGCTTTCAGCCCTAAACTTAAATACCTCATCACCTAAGTCCGAGTCGTAGACTTTATGCCTGTTTTGATTAAAAGAAAAAAACTTCGAGGAGACCTTTCGACTTCGCTAAGGCTGGACCCCACAAAGGTTAATGAAAAAAGTCCTGCTTCTGGAGAAGCAGGACAACACTAGTTTTAGTAAATACAATGACCTCAATATCTGCGGAGTTATCCGCGAATATCTGCGGGAAATTTATTTGAAATCAGCAGGAAATCTACAAGAAATTCGGTCTATCGAGCTTCTTCCCGATACGGAAAGCGGCATTCATTAACCCTACGTGTGAATATGCCTGCGGGAAATTCCCCCACTGACTTCCTGTCTTCTGATCCACGTCTTCCGAGAATAGATGCAAGTGATTACAATATTTCACCAAAGTCTCAAAACCATCAACAGCCTCATCCAATCTCCCTACACAGGCCAAGGCCTCAATATACCAGAAAGCACAGATCAAGAATGTCGTCTCCGGCACACCGAAGTCATCCATATGCTTGTAGCGATAGAATAAGAAATCCTTCGCCAACAATTCATCTTCCAATGCTTTCAAGTGATCATTTGCTCGCTCCAGATCCTCCCCGAAGTAACCCATAGTAATTAACTGAAGCGTAGAGGCATCCATATAGGTAGAGCCAATAGCCTGACCATATGCCTTACGATCTGGAAGATAACACTCCTCTATTTTCCCGATCGCTAAATCTCGAAGGACAATGGCTTTTTGATACATACTATCATCCTTCAGACGAATGCCAATTTTTGCGGCGGCACAAGCACCAGCCCAGTGAAACAAGAAGGTATAGCAATGCTGCTGTGCCAAATTCCTAAACTCCCAGAGCCCAGCGTCTTTTTCATTCATCGTCGCTTCGATCTTATTCAGCAGGTTCATGATCATCGGCTTGGAGCTACTTCTCTCCTCTTCGGTAAATCTCTGATCAGAATAAAGTGGCAGTAATGATACCAACACCTGACCGTAAAGATCATTCTGAATATGTGTGTAAGCCTGGTTTCCAAAACGAACTGGCTTCTCTCCCAGATACCCATCCAAATCAGAAATCTCCTCTGTCAAAAGCGAATCGCCTGTGATGGAATAAAGTGGCTGATAGCGCCCATCTGGTCCAGGTTTTAGATTATGAATAAATTCGAAGTATTTCTCCAGTTCCTCAAAGTGACCTAAACTATTGAAACAAGTCAAGGTATAATAACTATCTCTAATCCAGCAGTAGCGATAATCCCAATTTCGAGTAGATCCTGGAGATTCTGGTAGACTGGTGGTAGATGCCGCGATAATAGCTCCTGTATCTTCGTATTGGTGGATCTTCAGAATCAAAGCAGACCTTAGAACCAACTTCTGATGAAAACTTGAAATACTCGTGGACTTCACCCACTCCTGCCAATAGCTTGTAGTGGCCTGAAGAAAACGCTCTGAAGTAGTTTCTATAGCTGCTTCAAGTGGTCTGCCGTAAGTAAGAACGAGGTAGATCGGCTTATTCAATGAAAAAGCTTTCCCATCCATTATATAACTTAAGGGTGCATTGGTGGACAGTCTAAGTTCCTGATCAGTGTCCATAAATCGGATATGATTACTTCCCATACTTGATTTAAGCAATCGAGAACCATGCTCTGCCGAAGGCTGACATTTAATCAGAATCTTTGGAGAACCTGATACCGCTTCGATCTTACGAATCAGCATTAACGGCTTATAGTATCGATCAAAGTTTTTGAATCGTGGAGCAAAGTCTGTCACTGCATAACTATCCTCACCGGACACCACTGTGGTCTTAAGTACGTTCGTATTTTCAAGGTAAACTTGGGAGGACTTAAAGTCTCCAGACTCTGGATGAATGGTGAATTCTCCGCCTTTCTCCCGGTCCAGCATTCCGCCAAAAATAAAATCGGAATCAAATCTTGGCAGACACATCCAGCTGATATTGGTGTCCAGTTCCACGTGGGCGATATAGGCACAATTGCCGATCACCCCACTTCCGTAGGTATGTTTTTTCATTAAGGTCAGGTTTGAAGTTGAAAAGTCAGGCTTCTGGGTCAACTATCAAGAAAGCAAAAAAGAGGACAGTATGCAAAAATCCTGTCCTCTAATGAAGTTTCGAAAATAAGTTAATAATCAAATCGTGCCAGATTCAGCTCCCGATCTACGGTCACTCCATAGATTGCTCAATTCTTCTACTCCATAGCAATGCCAGATAACGAATAATCCAAGAGACATATATTTGTTTCACTTACTTACCAAGCTCTAAAAATCAAATTCAACCAAAAAAAGTACTGGATTCCCCTCCTTATCCAGATTCCCACTTAGATTTTTTAATTTCTGGAAATGGGGGGAAGTGCCTTGATAACTTTCTATCCCTGCCAAAACATTCTGAGGATTTGCCTTAAAAACAAACTTATTCCCAATAACTCCAACTGGAACTGCTCTAGGGTCAAATGTGATTTCGTCTATCAGATTGGAGCGCTTATAGATAACAGATTTTTTAGACTTATTTGAATAGATATAAGCCCACGCTTCACCACCAACAAAAAACGCCAGATACTTGTAGTCTTTTGTTTCATGAAAATCAAAAATATTACAATACTGACTTCGTGCTTTAGAAATAGCCTGCTCAGGTTCAGAACTATTAAGTAACTCGTTGATATTTGATTTCTTCTGTTGGAAATCAATGTATAGGTAAGGAGCCGGTCTTTGAAAATCAGTGATCTTAAATAGTGTATCATTGAGCTGCCTTCGATAAATCGCCTCTCCTTCAGAGGAATAATGCAGAGGATTAATCAGCGACACATTTAACGCCCTAGTATGATAGGGGAAAAATGAGATTTCTTGCTGCAACTCATTTGTAACAAGAACAAGATTATCAGCATCCATACCAGCTCCAATAAATGCATATCCTTTATTATATTTTATGAATTTTTCTCCGACGAAATCACTTATTTTATCCATCGACAAGTAGTTTCCACTGGTATCAAAATTAAGGAATCTTCCATAGTCGAGGACTTTTACTTGATCATTGAGGATATCAAAATCCATTGCCTGTTTTAAACCTCCTGGCCCATCCCCACTGTGGCCAATGGTTCTTTGGAATTTACCGTTTTTATCAAAGACAAAAACCTTTCTACCATAAATAAAATCCAAAATATAAAACTCATCCTTATAATAACGGAACTTATGAATATCCCTAAAAAAAATAGGGTTCTCTGATCCATCATAATTATCGAACGGTATTATATCTACATCCGTCTTAATTAACTGAGAAAAGTTGACTTCTGTTTTTTCTTGCGTCAGATCAACTGATAGGCTACTTAGACCAGAGTCCTGAGTGTCTGAACTACATCCCAAAACAACCAAAATCAGGAAAAATAAGGCATTTTTATTATGCATAAATAGTAATATTAAGACCAAAGGAAATTATTCCTTTGGTCAGATTCATTTAATTTAAAAACTTACAACTCTTCATTCAGGATCGATAGGATCTGTTACCCAATCACAGTCTCTGGTTCTCTCCCAATAAGTATCGCATACATTTCCATTTCCTGTTAACCAACAAATTTCATAAGTTCCCCCAGAACCGTCAGTGCAATCCAATTGTATCCACCGCATTTCGTCTTCTTCAGCCTGAAGATTCCCAATGCTAAACATCATCGCTCCCATAAAGAAGGCCATTCCAAATAATAACTTTTTCATAAAACATATTATTATGATTGATTAAAAAATCCCGGCCGGAATCCAGGTCTCACTTAAGACTTCAGTATAAGTTTAGAAATTTTTTTTAATCGCAAGGATTAGTTTGAAAATAACTGCAAGTTATTTTACAAAACGTAAAAATAGGTTTGAACTGCAAATAGCTTTAATTCAACTGACTATCGACTCACAAATACAACTTCTTATCCTTGATATAATCAGCCACTCCATCAGGTAGTAGGTATTTGACTGACTTACCGGCAAGAATGGATTTGCGGATAAAGGTAGCTGAGATATCTAAAAGTGGTGCGTCGATCAGCTTGATATTCGGATGCTCAAAAGAATTCGCTTCGCCTGGTCTGGGATAGACAAAGATCTCATAGTTGTCCAGGATCGTCTGGTAGTTCTTCCAGCGCTTCAGTTGCGTTAGATTATCCGAACCTAAAAATAAGCAAAACTGATGCTGTGGGTATTGGTCGGTGAGGTAAGCGAGTGTATCGATCGTATAGCTTGGCTTGGGCATAGAAAATTCAACATCCGAAGCCTTAAACTGATAATTATCCTCGATCGCCAACTCCACCATTCGCAGTCTATCAAACTCATGAATTAAAGACTGGCGTTTTTTAAGTGGATTCTGCGGGCTCACTACAAACCAAACCTGATCTAAATCAGTGCGGTCGTGAAGCGTGTCTGCGATGATCAGATGACCAATATGTATGGGATTAAAGGAACCGAAGTATAGACCGATTTTCATATGATAGTTGATTGTTTTTCAAAGGTCATATGGAACCTTTGATGATCAAAAAAATCAATACCTGAAAGTTTAATTGTTTTTTTGATCATGTCGGTTTCAAAATCTATCGCGCTAAAAATTCGCTGACCAAATACTCAGCCTCTGCTGAGGACTTTGAGAATTCGTCATTGACTACCGTGACATCAAACTGTGGCTCAAACTTAGATTCAAATTCAGCTTTGAACAATCTCCGTGAAAGTGACTCTTCGGATTCTGTCCCACGATCATTCAATCGAGCTGCTAATACTTCTAAGCTAGGAACTTTCACAAAGATGGCTATTGCTTGCTCACCGAAGTATTTTTTCAAGGCTAATCCACCTTTCACATCTACGTCGAAAATTACAGCCTTTCCGGAATCCCAGATACGTTGAATTTCTTCTTTAAGTGTACCGTAGAAGTTGCCTGCATAGACTTCCTCCCACTCTATAAATGCGTCCTCGTCTATTTTTTTAATGAATTCTTCCTGAGAAAGGAAGTAGTAATCTGTGCCATGAACCTCATGTCTTCCCCGCTTGTCACGTGTACAGGCGGAAATAGAAAATCCCAAATCTGGGATATTTTGGATCAAATGCTTCACTAAAGAAGTCTTGCCTGATCCCGATGGGGCAGAAAAAATAATGGCTTTACCTTGTGTCATGACTATTTAATATCCTGAATCTTCTGGCGGATACAATCAGCCAATTCAGTAGGTACAGCTTGTTTGGTACACTTAGTTTTCAATACATCCCGGATGGCCTGCTCTAGGTGATAATGCTCAAAGCACGGCTGGCATTTGGCGAGTTTTTCCTTCAAGATTTCCTTGCCAGAATCTTGCAGTTCTCCGTCCAAAATACTTTCTAGCAGCTCCAAGCATTTACTTTCGTCACTGCATTGCATCTTTTTCTCTCCGGATGGGTTGTCATTCATTTCCATGGGTAATATTCTTTAATTATTCATCCTCTTCGTCCGTACTATCCGTATTGTATCCCATATTTTGGGCATATCCTTGAAGCTTCTCTTTCAAAAGATTTCTTGCGCGATGCAATCTAGACCTCACTGTTCCGATAGGGATATCCAGAATCTTGGCCATCTCCTCGTACGTGAACCCTTCCAAGTCGCACAAGATAATTACTGTACGAAAATCCACTGCCAAGCTATTAAGTGCATTTGAGATCTCATCACCGAGCATATCCTTGACGGATTCTGCCCTGAGATCACTAGTACTTTGGTAGTGAACATCATCCGAGTTGTAATAAGTTTCAACTTCCTGATAATCTACCTTCGTGGGCTGCTTGGATTTTTTCCTGTACTCATTGATAAAGCTGTTTTTCAGAATTCTGAAAAGCCACGCCTTAGCATTCGTGCCTTGCTCAAATGAGTTGATAAACCGATAGGCCTTCAGGTAAGTATCCTGCACAAGATCTTTGGCGTCATCTTCATCGAAGGTGAGCCTGTAGCCAAAATTGTACATTGAGTCTATGTGTGGCATAAACTCCCCATCGAAGATGGCATTTTTCTCTTCCTGAGAATATTTTCTGCGCTGAACTTCCGACATAAGCTCCAAAAGTAATGATTGGGCCAATTTATAACTAGAAAATGAGAATAATTCGAACGCATCCGATTTACAATGCGTTCTAAAGCCTTCTTAAAAAACCAACTAGTCTTACTTTACCAACGAGATGTTTGCACTAAAAATCCTCTCCAGTCTCCCCTTATCAGTACTTTACGTTTTTTCTGACATACTCTATTTATTAGCGCGCTACGTGATTAGGTACAGAAAAAAAGTAATCGATGAGAACCTGCTTTATGCTTTTCCAGAGAAAACTTCTGCAGAGAGAAAGCAAATTCGAAATAAGTTTTACCGAAACTTCACAGATGCTTTCTTCGCCGAGACCATCAAAATGCTGACTATTTCCGAAAAAGAATTGCGGGAAAGATTCCAGGTAGTTAACCAGGAATTAGTAGATAAACCTGTGAAAGATGGAACAAGTGCATTGATGATGGCTGGCCATGTTTTCAATTGGGAGATGGCAATTCTCGGTGTCGCGTTGAATACAGAAGTGACCGCCGAAACTGTATACCTCAAACTCAACAATGGCTTTTTCAATCAGTTGATGTTGGAGATCAGAACACATTTCGGAGGCATAATGACTGAGAAAAGCGCCTTCAGACGTAGCATGATTACGATGAGAAATACGCCAAGAATCGTGCACTTAGCCGCGGATCAAAGACCTCCTGTATCTGACAGTCGCTATACTCGGGAATTCATGAATAGACCTGCGTTGTTTTTCGAAGGTGGAGAAGTTCTGTCCAAAAAAATGAATCTCCCTGTTTTTTATGGCCAAATGACCAAATTTAAGCGAGGTCATTACCGCTTCGAATTCACCGAACTCGCCCGACCACCCTACGAAGATCTTGCTGCACATAGCGTAACCGATGAGTTTGCTAAAAGACTGGAAAAAAACATACGAATGCAACCTGACCTATATCTCTGGAGTCACAAAAGATGGAAACTTTAAAATCACACTTCACTAGCTTTCACAGTATGTGCATAGGCATTTCTATCGTTATGAAAAGTTAGAAGTAAATCCGATTTAGGATTCCGGGAAGAATTCAGTTGAATTCTCTTATTTTGCTATCGATTTAACATAACTCATCAGCAACTTCCCGGATTACCATGTTTGCAATAAGACTTATTTCACGTCTTCCGCTCTCTATTTTATACCTGCTATCTGATATCCTGTATTTAGTAGCCAGATTTGGGATCAAATACAGAAAGGAGGTAATCGATGAAAATCTTAAATTTGCCTTTCCTGAGAAATCAGATGCTGAATGTAAAAGCATCAGGAATAAATTCTACCGAAATTTCACAGATTCATTTGCTGAGACCATAAAACTTCTCACCATTTCCGAACAAGAGTTTGAGAAAAGATTTCAGCTAGTCAATACAGACTTTCTCGAGGAAGCGGCTTCTTCGGGAACCTCCGTGTTGCTAGTTTCAGGTCATTTATTCAATTGGGAAATGGGCGTAATCGGCATTAACCAAGCCATACAAACACCAGTAGAAACTGTTTATTTAAAGGTGAACAATCCCTTTTTCAACAACTTGATCAATACTATTCGGACACATTTTGGCGGAATTGTGACAGAAAAAAGGTGTTTTCGACGGACCATGCTTACCTTAGCAAAATCACCCAGAGTGGTATTGCTTGGTTCGGATCAGCGGCCTCCGAGTTCGGAAAAAAGATACAAAAGGGACTTCTTAAACAGACCCGCGGTCTTTTTTGAGGGAGCTGAATTTCTCTCTAAAAAGATGAACCTACATATCATCTATGGCAAAATGACCAAAATCAAAAGAGGGCATTATCGCTACGAGATGATCAAATTGGCAGAACCGCCATTTGATAAACACCTAGAGCATAGCATTACCGATAAGTTCTGCGAAATGCTTGAAGACAACATCCGACTTCAGCCAGACTTGTATCTATGGAGTCACAAGCGTTGGAAAATATAAATTTTGAATTGAAAAATTGGAAGACGGGAAGATTGAAAAACTGGAAGAACTTGTCCGCCGTGGCGGATTGGAAGATTTACCGAATTCATCTTTTTAATTAGAATAATCCGTTTCTCATAGCTTACCAGTCGCGTCATTAATTTTAAATTCTTGGCTCTTGAATCTAAAATCTTGATACTAACTACTTAAGTCTAGTGTCTTGCATACAAATAAACATGGAATACCTCGATAGTTTAAACCCAGAGCAGCGGCTAGCTGTGGAACATACGGATGGACCGGTGATGATTATCGCTGGCGCCGGATCCGGAAAAACCCGTGTGCTTACCTACCGTATCGCTCATCTGATTTATGAAAAAGGCGTAGATGCCTTTAATATTTTATCGCTGACTTTTACTAACAAAGCGGCGGCAGAAATGCGCCACCGTATAGAGACGCTTGCAGGACTGGAAGCCAGAAACACCTGGATGGGAACGTTTCACTCTGTTTTTGCAAAAATCCTGAGAGTCGAAGCTCCTAAAATCGGATATCCTTCCAATTTCACCATCTATGATTCAGACGACTCCAAATCTCTGATTCGCACCATTGTGAAAGAAATGCGACTGGACGACAAAGTGTATAAAGCCAACGCCGTTCTATCTCGAATTTCTGGTGCCAAAAACCGGCTCATCACCTGGAAAGTCTACCAAGATGATCCCTATGTGAAAGCCGATGATGAAGCTGCAATGAAACCAAAAATGGGAGAAATCTACCAGCGTTATCAAGACAGGCTTTTCAAAGCCGGAGCGATGGATTTTGATGATTTGCTTTTCAACACCAACGTGCTTTTTCGCGATCACCTCGATGTGCTGAACAAATACCAGCAGCGCTTCCGCTATGTGATGGTGGATGAGTTTCAGGATACGAACCTTTCCCAATACCTCATCACCAAAAAGCTGGCGGCTGTTCATCAAAACATCTGCGTCGTAGGTGACGATGCGCAAAGTATTTATGCTTTCCGCGGAGCGGATATACAAAACATCCTGAATTTCGAGAAGGACTACCCGGATCTATTTGTGGTGAAGCTGGAGCAAAACTACCGGTCCACCAAGACTATCGTGGACGCAGCGAATTCCATCATTGATAAAAATAAAGCACAACTCAAGAAAAACGTCTGGACTTCGAATGGAGAGGGAGATCTGATCGAACTCATCAAGGCGAGTACAGACAGCGAAGAAGGCAGAATCGTAGCCTCCACTATTTTCGAAGAGAGAAACACCAAAAAGCTCAACAATAGCGATTTCGCTATTCTCTATAGAACCAACTCCCAATCCAGAGCGATGGAGGAAGCCCTTCGCAAGTTGAACCTAACTTATAAGATCGTGGGAGGTCTTTCTTTCTACCAAAGAAAGGAAATCAAGGACCTCATGGCTTATATGCGCTTCACTGTGAATCCTGTGGACGAAGAAGCTTTCAAACGTATAGTCAATTATCCTAAGCGAGGAATCGGCGATACTTCTGTCGACAAGATTCTGGTTGCAGCATTTGACCATGACATGCAGCTATGGGAAGTCGTGCAGAATGCGCACAGCTTCATCGGAGGCAGAGCAGCCAGTCAGTTGGATGATTTTGCGACGATGATCAAAGCATTCAAGATAGAAGTGGAACGAAAGGATGCTTTCGAAGCAGCAAGTAGCATTGCGAAGCAAAGTGGTCTTTTGCGCGAGCTCTATGAAGACAAAACCATAGAAGGACTGAACCGCTATGAGAACGTTCAGGAATTGCTCAACGGGATCAAAGAATATGTGGATAATGAAGAAAATGAGGACAAAAGCTTAGGTTCCTTCCTTCAGGAAATTGCGCTGCTTACTGATAATGATCGGGACAAAGACACGACTGACTCCATTACGTTGATGACTATCCACTCCTCAAAAGGACTGGAATTTAAGCAGGTTTTTGTAGTAGGTTTGGAAGAGGATCTTTTCCCTTCGCAGATGATGATGCAAAGCCGGGAAGATCTGGAAGAGGAACGTAGATTGTTCTACGTCGCCGCGACTAGAGCGATGGATAAACTTTACTTCACGTATGCACTTACTAGATATCGTTACGGAAGATTGCTAAATTGTGAGCCTAGCAGGTTCTTAGAAGAAGTATCTCCTGACTGCATCAAGGTGAGCAAAAAAGTATCTTCCAAGGAAATGTCCGGTGCGTTCCGAAGAGAAGGATTACCAGGAACCTCGGAATCATCTGGTTATATTGGAATCAAAAAGAAGCCGGAATCCAGGATGCCTACCGCAATGAAAATCCATACACCAAGTCCTGATTTCAAGCCATCCAATACGAACAATCTGAAAGCCGAGCAATTAATAGAGCATCCGAAGTTCGGCTTTGGTAAAGTTCAAAAGATTGAAACAGAAGGAATTAACCGAAAAGCGACGATTCAATTCGAGCATTTTGGTGAGAAAACATTATTACTTAGCTTTGCGAAGCTCAGAATTATAGACTAATCACCTGCTCCCCTGCCTTTTGGTAATTTTTTCATTACCTTAATTAGCGCAAAATAGGGATGCATTATGGAGCACTTTGAACCAGACAAACAAAAACTCATTTTGAAAGAATACGGCAAAAACATTCAACGTCTCGTTGATCATATCACGGCGATTGAAGATCGTGATAAGCGTACGCAGAGCGCATATACTGTGATAGAGATCATTAAGCAGCTGAATCCTACTGTGAAGCAGGAAACGGACCAAAAGATTTGGGACGACTTGTACTTCATGTCAGACTTCAAACTGGACGTCGATGCGCCTTTTCCCATGCCAGAGAAGGAATTATTAGGGAAAAAACCACTTCCAATCGGCTATCCAAAAGGTGAGGTAAGATTCAAGCACTACGGTAGAAACATTGAAAAACTGATCGAAGGAGCTATCCTACTGGATGATGACGAAGAGCAGGAAGCCGCTATTATTTTCATCGGTCAGCTGATGCGTAGCTTTCATTCCACTTGGAACAGAGAAAACTTTGACGATGCCATAATCTTGGACGACATTAAGACGTTATCCAAAGGCAAACTGCATATCGACCTTGAGAAGGTAAAAGAAAATGGTTTGTTTGAATCCAACACACACCGTGATTTCAAACCGCCTCTTCAGGAAGAGCGTAGTAACAATAAAAATAAGCGACAAAATCACAGCAATAAGCGTCGTCCTAACACTGGTGGTCATAACAAAAAACGAAGAAATTAATGGGTTCATTTCGGGTCAATGGTGGAATTAAACTCAAAGGCGAGATAATTCCCCAGGGAGCAAAAAACGAAGCACTTCAGATTCTTTGCGCAGTTCTCCTTACATCGGAGAAAATCACCATTTCCAAAATCCCTAACATCGTAGACGTCAATAAGCTTATCGAGCTATTAAGCGATATGGGCGTGAAAGTCACTAAAGAAGGTCCAGAGACTTATACTTTCCAAGCCGATGAAGTCAATTTGGACTTCATGGCAACGGAAGAATATTTGAAAAAAGCATCAGCCCTAAGAGGCTCAGTTATGCTTCTTGGTCCTTTACTAGCACGTTTCGGCACAGGTAAGCTTTCTAAGCCAGGAGGAGATAAAATTGGTCGCCGAAGAATGGATACCCACTTTACTGGTTTCCAAAAACTTGGCGCCAAATTCAACTACGACGCTAAAAATGAGATTTTCCACATCGATGGAAAAAATCTAAAAGGTTGCTACATGCTGCTAGATGAAGCATCAGTAACTGGAACGGCAAATATCGTGATGGCCGCAGTGATGGCCGAAGGTACCACCACTGTGTACAACGCAGCTTGCGAACCTTACCTTCAGCAGCTTTGCGACATGCTAAACCGTATGGGTGCAAAAATCTCTGGCGTAGGCTCAAATCTTCTGACTATCGAAGGCGTGAAAAAACTTGGAGGCACCACACACAAGATGCTTCCTGATATGATTGAAATCGGATCTTTCATCGGCCTAGCGGCCATGACTCAATCCGAAATCCTTATTAAAGACTGTCAAATCCCTAGACTTGGAATCATTCCTGATACTTTCCGAAGAATGGGAATCCAACTTGAGTTTAGAGGAGATGATATTTTCGTTCCTGCACAGAAGCATTACGAAATCGAAACTTTCATTGACGGCTCTATCCTGACGGTTGCAGATGCGATCTGGCCAGGGTTCACTCCGGATTTGCTTAGTATTATTCTGGTCACAGCTACTCAGGCAAAAGGCACTATCCTTGTTCACCAGAAAATGTTTGAATCCCGTTTATTCTTTGTGGATAAGCTAATCGAAATGGGCGCTCAGATCATTCTTTGTGATCCGCATAGAGCTACAGTAATTGGTTTGGATAGAAAAACAGATCTAAGAGGAATCAGAATGACATCTCCTGATATTCGTGCTGGTGTGGCACTGCTAATAGCAGCACTTTCGGCCAGTGGCACTTCTATCATCGATAATATCGAGCAGATTGATCGTGGCTATCAAAACATTGATGATAGACTGAGAGCACTTGGTGCAGAGATCGAAAGAATTTCATAGAATCAGGAAATCAATTTATAAAGAGGGCTTTGGATTCAAAGCCCTCTTTTTTTCAAGTAATGTCTGATTTGAATTGCACTTTTTTCATCAAAAAAAACCGGACTAAAGATTAGAATACCCAAGCAGCACCCCTTTTGACCTAGTCCACACCTAATCAGGCAGATAGACAATATTACACTACAGGCGATTTTAACTGTAATCAAAATAAATACCTCAGCAATATTCTCTCATTCCATTCCTTCTCATATTTTTTGGTAAATTCTAGCTCGATTAGCCAAAACAACCTATATGACAAAGAAAAAACTCCGTAGCCAAGATTGGTACGGGCGCACTGGAAAAGACGGATTCATATATCGCTCCTGGATGAAAAACCAGGGATTCCCTCATCATCTTTTTGAAGGAGATAAACCCGTAATCGGAATCTGCAATACTTGGTCAGAACTCACACCTTGCAATGCTCACTTTAGAGATCTAGCTGATGCACTGAAGCGCGGAATCTGGGAGGCAGGCGGCTTCCCATTGGAATTCCCCGTGATGTCTTTAGGTGAATGCTCGATGAAACCCACAGCTATGCTTTTCCGAAACCTTGCTAGCATGGATGTGGAGGAAAGTATCCGTGCTAATCCTATGGACGGGGTAGTGTTGATGTGTGGATGTGACAAAACAACCCCTTCTTTAGTGATGGGAGCTGCTTCCGTAGATTTACCAGCGATGGTCCTTTCTGGCGGTCCTATGTTGGTCGGTCGATTCAAAGGAAAAAAAATCGGTACTTCTGACATTTGGCGCTTTGCGGAAGACTTCAAACTAGGCAAAATCTCCCAAGAGGAAATGATAGAAGCTGAAGCAGCCATGTCTCGTTCAGTGGGCTCTTGCGCTCCGATGGGAACTGCCTCTACGATGGCTGCGATGGTCGAGTCACTTGGACTTTCCCTTCCGGACAATGCAACTATTCCTGCCGCTGATTCCAGAAGAAAAGTACTTGCACATATGACGGGAATGCGCATCGTGGAAATGGTGAATGAAGACCTGAAAATGAGCAAAATCCTTACTCGTAAGGCATTTGAAAATTCCATTATGGTCAATGCAGCCTTGGGAGGATCCACCAATTTCATCCTTCATTTAACGGCTATTGCTAAAAGAATCGGAGTAGATATAGACTTGACAGATTTTGATAAGTTCTCGTCAATGATCCCGCTGATTGCCAATGTGCAACCATCTGGCGAGCATTGGGTGGAAGACTTATTCTATGCTGGAGGACTTCCTGCAGTAATGAAGGAAATAGAAAAATACTTACACCGGGATTCGATTACTGCGAATGGAAAAACAATTGGTGAAAACATAGAAAAAGCTGAATGCTACGATAGAAATCTGATTGGGACATTTGAAAAACCAATCAAACCTGAATCTGGTATAGCAGTCCTGAAAGGGAATCTTTGTCCAAATGGTGCTGTCATCAAACCATCTGCCGCCACTCCAAGTCTATTGACGCATACGGGACGTGCGGTTGTGTTTGAAAATATTGACGATTACAAAGCTAGAATTGATACTCCGGAATTGGACATCGACGAAACCTGCGTGATGGTAATGAAGAATGTAGGGCCAAAAGGATATCCAGGCATGCCGGAAGTAGGCAACATGGGTTTACCCGAAAAACTCCTTAAGAAAGGTATCAAAGACATGGTTCGTATTTCTGACGGTAGAATGAGCGGAACAGGATATGGTACAGTCGTACTTCACGTTTCTCCAGAATCAGCTATCGGAGGCCCATTGGCTTTTGTGCAAAGTGGAGATATGATTGAGCTAAATGTGCCAGCAAGAACGTTGAATCTGATGATTTCTGAGGAAGAATTTGAGAAGAGAAGAGCGCTATTCAAGCCACTTAATTTGCCTTATGAGCGTGGGTACGTCAATCTTTTCCTTGACAAAGTTAATCAAGCACACGATGGAGTTGATTTTGACTTCCTTCAAGGAAGCTCAGGATCAGAAGTAAAGCGAGATTCACATTAATCATGAAACCACAGAAGACCGCCATTATCACTGGAGCAGGGCAGGGAATTGGTCTGGCTATAGCTGAGAAACTCGCTGCACAAAGTATCAATATCATTCTAAATGACCTCGAAGAAGGCTTGATCACAGAAGCATGCGAGCGAATCTCACACATTCATGGTGTTAGGGCTATTGCGATTCCTGGTGATGCCAGTTCGGAAGAAGTGATCGATGCTATGGTTGAAACTGCACTGAGTAACTTTGGGACTGTCGATATTGTAGTTGCGAACTCAGGCATTACTCTTTTCGGCGCTTTTCTGGAATACTCCAGAGCAGACTTCCTGGAAGTGACCCGTGTCAATCAAGCTGGGACATTTTTCTTAGCCCAAGCAGCTTCCAGAGTGATGAAAGATCAACCAAACGGAGGCGCTTTGCTTTTCACTTCCTCAGTTACTGCGCACCAAAGTCATGAAAACCTTGCTGCCTATGCTATGAGCAAAGCAGCACTAGAAATGCTAGCCAAAAACTTGGTTCTGGAACTTGCTCCATACAAGATCAGAGTAAACACTATCGCTCCAGGAGCTACAGTGACAAATAGAACAGTGATGGATCCAGACTACGAAGCTACTTGGTCGAAAATCACTCCTCTGGGAAGACCTGCAGCAGTTCAGGATATTGCAAATGCTGCTGCATTTTTGGTTTCCGAGGAAGCCAAACATATTACCGGACAAACGTTGATTATCGATGGGGGCTGGACCAGCGTAAGCCCTTCACCTTATGCTTGAAAATCATCAAATCGTTCGCTCTGACCTGAAACTGTACAAACAGGCACCCGCTCCATGGGAATTGCAGGGGGAGGGAATACTTGTGATTTATAAATTCTCAAAGAATTGGGTGCAAGCTCACGGGAATTTACCAGAACATCTAAAAGGAGAATTCAAAGGAGGACTTGGTTACCTCATGCTCGTAAATTACCATACCTCTCCAGTTGGGCCTTATAAAGAGCTACTTTTCATACCAGGGAAATTTACCCGCTACAACAAGCAGACCATTACCAAAATCTACGTGAGCACGGAAGTAAGCACCCAAAACGGACATGCTAACTGGGGAATCCCTAAAGAAACCTTACCTATATCATGGGATAAAAGTGAGGATAAAGAATCCATTCAGGTAACAGATGGAGATAAAATCGTTTTCGCCTGTGACGTAAAAGCAGGAGGCATTTCATTTCCAATCTCAACCAGCTTATTACCCATTGATCTACATCAGTTGTGGGATGGGGTAGATTATTTCACCAAACCCTCAGGCAATGGATGGGGCAAACTGGCTAGCGTAAAAAACTTAAAAATTGATTCCGCTTATTTCCCTGACTTAAGTTCTCAAAAACCCCTCTTCGCAGTTAAAATAGAGCCTTTTAGGATCAACTTTCCAGAAGCAGAATATGCTTTATAAGTTTGTTTTTTTGGTAAAAAAAAGTGCAATTAACCCCACTTCCAGCATAGGGAAAGATGAGCAGAATTTGCCTAGATATAGATCAAAACTAGAAAGAGAGTATAGTAAGGCTGAATCGATGTATAAGGAACTTTAATCAAACTATTAAAGGCCCTGTAATATAAAAAATGGTTGAAAAAATAATCTGAATCCTAAGTCTGTTAACTTTATAAAAAACCAAAAGCCATGAAAAATTTAACTTTTATACTATTCGTTGTCTGCGCTTTACAGGCTTGCCAACCTAAAGAAACCACACCTGACACCTTGCCAATGAAAGTGGCGATGGCTTACGGGTATGATAAATTTGACGATGTCAATTCCATCGCTTACACTTGGAATGTACAGCGCGACTCTGTGAATGTGATGACGAGAGATTGGAAATGGAACATAAAAGATCGTACCGTTTACTATGCTACTCCAGACACTAGCTATACGTACAGTTTGGACATGCCTACAGACTCACTTCCTCCAGCTGACAAAGGTTTTATTAATGATAAATATTGGATGATGTTCCCATTCCAACTGGCTTGGGACAGCGGCTATGAGTATGAGACGGAAAAAAATGTACCCACTCCTATCGCAGGCACCAACTCCACTAAACTGACCATACTATATAATGCAGCAGATGGCTACACTCCTGGCGATGCATATGATCTGTATTTGGATGAAAGTAACATGATTCTTGAATGGGTATTCCGAAGAGGAAATGGTCCAGAAGGCAGACCTACTACCTGGGAAAATGTAGAGCAATTTGGCCCAATCAAATTGGCCACCACTCACGCTAATCAAGCTGGTCAGAGGCTTATTTGGTTCTCCAATATTTCTGTGAACTAATAGATTTTAATCCTATAATAACTAGCCGTTTGCCTCAAGCAAGCGGCTTTTTTTGTTGCTTTTCACTATCTTGAAACACAACGAACCCAATCAAACCTATTCTAAAATGAAGTCAACCAGAAGAACTTTCATCAAAAAATCCAGCCTCCTAATAGGGACTGGACTGATAGGCAATCCATTTATAGCGTACCCTTCTTCCTCTAAAAATTACACTGTTGGCGAAATCATGGACTTATTCATCGCCCAGGTTCCTAATGCGCCTTTTCCAAAAACAGTAGACACACTAAAAACTGGTTCTAAAGATCAAACGGTGACAGGAATTGTGACAAGTATGTTTGCAACCTTAACGGTAATCCGAAAAGCCATTGAACTGAAAGCCAACTTCATCATTGCCCATGAAACTACATTTTATAGCCATTTGGACGAAACTGAATGGCTAGAAAATGATAAAGTTTACCAATTCAAGCGGAAGCTTCTTGATGAGCACGGAATCGCTGTCTGGCGAAATCACGATTATGTGCACAGCCTAGCGATCGATGGAGTTCAGGCAGGCGTAGTGAAGGAATTAGGTTGGGAGAGCTTTTACAAGCAAAATGCGGTCTTGAACCTTCCAGAAACTACCCTCGGCGATCTGATCACACATATAAAAACAAAGATGAATGTACCAGCCCTTCGCTATGTAGGTGATCTTTCTCAAAAGACTAGCAAAATCCTCCTGATGCCAGGAGCGGCTGGTGGAAGAAGGCAGATGGAAATGATTATTAAGGAAAAACCAGACGTGCTAATCTGCGGTGAAAGCCCAGAATGGGAAACTCCCGAATACGTGCGGAATGCAAATGAAATGGGCGAAAAACTAGGCCTTATAGTGATAGGTCACTCGGCAAGTGAGGAAGGCGGATCTGAATATATGGCTGAATGGATTAAGGAAAATGTATCAGGAATGCCGGTATTTCATCTACCATCAGGGAATTCTCTCTCTGTAAAGTGATCTATTTTATGCCTTAATTTTCTGTAAAATCTTAAAAATCCCTTCAGAAAATCATCTTTTACCGCCTTTCAAAAACCAGTAACAAAAAGTTTCATTTATACTATATTTGAATATAGAGCAGCTAAAACCCCAAACTATACTACCCAAAAAACAATGAAAGTAGGACCCATAAAACTCTTGTTGGCTGACGATGATGTAGATGATCGATTCTTTTTTAGAGATTCCCTTTCAAAATTATCTATTGAAACTAACCTGACTACCGTCACAAACGGTGTAGAGTTAATGAACCTACTTTTGACATCCAAAGCCGATTTACCGGATGTAATATTTTTAGATCTTAACATGCCGATGAAGTCAGGTTTCGAATGCCTTTCAGAAATCATGGCCCATGACAAATTCCGAAATTTACCTATCATTATTTACTCTACCTCCATGGAGGAACCAGTGGTAAACTCTCTCTATGAGCAAGGAGCATTTCACTATATCCGCAAGCCAGGAGAATATTCTAAATTAAAAGATGTGATTTTCAAAGGACTATGTTCATTAGCTAATAAAGCCGCAAAACCTACTAAGGACAATTTTGTAATCCAATCGCAGTAAGAAACGCTATGAAAGATTTACGTTCAACATCGCCCGGACTCCCTATTGGCGGCGGTGAAATGGGTCAATTGATTCGGGAAAAAGATTGGAACAAAACACCTTTGGGAGATCCCGAAAAATGGCCTCAAAGCTTGAGAACCACACTGAACATTTTGCTCGCATCCAAATTCCCAAAATTCCTTTGGTGGGGTCCTGAATTAACTTGTTTTTACAACGATTCCTACAGACCGAGTTTAGGCGTAGATGGAAAGCACCCTACAATTTTGGGCATGTCGGGTGAAGTAGCTTGGCCTGAGATATGGCACATTATCAAGCCATTGATGGATAAGGTTCTGGAAAATGGAGAATCGCTCTGGTTTGAAGATCTTCTTGTACCTATTTATCGCAATGGAAAAATTGAAGATGTGTATTGGACGTTCAGCTACAGTCCTGCCCGAGATGACGACGACAACATCGCAGGAGTATTAGTCACCTGTGCAGAAACTACTCAAGAAGTACTTTTAAAAAGAAAACTAGAAAGAAGCGAGCGAAAGCTGAGACTCATCATTCAGCAAGCCCCTGCTTCAATTGCAACTTTTAAAGGGCCAAACTATGTAACCGATATAGCGAATGCAAATGCATTGCAGCTCTGGGGAAGAGAAGCAGCCGACGTATTGAAAAAACCAATACTTGAAGCTATCCCTGAACTAGCTAAACAGGGAATTAAGGAACTTTTAGACGATGTATATAAAACGGGCAATCGATTTGCAGCTTCTGAACTACCGGTAAAGCTCTATCGCGATGGCAAACTTGAAACCGTCTACATCAACTTTAGCTATGAAGCCCTTTACAATACTGAGGGCATAATAGATGGGATCATAGGCATAGGACACGATGTCACGGACCAAGTGATGGCTCACAAAAAAATTGAGGCAAATGAGGAGAAGCTCACCATGGTCATTGATGCTTCAGAGCTCGGCACCTATGAATTCAACATCAAAACCAAGAAATTGGATGGTTCGAAAAAACTCCATAAGATTTTCGGATTATCTATCAATGAAGATATCGACCACACACACTTTGTAAGCTCTATTCATCCTAAAGACCTGGAGATTAGGAAAGCTGCTTTTGAAAGATCCTATGAAAGTGGAATCTTAGAATACACGAGTAGATTAATTCTACCTGATACTAGTTTCCGTTGGATAGAAGTGAAAGGCAAGGTACACTTTGACGAGGAAAACAACCCTCACAAAGTTCTTGGCACTGTTCGAGACATTACTTCAGACACCTTAAATAGGCAAAAACTAGAAGAAAGCGAGCAGAAATTCAGACTATTGGCAGATTCTCTTCCTCAACATATATGGACCGCAGATCCTGAAGGAAATCTTAATTATTTCAACAAATCTGTTTTTGAATTCTCAGGATTTAGCCCTGAAAGACTACATCAAGAAGGATGGCTTGCTATCGTCCATCCTGATGACAAGGAAGGTAATATCAACGCTTGGATCAGCTCTATTTCCACCGGAAAAGATTTCTTATTTGAGCATAGGTTTAGAAAATATGACGGCACCTACAGATGGCAACTAAGCCGTGCTAAGCCACAGCTCAACGAAGACGGAGAAATCCAGATGTGGGTAGGTTCTAGTACTGACATTCATGATCAGAAGGAGTTCACCAATGAACTGGAGCGCCTAGTGGTAGAGCGAACGAATGAACTAGCTCAACACGTGAAAGACCTAGCAAATATGAATAAGGAACTTCAATCTTTTGCTTATATCTCCAGCCATGATTTACAGGAGCCGCTGCGAAAAATTCAGACTTTTTCTACTCTGCTTTTAGAAAATGAATACGAGAACCTCACAGATGATGGCAAGGAGCATTTTAAAAGAATGCAAAATGCTGCGAAGCGTATGCAGACACTTATTGCTGACCTCCTCTCCTACTCCCGCACTTCTATAGCTGAGCGTAAATTCGAACCAACTGATCTAAATAAATTAATTACAGAGGTGAAAATGGATTTGAAGGAAGAGCTAGCCTTTCATCAAGCAGTAATTAAAACAGACGAGCTCTGCATAATCAATATTATTCCTTTTCAATTTAGACAGTTATTGCAAAATCTAATCAGCAATTCTCTGAAGTTCTCTGTCAAAGACAGAGAGCCACATATCAGTATCAGCAGCGAAAAAGGCCTTGGAAGGGATTTCGATTTAGAAAGACTATCTCCAAGTATAAACTATTGCCATATTCGTATTTCTGATAATGGAATCGGTTTTGAGTCTATCTATAGTGAAAGGATTTTTGAATTATTCCAAAGACTTCACGGTAAGGATCAATTTCAGGGCACAGGAATAGGTTTGGCTATCGTAAAAAAAATCGTGGACAATCACAACGGATATATCACAGCTCAAGGCACACCTAACCAAGGTGCTACCTTTGATATTTATTTGCCAGAAAATTAACTAGTCCAACAGTTGAATAAAAGCCTTTTCCGGCTGAATTTGCATCACTTGGTGAAGAGGCCTATCTTATTTCCTTAAACCCTATAGCCATGCCTGCTTTTTCAATTCTAGTGTTACTGCTTACACTTTTTTCAAGTCCTCAAAAACCTAAAGCATCTCAAGTAAAACAACCCAATATTCTTTTTTTAATAGCTGATGATTGGTCATTCCCACATGCAGGAGTCTATGGAGATCCGGTGGTGCGCACCCCAACATTCGATCGCTTGGCTGCCGAAGGGGCAGTATTCACCAATGCATATACCGCTTCACCTTCCTGCTCACCTTCCCGTGCTGCTGTTCTATTAGGCAGGTATCCTCACCAGAATGAAGATGGAGGCAATCTCTGGTCAGAATTCCCAGCTCAATACCCTACGTATGTCAGCCTGTTAGAAAAAGATGGGTACTTCACAGGATCAACTCGAAAAGGCTGGGGACCAGGGGATTTTAAAGTTAGGGGAATGGAACATAATCCAGCCGGCAAAACCTATGAGGATTTCAAATCTTTTCTAGCCGAAAAACCCAAAGATCAGGCATTCACCTTCTGGTTTGGGAGCACAGACCCTCATCGTGAATATGTCCCTAATACAGGCATACAAACCGGGATGGACTTGGACGATGTGGTAGTTCCAGGCTTTTTCCCTGATGTGGAATGTGTCAGAAATGATATTCTTGACTACTATTTTGAGATAGAACGATTCGATAGAGAAAGTGGTCAACTGATCAAAATGCTAGAGGAAGCTGGCGAACTTGACAATACAATCATCGTCATGACAAGCGATAACGGTATGCCTTTTCCACGAGCAAAAGCTAATTTATACGACTACGGCACTAGGATGCCGCTTGTGATCAGATGGCCGGAAAAAGTAAAAGAAGGAACCGTCATCGATGACTTTGTGAATTTTGTAGACTTTGCTCCGAGCTTTGTAGAAGCGGCAGGATTAAGTCCAGAAGGAATGTCTGGACAATCACTATGGCCTCTGTTGGCGGGTGAAAAACAAAACCGGCAACAGGTTTATTTGGAGCGGGAGCGCCATGCAAATGTGAGAAAAGGCGACCTCTCTTATCCTATGCGAGCCGTCAGAGATCATCAATACCTATATATCAGAAATATGATGCCTGAACGAAATCCTGCCGGAGACCCCACCGTTCACCAATCCGTGGGCCAATATGGAGATATCGACAATTCCATCACCAAGTACCTGATAATGAGTTTGGAAGGAAAGTATAAAGTAGGGTCACCCGATTACTTCAAATTAGCATTTGACAAAAGACCTGAAGAGGAGCTCTACGATGTAATTAAAGACCCCTACCAACTGCATAATTTGGCTGGAGACAAAACCTATGCAACTGTCAAAGTCCAAATGAGGAAAAACCTGCAAAGCTGGATGACAGAAACCGGAGACTTGAGAGCCAGCGATCCCCGTTCCTTGTATTGGGATGAAGTCCGGTACACTCCCAATTATCAGATGAAAGATTTCGATTACAAGAAAGGCATAGAAGATTACAAGATTAAGCCTCCTTTTGGAAAATATGCAAAAGAAGGAATTCCCTGCCTCGACATAATACCTTAATTAAGAACTTGCACAAGGTTTAAACTAAATTCAAATCCTCAGCGCGAGTCTTTTACGCATTTCTATTAAAACCAATACAATGAGATTGCACCAAAAAACAGCCATCATAACTGGTGCTACCAGTGGCATGGGAAAAGCCATGGCCGAACGTTTTGTCAGCGAAGGAGCTTCCGTAATTTTGAGCGGACGTGACGAGATTCGAGGCAAGGAGTTAGAAAAAAAACTGATTCAAAAGGGCGGAAAGGCAGTTTTCATTGCAGGCGACATTTCTCAAATAGCAGTAAATGAAACGTTGGTTAGGGAGGCTGTTCAAAATTTTGGAAAGCTGGATATTGTCGTCACAAATGCTGGAAAATTAGGATTGGGATCGGTGACGGACATTTCCTTTGAAGAATGGAATGAAACCATAAGTGCTAATCTGACCTCCGTGTTTTACCTAAGTAGGTTTGCGATTCCTGAAATGCAGAAAAATGGCAAGGGAGTCATACTCGCAAACAGTTCGATTGCAGCATTTAAAAGTTTTCCCAAACATGCAGCCTACTGCGCTAGCAAAGCAGCCTTGGTTGCCTTGGTGAAAGAGATGGCATTGGATTACGGCCCCACGATCCGTGTGAACACAATTTGCCCCGGTCCGGTCGATACACCTATGATTTGGGATTCAGCCAAAGCCTTTGATGATCCTGACACCATCGTGCAGCAAACGGCCAACAACACGCTGATGAAGCGACTTGGGAATCCCGAAGATATTGCTTCGCTGGCCTTGTTTCTCGTTTCCGATGAAGCATCATGGATTACAGGTTCTGCCTATACGATTGATGGCGGGATTTTAGTTAAATAATAGCTTCGCTTGAATAGGCTGCACGAAGACATTTCTAAAAAAATACCTTCTCATTATTCTAGCTACTTTTCGCGCTTCCTTTTTAAATAAAAAATAGGCTCCTCGATAAATACAATCTTGAAGCCTGATCAATGCATTCCGAGTATGTCCACAGGCGTGAATAACTAGGTGATAACTGCTCGAAACCGTTAAGTTCCGAGCATTATCAATATAAAACAGCGTTAGTTTTAATTGGTAATAATGTGAGGATACATGATCCTATTAATTTTTAGAAATGATTCGAAATTGTGCTTTCCCTGATCCTAAATGAGCTAGTTCCTCATTCAACTGAGACAATGGGAAGTATGTGCTGGTTATATTTTTATGATAATCAGTTGAAATGTAAAGCTGAATCTAAAGTGTCTGCACGGGGAGTTTTCGGAAGCCATGGACTTTGCCATAGCTCAGGTTTCTCCAAAGCCATTCGGCTGGACCGTAATGAAAATAGCGAAGCCAGATTGGGCTAAGGATGAGCTGAAAAATCCAAATACCAAACACCACATAGAGTAGTTCATAGCGCTGAAGCTTGCCAAACATTCCAAAACCTACTCCGGTAAATATGATCATACAGATGACCGAATGCATCAAATAATTGGTCAGCGCCATCTTGCCGACAGCCGCTATGCTGGACTTCAGCCAGCCTAGAATTGGAGCTTTGCAAAAAAGCATAATCAGACCTACATGGCCCATGGCGACAAAAAGCCGTCCCCAATAATAGGTAATCATTGATTTGCTCTGGGAAAGGAGCGAAAAGTTATCATCCAAGATCAGATTCATCTCGTAGTAATTGATGAGCAACCCAATGGCATATCCAATTCCTACCATAGCGAGATAGAACGAATTTGCCTTTTCACCCGTCAATACTCTCAATTTGAATAGCGCCATCCCTATCAGCATCATACTCAGCACGTCCCAGACATCGTATTTGTAAGGCCAAAGCGTATCAGAATCAAAATTTTCAGGAGCTAAATGAGCGACAACTTTGAAATACCCTTTGTGCATCTCGTCATTGTATTCTTGGATAGCCTCAGGACTCCTTTTCTCCTCATATTTCTCCCATCTTGATTTTGCAGCTTTGAGCTCTTTGGTCAGTTCTTCTCCTTTGGATTCAACCACCTGCACTTCTTCCAATTCCGCTATCCATTTTTTAGTGTCGGTATAGTTTACATATAGCCAAAATGTGCCTATTGAAAACAAGACGATAGCAGTTGCAATCAAGAATTTGGGAGCCATGGATCTAAAGGAGTAGACCAAGAAACCCATCAAAGCATATTGATACAAAATCTCTCCAGTCCATAAGAGCAAGTAGCCATGGATCAACCCAAAGACTAATAGCCAAGTAATTCTTCTAAAGTAAATATCGGCCGCTTTGATCCCTGCTCCTTTTTTGAGCAAGCGATCTAAAAACATAAACATCCCGACTCCAAAAAGAAGGGAGAATAGGGCCCTCATAGTACCTTCAAAAAGCATATTGGTGGTCATCCATGTATAGAGATTGAGCCCAGTCGAGCCCCCTGTCACAGTAGGATCACTATAGGACTCGTAAAGTCCATAGCCATTGATATTCATCAGTAAAATCCCGCAAAGGACAATACCTCGCATTACATCAAGTGATAAAATTCTGTCGGATTGCTTGAGTGGCTTAAACTCTTGAAAAGCAGATTCTGTCATAGCTTATCTAATCCCGAGAGTTGAAAAGTATTCACTTGTGGCTCAGGAGAATAATAAGCTATCCATTTTCTAATGGAGGCGAATAAGGTATTGGACTAATGCATATTAAAAGTGTCCAAGCTTAGACATAAATTTCCCAGTAGCATTTCTGCTGAGGCAAACCTGAAGTTGTATAAGGCTTTAAAAAAATATTATGATAGTGCTCGAAATTTATTTCACTACTATCGATTCCGTAGAAGGCTCAAATCCTATTCGATGCGCCATCACATCAAGTGAATCTCCAGCATTCATTTCAAAAGGAAACTGATAAACTGACCAAGCGTCTGAAGCATTTTTCCTAAACCCAACCGATGCACCCTTTGTAGCTGAAGATAAAAACACCTTCCCATCTTCATAGCGAACTTTTACAGGCTCAGTGATAGGCGCGTGATCCGCTCCATTCCACCATTGATTTATCATTTCCATTTCTGGAATTGCGCCTAGATCACCAAAATCCTCTATCCATTTCAGATGCGCCGCTCGAAGCTCAGCCAGTTTATCTGCATAGTCAGGATTTCCAGCTAGGTTGTTGAACTCGTATGGATCAGCCTTAGTATCATAAAGCTCCTCTTCTGGCTTGGATTCATCAAACCAGCGCTCTTGATTCACATCCAACTTCCCTTTTTCGTGCAGCTCCAGTAGATGAACCATCAGTGGATTACTTAGCCTAAAGCGGATATTCTGATAGTTAGCTTTATCCGTCATGTAGTTCTTGATGTATTTGTATCGTCCATCACTTACTGCCCGCACTCTATCCACTTCTGAATCCATGCGATCTCGTGCAGCATAGATGTACTTTCTAGGTTCAGATTTTTGATTTCCCATAAATGCCTGCCCCTGCATATTATTGGGAATTTTCACTCCCGCTAGAGAAAGAACCGTCGGTCCAAAGTCCACAAAGCTCACCAACTGATCATCTATAGTCCCTGGTTTTATAAAAGGTGCTTTGATGAAAAGAGGAACTCGCAAACCTCTATCATACAACTCGCGCTTATAATAAGGCATTCCATCCCCATGATCTGAGTAATAGAAAATAATTGTATTCTCATACAACCCATCATCTTTCAACTGCTGTAGGAGTTCACCCACCTGCGCATCAAAACGCATCACATTTGTAATAAATCGAGCCAAGGTCCTGCGCGTAATCGAGTCATCAGGATAAACAGGCGGCACCGTCACATCTGCTGGATCCACCAATAAATCCTCATTTTCCCTTGCCCACACCTGAGATTCGTGTGTAGTCGTGTAATTGAAAATGGAGAAAAATGGCTGGTTCGGATCTTTACGATTTCTCCAATGAGCTGTATTGCTACTCTCATCCCACATTGTTCCGGGTGCGACAAATTGAAAATCCTCTTTTACATTGTTACTGGTATAATAGCCCGCCATACGCAGGTATTCAGGATAGCCGTGCATCCCTTCAGGAATCATCGCTGAATAAGACTTATGATTTGGCGGATAAGCAGACTCATTCCCTTTTGACATGCCGACTGTTCTCATATGCATCGCCCCGATAGAAGTCTGGTAGGCACCTGTGATCAATGCTGCTCTACTTGGTGCACAAACACCCGCTGTAGAAAAGGCATTTGTAAAAAGCACTCCAGTTTTTGCCAAAGAGTCCAACACCGGGGTTTTCCCTCCAGTACCTCCATATGCACCCAAATGCTCCGGTGACATATCCTCATTTACTATCCAGATAATATTAGGTCGCTCTGGATATTCTATTTCCGAGGGTGAACTAGACTCCTTTTGACAGGAAAAAAACAAAAATGAACCAAGGCAAATGAAAAGAATACACTTCATAGGTAGCTGAGTTTGAGCAAATCAAGTTATTGATTTTACAATAAAAGATAAAAGTGTGTAAATATCACCCTGAACTAGAGGTGTTAACCAATTTTCTGCTGTTTGGTTTCGGCAAGTTTCTTTGGAATCAAGTTCAGCTTTGGTAACTTAAAAAGTCATATACTAACAATGAATCTTAGTCTTCAAAATAAGACTAAACCCAAGGTTTCTGAAATAACAGAAGAAACTCCTTTTACATTATCAACATGAACAAAAGAAGAAATTTCCTGAAATCAGCTGGATTAGCTACAGCAGCAATCGGACTAGGAATGCCTCAAATGGCTTTTTCAATGAAGAAAGCTGCACCACTTTTCAAAATCTCGCTTGCCGAATGGTCATTGAATAAGCAACTGTTTGCGGGAAAAATGGATCACTTGGACTTCCCTATGCTTACTAAAAAAGCTGGGATAGAGGCAGTAGAATATGTAAACCAATTTTTCAAAGACAAAGCCAAAGACATGGCCTATCTGAAGGAAATGAAAACCCGAGCTGATGGTGAAGGAGTAAGATCTGTTCTAATCATGTGCGACGGTGAAGGGATGCTCGGTGCAGCTTCTCAAGAGGAGCGTACGCAAACAGTGGAGAATCACAAAAAATGGGTAGAAGCAGCCAAGTTCTTAGGCTGTCATTCCATCCGTGTAAATGCCTACTCGGCTATTCCGTGGAGCACTTCTGAACAGGATTATAAAACATCCTGTGATCTTGCTAGTGCAGGCTTACATGAGCTTTGTGAATTTGCAGATGACTTTGATATCAATGTCTTGATCGAGAATCATGGTGGATTCTCCAGTAATGGGAAATGGCTTGCTGAGATGATCAATAAAGCCGATCATCGCCGAGCTGGGACTTTGCCTGATTTTGGGAATTTCAGAATCGCCAATGAAGATGGAAAAGCTATTTCTTATGATTCCTATCGTGGGATAGATGAATTGATGCCTAGAGCAAAAGGTGTCAGTCTAAAACCAACAGTTTGGGACGACCAGGGTAATGAACATCCTCTTGATTATCCTAAGATGATGAAGCTTGTTTTAGCGCATGATTTCCATGAATACGTAGGAATTGAGCACGGTGAAGCAGGAAGAGAATGGGAAAGCATCAAAGAAATCAGACAAGAGCTGGAAGCAGTAAGAAGAACTCTTGAAGCTTAAATTATTTCAAAATGAAAACTGAATTCCTCTGCACAGTGCCAGTGCTCCCGTCTCAAAACATAGCTCGAGACATAGATTGGTATTCACACAACTTTGGGTTCGTCAAAACCTTTGGTGATCATATGTATGCTAGCATGCGCTTGGAAGATATTGTGATCCATCTACAGTGGCATGCGGACACTGCTGAAGATCCTATTTTGGGAGGTTCGGTAGTGAGGATTTTTGTCAAAAATATTGAGCCTTATTTTGAATCTTTGGTAGTAAAAGGGGTTGTGAAATGTGATAAGCTAATCAAAAATACCCCTTGGGGCACTCATGAGTTTGGTGTATATGACCTGAACAACAATTCCATTTTCATAGTAGAAGACATAGAATCCTCGGCAGAAATAACTTCCTAAATAATTCAATTGGTTTTCAATTCAGATAGGATTTAGCCTATTTTGAATATGGTACAACAACTTGGACAAATCGCGATTTTAGTTAGAGACTACGACGAGGCTATTGAATACTACACACAGAAGTTAGGATTTGAACTGATAGAAGACACACATATCAGTGATGTAAAACGTTGGGTGCGCGTTTCTCCTCCAGGTTCCTCCTGCCAATTGCTCCTTGCAAAAGCAGCCGACGAGCTCCAGCGAAACCAAGTAGGCTTTCAAGCTGGTGGCAGAGTATTTCTGTTTTTGTATACTGACGACTTCTACAGAGATTATCATAACTATACCGCCAAAGGCGTTGAATTCATCAGAGAACCTTCTGAGGAAGCTTTTGGCACCGTTTCAGTCTTCAAGGATCTGTATGGCAATCTTTGGGATTTTATTGAAAGGAAATAAGGAATTGTAGGATGATCGATGTCAGTTGACCGATGTAGCTTTTTCGTAAATTTTCAGCAACTTCTAAGAAGTTCATCATTCACTTTCATACCTCATGACCGAGTTATTCAAAACAATTCATAATTTTAAATTCACCCATTTTAAATTCTCCATTGGAAACCCAACCCAATAACCCTCTTCACGGAATCAAACTCGCAGACATCGTTGCGCATCTAGTAGAATGCTATGGATGGGAAGAACTCGGCGAACGAATAACTATTCGCTGCTTTACGCATGACCCTTCGGTAAATTCAAGCTTGAAATTTCTTAGAAAAACTCCTTGGGCTAGAGAGCGAGTAGAAGGATTGTATTTGAAGTCTTTGCGTGATGCCAAAAAAGGTTAATTATAACCTTTGAGGTCTTCGAGACCTCGAAGGTTTTGATTGAATAGATTAGCTCCTATCGGAGTGGCTCCGCAAAGGCTCTTCTCCTTCAAACCCTATTTGGTTCAAGTCTCATGACTTGGACCTACCATAATGAAGTCATCAGACTTCTATTAAATAAGGCTAATGAAAAGGCAATCACAAGGCTTCATTCACAGGACACAAGCCTGAATACTTTGCGCCAGAAAAACCTTCTGCGGTTAAAAAAAAGACAATAAAAAAAACCCGAAGGAATCTCCGGGCTTTTAGTTTTATGGTCTGTGGTTGTTATACGTAGTTATTCAACATCACCGGCATTACTAGCATCAGGATGTCTTCATTTTCGTCTTGCTCAGCTGGAAGGATCAAACCTGCACGGTTAGGAGCAGAGAACTTCAAGCTTACTTGCTTGCAAGAAAGGTTATTCAGCATTTCTACCAAGAATTTCGCGTTGAATCCGATTTCGATATCCTCTCCATCGTGCTCACATGAAAGTCTCTCATTCGCCTCATTAGAGAAATCAAGATCTTCAGCAGAAATCATCAATTCGCTACCAGTCAATTTCAATCTTACCTGATGCGTAGTTTTATTCGCATAAATCGCAATACGACGAAGTGAGCTCAATAATTCTGAACGATCAATTGTCATGATATTAGGATTCTCCGCTGGGATTACGTTTTCGTAGTCTGGGAAACGCTCGTCGATCAAACGACAAATCATCTTTATGTTATTGAAGTTGAAATAAGCGTTTGACTGATTGAATTCTACTGTCACCGGAAGATTTTCCGAAGGCAAAGTTGACTTCAACAAGTTCAGAGCCTTACGCGGAATGATCAATGTAGCTGCTTCTTGAGAAGCAATATCAACTCTTCTGTATCGAACCAATCTATGTCCGTCTGTAGCTACGAAAGTAGTACTAGTAGGGCTTAAATTGATGTAAACACCGGTCATAGCTGGACGAAGTTCATCAGAACTAGTCGCAAAGATTGTATTAGAAACTGCAGAAGCAAGAACCTCGGTGGACATATCCACAGAAGTAGCATTACTTACAGTTGGTATTTTAGGGAAGTCAGTAGCATTCTCACCTGCCAGTCTATAGCGACCATTGTCAGAGCTGATTTCTACTGCATAGGTATCGTGATCAATGCTGAAAGTAACTGGCTGCTCAGGAAGATTTTTCAATGTCTCAATCAAAATCTTTGCAGGCACCGCGATATTCCCATCTTCTTTGGCCTCCACGCTGATTTCGGTGATCATAGAAGTCTGCAAATCAGATGCAGTAATGGTCAATAGACTCTCTTTGATCTCAAAAAGAAAATTTTCCAAAATTGGCACAACGGGATTGGTTGTCACCACACCGTTGATAGCCGAAAGCTGCTTTAATAAGGCAGAAGAGGAAACAATAAATTTCATATCGTAGGGCTTAATTTATTTTTACTTTTGAATGGGGGTAAATTTATAAATAAATTCTAATTCGAACCGCCGTATAAATGATTCTCTCAAAAATTAATGAAATAGAAGTACAATAATCAGCTAGTTCAATGGCTTACTATATTTATTTCTGCGAATCCACCAGACCATACCACCTAAAAACAATAGCACAACCACTGGTGCCAACACGTTCAGTCCTTGCCAAAAGGTCTTTTGCTGTGCTACTTTCATCTTATTCAATGGACGAATCTTGAAAGTTCGAATACGGGAAGCAATTATCCCTTCTGGATCTCCAAGATACTGGACTAGATTTTTTAGGAAAAGCTTATTCGCAAAGGTCGTTTGGCTAAACGGATCCTCTCCCAAAGCTAAAGGAGCTCCATCTTCCAAATTAGTTTGTGCCTGAAAAACATCTCCATCTCCTATTACAACCACCTTCCCTTGTCCACTTTCCTTAAAATCAGCTTTGGCAAAGCCATCTGGTAAAAATCTATTTTTATATAAGGAAGTAAATTCTCCTTCCAGCAAATAGGCAAGAGGTAAGTTCTTCAATCCAAACTGCTTCACATCAGGCTGCTGATCCATATCTGCAAAAGCTACTCGAGCTGGAGCTGGCAAAATCCGAGACAAATCTGAGCTAAAGATTAATGGCGTTTTGGTGACACCATCAGCCTTCACCGTATCCAAACTGCTCACAAAACGAAATTGAATTACATCAAGGCCTTTGGTAATTGCATGATCCTGTACTCTTCCAGCTAGTACATAAAAAGGCCAAGGCAAAGGCACCAATTGTTGCTGATCGCCGAAATTTCCTCCCATCACAGGGAAATAGCCGAAGTTCAAATCCTGAATTAAATCCTTGTTGACACGGATTCCATAGCGGAAAAGCAGATTATCCAAGCCCAAATCAATCGGCATAGCCAAGGTTCCTTGACCGCCTGCATTCTCTATTTCCACAGCGACTCCATCTAGTAGCACCACTAGGTTTCCTCCGCCCATGACATACTGATCAAGTAAGTAAACCTCGCGCTCAGTATAGCTTTCTTTTGGACCTTGGATAAAAATCATCTTAAAACCAGCCAAATCTGCTGGTTTCTCAGCTTGCTCAAGTGGGACCTTAAACAATTCAAAATCCCCATCCAATGCTTCTACCAACCCAAAGCCTTCATCTGAACTCATTTCCCCGTGGCCCATAATCATCGCGATGGATGAGGACTCAGGAGAAATCAACTTACGAATAGCATTGCTCAACTCGAATTCCAGGTTTTCAATGGATTGATTTAGGATTTGATCCTGCCCCATTCCCCGATCGCCGCTTAGTACTAAAGCACCTGTTTCATATTCGGCATTACTAACCAAAATCCCTGGGAAAATCAGCTGCTCTTGTTGACCAGAATTTCTCAGCACAGCTAAGTTTGTCGGATTGATCCCATAATCCGATAAGGTCAAAATAAAATCTACTCGTTCGCTTTCCGGCAAACTCAACGGATCAAAATAAGAATAGGTGATCTTTTCAGGACTGTATGAATTGAAGGTTCTAACTGTCTCTTCGATTGATTTCTGCAGACGTCGCATTTCGCCTGGAAGATTCTCCCCCATCAAAAGAATCTCCACATGAAGTGGTTCAGTAATTCCAGTGAGCACTGCTTCCGTAGCAGGATGCAAGGAATAGCGATTCTCCTCTGTTAGGTCAATCCTAAAATTCAAAAATAACGCTAGCAAAACGAACACTAGAATCCCTCCAAAAAGGAGCAACCAAGGCTTAGCGATATGTAGAGCCGACTTTTTCATTTGTTTCTCAAAACCAAAACTGCCCCACCCAAAAACAACCAAATCATACCGAACAAAAAGAATATATCTGCTGAATCAATCACTCCTCTGCTCAGATTAATGTAATGAAAACTCAAACTCAGATCCGATGCCCAATAGGAAAGATTCCCTAGCTGCATATCTCCCAAAGCTGAGAATCCGAAATACAAAACGAAACATAAAAACACACCCAGCACGAAAGCAACAACCTGCTGGGAAGTAAGAGCACTTGCAAACAAACCCACTGCAGCGAATACCGCTCCGATCATAATTAATCCTATCCAGGAGCCAAAAAAGCCTGCTTGATCTAAATTTCCAATCGGGTCTCCCAATTGGATAATGCTATAAAAATAAAGTAGTGTAGGCAAAAGTGCCACGAGAACAAGGCAAAGCAAGGCTAAGTATTTGGCCAGTATAATCTGAATCAAAGAAAGCGGGGACGTTCTTAAAAGCTCCCAAGTCCCCGTCTTGCGCTCATCCGCAATAGCTCGCATAGAAAGCGCTGGCACAAGGAAGGTGAATACATAAGGTGTATAAGTGAATAATGCTTCCAGATCTGCAAAACCATATTCGAGCACGCTGCTTTCTGGAAATACCCAGACGATCAAACCAAGCGCTACCAGAAACAATGCTAACACCAGATAGCCCAAAAGGCTTCCGAAAAAGGCATTGATTTCTTTCAGAAAAAGGCTTTGCATAGTTTAGGCGTTGGTGATTTCCCGAAAGATTAATTCCAGATTCTTTTTACTTTGATTGAGGCTGATCAAATTTAACGAACGCTCATGAATGACTTGCATTATTACTTTTCTGGCCGATGCTGGATCAGTGGTAGAAACAAGTAATTCACGTTCTCCCTTTGCGCCAAAGTCTATCTTATCCAAATTAGCAAACCACTCTAGCTCCAGCTCCTCTTCAGTCTCCAGAATTAGTATCGTCTCATTAGAGTTGGATTTCAAATTTGAAAGTGAATCAGAAGCTAGGATTTTCCCTTTATTGATGATGACTACATCATGGCAAATAGCCTCTACTTCCTGCATAATGTGCGTGGAAAGAATAAGGGTTTTGTCTCGAGCTACTTCCTGAATCAGGTTTCTGATTTCTACCAATTGATTTGGGTCGAGACCAGTCGTAGGCTCATCCAAAATAATCACTTGGGGATCATGGATCAATGCTCGAGCCAAACCTACTCGCTGTCGATAACCTTTGGAAAGCTGTCCGATTTTCTTGTGTTGCTCAGGTTCAAGCCCTGTGCGATTCAGCATCTCCTTCGTTCTGGATTTCAATAATTGCCCTGACATCCCGTATAATCCACCAGAGAATTCAAGGAATTCCCGTACATACATATCGAGGTAAAGTGGATTGTGCTCAGGCAAGTAGCCGATCAGGCGGCTAACTTCCTTGGGAGAATTTAGAGCATCCATACCCATCACTTTCACATCGCCCGAATCGGCAGACAAAAAACCGGTTATGATTTTCATCGTGGTAGATTTCCCCGCACCATTTGGCCCCAAAAAACCAAGAATTCTTCCCGGCGTTGCCGAAAAAGACACCGCATCAAGCGCTTTTTGATTTCCGTACAGTTTGGTGAGTTTGGATACTTCGAGTGACATGTAGCTTTTTTAGTCAGATCAAAAGTAAGGAAAAAATGCAGTTCCCTTTAGTTACCTAAGATTTGCCAGAGATTGTGAGCAAGGAAGTTTTATCTGACTTGAAAATACTGTTCAAGTCAGATAAAACTTGATAAAAACTATTTGCCTGCAGCCAATTTCTCTAGCAATAGATCAATGTCGGTAATCCCTACGTATTCAGCCACCAACTGCTTTTTAGCATCATAAACAAAAATCGATGGGACACTTTTTATTTGGTAGTAGCTAGCAACTTTCATCTCTGCGTCTAAAAGGAAGTTAACAAAGCCTTTGTCTTTTATTCCTAAGCCGGTTACAAACCCAATCATTTCGCCCACAGGCTCGACAGTCGTAAAGATTAGATTATAGTCCTTAAACTCATCTATTCTTTTAGAAATCGAACCAAGTTCTTCTTGGCACAAATGACAAGTGGAGTTGAAATAGACATAGAGTGTAGGTTTGCTTCCAGCCAACTGATGAATTGACTTTGCTTCCCCGTTAATATCGTTCAATGTGAAATCTGGAAGGACACTTGGCGCTGTCAAAGTCGAAGCTTCTGCGGAAGTGCCCAGCTGCGATAGATACCCTAGATATGTTCCGCCACCTATAAGGATGACAAGAAGGATAATTAAATTTGTCTTTTTCATTGCTTCGGTCTGTTGAGAAATCTTGCGCAAATTAAACACTTAACACAGCCAAAACAATTCTAAAGCATGCGAAAACACTGACGCCTGCTTTAGAATGAAGTGACACTAGTAAATAGAAAACTCCTTCAAGACGCGACTAGCTCGAAGGAGTCTAACATTGAAATAATAGACTTACTTCTTTCCTTTAGGTCTCAACGGCCTACATTCCACATCTGCCACGAAGTAATTCGGATGCGTTTCCAGTGTTTGCACGATGGTCAAAGCGACATCCTGAGGACGCATCATATTTTCATTGGCATTGGCGCCCTCTATCTCATCGAAGAAATTGGTTTGCGTAGATCCTGGATAGATGGTAGAAACTTTGATCCCAAAATCCCGAAGCTCCATATACATGGAATGTGATATTCCGCGCACCGCATGTTTTGTCCCTACATATCCTGCAAAATTTGCTACGCCATTCAGTCCAGCGATAGAGGCAATGTTTAAAATATGTCCTTCATCAGCAGCTTTCATCGCTGGAACCAATCTCTTGCTCACGTAGAAAATCCCGTGGACATTGGTGTCAAACATGGCTTTCCAATCCTCAGAGGACATTTCTTCGAATTTTCCAGAAACACCAAACCCCGCATTATTTACTAGTATTCTGATATCAGAACCCAGCTTACTTGTCGTCTCTTGAAAAGCTTTTTCTACTGACTCCTCTTTTGAAACATCACAGGTGAAAAAATGAAAGTTCTCATGCTGAAAACCCGGATCATTTCTACCCCACCCCACAACGACAGTTCCTTTTTCAATTAACAATTTGACTACTTCCAGTCCTATTCCTTTACTCACGCCAGTTACTACAGCGATCTGATTATTGAGTTGCATAGATTCTTGTTCAAATGATTTATACTACAAAAGTATTTCAGGTGAAATAGTTCTTTTACACTAAGAGTTTCCTCTCTATTCCCTCCAAAAAGCTTGAGCATTAGCACATTTTTCTAAATTTGAATAACAGCAAGACAAACCAGAACCATGAAAAAACTTTTAGGTCCCTTACTTCTTTTTCCGTTGTTGATCGGAACAGGCACTCTAGTCGCACAAACTGAGCTCCGTCCAGCTATCGACACCAAAGCCAATTCAATCGAATCAAAAGTGATTGAGTGGCGCCGAGATATTCACATGTATCCTGAACTGGGAAATCAGGAAACGCGGACGGCAAAAAAAATCGCTGATCACCTTCGCTCACTTGGAATAGAAGTCACCGAAAATGTAGCCGTTACTGGTGTAGTTGGTGTATTGAAAGGCGGAAAGCCTGGCCCAACTGTCGCTCTTCGAGCTGATATGGACGGATTGCCAGTGACCGAGCGGAATGAATTACCCTTCAAATCAGTGAATACCGCGACTTACAACGGTCAGGAAACTGGCGTGATGCATGCCTGTGGTCACGATTCTCACGTCGCAATCCTCATGGGAGTAGCCGAAGTCCTCGCCAGCATGAAGGATGATCTGGAAGGAACAGTAAAGTTCATATTCCAGCCGGCGGAGGAAGGTGTTTTTGATGCAGACATGGCCGGAGCTGAGCTTATGGTAAAAGAAGGTGTGATGGACGATGTGGATGCGGTTTTCGGATTACATATCAATTCGCAGACAGAAGTTGGGAAGATTGGCTATAGATCTGGGCCAATCATGGCAGCAGTGGACAATCTGGAAATCACCGTCAAAGGTGTACAAGCCCATGGAGCTTATCCTTGGTCAAGTGTAGATCCAATCGTAACCAGTTCGCAGATTATCATGGGACTACAAACCATTCTCTCCAGAAGTGTGAATGTCACCCAAAACCCAGCCGTAGTCACCATAGGAGCTATTCATGGAGGAATCCGTCACAATATTATCCCAGAAGAAGTCAAATTGATAGGAACAGTTAGAACTTTCGGCGATGAGCAACAAAAGCTTGTACATAAGCGAATCAATGAGATTGTGATCAATATTGCTGAAAGCGCAGGAGCTACCGTAGACTTGAAGCTTGAAAAACTATATCCTTCCACCGTAAATAACCCTGATTTGACAAAGGAAATGTTACCATCATTGGAAGCCGCAGCCGGTGCTGAGAATTTAATCTATCTCAATCCAGTAACAGGTGCTGAAGATTTCAGTTTTTTCCAAAGAGAAAAGCCAGGCGTGTTTATCTTTCTTGGAGGCATGAAAAAAGGCGGGGATCCCTTGACAACTCCATCGCATCACACACCAGGATTCTACATCGACGAAGGTGGATTTGTATTAGGAATGCGCGTGTTGAGTTACTTTGTAGTTGACTACATGGGACAGAATAAGTAGAGAGTATTTAGTCTCAAATATCAAGACATAAAAAAACCCGATTCTTAATGAATCGGGTTTTGTGCTTTATAAGGGTAAGTATAAACTTTAAACCTACTTCCCTTTATTTTTCTGATGCTTAGTCTTCAGCTGATTTCTATTGGTTTTGGCTTTGGAGTTCTTATTTCCACGCTTCTTCTCTTTTTCCTGTGCCTCTAAGTGTGCATTTGGCTTTTTATATTCTTTCTTCTCATGGAATGCTCCTTTGTAATCAGGATTATCCCGTTGTAGCAAGCGATCCAATTCACGTGCATAGGCTTGTTTTTCCTCAAAAGGCGTAGCAGTCACATCCACCTCAGCAGGGATTTCTGCTTCCTCCACTTTCATTCGGATGATCTCTTCGATCTTATCGAAATGGTAAGTTTCTGCTGGATTGACAAAACTGATCGCCTTTCCTTCTTTCTCAGCTCTACCAGTTCTACCTATTCTATGCACATAATCCTCATAGATCAATGGCACATCGAAGTTGATCACGTGCGACACCATGGTCACATCCAAGCCTCTGGAAGCAACATCCGTAGCAACAAGAATCCGAACATCTCCTCCTTTGAAATCTTCAATGGAATTGATTCTTGTATTCTGTCCCTTATTCGCATGGATTACCCTTACATCACCGAAGTTTCGATTATTCAAAAACGCAAAAACCTCTTCTGCATTTCTTCTTGATCTGGTAAAAATAATAGCTCTATTAACCTCCTCATTTTTAAATAACTGAGCGAGGAGATTTAGTTTTGTTCTAATATTTGGCACCAAGTATTTCAACTGACCAATTGTCTCCGCAGTAGTCGCCTGAGGAGTCACCTCCACGCGCTCTGGAAACTCCAAAAACTCCGCAGCAAAACGATCGATTCGCTCTCCAAAAGTTGCAGAGAACAATAAGTTTTGCCTTTTAATAGGAATGATTTCCAAAATCGACCGGATCTGAGGCATAAAACCCATATCCATCATTTTGTCAGCTTCATCCAAAACCAAGGTTTTAATTTCTTTAGTCAGGATTTTTCCTTTTCTATAGATATCCAGAAATCTCCCTGGAGTAGTCACAATGATATCAACTCCTTTTTCTAGGATTTCAATCTGAGTCTTTGGACCCAAACCTCCATAAAGAGCCACCATTCTGAGATCGGTATGCTTTGACATTTGAACAACCACTTCTTCGATCTGCATCACCAACTCACGCGTAGGCGCCATAATCACCGCTCTCGCGTGATCACCTTGCGCGTATTTCACCTTCATAAGTAGAGGCAACACATAGGCTGCGGTCTTTCCTGTTCCTGTCTGAGCTATCCCTAATACGTCATGGCCAGCAAGCGCAAGTGGAATTGCTTTTTCCTGAATAGGCGTAGGATGAACATATCCAGCATCCGCCACGGCATTTAATAGCTGTCGATTTAGCTTAAATGCTTCAAAAGTTGAGGCCTCATTGCTCATGATTCGTTAATTTTGATTGAAATAGTAAAATCCTAAAAGGAGAAAAGATGAAAAGTATTCTGATCACCGGTGCAAATATAGTCAATGAAGGCCGGATAAGTCTTGGCGATGTGCTAGTAGAAAATGGAAGAATTTCAAAACTGGGGGAAGACCTCAGTACTGAGCAGGCAGATATCCATATTGACGGGACTGGAAAACATCTTTTCCCTGGCCTAATTGATGATCAAGTACACTTCAGAGAGCCTGGGCTAACGCATAAAGCAGAGATCTATACCGAGGCAAAAGCTGGCGTAGCCGGCGGTACTACTTCCTATATGGAAATGCCGAATACAATCCCTCAGGCAACAACTCTAGAATTACTCGAGCAGAAATATTCCCGAGCAGCTGAAGTTTCGATGGCTAATTATTCCTTTTTCATGGGAGCGACTAATAGCAATCTGGATGAGATCATGAAGGTCAATTTCGAAGAAGTGTGCGGATTGAAGATTTTCCAAGGTTCTTCCACCGGAAATATGGTGGTGGATAATATTGAGTCTTTGGAAGGAATTTTCAAAGAATGTAAAGCAATCATAGCAATACACAGCGAAAATGACAGCATCATCAAAGCAAATTTTGATGAATATAAAGCTATCTATGGTGATGACATCCCTGTGAAGTTTCACCCAAAGATCAGGTCAGAAGAAGCTTGTTATGATGCTTCGAGTCGTGCTGTAGCTATGGCCAAAAAACATGGAACGCGCCTCCACATTCTCCATATCAGTACAGCGAAGGAATTGGAGCTTTTCACCAATACTATTCCGCTAGAAGAGAAAAAAGTGACAGCAGAAGCCTGCATCCACCATATGTGGTTTTCGGAGGAAGATTATGACACCAAAGGAAATCTGATCAAATGGAATCCAGCTGTAAAAACAGCCAAAGACCGAGAAGCTATTTTCAATGCTATGCTGGACGGCACCATTGACGTGGTTGCCACAGATCATGCTCCGCATACGCTGGAGGAAAAAGCCCAAGTTTATACTAAAGCCCCTTCTGGCGGACCACTGAATCAACACAGCTTAGTTGCCATGCTTGACTTCTATCATCAGGGCAAAATCAGCTTAGAGAAAATCGCACTAAAAATGAGTCATAACGTAGCAACTTTGTTCCATATCAAGGATCGAGGATTTATAAAAGAAGGATATTATGCTGATTTGGTACTCGTAGACTTAAATAATCCATGGAAAGTAGAAAAAGAAAATATTTTATCTAAGTGTGGATGGTCACCTTTTGAAGGTCATACTTTTCAGTCAAAAGTCACACACACAGTCGTTTCTGGACATTTAGCGTTCGAAAACGGAGCATTCCACGAAGAAAAGAAAGGTGAGCGACTTAAATTTTCAAGAAAATTTTAGAAATCATCTTGCGCTGATATAGGTAAATTATTACTTTTGCAGACCGTTTGGAAGAAACCAATTCAAACGTATAAATGGTGATTGTAGCTCAGTTGGTTAGAGCGCTGGTTTGTGGATCCAGAGGTCGCCGGTTCGAACCCGGTCTTTCACCCTAAGTAAAGCCCCTCAATCGAGGGGCTTTACTGTTATTAGGCCTCTGTTGGCATAGCATTTGATAAATCGTGCCAGAACTAAACCAACTTCAGATGTTTACTTTGTTCAAAACTTCGCCAAAATTCCCTCAAGTGAAACCCATCAATATCAGGATGGCAAAAAGCTATTTGATGAAATTTGAAGAATCGCTAAGAAATTTCGAAGAAATCCAAAAAGAAGCGATTCATTCCTGATTTTCTCTACAAAAACAAAAGGTTATGGAAACATAACCTTAATTTTTTTCCATTTCATTTTTCTTGTCGGTGCAAAACTCTATTTTTAGCAACATAGAATTTTTCCCCCATGAGTTATATCCATTTCGATAAAACACAACTAATCAATCTGAATTACTCACTCGAAAGAGAGACTATCAGATCTAACCGCTCTGGTGCTTATACCAGCACTTCGATTATTGGTTGTAATACTAGAAAGTACCATGGACTGCTAGTAGTCCCTCAGCCTCAAATCGACTCTCAAAGCCACGTTATGCTTTCTACTGTCCATGAGACGGTCATTCAGCACGGGGCGAGCTTCAATTTGGGTATTAGTAAATTCCCAGGAAATTACTCTCCAAGAGGCCACAAATACCTGGAAGACTTTGATTCTGAGCCTATTCCAAAATTGACATATCGGGTGGGTGGAGTGCTCTTGCAGAAGGAATTGATCTTGGACACCAACCGTGATCGTTTGATGATTCGCTACACGCTCTTAGATGCGCATTCTCCTACAAAAATCAGGATAGCACCATTCCTAGCTTTTAGAGGATTTCATGACCTCTCCAAAGCAAATACTTACATCAACAAAAAATATAAGAAAGCATCAAACGGGGCGGTATTCCACCTTTACGATGCTTACGATCCGCTTTTTCTGCAAGTTTCCAAGAAAGTAGACTTCGTTCCAGCTCCTGACTGGTATTATAATATTGAGTATATCATCGAACGAGAGCGAGGATATGATTATCAGGAAGACTTGTACGTTCCTGGATATTTCGAATTTGATATAGAAAAAGGCGAATCTGTCATTTTTTCTGCAGGGCTGACAGAGGCTGATCCAAAAACACGTCAAAATGCCTTTGACAAAGAAATCGCCAGAAGAACTCCAAGAAATAATTTTGAAAACTGTCTTAAAAACTCGGCCGGACAATTTATCCGGCAGCGAGACGGAGATACTAGAGTTATAGCCGGATACCCTTGGTTTGGGTGGTGGGGAAGAGATACGTTTGTAGCAGCTCCCGGGCTAACACTTTCTACAGGGAATCCTAAGACCTTTTTAGACATTATGGACACTATGTCTCGTGATCTTAAAGGCCCACTTTTCCCTAATGTAGGCAGCGGTGTGACGACCAATATGAATTCTATTGATGCGCCACTCTGGTATTTCTGGGCATTGCAGCAATACATTAAATACACAGGAGACAGTAAGACCATCAAAGACCGCTACCTAGGCAAAATGAAAGGGATTATTGATGGCTACCTAAAAGGCACCGATTTCAATATCCATGTTCAGGAAAATGGTCTAGTATACGGCGGCGAAGAAGGCAAAGCACTTACTTGGATGGATGCAGTCACCCCAGATGGGCCTGTAACTCCGAGAACTGGATGTCCTGTAGAAATTCAGGCACTTTGGTATAATGCCCTATGCTTCTATCATGAATTGACGGGCGATGAAGAAATCGCAAGTCACGCGGCAAAAATCAGCTCAACGTTCGAAAAGGAATTCTGGTCAGAAGAACATGGCTATTTGGCAGATTTTATAAATGGTGAGGAAAAGGATTGGTCTATACGTCCAAATATGATTTTTGCCACATCACTACCCTATGTGATGCTCAGCGATGATAAATGTGATCAGGTGCTAGAAACAGCAAAAGCAAAACTTCTTACTACTAGGGGAATGCGTTCGCTATCACCTGATGACCCGGCATACAAAGGCTATTATTTCGGAGATCAAATAAGTAGAGATCAAGCTTACCATAATGGTACAGTGTGGGTTTGGCCGCTTGGGCATTTTGTAGAGGGATATATTAGGCTTCATGGTAAATCAGGAGCGAATTTTATACAAAAAATCGTAAAAGGTTTTGACGGCGTGATGACGCAATATGGCGTGGGAGCAGTAGCAGAGATATATGATGGGGATCCACCGCATCGCCCGAAAGGCGCGATTTCACAGGCGTGGAGCGTATCAGAATTGCTTAGAATGATGGATTTGGTCAAAAAGATATAAAAGACTTTTTATGAAGGTGCTAATGTTTGGGTGGGAATTCCCACCACATATTTCAGGAGGTCTTGGGACAGCGTGCTATGGTTTGGTCAAAGGAATGGCCCATCACAATCAAGACATAATATTTGTAGTACCTAAACTCTGGGGAGACGAGGAACCGCTGGCAGATTTTGTCAATGCGAGTGACGTCACCATTGATTACCGTGAAAAACGGTTTAAAAAATTCTGGAAAAACCTCACTTACCTAGAAGTAAGTAGCTTTCTAGTCCCATATCTGGGTCCAGATGAATTTAAAAAATACACAGACTACGCTATCCACGACAGGACTGATGTAGATGAAAGTGTATTTTCAAATAAATTTGAATTCAGTGGCAAGTATGGCAAAGACTTGATGATGGAAGTTTCTCGCTATGCACTAGTAGCAGCACACATTGCCAAATCCAAAGAACACGACATCATTCACGCACACGATTGGCTTTCTTTCCCTGCCGGAATAGCAGCAAAAGAAATCAGTGGCAAACCTCTGGTTGCTCACGTGCACGCAACTGAATTTGATCGCTCAGGCGAATCTGTTAATCAGGTAGTTTATGACATTGAAAGAGCTGGAATGCATGCTGCAGACCATATAGTCGCAGTAAGTCAACTGACCAAGAATATTATCATCAAGAAATATGGAATACCTGCTAGCAAGGTAACTGTGCTTCACAATGCAGTATTGGACGCCAGCATAATCAAGTCTAGCTACAAAAAGAAGGTTCCAGAAAAAATAGTAACCTTCTTAGGAAGAATCACCTTTCAGAAAGGCCCTGAATATTTTGTGGAAGCAGCCAAAAAAGTTATCGAGCGAGATCCTAATGTGCGCTTTGTAATGGCTGGTAACGGAGATTTATTGAATCGAATGATCGACCGCGTAGCCGAGCTTCGAATGGGTACCAAATTCCATTTCACCGGCTTTCTAAAAGGTGATGATGTAGATCACATGTATGCTATCTCAGATGTATACGTGATGCCTTCCGTATCTGAGCCCTTTGGGATTTCTCCTTTAGAAGCTGTAAGACACAACACACCAGTGATTATCTCTAAGCAGTCTGGCGTAGCTGAGGTCCTAAATAACGCTATCAAGGTTGACTTTTGGGACATAGACTCTACTGCAGATGCCATTTTCGCACTGCTACATTATGATGGTATTGCCAAAATGTTCAAAGAACTGGGAACTGAAGAATTGAAAAAATTAAAATGGGAGCATGTGGCTGAAAAACTTGTCAATGTGTACCAAAAAACATTATCGCAGAAACCATGAGAACCATATGCTTTTACTTCCAGGTTCATCAGCCATACCGTCTGAAGCCTTATCGTTTTTTTGACATCGGAGACGATCATCATTATTGGGACGATTTTTCCAATCGCAGTATCATGAGAAAAGTAGCTCAAAAATGCTACCTACCTATGAATGCTTTGCTGTTGGAGATGATACACAAGTATGATGGTGCCTTTAAAGTAAGTTTCTCCATGTCGGGTGTATATCTGGACCAACTTGAAGCTTATGCTCCAGATGTTCTGGAAAGCTTTCAGAAACTTGTTGCCACAGGTCATTGCGAATTGCTCAACGAGACCTATGCACACACTTTAGCAGCTTTGAAAAGCAAAGATGAGTTTCAAAGCATGGTGAAAAAACATCAGGAAAAAATCAAGAAACTTTTCAATGGGTATCAGCCAAAAGTATTTAGAAACACAGAGCTAATCTATTCAGATCAGATTGGAGCTATGGTCGCGGAAATGGGATTTGATGCCATTCTAACAGAAGGCGCAAAGCACATTCTGGGATGGAAAAGCCCGAATTATGTGTACTGCAATAGCATAGATCCTAAACTAAAAGTATTACTCAAAAACTTCCAGCTCTCTGATGATATCGCATTTAGATTTGGAAACAAAGGCTGGGAAGATTATCCGCTTACTACAGACAAGTTTGTTAAATGGATAAATGATGTTCCTGAAGATGAAGAGACAATTAATCTATTTATGGATTATGAGACCTTCGGCGAGCATCAGTGGGCAGAGACGGGGATTTTTGAATTCATGAAGGCTCTTCCTGAAGCTGTATTCAGCAAGACTAACTTCACTTTTTCCACTCCATCTGAGGTGGCGGCTAAGATCCCGCCAGTTGGAAAAATCCATGTTCCGATCCCTATTTCTTGGGCAGATGAAGAGCGAGATTTAACAGCGTGGCTAGGAAATGATCTTCAGGATGAAGCCTTTGACAGGTTGTTTGAAATGGAAGAATTGGTCAAAAGTATTGATGACGATGATATTCAGCGAGATTGGACCTACTTACAGACCAGTGATCACTTCTACTACATGTGTACCAAGTTCTTCTCTGACGGAGATATTCACGCGTATTTCAGTCCTTATGAATCACCTTACGAAGCTTTTATCAATTACATGAATGTGCTAAGTGACTTCATGATAAGAGTGAAAGAAAAGATTAGCGAAAATAAAGCTAGCCAATTGAACTAGTTATTATCTATAAAAGCAAAAAGACCGATCGTGATCGGTCTTTTTGCTTTTATAGGGCTTAAATTATTCTCATCTAGAACACATATCCATGGACCTCTTTTTTGGAAGGTTTGTAGAATATCATTCCGTTTTCTGGGTCAGAATCAAAAGTAGGTTCTTTGTCATTCAACTTGATTTCGCCAGTTGATTTCCCACTAACTTTATCAACTCTCACCAATCCATTCCCATCTCCTACATCGGTTAAAATAAAAGAGTTTGTCCCTCTTGATATTGTTGCCTTGAACCTCTTTCCTGCTGCTGCCGCCATACCATCTGCGATACCTGAGTAGAAGTCCGCTTGACGCTTATAATCTTCGCCATACTTGTTGTAACTCACATTAGAGTAGGTATTGTGGTTTGCTCCAGCTGCCGCAGAAGAGGCCACCGTCATGGCCAAAGCTGCTACTTGTACTGTACGCAATGCAATCCTACCGGCAAGCGATATCTTAGGAGAAGGCCAGTGACCTTGATACAACACTCTGCCTGAATCATCGAAACCCAACATATTTTGGCTTGAGGATAACACGAAATTAGTTCCAGTATATTCCAATTGATCTGGAGTCTCCTTTTCCTTGAATTTGATATCATCTATGATCACGCGCTTCTCCCCTGTAATCAAATCCACATTATATATCTTACCATTTGCATAGAAAATCTCTTCAATCATAGAAGGTTTTGCTCTTAAAACAGTCTCGCCTTTAATCATGTTTTTGCCGTCCCAAATCGGTTTCCCATCAAAATCAAACAGACCAATTGAGCCATCCTCATTTCTATACATAATCCCCGCACCTGTTAACTGGTCAATTTCAATCCCTTTGATTTTCTCAGACCACTTTTCCTCACCCGTGTGCTTATCCAATACGGTCAGGTATTTCCCCTTCTCACCAACAGCTATACCGTGTTCTCCTCCCATATCCACGACTACTCCATCTAGCTTTTTAGCCGTCCATTTCACTTCTCCAGATTCTGAATCAAATAAGGTGAAATTCTTCTCATCTGCTGCGATCACACCATAATGCTCAGCACTAAGCATGGGGGCATCTTTTGAGGAAAGTTCCTTTTCCCACTTCACATTTCCTGAGTTAAGATCCAAAGCGGTAAGCAATCCATTACTTCCTTTTTTCTGATAGATATAGCCGTCTGTCACATTCAAATTAGCTCCAAATGACTGGAATGTATTTTTCTTTTCTGCTACAGCATATGACCATAACACCTTTCCTGTTTTCGCATCTACCTTTGACGCAATATTATCCCCAAGCAAAAAGAGATTACCATCCTCTGTGATCAAAGGTTCAAAATTAGCATTCACCTGGTCATTAGCCCACAACTCCTTTCCAGACTCCAAGTCAATCAATTTGGTGAGTTGATAAGAAGGGGTTCCTTGAGCTTTGATATCAATCCATGTGCCTGACACCATCACAGCCTTCAATTCAGGTATGTAGGCACTCCCTTCATAATTAAAAGTAGCAGTCTCAGAACCCATTGCCTTAAGGGAAGTAAGAACCTTCTGTGTTGGAAAACCTGCTTTGGCTGGAGATGTCACTACTTCACCCGTACGAAGATTCAGCACAACAAAGTTTTTTACAGATACCCAGTCAGTATATTTTATAACAGCAAAATCTGACACTTTAGGATCTGAATCATCGGTCAATACCTGAATCAATGCCTCGGTATATTTCTGGTTTTTCCCATCCGCACCTTTTATTGCCTTAGCAGAATTGTAGAGATCCTCATTTGACCACAATAACTTTCCATTGGTAGCATCTACACCATGCAACCCCCAGTCAGAACTACCAATGAGTAGAATTTTATTTGGTGTGTATCTGGTCCATTCTACACCTTTGTCCAGCGTCACTTTCCAGGCTGGTTCTTGAGCGAAACTTGAAGTCACTGCCGCTAGAATTAGGACTAGGCTTAAGCAGATTTTTGATTTTAATGAGTAGGAATTTTTCATAGTAAAAAGATTTTACTCAAAGCTATGAGGTAGCTCCTACTCAATCCATACGCCATCTGCCCTATATCTTAGGCAAAAAAAAGAGCCTCGAAAGGCTCTGGATTCATTTGATCAATAACTCTCTCCCTCATTCGGAAAATCCTTGCTCTTCACATCTTTGATATATTGGCCGAAGGCCTCCATCATAATTCCTTGTAGATCGGCGTATTGCCTTAAGAACCTTGGTTTGAATTCTTGAGTGATTCCCAGCATATCGTGCATTACTAATACCTGACCATCCACTCCTCCTCCTGCTCCAATACCTATTATGGGAATGGATACAGACTCAGCTACTTTCTTGGCTAGATCAGCAGGGATTTTCTCCACCACTATCGCAAAACAGCCTAGCTCTTCCAAAAGCTTTGCATCCTCCAAAAGCTTATTGGCTTCTGTATCTTCTTTGGCTCTTACAGTATATGTTCCAAACTTATATATTGACTGAGGAGTCAACCCCAAATGCCCCATTACCGGAACACCGGCACTTAATATTCTAGCAACTGATTCTTTAATCTCAGATCCACCCTCTACTTTGACAGCATGTGCACCAGATTCTTTCATGATCCGAATAGTGGAGCGCAATGCCTCCGAGCTATTTCCTTGGTAACTCCCAAAAGGAATATCCACGACCACAAAAGACCTACTTACAGCACGGACTACAGCTGAAGCATGGTAGATCATTTGATCCAATGTGATAGGCAGAGTAGTCTCATGACCAGCCATGACATTAGATGCTGAATCCCCCACCAAGATGATATCGATCCCAGCCGCATCAACGATTTTGGCCATAGAATAATCATAGGCTGTGAGCATGGAGATCTTCTCACCACGATCTTTCATTTCCTGAAGAATGTGTGTGGTAATTCGCTTGACGTTAGCAGATGAGTGTACAGACATAATATTAGTGGAGATGAACGCAGAAATTATCTCCTGAGAAATCTACTTTGATATGTTCATTAAGAGTAGTAGAAAGTTCGAAGCCCGTGTAATCGGGACGAATTGGAAAAAGTCCATGACTACGGTTTACCAGCACGGCTATTTCCATTTTATAAAGCTCCTCATCCAAAAATGGCTTCATGGCATATACCAACGTTTTGCCAGTATTGAGCACATCGTCCACAAGGATCAATGTTTTCCCTTGTAGATCAATTTCATTAGAAAGCTGAACTTCCTCAGAAGCAACATGCGCTTTATCCAAAATAATTTTGACTTGCTCTATTTCTAAAGGGGAAATCGCTTTCAGTTCTGTTGCTAAAAGATTAGCCAGAATTTCTCCCATTCCAGAAATCCCTGCTAACACAACGGCTTTTGAATTGAGATTCCTTTCGTAGATCTCATAGGCCATTCTCGTGATTTTCTTCTTTATCTGCTGGTGATTGAGTACTTCGCTCATGGTGTTTTTCAAAAATGAAAATTAGGCCAATTCTACTTGGATTCAAAATTAAGAGAACAGCTTATCTATAGTCGTCTTCCTCATTTAGTATATTCAAATAGCTTTCATATCGGTAAGGATGAATATATCCGGCCTCCACTTTCTCCAGCACGACACAGCCTGGCTCATTCACATGTTGACAATTATTGTATTTGCATTGTCCTAGGTATTTTCTCATTTCAGGAAAATAATGTGAAAGCTCATTATCCTCAATATCAAGTATCCCAAACTCCTTAATCCCAGGAGTATCTATCAAATCACCTCCGTATTCTAAGGCAAAAAGCTCTGCAAAAGTAGTCGTGTGAACACCTTTAGCTGTAAAGCCCGAAACCTCCTTGGTATGCTGAGTGGCAGCAGGAACTAAAGCATTCAACAAAGTGGACTTGCCAACTCCAGAATGTCCAGATATTAACGTGGACTTACCTGCCAGAACTGATTTGAATTTATCTTTCAAATTCTCCTCTTTCAAGGCTGAAACTTCAATCACCTGATACCCCAATGGCTCGTAGATCTCATGAATATCCAACAGCCAGTCATCCGCCTTTTCACCAGACATCTGATCCATTTTGTTCACCACCAAAATTGCAGGAATCCTAAAACTCTCTGTACTGACAAGAAATCTATCAATAAAGCCTAAAGATGTTCTTGGGCTTTTCATGGTAATAACCAGTATCGCTTGATCAAGATTGCTGGCAATGATATGTGAAAAATGTTGCTTTCGCGTAGACTTTCGTATCACATAGTTTTCTCTAGGCAAAATATCAAAAATCACTGCCGTCTCCTGATTTTCTTCCCTATCCATCTCCACCCAATCACCCACCGCAATAGGATTGGTCAGCTTAAGGTCATCTTGCTTAAACTTCCCCTTCAATCGGCAAGCAACGACTTCGTCGTCGGATTGCACCAAATACCAACTTCCGGTAGATTTTATAACTCTTCCTTTCATCTGTTAATTATTGTTTTTTAGCGATCATACCGATAGCTATCTGGCGAAATCTAGCAAGGCTTATACTTATCCTAATATGTATCTCTTGCGTCATGATCAATTTCATGCTCTTGACACTAGTTTCTCTACCTTGTTAATGATTTTTGCCGCAGCTCCCATATTCATTTCCACCCATTTTCGAGCTGAATCCGCACTGTCTAGATAGAAATCTGGCTGCTCCATTTTCTCAAAAACTAACTTTAAACTCTCCACATCACTGACCTCAAACCCACAACCATTCGCCTCACTTTCTGCCGATTCTGGAAATCTAGAGGTGTTTTTCAACTTTCCAAAAATCACAGGAATGCCGAACCCAAGCGGTTCCAAAATATTATGTAGCCCTTTGCCAAATGCTCCGCCTACATAAGCGACCTTGGCAAATTGATACAATGAACTTAGCATTCCAATATTATCTATGAAAAGTACGTCAGCTGCCTCCTTCTTATCCCATTTCGAATACCTAGCTGTGGTTAAAGATAGCTGGTCTGCCCATCGCTTCATCGGTTCCGGATTCAAATCATGTGGAGCAATAATCCATCGATACCCAGGATAAGCATTCATCAACGGAATAAGCAAATCCATATCTTCCTGCCAAACCGAACCTGCAACCACAGTCGGGAAGTCACCTACCCAATCAAGTAGCTCAGGGAAATCTTTACGATTTCTGGCGGTCTCTGCCACCCTATCAAATCGCGTATCCCCAGCTATACTTGCAGTAGAATAGTCAATCGCCTGAAGTAAGTCGAGCGTATTTTGATTTTGAGTGAAAATATAATCGAATTGAAAAAGGATCTTTCTAAAGAACCCATCTCGCTTAAAATAAATCTGATCAGGCCTAAAGGATGCAGAAAAGAGGAAAAGTGGAATTCCTCTTGATTTTATAGCATCTATATGATGATGCCAGAGATCGTATTTCACAAAAAACACAATACTTGGCTGCAAGACATTTAAAAACTTCTCTGCCATAGTTTTACTATCCAGAGGCAAATAAGTAATGAAGTCCACAAAGGGTTGACTCTTTTTGATCACATTATCAAAACCTGATGGACTAAAAAAACTTACTACGATTAGTTGGTTAGGCTGTACACGTTTTAATTCGGCAATCACAGGCTTAGCTTGCTCATACTCACCTAATGAAGCCACATGAAACCACGCCAAAGCACCAGGATTGTTAGACCTAAACTCTACAAGTCTCAGAAATAGATTTTTTCTACTAGAAGAGAAATGTCTAATTTTGGGAATGAACAGTCCGCCAAGGAGCAAAAGTATCCTGGCAAAAAATATCCCGATTCTATAAATCCATTTCATTTGTCAAAAGTAGCCATTTGACGGGAAATAGTTTTATTCGCAAAAAATTCACCTAGGGAAGATCGTTAATACACTGATTTTGAGATTTTCATGAAAAAAAAGACAAATTCAGCCGTGCATTTTCCCCTAAAAATAAGTACTTTCAAAACCTTCGTTTTTTAAGTAGCGTGTTCAGTTAGAGTTTAAATAATATGATTAGAGTTTTATTTGTTTGTCTAGGTAATATTTGCCGTTCACCTTTAGCTGAAGCTATTTTTACTCATAAGGTGCAGGCTGCAGGAATGCAGGCACAATTTAAGAGTGACAGTGCAGGTACATCTGATTTCCATATTGGAGAATTACCAGACGAGCGAACTATAAAGTGTGCTGCTAAATACAACCTGCCTCTGAAGCACCGTGGCAGACAAGTTAACCGTACGGATTTTAGAGATTTCGAGTACATCCTGGCTATGGATGACAATAACCTTAGAAATTTAAACAACCTAAAAGCCAGATACGGCTTCGCTGACAAAGAAATCTACTTGATGCGAGATTTTGTGACGGAAACACAGGGCATGCCCGTTCCTGATCCCTATTATGGCGGAGAAGAAGGATTTGAGGAAATATATCAGATTTTGGATGAGGCCCTTGACAGTTTCCTGGCACAGGTGAAAGCTACTCACCATCTCTACGCTTAAGAAAAGCGAGTTTTTAAGCAGCTTTTTTTTCAAAAAATAGATTTTTTTTATTACTACCTGACCCTGATAATCAAGTAGCTAGGTATAGCCTATCCTGCAGGAATTGAGGTATTATCAATGAATTTGCAAGATAGGCCAGTATGTCTTTAAGGATTAGGCAAGTTTCAATGTTACTTTCTCCCCTGTCTTTACAGCTTTGAAAATAGCATCGATAATCTTCATATCCTTCACTCCCTCTTCTCCATTCACTGGAACTTCGGGCTTTTTTCCGTCAAAAATAATCGCTGCCATCTCATCCATCTGCACAGCTTGATGGGTAGTGTGGGGCTTATCTAATGGGCCTTGATTAGTTTTTCCTTTGATAGGCCCATAACCTGTAGATGGCTGCATTTCTGCCCAGCCTTTTGTTCCATTGAGGAAAAAACGATCTAAATTATTCATACTGTAGGTAGAAAGACAGGATGCTACGGCACCACTTGGGAAGCCCATTTGAAACTGTATTGTCTCATCGATTCCCTCTTTGAATTTCTCAGGATTATTCTTTGTCTCTTGAGCAGTCACCCAGATTGGGTCTTCTCCCAACATATATCTAGCCCCATTGATGGAGTAAATCCCTATATCCATCATCGCTCCACCACCCGAAAGTGACTTTTGTAATCTCCATTGACTAGGATCACCAATAATAAATCCACTTAGTCCTTGAAAAAACAAAGGAGTTCCAAACTCACCAGCCTTTCGCATTTTAATCACTTCCAATGTATTTGCTTCGAAGTGCATTCTATACCCGATTAGTAAATGGACCCCCGCAGCTTTGCAAGCATCTACCATCGCTTGCCCATCTGCCGCATTGACCGCCATAGGCTTTTCACAGATCGCATGCTTACCTGCTTTCGCTACTCGAATCACCTGATCCTTGTGTAAGCCATTTGGTGTGATTACATAGACAGCATCGATGTCTGGATTATCCTTGATCGCATCGAAGTTTTCATAATTGTAGCAGTTTTTAGCAGGAATACCATACTTGGTTTTCCATGCTTCCACTTTTGAAGGAGTGCCACTGATTACTCCCACCAACTTGGTTCTTTTAGTTTCTTGAATAGCCTCGGCTACTCTTGTGCCATAGCTCCCTAAACCCATGATAGCTACTCGTAATGGCTTTTCGTCCATTTTTTTAGCATCGAGAAAATTAGGCATTGCAGAAATTGGGTTAAATGTTGAAATATTTAATGCTAAGGCTGAAAGCCCAGCTTTTTGGAGAAAAATTCTTCTGGATTTCATGAAAAGGTAGGTTTAATGGTCATTGTTAGCTTGAAAATAAGGAATAAAAACCAAACTTCATTTTAAGAGAATTTCGTCTCTTTCTAAATTGTTCGAAGCCAATAGCCTATTGTATTGAAAAATTTATTTTGAATAGTTCAAAAGACTACCTACAAGCTCCATTCATCTAATTTCATTTGCTAAGGATTTCTGTTTTTGTATCTTAAGAGATGCAATAAACCTCAAACCCAATCTAAATGAATACACTCAATAGAAGAGATTTTCTCAAAGGCTCTTCCGCTTTAGCAACCCTAGCAAGTTTCGGCCTTTTAGGTATGAACTTCAAAGATCGAGAAGGCCCTTTACAGGTGGCTCTAATCGGAGCAGGCTGGTACGGAAAATCGGACCTTTTTCGACTCATCCAAGTAGCAGATGTAGAAGTAGTCGGTCTTTGTGATCCAGATAAAAATATGCTGAAAGCCGCAGGAGATATGGTGGCTACTCGACAAAAATCTGGAAAAGTCCCGGCACTCTATGAAGATTACCAGGAACTTTTGGCCAAAGAAAAGCCAGAGTATGTAATCATCGGCTCACCTGATCACTGGCATGCACTAATGTGCATCGATGCACTGAAAGCAGGAGCTCACGTCTATGTACAAAAGCCTATTTCGGTGGACGTCATTGAAGGAGAAGCCATGATTGCTGCTGCCAGGAAATATAATAAGAAAGTACAAGTGGGAACTCAACGTAAAAGTACCCCGCATCTGATCGATGCAAAAGAGCAGATCATTGATACAGGAAAGTTGGGGAAAATATCTCATGTGGAAATTTGCTGTTATTTCCACATGCGTGCCAACGGAAACCCTCCAGTAGAACCAGTGCCTGAATTTTTCAATTACGATCTGTGGACAGGCCCAGCCCCTTTGAGACCATATGATGGAATCCCTCACAGACGATGGTGGAGAACATTTATAGAATATGGAAATGGCATCACTGGAGACATGTGTGTGCATATGCTTGACACCGTTCGCTGGATGCTTGATTTGGGATGGCCTACTCAGATCACATCCACAGGAGGTATTTACGTGCAAAAAGACGGCAAGTCAAATATTTCAGACACCCAATCGGCAATTTTTGAGTATCCTGAATTAAGCGTTGTTTGGCAACATAGAACATGGGGTAATCCAGACGATGCAAATTATCCTTGGGCATTTAAGATTTTTGGAGATAAGGGAATGCTGGCAGGGAGCACCATGCAGGCAGATTACACTCCTTTAGATAAGGATGAAAAGCCAATTCATTTTGATTGTCTTTTCGAGCGTGAAAAATATCCGGAAGATGTTACTGAGCCAGATATAGAACTTAATGCAGCACCTGCTACCCGACTACACATGCAGGACTGGTTGAAAGCTATCGGAAACGATACACTTCCAATTGCTGACATAGAAGAAGGGCATATTTCTACCGCCTCCTGCATCTTGGCAAATATCTCCATGGATTTGGGAGGTAGAGCGCTGAAATACGATCCAAAGACAATGACAGTGATTGGTGACAAAGAGGCGACAGGGCGATTAAGAAGACCATATAGAAAGGGATACACTCACCCTGAGCCAACCAAAGTCTAATTACTTCATAAAAAACATGGAAGCCGAGTCTCATAAAAAGGGGCTCGGCTTCTATTTTTAACTACAATCGAGATAAATTGGCGTTTTATTTTTACTGCCTATGATTCAAATAAACCCAGCAACGAAAGAAGACTTGAAAATAGTCCAATCCATCGCAAAGCGCACCTGGCCTGATACTTTTGGAACAATCCTTAGTTCCGAGCAAATCGATTACATGCTAAACTGGTTTTACGACATTGCTCATCTAAAAGAGCAAGTTGAACTGGGACATATTTTTCTTCTCGCAGATGAGGATGGAGAAAAGTTGGGCTTTACAGGTATTGAAATCAATCAGGAACCGGGGAGAACGAAGATTCATAAAATCTACATTCTTCCTACAGCTCAAGGAAAAGGAGTTGGTAAGAAATTGATCAACGCGATCAAGGAAATTGCTTTGAGAAATGAACAATCTAGCCTCCTGCTAAACGTAAATAAGTACAATCAGGGAGCGATAGACTTCTACGAATACCTAGGTTTTGTCAACATTAAAAGTGAAATCATCGACATCGGAAATGGCTATGTGATGGATGATTATGTATTTGAACTGAAACTTTGATTTTTTTTCTCGCTACGTCGCAGCGATGCAACGTTAGAATATTTTAAGTTTTATGCTTCACCTTTAGTTATCAGCTTCTCTCAAATGGCCATTTAGAAGGTTCTTTTTTAGTTCTTCAGCCTTTTAAAACCCTCAAAGGTTTGTCAACAATGTCTCCCAAAGCACCAACCCATTTGACGGTGCTGGAGGTAGTTTCTCGAATCTTTCCGGAAAATCAAATCGACTAGTAATCTCAGCTAACTCCATTTCTTGGCTACCAATTTGCCAAACGACTGACATCATCATGCGTACTTGATGATGAAGAAAACCTGTTCCCGTGATTTCGAAGTAAAAGATTTCTTCTGGGAAAAATTGACCCAAGAACTCCTTTGAAGTAAAAATATCAGCAGATAAAACTTCACGCTTATAGTCCGTCTTATTTTCTGAAGGTTTGCAAAAACCCTTAAAATCATGGATTCCTGTGAACAGTTTACAAGCTTCCTTCATTGCTCCCCAATTCAATTCACCAGGCAGATTGACCATAAAAGCCGAAGCAAAAGGATTAAAAGACTGAGAATTAGTGAAGTAGTACCGATAGGTTTTTTCAGTTACAGAGTGGATCAAATTAAAGTCTGTGGCAACCTCCAGCACGGAATTAAGTCGAATATCCTGAGGCAGATGGGCATTGAATTGAGGCAGAAGTGTGCTCATATCTACTTTTTCCCGAAGGAAAACCTGCACATATCCACCGATACAAGAAACGCCAGCGTCAGTCCTGCTTGCTCCGATCAGAGAAAAGTCCTCATGCCCCATTACGTGCCGAAGGACTCGCTCCAACCTCCGCTGGACAGTCTGCTGATTCGGTTGTGGCGCCCAGCCTTTATAACGGGCACCGAAATACGAAATGGAAAAGAGGTAAGAATATGGCCGGGATTGCAAGAGAGATAATGTTTATAATTGACAAAGATAATAATCTGCAGCCGGATGAAATTTAAACTTGAATTGCTAAATAAGATTATGCCAACTGTTCTTTACATTTCAGGATGGAGACTATTCTTCTATTCGAATGAAGGAGCAGAACCTATTCATATCCATGCTCAAAAAGGAGACATGGAATGTAAATTTTGGGTATTTGTTGAAAAGGTGGACATTAAGGAAGCCTTCTCGTATAATCTGAGTACTACAGGAAGAAAAGAAATCAGAAAAATAATTTTCAAGAATTTTGACTTAATTTTAGATTCCTGGAACACATATTTCAATAAGTAACTATATGAAAGTTAGCTATCACATATCTGATATAAGTTTTATCGAAGACAGGATGGTTCTCTCTGTAGATGAGCGCGAAATAACAGTTGAAATAGCAGATATTTCCGATAAACTTTTGGCCGCTTCAGACATGGAGCGATCAATTTATAAAATCTCTCCTTCTGGTTATGGCATTCACTGGCCGTTAATCGATGAAGACCTTTCCGTTGAAAAATTGATGAAGGGTAACCAATGAGATGGATTCATTAAACCCTGGAAAAGGATGGGCTGGGAGATTACATAGAATCGAAGGTGTACCACTAACTGTTTACTTAATATTCCTAACCTTACTCTTGATCACCATCTTTTATTTTTGGTTGAAAATTAGGAAGGAGAAAAAAAAATAGAAAAAGTGAAATGTCCATTTTGAAAGAATTAACTGGTTTTAAGAAGCCTTCTAAAAAACGTTAGTTCAATATTTTTAGGCAAAATTAATCCCTCAAAACAGGCTGCGTCCATGCAACTTCTGTATCGCCCAACTGATAAGGATTCTCTTTTAGTTTGGAAGAAATTATTTTTGCCCGTACATACATATCATCTGCATCTAAAGTATAAGATGCTTTTTGACCCTGCTCATCTTTCAGTAATACTCCACTAGCTTCAGGATTTGATTTCTTTGTTCCAAAAAACTGAATTGTATAGGTAACTCCTTGTTCAGGTTGTACCCCGACACTGAGTGTTTTCCCATCGAAATCTACAGACTCTAAAGTCACTCCGGTGCTGGAATAGAAATCCCCACGCTCCATAGCCTCCACCAGAGATGCTGGCTCCAAACTTTCGGACAAAACCATTACCCAACCTCTACCTGGATTGCTACTGTTCTCATCAAACACATGGTAATTATGAGCATCATCTACAGCCAGACCATAAAGCAGTGGCTTATTTGCTTGAAGGTAAGCCGACTGAACTTTGTCCCATAACACTTCCATGCTTGGTCGGAGTGAATCCCCGTAGTTATGAACCTGTGGATGACCATTAAACACTTCGAAGAATCTTTCTCCGTCCAAAGCAATAATGTCCTCAGGAGTTATCGCCCAGATAAAGTTCGGATGATTGATATGCAGAAACATAGGCACTCCGGTAGAGTCCCGCTGTGCTTTTACTTTATCAAGACTCCGCTGCATTACTTCTGAAACTGAATTACCACCTTGAGGCTCTATTTTTTCTCGGATATTGGTGACGTTCATATGAAGAGGTTTCTTATCATATGAATCTGACAACTCCTGTGATTTTATAATTAAAAACTCACCCTCTTCTTCAAACATCGGCGCATATTCAGCCAGTGTTTTCAGCTTTACTTCAATTCTCCCTACAGAGTCTTTTCTGTATTCAACTCCACTTTCCCCATATTTATCTAGGTATTTTTCGAAGCCAGCTTCATGCGAAGGAGATTTAGGCAGAAGCTTCCATTTCTCGCCTTCCGCCAATGTATTATGATCAGAAAGCACTACAAAATCGTAGTCATGTGACTTATACCAATCCATAATCATCTCAGGATAATCGTCCCCATCGCTCCAGTAAGAATGCGTGTGCAGATTGCCTTTATACCATTGTTTGGTAGGTTTTAACTGTTCTTTTGTGGCACATGAAAAAATGCCAATCGAAAAAATGGATAGATAAAGTAAGAATGTTCGCATAATTGTGGCCGGTTGAAGGATCGCCTAAAGATAAGAAACCCCTTGAATTCTATTAGTTAGGCTCAAGTTATCAAATTCTTTTAAGGCCTTAAACCAAAAAAACCACCTCTTCCAAGGTGGTTCATGTTTATTGTGAAATTAAGGTCACTTCATAAGATCTATCTCTTATCTTAAATCAATAATTTCAATTCCAGGATATTGCTTAGCATCAAATACAAAATAGGATGACGGAAGATTCGCATTAAGCTGTAGATTTTTAAAGGTGTAAGAAAAAACCCCTCCTTGACCATCAAACATTTCCCAGCCTAGAAGATTTGAGCTGCTTTTATCAATCATCAATTTTACTTGCTCGAAAGGCGCATTGTTCTTTTCAGCAAGTAATTCGACAACATGAGCTATTTTGCCTTGAAATTGCTTTTCTCCTATCAATTTATAGCTATAGCCTGATTCATAAAGTCGGTAGATATTAGAAGGCGTAAGCTCTCCTTCCATTTGATTGGCGTCGTTTACGGTAACTTCCTTGTAATTATCCGATTGGATAAAAGTCCAAACCGTTTTGCCATCATTATAAATTTCCTGATCTGGCAGCTTGAGTCTATACTGCTCACCTTTCACCGCGATATCACCTGTTTGGCGATCACCAGGTCCAGAGGCATCTTGGAAAGTGAAGTCAAAATTAGCCGTGAAACCATTCATTGCTTGAAACTTTTTGCTCATGGCATCCAAAACAGTTTTTGCTTTTGGATCTTTTTGAGCGTTGGCTTCGAATGATAATAGTAAGGCTAGAAAAAGAGTATAAACTAGGGCGAATTTTTTCATGTAAAGGAGCTGCTTGAACTACTTGAACAGCTTTTACAAACTATTCAATAACCGTTCCAAACTAGCTTCATCTTGAACGAGCACTTCCCGAGCTTTTGATCCTTCGAATGCTCCCACTATACCAGCAGCTTCCAATTGATCGATGATTCTTCCCGCACGATTGTAGCCCAACTTAAGTTTTCGCTGAATCAAAGAAGTACTTCCTTGCTGATGCATTACAAGAAGTCTTGCTGCATCATTGAAAAGTGGATCGAGATCCGAAAAATCAACACTTCCGATAGAATTATCAGAATCTTCTCCTTCAAATTCAGGAAGTAAATAAGCATCTGAATAACCTTTTTGCTCTCCAACCCAATCACAAATAGCATCTACTTCAGGCGTATCTAAGAATGCACATTGGATACGCGTTATCTCTGATCCGTGGGATAAGAGCATATCCCCCATACCAATAAGCTGATCAGCTCCACCAGTATCAAGGATAGTTCGGCTATCGATTTTGGAAGTCACACGGAAAGAAAGACGTGCGGGGAAGTTCGCCTTGATAATACCGGTAATTACATTTACAGATGGTCTTTGGGTGGCGACAACCAAGTGAATACCAATTGCTCTGGCAAGCTGTGCCAGACGGGCGATTGGACCTTCGATCTCCTTGCCAGCAGTCATCATCAAATCTGCTAATTCGTCAATTACCAATACAATGTAAGGCATGAAGCGATGGCCATTGTCTGGATTAAGCTTGCGCGCGACGAATTTCGCGTTGTATTCTTTCAGGTTTCTTGTACCTGCGTCTTTCAATAAATTATATCGATTATCCATCTCGATACAAAGAGAATTCAGCGTGTAAATCACCTTTTTGGTATCGGTAATAATAGCTTCTTCAGCGCCTGGAAGCTTAGCCAAAAAGTGTCTTTCGATCTTATTGAAAAGTGTTAATTCTACCTTTTTTGGATCTATTAGGACAAACTTCAATTGAGATGGATGCTTCTTGTAAATCAAAGAAGCCAAGATCATATTCAATCCTACAGACTTACCTTGACCAGTAGCACCTGCCATAAGTAAGTGAGGCATTTTTGCCAAGTCCACCACAAACACTTCGTTGGAAATAGTCTTTCCCAATGCAATTGGTAAATCCTTGTCCGAACGCATAAATTTCTCTGTACCCAAAACTGCCCGGGCAGGCACTAGCTCTCTATTTTTGTTAGGAACCTCTATACCGATAGTTCCTTTTCCTGGTATCGGAGCAATAATCCTAATTCCCAAAGCTGCCAAGCTCAAGGCGATATCATCCTCCAAATTTTTGATTTTGGAGATTTTCACACCCGGTTCAGGGACGATTTCATAAAGTGTAACTGTCGGCCCAATGGTCGCTTTGATCTCCTGAATTCCGATCTTGAAGTTTTCAAGCGTCTCTACAATCTTGTTTTTATTGTCTTCAAGTTCCTGACGGCTTACCGTTACTTTCTGAACGTCATATTCATTGAGCAAATCAAGCGTAGGGTATTTGTAATGTGGAAGGTCGAGTGTAGGATCATAAGCATCCAAATTCTCAACCTCTTCCGCAGTTTTCTCTTCACCGATTGGCTTAACTACAGAGAAATTATTACTCTCCACAACTTTTTCATGCGCTCGCTCCACTACAGGATCGAGGATATTTAATTGTGGGACATCGAATGCAATTTCTTCTTTTTTAGGCTTTGGTTTGGACTCTGGTTTGAGTTCAATTGGAGCATTGAGATTATCTTCCTTAATCGTCCAAGAGCTCCCATCGTCATCGATTTCTTCTTCCTCATCCAACTCATCCTCATCTTTGAAAGGGTTTTTCACTGGAGAGGCCGCGTCTACTTCCAACTCATCATCGTCCATGTCGGAATCTGAAGATTTGCTACTGAACCAATCTAATTTGTCAATATCAAAGAAGAAAATCACGAAAATAAGCATGGATCCACCCAATAATATGAATGTACCCCAACTCAGAAAATCTGCTGAAAGCTTAGCCAATTCATACCCAAATCCTCCTGAAAGGAAGCTCCAGTAGGAATATCCCTGAATCAAAATCACAATGTAGCCAGTCAATAAACCGAGCCAAAACGTGAAGAAAAGCGCGAAAGTAGTATAACGGGTGAGAGAAACCAGCGAGATTTTGAACGCCCAGTTGAATCCCAATAAAAACAGAAATGGAGGAAATAAGAATGCCGCAACTCCAAACCAACGATAGATCATCCAGTTTCCAGCCTGTGCTCCCAGATATCCCAGCCAGTTGGTTGATTCACGAGCCGTTTCCCGAATCGCTTCACTACTATTGTTCATGACCAAACTCTGATCTGCAGGACCATTCAATAGGTAGCTGATAAAAGCGATCATTAAAAAGAAAGCGATTGACATCAACAAAATGCCAAATGTCAAGACTAGCTTGGTCGTATTAAACTTCCCAAAAGAAAAACTCGGCGCTTTGAAGCCAACTCCTTTCTTTTTGGTGGGTTCTGCTTTTTTTCTAAAAGTATTGGTCCTAGGTGAATTGGTGGCCATGTATGCGATTCAAATCCGATTTAAGATAAGATTAATGAATTTAGATTGACAAATTATTGCGAAAAATGAGCCAATAATCCTTTTTTAATCTTTTTGATCAGCCCAGGTCCCTCATAAATCATGCCCGAGTAGACTTGAATCAAGCTGGCTCCAGCTTCGAGTTTTTTTATAGCGTCTTCAGCAGAAAAGATTCCGCCTACTCCAATGATTGGGAAAGCCTTGTTAGACTTTTCAGATAGATATCGGATGACTTCTGTACTTCTTTTTCCTAAAATTTTCCCACTCACACCACCTGCTCCTATGGACTCAACTTCTTCCTTCGAAGTGCTCAATTGTGAACGATCTATAGTGGTGTTGGTCGCTATTACACCATCAATTTTGGTTTCCTGGACGATTTCGATGATATCGTCCAGTTGTCCATCTGTCAAATCAGGAGCAATTTTCAGAAGTATAGGCTTAGGAGTTGGCTTGAGGTCATTCGCATTTTTCACCGCTTGGAGCAGAGCTTTAAGAGGTTCCTTTTCCTGAAGGTCGCGAAGATTGGGTGTATTCGGCGAACTCACATTTACTACGAAATAATCTACGTGATCATGTAACACCTCCAGACAAATCAAATAATCGTCCACCGCATTCTCGTTTGGAGTGACTTTATTTTTACCAATATTCCCTCCTACCAGTACGTTTGACTTTCGCTTTTTCAATCGCTCCACAGCTTCAAACACGCCACCATTATTGAACCCCATGCGATTGATCAGAGATTCGTCTTGCGGCAATCTAAATAGTCTAGGTTGTGGGTTTCCTTCTTGAGGTTTGGGAGTCAACGTTCCTATCTCAATAAAGCCAAAACCTAACATCGCCATTTCGTCGATCACCTTGGCGTCTTTGTCAAAACCAGCTGCCAATCCAACAGGGTTTTTGAATTTCAACCCAAAAACCTCTCGTTCCAAGCTTTTGTCTTCCAGATGAAAAGTTGATTCAACTATCGACCCTATTACTGGAAGATTGAAAGTTAACCGAGTTAGATCCACCGTGAAGTGATGAGCGTCTTCTGGTTTTTTAAGGAAAAAGAGGGGTTTGAGTAGTGATTTGTACACGTAGATTTGGATTGCGTTCGGAAGGCAAAGATACCTTTTTATAAAATTTGAAGATTGGAAAAGTGAAATCAATTCTTAGAAAAGAGAGTTTTACAGCAAAGTCTACAGAGGATGGCACAGCGAGCCTATGTCACCTTAACTGTTTCAAGTCTGCAGCCTTGCACGATAAATAGCTGTAATACTGACCGCTTGACATCTAGACGAGTAAATCTCAGCACTTTTGAATTTACAATTCCTTTGAGCCTTGCACCTCATACCAAAAAAAGGCTACTGGATTTCTCCAATAGCCTTTTGAATTCTTAGAATCCAGCTTAATTATCTAGCTGGTCTATTGTTTGTCCCATCAACTCTTGGTTTGTTTTCTCTGTTGGCTACATCCCAAACTGTGTGGAAAATAAGTCTTGCTCTCTTTTCCATTAGCGGAAATTCAATTTTGTCCACCGTATCAGTTACTTGATGGTAATCATCATGTACACCGTTGAAGAAAAATGCAACTGGGATATTATGCTTTGCAAAATTGTAATGATCTGATCTGTAATAGAATCTATTTGGATCGTCCTCAGCATCATATCTGTAATCCAAGATTAAATCAGAGTAAGTGATGTTGTTGTATTCTAAGATTTTTTTCAAATCTGTAGATAGCATTTCAGAACCGATTACATACACGAAGTCAGTGTTTTCAGCATCTTGGTATTCGTAGTCAATTCTACCCACCATGTCAATATTGAAATTCACTACTGTGTTTTCCAATGGGAAGATAGGATGATCAGAGTAGTACTCAGAACCCAAAAGGCCTTTTTCTTCACCTGTTACATTTAGAAAAAGAATTGATCTTCTTGGCTTGATACCGTCTTTTGCAGCTGCAGCAAATGCCTCAGCAATTTCCGTAACAGAAACAGTTCCTGATCCATCATCATCAGCTCCGTTGAAAACTTCGCCTGTGCTGCTCACACCTACGTGATCGTAGTGAGAAGAGATTACTACTAGCTCATCCTTCTTGTCAGTTCCTTCTAAGTAGCCCATTACATTTGAGCTTTCTACGTCTTCGACTTTCTTTTCGATCTGGTAAGTCGCCTTTTGAGACTTGATAGATTCAGGATTTGTTTTCGCTGCTTCTTTCAAAGCCTCCAAAGGAGTTCCGAACAATTCAGCCATTTTATCAGAGCTAACCATGAATACTGGTTTTTGCTCAATCTCCTTTGCGAAACCAACTCTACCTTTTCCAGCTAAGCTTTGGTAACGGCCAGCAATTCGATCAAAGTTTGCTTGACCTTCCATGCTCACGATTACAATACCCGCTGCTCCAGCTTCCATTACTTTAGTCAGAAGGTCATTAGATCTTACGCCTACAGCCCAGATACCAACCAACTTCCCTTTTACGTCAACTTTAGCCAAGTTTTCGTCAGAAACTAATCCTAGGAATACAAGGTCAGTTTTAGACGCTTTCTTCATATCTCCATCACCGATGAAAACAAAATCTTTATTGTTAACAAGTTTGTTTTTGCCAACTTTCAAAGAAACTTCCCCGAAAGATGTGCTAACTAACTCAACAGCCTGAAGGTAACTTCCAGCTACTGGGCCACTCAAACCAATTTTTTTGTAGAAATCTGCCAAGTAATTAGCAGCAACTTTTTGCTCTTCAGAACCTGTGTCTCTGCCTTTCATTTCGTCAGAAGCGAGGTAGGTAAGACGTTCTTTAAGGTCTCCAGCGGTGATTGTGTTGGCATACTTCACCTGTGCAGGTTGCTGTGCCAACGACGGTAGAGCAAGGCCTAAAGCCATTGCGCCCGTCAATAACAGACTTTTATTCATCAGTTTATAGTTAGGTTTTAATTCAGAAAGAAATCAATTGCAAGCACTCTATTACGAAGAAGAGCAACTATAGGCTAATTTCAATCTATTTGCATTTCAGGCGCTAAACTAGAGAATTTTTCTACCCAACAATAAACCGCTTATATATTTTGATGTAACTCACCCGAAATAATGGGGATCATGAAAGCTTTATCTTTCAATAAATTGTACCTTCGCACCTTGAAAAATTAGAGGATTTCAAACCCAAATAGTTCATCGTCTTAACGTTCTTATATGAAGATCAATCTTTCTAATGCTGTCAAATTTGAGAGCAGACACAATGGCCCGACAGATGCAGAAATCTCAGCAATGCTGGAGAAAATCGGAGCTTCATCTTTAGAGGAATTAATCAACCAGACTGTACCAAAGTCTATCCAATTGGATCGCCCGTTGGATCTTCCTGCTGCAAAGTTGGAATCTGAGTTTTTGAAAGATTTCAAAAAACTTGCTTCTAAAAACAAAGTATTCAAGTCATTTATTGGCTTGGGTTACTATGACACATTAGTGCCAGGGGTGATTTTGAGAAATGTACTTGAGAATCCAGGATGGTATACTGCTTATACTCCTTACCAAGCTGAAATAGCTCAAGGTAGACTAGAAGCTTTGATCAATTTCCAAACTGTTATAATGGAATTGACAGGAATGGAGCTTGCGAATGCTTCACTTCTTGACGAAGGTACTGCTGCAGCTGAAGCGATGAATATGCTTTTTGCAGTGAAACCTAGAGAAAAAAAGAACGCCACGAAATTCTTTGTAGACGAAAAAGTATTCCCTCAAACTAAAGCTGTTCTAGAAACTAGAGCTGAGCCAGTAGGAATTGAGTTGGTATACGGATCTATTGATTCCTTGGACTTGACAGATGAGAATCTATTCGGAGTGCTCTTCCAATATCCTGATGCAGACGGTGAAGCACGTGATTACTCTGCTATCGTCACCGCTGCCAAAGAAAATAATGTAACAACAGCTTTCGCTGCTGATCTTTTAGCATTGACGCTTTTGACTGCCCCGGGTGAAATGGGAGCGGATGTCGTGATCGGTTCTTCTCAGCGTTTTGGTGTGCCAATGGGTTACGGTGGACCACACGCTGGTTTCTTCGCAACGAAGGAAGCTTACAAGCGTCAGATCCCAGGAAGAATCATCGGTGTTTCTCAGGATCGCGAAGGTAATAAAGCCTACAGAATGGCTTTACAAACACGTGAGCAGCACATTAAAAGAGAAAAAGCAACTTCAAATATTTGTACTGCACAAGTACTATTGGCTGTCATGGCTAGTTTCTATGCAGTTTATCACGGTCCAAAAGGACTGAAGAACATTGCACTTAGAACTCATGGACTAGCGAAACTTACTGCTAAGTCTCTTGAGCAGTTAGGCTATGAGGTTACTTCCAAGAATTATTTTGACACCATCAAAGTAAGCATAGAAGCTAAATCTCTTAATGCCATCCAATCTTTGGCTCTTTCTGCGGAAATGAATTTCCGTTACGATTACGATACAGTTTTCTTGACTTTTGACGAAGCGAAGACTTTAGAAGATATCGCTTCAGTAGTTGAGGTTTTTGCGAAAGCAAAAGGAGTGGAAGCTCCAGATCTTTCGGCTCTGGCTTCAGAAATTGAATTGGATTTGCCAGAAGGATTAGTAAGAACTTCTGAGTATTTGACTCACCCAGTATTCAATGATTTCCAGAGTGAGCACGAGATGCTTCGCTACATTAAGCGTTTGGAGAATAAGGATTTGTCATTGGTGCACTCTATGATTTCTCTAGGCTCATGCACAATGAAGCTTAATGCTACAGCGGAAATGATCCCTGTCACTTGGCCTGAGTTTGGACAAATGCACCCATTTGCTCCAACCGATCAGACTGCTGGATACCAGGAGCTTTTTGCAAACTTGAGACATTGGTTGAATGAAATCACTGGTTTTGCAGATACTTCACTTCAGCCAAATTCTGGCGCGCAAGGTGAGTTTGCTGGACTAATGGTAATTCGTGCCTATCATCAGAGCAGAGGCGATCATCACAGAAATGTGGCCTTGATCCCTACTTCCGCTCACGGTACAAACCCTGCTTCTGCTGTAATGGCTGGAATGAAAGTGGTTTTAGTGAAATGTGACGAAAAAGGAAATATTGACATCGAAGACTTGAGAGCAAAAGCAACAGCTAATGCAAATGAGTTGTCGTCTCTTTTGGTGACTTACCCATCTACTCACGGAGTATTTGAAGTGGCTATTCAGGAGATCTGCGAAATCATTCACGAAAACGGTGGACAGGTTTACATGGACGGAGCTAATATGAATGCTCAGGTGGGATTGACTAGCCCAGGCAGAATTGGAGCTGACGTTTGTCATTTGAATCTTCACAAAACCTTCTGTATTCCTCACGGTGGTGGTGGACCAGGCATGGGCCCAATCTGTGTTGCAAGTCATTTGGCTCCCTTCCTTCCAGGAAACCCAGTGGTGAAAGCTGGTGGTGAGCAGGCAGTTTCTTCTATTTCGGCAGCACCTTATGGTAGTGCGAGCATTTTGCCAATCTCTTATGCTTACATCGCAATGATGGGAGGAGATGGTTTGACAAATGCTACGAAAATGGCAATCCTAAATGCTAACTACATTAAGGAAAGATTGAAAGATCATTTCCCTATTTTATATACAGGAACGCAGGGAAGAGCGGCTCACGAAATGATCGTCGATTGCCGAGCTTTTAAGGAAGTAGGAGTGGAAGTAGAAGATATCGCTAAGCGATTGATGGATTATGGTTACCACGCGCCTACAGTGTCTTTCCCAGTAGCTGGCACCTTGATGATCGAGCCAACTGAGTCTGAAACTAAAGCTGAATTGGATAAATTCTGTGATGCATTACTTTCTATCCGTGCGGAGATCCAAGAGATCGAAGATGGCGCAGCTGATCGAGTAGAAAACGTTTTGAAAAATGCGCCTCACACGGCAATGATGGTTCTTACAGATAAGTGGGAATTGCCTTATTCTAGAGAAAAAGCCGTTTATCCTCTTGAGTATGTGAAAGGAAATAAATTCTGGCCAAGCGTAAGAAGAATTGATTCGGCCTTCGGAGACAGAAATTTGATCTGTAGCTGTATACCAGTAGAAGATTACGCAAGTGAAGAAGCTTAATTAGCTTAAGATAAAGAGTGAAGAGGCTACCAATTAGGTAGCCTTTTTTTGGCTTAGAGTAATGGCATCTTATCTTCTTCAGAAAGTTGAATTTCCAAACCTCCGATTTTTGAAGCCACAAAATTATAGACTATTGCCCCTAATGCCCCTACTATAAAACCTATGATTCCATACAAAATCGGGAAGACAATAGCCATTCCAACACCTAATCCTAGGCCATAAGAATACATTTCATTCCCTAAGAGTCCTGAAAATATGGAAAAGAAAAGCGCATAAAATATTCCAATCACAAAGCCTAAACCACCAAGTGTCAAGCCGTAAATTTTTGCTGCGGAAGAAACTCCGATTTTTTCAATTTTTACCATTTGCTTTTAGTTTAATGTGAATTCGACCAGTTTTAATAGACATCAAAATATTGAAAAATTAAGCATAAAAAAAGCACACCTGTAAAGCGTGCTTGTGAAATTGGCGAAGAAAAATCACTTAGTCATCCTTCTCAGCATGGCAAAAAGAACTCACAAATAGATCTATTTAGCTCAAGACTTCAGTTTTGGACCTATCGCAATTTACGCTCTTGGCCTACTTTTCTATGAGATATGTTTCAACGTAATTCTTTATAGTTGGAGCACACGCTATAATCCTTATTTATCTTTTCATAAGGGAATTTCATCATCCTTTGAAAGCTGGATTTCCAGTCCGCCAATTTTCGAAGCCACAAAATTATAGATTACTGATCCCAGCGCTCCTATAATAAAGCCCATTATTCCATACATAATTGGAAAAGCGATTACCATTACTATCCCTAAACCACCTGCACTGGAGATAGGAAAAGAGTTTCCTAGTAAGCCAGAGAATGCAGATAGGAACAATGCATAGAATATGCCTATTACAAAGCCAAGAATGCCAAGTGTCAGACCATAGATTTTGGCAGCTGAAGAAACTCCGATTTTTTCAATTTTTACCATTTGGTTAAAAGTTTAGTGTGAAATATACTTCCTCAAAATATTAAAAAATTAGGCATAAAAAAAGCACACCCGAAAGTGTGCTTATACTATTCGTCTATGAAATTTATGAATAGATTCTTTTTTGCAAAGAGGGAAAAGAGTCAAACGAATTGGTTGACACTAGCGAATTCGCTACTTCAGTCACCCGTCTTCGGTCTTCTGTCGGGTCAACCAAAGGAAAAGGGTACTAGCATCAATTAACGTAAAATCTAGACATTAACGTGTCTCTCTGCATGATAAGATGATCTTACTAGCGGACCAGACTCTACATATTTCAAACCTCTTGCCAGTCCTTCTTCTCTATATTCTGCGAAAAGATCCGGATGTATAAACTCAGCAACTTCTATGTGCATCTTGGTAGGCTGAAGGTATTGTCCTAGGGTCAGGATATCACAACCATGCGCAGCTAGATCATCCATGGCTTTTAACACCTCTTCCTTTTTCTCTCCCAAACCAAGCATCATACCTGTTTTGGTTCTTTTACCAAACTCCTTGGTCAATTTGGTTTGTTCTAATGAACGAGCATATTTTGCCTGTGGTCGAACTCTTCTATAAAGACTTTCCACTGTTTCCATATTATGAGAAACAACTTCCTGTCCAGCGCTGATCATACGATATAATGCATCCCAATTTGATTTTACATCTGGGATCAAAGTTTCAATAGTAGTCTCAGGAGAAAGCTCTTTGGTCTGAACGACGGTTTGATACCATATTTCAGCTCCTTTATCTTTCAACTCATCTCTATTCACAGAAGTTAAAACCGCATGTTTTACTCCCATGAGTTTAATAGCTTCGGCAACTCTTCTAGGTTCGTCAGTATCATACTCAGGCGGTCGGCCAGTCGCTACTGCACAAAATGAGCAGGAACGCGTACATACATTTCCTAAAATCATAAAGGTGGCGGTGCCTGCGCCCCAGCATTCACCCATGTTCGGGCAATTGCCGCTTTCGCATATCGTATGAAGCTTATGCTCATCGACTAATTTGCGGACTTTGGCGTATTCTTTTCCTACCGGAAGTTTAACTCTAAGCCAATCAGGCTTTTTTCTTCGAGTGGCTTCTTGGGAAATTACAGGTAATTCGATCATTGATTTCTGATTTGATGCAAAGGTAACTCAGCCAAGGTCAAAACCCAAGTTGACTTACCGTCTGAACCCGTAGAAAAACGTGAAGTACGCGGACTGGAACAACTGTCGGTTTTCTGTAGTAGGGATCAACGGGATTTCTTTGGTAAAACCTTCAAGCATGTATCCAAGTTCCAATCCCATTGCATTTGAGCGAAAAACCCCAAATTCAAAATTAAGAGCTGCTTTTAAATTACCTCCGAACGCAAACTCTGATTGTCCTATACCTTCGAAAAGCCTACCAGTGCCCAAAATATTAAATCGGCTTTGATGAACTTCAGGATTGTACTGCTCGCGAACCGTTTCTACACGGTTTAGCGCATACTCTATATAATATGGTGCGATTATACCAAAGGATGGTCCAATCGCTGCTAACGCAGAAACTTGAACACCTTGATTAGGTGCTTTTTTAAAAAGAATTATCTCACGACCATATTGAGGTCTAATCGAATAGAGGTAGTTGGACTTCCCGAAAATATAGCTGTTACCCAGAACTGTGTTGTATCGGATTTCCTTAGGGTTTTTGACATTGGAAAGCTCCAACGCCAAAAAACTAAACTGGGTATCGTCGATTCGCGTTCCTACTTTGAACACAAAACCTCCGATCAGTCCGCCGTTAGTGTTTTTGTTGCCGCCAAACATGTATTCCTTATCGTATTCATAGTTGCCTATATCTTCTCTTTGGGCAAAAGATTCTATGGAAAAGGAAAGTAATAGAAGTGGTAAAATGAATTTCAGCTTGGTCATTCGAATTGGTCGAAAATATAGCCCTATTTTTGGGTGTTAGTATTTTAACTGATTTTAAAAATAAGAGTTTATGCCCACTATAAAAAGTTCATATTTAGGGAATTTGAGAACAGAATCTGAGCACTTGCAATCAAGCGTGAAAATACTGACTGATGCTCCCGTGGATAATAACGGAAAAGGAGAAGCTTTTTCTCCGACTGACTTGGTAGCTAGCGCTTTAGGAAGCTGCATGGTTACAATCATGGGAATTGTCGCGAATCGGGATTCAGTTTCATTGGATGGATTAACTTGGGAAGTAACCAAAATAATGCAAGGATCGCCTAGAAAAATAAATGAAATCATTGTTGATTTTAATTGGGACAACCCAATAACTGACACGTCGATGATCCAAAAATTGAAAAATGCTGCAAAAACTTGTCCAGTTGCGTTAAGCTTGGATTCGGAAATTAAGCAGACTTTGAATTTCAATTTCTGAATGCAAAAGTAAAGGAAAATCGAAATTTAGAATGTGCTAGTCTCTATCGAGGATGCTACATCTATCTTCGGTCCTCCAACCTTCAAACTAAAGAAATTAAGTTTGCTAGTATTATTTAGAACACTGTAAAAGTATATAAACCCATCTATTATGAGCTATTTATTTGAATCCTTCAAGGGCTGGAAAAGCTATTGCGAAGAGAAGAATCTAACCCTACCAGAATCTGTCATCGAATATGAAGTAGATCAGAAAAATGGAACAGATGAAAAGATTAAAGCGGGACTTCTTCAGGCATATGGCGTGATGAAAGATGCGGTGAAGACTGGGTTGGAAGAAGAAATGACTTCTCGCTCTGGAATGATTAATAACGGAGCTAAGAAAGTTTTCAATCACCCTTTGTCAGTCCTATCACCTGAATTCCAGAAGTTGATCTCCCGGGCTTTGGCTGCCAAAGAAGTGAATTCTTGCATGGGCAGAGTGGTAGCCGCGCCTACAGCAGGTGCAAGCGGCATCCTCCCTGGCACGTTGGTGACACTTCAAGAAATTCACGGCTTAACTGATGAGCAAATTGTAGATGGACTGTTAGTAGGTGCTGGCATTGCTTTGATCATAGAAGAAAAAGCAAGTTTGGCTGGTGCTGTTGGTGGTTGTCAAGCTGAAACAGGCTCTGCAGCAGCTATGGCTTCAGGTGCTATTGTATACTGTTTAGGTGGAAATACTGATCAGATTTATAATGCAGTCGCTATTACAATTCAGTGTATGCTGGGATTAGTGTGTGATCCTGTCGCAGGCTTAGTAGAAGTTCCTTGTGTGGTACGAAATGCAAGTGCAGCTGCGATTGCTTTCAGTTCAGCTCAAATAGCTTTGGCAAATGTAAGTGCCGTGATCCCAGTTGATGAATGTATAGACGCGATGGGTGAGGTAGGCGCCTCAATGGAAAGTAGGTATAAGGAAACCGCTATGGGTGGATTGGCTGCTACCTTGACAGGTCAGGCCATTGCTGATCGGGTACTCATAAAAGACATAGAAATCTTACCCGACGAAGAATTAGAGGAATAGATTCTTAATAAACGGAACCGCTAAAAGATGATCTATACTCAAACTGAAAACAACTGCCCAGAAGCAGGCGCTCCAAAACATATGAAAATAAATGTGTCTTTTTTTGACACCAAAAGAAACCATGATTAGCGTTCCTCCTATTGGAGAAAGTAGTATTGGGGTAAATAAAGCGATACCTATTTCACCGTATTTTTTCCAAAGCTGAACTATCCTCCTATTCTTCTTTGAGAAAACTAGTTTTGGTTTTGTAAATATTTTTTCATCTAAAGTATCTTTTATCCTTGTACCTACTAAAGTGAAAATCACAACGCTGGTCATCATTCCTGCGACTGTTACTAGCACATTCTGCCATACACTATACCCCGCAGCTGATCCTAATACTGGTCCCGCAAGAAACTTGAACCAACATAAAAAGTAGATTCCCAGTAAGGTCAGAATAGATTCCATTATAACAGGAAGAACAAATAGGCAAAGTAGCTTAGTAAGAGAAGAGATCCTTCAACTTTTGAAACCCTCATCTTCGTACGCATCAACACGAATAGAAAGAGAGTAATTCCAAGCATCCATAAGAAATCAGAATCTATAAATGCTTGCGACACGCCAATCGGCTTGATGATCGCCGTAATCCCAATAATAGATAGAATATTCATGATATTACTACCTAGTATATTACCTAAGGCTAAATCCGTTCGCTTCGATAATGCAGCGATTATAGAGGTAATAAGTTCAGGTAAGCTTGTGCCAATGGCAATAATGGTCACACCAATTATGCGTTCAGAAACTCCGAACTCCCTGGATATTTTCACTGCATTATTGACTAATAGTTCAGATCCTAGGTACAAACCTATCACGCCTCCAACAAATAAAGCAATGGATGTAAACCATGTATAGCTCTTCACCTGCTCTATTTCCTCTTCCACCTCAGTATTATCAACTAAATCTGCTGTCGGACTTTTGAACAGGTAGATGTTAAATGCGATGAACAAGCCAAAAAGCAGGATGCCTTCCCAAAATCCGATGAGCCCATTATAGCTTAAACCGTAAAAAAGTATTGAAACTAGCAACGTAACTAAATAATCCAATCGGATGTGAGTTTTTCGGATTAGAATGGGATAAAATATCCCGCTTATCCCTAGCACCAGAGCGATATTGGCAATATTGGATCCAATCACATTTCCAATAGATATATCACTGTTTCCCTTGAGCGCGGCATTCACACTTACTAATAGCTCCGGTGCAGATGTACCAAAAGCTACCACAGTCATCCCAATTAGTCCTGCACTCATCCCGAGCTTTACAGCCATAGCGGAAGCACCGTCTACAAGAATTTTACCGCCATAAAGTAAAATGACCAAACCAAGAAATAATAGGAAATAAGGTAGCATGTAGTAATTAAAGTTTTGGGCCAAAAGCAAGATCTCCAGCATCACCTAGTCCAGGGACGATGTAGGATTGGTGATTTAATTTATCGTCAATCGCTCCCAGCCAAAGTGAATAAGAGCAAGAGATGTTTTTACTGAGGTATTCTATGCCCTCAGGTGCTGCAATTACAGAAGCAATGTGAATGTGCTTTGGTGTGCCGTAAGAAAGAATAGATTGAATCGATTCTACTAGAGACTTGCCAGTAGCGAGCATAGGGTCAGCAAGAATTATTGTCCTACCCTCTACGCTTGGACTAGCGTGATACCCCAACTGAACGGTGATTTCTCCAGGCTCACTCTCATCTCGAAAAGCACCTATAAATCCACTGTCTGCCTGATCGAAATAGTTTAAAAAACCATGGTAAAATGGCAACGATGCCCGCATCACTGATATGATTACAGGTTGCTCTATTGGATTCAGTGCCGAAGATGATGTAAGGGGAGTTTCTATTACCTCGGAAACATATTCAAATGACTTGGATATTTCATAAGCCATTATTTCACCCATCCGCTCCAGGTTTCTTCGAAAGCGCATTCTATCATTTTGAATGCGGATATCTCTCATTTCTCGCAGGAAGCGATTGGCTAGTGATGGTGTATCAGATAGAACAAACATGCTGCGAAGATAAAATAAAAACTCGGGCTGATAGCCCAGTTTATATTGTCAATAAATTTCGATGCTTTGTCAAAAGCTACTTTCTATCTAGATTTTAACAAAGCATCGAATCAATTATTGGTTTTGATCCACTTCCAAAGCGTCTTGTAACTTGGCTTAGTGCCATGCATTAGAATCCCGATTCTGTAGATTTTCCCAGCTACCCAGGTAGTAAAGAGAAAACCCACAATCAAAAGTCCCATTGAAAGCATAAGCTCCCAAATTGGCACACCATAGCTAACCCTTCCCATCATTGCTATTGGCGAGGTTAAGGGTACGACCGAAAGCCAAAATGAGGTAGTGCTGTTAGGATCATTCAAAACAAACACAAACAAGCCCATGTAGGCAACTATCAAAGGTATAGTCACAGGCAACATAAACTGTTGAGCATCTGAGGGAGCATCTACAGCCGAACCAATTGCTGCAAACAAGGCCCCATAAAGTAAATATCCTCCCAAAAAGTAAAAGACAAAACTTAATACAATTTGAATGTAATTGATACCTGAAAGCACTAGTAGAATATCACCCATGTCAGTGTTTTGGGCTAACCCTTGAGCCAATTCAGGATTAGCGAGCTCCATAGCCTGCTGCTGAGGCATCTGCATACCAAGGAAACCCGTAACGATAGTGGTAAGGGTTCCGATTAACACAATCCAAATCAACAGTTGAGTCAGGCCTACTCCAGCGATTCCAATAATTTTGCCGAGCATCAGCTGAAATGGCTTCAGTGAGGAAACTAAAATCTCGACGATCCTACTGGACTTCTCCTCAATAACACCTTGCATTATCTGATTTCCATAAATGAAAATAAACATGTAGATCAGTATTCCTGCTACAAATCCTATGGCATAATTCACTGTAGCATCACTTACAGTTTCGGTACCTTCATCATCTAAGGTGATCGATTTGATTGCTACTTTTGTTCGGACATCATTGATGATTTTGGGATCAATCCCACTTTCGAAAAGCCGTTGCTCTTCGATTTTTTTTCGCAAATTATTTTCCAAGTAACTGATCAAACTCATACTTGGATTCTCCTCTCCATAAAAGGAAATCCCACTTGGATCTTCTATATCAAATTCTGGAATATGCAGGAAACCATAGCGATCCCCATCCTGGACTAGCTTCTTCGCTTCTTCAGAACTTAAATCGGAAAAGGAAAAAGCATATTGCTCTGAGCTCTCCAAGAAAAACAGCTTATTATCGTCTACTACTTCTATAATTCGAAGGGCTTGATTATCCTCTTCTTCTAAAGCTATCCAGACAAAGACTCCCATGATAGCCGGAAAAATCAATGGAGTTAATAAAGTAACGAGTAAAAAAGACTTCTTTTTGACACGTGATACATACTCACGTTGAATCACTAACCAGATCTTATCCATTCTCTGTTGACTTTACCTGGTGAATAAAAATTTCTTCCATGCTTGGTATAAGCTCTTGGAATCTACTCACTTGCCCGTATTGCATTAATTCATTAAGCAGATCGTTCGGCTTCTTTCCGCTGAGCGGAAGCGTGAAATTGAAGCTACCTTCATCTTCTTTAGATATCCACTCTGTAGGCAAATCTTTCTTAAGTTGATCTAATGTGACGGAATAGACCTCTGGCCGATAAGTGGATTTAAGCTTTTTGATCGTGCCGTCAAGTATTTTTTTGGAGCGATTGATCATTGCTACCTGATCACACAGGAGTTCGACTGACTCCATACGATGAGTACTTAGGATCACAGTTGTGCCCTTCTCTTTAAGTTCCAAAATCTCATTTTTGATAATCTCAGCATTTACTGGGTCAAAGCCTGAAAATGGCTCGTCAAGAATCAAAAGCGGGGGATTGTGAATAATGGTGGAAATAAATTGGACTTTCTGAGCCATCCCTTTAGAGAGGTCTTCAATCTTCTTGTCTTTCCAAGTTTCCATTTCTAGCTTCTCCAGCCAGTATTTGATTTTTATCTTGGCTTCCTGTGGACTTAATCCTTTGAGTCTGGCAAAATAAAGCATCTGATCCCAGACCTTCATTTTCTTATAAAGGCCTCGCTCTTCAGGTAGATATCCGATTAATTCAATATGCTTTGGGGCCAGAAGTTCTCCACCTATGTAGACTTCACCACTATCACCATCAATAATCTGATTGATAATCCGGATCAACGTAGTCTTACCTGCTCCATTCGGACCAAGTAGTCCAAACACAACTCCTTCAGACACATTCAAATCTACATCTGTAAGCGCTTTATTGACTCCGTAAGACTTATTAAGCTTTTCTATTTTTAGCATGATCCAAAAAATAGGGATTATTCTACAACTAATGAACCGACTCCCACATCAATGATCAATTCCATTAATCTAGGGTCCGTGGCATCATAGCCTTTAGTGACGTAGGTCCCTTTTTCTAATGATTTTAAATATTTCGGCAAGGTAGTTTTACACATAGCCGTTGTTCTCATTTTTATTTTGATAGGAAATGAATCCGAAGGTAGTTTCAAATGGAGTGAACCCGCTCCTACAGCAGCAATTACCTGACTACCATTGGGCATTCCTTCAGAGAAAGTCAAATCAATCTTGCCATAATTCACCTCAAAAATCATCTTTTTAGCATTCGTGAAATTGGCATTTTCAATCACTACTGTCCCCATGTTCAAGGTAACAAGCAGCGTATCCATCTGGACTTGGTTCGGAGAATTACTTCCATAACGAATAGTCACGTCGGCACTGGCACTTTTCACCTTCAGCTGATTGATGGTCAAATTCGCCAAGTCAAAATCCGACTTGCCCATTCCCAAATTAAAATCAAGATGATAGAGGTAATTAGTACTCAAACCCACATTCCAGCTATGGTCAAAGTCATCGCCAGAACCTGAGAATAATTTGGACGTGATACTTTTCCCTAAGTTTTCAGACTCCACATTCTTATGAATTAAAGAAGTCTGTAGGATATTATTGGAGATTTTATGGGAAAATACAGGAAGTATATTCGCCTTTTCTAGATGTCCATGAATATAGACAGGGTCGGAAGATTTGGTTCGCCTCATCTGAGTGGCACTCTTATAAGTAGTGAACTCAAGAGCAACCATATCAAAACCGTCTTTTTCTGTCGCTTTGAACTCTTTGACTAGTTGCGCCTTACTCACAGCTACCCATCCAATCATCATCAGAAAAAGCAGACACAATTTTCTAAGCATACGGTAAGGTTACGAGGCGTCTTTAAAAAGGTTTTTTAAAAATATAAAATAAGCCAGAATTACTTCCGGCTTATTTTATATTAAAAGAACTCTTTCATCTTATCGAAGAATGATTTTTCGCTATTTCCAGGGTCAGGTTTAAAATTATCCGAGTCCTTGAAATTCTCCAACGTTTCTTTTTCCTCCCTCGACAAATGCGTAGGTGTCCACACATTTACCATGATGAGTTGATCTCCTTTAGCGTATCCATTGATATCTTTGATCCCTTTTCCTTTCAAGCGGAGCATCTTACCGCTTTGAGTTCCTTGATCAATTTTTATCTTCACTTTTCCTTCAATAGTAGGTACTTCTACCGAAGCACCTAGAGCTGCATCTATAAAGGAAACGTATAGATCATAAATCACATTGTTCCCATCACGCTGAAGAACCTTATCCTCAATTTCCTCAATTACAATAAGCAGGTCACCAGCGATTCCACCAGGAATCTCATTCCCTTTTCCAGACATACTTAGCTGCATTCCTTCAGCCACACCTCCTGGGATATTTATAGAGATTACCTCCTCTTTTACTATCAGTCCTCTAGCATCTGCATCTGCAGGCTTTTTGTCGACAATCTGACCACTACCTCCACAAACTCCACATGTGCTAGCTGAAACCATCTGGCCAAGCATGGTATTGACAACCTTCTTCACTTGTCCAGCACCTTGACAAGTAGAACAGGTCTTAAACGTCACTCCATCTGCTATCAGATGGCGTTTAACCTTTATCTTCTTTTCTACTCCATTTGCAATCTCGGCAATGGTCATTTTCATCTTCACGCGAAGATTTGTTCCTTTCTTAGTACGTCGGCCACCGCCGCCGCCACCGAAGAACGAACCAAATCCGCCACCTCCTCCGCCGCCGCCGAAAATATCGCCGAATTGGGAAAAGATATCATCCATATTCATTCCACCGCCGCCATATCCTCCAGCACCGCCTACACCTTGATGACCGAATTGATCGTAACGTTGTTTTTTCTCTGAGTTACTTAGAACCTCGTAAGCTTCGGCTGCCTCCTTGAATTTATCTTCAGCTGCAGGATTATCAGGATTTTTATCAGGGTGATATTGAATCGCTAATTTCCTGTAAGCTTTCTTTATTTCGTCTGCGGAAGCGGATTTCGCTACTCCAAGTACTTCGTAATAATCTCTTTTAGCCATAATCTTATGCTCCTATCACTACTTTTGCGTAGCGTACTACTTTATCTCCTAGGACGTAACCTTTTTCGATTACATCGACCACTTTTCCTTTCAGCGCCTCACTTGGTGCTGGGATCTGAGTGATTGCTTCTTGAGTTTCTGCATCGAACGCATTACCAATCAGGTTATCCATTGGTTTTAAACCTTTCGATTCTAGGATTTTTACTAATTTTTGAAAAATAAGAAGGTTACCCTCTCTCACTTTTGAACCTTCTGTATCATTCTCACTCGCCTTGAAGGCACGTTCAAAGTCATCGACTACTGGAATCAAATCCCTCAACATATCTTCAGAAGCGGTGGTAATTAAATCCAAACGCTCCTTAGCGGTTCTTTTTCTATAATTCTCAAAATCTGAGTATAGACGTAAATATTTATCTTTCAGATCAGCGACCTCGTATTCAAGCTTATTCTCTTCAGATACAGCCTGAGATTCTAAGCCCTCGAAATCCACTTCAGAAGAAGTGTTCTCAACTGTGTCTTCATTAAGTTTCTCGTCCTTAAAATTCATTTCTTGATCCACTTGTTCGTTATTATTCATAATTGAAATAGACAATAATTGGAGCTATGAGCTTATCAATATTGTTGCCAGCGCACTTTCTCTGACAAACTGACACCTTAACCTTAACCTTCGTGAATAGCCTGCCAGATTAGATCCTTGAGCCTGTCAAGATTGTACTGAGAGACAGATGAAATAAAAACGTGAGGAATTCCCTTTGGCACTTCCTTCTCCATTTCTTTGATTAGTTCCTCGTCCAGCATATCTGTCTTAGATATAGCCAAGAGTCTTCTTTTATCAAGAAGTTCAGGATTATATTTCTCCAATTCACCTAGAAGAATTTTGTATTGCTCTGCGATATCAGGTGCATCGGCAGGTACCATGAAAAGCAAAATCGAGTTACGCTCAATATGACGAAGGAATCGAATACCAAGACCTTTCCCCTCCGCTGCTCCTTCAATAATCCCAGGAATATCAGCCATTACAAAGGACTGATCCCCATGATAGCCAACTACTCCTAGATTAGGAACCAGTGTAGTAAATGGATAATCCCCTATCTCTGGTCTAGCAGCTGATATGGATGAAAGCAAAGTTGATTTACCTGCATTTGGAAATCCTACCAAACCAACATCAGCGAGAAGCTTTAGCTCTAGAATGATCCACTCTTCTATTCCTTCTTCACCTGGCTGAGAATAATGTGGCGCTTGATTAGTCGATGTTTTGAAATGGTCATTTCCCAAACCACCTCTTCCACCTTTGGTCAGAATAATTTCCTGTCCATCTTCGGTGATTTCAAATCGCTTCTCTCCTGTCTCAGCATCTTTGGCAATAGTTCCAAGAGGTACTTCTAGGATCATGTCCTTTCCGTCCGCTCCAGTTCTTCTTCCACCTTCTCCGCTTTTACCAGCATCAGCTATCACATGTTTTTTATATTTCAGATGGAGTAACGTCCACACTTGGGTAGTACCTCTTACTATAATGTGTCCACCTCTTCCACCGTCACCACCATCGGGACCACCTTTTGGAACGTGCTTTTCTCTTCGAAAATGAGTCGACCCAGGTCCACCTGCGCCTGATCGGGAGCAGAACTTAACGTAATCTATGAAATTTGAATCAGCCATTTTTTGATAAAGAAAAAGGCTAAGCTTAAAAGCCTAGCCAAATATGAATTGCAAAATTAGGAAAATAAAGGGAATCAGTAGCTATCAATCACCGAAGTGATGTCATTGAAGATTTGGTTGATTTCTCCTACACCATTGATTTTCTGAAGTTTGCTTTGCGAAGCATAATAGTCAGCCACAGGAAGAGTCTCGTCTAAGTACACTTTTATCCTTGTATTGATTTTCTCATCATCCTGATCATCCACACGATTAGAGGTTTTACCTCTTTCCTTGATTCTAACTCGTAACACCTCCTCAGGGACATCCAACGCTATCATTCCATTGATCTGTAGCTTGTGATGAGATAGCATTTCGTCCAGCGCTTCAGCCTGAGCGGTAGTACGTGGAAACCCATCAAAAATAAATCCGCGAGCGTCCTTAGTTTCATTGATTTTGTCCTCTACCATACCGATTACTACTTCGTCAGGTACTAGACGGCCTTCGTTCATGTACTTTTTTGCGAGCTGACCGAGTTCCGTACCTTCTCCTAGATGCTTTCTAAAAAGATCTCCTGTAGATAAGTGCGTGAGTCCGTATTTCTCGATAAGCTTTTCACTTTGAGTGCCTTTGCCTGCACCCGGAGGGCCAAATAATACAATATTATACATTCGTAAGTCTATTATTTAAGGAGTACTGAGTTGATAAATATCGGATAGATTCCTACCCAAACCATCGTAATCAAGGCCGTAACCAACCACAAATTTATTGGGAATTTCAAAACCGACATAATCTAAAGCGTAATTAAAACGAAAAGCGTCAGGTTTATGCAGCAGTGTGACTATGGAAAGTTTGGCAGGATTGAATTCGGAAAGTGCCTTTAACAAATAATCCATGCTGATTCCTGTATCCACTATATCTTCTACGATCAGAACACTTTTGCCTTCAATTTTTTCTTCCAAACCTAAAATAGAACGTACTTTTCCAGTAGATTCTGTACCCGAATAACTACTTACCTTTATAAAAGAAGCAGATAGAGGTAGGTCGATACACCTACACAGGTCTGCCATAAATACAAATGAGCCATTCAAAATCCCAAGAACAACTAATTCTTCCCCTGCAAAGTCTGCGGTGATTGCCTGCCCAAGCTGGGAATTCCGTTGATTAATTTTCTCAGCGCTGAGATATATTTCAAATTCTTTGTCTTTTACTACTATGTTCATTCTATATAATTAGAGCCTTTCCAATAAATATGGATAAATCTTAATCATTGCTTCCAAATCAGCTAAGGAGACTTTTTCATCAGGCGTGTGGACATTCTCCTCAGCCGCACCGATAAAACACCAATCAATGGCATAGGGAGAAAACTGAACCTCTCTACCGTCGCTGCCGCCGTACTCTTCAACTTCAAGCTGATAAGGAATCCCACTTTCGCTTACAAGCTCAATGATTTTATCAATAAACTTCTTTCGCGGAATAAATTTGTCCCGAATAGAGATCACCACCCCATTATGGAACTGTACTCCTTCAGTAATCCACGTGATATCTGCTATCAACGCCTGCTTTATAGGAGAAGTTTCTTGGATGAACTTGAGCAAAAAAGGCATACTACCGCCCCCATGTTCCTCATATGTGGAAAAAATCACCCAACCATCGGTAATAGTTTCACACAATTCCATCGCAGTATATACCCCCAATCTATTATCTAGGTACGCTGCCTGAATAAATTCCTCGTCAATTCTGACGTTTTGGGCAAAAGAAAGTCGTGTCCCTGGATCAATTCCACGAGGAAAATCATGAGAAATAGCGTTTTCGTCACCTTTTAATTTACAAGATATCTCACCTAAAGAATCTCTTCCCTCTAGATTAGTACCTTCAATTATCTCGGGTCCACCAACGCTAATCAACTGATTATTATACCTTGACATGAAACCAATGGTATCCATATGCGCAAAAACAGCAGTTCTAGGCACTCCAAATTTCAATAAAATACAATCATGAAAATCTTCACCAGAATAGATTTCAGGCAAAACATTCCAATAATTCTTTCGTTGGTCTATATATTGTAAAAGAAAATCTGACGTTTCAGACTCATCACCCGAAACACTATTTTGTTTGAGGATTTCGTATAGAAATTTCATTTTGGCATAAATTATGTTAATATTTCTTCGATAAATTTGAACAAAGACAGGAATTATTTTTTTCCCGGAATTGGGTTTAAAATAATTCAGCTAGATTTGTAGTAAATTAAAAGTTAATAAATTTGTATTCACATCAATCAACACTTAAAATTTGAACAAAAATTTTTTGTTATGAAAAAACTAATACTATCTACCCTAATGGCAGGAGCTTTGGCATTTGGAGCCAACGCCCAAGAATTCGACAAGTGGTCACTTGAAGTAAACGGCGGTTTTAACAAACCAATGGCTCCTTTGACCCCTGGATTTCTTTCGCCTTCTCTTAACCTTGGTCACATTGACTTTGGTGCTCGTTACATGTTCAATGAAAAATTCGGTGTCAAAGTAGACTACGGTTTTGGTTCTTTTAAAGAAGCTGAAAACGGAAACCCTTCGACTGGTACGTTTAGTACAAAATACAACCGATTAGATCTTCAAGGTGTTGCAAACATTGGTCGTATCATGAATTTTGAATCTTTCACAAGATCATTTGGATTGTTGCTACATGGTGGAGCAGGCATTGGCCAAGTTAAGCCTGAAGAGAATCTTCACGCTGGCTTCAAAGATGATGTTTACACGTTAATTTTTGGAGTAACCCCACAATTGAAGTTGGGTAAAGGAGTTGCACTTGTAGGTGACATCTCTACTATCCTAAACGGTCGTCAGACTGTTGCATTTGATGGCAATTCAGCAATCACTCCTCAATCAAACAATGGCTTCTACGGAGCTAATGGTACTTGGTGGACTGGAACTCTTGGAGTTCAGTTTTACCTAGGTAAAAATGAAGAGCATGCTGATTGGTTCATCGCAGCTGATAAATATGCTACTAAAGAGGAGCTTGCTACTCAGATCAACGGTATCAAAGACATGTTGAAAGATTCTGATGGTGATGGCGTTCCTGATTACTTGGACAAAGAGCCTAATACTCCAGCTGGAGCTAGAGTTAATTCTTCTGGTATGACTTTGGATTCTGACGGTGACGGAACTCCTGATCACATGGACAAGTGTCCATTCCTTCCTGGCCCAGCATCTACAAACGGATGTCCTGTTGAGGAAGTACAAGAGCAGGTTGATTTCTTCAAGAAAGCGATCAATGACGGTTATGTAAACGTTTACTACGCATTCGATAGCGCTAAGCCTCTTGGATACTCTACTAGCGCTGCTAGCTATGTGTCTAACTTCTTGAAAAAGAATCCAGGAGTAAGTGTTGAGATTAAAGGTTATGCTGACGAAATCGGCCCTGAAGATTACAACATGAAGCTTTCTGAAAGAAGAGCTAAGTCAGTATATGACATCATAGTTGCTTCTGGAGTTGATGCTTCTAGACTATCTTACAAAGGATATGGCGAAGATACTAGTGTTGACAAATCTTCTGCTGACGCAAGACAGTTGGCTAGAAGAGCTAGCTTCGAAGTGAAGTAATTCACCCGACATACTATAATAAAAAGAGCTCGATATAATATCGAGCTCTTTTTTATTGCCTTAACTTTTCTTGCAAATATAACTTTGCTTTAAAGTCTCACACTTTTTGACTGCTTAATGCTGCTTCTGCTGGTGAGCTAGTACATACTGGCTACTTAGATCGAAATTTTTACTGATAGAAAAGCAGACGGCTAAACAACCATTGCTCGGAACTGAAATGAATTAAGCCTTATTAAAAGCACACCTCCTACTGCTATAGATTGAGGATTATCGATTTTTCACAGGGAATTTGAAAGCAACTCCCATCATGCAATGAGGATTCTCAATTGAACTACCACTGATTGAAAAATTGTCTTGCTAATAAAACAAAAACGAGTAATCCGTAAAGCCCAAATAAAGATAGTAGCCTCCAGATGCTATAGGATAGTAGAATCCTAAACCTGATAAGTCAAATAGGAATCGAACCCCAATTCAGCAGGTATTTAGCATATCTAGATTCTATTATAATCTACGTCAATTTGTTAATCATCACTGACGTTGAGATAAGAGTATCCCATTTGGTCCAATGTGATGAAAGTAGTTTTGGCAGAAATGGCCATTTTAACCATTGGGGTAATATTCTCACCTCCAAGTTTATAAAAAGCCATACTCTGTCCACAGACGTAAAATTTAACTCCAGCACCTTCTAAGGCTTTTATTGCCGCTATGTTTGGATTGGTAGTTTGATACTTTTTCTGATACTCCTCTTCCGAAAGAATTGCTTGTACTAGCCCCCCATGAATAACTGCTACAATCTGAATTTTTTCGGCAGGAACACCATTCGCAATATTGAGATTGTAAGTCCTTGCCACTTCCAAAATAGTAGGATGAATCGTTGTGGAATCTTTCATTTTACCATAGAGATCTAAGGCAACCTTATAATCAAGCGTCGAATCGTAAGGCAAAGCCCCATTAGATACGGGCATTACCCCTACCCAAGGATGGAAATCAAAGACCGGATAGGTTATTTTCTCTTTGATGTAATCAGGCATTTGCCCTTGTGCCATTGCTGCTGAATAATTTAAAATAATCAGTAAGAATAATGGATAAAAAAAACGTTTCATAACATTTTGGTTTAAAGAGTATTAGGAAAAATAGAGATATTTCATGGGAAAGCAAAACCTACTTTATCAGGATAAAAGCAGGGCTTACATAAATATATTTTATTCCAAAAAATAATTACTTCTGTGCTGAATTTCGGAGCACCTTTTCCCACTACTTTTGACAGATTTATTTGGTTACAAAATCAAACTTATTCCAACCGAGCTACTGAAATGACTTTACCTATTATTCTCTTAATAGTCGGCCTGCTACTTCTTGTAAAAGGCGCTGATTGGCTTGTTGATGGTGCCTCCGTATTGGCAAAAAAACACAAAGTATCAGATCTGGCTATTGGCTTAACGATAGTTGCTTTTGGTACTTCCGCACCAGAATTGGTCGTTAATTCTGTTGCTTCCATGGGAGGCTATCCTGACATTGTTTTTGGCAATGTAATTGGCTCGAATAACTTCAACTTATTTATCATCTTAGGGATAGCTGGCCTGATCACTCCTCTTACTGTGCAGTCAAGTTCTGTTTGGAAGGAAATTCCATTTTCATTCCTAGCAGCCATTATCCTGCTATTTTTAGCAAACAACTTCTTCAGTTCTGACACTCCTGGTCTATCAGCTGTAGATGGAATTATCCTCCTAACCCTATTTGCGGGTTTTCTATACTACGTCTTTACCCAGCTAAAATCCGAGCCAGACAATAATGATATTATTCAAAAGGATTACTCCAATCTTAAGATTTGGATGTTCATTCTCGCAGGTTTGACAGGACTAGTTTTAGGTGGAAAGCTGGTTGTAGATAATGCAGTAGCGATGGCTCAATCATTTGGTGTGAGCGAGAAAATCATCGGACTTACCATCGTGGCTGCTGGAACTTCCCTTCCAGAACTTGCCACTTCTGTAGTCGCATCGATGAAAAAGAATAATGACATAGCTATCGGCAATATTATTGGCTCCAACATCTTCAACATCTTCTTAATACTTGGGGTGAGTTCGCTTATCACCCCTCTGGACTATACGCTCACATTCAATACTGACCTTGCCATTTTAGGTGCAGGAACGCTTTTTTTGTTTGTCGCTATGTTTACCGGAAAGCGCAAAAAATTAGACCGCTGGGAAGCTGCCATACTTTTAGTTTCATACTTGGGCTATACCGTTTATTTAGTTAGCGGAGAAATCTGATTTCCTGCTTAAATTTATAAAATATGCACCTAGATCAACTTTCGGAATTAATCTTGCCCATCGATAATCCGGTGCTCAAATTCCTATTGATTTTATTGATCATTTTGCTTGCACCGATTGCCCTTAATCGATTAAAAATCCCTCCACTTCTGGGGCTAATTATAGCAGGGGCTGTTGTAGGCCCGAAGGGACTAAATTGGATTGAACGTGACAGTAGCATAATCCTCTCGGGTACTGCTGGAATGCTTTACATTATGTTTCTGGCAGGATTGGAAATTGACCTAGCAGATTTTCGGAAAAACAGTAAAAAAAGCATTGTATTTGGCATGTACACCTTCCTGATTCCTATGATTCTGGGAATGATCACTGGATTGTATATTTTAAATTTCGGGATACTCACCTCAATCTTGCTTGCGAGCATGTTTGCTTCTCACACACTCATTGCTTACCCAATGATTTCAAAGATGGGCATCGCAAAAAATAAGGCTGTCAACATTACAGTTGGAGGCACGCTGATCACAGACACACTTGCCTTGTTAGTACTTGCGATAGTTGTTGGCGCCACTCAAGGTGAAGTAAACACCATTTTCTGGACCAAGTTAGTTGTGTCTTTAATAATCTTTACCTGCATCATCTTATTTCTGCTCCCAATGATTGCCCGTTGGTTTCTTAAGAAGTATGAAGACAGCGTCTCCCAATATGTATTTTGTTTGGTTCTCGTTTTTCTAGGGGCAGCCTTGGCAGAATTGGCAGGCGTGGAACCAATTATCGGCGCATTTCTCGTAGGCTTGGCAGTAAATCCATTGATCTCGCACACTTCTCCCCTGATGAATAGGATAGAGTTTGTCGGAAACGCGATTTTCATTCCTTTTTTCCTGATTGGTGTAGGGATGTTAGTTGATTTCTCAGTGTTCATCAATGGTTGGGAAGCCATCTTAGTAGCGATAGTTATGACAGTGGTAGCCACGCTCTCCAAGTATTTGGCTGCATTGGCTACTCAGAAAACCTATGGCTTTTCGAAAGATGAGCGAAGAATCATTTTCGGATTAAGCAATGCTCAGGCTGCAGCGACTTTGGCAGCTGTGACTGTAGGCTATAAAATTATTATAGGAACTGATGCCAATGGAGAACCGATTCGACTTCTCTCTGAATATGTGCTAAATGGTACTATAATCATGATCCTTGTGACCTGCACTATTGCTTCCTTAGAAGCGCAAAAAGGGGCCAAACGATTGGTAATGGCCGATTCACCACTGGATGAAGACACCAACGAAGACGTGCAAGAACGGATCCTCATTCCGGTGAGAAATCAGGAAACTTCCGATGAGCTGATTCATCTTAGCATCATGCTAAAATCACCTCAAAAACAATCTAATCTGTATGCACTCAGCATTATCAATCCAGACTTGGAAGATACTAATGCTGAAATGAAAGCTCAGAAGACTCTCAATCAAGCTAGCAAAACAGCCGGATCTACAGATCATTTCCTATACGAACTGCTACGCTATGACACTAATGTAGAACATGGAATTTCAGGAGTGATTCATGAAAACAAAATCACAGATTTGGTACTAGGATTACACGAAAAGTCAAAAATGGATGATAGTTTTCTTGGTAATCTCACTGAAGGGCTGCTAAGCAGGTGTAATACAACAACGTTTATTTATAAGCCTCATCAGCCTTTTGACACGCATAAGCGACATTTGGTTTTTATACCTCCTTATGCTGAAAAGGAGCTTGGCTTCCCTTTTTGGTTAGTTAAAGTATGGAACATCGCGAGAAACTCTGGAGCTAGAATGATCTTTTATGCTTCCGAAGAAACTAGAGAATACCTAGGAGACATTCTCCAAAAGCATCCAATACGAGTAGATTTCAGGCCTTTTCCTGAGTGGGATGAACTTGGTAATCTGAATATATTGCTCAAGCCTGACGACAATCTGATAATGGTACTCAGTCGCAAAGGAGAAGCGTCTTACCATCCTCGACTAGAGCGAGTACCTCAATTGATTAATATTTGGCTTAAAAACCACAGCTTTATTCTCATCTATCCAAATCAACCCAAAGCTGGCAGGATGCCAATAATGGATATGATGCACGGTTCGTTGATTGGGCCAATTGAGCGCTTGGATTGGATAGGAAGAACAGTTGCTAGTCTTTTGAAAAGAAAATAAGCATTACAACAGCTGGACTAGCCCCAAGCTGTTCGTCTGTATAAATCCACCTTTGATCATTTTTTAACTGATTTTTACGCAAAATCAAAATATCTTTCCATGATTTTAATTCCCAGCAAGATTTGCTTTGGATGTAAAATCACCTCAAACCTAAACTTAACCGTCATCTAATGTCTTCTGCCTCAAATCACTCTTATGGCAAGAGCTACCTTGTGCTTATCCTAAGCCTGTTTTTGTCTATTCCCCTTCTAGCTCAGCAAGCTCCCAAAAAAGTCACACTTACAGGTACTATCCTAGAAGAAGGCACAGACTCACCACTTCCTTTTGCTTCTATCGGTATTTACACCAGTGCCGATAGCCTGATCGCCGGAGGTTTATCGGATGATAACGGTGAATTTAAAATAGACATTTCAAACGGGCAATTTTATGCTTTAGTGGAATTCATGGGGTACGAACCCTTTAGAACTGATCTCTTTTCTACCACAAAGGATTCCCCCTCACATAATCTCGGTCAGATTAAAATGAAATCTACCGCTGGTGATTTGGACGAAGTTGTTGTTCGTGGCGAAAAGACGATTATGGAGCTTTCCCTAGATAAGCGGATTTTCAATGTGGGAAAAGATCTTGCAAATGCAGGAGGCAATGCAAATGATATTTTAATGAACTTACCTTCGGTTTCTGTAGATCCAGAAGGAAATGTTCGCTTGAGAGGCTCTGCGAATGTGAGAATCCTCATTGATGGAAAGCCCTCTGGACTGGTGAGCTTCAAAGGCAGCAGTGGACTGCGTCAACTTCCCGCTAATATGGTAGAACGCGTGGAAATCATCACGAATCCATCCGCCCGCTACGAAGCAGAAGGAATGGCGGGAGTCATCAACATCATTCTAAAAAAGGAAAACAATCAAGGCTTCAACGGCTCTTTCGAGGTAATCGCTGGCACACCAACTAACCTTGGTTTTACTGCTAATTTGAATTATCGTCATAAAAAAATCAATTGGTTCATCAATTACGGGTTGTCTCACCGCAGATCCCCAAATGTGGGAGAGTTGTATCAGGAAGTTTATGGGCAGGACACGACTTTCATTCTTAATCAGTCAAATAAAGGGAACGTTACTAGCCTAAACAACAATATTCGGGGTGGATTGGACTACTACTTCAATGAAAAAAGTATCCTTACCCTATCCTACTTATGGCGAAGAAGCGATGCACATCGCATTACAGACATTCGATACGAGGATTCTTGGAATACATCTGAAAACCTACAGAGCTACACGCTAAGAAGGCAAGATGAAACCGAAGAGGAGCCAAACTCAGAAATATCTGCAAATTATAAGCGGACCTTTGAGCAAAAAGGACATGAACTCACCACAACTTTCACCTACCTAAATTACTGGGAGAATTCAGATCAACTCTTCACACAAAATACTTTTTCGCCAGTAGGAATAGAACAAACAACGCTCAGACAAGTACAAACTTCGCTAAATGACGAATACGAAAATCAGTATTTAGCAATGTTGGATTATGTGAAGCCTTTTGCAAAAGAGGGGAAATTTGAGACTGGTTTTAGGACAAGCTTTCGAAGAATGAAAAATGACTACATCGTGAAGGAAAAAGGCGAGGATGGAGAATTTACGCCGATCCCAGGCTTGGACAACATTTTTCTCTACGATGAAAATATCATGGCCGCATACGGGATTGTAGGAAATAAAACGAAAAACTGGAGTTATCAGGCAGGTTTACGTGCGGAGTACACCGATGTCAAAACGACTTTGGAAGAGACGAACGAGGAAAATCCAAGGAATTACACTAACCTATTCCCAAGTGCACATTTGACCTATAACATTACGCAAGAAAATGCCTTTCAGCTTAGCTACAGCAGAAGAGTTCAGAGACCTGTTTATAATGATTTAAGTCCCTATGTTACCTTCTCTGATTCTAGAAATTTCTTCAGTGGAAATCCAGATTTGAACCCTGAATACACTAATGCCTTCGAACTAGGCCACATTAAGTATTTTGACAATGGAACACTTTTCACTACAGTTTACTACCGAAGTACAGATGATAAAATCGAACGACTTCGTACGGTAAACGAAGAAGGAAATTCGGTCACAAAACCTTACAACTTGAATGGTGAGAACTCTTTTGGCGTGGAACTTAGTGGCGATTACCGACCTAAGGAATGGTGGAAAATCGACATGAATTTGAATTTCTTCCATGCGAACATTGATGGAAGTAATATTCAAGCGGGCTATACTGCAAAAACTTATTCCTGGTTGCTCCGTCAAACTTCAAGATTCACCTTGAACAACGGTCTAGATCTACAACTTAGAATGAATTACGAAGCACGTCAAAAAACAGCTCAAGGGATCCGTAAAGGCATATTCTTCATGGATTTATCTGCAAGTAAAGGCATAATTCAGGATCGTGGAACCTTAACCCTAAATGTGATCGACATCCTAAACTCCCGTAAAAACAGGTACATCACGGAGGGAGTAAACTTCTATACTGAAGGCAGCTCACAACGTCAAATGAGACAAATCAACCTGACCATGAATTACCGCCTAAAGCAGTAACTTATTGCTGGAAGTGAGACGCTTGTACGTTTAAAATGAATTTCAGCGCCTTCAAGTATTCCATAAATACCTTTGAAAGTCTCCTTTTGCATGTCCAAACTCCTCTTATTTCTCTTTCTAAATTTATTCTTAGCGGCATCTCTGTCAGCCCAAAAGATCAATTCGGATTATCAACTACATATCCAAAAAGCAAGCTCAGAAATCCTTATTGATGGCGCGCTAGATGAACAAGCCTGGTTAGACGCAGAAGTTGCCACAGATTTCTTCATGATTACTCCGATGGATACGAGTTTTGCGCGAGTAAGAACTGATGTGAGAATGACCTATGATGATGAAAATCTCTATTTACTTGTTGAGAATTTTCATGCCGTTGAAGGCCCATATATGGTCGAATCACTTCGAAGAGATTTCAGCTTTGGTAAGAACGACAACTTTCTACTCTTCATGGATCCATTCGATGACCAGACGAATGGATTTTCTTTTGGAGCCAATGCTGCAGGTGCGCAATGGGATGGAATCATGTACAATGGCGGAAGTGTAGATCTCAGCTGGGATAATAAATGGTCCTCCATAGTCACAAACTATGATGACAAGTGGGTTTTTGAAGCCAAAATTCCTTTCAAATCCATCCGCTACAAAAAAGGAATTACCGAATGGGGAATTAATTTTTCCCGACTTGATCTTAAAACCACTGAGAAATCAGGCTGGGCTCCAGTCCCACGACAATTCCCCTCTGCTTCCTTAGCTTATACAGGAATCTTGGTTTGGGACGAAGCTCCTCCACAAACTGGCGCAAATATCTCTGTGATCCCTTACGCATTGGGCGGGTTTAGTAAAGACGTATCGTCAGGCGAAGAAGCTGTATATAGAAAAGAAGTTGGTTTGGACGCTAAAATAGGCTTGACTTCTTCCTTGAATCTGGATCTTACGGTAAACCCCGATTTCTCTCAAGTGGAAGTGGATCGGCAGGTTACAAATCTGGATCGATTTGAATTATTTTTTCCTGAAAGGAGACAATTTTTCCTTGAAAATGGAGATTTATTCGCAAGCTTTGGCTACAGCACTATCCGTCCATTTTTCTCCAGAAGAATAGGTCTGAATGCTCCAATACAATTTGGAGCTAGACTTAGCGGCAAAATCAATAAAAACTGGCGCGTTGGGGCAATGAATATGCAAACTGGAAAAGTGAAAGAAGATGAACTACCAGCTCAAAACTTCACTGTCTTGGCACTTCAGCGGCAAGTAGGCGCACGCTCAAATATCACAGGACTCTTTATCAATAAGCAATCACTGAATTACAATCCTGACCCAGACGCAGAAGCACCAATTTATTCTCAGTTCAATAGAAATGTAGGCTTGGAATACAACCTAGCTTCGTCCAACAACCTCTGGACAGGAAAAGCGATGATGCTTCAAAGCTTTGGGCCAGACAATGTAGGCAATGGATTTGTCCATGCTGCCAATCTGAAATACACCGCCGGAAATCTCACATGGAGCTGGCAACATGAATATGTATCTGAAAACTATACCGCAGAAGTAGGCTATGTGCCGAGAAGGGGCTTTTACAAAGCCAATCCACAGGTAGGCTACCGCTGGTTTCCTAAAAGCGAAAAAATCCTAAGCCATGGGCCAGACGTAAGCACAACCTTCTTTTTCAACAAAAACGGAGAGAAAACTGACAACACTACATTCTTGGCTTATAACTTGAAATGGCGAAGTCAAAGCACTTTAATGATGTGGACGAGTACCGATTATGTGAGGCTACAGCGACCTTTTGACCCCACAAACTACAGCGGAGACACACTAGCTACAGGGACGGAACATCAATGGTACGCCATGGGAGCTGAATTCACATCAAAACCACAAAGTGTATTTACCTATGCATTCACCACACGTATGGGTGGATACTATGCAAATGGCGAGCGATACAATGTGACAGCTGAGCTCGGCTATAGGTTTCAGCCATACGTAAGCATTACGATGAATGCCGGCTATAACGAAATACACTTGCCTGAACCTTGGAATACGACCAGCTTCTGGTTAGTGGGTCCTAGGGTGGATGTCACTATGACAAATACGCTCTTCTTCACGGCTTTTGTTCAGTATAACGAACAGATAGAAAACATTAACCTGAACACCCGCTTCCAGTGGCGATTCAAGCCTGCTTCCGATCTGTTTTTGGTTTACACAGACAATTACCTTCCCGCCCCATTTTACACTAAAAACAGATCCTTGGTGCTGAAGTTTACCTATTGGTGGAATCTCTAACATTCAAATCCCTTTCATTTTAATGGATTCTTCTGGAATATTAACACTATGGCTTCGATTTGGATATATAGGTTAACTTTATCTTCAAGAATATCCCCCAGAAACATGAATAGCAGAATCAAACTTTTGACCTTCTTCCTTGTGGCATTTTTCGCCATTGGTGAAATTTTAGCTCAAGACTCTTCTCTCTTGACCCTAGAAAGAATTTATAATTCAAGGGAGTTTGCTCAGGAGAGGCTTCATCCGATTCAGTGGATAGAAAACGGAGCCGCTTATGTGACTGTGGAAAATGGAAATGAATTGAGTCGCTGGGATTCCAAAACATTGGAAAAAAGTGTTTTTGTACCCGGATCAGCATTGCAAAGTGGCAGAAAACCTATTTCAATTGAATCATTTTCACTATCAGATGATGGTTCAAAAGTTCTGATTTTCACTAACTCTAGCAGAGTTTGGAGATCAAATACTAAAGGCGACTACTGGGTGTATGATCTAGCTTCCAGAGAGCTCAAGCAACTTGGGAGCAAGTTCGAAGCTTCTTCACTGATGTTTGCAAAATTTTCAGCGGACAATGAATATGTAGCCTACGTCCAAAAATTCAATTTGTACAAAGAAAATTTCAAGACGGGAGAAATTACTCAGCTCACCAGCGACGGCACGGACAAAATCATCAACGGCACGTTTGATTGGGCTTATGAAGAGGAATTTGGAAAACGAGATGGATTTGCATGGAGCCCAGATGCAGCCCTCATTGCATTTTGGCAGATCGACGCATCCAAGATTCGGACGTTTTACATGATCAATAATACGGACTCCGTTTACTCAAAACCTATTCCACTGCAATACCCAAAAGTGGGTCAGGAGCCAGCAGGAGCCAAAATCGGTTTGATCAATATGGTTTCGGAAAAAACCAACTGGATTCCGATTCCTGGTGGAGAAACCGAAAATTACCTTCCGGGAATGCAATGGATCAACGAAGACTTATTGCTCATCCAACAGATGAATCGCAAGCAAAATCTCTTGACGATTTGGACATACCAACCTTCCTCTGCTGCGCTAAAGAAAGTCTATACCGAATCAGAAGAAACTTGGGTTGACCTTGCCTATCCTGATTTATCCAAAAATGGCTGGAGCGACAATAGCTTGCCATTAGTAGATGGAGGAAAAGCTTTTCTTCGAATGACCGAAAGCGGTGGTTGGAGGCATATCTACAAAGTCGAAACAGCCTCAGGAAATAAAACATTACTTACTCCAGGTGAATTTGACGTAGCTTCATTCGGTGGAGTAACAGACAAGGAAGTTTATTTTATTGCATCACCAGAAAATGCTACTCAACGATACCTCTATGCCATTGATTTGGCAGGAAAAGGAAAACTCCGCAGAGTAACTCCAGAAGCTTTCGAAGGTGTAAACACCTATGATATCGCTCCTAATGGTCTAGCTGCAATACATACGAATCAGAGTACGAAGAAGCCATCAACGGTGCGCCTCATCAGCCTACCAAAACACACTATAGTCAAAAACTTGGTCGAAAACACAGCTTATATCCGAAAGCTAGCATCATTGAAAACTCCTGAAATCAAATTCACTACCGTGACTACTTCCGAAGGAGTAACTCTGGATGCTCGGGTTATTTACCCAGTTGATTTTGACGAATCGAAGAAGTATCCAGTTCTTTTCCATGTTTATGGAGAACCTTGGAGTACTGTCGCAACAGATACTCAAGTTGGACTTTACAATATTATGCTTGCGCAAAAAGGTTATTTCATCATTGACATGGATAACCGAGGCACACCGACCTTGAAAGGAAGCGCTTGGAGGAAAAGCATTTATAGAAAAATCGGCGTAATCAATGCGCAGGATCAAGGTTTGGCAGCAAAGGAATTACTGAAGCTCCCTTACTTGGACGAAAGTAGAGTAGCTGTTTGGGGTTGGAGTGGTGGTGGTTCGATGACACTTAATCTGATGTTCAAATTCCCTGAAGTTTATCACACAGGAATGTCTGTGGCTGCTGTATCAAATCAACTGATTTACGATAATATCTATCAAGAGCGCTACATGGGACTTCCTCAGGAAAACATGGAAGATTTCGTTAATGGTTCTCCGATCACTTATGCTAAAAATCTGGAAGGTAATCTTTTGATCGTGCATGGCACAGGCGACGACAATGTTCACTACCAAGGAGCAGAAATGCTCATGAATGAACTGATCAAGCATAACAAGCAATTCCAGATGATGCCCTACCCAAATCGCTCGCATGGGATCAACGAAGGAGCTGGGACAAGTCTTCATTTATACACGCTACTCACAAATTATCTAATGACCCACACTCCAGTCAATTAAACAACTTAAATATTAGGATTATTTCACTTTGAATAGCGAAGCTGAATAACTTATTGCTCAATTGATTTCGCTTCGAAAGAAACAATTTCTCCTTCCTCAATATCAACCCTAATGTCTATAGGATTGCAGCAAACTTCACAGTCTTCGATGTACTGCTGGGAGGAGATTGATGAGTCAATCAACATAGTTATCTCAGCTAAACAGTAAGGACATTGAAAGTAGTGCTCAAGCATTCTTCAAGGTAATCAAATACACAATACTCTTCAACTGACGGAATTCTCATCAATTACGTCAATATACTGACGGTATTAACGTTAATTAAGTCAGTCAACTGACGGTATTAACATTAATTCCGTCAGTCCCATTTTTTAATTGAAAGAAAAAAATTTACTTTGCACTGTAGTTCAACCAGATAGCAGATGCAAAATATCCCAAGAGCTTTACAAGCCGATTTTGATCGAAAACTCAAGCCTAACAAGGTATTGATGATATTAGGCCCACGGCGGTCTGGGAAAACTGCGCTCGTTCGTCAGTTTACAAAAGATGTAGATCATCAGCAAAGCTTGATTCTAAATGGAGAAGACGTGCTCGATGCTGCGCTTTTACAAGAAAGATCAGTTGCCAACTACAGTCGATTGCTGGCTGGCAAAACGCTTCTTGTTATCGACGAAGCTCAGCACATTCCTGACATTGGTCTTATACTGAAGTTGATCGTAGACAGCATCGACGGCATACAAGTCATAGCTACTGGCTCATCTTCATTTGACATGCATCAGCAGGTTGGTGAACCTCTAGTAGGGAGGAAAAACACGCTTTTCCTTTATCCACTGGCGCAGATGGAATTTGCTAAAATCGAAGATCTCAAGGCTACTATAGAAAAACGTGAAGAACGTTTGATTTTCGGAGGCTACCCAGAACTCATCCACTTCTCGGACTGGAAGGACAAGGAAGATTACCTCTACCAGATCATGAACGATTATCTTTTGAAAGATATCCTGATGGTCGATGGGGTAAAAAACTCAGACAAACTCTACTCATTACTTCGCTTAGTGGCCTTCCAAGTTGGCAAGGAAGTTTCACTTGAAGAACTCGGAAAGCAGTTAGGAATGTCCAAAAACACAGTGGAGCGCTATTTGGATCTACTTTCGAAAGTATTTGTGGTATTCAAAATCGGAGGATATAGTAGAAATCTCCGCAAGGAAATCGTAAAAAACAGTCGCTGGTATTTCTATGACAATGGTGTGAGAAATGCGATCATTCAGAACTTCAACCGACTGGATCTTCGAGCCGACGTAGGCGGACTTTGGGAAAATTACCTTGCGGTAGAACGAATGAAATTTCAGAATTACAGCCAGATGCATTGCAATAACTATTTCTGGAGAACATACGACCAGCAGGAAATCGACTGGGTGGAAGAAGAAGGAGATAAGCTCCGAGCTTTTGAATTCAAATATCAAAACAGCAAAGGGTCCAAAGTCCCTGGAGCATGGGCAAAAGCGTATCCCCACGCCAGTTACGAAACCATTCATACGGGGAATTACTTAGATTGGATCGGAGGGTAATCTCCCACAAAAAAACCTCGAAGCATTCGCTCCGAGGTTTTAACTCTAACCATTAACCTAAATTACACTTCTATTTCTGTACCTACATTTTTAAAGTAAACCTGCTTATCAGCATCCAAGTCTACCATCACTGCAGAATCATTTTTTATATATCCAGACAAAATCTGCTTCGAAAGTTCATTCAGAACCAATCGCTGCATAGTTCTCTTCAATGGTCTAGCACCGAAATTTGCATCAAAACCAACTTCTCCTAAGTGATCTAATACCTCTTTGGTCGCTTCGATTTCAATTCCAGACTCAGCTAATCTATTCTGAATTTCCTTCCACTGAATATCCACGATCTTACGAATGATCTTCTTATTTAGCGGCTCAAACATGATCGTCTCGTCAATTCTATTCAAGAATTCAGGTCTAACGGACTTTTTCAAAAGCTCATAAACCTCTTTCTTGGTCTTATCGAGTATCTCATCTTTGTTCCATTCTTCCATCTCCGCAAAACGCTCTTGGATCAAATGCGACCCAATATTAGTAGTCAGGATAATAATGGTGTTTTTGAAATTAGCCACACGACCCTTGTTATCAGTCAACCTACCATCATCCAGAACCTGTAAGAGAATATTGAACACGTCGGGGTGTGCTTTCTCGATCTCATCTAGCAAGATCACAGAATACGGCTTTCTACGAACGGCTTCTGTCAATTGTCCACCTTCATCGTAACCTACATAACCTGGAGGCGCTCCTACCAAGCGGCTTACTGAATGTCGCTCTTGGTATTCTGACATATCGATTCTCACCATGGCATTTTCATCATTGAAGAGGTATTCTGCCAAAGCTTTCGCTAGTTCAGTTTTACCCACGCCAGTGGTTCCCATGAAGATAAAGCTACCAATCGGACGCTTTGGATCTTGCAATCCAGCTCGACTTCTACGTACAGCATCAGACAAAGCAGTAATCGCTTCCTTCTGACCAGCCACTCTATGCCCAAGTTCCAATTCTAAATGCAGTAACTTTTCGCGCTCAGACTGAATCATTTTATTCATCGGAATACCAGTCCATTTAGACACTACCGCAGCAATATCTTCCTGATCTACTTCCTCTTTCAACAAAGGAGACCCTGCCTGCATTTCTGCCAACTGAGACTTGAAGGATTCAAGTTTCTTCTCAGCCTCCACGATTTTACCGTATCTGATCTCAGCAACTTTACCAAAATCACCAGCCCTCTCAGCCTGCTCCGCCTCCAGTTTGTAATTATCGATTCGCTCTTTCTCACGCTGGATTCCTGTGATTACAGCTTTCTCACTTTCCCACTTGGCTTTCACGCTATCCCGCTTTTCGGCGAGCTCAGCTAGCTCTTTACTTAGGACAGTTTCTTTGTCTTTGTTTTTCTCTCTACGAATCGCTTCGCGTTCGATTTCCAATTGCATGATTCGACGATTCAATTCGTCTAGCTCCTGCGGTAAGGAATCTATTTCCATCCGCAATTTTGCGCCAGCTTCATCCATCAAATCAATCGCCTTATCTGGCAAGAATCGATCAGAAATGTATCGCTGAGAAAGCTCTACAGCTGCAATTACCGCATCATCTTTAATTCGCACACCGTGGTGTAACTCATATTTATCTTTAATTCCTCTTAGAATTGAAATCGCATCCGCAGCATCTGGCTCGTCCACGATTACAGTCTGGAATCGGCGTTCAAGCGCTTTATCTTTCTCTATGTACTTCTGATATTCCTTCAGCGTAGTTGCTCCAATGGCATGGAGTTCTCCGCGTGCCAAAGCAGGTTTCAGCAAGTTTGCCGCATCCATCGCTCCTTCTCCGCCTCCACCTGCACCAATCAGCGTGTGTATCTCATCAATGAAAAGGATGATCTCACCTTCAGCATCTGTCACCTCTTTGATGACTGCTTTCAAGCGCTCTTCAAATTCACCTTTGTATTTAGCTCCAGCTACCAATAGACCCATGTCTAGGGAAATCAAAGTCTTTGACTTCAGGTTTTCGGGCACATCACCAGAAACGATTCTTTGAGCAAGCCCTTCGACAATAGCAGTCTTACCTACACCTGGCTCACCAAGCAGAATCGGATTGTTTTTGGTTCTTCGAGCCAAGATCTGGAGTACTCTCCTGATCTCCTCATCACGGCCAATTACAGGGTCAATTTTACCCTTCTTAGCCATTTCATTTAGGTTTTTGGAGTATTTCTCCAATGCCTGGTACTTACTTTCTGCGTTTGGATCGGTCACTTTATTTCCTTTTCTAAGTTCTTTGATAGCTTCAATCAAAGGCTTTTCAGCAATCCCCTGATCTTTCAATAGTTGTGAAGTAGCATCGCCCCCAGCTAGTATAGCTAGTAACAAATGCTCAATTGCAACATATTCATCGCCGAAAGTCTTGAGATAATCCTTGGCTTTCGTCAATACCTGATTCGAATAATTCGACAAATATGGCTGTTGCTGTCCGCCTGTCACTTTTGGCAAACGCGCTAATTGCTCATCAAGCTTTTGAGAAATGAGCTGTTTATTGGTGCCGAGCTTTTTGAACAAAAACTCAATCACATTTTCATCCTCAGTAATAATCCCTTTCATCAAGTGCGCTGGCTCAACATTCGGCTGTCCTGCCGATGATGCCAATTCCACAGCCTTTTGAATTGCCTCCTGAGATTTTATAGTGAATTGTTTAAAGTCCATTGTATGGTTGGTTATTAGTGGTGTCAATTTTTATTAGTTGGGCCCTAAGAGCTACTTCCCATCACCCAACTTCCACTCTACTATCAAAACTACATCCAATCACATATAACAGCCATAATGACCGAATAAGCTCCTTAAATTACACGAAAACGGAAAACTTGACAGAATTATATTCTGAACAGGAAAGGTTTACGACATTTTGTGCATATAAAATCGTTCGTTTATTTTCTTAAGTCTGACCAAAGCTCTTAATCAATCTGTCAAGAGAAACCCTGACAGATTCTCTTTAGACTTCATGTTTCAACTTTCTGAAGAAGAGAGGCAAAACTTGAAGTCACAAAATGTGACCTCAAGATGGGGAGGACGACGAACTCTTCCATTTGTTTTCACAGAACACGGAGTGGCGATGTTATCTTCAGTGTTGAATAATACGCGAGCCATTCAGGTAAACATCTCGATTATTCGGACATTCGTCAGGATCAGGGAATGGGCACTTAATTATTCAGAATAACAGGACAAAATTCAGCCAATACAAGATGCCGGGTCAAAATAAAACCAGCACATTAATTATATCTATCAAATGATAGAAGAACTTTAAAGCCAAGTCTGGGAAAGACGGGAAAAATTGGATTAAAAAAATAGACCCTGTTCCATTTTACTGAAACAGGGTCTAAATAAATAGCTATATCAAATGTTATCCCTTTTGAGAAGCAGCATAATCATCGACTGCTTTCCAAACTCTGAATACATTTTTGTAACATATTTTCTCAATCTCTTCTTTCGTGTAACCACGCTTCAATAGCTCCGCAATCAAATTAGGGTACATAGAAACATCTTTCAATCCTGTAGGCAAGGAATCACCCACACCATCAAAATCAGATCCTAAGCCTACGTAATCAATCCCTACTAAATTCTTCACATGATCAATATGATCTGCTACTCGCTGTACTGTAGGGAAAGGGTTATTTGCCGATGAATATTCAGCGATGTAAGCTTGAGCAGCAGAGTCCCGTCTACTCAAATTATTTTCAGCCATATAGTTAATCAGATGCTCACGTACCTTATCCGCACCTTTAGCATAAGCTGAATCAATAAAAGTCCCTCCGAAATTGATCATCATCACTCCGCCATTTTTGGCCATTGCCTGAATCAACTCGTCACTCATATTTCTCTCAAAGCCTGGAGTGAATTTTCTCACTGAAGAATGAGAAGCAATTACTGGCGCTTTCGTCAAGGCCAAAGCATCCTTAAAAGTATCATCAGAAACGTGAGATAAATCGACCATTATTCCTACTCGATTCATTTCAGCCACTACTTTCTCACCGTACTCACTCAGACCATTGTATAACCTTACTGTGTCATAACTACTATCTCCAATCAAATTTGCCTTACCATGAGTAAGTGTAATGTAACGTATCCCTCTTTCGTGAAAATAGGCCACATTTGATATATCGTCTTCTAGTGCTGATCCATTTTCCATTCCCATAGGAAGTGAGACTTTGCCTGCGGCAAAATTAGCTTCCACATCCGCTGGGCTATAGGCCATCGCAAATTGACTAGGAAAAGTTTCCGCCAAACGCTCTGTCATCAGGATCAGAGAGTCTGCCAATGCTTTCGAAGAGCCAGGAGTCTGCTGAAGACCAGCAGGAATATATATAGACATAAATGGCGCATCTAATCCGCCTTCTTTTGCTCTAGGAAAATCAAAGTTGCCATCTGGCGTACGAACCGAAACGTCCAAAACTTCTCGCTGCAAAGTAAAACCTCCTACTTTCATACGGTAAGGCAAGTCCACGTGTCCATCTACCATAATCGTTTCCTGCGCCATTTTGGTAGCCACTTCCAACCGTTCTGCATCAGACATGGTCGTGTAATCAATTGTTGCCTCCTGTTCTTTGGGCGCACATGCAAATGCTAAAGTGACTAGCAATGCAGCGTTAAAATATTTTCTCATAAGTTGGTGGGTTAGTATTAATCCCAAGATAAGTGCTTTTTCTTTTTGGAAGTAAAAAAAATCCATCACTGGTAGTTGTTGCAAAAATTCGACGTATTAATGAAAGAATAATGCCCCCGAAACACAAAACTTTGGATTAGAAAGACGGATACATGACAATTTTTGGCCGGGATATATAAACTTACACAAATAAGAGATAGCTGTGTTTATGGCGCGAACTTGACTTTCAGCACTTAAAAGTCGTTCTCTATTACTCCCATTTCTTTGACACCAAGATTCTTTTGTCGTAACTTTTCATAGTGAATAGAAGTTACTTGCGCAGCATTTATTAATCTTCACTGCTAAAAATCAACCTTTGACAATCCTAAATCTAAACTCATGAAATCTAATTTAAAACTGATCCTACTCGGTATATCATCCACCTTGTTATTCGCTCAATGTAGTCCGCAAAAAACTGAAGAAACGACTGAAGTAGTAGTGGCCGAAGAAGTGAAGACACCGACTTTGACTAAAATCTGGGAGACAGACACCACTTTAACCACCAACGAGTCGGTATTGTATGATGCTGAATCAGGTAAAATTTATGTATCAAACATAGAAGGAGACCCTCGAGGTAAAGACGGAAAAGGCTCTATTTCTATCATTGACAAGGACGGAAAAGTAGTTAACCAAAACTGGGTTACTGGTCTAAATGCTCCTAAAGGAATGGGTATTACTAATGGTAACTTATATGTAACAGACATTGATCAGCTCATAGAGGTGAACCTTGAATCAGGAAAAATCAGCAATAAATACAAAGTTGAAGGAGCTGGCTTTTTGAATGATCTTGCCACCAGTAATGGAAAAGTATATTTCACTGATATGAACACGGGTAAAGTTCATCTACTTGATGGAGGTAAAATCTCCACTGTAACTGAAGGGCATGAATCTATTAATGGTATAGCTATCGCTGAGAATGGCAGCCTTTATATGTTGGATAAATCAGGACTGAAAATGCTTAATGCAGACGGCACTTCCACAAATCTGAATAAAACTGTCACTGGAGGAGATGGCCTTGTGATTTTAGGAGATGGTAATTACGTTGCGTCAAGATGGGCAGGAGAGATTTACTTTGTAAATAGCGATGGTGGCGAGACGCTTCTGTTAGACACCAAAGACGCTGAATCAAACACCGCAGATATTGGATTCATCCCTGGAGACAACATAGTTTTAGTCCCAACTTTCTTCAAAAATAAAGTAGTAGCCTACAAATTAGACTACTAAGAATAGGTTTATCCATACATAAAAAAGCCTTCATACGAAGGCTTTTTATTAGTTAATGAACTGAGAGGACATAAATTTCCTTATATTAATGGGCAAGCGACCAACAGAATTATCACCAAATTGGGGCCGCAAAGGGCAAAATTTGATAACCTCACTCGATATATTCAACTGTTTGCTCCTCTAATTAACTGTATGTTGGTCACTTATAGAATCTTGAATCATTGATAGACACATTCTATCTGTAATTTGTCTATTTGTGAGTAAATTTGTCCTAATTCAAAATCCGACCGAGTTATTATAATTCGGGCCTAAATTTATCCATGATGAAATCAGGAGAAATAAATTACGAACTAGAAAAGAACATAGAGGTCATCTCACAATTGGATGGTCTTGTTGGCGAGGCCGTAGATAATATCCTCGTTGATCCGGACAAGTGCTGGCAACCATCAGATTTCCTACCAGATTTTGGAGATCCAGATATTCATGACCAAGTAAAGTTACTTCAACAAAGATCAGAAGGCATTCCTGACACAGTTTTAACTTCCTTAGTCGGGAATATGATTACAGAGGAAGCTCTTCCAAGTTATCAGACATACTTCAATCTTTTGGAAGGAATCAATCCGGAAAGAAATCTTCTTTCACCTTCAGGTTGGGTAAGATGGTCCAAATCCTGGACTGCAGAAGAAAACCGTCATGGTGACCTTCTGAACAAATACCTCTACATGACTGGTAGAGTAGACATGAAAGCTGTAGAGCAAACAATCCACAGATTGCTTACCAATGGGTTTGACCCAAATACTGGCGGTGATCCATATCAGGCGATTGTCTACACTTCATTTCAAGAGCGAGCTACCAAAGTTTCTCACGTTAATACGGGGAAATTGGCAGATATCGCTGGAGACCCTGTTTTAGGAAGAATCTGTAAGCAAATTGCTGGAGATGAAGCTAGACACGAAAAAGCTTACAAGAGCTTTATGTCGGCTATTTTTGAAATTGATCCAAATGGAGCAATTCTAGCGTTTGAGAAATTGATGAGAAAGCAGATCGTCATGCCAGCGGTATTAATGGGTGAAGGTGGTTCAAATCCTTCTCTATTCACTGAATTCTCCGCTATTACACAAAAAGTAGGTATATACACTGGCTGGGATTATGCTAGAATTATAGAACATCTAGTCGATCTATGGAAAATAGAAAGCTTGACAGGATTAAATGACGTAGCCTCCAAAGCGCAGGATTACCTCGTGAAATTAGCTGATAGATATATGAGACTAGCAGATAGGATGAAAGCTCCTGAAGAAGTAAAACTAGCTTGGCTTAAATAGCCTAACACAAAAACCATTTCAAATCCTTTCCATTTCGGAAAGGATTTTTTTGGTTGAAAGCACTATGCTTATCTTATGATGAATTCCTGCATCTATAAAGCTAAAGCAATTAACTCCCCTTACACTTTTCCCAAAACAACAACGCAATCACCTTAACCAATGGATAATACCCAAGCAGAAAATATATCATTATCCTACCTTCAGCCATCTGATTACAAGGACCTCAAGGCAGCAATGATCGAAGCATACAGAAGCATGCCTGGATCATATTGGGCTGAAAGCCAAATCGAAACGTTGATTACTAAGTTTCCTGCTGGGCAAGTGGTCATCAAAATCAATGATCAGCTGGCTGGTTGTGCGCTTTCTATCATTGTAAATGATGTGGAGTTAGAGGGAGAACATACTTACAAAGATATTACGACCAACTTCACTTTCGAAAATCACAACGACACTGGTGATATGCTTTACGGTATTGACGTTTTTATCAAACCGGAATTTCGGGGATTGAGACTAGGTAGGAGATTATATGATTACCGAAAAGAGCTTTGTGAAAAACTGAATCTGAAAGGAATCGTGTTTGGCGGACGAATCCCTAATTACCATAAGTATGCTGATCAGATGGGGCCAAAAGAGTACTTGGAAAAAGTTAAGCTAAAGGAAATTTATGATCCTGTTTTGAATTTTCAGCTGGCAAATGACTTTCACCCTGCTCGTATTATGAAGAATTACCTGGAAGGCGACTCTGCCTCCAGTGAGTTTGCAGTATTGCTGGAATGGAATAATATTTTCTACGAAAAGCCAAACAAAAAAGCATCAACAAATAAGACCATCGTGCGCCTTGGATTGATCCAATGGCAGATGCGCTTATATGATGACTTGGATGAACTGATGCAGCAGGCAGAATACTTCATCGATGCTGTTTCCGGTTATCGTTCTGATTTCGCACTTTTCCCAGAGCTCTTCAATGCACCGCTAATGGCGGAATTCAATCACCTAAGTGAAGCGCAGGCAGTTCGTGGCTTGGCGAAATACACCGATGAGATTGTAAAACGTTTTGCGCAGCTATCTGTATCCTACAATATCAACATCATCACCGGCTCCATGCCGAAAGTCAAAAATGACAAGCTGTACAATGTAGGTTACCTCTGCAAAAGAGATGGTTCAATTGAATCGTACGAGAAACTTCATATTTCGCCGCTGGAGGCTAAAGTATGGGGAATGCAGGGTGGAAACGTCCTCAAATCATTTGACACAGATTGTGGTAAAATCGGGATTTTGATATGCTACGATGCTGAGTTTCCCGAACTGAGTAGAATCCTAGCTGATCAAGGTATGGACATCCTATTCATCCCATTTTTGACTGATACGCAGAACGGTTACTCTCGAGTCCGCAATTGCGCAATGGCTAGAGCCATAGAAAACGAGTGCTACGTTGCGATGGCTGGAAGTGTGGGAAATCTGCCTAAGGTTCACAACATGGACATGCAATACGCTCAATCCATGGTGATTACCCCATGTGACTTCCCCTTTCCAAGCAATGGTATCAAAGCGGAAGCTACACCAAATAATGAAATGACTCTGATCGCAGATGTTGACCTATCGCTTTTAAGGGAGTTAAATCAATTTGGCAGTGTACGAAACCTAAAAGATCGACGAACTGACTTGTTCGAACTTAGGCTAAAAGACATTCCAAAATAATTCTGCCTAACTAGTGATCAAGATGCGCTCAATCAAGAAAATACATGAAGCAGAATACCGACCAATAGCAGATTTGGTGACTTACAGTCCTATGCCGACTCGTTCACTTGATCATATTGATCCATTTATTTTCCTGAACCATCACGGTTTCCAAACCTACTCAGCAAATAATCAAGGCCTGCCTTTTGGCCCACATCCACATAGAGGAATGGAGACAGTCACTTTCATACTGGAAGGAGACATTATGCACATGGACTCCTCTGGTCACGAATCTGTAATCGGTCCAGGCGGTGTACAATACATGACTGCAGGCAGCGGCTTGATCCATTCTGAAGTGAGCAGTGCTGAGTTCAAAAAAAACGGAGGAGATCTGGAAATACTTCAACTTTGGCTAAATCTGCCTTCTGATAAAAAGATGATGAAACCGAGCTATATCGGTCTTCAAAAGCCCGAGATTCCTACTTTCGAATTGGATGGAGGAAAAGTAAAAGTCCAACAATTATTTGGAGCGTGGGAAGGCACCAAGGGAGCATTTGAGGGAAATTTCCCGATTACGATGAGTACGATTTATCTTGAAAAAGGTGGCAAATTTGAAAAATCAATTCCTACTTCAGATGCTATATTCTTCTATATAGTTCGTGGTGAGCTAAAAGTAAATGCACAGGAAATTCAATTTCGTCACTTGGTGGAATTTGAAAATAATGGTGAAAAAATCGAAGTAGAAGCAAGTGAAGATTCAATTCTAATTCTTGGAAATGCTGCATCATTCAAGGAACCTATGGTCGCACAAGGTCCATTTGTAATGAATACACATAAGCAAATCCGCGAGGCTTACGATGATTACCAAGCTGGTAAATTCGGAACTTGGACGCACTAATCAACTATCTATAATATCCTGAGACACTAGTCTATAGATTTCTGCGATTCCTTCATTGTAACTCAAAAATCGATGATGATCCTCCAGCGTTTCGTAATCTTCACGAATTGCCGGCCCCGTTTGAGCGGCTTTTGCACCTATTTGGAGGCTTTTGGATATCGTTTCAATAATCAATGGTTTGAGCATCTCAAAATCCAGCCCCTGCCTCCGCATCACTTCCTCAGCAATTCTAATCATATGATTCGAGAAGTTGCTCGCAAAGACTGCCGCAATGTGCATGGCTTTCCTATCCTTTGAGCGCACCGTATAAGTTAGCGGCGTCAAACTTTTCGCCAGCTTTTTCAGCTTCTGCAACGTTTCCTCATCATCAGATTCAAGCAAAAAAGGAACTTCGTCAAACTCAATTTTTCGCCCCTTTGTAAATGATTGCAAAGGATAAAATATACCTGTATAAGTAGCAGAACTATAATTCAAAATATCCAAGGGTACCGATCCAGAAGTATGAACCAGAATGCTATCCTCAGGCAGAATAATCTCATCTGCTACTTCAAGGATCGCTGAATCCTTCACTGCTAGAATAAAAATCTCTGCCTCACTCGTAGAAAAATCAAGATCATCCTTCGGTTCACCTGCATAAACTCGATCTGTGATCAACCCTGCACTTTTTAAAGTGCGGGCATAGACTTCTGTGATGACATGTCCAGCATCTTCTAAAGCTGGAGCCAAATGCCAAGCAACATTTCCAGCACCGATAATGGCAATTTTAAACTTCATAATGGAAGTAAACTATTTTTCCCCAAAAAGAAAAAACCATTCGAATCTCTCCGAATGGCTCCTTCTCAAAAATTTATATTCTGATCTAAATATGTAGTGCTCTATTGTCTGTAGCTGCCAGACAAGCTTCCTTGAAAGCTTCAGTGTAGGTCGGATGCGCATGAGACATTCTGGAGATATCCTCAGCGGATGCTCTGTACTCCATCGCTACTACAGCTTCAGCAATCATATCAGCAGTTCTTGGGCCGATCATGTGAACGCCAAGGATTTCATCTGTTTCAGCATCTGCCAAAACTTTCACCAAACCATCTGTATCCATAGAAGCTCTCGCACGGCCCGAAGCCATGAACGGGAATTTACCCGTCTTATACTTGATGCCTTTTTCTTTCAGTTGCTCTTCAGTATATCCTACCGCAGCCACTTCAGGCCAAGTATAAACTACACCTGGAATCAGGTTATAATTGATATGCGGCTTTTGACCCAAAATAGTCTCAGCTACAAATACACCTTCTTCTTCAGCTTTGTGGGCTAGCATTGCACCTTTCACCACATCACCGATTGCATAGATATTTGGCACATTGGTCTGCAAGTGATCATTAACTTCCACCTGACCTCTGTCGGTGATTTTCACACCAGCAGCTTCAGCATTCAAGCCATCAGTGTAAGGTTTTCTTCCGATAGAAACCAAGACATAATCACCTTTCACTTCGATAATTTCACCTTTACCGTTCTCAGCTTTGACAGTTACTTCTTTGCCTTTGCTTTCTACAGCAGTTACTTTATGCTTTAGGAAAAATTCGAAACCGATTTTCTTCAGTGACTTCTGAAGTTCTTTGCCCATCGTACGATCCATAGTTGGGATCAAGGAATCCATGAATTCGATCACAGAAACTTTGGCTCCCAATCTCGCATACACAGAACCTAGCTCCAAACCGATTACTCCACCACCGATTACTACCAGGTGCTTTGGAATCTCTTTCAAGTTCAAAGTTTCAGTTGAAGTGATTACTCTGTCTTTATCAATCTTGATGAAAGGCAAAGTAGATGGCTTCGATCCCGTTGCAATGATGATATTTTTCCCCTGAATATCAGAAGAAGTACCGTCATCTTTAGTCACTTTCACAGTGGTTTTGTCTACAAAAGAACCCACTCCCTGATGAACATCGATCTTGTTCTTTTTCATCAAATACTGGATCCCATCCGTATTCTGCTTTACCACATCGTTCTTTCGCGTGATCATCTGCTTCAAATCAACTTTCAAATTGCTCAACTTAATTCCGTGAGTTTCGAAGGTATGAGCAGCATTATGGTAATGCTCAGATGAATCCAAAAGTGCTTTAGAAGGAATACAGCCTACATTCAGGCAAGTCCCTCCCAGCGTAGGGTATTTTTCAACGATGGCGGTTTTCAGCCCAAGTTGTGCACAGCGAATCGCTGCTACATATCCACCTGGACCAGAACCAATAACTATGACGTCGTACATTATTTTAGATTTTAGTAGTGAGTAGCAAGTACCAAGACTTGCCCTTACTTAAAATTGAAACACTAGGGTGTCAGGATTGGGAGCATTAACAATGAGCTCTTTTGAAAACGCCCCCTTTCTTGATACTTTGTATTTGTGACTAGATACTTTTAAACTCCAAACAACAATCTTGTCGGATCTTCAAGCAATTCTTTTACTCTAACTAGGAAGCTTACTGACTCACGACCATCGATGATTCTGTGATCATAAGAAAGCGCCAAGTACATCATCGGAAGAATGACAACTTCACCGTTGACAGCCATTGGACGTTGCACGATATTGTGCATCCCTAGGATCGCAGATTGTGGAGCGTTGATGATCGGTGTGGACATCATGGACCCGAAGATTCCTCCGTTAGTCAATGTGAACGTACCACCAGTCATCTCTTCGATAGAAAGCTTGTTGTCTCTAGCTTTCATCGCCAGTCTAACTACTTCTTTTTCTATCTGATCGAAACTCATTGCTTCGGCATTTCTGATTACTGGAACTACCAATCCCTTTGGTGCAGATACAGCGATAGAGATATCACAGAAATCGTTGAAAACCATCTCATTTCCGTCGATTTTAGCATTGACAGATGGCCATTCCTGAAGTGCTACGCAAACTGCTTTGGTGAAGAAAGACATGAATCCAAGTCCTACACCGTGTTTTTCTTTGAATTGCTCTTTGAATTTGGATCTCAAGTCCATGATCGGCTTCATGTTCACCTCATTAAATGTGGTGAGCATGGCTGTCTCATTTTTTACAGAAACCAATCTTCTAGCTACTGTCTTTCTCAAAGAAGACATTTTCTCTCTGCGCTCATTTCTAGAACCTGCAACTGGAGCTGGAGCTGCAGCCGCAGCTGGTTTGCTTTCAGCTTTTGCTGGTGCAGGAGCTGATTTCTGAGCTGATTGTGCATCTTCTTTCGTGATTCTACCGTCTTTTCCAGTTCCTTGAACTGACTCTGGAGAAACTCCTGTTTCTGCCAAAATCTTGGAAGCAGCTGGAGAAGCATGCCCAGTAGCATAATTTGTATTTCCTGACGGCGCAGCAGATGCTGGAGCAGTCGAGGATTCAGAAGAAGCAGCTGCAGCTGGCGCGCCTTCTGTTACTTCGATCTTACAGATCATTCCACCAATCTCAAGCACGTCACCTTCTTGCGCCACATGGCGAAGAATCCCAGATGCCTCGGCTGGCAATTCAAAAGTGGCTTTATCAGAGTCCACCTCAGCGATGATCTCATCCAACTTCACGTAATCGCCGTCGCTTTTAAGCCAATTTGCCAAAGTAACCTCAGTGATGGACTCACCTACAGTAGGTACCACCATATCTTTTACTTCTCCTGTAGCTTTCGCTCCAGAAGATTTTTCTTCAGCTTTTGGAGCGGCAGCAGCTGGCTCAGACTTGCCTGGAGTTCCAGTTTCGTCAATTTCGCAGATCACAGCTCCGATTTCCAATACATCGCCTTCTTGGGCTTTGATTCTAAGTACGCCCGCAGCTTCAGCTGGCAACTCAAAAGTGGCTTTATCGGATTCCAATTCACATAGGACTTCGTCCATCTGAACCTCATCTCCGTCTTTTTTAAACCATTGGCCGATGGTAACTTCCGTGATGGACTCGCCTACAGCCGGGACTTTAATTTCTTTGCTCATAAGTTTTTCTTTTTTTCTCTTTCTAGTCAAAAAGAGAGGAACAAAATGATACGATTATTTTGGATGTCTTTATAAAAAAGAGCTGTGATTATTTCAATTTAAGTGCCTGAGCAATAATATTCTTCTGCTCTTCCACATGGACTTTGTTATATCCAGTTGCAGGAGAAGCACTAGCCTTTCGAGCAATTACCTCCATTGGTATTTCCTTGTAAAGCAATCTGAGAATATAATTCCAGTAACCCATATTGGAAGGCTCTTCCTGAACCCAAACAATTTCAGCTTCTGGATAACCTGCTAGTACATCAAGCATTTGTTTCTTAGGAAGTGGATGCAGCTGCTCAATTCTTACGATAGCGACATCTTTCACTTTCTCCTTTTCTCTCGCCTCATCAAGGTCGTAAAAGATTTTGCCAGAGCAAAGCACTACTCTCTTCACGTCCTTTGCATCAACAGTAGTATCTGGAAGCACTTCTCTGAACGTACCAGAGGTAAACTCAGAAAGTGGAGAAACAACTTTTGGATGTCTCAAAAGAGACTTCGGTGACATCACGATACATGGCTTTCTGAATTCCCATGCCAACTGTCTTCTCAATAAGTGGAAGAAGTTAGAAGGTTCTGTGATGTTTGCCACGATCATATTGTATTCAGCAGAAAGCTGCAGAAAACGCTCAGGACGAGCATTGGAGTGCTCTGGTCCCTGACCTTCGTAGCCATGAGGCAGTAGCATCACCAATCCATTCATTTTCTGCCATTTCGATTCCCCAGAAGAAATAAACTGATCAATCATAGTTTGAGCACCATTGGCGAAATCACCAAATTGAGCTTCCCATATAGTCAGTGAATTAGGGTTTGCCATAGCATAACCATATTCAAAGCCTAATACAGCATATTCGGAAAGAAGAGAGTTATAGATGTAAAATTCGCCTTTTCTTTCCTTCATTTCCTTCAAGGAATTGTAGGCTTTGTTTGTATTAGCATCATGAAGAACAGCATGACGGTGAGAGAAAGTACCTCTCTGCACATCTTGACCTGTCAGTCGCACGGTCTTTCCTTCTAAAGTCAAGGAGCCGTAAGCAAGCAATTCAGCTGCTGCCCAGTTCAAAGATTTGGACTGGAAGAACATGTCCTTACGCTGCTTCAACTGCGCTTCAATCTGCTTAAGTGGCTTAAACCCCTTAGGAATAATAGTAAGTGCTTCAGCTACTTTTTCGATTTGCTCCTGAGTAACACCTGTTTCCGGAGACTGGTCAAAATCTTCTGGCTTGGATCTTCTTAAGCTACTCCACTCCTGCTCAAAACGAGTAGCTTGGTAAGGAAGTGGCTTTTCTTTCACTAGATTCAAACGATCCTGAAGCAATTGCCTGAATTCCTCATCCATTTGCGAAGCTAATTTTGCTTCAATATCACCACGTTCTGCTAAGCGCTTCACGTAGATTTCTCTTGGATTTGGATGCTTGGAAATAATATTATAAAGCTCCGGCTGAGTAAATTTAGGTTCGTCAGATTCGTTATGTCCATGACGTCTGTAGCAGACCATGTCTATAAAAATATCACGACTGAATTTCTGTCTGAATTCTGCAGCTAGTTTAGCAGCAAAAACTACTGACTCCGCATTGTCACCATTCACGTGAATAACTGGTGCATCGATGATTTTAGCAACATCAGTACAGTAAATGGAGGAACGCGCATCATCAAAATCGGTAGTAAACCCAACTTGGTTGTTAATAACAAAGTGAATCGTACCACCCGTGTTATATCCTTTCAGGCTCTCCATCTGAGTCACTTCATAGACGATACCTTGTCCTGCGACAGCTGCATCTCCGTGAATCAAAATTGGAAGTACTTTGGTTACATCTCCTTTATATTCTGAATCGATTTTGGCACGAAGGAAACCTTCAACCACTGGATCCACCGCTTCTAGGTGAGATGGGTTTGGAGCAAGTTTCAAATGAACCTTGTTCTCGCTATGCGTTACGATATCACTGGAATAGCCCATGTGATATTTCACATCGCCATCACCCATAGTCAAATCAGGCTTAGCCGTTCCTTCGAATTCAGAGAAAATCTGCTCATAGGTTTTGCCCATGATGTTTGCAAGCACGTTCAGTCGACCACGGTGAGCCATACCGATCATCACTTCCTTCACTCCTAATTGAGACGAAGTATTAATAACGGCATCCAAGAACGGGATTGTGCTTTCTCCACCTTCAAGTGAAAAACGCTTTTGCCCGAGGTATTTCGTATGTAAAAAGTTTTCGAAAACTACCGCTTGGTTAAGCTTCGAAAGGATTCGCTTTTTCTCTTCATGAGTGGGATTAAACGCTAAGGCATCTTTTTCTACCTTAGTTTTAAACCAATCCAGCATCTCAGGATCACGGATGTACAAGTATTCAAATCCTACTGATCCTTCGTAAATAGATTTCAGTGAATCTAAAATTTTAGAAAATTTCGCAGTCCCTATTCCAATCTCATTTCCAGCTTGGAATTCGGTGTTCATATCCTCTTGGCCTAGACCAAAATCTTGAGGATCAATTAATGCCTTTCTATCTCTACGCTCTCTTACTGGGTTTGTCTTAGATCTCAAGTGAGCTCTAGACCGATAGGCGTGGATTAAAGCTCTAACCTTAATTTCCTTAGGCAGCTGCTCCATGTCCATAATGGTGCCTGGAGTAGCAAGAGCGCCATTCTTCGCAGGTGCAGTAGCTTTTCCATTCGATAAAGCTGTATTTTCTTCGTCACCGTAATTAGTCAGTGCAAAGTCAAAACCTTCAAAAAACTCTTTCCAGCTTGGGTCGATTGATTCTGGGTCACTCTTGAAAGAAGAGTAAAGCTCATCGATGTAGGACACGTGAGCGTTAGCGATGTAAGAAAACTTATCCATAATTGATTCTTAAAGAAGAATTCAAAGCTAAGTTCTTAAATCAATATTAAAAAATTGCCTATTTGCCTTTACAAATATACAAATCTGACTTATAGATAATACCTATAAACTAAAGATCTACTGCGCCATAACACTGTAATTACTAAATCTCATGGGCTAAACTTCTGTGGTCATTCCCTACAGCCATTCATCTATCCTGATATAGGCTAAAAAAACCACGAGTTTCGTAGAAATGTCCTAGCAAGTAACTGATAAAATCTCCTCTTAGATAAGACTGACTGCATCAAAACGGTGACTTAGCAAACCTTTTCCACCAATTGCAAAAAACATTTTTGAATTACAATATCTTTAAATCAAAGGGAATACCTCAATGTAAAGGCCGCGTCATCTTCCCAAACCTTAGTGAATTCATTAAAATTATAAGCTGGCTTCCAGTATAACCCTACATAAAAATTACTTTGATTGATATTGTATTCCACACCTACGATCGCATCTACCCCATATACATTATAATCTTGATCAATTTTATAAACCCACGGTGGCTCTCCCTTTCCATCTTTCCACATCCCGTAGTGTGCTCCTCCACCAAAATACCACTCTAAACCTCGGAATTCCCTAATATCCATGTGGTGTTCATACAGGGCAGCTGCCACCCAGCCTTTCCATCTTCTGTAGACCAGAAGATCAACTGCGCCTTGTGCTGACACAAATTGTTTTACAGTTCCTCCAATGTTCGTCCCGCCTGTAACACCAATCATGGTATTATAATCTACAATCTGCGCCTTCGATTCTATGATTGATGAAAACGCAAGAGAAAGGGTGGCAAAAACCACAAAAAGAGTAAATCGCATGGAATGTTCAATTAATAATGGATCAAAAAGTAATGATATTTTCTGGCGTAATGCAATAATCCAATGGGATATCGTGCAATTCTGGCGAAATACTTAGCTCAGCGGAAAAAAAACTCAGCCCGACTTTTAATACCGAAGGATCAAGACTAGCTAAAAACACATCGTAATACCCTTTGCCAAAACCGATTCTATTTCCTGTTTGATCAAAAGCCAACAACGGTACAAAAACAATTTGAATTGACTCATTTGTCACCAATTCAAACTCTTCCGGGACTGGAATCCCCCATGCATCATACTGAAATTTTGTTTTAGGCTTTAAAAGTAGAGTCTGTAATGACAAGGAATCCAACTCCACTCTTGAAGTGTAAACAGCATCTCCCCTTTTCTCTAAATACTCTTTAATCGGATAAGTATTGATTTCCCTTTGCTTAGGGATTGGGAAAAATAGATGAAACTGGGTTAGCTCTTTTCTATCACTTAAAAATACAATCACATTCTCTGTGATCGCTAATGATTTCCTCTCCAGATCTTCATCAGAAAGTGCTGCTCGCAGTTCCTTATAGAAAGTTCTTAGCTGTGGTTTGTCAAGACTCATTTGCCAATACCATCATTCTGAAATCCAGCGGATCAAAACAATCCAACAACTCTGATATCAAATCAGGATTACTCAGATAGAATTGCATCATATTCACAACCCGCTCCTGTGGACTACCACCTGGCTTCACTAACTCCTGAATACAACAGGCACGTTCTATCTGCGTATGCAATCTGCGCTCTTCAGCTTTGCGAAGCTTTGTCGCCATTTGATCGATAATCTTCAGCGAACGTACTTTCCCTGCTTCAAAAGCATTTTCTAGACTTTTCTCTAAATGAGCAGCTTCCTTCCCTTTTACATCAAAAAGCATAGAAATCACTTCCTTTTGCTTGGCAAGCTCTATATCAATACTAGCCTCTGCTTTCACAAAAGTTTTTTTCCAATGCTCTATATCCACGAAAAGGTCTTCCACATCCCAATTCATCTGCTTCATTTTGCGCTGTACTTTCTCGTTGATCAGCAAAGCAAAATTACGAGGCAAAACGACCGGAAAAGGAACTTCAAAATGATCAAAAACACCTTTCAACTGAAGCCAATACACCACTTCTGCTGGCCCACCAAGGTAGGCAAGGTTTGGCAAGATCACTTCTTGATACAATGGTCTTAACACCACATTTGGACTGAATCGCTCCGGATGCTTCTCCACTAGTACTTTCATTTCCTCATCTGTAAACCTCAATTCAGTATTTACTACACCAAATCCAGACTCCATTCTTTCGATCCGCTCACGAAGCCCTTTCTCCAAATAAAAGAAATTGACCTCTCGAGGGAATATCTGACTGCTGTATCCTAATTCTTCCAATTCCTCAGTCGCCTGGCTAGCTTTGACGAATGGAGTATGGTCAAACAAATCGGAAATTATCACTTCTGAGAATTCCCTTTTCAAATTCTCATCATCACCATCTACGATTACCAATCCCTGCTCTCCAAATAATGCATCCACGTATTTTCTTACCGCTTCTGCCAAAGTTTTGGAGGTGGAATAAGCTTCTTGAAAAACCTCCGGCGCAAATGAAACTGTCTTTAGAAATTCCTTAAAACTCTTGTCCAACTCGAAATCTCCGACAGCACCTGTCTGCTCAGAATTCCACTGATATTTCTTCCCATCTAGCTTGAAGTAATTGATTTCGTCAAAATCATGATCCTCTGTAGCCATCCAATACACCGGCACAAACTTATTTTTAGGATAAGTTTCCGCCAATTTCTTGGCTAGATTGATCGTAGAAACGATTTTGTAAATAAAGTATAATGGCCCCGTGAAGAGATTTAATTGATGCCCAGTCGTGACTGTAAACGTACGGTCAGAGGCCAAGGAATCAATATTCGAAGATACCGCATAACTCACTTCCTGATTGGCATATTGGCTATGCAGCGCTTCGACCAGTACTTTTCTATTTCCTTCGGAAAAAGTTTTCTGCTCAATTGCTTCCCTGAAACTTTCCAACTTCGGAGCATGAGAGTAGAAAGGAGTCAACTCTTCCTTCCCTCCTATGTAATCCAAAAAAAATTGTGAAAACTGTCCCGTTTGATGGAGTTCTACGCAATGTTTTTTCATGTGTCTATAATTTGATTTTCAAAGGCCACATGGAATTTCGCATACATGTTAATCATAATAGTTTGTGACACTTGAGCAATGCTCAATTTCATGAGGAAGCTGAGCTGAGAGTTGTAATGGGTAATTAACTTAAGCAATCATTTCAAAGTTCGCTTTTTTTTCGAAAAAATCCGGTAAGCTTACATCAATGGGATTGTTTCTGGTTAAACTGAAGTTTTAGACAGAAGGTTTATTTAAAATACGCCTTCCCGATTAGCCAGAATTGGCAATTATCTTAGCTTTGCAAGCTACAATTATGCTACCCTACACAAGATTTTTCCTAGAAAACGGACTGGAAGTGATCGTCCATGAAGATCACGGCAGTAAAATCGCTGTTTTCAATCTGCTATATAAAGTCGGATCCCGAAATGAAATGCTCGGCAAAACTGGTCTTGCCCATTTCTTCGAGCATTTGATGTTCGGTAGTTCTGCCAATGTCCCGGTTTTCGATCGTGAATTAGAACGTGTCGGCGGTGCTTGCAATGCATTCACCAGTCCCGACATCACTAACTACTACATCACCATTCCGTCAGCGAATTTAGAAACAGCATTTTGGCTGGAATCCGATCGTATGCTTCAATTGACTCTCAGCGAGAAGACAATAGAAACGCAGCGAAAAGTAGTGATGGAAGAATACAAGCAGCGCTATATCAATCAGCCCTATGGCGATGTGTTCCATCACTTGCGGGACCTTGCTTACCATACCCACCCTTACCGCTGGCCTACCATCGGGCAGAATCTAGATGACATTATTAACTATACAGCAGAAGATGTCTGGGAGTTTTATCGTGCAAATTATAGGCCTGACAATGCCATATTAGTGGTTGCTGGTGCGGTAACTCAAGCAGAAGTAGAACGACTGGCGAAGAAATGGTTTGAACCAATACCGAATCTTTCAGAATCAAACCACCAAATCCCTGTCGAGCCAACCCAACTTACCAAAAACACCAAGGTGGTAGAAGCTCCTGTCCCAACTGATGCACTATACAAAGCCTATAAAATGCCAGCGAAACTGGCTGAGGGATATTTGGAAGCGGATCTGATCACTGACATCATAGGCTTTGGCAAGTCTTCTCTCTTGGAGCAAACCTTGGTAAAAAACGGGAAGCTTTTCGCATCTGTGGGAGCCTACATCTTAGGATCTGTGGATCCCGGGTTGTTGATCTTCTCAGGAAAAATGGAATCTGGGGTTTCTGCGGAAGAAGCCGAAAAGGCTTTAGACGAGGTGGTTTCCAAATTCCTAACTTCGGAAATATCTGACCTTGCTCTTCAGAAAGTGAAGAATCAGGGAGAAGCCATGAAAACCTACGAATCTATTCAAGTACTCAATCGAGCAATGAATCTGGCGAATTATGCGCAGCTTGGAAATCCAGACCTTTACTGGGAGGAATTCGAAAATAAATCAAAAATAAAAGGAGAAGAAATCATGACTTGGGCAAATCGCCTGATCCGTGAAGAAAACTCCTCTGTCTTATACTATAAATCTGTACCTGCATGAACAAATTCAGAATAGGTTTCGGTTACGATGTCCATCAACTTAAAGAAGGCTATGACTTCTGGCTGGGCGGAATCAAATTAGAATATGAAAAAGGCGCTGTCGGTCATTCGGATGCCGATGTTCTTATACATGTGATTTGCGACGCGCTTCTTGGAGCAGCTAATCTGCGTGACATTGGACATCATTTTTCCGATCAAGACCCGAAATTCAAAGGCATAGACAGCAAAATCCTTCTTGCCGAAGTAATGGTTCTCATTAGAGAAGCTGGTTATGAAGTAGGCAACTTAGACACGACGATCTGCCTGCAACTCCCGAAAGTCAACCCACACATCCCAACGATGAAGGCATGTCTTTCTGAAGTGATGAATGTTTCTGAAAATGATATTTCAATCAAAGCTACAACCACTGAGAAATTAGGTTTTGTTGGTAGACAAGAAGGTGTTTCTGCGTATTGTTCTGCCTTAATATATTCTGTATGAGTGGAAACTTAAGAATTATAACTACTGAGGACGGCTCACATTCTCTATACAACGATGAGCTGAAAGAAAGCTACCACAATTCAGGCGGGGCTTTCAAAGAGTCCATCCATATATGTATGCTTTATGGGTTAGACTCTTGGGTTATGAATAATCCCAACAAAAAACCTATTCGCATTTTCGAAGTAGGCTTCGGAACAGGATTGAATGCTTGGCTCACCCTTGTTTGGGCTGAGCAAAATCAAATTCCAGTGCTTTATCACAGTATTGAGCCATTTCCACTAACTGAGGATATTTATTCCCAGTTAAACTATGGAGATATGGATGATGCTATATTTCATTACAAGCCATATCTACAGAGATTGCACAAAGCCGATTGGGATAAAGGCCTTATTATGTCTGAGTATTTCAACATGAAAAAGGAAAAAATAAGCCTTCAAGATGTGATCCTCTATCCTACTGATGTCGTCTTCTATGACGCTTTTGCGCCGAGTAAACAACCAGAAATGTGGACAAAGGAGATTCTAAGCAAGGTTTGTTCATCCTTAAACCCCGGTGGAATATTAACAACTTACTGCGCTACTGGGCAGCTGAGAAGAGACCTGAAAGATGTAGGACTTGAAGTGGAAATCTTACCTGGACCTCCTGGCAAAAAAGAAATGACACGGGGTTGGAAAAAATAATTTGTCAAGTGGAATGCTGTTTGGATAGTGGATAGAAAAAACCACCAGCCTTATGAAATCGAACATGGCGAGTGTAACACACTCGCATATTTATTTATCATGTGAGATATCATAAGGCCTTTACAAACAAATTATACACTTATGAAAACTGCAATTTTTACTTGGCTATTTTTATTACCGCTTCAAATTTATGCAAGTGGGTATGATTCCCGTCACTCGGAAGATTTGACTCAAAATACTAACCGAATAGAGAGTAGTACACAAGCAATGGATCTTGGAAGTACTGAGCTTATCGCTAGCGCCGAACCTACAGATAGGAGCGCAAATTTTCAAGCGATTGCAGTTTCACAAGAAAAAGACATCCAAAGGCTAAAGAGTCAACTAGCACATAAAAACCATGAGATCTACACACAAGAATTGGATCAATGGAAATCTAAAACTGCCACATTGATTTTCTTTGTAGGCATGCTTGTCTTCGCTTTACTTTATATTAGAAGCAAGCGAACTGATGAGCATCAAGAAACGCTTACTTATAGCACCTTATACCCGCAACAAAAATGACCTTTGGATTAATTCTACTGATTTTAAACCTATTCTCTCCTCAATTCACTGAAGCTGGCCAAGCGAAACTGGAAAAAATGGTTAAGGATCGCGATGCCCTCACGCAGCAATGGAAACAATCAGAAAGCAGAAAGTCCGGAATATTCGGCAATCGTACCAAAAAGGATATGATCGAAACGAATGAATGGCTGGAGAGAATCATTCAGAAAGACAACCTGATCATGGATGAGCTGCGAATGATCGGGGATATAGAGACCACCACGGCGACTCAAACCGGAGATGACTACAAGGCCATTGCTTTCAAACAAGAAAAGGATGTACAGGCGCTAAAAAGAGCTGTAGCAGAAAGAGACAAGTCACTTGATAAAATGCTCAGCTCACGAAGGGCATTTGAGTGGACTACTACTATTTTTTTTCTAAGCACCCTGGGCTTAGGCTATTGGATTTATAGAAGTAGAAAAACTTCCTAGTTAATTTTAATATACGTTTTTGGGAGTGAGCATTCAGAATAATACTCTAAGCACTCAGCCAAAAACTCAAATTGCTTTCCATCTGTTGAAAAAGTCAAATTGGCAGTAGGGGTATCGCTAAAATCAATTTCAATAAATCTCAATTCATTTTTAGGGGCGTATAAATTAGCGCGACTAGGGAGATAATAATCCTTTACTTGATAAATCTCTGAATACGTAAAGGTAAAAGCATTTTCCTGCAGATTATACCAACCACGAGTCGCGAACCTATAGCCAAGATCTTTACTTGTTTCTGACTCTCTGACTGTAACTTTGATATCATAGGTACTATCATTGACAAAATCATACCTCTCTACTATCCAATAATTGAGGGAATCTACGAACACCCTATTTTCCCAAGCTCCTATTAGTGGAGATATAGGTTCCTCTACGTCCCTACAACTAGAAAGGGACACTGTACAAGCAGCAATAACAAGTAGGCATAGGTATCTCATAATTCAAAAATTTGGCTAACAAAGTCTATTACGAAACGAAGACTAATATCGCTACAGAAATTCAAACTAATCTAAAAGTATTTTCAATAAAGGTATGGCAACCCTATTTCAACCTTGCAATAGGAGTTCTACCGCCCTTAGTCTTCTCTTCCAATCCAACGATGATTTCAGCATCCAAAGGAAGATAAACATCCACACGAGAACCGAATTTGATAAAACCGAATTCACCGCCTTGTTCCAATTCAGAACCTGGCTTCACATACCACTTGATTCTTCTTGCTAGAGCACCCGCAACCTGTCTTACCAACAGTTTAGTACCATTCTCATGCGTCACCACAATCGTAGTACGCTCATTCTCGGTACTTGACTTTGGGTGCCATGCTACCAGGTATTTTCCTGGATGATATTGAAAAAACTCCACAATCCCTTTGATCGGAGATCTAGTGATATGCACATTGATCGGAGACATGAAAATCGATACTTGTCTGCGGTTTTCTTTCAAATACTCCTCTTCAAAAGTCTCTTCAATCACCACTACTTTCCCATCTACGGGAGCGTATACCAAACTTTCGTCTGATGGTAATTGGATAATTGGGCTTCTGAAAAACTGTAGAATAATCAGATAGAGAACAATACTTCCTAATACAGCAACATTAGAAAGTACTCTAGCATCTGGCATGAAATAGATGATGAGGTAATTACCGGCAACTAATATAATTAGCATCCAAAATAACAAAACTCGTCCTTCTCTGTGTATGGTCATAAGCTTTAAAACTAAAAGGCGTGGAGATTTCCCCACGCCTCAAAGATAAAATATTCTTTCGATAGAAAAGGCTTAGAATCCTCCTCTATATGTATAAGTCTTCGCAACTTTATCAATAGCAACGATATAAGCTGCAATTCTCATAGGCACATCATACTTCAATGAGGTCTGATACACCATATCAAAGGCATCTTTCATGATTCTGTCTGAACGGCGATTCACGCGGTCAGCAGTCCATTTGTAGCCTAATCTATTTTGTACCCATTCGAAGTAAGATACTGTTACACCTCCAGCATTTGCCAAGATATCCGGCACAGCCATAATACCTTTTTCGTTGATAATCGCATCTGCCTTAGCAGAAGTAGGCCCATTGGCTCCTTCTACGATCAGTTTAGCTTTGATATCATTCACATTGTGAATAGTAATTACATCTTCTACTGCAGCAGGCACAAGTACATCGACATCCAAAGTCAACAGATCAGCTGCATTCTCCATTTTGTCGCCACCTTTGAAGCCTTCTAGATTTCCGCCATTTGCATCGCGGTACTCAATCGCTTCTACGATATTGATTCCTTTTTCATTGTAAAATGCTCCAGTGTGATCGGAGATAGATACAATTTTCAGACCTCTTTCTTCCAAAAGTCTAGCTGCCCAAGAGCCTACATTACCAAAGCCTTGAACTGCACAAGTAGCCTGAAAAGGGTTAATTTTCAACTTCTGCATGGCTGCCAAAGCGGAAACCATCACGCCACGGCCAGTAGCTTCAGTTCTTCCAAGAGATCCACCAAGTACAAGTGGCTTACCCGTCACAACTGAACTCACAGTCATTCCTTTCGCTTTAGAGTACTCATCCATCAGCCAAGCCATTTCTCTAGGCCCTGTACCCATGTCCGGCGCAGGAATATCCTTATCCGGACCGAAGACATCGATCATTGCCATAGTATAGGCTCTGACAAGACGTTCGATTTCACCGCTAGACATTTCTCTAGGATTACATCTCACTCCACCTTTACCTCCACCATAGGGAATGTCCACTACGGCACATTTCCAAGTCATCCAAGCCGCTAGTGCACGCACCTCATCGATGTGTACATCGGGAGCAAAGCGGATACCGCCTTTTGCTGGGCCAAGAATATTTGAGTGGATTACTCGGATACCTTCGAAGACCTGGATTTTTCCATTGTCCATCGTGATAGGAAGGGAAACGATTACTTGTTTGGCAGGATTTTTCAGAACATTGTACACCTCATCGGAGAGGCCTAGCTTTTCAGCTGCAATGTTGAATCTTTCCATCATTGACTCCAAAGGATTCTCTTTATCCTTGATTGGAGCCGGTTCAATGTAAGCCATATTCGGGTTTGATTTAGTTATTCAAATGCGCTGCAATATTAAGCAGATTTTCAATCAACAGGGGTCAGAATTAGAAGATTTTCAAAAAGGCAGTGATAAATGGGGCTGAAAGTAACAATCCGTCAAAACGGTCCATAAATCCACCGTGTCCAGGAAGGCCTTTTCCAGAATCCTTAATCTCTATAGATCGCTTAAAAAGCGACTCGATAAGATCTCCATATGTACCGGCTATAATTATAATCCCGGCAATCACTAACCATTTCCAATCTTCAATCACGTGAAAGTATCGTGTCAGGACAAATGCTACTCCGATTGCAGAGAAAGCTCCGCCCAAAAACCCTTCCCATGATTTCTTTGGTGAAACCCGTTCGAATAACTTAGTCTTACCAAATTTTGTTCCCGCAAAATAGGCTCCTGTATCACTAGCCCATAGAATCAACAAACACCCGATAATGATCTGATAATTATATGTGGCATCTACTGAAAATACGGCAAGATTAAGCAGAGAAAAGGGCACTGCTACATAGAAAAGACCCAAAAAAGTATAGGCAACTCCAGTGAAAGGTTTCTTATCAGTTTTGCGATAAAGCTTAATAAAAAAGGTAAGTGAGACTATTGGGAAGATCAGAAAGAAGTAATTACTGGACAAATGCTCCTTCTCCACCAGAAAGGTGAGACAGAAAATCATCAGACCCAGAAATGTCCCAAAGCTTTTAAGGGGAAGCATCCCATCCAAGCCACTCAGTTTATAGAATTCCATTTGGGAAAAACCCAAAATCCCTGCGAAAACCAGAAAATAAGTGTAGTCAGAATATATGCAGCCTCCCACGATAATCAACGCTCCAAACAATGCGGTGATGGCTCTCTGACCTAGATTACTGTAATTATTTATACTAAAACGTGATCTCATTCTGGATTATATTATTCGCCGACATCATATTTTCACTCTGCACATGAACCTCATAATTCCCAAAAATCTGATAAACAGTTTCCTTTTTATTCAATATCACAGCCTGTATTTGATGCTCTTCCAAGACGCCTTTGACGATCTCAGCTCTCACCTGCATTGGGGTTTCAAATACCTTGTTCCAGTTCTCCATCGGGTTTATTTATTTTCTTAAAGTAAAAGATTCCTGCCAAAAGAACCAATAATCCAATAATGGCAGCAGGATAAGACACTGTATCTGTCGACTCCATATCAAAATCTATCATTCCTTGATTAGAAGCATAGACCATCAAAACCGTTACCGTATTATTCAAAATATGAGCAAGTATAGGATAGGTAAGACTTCCAGAATAATAATAAAGGTAACCAAACATCCCTCCTAAAAACAATCGAGGCAGAAACCCATAAAATTGTAAGTGAATAGCTGAGAATATAAAAGCTGTCACCCAAACTCCTGCGTGACCATTTCCTGTGTATAAATGCAGTTTAGGCTGAATAAGCCCTCTAAAAAACATTTCCTCCCCAATTCCAGCTAGAACACCTATTACCAAAATCCCAACAAGCAATTCTGGAATACTTTGATAATCGGTAAGAAACTTAGTCAACTCTAATAATTGCTCCTCCATTTCCAGCATCCACGCCTCCATTCCAGACAAGAATTCCGGAAGAATTAATTGTGAATTCAAATAGACAAGCAAACCATTGAAGAGCATTCCTCCCACAGTGATTAACAAAACCAAACCTGCTCCTTTTATAGTAAATCTTGGTAACTGTATCTCCCAATGTAAATCAGCCTTATCAATGAAGCGCATGATTACATAAGCAGCTACCCAAAAGCCAATACCAGATCCTATTCCTTGCACAAAATACATCGCCATTCTCCCGTTACTCGGTGAATAATCGCCTGTCATGAGCCCAATTATCTCCTCCATAGAGATATTAAAAAGAAATGGTGCGATGGCCAAAGCAACAACTTGAAGTACAATCAAAACTCCTATTGTCACTAAAACAATGACTATCAAGGACAAAAGCCAACTCTTTCGTTTACCAATTTCTGATTCCGTTTCGTATATCTCCATAATTGAGGTAAATTTACGCGCAAATTTAAAATAAGAAGTGGTTAAGATAGGAAACTTGGAGTTAGGGGACTTCCCATTGTTGCTTGCACCAATGGAAGACGTGAGCGATCCGCCGTTCAGAGCAGTCTGCAAACAGAACGGCGCAGACCTCATGTACACGGAGTTTATCAGTTCAGAAGGCTTGATTCGTGATGCGGCGAAGAGCGTGGCAAAACTTGATATTTTTGACTACGAGAAGCCAATTGGAATTCAGATTTTCGGAAATGAGATTGATTCCATGCGAGAAGCTGCGGCGATCGTGGAAGAAGCTCAACCTGATATATTGGACATCAATTATGGTTGCCCTGTAAATAAGGTAGCTTGTAAAGGAGCTGGTGCAGGGATACTCTTAGACATCGATAAGATGGTCTCCATGACTGCCGAAATCGTGAAATCAGTAAACATCCCCGTCACCGTGAAAACTAGACTAGGCTGGGATCAGAACACCATTCGTATCGTAGAGGTAGCTGAGCGACTTCAAGATGTAGGAATACAAGCAATTAGTATCCACGCCCGTACCCGAGCTCAAATGTACAAAGGCGAAGCAGATTGGAGTTATTTGAATCTTGTCAAAGACAATCCACGCTTACATATTCCAGTGTTTGGAAATGGAGACATTGATTCTCCGGAAAAGGCGCAGGAATACAAGAATAAATATAACGTCGATGGCATGATGATCGGCAGAGCATCGATAGGGTATCCTTGGATTTTCAATGAGATCAAACATTTTCTTGCTACTGGTGAAAAACTTGCTGCTCCTGGACTGGATGAAAGAATTGCTGTCGCAAAGAAACATCTGGATTTCTCAGTAGAGTGGAAAGGTCCAAAACTTGGGATTCTGGAAATGAGAAGACATTACACAAATTACTTTCGAGGCATGCCGAATTTCAAACAATACCGAGCAGAAATGGTCACTGCTGAAACTTACGAGCATGTTTGTGAAGTATTGGAGAAAGTTTCTGACGTATATGCAGATCACATTTTCTAGGAGAAATAAGTTGAAAGGCGGTGAGGTTGATAGGTTAGCTTCAACTTCACGTCTTTTCTATTTTTAGTTTCCTAAATTTTTTACTCTTCAGACTTTGCTTTTCCAAACAAATATTCTTTGGTTTTGCTTCCTTTGTGATGCGGACAATTCTCCGCACTAGCAGATGTCCACTACCACCAACGACAGCAATCTCAGAAACTGGGGTTTACTCATACTTTTGTCCCTGATTTGGGGCAGTTCATTTATTCTGATCAAGAGAGGATTGGAAGTATTTTCTGCTGGGGAAGTTGGTGCATATAGAATCGTAGCAGCAGCGACCTTCCTCTTGCCACTTTCAATTCCAAGACTAAAAAATTTAGATAAAACCCAGATCAAAAACCTAATTATCGTAGGCTTGGTAGGTAGTTTTATCCCTGCTTTTCTTTTTGCGAAAGCACAAACTCAACTTAGTAGCTCCTTGACAGGTGTTCTCAATGCGCTCACCCCACTTGCTGTTGTCGTAATCGGCGCATTGTTTTTTAATTCCAAAATCACCCGTCGAAATGGAATCGGCCTAGCCATCGCATTTATCGGGGTTTTTATCTTGGTGACTGTAAAAGAAGGTTCAGGATTCGGTGCATTTGCTGATATCAACTCGTATGCTTTCTATGTAATTCTTGCTTGTATCTGCTATGGATTCAATCTGAATATTATCAAATACCGATTCCAGAAACTTAAGCCGATAGAGATCACTGCTATCTCACTGATCATGGTTTTGCCTATGGCGCTGATTTATCTGATGGCCGGCACACAGTTTTCTTACAAAGTCGTGAATATTGATGGCGCACTTCCTGCCCTTGGTTATGTCACTCTTTTGGGAGTAATGGGAACAGCCATCGCCTTGATTATTTTCAATGTGATGGTAAAAACGGCAACGCCAGTTTTCGCAGCTTCAGTTACCTACATTATTCCAATTGTAGCCATATTTTGGGGCGTGCTTGATGGCGAAGTTCTACTTTTCGGTCATTATATAGGAATCGTAGCTGTGATCATAGGAGTATGGTTTGGAAATAGAAAGAAAGTAACTCAGCCTTAATTCCCCGCCTCATAGGTCTTTTTCTCCTTTTTGCTCATTTCTGCTGTCACTACCTCGTCGGGATGCACCACGACTAATTCTTGCATTTCAGCGACATCAGACACGCCTTCTTTTGATACAAACTTCATCGGTAGCATTTCGTACTTAAGCTTTGTTGTGCCGTCCTTTACAGGTTTCATATTGGCCAGCCTGACATGCAAACCAGAGTTATAGGTCTCCCCTGCTGACTCCGCAATCACATCGCCCGGAAAAACAACCTGACCCAATTTTACTTTTTCACTTCCCGGACTTAAGACCATTATTTTAGTCAGGGACCCATCATCATGAAATAGCTCTATGAAGTTTTCTCCTCGGTCGAAATCCAGATTATTTTTATCTGAATATTTATCCATACTGATCTCCGAAACGACTCCTTTGCGAGGAGCGACCACCTCAGTAGGCAAGCCAAACCTGAAAGAAACCCCAACATAATCCGTATTCTCCTCCTTTGGCTGGAGACGATTTTCTATATGAGTCATGCGAATTCCCGTCGCAACTGTGCCTTCTGGCAGAGGAATCAAGTAAACAGTTTCCTCTTTTGATCTCCGGCTGTAATCGCCTTTGATAAATGAATAAGTATAGCGAAGGTTTGTAGACTGACTTTCCGTTACTCTTTTCAGAGTCAACACTTTAGATTTTCCTGGCCGGGCAATCACTATCCCCGTATTACTTATTGAATTCAAGTTAGTCAGCTCCGTGTAATCAATCAAAACAGTGTAAGGTACATTTCCCGTATTAGTAGCATACAATTCCATACCTCCCTCTTCAGCCCGAACAGTTTCCATGGTGATTTGAGCTAGGCTAACTTGCCAGAAAAAGAAACAACACACGACAGCTAGAGATGGACGCATAAGTTGATTTTGGAGTAAAAGCTAAATTCTGTACTAGCTCCATAGAATCTGGAACTTAGTAAAGCAATCACCAAAATAGTGATTTGTAAAATCAGCTCAAACTAAAAACAAAAAAGTTCCAATAATCAAATAGTCTAACTACTCCCACTTCATCCGCTCTCTCCAAGCAAAAGCTAGTTTAGGCAGTTGTTGATAGCTGTTGATCCCAGCTTTAACACCCTGTGTTTTCAGAAACACATCGTTTGTTTTTCTGCTTAATTCTAAAGAATAAGCTTTGACAGATTCACTGGCTTTTTGCAAGGAAACCAAATCATTCCGTACTCCTCTATCCAAGGTTTTCACCCATACTTTGTATTCATCCGGCGCCATTCGGTAATAGTCACGGATTTGATAAGTCAATAATCTTAATTGTCCTGAATAGCGTAAGAGTGGATCATCACTATTGGTACAGATCACCCAAGCAATAAAATTCGCCTCTCCCTCGTCTGTCACACCATAGCTATGTGCCATCTCATGTGCAACTGTAAAAGGCTGCTCTAGCGCGTGTAAAGTAGGGTCGATGTAGCTTTCGCCCGTAAAGGGAAAATAGATTCCAAGAATCCCCATTTTCCGCATGAATCCAGGCGGAGGAAAAAGTTTGGTACGTGGCCTACCTGTGAAATTTAAACCAAGCATATCGAGATTGTCTGCAATATTCGACCGCACGAGTTTTTCCAACTCAGGATAAGGTAAAATCTCTTCAATAGCGACAGTGTCCTGTGTGATAGAATTCCTGTATTGTTGCACTAGGCGCTGCGTGATCAGAACCTCATGTTTCAATTCCTCCAAATTCATAGCATGTGGATTAAGTCCCAATTGCTGCACTATTGGAGTCCGCTGATAATTAAAACCCCAAAGGAAAAGGAAAAAGAAGATCAATGCCCCAACTCCATTGGCTAATGCCCGGAAAGTGTAGAACAATTTCCATTTCCAACCTTTTCGCTTGGTAACCCTAAAAAGATAAATGCCAATGACCAGCATCACTGACACTATAAACAAATAAACGCTGGGAAAAGGCAGTCTTCCCAGCGTCATATCGATTACATTCCGAATGCCCGGAAAGAATACTCTAGAATAAATATCGTCTGTTGCTTCAGGGTTCTGAGCCGCCAAATAACGTATTCCCAAAGCAATAACTCCAAGAATCGCCCAGGACCAATCTCTCTTACCCATATTTAAAAGCTTAAACTCCTTCTGCTACCACTTCCTTTACTTCTGGAAGCATTCTGGTAAGAAGATTTTGTATGCCGGCTTTCAATGTCACCGTACTTGAAGGACATCCTGAACAGGAGCCTTGTAACTGAACTTTCACTACTCCTTCATTGAAGGAATGGAATACGATGGCACCTCCATCCTGCTCTACAGCTGGACGAATATATTCATCTAAAATTCCTTTGATCTTTTTCACTACTTCAGAGTCGTTCTCATCAAAAAGTGGATCCTTCTCAATATTTACTGGAACTGGCGCTTTGCCTGCTTCCAGATATTGCTTGATATGATCACGAACAATGCCCTGAATCTCGGACCAATCAACGCTTTCAGACTTGGTAACAGTCACAAAATTAGAAGCGACAAAAACGCGCTCGACCGCAGAAAAATTGAAAAGCTCCTGAGCTAAAGGACTGATTTTAGCACTTTCAGCATCTGGAAAATCAAAACTTACGCCCTCATCCACCAACATAAAGTTGGCAACAAATTTCAAAGAATTAGGATTTGGATTAGCCTCCATGTAGAGGTGTACAGGTCTTGCTTGTGCTTGTAGCATGGTATTCTTGATTTTTGTTTAGAAATCCGATTTGCCGGTTTTAAGTTCCAGCAAATCGGAATTTCATTTGTATTCTTCAATTTGATTGCAATTGGCTTGCTCCAATTGGGTCAAAAAATTACTTCTTAAAAGGATGACCAGTCGCTGCATACCAGATTCCGCCGGACACATGCTTTAGAAAATCGGCTTCTACCCATGCGGACTCCACATGACCCAGCGCCGTGTAGAACACTCTACCGCCATCAAACTCATGGTACCAAGCCATAGGATGATTATCTCCGTTACCTTTTCCTACCTTATAGGTGCTTTCGTCTGCTTTTATCAAGACCTTAATATCTGGATTGATATCTCTGAACTCATATAGCTCGTCAAACCACATCCAGCTTTTAGATAAGTGCCAAGTAGCTGGGTGATTTTGATCCACTACTTCCAATCGTAAAGTTTGCTGTGCAGGGTGGGTAAGAAAATAAGCACCAATCATCTTATTGTACCAAGGCCACTCATATTCTGTATCAGTCGCAGAGTGAATTCCTACAACTCCTTTACCACTCTGAACGAACTTCTGAAAAGCTGCTTTCTGCTCCTCATTGAAAATCGTGCCTGTAGTGGAAGCTAAAATCACCACGTCATATTTTGCTAGATTTTCGTCGTTGAAAGCCCCTGCATCTTCGGTCGTATAAACACCGAATCCTTGAGTTTTACCAAGTTCCTTAATCGCCGCTACGGCTTCAGGAATAGATTGGTGGCGGAAGCCTGCAGTTTTACTGAAAACTAAGGCTTTGAATTGCTGTGCTTGTGATACCATCGCTATACTGAATATCAGCGAGAGGGTGAGAAGTGTTCTTTTTAAGGTCATAGGTATTGAGTTATAGGGTTATTGAATATTGATATTAATTAAATGAATGTTGAAAATAGGGTGTTATTACTTAATAATTTCAAACTTCTCGCCAGCTTCTTTTCTGGAAAAAGCATTGAAATGCCACCATTCCGATCCGATTCCTGAGAAGCCATTTGCAGTCATCACTTTTCGAAGAATATCCCGATTAGCAATTTGAGCTCTGGTAAGTTTTCCTTCGGAAAGCATTTGTTTTTCACGGTCAGGATAAGCCGGATAGCCAAAGTAATCATAGCTAGTGCCCATATCCAAAGTTGAGTCAGCTTTCGTGTCAAAAATCGTCAAATCCACCGCAACTCCAAAGTTGTGTAAACTGCCTTTTTTAGGATCCGCAACATAAAGTGGCTTCAAACTATCGGGTTTATCCAGATTGTCCCAAAGAATCTGCTGAACAGAAGAGGGACGAACGCCATCATAAACAAGTAAAGTATATCCGGGATTCTCCACTTGTAGCATTTCCTGAGCCTTCTTCAGGCGCTCCGCTACTTCTGGCTGAAGAAATGCTTTCGTAAGATCTCCATAAACGTCTTGCTTAAAGAAATTATCAGTTGTAGAATACTTTAGCTCTACCATAATTCCAGGAATTTCTTCCTCCACATTCACCAATCCTTGATCGCGAAGAGTCATTTCCAATTCAGGCATTTCCTCCACCAGATCTATTTCCCTTATTGGGTCCAATTCTTCCCGTTGCTGCTCAGAGAATACCTCCTGATCGCTTTTCGGAGATGAGCAGGCAATCGCTAGGGTAAGAAAAATTAAAGCTGATCTTTTCAAGATTTCGAATTTCTATTCACAATCGTAGCAGATGCTTGCGCTGTTGGCAAAACCACTACATCAGCGATGGTCACATGAGCAGGTCTAGTTACGGCAAACTCTACAATATCCGCAATATCCTGAGCTACCAATGGTTCAATTCCCTGATAAACAGTCTCAGCCTTACCTTCATCTCCTTTGAAGCGGACCAGAGAAAACTCCGTCTCCACCAAGCCTGGGTGAATCGCAACAACTCTGATCCCAAATGAATTCAAGTCCATTCGCATACCTTTGGTGATAGCATCCACAGCATGCTTGCTTCCGCAATAGACGCTACCATTAGGATACACTTCCTTTCCGGCTATGGAGCCGATGTTGATGATCATTCCTGACTTACGAGCTGTCATTCCCGGAATAATCGCTCGGGATACATAAAGAAGCCCTTTTACATTGATATCCATCATGGCATCCCAATCGTCCAGATTGGCAGTTTGCACCGGGTCAATCCCATGGGCATTGCCAGCATTATTGATCAGCACGTCGATGGCTTTCCATTTTTCCGGAAGATTCTCGAGGATTTCTGACACCTTTTCCCTATCACGCACATCGAATATCAAGGGCAAAAAATCAATTCCTTCAGGCAATTCGGACTTTAGTTCTTCCAGACGATTCCCACGTCTTCCTGTGGCGATAATGTTGTAACCTATTTTGGCGAGGGTAATTGCAGCAGCTTTGCCGATTCCAGAAGTTGCTCCAGTGACTAAGGCAATTTTGTTTTTCATGCTGAAAGATAAAAAAATTATCAATGGACAATTCTCAAAAATCAACTAATAGCCATTTTATAACAAAACGTCATTTGGGTAAATCCCAAATCAATTAAGAAGCTGATTTATTAGATTTTATCTAAGATTAACTTTCTGAAATTAGAATACGGATTTCTAATTGGTAAAAATTTTCTAGTTCAAAAAATATTAGAAACGTTAGTCATTATCTTGCCTCTGCAGATCGCAATGTTTTTATTTAAAAAAATGAACGCAAATGTTTGATCATATTTTAGGATCAGTTTTTTTCGAATTTATTGGCGCATTTAGTAAGTGGATAGTCTATGCAGCCATTTATAAAATGCGAGGAAAAAAGGTTATAAGCTTTAATGAAATGTGGGGAGGAAAGAAAAATTCTAAAAGATCTGATATACTCATGCACGGTTTCTCAAATATTATTCTTGGTCTTCTAATAGTTGTTGGATTTCTTGTTCTTGCTATAAAAATTGGAAAGTCTTAATTTCTGGATTTGGTTTAAAATATTCCAGTAATATATTTCACTTTATGTTTTATTGAAAATTCAGATAAATAGTGATTGATTTTTTCTTTAGCGAAGAAATCGCATCCCTTAGCTCTGGAATTGTATTTTCAGCTTGATAAAGATTATTCAAACCATGAGAGAAGCGAATCTCTGGGGCAAACTTGAAGTATTTGAAATAAACCTCAAAGCCCATTCCTGCTTCAAGCGAAAAATCCTGACCAGTCATGACGATATCATCCACATTTGCTTCATCCTGGCTTTTGGTACGGAACTGATAGCTCGCTCCACCCAGCCAGTACATTCTAGTATTGTTGAATCGTTGAGACCGGTATTTGAAAAGAAGTGGAAGTTCTACTACAGTTTCTTCCGAGGTATACTCAACTATTCCTCCTACCCTAGGCGGCTCACCGTCTATAGGAAACCCAACAGGATTAGTCTGAATAAGACTTTGATCTAATTCTACACCAAAATAAGTCACCTCCGTCTTATACTCATAGAACCCCACTTTAGGAGTAAACATCATAGAAACCTGATCATGAAATCTCAAGATCCCTATGAAGCCCAGTGAAAATCCAGGAGAAAACTTAGGCTGTATACTTCGCACATTAGTGAAGGCATTTGTCACCGAAGAATTCAGAAAAGCATCAGAATACTTCACTCTCAGTGTGCTATTATGGGTAGCCAAAAAGAATCCGTAAGAAAGAGGTTTATTATCAGAGCTTGAAGCTGAAGTCAAGCCAAACATCCCTTGCCCAAACGTTGGTATCGTTGCTAAGAAAAATACTAAACCTACTAGGACTACTTTGTTCCTACGTAGATTGAGCTTATTCCAAATGTGAGTGGTTTGCATAGGTTGCTAGTGAATCCAACGTTATTCATAATTCTCAGGAAGTCCATTCCGTCTGGAAATGCCTGTACTGACTCAGGAAGATAGGAATAAGCAGAATTATCTTTCGATACTAATTTACCGATTTGCGGTAAAATTGCTTTGGAATAAAACGCATACGCCTGCTTCATCGGAGCTTTAGTTGGCTTGCTAAATTCCAAAATCACCACTTTTCCTCCTGGCTTGAGCACGCGATACATATCAGCTAGCCCTTTATCCAGGTTCTCAAAGTTCCTAACACCAAAAGAAACGATGACTGCGTCAAACTTATTATCTTCAAAAAGCAATCCTTCAGAATCACCAAGCTGAAGCTCGATTTTATCTTCCAGACCTTTTTTCTTCATTTTCTTTCGTCCTTCCTCTAGCATTCCTTCGGAAATATCCACTCCGATGATCTTATCTGGGTTTAGAGAAAGCGCTTCAATTGCAAAATCTCCGGTACCAGTAGCAATATCCAAGATCAACTTTGGCTGATCATCTTTCAGATATTTAATTGCTTTTTTTCTCCAAGTGATATCAATTCCCATGCTGAGCACGTGATTGAGCAAATCATATTTGCCAGAAATGTTATTGAACATCTCAGCTACCTGATCTTTTTTGGAATTTTGCTTGTCTTTGTAAGGAACTACGGCCATTCTGTATTCTGTCTTTGAAAGAACAATAATAGGCAAGAATCACGAGGAATGGAAAAATCTTACACTTCCGCTTCATCCTTCCCTTTTCGGATAATATCGTACTTTTGCAAACAAATACCAGCAGATGATCCAGACAGCAACCTTTGTAATCAGTAATTCTAACCCCGGAAATTGTCCAAAGCCAGACCGAGCTGAGATTGCTTTTATCGGTAGATCTAATGTGGGCAAAAGCTCACTGATCAACATGCTAGTCAACCAAAAAGGACTCGCAAAGACTTCTCAAAAGCCAGGTAAAACCCAGTTGATCAACCACTTCGTCATCAATGACAAGTGGTACCTAGTCGATCTTCCAGGCTATGGCTTCGCCAAAGTAAATCTGAAAGTGAAGCAAGGTTGGGAAAGTATGATCACTACATACCTTACGAAGCGAGAAAATCTATGTGGCGTTTTCGTACTGATAGACAGCAGATTAGAACCACAGCAGATTGATTTAGAATTTTTGCTTTGGTGTGGCACACAGGAAGTACCTACAGCACTGGTATTCACTAAAGCTGATAAGCAGTCCAAATCAAAAACTGATCTGAACATCCAGAAGTTTCTTAAGAAAACGAGAGAACTGTTCGGAGAAAATCCCGATTACTTCGTGACAAGTGCAGAAGCGAGCACCGGCAAAAAGGAACTAACGAAGTTTATGGAACAACTAGTAACAGAATATACAGCTAGGTGAATCATTTAATTGATAATCCTATATTTGCATCCTCGAAAAAATAAACCAAATGAATTTTAAAGATCTTGCCACCGTAGCCGGTAAACCCGGTTTGTTCAAAGTTTTGAAGCCTTCACGCACAGGAGTGATCCTAGAAAGCATGGACGCTAAAAAAACTAAACTCGTTGCAGGCATGTCCCAGCGTGTATCTATTCTAAGTGATATTTCTATCTACACATTGACAGAAGAGGGTGCTGAGCCATTAGAGTCTGTGATGCAAAAGATTGAAGCAGAATTCCAAGGTGATCTTGGATTGGATGCTAATCCAGACGATTCAGAACTTAGAGCTTTCATGAAGCATATACTTCCTGAAGTAGACGAAGCGAGAGTTTACACTTCTGATATCAAGAAATTGATCACTTGGTACAAATTACTTCGAGTTCAAGCTCCTGAAGTATTGAAAAAAGAGGATACTGAAGTAGAAAAAACTCCTGAAGTGGAAGAAAAAGCTAAAGTGGAAAAACCTAAAGCCAAGGCTAAAGGAAAAACTAAAGAATAATAGTACTGCCCCGGTTAACCTCGGGGCTTTTTTGATCCCTGCATGAGTGAATCCATAACCCTCGATACTTTTTCTTTGATTCGAAAAGACTTTGAACTTCCAGAAGTCACATCTGAATTTGACGAAGAAAAGGCCGTTCTGACACTAACCAAAGTCATCGCATACATGCTAGACCGAGAATTTGAGCGTTTGCTTCAGATTTGTTACCGCATTGATCTAGGAGAAGAAAAGCTCAAAAAAATCCTACACGTATCCGAACCAGACCAAGTAGCCCCAGATTTAGCTCGTGCGCTCTGGAATCGCCAAAAGCAAAAAATAGAAATCAGAAAAAGGTATTCAGCAAACGAATAGAGCTCTTCGTCATTATATCGACTAGCCTAACTCTAATTTTTCCTATTTTTAGACTTTCTATTTAAAACTATTTTTCTCTATGAAATCATTATTCAAATTAAATTTTCTAGTGGCACTCACTTGCCTTGTTGTTTTAGGATCATGTAGCAGCGACGACGATACTGATCCCCCGAAGACAGACGCCGAACTGATCGGATCAGGCATTACTTGGAAATTTAGCAAAGTCACTGCAGCAGGAATTGATGCAAGTGCTTTTATAGATGCTTGCCATCTTGACAACCTTATTACATTCAACTTCCAGACTAATCTTAAAACTGGAGTAGTAGATTCTGGTGCTACCAAATGTGATAGCTCTTCTCCACAGACTGAGGACTTCACATGGGATTACAATGAATCCACTAAGATCTTATCAGTCAATAGTGATGTCATAGATATCCCTGGAGCATCCGGAGATTTAAAAGTAGTAAGCGTCACTAGTATTGAGCTTGTACTTTCTCAAAATGTATCAATACCAAACTTTGGCATTCAAGAAGTAAAGCTCACATTGGTTCATTGATTTGCCTTCAACTTCTTTAAGTCCTTAAAAGGAAATAGACCATGAGCTTGTAAGCAGTTGGTTTATTTCCTTTTTTTGTTTCACACCCAAACTATCATAAAATGGCAAATCCAATCTGGATCATGACCTCTGCTTTTGACCAACTTAATTTGGATCAAACAGTAGAAAAAGCTTTAGAAATTGGTTCTCAAGGCCTAGATCTTTGTGTTTTCCGCAAGGACGGGACGCGAGATGACTTCGTGGCTACTCACCTCGATTATGAAAACTTCGGGCCTGAAGCAGCCAAAAAACTACTAGAGAAATTTAATGGAGCCAAACTTCGACTTTCCATAGGAGCTTTCGATAACCTTATCGGAGGAGATCCAGCGGAGCGTATTAAGAATCAAAACCATCTTTTGAGACTCATCCGAATGGCATACCTACTCGGTGGGGATGAAAATGATGTGAAAGTTGGAACATTCGTGGGTTACAATCACGAACTCGGAAATCAAGAAGGTGGATTTGAGAAAAACCTGTTGGAATATCAGCGGATCTTTGGGCCGATCATCCGCTATGCAAATAGCCTCGGAGTGACAGTTCTCTATGAAAACTGCCCGATGGAAGGCTGGAGAAGCTCAGGTCATTTCGGCACCTTCAATAACCTTACAGGAGTCTTAGCTGCACGAAAAATCATGTACGAGCTTGTTCCAGAAACAAATCATGGAGAAATCTACGATCCTTCTCACGACGTCTGGCAACATACAGATCCTATGGAAGTGATCAAACATACGGACATGAATCGCCTGAAGAGAATCCACGTAAAATCCACTAGAAACAATCCTGATCCATTCTGGGGAAATATGTATCCTATGCAGGAAGTAAACCCTGAATTGGCATCTAAACTTGGAATTACGAGCAGCACGAACCCGTGGGATCGACATCATTACGAAGCCACGCTTCCTGGTTTTGGATTAGGCGACTCGATGGATTGGCGAGCATTTGTGAATATTCTAAAGGAGCGCAAGTTCACTGGGCCTTTTGAAATCGAAAACGAGGCAGTTCTCTCCAAACAAACCGGAAACATGGGAGCCATCGTCCAAGGCTGTAAAGCTGCAGTGCAAAATCTAGCTCCGCTACTTTATGAGTTGGGAGAAGATGGCTGGCAATATCCAGAGTCAGAATACAAGCCACTTTTGGAAATCAATCGCGGGGATATACCGTTAGTGACTATGGAAAAATTATAAAAGGTAATGTGGCCAAAAATAGTTGGTGTTTTTGGTTTAAATA